>Ga0068859_100000002_pt1 | contig 541370 bp, 445 predicted proteins | sample KBSSwiS22_FD_66585 | JGI IMG/M metagenome (GOLD analysis project Ga0068859, IMG submission 66585) | Switchgrass rhizosphere microbial communities from Kellogg Biological Station, Michigan, USA - KBS Switchgrass S2-2 | ecosystem: Host-associated > Plants > Roots > Rhizosphere > Soil ...
ATCCGCAACCTCGAGGTCGCAGCGTAAGCCCTTGCTTACGTTGCCTACGAGGCCGGCGCGGGCCTCCGGATCAAAGAGGGTATCCACAGTCGCATACCGTTTTTCATCATCCTGCTAGTGGTTAGAGCGGTCCGCAGGACGGAAGGGAGGACCTATGCCGGTCAGGTCAAAGGATGGACGTTTGCCATGCCGCTTCCTCGTCGTGGCCATTTGCTTCATCGGTTCGTCCGCCACGGCTCAGAAGAGCAGGAAGCTGGGGCCAGACACGGCCCAGGCAATACAGGAAGCGAAGCTGGATCCGGCGTTTCAAACAACCAGGATCCAGCGTATCGCGCTCTTCCCATTGGCGAACACCGCATCCTTCCAGGAGGGTGCGGTTGTCGTTTCGAAGGCTCTGGTTGCCCAGCTGGCCCAAAAGCATCCGGAGTACAAGGTCGTCCCACCGGAAGAGCTCATCGCGTTCAACACCGCAAACAAGCTGGATGATCAGTTCAACGTCTTCCTCGGCGACTACTTGAGCTCGAAGACCGCGCGGCAGGACTTCCTGTCGACCCTTCAGGCGAAGCTTCAGGTGGACGCCGTTCTGCTCGGAACGATGACCACGTATGGAGAGTCGAAGAAGCGTGGCATCCCGCTGATCGGCAAGAAGGAGTACGTCGTCGGGCTGGAGATGGGTCTCTACCGGACCTCCGATGGACGACTCATTTGGTCGGGCAGCGATCAGATCGCCGCGAACCAGTCGGCGAGCCTGCAGGATGCTGCGCAGGTGATCGGGGAAGTCTTTGCCAGGTTCTTGGGGAGGGTGCCATATTGAACACTTCGAAGGTTCTCGGAGCCGCTGCGCTGGCTCTCCTGGTCACAACGACGGCGGCGCAGGGAGGCAATGAACGGCGACTCGGTCCCAAGGACCGCGACACGATCCTCGATGCGCGGCTGGATCCGAGCTATGCCTCCACGCCTCTGGCGAGAGTCGTCTTCCTGCCGTTTGGTAACGAGCTCGATTACCAAGAGGGAGCGATGTTCCTCGCTCAGAACTTTGTCAGCGAGATGCGGCAGAAGCACGCCGAAATGGCAATCGTGCCGCCGCACGAGACCAGCGAGCTGATACGGGGGAGCGGCCTGGCCGAAGACTATCGGGTGTTCCTCGGCAATTACATCAACACCGGTGTCGCCACGCAATCGTTCCTGCAGGCTCTGGGACGCGCCGGCAAGGTTGACGGCATCCTGCTCGGCGAGGTCCTGGGCTTCGGCGTCAAGTCCGACAAGTACTCGATGATCACGAGCTTCGGGGTCATCACTTGGAAGAAGAACAGGGCATTCGTGGGAATGGAGATCAAGCTCCTTCGGGCAAAGGACGGTCGCGAGCTGTGGTGGGGCGCTCATGGAGTCCAGGGAGAGAAGAACGAGAACGTGCGAGATCTCGCGAAGCTGGTCGGCACGGTTTTCGCCACGTTCTTCGGCAGAGTCCCTTACTGACGGGCTCGGGACCTTGAGCTGGTCCTTGCGGAGACCGTTTGCGACGTGGGCAATGATCATGTTCGGATGTGCTGCCACACTCGTCGTTCATGGCTCCCTCAACGGCTGGGCTCAGCGCGATTCAGACCAGACGACGACACCGCGAAAAGCGAAACAGGCGCCTCCGCGTGAGGTGGTCGACGAGGCGGATGTCGCGGACCGTCCGCGAGTGAAGCCTGAGAGGGGTGAGATTCCCCCGACCCCACCGGGCAAGCACCGCGTCATCAGGGGCTCTGGTGGCCTTCAGCCGCCCGAAAACCTAGGGAGGTCACCCGCCGGGGCAGCGAGGCCGACGGACTCGGAGGGAGGAAGACCGTCAAAGGGCGCAGCGTCGCGCAGCAGGAGGAGGACGGCGGAAGTTACGCCGCTCCCGACCCTCAGATCCCTCCAGCCGCCGCCAACACCGAACCGGCTGACCGGCAGAACCGGCGATGCTGTCCCGCGTCCGGCGCAGGTCACTACAGACCATGGCAGCCGGTCCGATCGGCAGCCGGCTACAGGCGGGGCAGGATCCGTGTCCAGATCGAAAGGACAGCCATCTCCATCAGGGAGCCGTTCTGAAGGCAGGGTACCCACCGGCGGGCGTAGCCGAGGTGATCTTCCGGCACCGACGGCCGTTGTTTCGAGGTCCACGACATCGTTCTTCGTAACGGCGCTTCCGACCCGCATGTCGGTGACGAACGGCACCGGCAGCGATGCTGACGTCAAGGCAGTCTTCAGGCCATCCGACGGCTCCTATGCCGCACCCGTCAGCGTACGTGTCCCGGCGCGTCGTACATTGCACTGGAGCGATGCAATCGCTCAGCTCTTCGGCCTCGCCGAGTCGCCGGGCTCATTGGTGTTCGAGGGAGCGGACACCGCCAAGCTGACGATCACGATGCAGGCGGGTCCTTCTCCGAGCCCGCGCGCCGGATCCATAGGTTTCTAAAGCAGGCGAATAGGCGGGAGTCGAGAGGCTCGCGCCCATTTCTTTTCTCAGTGGCTGGGCGGGGCGCGTTCTCGCCGTTCGAGCTGAAGCCCCAGCATTCCACCACGCGAACGTACCGGCCGGCGGGTGCATCTCGTGCTTGTGGAGGCCCAGCATTCGATGGTGCCGTTGGTGCGAAGCGCAGCTGTGGCTCCAGCCGGAGCCCGTTTCCGTTTGCTGCTCAAGCTTGGGTCGCTCCGAAGCAGGCCGGAATAGGGATTCTTCCTGGCGACTGGGCGAAGAGCGGGCGTTCGCCGCGTCTCTCTGGGTAGGAGGCAGTGTATGTCGCGCTCTTTCTACGCCCGGCTCCATCGTCGCTTCGGTCCCAAGCTCTCCGGAAAGGAACGCTACGAACGGGCAGAACGCGCCCAGCGCGCGTTCCGCGAACGCTTGCCCTATCCGCTCGGCGTTCCGCCGGAACGCGATCAGCCGTCGATCGGCTGGACGGTCGCGGTCGTCGGAGGAGGGTTCGCGGGACTCTGCGCCGCGATGCAGCTCCTCTCGAAGCGCTACACGGTGCGGGTCTTCGAGGCCGGGCCGGTGGTCGGCGGCCGCGTGTCCACCGTCGTCGACTCGGTGGTCAAGGGCCGGTTGATCGAGGCCGGCGCGGAGCTGATCGGGGCGAACCACCACCACTGGATCGAGCTGGCGAATGACCCCGAATTCCTGCTCGGCTTCAGCGTGCTCACCTCCGAGGATCAGTTCGGGGGATCGAAACTGGAGATGCCCATCTACCTGGACGGCAAGCTCCAGCCTCCCGAAGTGCTCGAGGCCCTGGATAAGCGGATGACGGCCATCCTGAAAGTGGTGGAGGAGAGGGACGCGGCCACGATCGCCGACGCCGACGCCCCCTGGGACGCGGAGAAGGCCTCGACCTGGGACGGCATGTCCGTCTACCAGGGCCTCGACGAGATCATGAGGGAGAACCCGGATCCGATCGATCCGCTGGTCTGGAAAGCGTTCGACATCGAATTCGAGAACAACCAGACGGTCGGCTTCACGCAGCAGAGCTACCTTTCGCTCCTGGCGGCGGTCAAGGGGGGCAGCATGGAGGACACAGAGCTGGCCTACTGGACCGAGACCGAGGTCTATCGCTGCGAACGCGGCAACCAGGCGCTCGCCACCGCGATGGCATCTCGTATCACGCCGCAACTCATCTCGCTGAACGACGCCGTGACGAGAATCGACTTCAGGAAGTATCCGGGCCAGGTCGAGGTCACCGCGATGAGCGGAGCGCAGAAGTTCGACTACGTCGTTCTCGCGGTGCCGCCCACGGTGTGGCACCGGATCACCTTCACTGACGCGCCGCCGGGAGGAGACATCGGAATGGGACCGGCGGTGAAGTTCCTGAGCCCGGTGAAGCGGCGGTTCTGGATCACCGACAAGAAGGCGCCGAGCGGAATGTCGGAGACGCTGGGGATGACGTGGGAAGGCACGGACAACCAGATCGGAGCGACCGATGCCCTCGACCTGAGCGTCTTCTCCGGCGGGCGTTTCGCCGTTGAGGCGATGCAGCACAAGTCGAACCCGCAGCAGTACTACGAGTCGAAGCTGGTGACGATGTTCCCGAGCTATCCGCAGAGCGTCGCCGACTTCGGGAGGTTCGTGAACTGGCCCGAGGAGCACTGGATCGGCTGCGGCTATTCGTGCCCGAGGGTCCGCCAGGTCATGACCTCCGGCAAGCTCCTCAACCAGATGTTCCTGGATCGCCTCGCCTTCGCGGGTGAGCACACGTCCATGGCGTATTTCGGCTACATGGAGGGCGCCCTCCAGTCGGGCTACCTGGCCGCGGAGAGGATCGACGGGAAGGCGAGGTCGGCGCCTCGCCCGTAGGCGGCGCCCAGGCGGTTACCCCCGGCCGATTGACGCCCGCAGCGACCCCCGGCGGATCGCTGCGGGCGGTCTCCGATCACGACAGGGCAGTGAGCGAGCGAGACGACATGGCGAGGGCGCGCTCGCTGATGAAGCGCTTCTTCTGCGGGCTCCAGACGGCGTGGTTGACGAGGAGGTCGTCCAGCGATTCGCGGAGGAGTCGTATCGCCGCGGTCATCTCCTCGAGCTCCTCGAACAGGAAGACCGCCTTCCGGCTGGAAGTCTGGATCCTGAGCACGCCGTGATGGGGACGCTCGACGGCGAAGTCCGGCGGGTCGACCACGGCGAGCTTGATCTGATGGGCCGCGATGCTGAAGTTGCAGGCGTCGCGCCCCAGCAGCGCGCGCAGGTCGCGGCGGTCGTCGGCCTCCAGCCTCGCCATGAGGGCGCGGCGTGCGCGTTCATCCCACCACGCCTGGACGAACCCGCCGGCGATCGGCAGGAATGAGATCAGGCCGCGGACCACGTCCGGGTCCGCTACTTTCACGAAGCGCAGGTTGCCTCCTTGGACGTAGACGCGGAAGAGGCGGCCGGTGACCTCCCGCGCGAAGAACCGGTTGGCAAAGGGCGTCAAGTCAGTGTCTCCTTCCGGGCTCGTCGAGCCCGCGTTGCACAGGTGTTGTCCGATGTGCTGCGCGCCGCGCCCGCGGACGCGCGCTCCAGACGTGCTCACGCGATGAGCCGAACAGGCTCCTCGTCGTTCGAGGTGCGGAAGGAACGGGTGCCCTAGTGTTGAACGGCCGGAGGCCGTCCGTCAACTACCGTGGGGAACGCGGCGCTACTTCAGGACGCGTGACAGGCTGTCCAGCCATCCCGCCGCCGACGCCTGCACCGCGGGCACCCGCGCGGCGATGAGGCTGGCGGCCGGGAGGACTCCGTAGATCAGCACCTTCATGATGAAGCCGATGTCCCAGGTGATCCGCCCGGGCACCGTGCGAGACAGGCGGCTGAGGACGCCGTCCCGGTCCATCTGGATGAAGGTCGACACCGAGACGAAAGCCAGCGAGAGGATCAGCAGGAAGATGGAGTTCAGGACGAGCCGCGCCGGCTGGAACGGGTAGGAGACGAAGGCGATGAAGAGGAGGGTCGCGCCGGCGGCGTAACAGGCGATCAGGTTCCAGAGATGGACGAAGACGTAGTTCATGAACAGCACGATGTGTAGCGCCACGAGCTCTTCGGCGGCGTGGAGCCACTCCATCGCCTGCGCCGGGCCCAGGTCCGCGAAGCTCGACCGCGCTGGCTTCTCGGCGCCCGTGGTCTCGGGTGCGGTCACCACCGACAGCGAGCGTCGAGCCCAGGCACGCTCCAGGACAGGCAGCACCGCCCCCGCGCCTTCCTTGATGATGGGCAGCAGCCCCGAGGGGCCGGGCAGGATGCCGGGCATCGTCTGGAGCCGAGGCTCGTCCGCCAGATGCGCCAGGCGGGAGACCTCCTTCTCGGTGAGCCCGAGCGCGGTGGTCAGCTGCCGCTCCACCGCCGGCCAGTCGCGCGCCAGGAGGCGGGTGTACTCCGCCGGGATCTGGAGCTCGGAGACCCTCCGCCAGCGCCCCAGCGACTGGACGCCGACGATGCGGCGGTAGGCGCCGGGAACGCGGTCGAACGCGGCGGCGATCGGGTGCGCCCCCAGGCGCTCCAGCCAGCTCCGCAGCCTCGACCAGATCAGCAGGTAGCGAATGGCGGCCAGGGTGACGCTCAGGAAGAGCAGCAGGAATCCCCATTCGAAGAGCCGTCCGAAGTAGGGGCCGTCCAGCCGGGTGAAGACCTTCCCGAGCAGCCGGAAGAGCGAATGGCCCAGGAAGGCGAGGGTGACCACCGAGGCGACCACCGTCGGCCAGAGGGAGATCAACGACTCCGCGATGCTGAGCTCCGCCTCGGCCAGGTCGTGCTCCTGAGAGGAGGCGTGGACCTGAAAGGGGAGCGGGATGTCCCGTCGCTCCACCAGCGTCAGCCGGCGCAGCTGCGTGATGCTGTTCCAGTAGCAGCCGGCCGCCAGGAGCGCGAACGGCACCAGCGGAGAAACGCCGCTGATCGGGTTGGTGGCCCGCTCGTAGCGCAGGATCAGATCGGAGTCGACCGGCGTCAGGCAACGGACCACGATGTAGAGCAGGTACAGCAGCACCCCGGTGAACACTACCGCCACCGGGAACGCGTCCTTGACCTCCCCCATCGCTCCGCCGGGGAGGAACCCGGCCCCCTCGGGCGATTTCTTGCTCAGCCAGTGGCGAAGGAGGCCCCGCGCCGTGAAGAAGTCCTGCCTCAGGGCCTTCCATCCGGAGATCAGCAGGGCCGTGACCACGAGCACCGCGCAGGCCGCCACGAAGATCCCCTTCCAGCGCCCGCTGAGCGGCTCGGACTCCTCGGCCAGCCGGAAGGGGATGCTGTAGAAGCCCGCCAGCAGCAGGTAGAGGACCGTCAGCATCCCGAAGCTCAGGAAGATGAAGCACCTCTTCTGCCGTGAGGTGTTGCCCTCCTTGACCCTGAAGAGCCCCCACAGGACGCCCAGGTTTTTCGGGCGCTCCACCCGGTCCGCGACCAGATAGAGGACCGACACGCAGGCCACCAGCCAGGACAGCAGCACGAAGCAGACCTTGGCGACCCGGGAGTGGTGGAACAGGTGAGGGTCGATGCCTGACCGCGCCTCGGCTTCGGGGCCGGCGCTCGAGCCTGGCTTCACGCGGCGGGTCGCGCTGGCCGTCAGCGTGTACCGCTGCCGAACGTACTTCGCAGGCTCGGCGCTCACCGAGACCGGCCAGATCGACTGGTTGCCGATCACGCTGATCCAGACCGGCGGCCGGGAGGTGTGCTCGTTCTCCGGGAGCGGCAGGCCGTATTCGAGCAGGGGAGCGCCGGCTCCGAGCAGCGCCAGGGTGGCGTTGTAGACGCCTTCGGCCCCGCCGTTGGCGAACTGCAGCAGCTGGGAGGCGGCTTCGCCCGCGCGATCGGCGCCGGCGTGCCGCGCGAATCCCGAGGTCCAGAACTGGTTGTGCGCGATCAGCGGATAGGTCGACGCGACCAGGGTGCCGCGGAAGAAGGAGATGTACTTGGGGTGCGTGAAGAGGATCTCGCTCTCGAAGGTGAAGAGGGTGACCCCGGGGCAGCGCGTCGCGATCTGGTTCGCGAGGAACAGCTTGTCTCGCGCGTCGGTGGCCGCCAGGCCCACGAACCGCACGTGGTGCCTTCCGATGACCCCGAGGATCTGATTGAGGATGAGCTCGTCGGAGACCGCCGACAGGGGCGAGAGCGCCGGCACGATGTCGGGACGCGCATCCGCCAGCGGAGGCGTCAGCGCCTGGGCGTCGAGGTCGGTGGGCTGATTCGAGGGTTGGGTCCCGGCGCGCTCCTTCTGGGTGGCGTGCGCGGTGCGGATCTCGGAGATGTGCAGCGGGAAAGGGATCGTCAGGACCGGAAACGGCTCGCCCGACTTTCCCGAGAAGGTCTGGCCGTAGGCGGTGTCCTCGGTGAGCATCGCGACCTGGTCGGGTGTGACGCCGCGGCTCTGCAGGAACTCGAAGAGCACGTCTCGCAGCGCCTCGTCGGGCTGCATGGTGGCCGAGAAATCCGTGTGCAGGCCGGGCACCTCTTCGATGATCAGACGCTTCCGGTTCAGGAGCCTGGTGGCGCTGCCCGACAGGATGCGCAGATCCAGCGTCCCGGCGGAAGCGTCGCGAAGCTGGGCGTATTCGACGATGGCCTGCCGCAGGGTCTCGGTGGATCCGGAGAAGTACGGACCGAGCATCGGCAGCTTGGCCGTCGCGTCCGTCGAGAGCCTCAGGATCGCTTCGGCGTCGGCGAGCGCGGCCACCAGCGCCTGCCGATCGACCCCGGCGAGCGGTGTCTCCCCGACCACCAGCACCAGGAGGTAGCCGGCCTGCTCCGCCTGGCGCGTGAAGAGGAGCGCTCCCGGCGCGGTGTCCCCGGCGTCGCGGCGGAGCGGGGTGGCCGGATTCCGATCTCCGGCCGGCGGCTTCCAGGGCAACGACGAGGCGACCAGCGTGTAGCGTTCGGCGCGGGCGGCGCGCCGGATGGCTTCCAGCGTGCGGTCGTAGAGGTAGTCGAGCCCGGACTCCGGGTCCGGCACGGTGGCCACCACGACCTTGACCGGCAGCCGAAGCGGGACCGAGACCGGTGCCAGGGCGGCGCGCAGCAGCTCGACGGCGGTCGGCCTCGCGGAGCCGGCGGCTGACGTTGCCCCCCAGGTACCCTCGATCCCGGCGCCCCCGCCGGCCTTCTTCTCGGCGGCCGTCTGGAGACGTGCCGCGTAGGTGCCTCCCCCCAGGAGGGCCAGCAGCACGGTGAAGATGAGGGGGACACGTCCGTCCTTCACTGAAGGTAGAGACGGACCCGGGCCCCGCTTTTCGCCCGGCGCGCGGTCGCGGGCAGGGAAAACCGGAGCCGTGAACCGTCAATGCCAGGTAGGGAGGACCGCCATGCCCGCGAACGAAGCGCTTCGGCGCGATGGATGTCTGTCGTACCGCCGCAAGATCGCGCGCGGCGTACACGGCAGCAGGATCTGGGGAGTCACCCGGGGCGCGAACGCCCCCGGAGGCGTGGCGGGGTTCGCCCTGTTCCTGCGCAACGACGACCGGGGCGAGGAGGTCGAGGTGCGCTGCTCGGACCCCCTGTGGGCGGTCTCCCTCGGCGCCGGTGACTGTGTGCTGGTTCCCCTGACCGGGACCGACGAGATCCACGCGTTCGCGACCTACGACACGGTCCTCGACATCTCGCTGATCCGCGCCACATGAGACGCAGGAGGGCGTAGCCATGCCGTTCCCGACCACCATCCGCAGCCTGCGCGTGCGTCCGCGGCACTCGGCGGACCTCTCCTTCAACATGCCGGGAATCCTGCGCGCCCAGAACGCGACGCTGGCGCGCCTGGGCGCTCCGGTGACGCCGTTCGACTTCGAGCGGCTCTACGCCCGCTTCAACGAGACCGAGGCCCCCGGCAGCGGCATCGTGGAGGGGGCGCGTCTCAAGTACGGCTCGCGGGCGATCGCCGATTCCCTGTCTGGCGGCGCCGCGCCGGCGTACCTGTTCGCGCTGCGGAACGGGCCTCTCGGCAGCTCCCTGGACCAGTACATCGAGAGGCGGGAGGCGGCGTTCCTGGAGCGATTCCGCTGGGCCAAGGAGAGCCAGGCGCGGCTGGAAACGAGCTCCAGGGAAGTCTCTTCGAGGCTCAGGGCTCTGCTCGAGGCGCTGGAGCGGCGCATGAAAGACGTGGACGCAGCCTACAAGGCCGCACCGGTCGGCGTCGTGAAGAAGACCACGACGGTCTCCGAGTCGGCTCCCGGGGCCTTCTCCATGACCGAGTCCTCGTCGGAGACCGCCGCCACGGCGACCTGGACGACCGGGCTGGCGCTCGGTCAGCCTCCGGGAACGCCGGCGGTCACCGAGGTGAAGTCCGGCGGAGCAGTGCAGCAGACGCACGAGAGCGCGCCCTACGGGAGCATCCCGCTCGTCCCGGAGAACAACGCCTGGGTGCTGCCCAAGGGCGCCTTCATCCCCTCCCAGAAGGCGGTCTCCAGGACGGTCTCGGCCGGGCAGCAGCGCATGGAATCGGACCTCGCCGCCTACAGTCACCCGGAGCTCGACAACCTGGTCGCCCATCATCAGCTCCTCGCCGCGGCCCACAACGAGCTGATCCGCCAGGAGCTGGGAGCCTTCCGCGCTCCTCACCTGGAGCGCATCTACGGCCGCGAGCTCGCCGGCATGGACCAGGAGATCCGGGCGGTCCAGATGAACTTCGCGCACACCTATCTCTGCGCGCCTTTCGCCGGTGTGGTCACCGCCGTCTACAAGGACGTAGGCGAAAGCGTGGAGCCGGGCGAGCCGGTCCTTCGGATCGAGACGACCGATCGGCTGCTCCTGGTCGGTCAGATCCAGGCCAGACGGCCTCTCCGTGTCGGAATGAAGGGAGCCGTCGAGGTCTCGGACCTCTTCGAAGCGGGGAAGAAGGTGCCGTTCGCGGCCGAAGTGGTGGCGGTGCGCGGTCACGAATCCGGCAATGACGAATGGGAGGTCGTGCTCGGCTGCGACAACCCGGTCGAGCCGGACGGGATGCCGCTCCTCCCGCTCAACTACGAGCTCGATGGCAACGTCGCCAGCTTCGTGATGGCCTGATCCATGGCGCCCCCCGCAGCGCCAGCCTGGGTCGACCTCTTCGGGGCGGACGCTGCCGAAAAGGAGCGCTCGCGCGAAGCCACGCGGCTGCGGCTGGACTGGGCGCCCTCTGCGGGCGCCACCGCGTACGAGGTGGAAGCCGCGGGAGTCCTTCGGGCGCTCGGCGCCGGCGGCTGGGTCGAGGGCCTCGAGCCGGCGCGGCAGACGGTCGTCACCCTGTTCGCGCGGAACGCCGACGGGGCGTCGCCACCGAGCTCCGTCACGCTCCGGACGCGCCCGCCGACGCCGGCGGCCCCGATCCGCGCGCCGGTCGACCTCGGTCTCTGGCAGGTTGTTCTTGGCTGGAGCGTCGATACGTCGTTCGACCCCCAGAAGAAGGCGGTCGCGATCCTGGAACGCAGCCTCGGCGGCGGCCCCTTTCAGGAACGAACCCGGGTCGCCGCCCTCGTGGCGGCCACCTTCACCGACGGCGACGATCCCCAGATGCGGCCGAAACGCTACAGGCTGGTCGTGGAGCTGGACGGTGATTTCTCGCGGCCCGGGCCCGAGCTCTCGGCCAGCGGCCCCATCTTCGTGCGCGCGCTCCGCCCGTCCCAGGCGCCCCGACGGGCCGTGGCGACGGCGCCGGGTCTCTGAGAGGAGGTGCTCGTGGCGTCTCAACGCTCGTGGCTGCAGCTCGAAGGGCTCTTCGCCGAGAACCTCCTGGAGCGCTCCGGTTCCGAGCGGCGCCAGGACGATGTGGGCGCGCGCCGCGGCGCGGCGGCCCGCGCATTTGGCGCGCCGCGCCCCGAGAAGCTGGCCGGCTCCGGCGAGGCGCTGAGCGATGTCGCTCTGGGCGGGCGCCTGGCCGCCGCCACCCAGGACCCGTCGGCGCGCAAGCCGCGCATGAGCGGGGACCTTTTTTCGCCGCCCTTCGCCGGCGGAGGGCGTCCCGGCCCGGCGGCCGTCCACGAGCAGCGTCCGCCCACGGACGACCCGGCCTGGTTCGAGCACGGAAACTTCTACGGCCGCTTCTTCGGCTGGGGGGACAGTCCCGAGGGCCTGCCGCCCCTGAGTCCCGTCGACCGCGCCGCGTACTACCACGACCGCGAGTACTTCGCGATCCAGGACCGTTACGGCGTCCAGCAGCCTTCGGGGCCGGAAGACCAGCAGGGGGCCGCCGTGCGCCTCTGGTTCGAGCCCTTCTCGCGCTTCGACAAGCCGCAGTTCACCTACGAGCTCGCGATCGCCGACCTGCGCATGAGCGAGAGCAGCCTGGTGAACATCGCCGAGGGGCTCGACGAAGGGTTCTACCGCGGGCGCCCGAAGTACCTGCTCTCCGACATGGTCGCCGGCGGACTCTCCTACGCCTTCCACTCGACGCTGGCGTACGTGCGTCTCTCCGTCTACGGCGTCCAGATGCTCGTGCGAAGCTTTGGAGACCTCTTCTCCGGCAAGCGCAATCTCGGCGAGTTCCTGCAAGACATCGCCGCCGGCCTCGGGCAGCTCGCCTTCGGATACGCCTACTCGATCATGGGCACTCTGCGGGGCGCGATCAGCCTGGCCGTGTCGGCGGTCAAGGTGGTGCTGCGCGACCCGGTGAAGTCGGCGGGCGGAGCGGCGGTCGGCATGCTGATCGGCAGCGTGCTCGGCCCGGTCGGCACCGTCGTCGGAGGTCTGGTGGGCGCGATCGTCGGGGGCGGGGGCTGCTTCATCAGTACGGCGCTCCTGCGCGCCACCGGAGCGGGGGACGATGCGCCGGAGCTCCGGCTCCTGCGCGCCTTCCGCGATACCTACGTCCGCAGACTGCCGGGCGGCCCACGCGAGCTGGAACGCTACTACCGCACCGCGCCGGCCATCGTCACCGCGATCGAGGCGCGTCCCGATGCCGACCGCATCTGGCGCGATGTGCACCTGCGGTTCCTGGTGCCGGCCGTGGCGATGATCCGGAGCGGGCAGCTCGAGCGCGCTCACCGGGTCTACCGACAGATGGTCGATCATTGCGCGCGCCTGGCCGGTGTCCTGGCCGCGAGCCTGGGAGAGAAGGCCGCCGGGTTGCCGGCGTTCGGGAAAGTCTGAGCATCTTGCCGCCCCACGGTCGATCAGGCCGCCCCAGCGGTGCTACACTTCCGCGCGTTCGCCTTCCCTCGATCTGACGGAGCGGACCGAGAAACCGAACGGGTCCCCGTCGACCTGACCGCATCGTCTTCACCCATCTCCCTCACCCGACCTCGTCCGCTTGGACCAGGCCTCACAACAGGAACACCATGAAGCTTTACGTTGGTAATCTGTCCTATTCCGTCAACGACTCCACCCTCCGCGGCCTGTTCGAGCCCTTCGGCAACGTCGAGTCCGCGCGCGTGATCTCCGATCGCGACACCGGCTCGTCCAAGGGCTTCGGCTTTGTCGAGATGTCGAACGCCGACGCCCAGAAGGCCATCAGCGCGCTCAACGGCCGCGAGCACGACGGCCGCACGCTCAAGGTCAACGAGGCCAAGCCTCAGGAGAACCGGGGCGGCGGCGGCGGCGGCGGCCGCAACCGCTACTAGCATTCGAATCCGGCCGGTCGGGAGGCTCCGTCCCTCCCGATCGGCTCTTCCTGATCCCCGTCCTCTCCCCTGCCTCGAACGTCTCCCGGCGTGATGCACGTGAACCGTAGGCGGACGCTCTCGGCGAGCCCAGAGTGCTCGTCGGATGGAGATCGGCCGCCGCTTCCGGGCCATACGCCACATGGTCGGCAACACGCCGCTGCTGGCCGTCGACCTGTCGTTTCGCGGGCGCCGGCGCCGGCTCTACGCCAAGGCTGAGCACCTCAACCTGACCGGCAGCATCAAGGACCGGATGGCGCTCCACATCCTCCAGGAAGGCCACGCCCGAGGGCGCCTGGCTCCGGGCGCCACGATCGTCGAGGCCACCAGCGGGAACACCGGCATCGCCTTCGCCGGGGTGGGCCGCGCGCTGGGGCACCCGGTCACGATCTTCATGCCCGACTGGATGAGCCGTGAGCGCGTCGACCTCATCCGGAGCCTCGGCGCCGACATCCGGCTGGTGAGCCGCCAGGAGGGGGGCTTCCTGGGCGCGATCGAGCGGGCCGAGGAGCTCGCCTCGCGGACACCGGGCGCGTTCCTGCCGCGGCAATTCTCCAACGGCGACAACGTCGCCGCGCACCACGCGACGACCGGGCCGGAGATCTGGTGGCAGCTCGCCTGCCACGGGCTCACCCCGGACGCGTTGGTGGCCGGGGTCGGCACCGGCGGCACCGTGATGGGCGTCGGGCGTTACCTGCGGGAGCAGAAACCGCGCGTGCGGGTCCACCCGCTGGAGCCGGCCAGCTCCCCGACGCTGCGCGAGGGGCGCAAGGTCGGCAAGCATCGGATCCAGGGAGTCTCCGACGAGTTCATCCCTCCCATCGTGGACCTCACGGCGCTCGACGAGGTCGTCGACGTGGAGGACGGCGACGCCATCCTCATGGCGCAGAAGCTGGCGCGCCAGCTGGGCCTGGGGGTGGGGATCTCGTCCGGCGCGAACTTCCTGGGCGCCCTGCAGCTGCTGGAGCGGATGGGGGACGGGGCGGTCGTGGTGACGGTCTTCGCCGACGACAACAAGAAGTACCTGTCGACCGACCTGCTGGGCGACGAGCCGGTGAAGGCGGGGTATCTCGCTCCCGACGTCACCCTGGAATCCTTCGACGTCTACAAGCGGGTCTGCCTCACCTGCGTCGAGCCGAGCTCGGGACTGCCGCCTTGTCCGCTGCGGCACGAAGAGGTCCTGGCCTAGCCCCTACAATCGAGCGTACGGAGGGAGTCATGGCTCCAGAAGCTCCTCTCACCATCGACATCGGCATCAGCGAAACGGACCGGCGCGAGATCGCCGACGGCCTAGCCAGGCTGCTGGCCGACACCTACACGCTCTACCTGAAGACCCACAACTTCCACTGGAACGTGACCGGCCCGATGTTCCAGACGCTGCACCTCATGTTCGAGCAGCAGTACAACGAGCTGGCCCTGGCGGTGGACCTGATCGCCGAACGCATCCGCGCGCTCGGCTTCCCGGCGCCGGGCACCTATCGCGAGTTCAGCCAGGCGACCTCGATCCGCGAGCCGGAGGGCGTGCCCGCGGCCCAGCAGATGATCCGCGACCTGGTGGAGGGGCAGGAAGCCGTGGTGCGCACCGCCCGCTCGATCCTGCCGGGCGCCGGCCGCGCCGACGACCAGCCGACGATCGACCTGCTCACCCAGCGCATGCAGGTCCACGAGAAGACCGCCTGGATGCTGCGCAGCCTTTTGCAGTAGGGCGTCAGCCGGGGCCGTCCCGCCGCGACATCTCGTAGACCAGCAGGCGCGCGTCGAGGCGGGGCTGCCACTCCACGCCGGCGGCGACGCCCCAGATGTCGGGCTGGTTGAAGAGCGGCACCAGCGGCACGTCCTCCTGCGCCAGGCGCGCGATCCGCGCGAACGTCGCCAGCCGCACGTGGTCGTCGAAGGCCGAGGCGCTCTCGTCGATCAAGCGATCCATCTCCGGGTTCGAGTAGCCGGCGTTGTAGGTGCCGTCGGGCGAAGGGGGATGCCGCGACCGCAGGCAGTCGCGCAGGAAGCTGCCGGCGTCGCCGTTGTCGAAGGCCCAGCGCGAGAGGTAGAGCGGCAGGCTCTGCGAGCTTGAGGCGGCCAGGAGCTCCGGCCAGGGGAGGACGCGCAGCCTGATCTGGAAACCGGCGGCGTCCAGCATCGACTTCACTGTCTGCGCCACCGCCAGCGCGTCGGCGCCGTCACGGTGTACCAGCTCGAGCCTCACCGGCGCCAGGTGGGCGCGCTCCAGGAGCTGGCGCGCCGCCGCCGCGTCGAACGGCGGGGGAGGGAGATCGGCGGCGTAGCCGAAGATGGAAGGAGGCACCATCTGAAACGCGGCCGCCCCCTCGTGGCCGGCGGCCTTCCTCGACACGGCGCGGCGGTCGATCGCCAGCGCCAGCGCCTGCCGGACCGGTTTCTGGCGCAGCGGGTTGTCGCGCCCCGCCGCCGGCTGCGTGGAGAGGAAGAGGTAGTAGGTGGTGAGTCCCGGGGAGTCGGCGATCCGGAAGCCTCGCTTGCGGTCGGGGACCACCTCGGCCGGCACGATCCCGACATCGAGCCGCCCCTCCTTGAGGGCAAGGACGCGCGAGTCGCCGGTCGGCACCGGCACGAAGAGGGCGCGGGCGATCCTGGCGGGACCGCGCCAGTACTGCGGGAAGGCCTCGATCTCGGTCAGGGTGCGGAGGTCCCAGCGGACGAGGCGGTAGGGCCCGGTGCCGACGGGGTGCGCGTCGATCTCGGCCCGCGTCTTCCCCTTGCCGATCAGCACGCCGACCAGCGCGTGCAGGAGGAGAGCGTCCGGGCGCGCGGTGCGGATCCGCAGCTCGCCGGGGCGCGGCACGTCGACCGCCGCGATCGTCTCCAGCCGTCCGCGCAGGCCCGAGATCGGGTCGTCCTTGGCGCGCAGGAGCGCGGCCGCCGCGTCCTCGCCGGTGAGCGCGGTGCCGTCGTGGAACCGGACCCCGTCGCGCAGCTTCAGCAGCCAGGTCTTGTCGTCCGGGGTGCTCCACTCCGAGGCCAGCGCCGGCACCAGCCGCAGGTTGCGGTCGTAGTCCACCAGCGGCTCGTAGAGGTTCGAGAGGACCGAGAAGGTGGTGTGCTCGGTGTAGGTCGGGTCGAGCGTCGAGATCGGGCCGTCGACCGCCAGGTGGAGCGGGCGCGGCGGGGCCTCAGCCGGGGGCGGCTTCTTGGCACAGCTCAAGGCGGCCACCAGGGACAGGAGCGCTCCGCCGAGCGAAACTCTGGGCCGCCGACGTCGTATCAAGGACGCCCCTGATTCTAGGAGGAACGATGCTCACTCGTTCGAACGTTTCGCTGGCCCTGGCGCTGATTCTCGGCTCGGGCGCCGCCCTGGCTCAGACCACCCCGTACACCGGCCACGGCGCCGAGAGCGTGTCCCCCGAGGTCATCGCCAAGTACGCCCCGAAGCCCCTGTCCGATGAGCTCTCCCGGAAGATCCAGATGATCATGGACGTCCGGGCACCAGGCATGGGCATCCCGGCTCCGGACGGCTCGCGCCTCTACTTCGGGTGGTCGGTGACCGGCACCCCTCAGATCTGGCGCCTCTCGGGGCCGGACCGTTTCCCGGTGCAGCTCACCGGCGGGCAGGACCGCACCAGCCTGGCCGGCATCTCGCCGGACGGCAAGACGCTCTTCGTGCAGCGCGACCGGAAGGGTGAAGAGAACCCCGGTCTGTACACGCTCTCGACCGACGGCGGGCCGCTGGTGCCGATCCAGCACGTCAAGGGCGTGCAGTCGTTCTTCGACTTCGTGACCGACGACGGCAAGTGGGTCTACTTCCACGCCAACGACGTCAAGCCCGACTCCTATGCGATCTACCGCTACGACCTGGCCGCCGGGAAGAAAGAGCTCGTCTACGGCGAGCCGGGGCTCTGGTCGGTCGGTGACCACCGCGCCGACGGACGCCTCCTCCTCCGCAAGGAGACCGGCTCCCTCTCGGCGGAGTACTCGGAGTGGAACCCCACCACCAGGAAGCTGACGCCGCTCCTCGGGCAGGGGGAGACCAGCGAGTACGACGCACGCTACGGCGCCTCGCAGGGCCAGCTCCTGGTGTTGACGCCGAAGCTCGGCGAGTTCCGGCGGCTCTACACGTTCACTCCCGCCACCCCGGGCAAGCTCGAGCCGATCACCGGCTCGCTGAAGTGGGACGTCTCCGGCTTCCAGGTCGACGACGCGCGTACCCACGTCCTCTACACCGTCAACGAGGCCGGCTACACGCGCCTCCACGCGCTGGACGCCAAGACGCTGAAGGAGGTCACGCTGCCGGCCTTCGAGGCCGCCGACCACGTCTACGCCGGCACGGCCACCGCCAACGGGCGCTACGTGACGGTCGGGGTGGAGACGCCCACCGCGCCCCGCTCCAGCTACGTCCTCGACTGGACGACCGGCAAGCTGACCCGCTGGGTCGTGCCCAGCGCACCCGAGACCGACACCCGCAGCTTCGCCGCCGCCAAGCTGGAGAGCTATCCGGCCCGCGACGGCACGCCGATCCCGGTCTTCGTGCGCCGCCCGGCCAAGTGCGACCCGTCCCCCTGCCCGGTGCTCGTGGAGTTCCACGGCGGCCCGGAGGGGCAGGCCACGCCCGGATTCAGCGGCTACGCCCAGATCTTCGTGGACGCCGGCTTCGTCTTCGTGGAGCCGAACGTGCGCGGCAGCGACGGCTACGGCCGCAGCTGGATCGACTCCGACAACGGCGCCAAGCGCCTGCAGGTCATCACCGACATCGAGGACGCGGCCAAGTGGGCGCGCACCCACTTCACCGAGGGGGGCAAGGCTCCCAAGGTCGGCATCATGGGCGGCAGCTACGGCGGCTATGCGACCCTGGCCGGCATGACCATGTTCCCCGGCGCCTACGACGCCGGCGTGTCGATCGTCGGCATCGGCAACCTGGTCACCTTCCTGCAGAACACCGCCCCCTACCGCCGCGTGCTGCGCGCCACCGAGTACGGCGACCCCGACAAGGACCGCGAGGCTCTGGTGAAGCTCTCCCCGGTCACCCACATCGACAAGCTGAAGGCGCCCCTCCTCATCGAGCAGGGTGCCAGCGACCCGCGCGTCCCGGTGGGCGAGGCCATCCAGATGTACGAGGCCGCCTCCAAGCGCGGCGTGCCGACCGAGCTGGTGATCTTCGCCGACGAGGGGCACGGCGCCGGCAAGCGCGACAACCAGGTGCTGATGGTGGGCCGGGCACTGGAGTGGATGCAGAAGTACCTGAAGGCGGGCTCCTAGAGCTACGGCACGCCGACGCGCTGGACGATGTCCTGGAAGCGCGGGTCGGAGCGGAGCTCGTCGAACACCGCGTCCACCTTCAGGTAGACCAGCATCCCCACCCGTCCGGAGTAGGCCTTCTCCAGCCAGGCCAGCGACTGCTCCGGGTCCCACCCCGAATACGCCACCGCGAACTCGTACTCGGAGACGAAGCGCCGCTTGGCGGTCTCGTGGAGCCTGGCGACCGTCCGCTCCGCGGCCGCGCGGTCGCCGGAGAGGGCGTAGGCGCGGGCCAGCGCGCTCTTCGGCAGGTTCTCGTTGGGGGAGACGTCGATCGAGTGCTCGGCGGCGGCGATGGCCTCCGGCAGCCGCGACGCCTTGTGGAAGGCGAAGAGCGCCCAGGTGCACGACCCGGTGGCGGTGGGGTCGGTCTCCAGCGTCTTCTGGTACTGGCGGATGGCTTCTTCGTAGCGCCGCGCGTAATAGAGGATGCGGGCGCGCTGGCAGCTCGAGCTGCTGCTGACCGGGTCCACGTCGAGCGCGCGCTTGCTCTCGACGAGGGCCTCCTCGAAGCGCCCCTGGCTGGCGTGGAAGAGCGCCTGCATCTGGTGTACCAGCGCGGAGGCGGAGCCGTTCTCCACGGCGCGCCGGAACTCCGTGCCCGCGCCCTCCCAGTCGAACTCGTAGAAGAGACGCACCTGCGCCAGCGAGCTGTGCGCCTCGGCGAGCTCCGGGTCCAGCTCCAGCGCCCGCTGGATGGCCGCCCGCGCGCGGGGCATCACTTCGTGAGGCGGCCGCTGCCGGCCGGCGAGCTGGATGTAGCTGTCGGCCAGGCCCGCGTAGGCGAGCGCGTATTTCGGGTCCTTGGCGATGGCCAGCGTGAAGTAGTCGTTCGCCTGCTTGAGGGAGTCGGGGGTGAAGCGTCCGAACGCCGTCCTCCCCTGGAGGGTGAGCTGGTAGGCCTCGGGATCGACCGTGCCCTTGCTGGCGAGGCGCGAGACCTCGGTGGGCGCCACCTTCACCCGGATCGCCCTCGCGATCGCGTTGGCCACCTCCCCCTGCAGCGAGAGGACGTCCTTCAGGTCGCGCTCGTACCCCTCGGCCCAGACGAGCGACTCGTCGGGAAGGCGGCTCAGCCGCACGTTGATGCGGATGCGGTCCTCGGAGCGCAGCACCGACCCTTCCACCACCGCGTCCACCTGGAGCTCGCGCCCGATCTCGGGGAGCGATTTCTTGAGCCCCTTGTAATGCATGGCGGAGGTCCTGGAGATCACCCGCAGCGCGGAGATGCCGGAGAGCTTGGTGATGAGCTCGTCGGTCATGCCGTCGGAGAAGTAGTCCTGTGAGGCCTCGCGCGAGAGGTTCTCGAAGGGCAGCACCGCCAGCGAACGGATCTCCGCGGCGGCCGGAGCCGCCGGCGCCTTGGCGACCGGCATGGCGGACGGTTTCGCGCGGCGGTAGATCGCCAGGCCGGCGAGCAGCGCCAGAGCCGCTGCCGCGGAAGCCACGATGGCGACGCGGCGGCCCGGCAGGCGCACCAGAGACGACGGAGGAGACGAGCGCGCCGCCTCCAGCGCGGTCGAGGGGAGCCGCACGAAGGAGACCTCCGAGTCCGAGAGGCGCGGCCGGCTCTCCAGGGTGCGCTTGAGGGTCTTCAGGTCCTCGAGCACCCGCCGCGCCGTGGGGTAGCGCTGGTCGCGGTTCTTCTCCAGCGCCTTCAGGATGATCTGCGAGAGCGCGGGGGAGATGTGCGGCGCGACCTCCTGCGGGGGCGTCGGCGGGTGCTCCAGGATGGCGCTGAGGATGACGGCGTTCGTCGGCCCGCGGAACGGCGCCACGCCGACCGCCATCAGGTAGAGCATCGTGCCGAAGGCGAAGATGTCGGCCCGCGCGTCGACGTCCTGGCCGCGCGCCTGCTCGGGCGACATGAAGGAGACGGTGCCGATCGCCGAGCCCGGCCTGGTGAGGTTGGCGGTGGGCTCGCGGGTGATGTCGTCGTTGTAGATGGGCTCGGTGTCCGGCGACTTCTGCAGCTTGGCCAGGCCGAAGTCCATCAGCTTCACCAGCCCGGTCCGGGTCACGAACACGTTGCCCGGCTTCACGTCGCGGTGGATGACCCCGCGTGCGTGGGCCGCATCCAGGCCCTCGGCGATCTGCACCGCGATGTCGAGCAGGCGCGGCGTGGGGAGGGGCCCCTCCAGCAGCAGCGAGTCGAGCGTCTCCCCCTCCAGGAGCTCCAGGGCGATGAAGTGGTTGCCGTCCACCTCGCCGACGTCGTAGAGCGTGCAGATGTTGGGGTGGCTGAGCGCCGAGGCGGCGCGTGCCTCGCGCAGGAAGCGCTCGACGCTCTCCTGCCGGTCCAGGTTGCCGCCGGAGATGAACTTGAGCGCCACGTGGCGGCCGAGGCGCGTGTCCTCCGCCTCGTAGACGACGCCCATCCCGCCCTCTCCGAGCACCCGGAGGACGCGATAGTGCGAGACGGTCTGCCCGATCACTTCGGCAAGCCCTATTGGAACACTCGTTTTGACAAGCCGCGAGGTCGGCCTCGATGATAGCCGCCGATCCCAAACTGTTACAGGCAACTAGGAGGCATGCCGATGTCGGACGAACCCTCGAACTGGGTCAGTCCCACGAGCCACCCGCAGGTCGCGCTCGCCACGCTCAGCGCTCCCGACGGTACCGTGGCGCGCGTGGAGTTCTCGCGCGACGGCAGCTTCAGCCGGTACACCTGGTGGGTGCCGGCGCCGCCGGGAGGCGGGACCGTCTCGATCCTGGTCGCCGGGATGCTCGCCGGGTCGACCTACAACATGCGCGCGCGCTTCCAGTGGCCGAGCGGCTCCTCGATCGTGACCGGCCCGGCGCAGTTCAAGACCGGTCCGCTGCCGTCGGGGCTGCCGACGCTGACGGCCGGGCCCACGCCCGGCGCCAGCCCGAGCCCCGGCGTCGAGCTGGTGAACATCATCGACCCCATCGGCATCTCGCTGGTGCCCGACCTGAACGGCAACATCCTCTGGTACTACAACAACGTGCAGGACAAGGGCTGGGGCGGCTACGCCTTCCCTATCAAGCAGCTCGCCAACGGCAACTTCCTGGCCAGCATCACCAACCTCTACATGCCCAACGTGCCCCCGAACGAGAGTGTGCTGCGCGAGGTGGACCTGGCCGGCGACACCGTGCAGGTCCCGGCCGGCCCGCGCGAGCTGTGGCTCGCCGACCTCAACCAGAAGCTGACCAAGGTACCCAGCACCAAGGGCACGATCGTGCAGGCCCTCACCTACAGCCACGACGTGCTGCCGCTGCCGGACGGAGGCGCGGTGCTGATCGTCCAGGAGGTCAGGAGCGTCTTCGTGTCCACGCCGCCCGGGCCCGGGGAGTTCGTCGTGCTGGGAGACGCCCTGGTGCACCTGGACGCCAAGTGGAACCCGGTGTGGGTCTGGTCGACGTTCGACAACCTGGACGTGAACCGGCACCCCTACGGCTTCGACGCGCAGAACCAGTACGACTGGACGCACTGCAACACGATCGCGCTGGCCCCGGACGGCAACCTGCTGCTCTCGTCGCGGCACCAGAACTGGATCCTGAAGATCTGCTGGGAAGGGGGCGCGGGCGACGGCAAGATCCTCTGGACGTTCGGCTACCAGGGCTCCTTCGCGCTGCAGGGGGGTGACCCGACGCAGTGGTGCTTCGCGCAGCACTACGCGCACATCATCGAGGCCTCGGGCAACCAGATCACGACCCTCTCGGTTTTCGACAACGGGAACGACCGCTGCTACGCGAGCCCCGAGGGATGTGGCCCGAGCGCGCCGCCTCCGTTCAGCCGCGGCGCCATGTTCAAGATCGACGAGGTGGGGCAGAAGGCGGCGCTCGCCTGGCAATACCTCCTCAACCAGTATTCGTTCTGGGGGGGCAACACCGTCCTCCTTCCCAACGGCGACATCGAGGTCTGCGCGTCGGAGCCGGTGCCGATCGGCCCGGGACCGGCCTGGAGCGGCAGCGAGGTCGACACGCCGTCGTACGTCGTCGAGCTCAGTCCTTCCATGGACGTCGTCTGGAGGATGGAGGTGATCACCGGCGGCGCCTATCGCTCGTACCGCATCCCGAGCCTCTATCCGGGAGTGACCTGGAGCTGACGCTCCGCCTGGTCGCGGGGAACGCCGCGCTGGTGCTGGGCCTGATGGGCGTGCTGTGGCTGGTGAGCGTCCGGCTGGGGGACGCCAGCATCGTGGACCCCTGGTGGTCGATCGCCTTCCTGGCCTTGACCGCGCGGACCTGCGCCGCCACCGGCCTGACCCCGGGCAAGGCGCTGCTCCTGGCGATCGTCGGCCTCTGGGCGCTCCGCCTCTGGCTGCACCTCCTGCTGCGCAGCCGCGGCAAGCCGGAGGACCCGCGCTACGCGGCGTTTCGGCGCCGGTACGGTCCCGAGCGGTACTGGTGGGTCAGCCTCTTCCAGGTCTTCCTGCTGCAGGGTGCGCTGGTCGTGGTGATCTCGGCGCCGCTGCAGCTCGCCGCCGCGGCCGTCGCGCCCGACCCGATCTCGGCCGCCGACGTGGCCGGCGCGCTCGTCTTCCTGTGCGGCTTCCTCTTCGAGGCGGTCGCCGACGCCCAGCTCCAGGCCTTCCGCGGCGACCCGGCCAGCCGCGGCCGCGTGCTCGAGAGCGGCCTCTGGCGCTACAGCCGCCATCCCAACTACTTCGGCGAGGCGCTCCTCTGGTGGGGCTTCTGGCTCTGCGCGCTCGATCGCCCGATGGGCTGGGCGACGCTCTTCGCGCCGGCCCTGATGACGTTCCTGCTGCTGAAGGTGTCGGGGGTGACGCTGCTGGACGCGCACCTCTCGTCGTCGCGCCCCGGCTTCGACGAGTACGCGCGCCGAACGTCCTCCTTCGTGCCCCTCCCCCCACGGCGCGTGCCGCAGGGGCCGAGGTAGCAGCGGGACGCGTGCCCTCGCGAGCAGCGAGCGCGAGGAGGCCCAGCAAGAGTGATTCACACGGCCCGGGGGGGGCGGGGGACCGAGCCCTGGAGGTCCCCCGCAACAAGACCGTCCCTCAACCGGGCGGGTGACCGCCCAGGGAGACCCGCGCGCCGGCGCCGCTGGCCTGGGCGCGACGGTGGATCTCGTGGGCGGCGGCCAGGTCCTCGACCGCGATGCCGACCGACTTGAAGAGCGTGATCTCCCGAGCGTCGCGCCGGCCCTCCAGGCGGCCGAGCAGCAGCTCGCCGAGCTCTCCGACGATGTGCGCGTCGTCCACCGCGCCTTCCGCCCGCGCCTGCAGGAAGTCGCCGGCCTCGGCCAGCGCCGACTCGCGGCGGTCGACGTAGAGGCGCGCGCGGGCGACGGCGGCGGCGTCCAGCTCACGAGCCGCCGCGATGCTGGCGCCGACGGCGTTCACGTGCGCCCCGGGAGAGAGCCACTCGCCGGCCACCACCGGCGTGCGCGAGGAGGTGACGGTGCAGACCACCTGCGCGCCGCGCACCGCCTCCTCGGCGGAGCCGCAGACGCGCACCTCGAAGCCGTGCCGCTCGGACTCGCGGGCGGCGAAGGCGCGCGCCTTCTCGTGGCTCCGGCTGAAGACGCGCACCTCTTCGATCGGCCGAACCGCGCGGACCGCGGCGAGGTGCGTACGGGCCTGCGTGGACGAGCCGATCAGCGCCAGCGTGCGCGCCCCTTCCACCGCCAGGGCCTGGGTGGCGACGCCGCTGACCGCGGCGGTGCGGATGGCGGTCACCTCGGTGGCGTCCAGGATGGCCAGCAGCCGGCCGTCGCCCGCGTCGAAGAGCAGCACCGCGCCCTGGTGCGGATCCACGTGGGTGTTCCCGGGAAACACCGTGATGACCTTCACCGCGAAGGCTCGCGGCGTGCCCAGGTAGGCGGGCATGGCCGCCAGCGCGCCGCTGCGCTCCGGGTTCCAGAGCACGGTGCGGAGCGGCAGCAGCGCTTCCCCCTGGGCGAGCGCACGCAGCGCCGCCTCCATGACCGGGATGCACTCCGCGACCGGGAGGAGGCGCGCGATCTCCCGGCCGTCGAGCACGAGCACGTCCACTAGCGACTCCCTTCCAGCGCCCCGTAGACGCTTTCCCGCAGCGTTCGCTCCCAGGCGAGGTCCCCGCTCACGAATGCCACATCGGCCAGGCGGAGGACAGCCGTGCCGCGTCCGGTCCGCCGAGCTTCTTCGTAGGCCGCCCTGGCCGTCTCCAGGTCTCCGGCCAGGAATGCCGCGTCGCCGCGCCTCTCGATCCATTCCGCCGCCGGCGCTCCGGCGCGCGCCAGACGTCCTTCGATGCGTCGCGCGTAGGCGCCGGCCTCGTCGTGGGACCCCAGCGCCAGGAGCGTGACGTACCACTCCTCGGCCAGCATCCGTTCGTCGTCGAGGCAGGCCAGCACCGGGCGCCCTTCGGCGACGTCCGCCGCGTCCAGCCGGAGCGCCTCCTCGGCACGCCCCAGGTCCCCCCTGGCCGCGCCGATGGCGGCGAGCGCCATGCGGTAGCGCGGGTCGTCGCGCAGCTCGCCGGCCTCCCGGAGCCGTGCCTCCGCCTCGCCGGGGCGGTGCAGCGCCGCCAGCGCCAGCGCGGCCGAGAGCGGAAAGAGCGGCCCCTTGCCCTGACCGCGCTCGAAGAGCCGGAGGGCGTCCTCGGCCTCCCCCCTCGCCAGCGCCGCGCACCCCTCGTGCCAGGCCGCCGCGAAGGCGGGGGGGGCGGCTCGCAGGTCGGCCGGCGTGAGGCCGAGGTCGGCCGGCTCGCGCACCGGCGGACATTCCGGCCGACCCTCGAGGAAGCGGCGCGCGCCTTCCAGGCTCTCCACGAAGAGCCGGCGTCGCCCCGGCGCCACCAGCGGCGGCGGCGTGACGGCGGCGTCGGCGTCGAGAGCCACGTCGTCCACGAAGAGGTCGGCTTCGGACTCGTCCTCCTCGACGTCGCCGGTGAACGAGAAGACCTCCACCGAGGAGCCGGGCTGGGAGGCCGCGTTCGGCTGACGTTCCAGCGCTGCCAGCGGCTCGCGCCGTCCTTCCTGGCGGACCGTCAGGTCGTAGGTCCCGTCGCCGACGCGGTAGACGAGCTCCACGAAGTACCAGCGGAACGCCTCGAGCGCGAAGAGGCGCTTGGGGATGGAGTCGGAGTGATGGCGCAGCACGCCGTCGCGCGCCTCGAGGCGGAAGGCAATGCCGTCCTTGCCGTTCACGAAGCGCCGCGGGCCGGCCAGCGCCGCGTTCCAGGCCTCGGACGGGCGCGCGGTCAGGAAGGCGAAGCCCGCCCGCAGGGTGCCGGAGGCGACGCGCGGGAAGGTGCCGGCCAGCTCCGGGAAGTCCTGGTCGCCGGCGGCGTCGCGCAGCTCGACCGAGCTGGCGCCGCTGACCCGCAGCTCGCGCGAGAGCGAGACCCGGCCGCGCGCGCTGGCGAACACGCGGAAGGTGTCGGGTCCGGTGTCGGCCTCGCCCTCCTCGAAGGAGAAGCGCACCAGCGTGCCGGCCGGCGCCGGGGCGGCCAGCCCGAGCGTCAGCGCCGCGGCGACCGCGGCTGCCGCGGCTGCCGGCGCCCTCAGAGGTTGGCCCGGTACTCGGCGAGCCAACGTCGCCACACCATCACCGCCTGCCGCCGCTCCGCCTCGGGCGCGTCGGGCGCGAAACCCTTCGTCTGCCCGGTCTGGATCTGCAGCGCCTGGAGCGCGATCTGCCGCACCTGCGGCTCCGGCGAGAGGAGGGCCCGGATGAGGCCCTCGTAGAGATGCGCCTTCTGGCGCGGCGTCAGGTGGATCTGGTCGTAGGCCAGCGAGCAGGCGGCCTTGTCGCGGAACAGCGGGTTGTCGTCGTGCTGCATGTTGTCGAGCAGCACGTCCACCACGTCGTCGTCGCTGGAGACGCGCCCCAGCGCGTACTGCACGTGCAGGCGCAGCGCCTGGTTCGAGGTCTTCACGTCGCGCATCAGCACGCGCTTGGCCTCCGGCGACCTCCAGCCGAGCTGGTAGAGGATGGCGGCGACCTTCTCGCGCCGGTCCTCGTCCCCCTGCTCGTACATCGAGACCAGCACCGGCAGCACTTCGGGACCCATCGGGCGGACCGCCTTGCCGTCGTAGGCCAGGACCGCCTTCTCCAGCACCTCGCGGTCCACCGCGGCGCGCGCCGGCGCTGCCAGGAGCGCTCCGCAGAGCAGCACGGCGAAGGAGCGGGCGGGAGCCATCGAAGCTCATTCCATCATGAAGCGATGGAACGACGACGGTAATATCGCCGGGTTGACGCGCCGGACGACGGATCGGGTAGCCGCGGTCGCTGCCGTAGCGGTTCTCGTCGGCGTCCCGTGGTTGCTCTACGCCCGCTCCCTTGCGCTGTGGTTCACGAACGACGACCCGATGGTCCTTGCGCACGTGCTACGGCACAAGCTGTCTACGTACTGGTCGATGCCGGCGGTCTGGCAGGAGGCGAACCGGCTCTACTTCACGCCGCTGCTCAACACCTCGTTCCAGCTGGACCTCGCGGTCTTCGGTCTCGACGCCCGCGCGTTTCACGCGCACCAGCTGCTGGCGATGGGAGTGGCCGCTGCGCTCTTCTTCCTCGTGCTCCGGCGATTCGTGCCGACGGTCTGGGCGTTTGCCGGTGGTCTGCTGCTGCTGGTCGGCCCGATGGCTCCAGGATGCGCCGAGTACCTCGTGTGGCGCCACTACCTCGAGGGATTCATCTTTGCGTGCCTGGCCTCCCTGGCGACCTTCGCGGCCCTCGATCAGGATCTGCGGCGGCTGCTCCCGGCGTCGCTGCTGCTCCTGGGGGCGCTCGCCGCGAAGGAGACGTACCTGCCGCTCGCGCTGGCCTTCGCTTTCGTCCCGATCGGGACGGCTCGAAGGCGAACGGCCAGCGTGATCGTGCTCGTGGCGGTCACGATCGGGTTCCTCTGCTACCGGACGGTCATGCTGGGTGGGATCGGTTCGTCGTATCGGCCCGACGCGGACCTGGCGGCAAACCTGGGAGTGCTGGCCCATCAGCTCGGACCCAGCCTGTTCGGTCGAATCGATGGCGTCCTTTTCTGCCTCCTCGGGCTCGGCGCGCTGGCGACCCGACCACGCGCGGCGGCGGCCTGGTGCGCCGTCTTCCTGCTCGCGCTGGCACCGGTGGTGCCGGTCGCGATGGCGATTCCCATGGCCTCCCGCTACCTCTTGCTTCCCTGGGCGGTGATCTGCGGAGTCGTGGCCTGGTCAGCGGCGGAGATGAGGAACGGGAGGTGGAGATTCGTCTCGATGGCTCTCCTCGTCGCCCTGTTCGCCGCCGTGGCCCTGCGCTCCCGCTCGATCTTCCGGACGACCTATCCGCTGGTGTCTCGAGAAGGGCAGGAGCTGCGTTTCTACTTCGAGAGCGTCCGTCCGGGCGATGTGCTGCTGAGACCCGCGGCCCCATCATGGGCCTTCGACGGACTCGCCAGCGTCCGCCTGGCGTTGACGGGACATCGGCCCTCGGCGCTGCCGATCTTCGACGAGTTCCCGCTCTGTGAAGGAGAGCCGCCGACGCGGCTTCTGTCGTATCGGGACGGTGAGATACGGGACATCACCGCAGAGATCCCGCGTCTGCGGGAGGCGGCGTGCACGAAGGTGCGCGAGGTGCCGCTCACGGGACGCCTGAGCGTGGACGGCTGGCGCCTCTCGTGGGAGCTTGGTCCGTACCTGCAGGGCACCTATTCGATCCTCCTGCGGCCGGCGATCCGGTTCGACGTCCCTCCTTCCGGCGTCTTCCAGCTCACATGGCTTCCGGTACACGAAACACTCTCGGCGCGGATCCGCTACGAGTCGCCGGAAGGGTGGGTGGCCTACTCGCCGTGGCGAGATCAGGCCCTCCGCGACGACCACGCCGAGGTGCGCTGGTGACGCTAGGCGTGAACTCGGCCGCCGCCGAGGTAGGCGGCCCGGACCCGCTCGTCGTCGCGGAGGCGCGCCGACTCCCCCTCGATGGCGATGCGGCCGGTCTCCAGGATGTAGGCGTAGCGCGCCAGCGCCAGCGCCTTCTGCGCGTTCTGCTCGACGAGCAGGATCGAGACGTTCTGCTCCTCGTGGATCTGGCGGATCACCCGGAAGATCTCGGTGCCCATGATCGGCGCCAGGCCCAACGACGGCTCGTCAAGCAGCAGCAGGCGCGGCCGGGACATCAGGCCGCGCCCCATCACCAGCATCTGCTGCTCGCCGCCGGAGAGCGTGCCGGCCATTTGACGGCGGCGCTCTTTCAGGATCGGGAAAAGCCCGAAGATCCATTGCTTGGTGTCTTTGCGGTGCCTGGCGGCACCGCGAGGATCGCCTCCGTCAAGTCTCCGGCGACCCGCGCTGCTGGCCGCCAGGCAATATCCACCCAAATCCAGGTTCTCCTCGACGGTCAGCGTGGAGAAGACGCGACGCCCTTCCGGGACGTGGGCGATCCCCAGCCCGGCCAGCCGCGAGGGGTGCAGCTCGGCCAGGTCCCGGCCGTCCAGCTCGATCCGGCCGCGCTTGGGCGTCACCAGTTGCGAGATCGCGTGCAGCAGCGTGGTCTTGCCGGCGCCGTTGGCGCCGAGGACCGCGACCACGTCCTTGGCGCCCACCTCGAGGGACATCCCCTTCAACGCCTCGACGCCGCCGTAGGCCACCGCGAGGTCGCGCACTTCCAGCAGCGGCGCGCTCACACGTCCCCCTTTCCCAGATAGGCCTCGATCACCTTCGGGTCGTCGTAAATCTGGCGCGGCGTTCCCTCGGCGATCTTGGAGCCCTGGTTCATGACGATGACGTGGTCGGAGACACCCATCACCACGTTCATGTCGTGCTCCACCAGGAGCAGCGTGATGCCCTCAGCGGAGATCCTCCGCAGCACCTCCATCAGCTCGGCGCTCTCCTTGTCGTTGAGGCCGGCGCACGGTTCGTCCAGGATCAGGAGCGTCGGCCGCATCGCCAGCGCGCGCGCGATCTCCAGGTACCGCTGCCGGCCGTAGGGGAGGTTCCGGGCGAGCTCGGCGCGGTCGTGCCACAGCCCGAGCTGCTTCATCGGGACCGCCGCCGCCTCCACCGCCCGCCGGGGCGGCAGCGCGTGCGCGTGAGCGCCGGCCAGGACGTTCTCCAGGCAGCTCATCCCCTGGAAGAGCCGCACGTGCTGGAAGGTGCGGGCGATGCCGAGCCGTGCGATCAGGTGCGGCTTGCGTCGGGTAATGTCCTGCCCCCGGAAGAGGACCTGACCGGCGTCGGGCGTGTAGAACCCGGTGATCAGGTTGAAGGCGGCTGTCTTCCCGGCGCCGTTCGGGCCGATCAAGCTGGTGATGCGGCCGGCCGGGATCACCAGGTCGAGCCCGTTCACCGCGACCACGCCCCCGAAGTGCAGCTTGGCGCCGCGGACCTCGAGGAGCGGGCCGCCGTCCCCGGGCGCAGCCGTCGGGGGGGCGGCCTCCGGCTCGACGCCGGCGTCGCCGGCCGAGAACTGCTGACGGCGCCGGGGCCAGAGCCCGCCGGGCCGGAACGCCATGGTCAGCATCAGCGCCAGCCCGAAGAAGAGCAGGCGATAGGTGGCCACTCCGCGGAAGACCTCGGGGAAGATCACCACCACCGCCGCGCCCAGCAGCACGCCGGGGAGCGAGCCGACGCCGCCGAGCAGCACGATGCAGAAGAGCAGCGAGGACTCCAGGAAGGAGAAGTTCTCCGGCGCGACCGACATCGTCTTGTCGGCGTAGAGGTTCCCGGCCACGCCGGCCAGCGCCGCCCCCAGCACGAAGGCCAGCAGCTTGTAGCCGCGCACGTCGATGCCGATCGCGCGCGCCGCGACCTCGTCCTCGCGGATCGCGTTCCAGGCGCGCCCCACCCGCGAGCGCTGCAGGAGCCGCAGCCCGTTGAAGACCGCCAGGACCACGAGCCAGACGACGGCGTAGAACTGTAACGGGCTCTGGATGCGGACGCCGATGGTGGGGTTGGCGATGCCGTTGATGCCGTTGGCGCCGCCGGTCCACCCCAGCGGGTCGTTGACCAGCACCATACGGACGATCTCGCCGATGCCGATGGTGACGATGCAGAAGTAGTCGCCGCGCAGGTGGATGATCGGCGCGCTGACGATCACCGCGAAGAGCGCCGCCGCCAGCGCGCTGAGCGGGAGGAGCACCAGCGTCGGCACCTGGAAGCGAGTGTTCAGGATCGCGGTGGTGTAGGCGCCGATCGCGTAGAACGCCACGTGCCCCAGGTCCAGGAGGCCGACCTCGCCGAGCACCACGTGCAGGCTGAGGCCGAGCAGCACGTAGAGGCCGACGTAGAAACCGACGTCGACGGCGTAGCTGCCGACGAAGGGCAGGAGCGGGAAGACCGCGGTGAACGCGACCAGGGCGAAGAGCGTCAGGCGGCCGGTGCGCTTCACACCCTCTCCGCGGTCCGCTCCCCGAGGAGGCCGGTGGGCTTCACGACCAGCACCAGGATGAGGACGCTGAAGACCAGGACGTCCTTCCAGGCCTCGGACACGTAGCCGGCGAAGAGCGTCTCGGCGAGTCCCAGCAGGAGCCCGCCCAGCATGGCGCCCGGGATGTTCCCGATGCCGCCGAGGATCGTGGCGGTGAATGCCTTCAGACCGTAGGTCCATCCCATGTGGGCGGAGATGGAGCGGTAGTACATGCCGTTCATGACCCCGGCCAGGCCGCCCAGCGCCGGCCCCACGGCGAAGATGAAGAACACGATGCGGCGGACGTCGATACCCATGAGGGTGGCGGCCTTGCGGTCGAGCGCGGTGGCGCGGATGGCCGCGCCGAAGAGCGTCTTCTCGACGAGCAGGGTGATCCCAACCATCAGCGCCAGCGAGAGCGCCAGGATCAGCAGCTGCACGCTGGTGACCTGCAGGCCGAGGACGCTCAGCCGCCCCGAGGGGACGGCCCCGGCGGGGTAGGCGTGGGGCCGCGCGCCCCAGACCACGCGGATGAGGTTCTGCAGGAAGATCGACATGCCGAGCGCGGAGACGACCAGCGACAGGCGCCCGGCGGGGTAGACCGGCCGGTAGGCGACGCGTTCCATCAGCAGGCCGGCGGTCCCGATGCCCAGCGCGGCGATCAGCACCGCCGCCAGCACGCCCCCCCAGGGGCCGAGGGTGGCGGTGACGGCTCCCGCGCCCCAGACCAGCACCGCGTAGCCCACGTACGCGCCCAGCGCGAAGAGGTCGCCGTGCGCGAAGTTGATGAGCCGCAGGACGCCGTAGACCATGCAGTAGCCCAGCGCCACCAGCGCGTAGAAAGACCCGACGGTGAGGCCGTTGACCACCTGCTCCAGCAGCACCGCCAGCGTGCTGTGATGCCGGGCGGGGTCGGTGGTCGCCAGCGTCGGCTTGCCGGTGAAGACCGACATCTTGCCCGCGGCGGTCACCTCGTACATCAGGTAGGGCACACCCTTGCGGTCCCCGCGCTCGGTGAAGCGGATCGGGCCGGTCACGCCGCTGATCCCTTCCATGTCGCCGTGCAGCGCGGCGGCGATGGCGCCGGGCTCGGCGGCGCCGGCCTTCTGGACCGCTCCGGCGATGGCGAAGAGCGCGTCGGCGGCGTAGACCGGCCACGGGCTCGAGGGGAGGTCGCCGAAGCGCGAGCGATAGCGGGTCCGGAAGTCGCTGGCCAGGGGCGTCTCCACGTCGGACACCAGCGGCTCCTGCGTCATCAGCGAGCCGGCCGCCGTCTCCAGCCCGGCAATCTTCACGAAGTCGTCGTTGATGGCGCCGTTGCCACCCACGAAGACACAGTCGATGCCGGCGTTGCGTCCCTGGCGCACCAGCAGTCCCGCCTCGGGGAAGTAGCCGGTGAAGTACCAGACGTCGGGTTGCGTCTGGCGCAGCTTCGTCAGCGACGCGGAGTAGTCCTCCGACTTGGGCGTGATGGCGTCGAAGTAGACGAGCTGCGCCTTGCCGGCCTTCAGGTAGGGCTCGGCGGCGCGCCGGGCCTCGTCGGCGACGCCACGGGCGTACGTCGAGTTGTCGTGCATGATCGCGATCCGCCTGGCGCCGAGCTCCTCGACCGCCCAGCGGCTGAAGAACTCCCCCTGGGCGTCGTCGCGCCCGCAGGTGCGGAAGAAGAACTGCCGGGGACGGTCCATGGTGAGGCCGGTGGCGGTGCAGCCGTAGCCGATGCAGGCGAGCGCGCTCCTCTCGTAGATGTCGGCGGCCGGCACCGTCACCGACGTCCCATAGCTGCCGATCACCGCCAGCACGCCCTGCGAGACGAGCTTCTGCGCGGCCAGCGCGCTGTCGCGCGGGTTGCCGCCGTCGTCGGCCACGACCACCTCGATCGGCCGGCCGAGCACGCCTCCCTTTTCGTTCAGGAGCTCGGTGGCCACCTGCACCGACTGCCGCGCCATCTGCCCTTCGAACGCGTAGTCGCCGGTGATCGGCGCCTGCAGCCCGACGACGATCGGCTCGGCGCCGGTCTTCGCCTTGCGGCAGGCGTGCAGGAGCAGCAGCGGGGAAGCCAGGAGCGCAGCGGTGACCGCCCCCCGGTATCGACGCGCTCTCGCCATCGGCGGCGGGAGCATAGCGGACGGGTCGAGCGAAGAGACTCGCCTTCGTCGAGGTTGACCCATCCGGCGGGGGGGGATACGCTCCCACCTCTCACCACAAGGAGGCGGCCGTGGCCTTCAAGATCGGCGAAAAGCTCGTTTACCCCAACCACGGTGTGGGTGTGGTGGAGACTATTCAGGAGTCTTTGCTCGAGGGGGCGCCCCAGCCGTGCTATCAGGTCCGGCTGCTGGGAACCAACTCCCGCGTGATGGTGCCGATGCGCAACTCCGACCGGGTCGGCCTGCGCCCGCTCACCCGGCGCACCGAGCTGACCGGCGTCTTCCGGGTGCTGGAGGACGCGAACCTGGAGACCGGCGGCGACTGGAAGGGACGCTACAAGCAGAACATGGACAAGATGCGCTCGGGGCGGCTGAGCGACATCGCCGACGTGCTCAAGAACCTGAGCTGGGTGCAGCGGCAGAAGGCGCTCTCCTTCCGCGAGAAGAAGATGTACGAGCGCGCCCGCTACCTGATCGTCTCCGAGATCGCCCAGGTGAACGGGATTCCCGAGACCGAGGTGGACCGTTCGGTGGAGCAGGCGCTGGATCGCGCGCTGAGCCGCCGGAGGCCTCTGTCCCGCGGCGATGGCAAGGCTAGTCACGCCTGACCGGCGATAGCCCTACAGCCTCGTACATCCGCATCACGACGCGGTGTCGCCGGCTCTCGTATAGTGGACGCATGGGCAGGGTTGCGCCCCTCGCGGCGCTCGCTCTCTTCGCCGTCGCCGCTCCGCTGGCGAGCCTCCTGGCCGCGCCGCCGCCGCGGGAGGTCGCGCTCGACACGCTGCTCGTCTCGCTCGACCTCGAGCGCCGCGGCCGGACGCAGGACCTCGAAGACCTCGAGCGCATCACCAACCGGGTAGCCTCGGCGGAGTCGGCGGCCTCCTCGGCGCGGGCGCGGCTGGTGCAGGTGCTCAAGGACGGCGAGTCCGATCCGCTCACCATCGAGTCCGCCGAGGACGCGATCGCCGAGGCCGAGGCGCGCGCCACCGCGGCCCAGGCCCGCCGGCGCGCGGTGGCGGCGCGGCTGGCCGAGCGGGTGCGGCGCATCACCAACCTCAACGAGGAGGTCACCAGGCGCCGCGCCGGCGCGCGCACCGCGCTCGACCCACTGACCGGCCGCTGGTCGGTGGTGATCAACCCCGGAGGGCGCCGTGGCATCTTCCGCCTGGTGCTCGACGGCGCGCTGGTCTCCGGCGACTTCCTGCTGGACGGCGGCTTCCGTGGGTCGCTGCGCGGCACGCTGGTGGGGGAGCGGATCTCGCTGCAGCGGATCGACTCCGAGCGCGGGCTCGACGCCAGCTTCGTGGGACGTCTGAACGCCGGGCAGAAGCGGATCGTCGGCACCTGGGACGCGACGCAGCTCGCGCCGCTGACCGGCCCGCCGGCCGGCGAGTGGGCGGCTACCCAGCTTCCCGAGAGAGAGGACGAATAGCGCATGGCCGAGCTCACCGACGATCATCTGCCCCCCGTCGCGCCCGCCGGCGCCGCCAAGCAGCGGCGCGGCGCGGACACGGCCGGCGAGCCCACCGAGCCGCGGCGCGCCTTCCTCTGGGGGGACCGGATCCTCTTCGCGGCCGGCGGGCTGCTGATCGGCTTCATGGCGGCGTACCTCTACCTCGAGAAGGCGGCGCCACAGCGCCCGTCGTTGACCGACCCGCACGCCGGCGTCCCGGGTGTCGGGCCCGGCGCCATCCGCGATCTGCCTGACGGCGCGGGCAGCGCCGCGGCGCCGGCGGCCGGGGTGCCCGGCGTCTCCGCGGATCCGGCGGTGCGCCAGAAGCTGCGCGAGCTGGAGGAGGCGGTGGCCCGCGACCCCAAGAGCTACGACCTGCTGCTGCAGCTCGGCAACGCGTCGTACGACGCCGAGGACTGGCGGCAGGCGGTGGACGCCTACACGCGGGCCCTCAAGATCAAGGGGACCGATCCCAATGTCGTGACCGACCTCGGAGTCGCTTACCGCAACCTCGGCGACATCGACAAGGCGCTGCAGCTTTTCCAGCAGGCGCGCACCATCGACCCCGGCCACGCGCAGTCGTTGTTCAACATGGCGGTCGTCTACGGCGTCGACAGGAACGACCCCGCCAAGGCGAAGGAGCTGCTGCTGCAGCTCAAGAAGGAGCACCCGGAGCTGCCCGGCCTCTCGAAGCTCGAGGACGCGATGAACTCGAAGGGGTGATTTGGCGGGCCAGATAGGAAACCTGTTCGGAGAGGACGAGGAGCCCCAGCGACCTTCGTCGGGCCTCGAGGAGCCCCGCCCCGACGCGCCGCTGGCCGACCGCATGCGGCCGCGCGACCTCTCCGAGGTGGTGGGACCCGCGTCGCTGGTGGGCCCGGACTCGTTCCTGGCGCGGGCGATCGCCGAGGACCGGATCCCCTCGCTGGTCTTCTGGGGGCCGCCCGGCTCCGGCAAGACGACGCTGGCGAGGGTCGTCGCCGCCCGCACCAAGGCGCGCTTCGTGGGCTTCTCGGCGGTCGTCTCCGGCGTGAAGGAGATCCGCGCGGTGATGGAGGAGGCGCGGCTGGCGCGGACTCGCGGGAAGAAGACGCTGCTCTTCGTGGACGAGATCCACCGCTTCAACCGCGCCCAGCAGGACGCCTTCCTGCCGTACGTGGAGTCGGGCGCGATCATCCTGGTGGGCGCCACCACCGAGAACCCGTCGTTCGAGCTGAACGGCGCGCTGCTGTCGCGGCTGCGGGTGATCGTGGTGCCGCCGCTCACCGAGGAGCAGGTGCAGGCGGTGCTGCGTCGCGCGCTCGAGGACCCGCGTGGCCTGGGGGGACGGCTCGCCGCCGAAGAGGAGGCGATCGCCTGGCTGGCGCGCTTCGCCGACGGCGACGCCCGCCGCGCGCTGACCGCCCTGGAGAACGCGGCCCTCCATACCGGGCAGGACGGCACCCTGACCGCCAAGCTCCTGACCGAGCTCTTCGAGCGGAAGGTGCTGCTCTACGACAAGGCCGGCGAGGAGCACTTCAACCTCATCTCCGCGCTCCACAAGTCGCTGCGCGACTCCGACGTCGACGCCTCGCTCTACTGGCTGGCCCGGATGCTGGAGGCGGGCGAGGAGCCGCTCTACCTGGCACGCCGCCTGGTGCGCTTCGCCTCCGAGGACATCGGCCTGGCCGACTCCGAGGCGCTGAAGCTGGCGATGGCCGCCCGGGACGCGGTGCACTTCATCGGGATGCCGGAAGGCGCGCTGGCGCTGGCGCAGATCACCGTCTACATGGCGCTGGCGCCGAAGTCGAACGCGCTCTACGTCGCCTACGGCGAGGCCGTCACCGACGTGCAGGCGCGCCCGAACGCGCCGCCGCCGCTCCACATCCGCAACGCGCCGACCCGCCTGATGAAAGAGGTCGGCTACGGCGCCGGCTACCGCTATGCGCACGACGAGCCCGAGAAGACCGCCGGGCTCCGCTGTCTGCCGGAGGCGCTGGGGGAGCGGGACTACTACCGGCCGGAGGGGGCGGGCGGCGAGGCCGATCTGAAGCAGCGTGCCGCGGCGGTCCGGGCCCTTCGCGCGCGTCTCCGGGAACAATCCGGGCGCCGGAAGCCTTAACGTCATCGCATGGTCCTCACGCTCGCGCTCTCGGTCGTCCTGGCCGCCGCCTCACCCTCGCCGGTCACCGGCCTCTGGCACGCGCGCCTGATCCCGGTGCCGGGACACGACGTCCTCTTCGACCTCCAGGTCGAGAAGGGGCCGAAGGGGGCGCTCTCCGCCGTCCTCCGGAACGAAGACCAGACGATCCCGTTCAGCTCGGCGGAGTGGGACGGCAAGACACTGACGCTCACGCTGGCGCACCTCGACGGGTCGCTGGTGGCGCGCAAGGCCGGCGCCGGGCTGGAGGGCGCCTACAGCCGCACCACCGCCGCCGGCAACGTGACGATCCCCTTCAGCGCCTCGCGCGCGGCGCCACCGCTGCCGGCGCTGGCCAAGGGATCCGCCTCGCTCTCGGGGACCTGGGGCGTGCAGATCGGCGGGCCCGGCGAGGTCGAGAAGGCGACCGCGATCCTGAAGCAGGAGGGGGCACGGCTGACCGGCACGATGCGCACCCTCACCGGGGACTACGGCCGGCTGCACGGCACCTGGAGCGGTCAGAACCTGCTGCTGACGGTGTTCGACGGCGTGCACGTCTACCGCTTCACCGGCGAGCGGCTGGCCGACGGCACCCTGGCGGGGGAGTTCCGCTCTCGCGCCAATCCCCCGGTGAGCTGGAACGCCAGGCGCCTGAGCAAGGAGGAGGCGGACAGCTACCTGCCCAGCGGCTTCACGATCGCCCGCCCCAAGGACCCGGCCGTGCCCTATCGCTTCCGCTTCGAGGACGCCGACGGCAAGACCGTCTCGTCCGAGGACCCACGCTTTTCCGGGAAGCCGATGCTGGTGGTCTTCATGGGCACCTGGTGCCCGAACTGCAACGAGGAGGCGCCGGTGCTGAAGGACCTCCACCAGCGCTACGCCGGCAAGGGCCTGGAGGTCGTCTCCCTCGCCTTCGAGTACACCGAGGACGTGGAGCGGAACCGCCGCCAGGTGAAGCGCTTCGTGGAGCGCTACGGCATCCCCTATCCGGTGCTGATCGCCGGCACCACCGGCAGCGCGCCGACGAGCGCGTCGATGACCCAGCTCGACGGCTGGCAGGGCTATCCGACGACGCTCTTCCTCGACCGCAACCACCGCGTGGTGAAGATCCACTCCGGCTTCGACGGCCCTTCGACCGGCGAGCACTACGAGCGGCTGAAGAAGGAGATGGTCGAGGCTGTCGAGGTGCTGCTGAAGGGCTGAGTTCCCGGGAACCGAGCGCTCCGCTGCGGGGTCTCCCGAAGAGAAGGGAGCGCGCCATGTCGTACGCCGGAGCCGGTACCTCGGGTCCCTTCTTCGACCTCGCCTCTCTCGTCGCCCCGCCCTTCCTCTTCCGCGTCTTCATCCTGCTGGCGTCGGTCCTGCTGCTGTCCGTGCTCGAGCTCGGGCACTTCCGACGCGACGCGCCGGGCCGCCCCGGCCAACGCGTCGCGCACCTGGTGCTCTTCGCCCTGAACGTCGCCGGGCTGGCGATCGCCGGGCCGGTGGCGCTGGACGTGCTGTCGCCGCTGGTGCGCTGGATCGGGTCGGCTCCGCTCGAGTTCGCGGACATGCCCCCGCTCGGCCGGCTGGTCCTGTCCTTCCTGGCGCTGGACCTGGCGCTCTGGCTGCTGCACCGCGCCAGTCACGCCGTGCCGCTGCTCTGGCGTTTCCATCGTGTCCATCATTCCGACGACGCGCTGGACGTCACCACCTCGCTGCGGTTCCATGCCGGCGACCTGCTCGCCGGGCTCCTGGTCGTCTCGGCGGTGTCGGCGTACCTCGGCATCGACGGAGCAACCCTGGCCCAGTTCCAGGTCTTCTCGGCGCTGGTCTCGCAGGTCGCGCACGCGAACCTGAGGCTGCCGCGCCTCCTCGAGCGCGGGCTGGCGCTCCTCCTCGTGACGCCGATGACACACGCCGTGCACCACGCCGCCACGCCGAGGAGCTCCAACTTCGCTTCCTGCTTCGGCCTCTGGGACCACCTGCTGGGGACCTACCGCGCCCTCGAGCCGGTCACGGTGTTCGGCTCGGCGATGCCGGGCGGGGAGCGGCCCGGCCTGGCACGGCTCCTGGTGCTGCCGTTCGAGGAGCCGCCCGAGGAGCGGGTCGTCCTCGGGCTGGGGGCCTAGCAGGGTGCGGAAACGGGTCAACGCTGCTCCCTCCGCCTTGCATATGCAACCCGCGGCGCCCCTAACGCGACCCCTTCGGGTTTTTCCGCACCCTGCTAGATCTCCTCGCGGCGGTAGTTCGGCGCCTCCTTGGTGATGATCACGTCGTGGGCGTGGCCTTCCTTCAGGCCGGCCGCGGTGATGCGCACGAAACGCGACTTCTTGCGCAGGTCGGGCAGCGACCGGGCGCCCACCAGGCCCATGCCGGAGCGCACGCCGCCGGTGAGCTGGGTGAGCAGCGTCGAGACCGGGCCCTTGTAGGGCACCATCCCTTCGATCCCCTCGGGCACCATCTTCTTCGGCTCGTCGTCGGTCTCCTGGAAGTAGCGCTCGGCCGAGCCGAGCTTCATGGCGCCCAGCGAGCCCATGCCGCGGTAGGCCTTGAAGGTGCGCCCCTGGTAGAGGATGGTCTCGCCGGGCGCCTCGTCGGTGCCGGCGAAGAGGCTGCCGATCATCACCGAATGCGCGCCGGTGGCCAGCGCCTTGGTGACGTCGCCTGAGAACTTGATGCCGCCGTCGGCGATGAGCGGCACGCCGCTCTTCTCGGCGCCGCGGACGCACTCCTGGATGGCGTGGATCTGGGGGACGCCGGCGCCGGTGACGATGCGGGTCGTGCAGATGGAGCCGGGGCCGATGCCGATCTTGACGGCGTCGACGCCGCGGCGGATGAGGTCGCGCGCCCCCTCGGCGGTGGCGACGTTGCCGGCCACCACCTGCATCGACGGGAACTTCTTCTTCAGGATGGTGAGCGCCTCCATCACCTTCTCGCTGTGGCCGTGCGAGGAGTCGAGCACCAGCACGTCGACCTTGGCGTGGATCAGCTCGCGCGCGCGGTCCACCAGGTCGGGCCCGGCGCCCACCGCCGCGGCGACCCGCAAGCGCCCCAGAGAGTCTTTGCAGGCGTTCGGGTACTTGATCTGCTTCTGGATGTCCTTGACCGTGATCAGCCCCTTCAGGTTGCCGCCGCGGTCGACGACCAGCAGCTTCTCGATGCGGTGCCGGTGGAGGAGCTCCTTGGCCTGCTCCAGCGTTGTGCCGGGCGGACAGGTGACCAGCTTCTCCTTGGTCATCCGCTCGGAGATCGGCAGGTCGAGGCGCGTCTCGAAGCGCAGGTCACGGTTGGTGAGGATGCCGACCAGCTTCCCCTTGATGTCCACGATCGGCACGCCGGAGATGCGGAAGTTCGCCATCACCTGGAGAGCCTCGCGGATGCTCTGATCGGGGCGGCAGGTGACCGGGTCGACGATCATGCCGCTCTCCGAGCGCTTCACCTTGTCGACCTCGCCGGCCTGCGCGCCGATGTCCAGGTTCTTGTGGATGACGCCCATGCCGCCGTTCTGCGCCATGGCGATGGCCAGGCGCGACTCGGTGACGGTGTCCATGGCGGCCGAAACGACGGGCACGTTGAGCGTGATGTCGCGGGTGAGATGGGTCTTGAGGCTCACCTCGGAGGGATGGACCTTCGAGCGCCCCGGGAGCAGGAGGACGTCGTCGAAGGTGAGGGCCAGCGGCAGCTCTTCGTGCGCCATGCCGAAAAATAGCACAGGCCGGCCGCGGCGCGGCCGGCCCGGCGATGAGCCACGGGAGTTGGTTACTGGCAGGAGACCTTGGGGTTGAAGTCGAAGAACATTCCGCTGGGGTTGTGCCTCCAGATCCAGACGTGTAGGTCGTAGTGCCAGGGCTGGCCCGGCTCGTGGCCCGCCATCGGGCCCTCGAAGGTCTGCCCGAAGAGGACCGGCGCCGGGTTGTCGACGGTGGGCGGCGGCGTCGGAGCGAACCAGGGCTGACCGTTCGAGAGCACGGGGGCGTAGTACTCGACGCCCACCAGCCGCTGCCGCCCGTTCTCGTCGGCTTCGTAGAGCAGGATCTCCGGCCGTGCCGCCGCGATCACTCCGTCGAACATCCGCCCCGGGTTGATGTAGTGGATCCCCATTCCCCCCAGTCCCGGAGCGGCAACGCACTGGACCGTGGAGAAGAAGCCGTCCTCGAGGGCGTTGGCGACCTCGTGGTACTGGTCGGTGCCGTCCCGGGCGGCGCTCAGCTGCGAGAGTGCCGCCGAGAGGGAGCTGTCGGCACTGCAGGTCCACCCCAGGCAGAGGGTCGCCAGGGTCGTCGCCAGGAGCGTTGTCTTGTTCATCTTCGTGTCCTCCTATGGGACCGAAGATGGCGCTCGCCCCTGGCAAGAATCCTGGGAGTTTTCCTGGGGTTTTCCGGGTTAGGGTGTCGCTCCGGCCTGCCCCGGCGCGCCGTGGCACTTCTTGTACTTCTTCCCGGAGCCGCAGGGGCAGGGGTCGTTGCGGCCCACCTTGGGGCCGGTGCCCTTGACGGTCTCCACCGAGAAGTCGCCGCCGGCGGTCGGGTCGTGAGCGGCCTGATAGCTCAGGCGCTGCTCCGGCTGCTGGCGCTTGCGCTGGTGCTCGGCGGCCGCTCGGCGTGAAGCCGCGGCGGCGCGGGCCTCGGTCTCGCCCCGCTCGTCGGGCACCAGCTCGGGGGCCTCGTCGCGCTGCACCACCTGGAAGCGGAAGAGGTACTGGAGCATCTGCTCCTCGATCCCCTCCTTCATGGCCTCGAAGAGCGTGAAGGACTCCTTCTTGTACTCCACCAGCGGGTCGCGCTGGCCGTAGCCGCGCAGGCCGATCCCCTCCTTGAGGTGGTCGAGGCCGAGCAGGTGGTCCTTCCAGAAGGTGTCGACCGTCTGCAGCATCAGCGTCTTTTCCCAGAACGCCAGCTGCTCGGAGCCGAGCTCCTTCTCCTTGACGCGGTAGATGTCGTGGAGCGCCGCCCGGAGCTTCTCCTTGATCTCGTGGTTGGAGGTCTCCGCCGGCACCAGCCCGAGCACGCTCGGCTTGACGCCGAACGTCGTCTCGGTGGCGCCCTCCAGCGCGTCCCAGGCCCACTCGGAGTGGTCCTTGGCCTCGGGGGCGTGGCGGTCGACGTAGTCGTCGGCCACGTCCTCGGCCAGGTTCAGGATGTACTCGCGGAGCGTGAGCATCTTCGGCTCGTCGCTCTCGTGTCCCTCCTCGGGGATGGCGCGCAGCCCGCCGTTGAGGATCTCCCGGCGCATCCGGTAGATCTCCTCGCGCTGCTTGTTCATGACGTCGTCGTACTCGAGGAGGTGCTTGCGGGTGTCGAAGTTCCGCGCCTCGACCTGCGTCTGGGCGCGCTCGATCGACTTGGTCACCCAGCGGTGCTCGATGGGGACGCCCTCCTCCATGCCCAGCCGCTTCATCAGCCCCGACAGCCGGTCGGAGCCGAAGATCCGCATCAGGTCGTCCTCGAGGGAGAGGTAGAAGCGCGAGGAGCCGGGGTCCCCCTGGCGCCCGGCGCGGCCGCGGAGCTGGTTGTCGATGCGGCGCGATTCGTGCCGCTCGGTGCCCAGGATGTGCAGGCCGCCGGCCTCGAGCACTTCCTTCTGAGCCTCGGCGCACTCGGACTTCAGCTCGCCCAGGATGCGCTGGTACTCCTCGGGGCTCTTGTCCTTGGCCTTCTGCCTGGCCAGGAACTCGGGGTTCCCGCCCAGCAGGATGTCGGTGCCGCGGCCGGCCATGTTGGTGGCGATCGTCATGCGCCCGGGCTGCCCGGCCTGCGCGACGATGCCGGCTTCCTGCTCGTGGTACTTGGCGTTCAGGACGACGTGCGGTACGCCGCGCTTCTTCAGCATCGACGAGAGGCGCTCGGACTTCTCGATCGAGATGGTGCCCACCAGGACCGGCTGCCCCTTCTCGTGCTTCTCGAAGATCTCCTCGACCACCGCCTCGAACTTCTCGCGCTCGGTCCGGTAGACGAGGTCGTGCTCGTCGTTCCTCACCATCTTGCTGTTGGTGGGGATGACGATGACCTCGAGCTTGTAGATCTTGTCGAACTCGGCGGCCTCGGTGTCGGCGGTGCCGGTCATGCCCGCCAGCTTCTCGTACATCCGGAAGTAGTTCTGGAGCGTGATCGTGGCGAGAGTCTGGGTCTCCTTCTCGATCTTCACCCCTTCCTTGGCCTCCACCGCCTGGTGCAGGCCGTCGGACCAGCGGCGCCCCGGCATGAGCCGCCCGGTGAACTCGTCCACGATGATGACCTGCCCGTCCTTGACCACGTACTCGACGTCGCGCTTGTAGAGGTTGTGGGCGCGCAGCGCCTGCGTGCAGGAGTGCAGGATGTCGAGGTTGACCGGGTCGTAGAGGTTCTCGACCTGCAGGAGCCGCTCGCACTTGGCGATGCCGTCCTCGGTGAACGAGGCGGTGTGCGCCTTCTCGTCCACCAGGAAGTCGCCGGTGGTGGTGCGGGTGCCGTACTTGTCCTTGTGCTCTTCGCCGCGGACCAGCTTGGGGATGACCCGGTCGACCCGGTAGTAGATGTCGGACTCCCCCTCCGAGGGGCCGGAGATGATGAGCGGGGTCCGCGCCTCGTCGATGAGGATCGAGTCGACCTCGTCCACGATCGCGAAGATGTGCCCGCGCTGCACCATCGAGGTGAGCTCGAACTTCATGTTGTCGCGCAGGTAGTCGAAGCCGAACTCGTTGTTGGTGCCGTAGGTGATGTCCGAGGCGTAGGCGTTCCGCCGCGCCGCGTCATCCATGTCGTGCTGGATGCAGCCGACGGTGAGCCCCAGGAAACGGTAGATCTGCCCCATCCAGTCGGCATCGCGTCGGGCCAGGTAGTCGTTCACGGTGACGACGTGGACGCCGCGGCCGGTCATGGCGTTCAGGGTGACCGGGAGGGTGGCGACGAGGGTCTTGCCCTCGCCGGTCTTCATCTCCGAGATCTTGCCCTGGTGGAGGACCATGCCGCCCATCAGCTGGACGTCGTAGTGGCGCTGGCCCAGGGTCCGCTTGCTGGCTTCGCGGACGATCGCGAAGACGGTCGGGAGCTGCTCGTCCAGCACCTCGCGCACCCTGACGCGGCGCTCCTCGAGCTTGGAGGGGAGCTCGGCGATGTCCGCCCGGACCTTGTCGCGGATGGCGCCGAAACGTTCGCGCAGTCCGTCATCGGAGAGCCCGGAGATCTCCGGCTCGAGGGCGTTGATGGCCAGCACCCTGGGCATGAGCGCCTTGATGTCACGCTCGTGCTTGGTGCCGAAGATCTTCGAAAGCGCTTTGTCTACAAACATTTGCGGGATTCAGCCTACGGCGCGGACTCGTGGTCCACGCGCCGAACCGGCGATGTTAGCAGAGGCCTTTTCCGCCGCCCGTCCGGTGGCGCTGCTGAGCGGCCAGACCCTTCCGGACCAGGATGGGTGCCAGCGCGAAGCCGGCGCGCGGGAAGGCTCCGGCCAGCTTTGCCAGAAGGCCGCGCCCGAAGGGGAGGACCACCTCCAGCGGCCGATGGGGGAGCACCCGCCGGAAGAGGGCCGCGGCCACGTCCTGGACGTCGAGGGGAGCGCCGGAGAACGTCAGCGCGGCCTCCGGATGGGCCTTCTGCAGGTCCAGCATCGGCGTCCGCACCGCGTCGGGGCAGATCACGGTCACCGCGATGCCCAGCGGCTTCAGCTCGTGGGCGGCCGCCAGCGAGAAGCCGCGCACCGCGAACTTGGAGGCGGTGTAGAGGGAGAGGCCCGGGATCGGAGAAAGGGCGGCCAGCGAGGCGAAGTTCACGATGTGGCCTGCCCCCGCCTTCATGCGGGCCGCCGCGGCACGGGTGCCGTGGATGACACCCTTCAGGTTGACGTCGATCTGGAGGTCGACGTCGGCCGTCTGGATGTCGAGCACCGAGGCCGGGCGGAGCACTCCGGCGACGTTAAGGAGGAGGTCGAGCCGTCCCCGCCGCGCGAGGACGGTCTCGACCGTGCGGGCCCAAGCCTCGGGATCGCGCACGTCGAAGGCCAGCAGCTCGCTGCGTCCCTCCGGCCAGCGATCCTCCTCGGAGACGCGCGCCAGGCAGGAGGCGTCGAGGTCGGCGGCGGCCACGACGTCTCCTTCTCGGAGCAGCGCGCCGCAGAGGTGCCGGCCGATGCCGCTGGCGGCGCCGGTCACCAGGGCGATCCTCAAACGACGGGCGCTCCGAACGACAGGTCGCCGAACTGGAAGGTGGGGCGGATGCCCGGGAAGGCCCACCAGGCATCGAGCTCCGAGGACGTCACCACGTTGTAGAAGTCCGGGTTGCGCGTCGAGCGGCCGGCAATCTCGCGCTCCACGACCATCGAGAGGTACTGGTCGATCGAGCCCTCCAGCGTGTTGCCGTTCAGGATGACGTCCGATCCGGTACGTTGCGCGTAGCGCGCCAGGCCGGGGATCGCCGAGGCCAGCGGCGCGTAGGCATCGGGGCCGATGCCGTTCTCGCTGGTGACCATGATGCCTTCCGGAGTGCGCGCCACCAGCGAGTGGTTGCCCTCGGTGTGCCCGGGCGTCCGGATCAGCGCCACGCCCTCGCCGAGCCGCACGTCGCCGTCGAGCAGCACGACGCGCGAAGGGTCGATGCCGTCGAGGCCGCCGGGGCAGTACCAGATCCGCTGGGTCGGCAGCAGCGAGCGGGCCGACTCCCACTCCTGCCGCATCACCAGCAGCCTGGCATTGGGGAGGAGGCCGCCGTCGCCCAGCCAGCGCCGCAGGTCCTGCGTGTGGAGGTGGTCGTAGGAGAGGTAGTCGACGGCCTCGGGGCGGATACCCACCGCGCGCAGCGATTCCTCGACGCTGCCCACCGTCGGCCCCAGCAGCTTCCGGCCCAGCTGCTGGAAGGGGCCGAAACGGGCGGTGAGCTCCTTGAAGAACGGCGTCTCGGCGTTGCGCGGCACGTCGGAGGGGGAGAAGAGCAGCGTCTTGACGGCGCCGCCGGAGGGGGACGGGGGGAACCCCGAAGGGGTGCCCCCATCACTTCTGTCGCGGAACTGCACGACGAAGAGCCGGTTCACGATGTGGAGGTAGGGGGAGACGACTTTCTCGGCATTCAGGAAGCCGTAGCGGCTGGGGTAAGGCACGCGCACCAGCGCGAACGAACGGTAGAAGAGGACCTGCGGCTCCGACAGGAAGCGCTCGCGGAAACCGTGCGCGCGCCGGGTCAGCTCCCGCTGGCGGTCCGCCGGCCCGGACAGGTCGCGGGCGCCCCGGAAGTCGTCCAGCGGCTGGAGCTTTGCGAGCATGGCCTTTCATTGTGCCTCGTGCTCCAATCGCTCACCGTGTCCGAGGTCGTGCTGGCCCGTGCCCAGATGGCGATCTCCCTGGCCTTCCACATCGTGTTCGCGGCGGTCGGCATCGCGATGCCGCTGCTGATGGTCGTGGCCGAGGTCCTCTGGCGCCGCACCGGCGACGCCGAGTACCTGGCGCTGGCCAGGCGCTGGGCCAAGGGCACCGCGGTCTTCTTCGCGATCGGAGCCGTCTCGGGCACCGTGCTCTCGTTCGAGCTGGGGCTCCTCTTCCCGGAGTTCATGCGCTGGGCGGGCGCCCTCATCGGGCTGCCGTTCTCCCTGGAGGGGTTCGCGTTCTTCACCGAGGCCATCTTCCTCGGCCTCTACCTCTACGGATGGGAGCGGCTGCCGCCGGCGGCGCACATTGCCTCCGGCGTGGTGGTGGCGCTCAGCGGGCTGGCCTCGGCCGTCTTCGTCACCATCGCCAACGCCTGGATGAACGCGCCCACCGGCTTCCGCCTGGAGGGCGGACGGCTCGTCGACATCGACCCGCTGCGCGCCATGGCCTCGCCGTTCGTCGCGCACGAGGTTCTCCACACCGCGCTGGCGGCCTACATGGCCACCACCCTCGCCGTCGGGGCGATCCACGCCTACGCGCTGCTCCGCGGACCCGCGACCAGCTTCCACCGTCGGGCGCTGGCGATCGCGCTGGGCGTCACCATCCCCTGCTCGCTGGTCCAGCCGCTGGTGGGGCACTTCGCCGGCGGCCGTGTGGCCGAGCACCAGCCGCTGAAGCTGGCGGCCATGGAGGGGCTGCGGCAGACGACGCGCGGCGCCGCGGCGCACCTCGGCCCGATCGCGATACCCGGCGGCCTCTCGCTCCTGGCCTACGGCAGCTTCGACGCCGAGGTGAAGGGGCTGGAGGAGTTCCCGCGCGCCGACTGGCCGCATCGCATCGTCAACGTCTCGTTCCAGGCGATGGTGCTGCTCGGGACGCTGGCGGCCGGCTACGCGGCGCTGACCGCGTTCCTCTGGTGGCGGCGAAGGAGGCTGCCGGACGGCGCCTGGTGGCTCTGGACGACGCTCCTCCTCGGTCCCTGCGGTGTCTTGGCCATGGAGGCGGGCTGGTTCGTCACCGAGGTCGGCCGGCAGCCGTGGGTCATCTACGGCGTCCTGCGCACCTCCGACGCGGTGACGCCCATGACGGGCCTCGCCGTCCCGCTGGTGACCTTCTCGGCCGTCTACCTGGGCCTGGGGGGCGTCGTGGCCGCCGTGCTGGCGCGGCAGGTGCGGCAGACGACCTGATGGCGGTCGCCGACGTCGTCGCCGCCGCGATGCTGGGCGCGCTGGTGCTCTACGCGCTCACCGCCGGGGCCGACTTCGGGGGCGGCGTCTGGGACCTCTTCGCGTCCGGTCCGCGCGCCGGGGCGCAGCGGAAGCTGATCGAGCAGGCGATCGCGCCGGTCTGGGAGGCGAACCACGTCTGGCTCATCCTGGTCGTCGTCCTCCTCTTCACCGCGTTCCCGCCGGCCTTCGCCGCGGTCTCGGTCGCGCTCCACGTTCCGATGACGCTCCTCCTCCTGGGCATCGTGTTCCGCGGGGCGGCGTTCGTGTTCCGCCAGTACGGCGGCGGCGGCGAGCGCGCCGAGAGGCGGTGGGGGCGGGTCTTCGCGGTGGCCTCGGTGGTGACGCCGTTCTTCCTGGGCGTCTCGTTGGGCGCGCTCACCAGCGGCGCGCTCCGCTTCGAGCGCGGCGTCCCCGAGGGGGGCTTCTTCCGCCCCTGGATCGCCCCCTTCCCGCTGTCGGTGGGCGCGTTCACGCTCTCCCTCTTCGCGTTCCTGGCGGCGGTCTATCTGACGGCCGAGGCGGAGGACCCGCTCCTGCGCGACGACTTCCGGCGGCGCGCCCTCGTGTCCGGCCTCGTGGTCGGGGCGTTCGCGCTGCTGGCCGCGCTCACCGCGGCGCCGGGGGCGGTCGGGTTCCGCGCGCGCCTCTTCGGCTGCTGGTGGTCGTGGCCCCTGCAGATCGCGACCGGCCTGTGCGCGACCGGCGTCTTCGCCGCCCTGATCCTGCGTCGCTTCCGGCTGGCGCGCGCCGTCGCCGCGGCGCAGGTGGCGCTCATCGTCGTGGGCTGGGGTGCCGCGCAATACCCCTATCTGGTCGCACCGGGCATCACGATCCAGGCCGCCGCCGCGCCCGACGAGACGCTGCGGCTGCTCGTCCTGGCCCTGGCCGCGGGAGCGATCGTCCTCTTCCCCTCGCTCTACGTGCTGCTGCGCGTCTTCAAGTCCAGGGCTCCCGGCGCATGACCACGACCCACGACAGCTACGACCGGCTGGCCGAGGCCTACACCCGCCATCTGGCGGGAGAGCTCGCCGGCAAGCCGTTCGACCGCGAGGCGCTGGACCGCTTCGCCGAGGCGGTGTGGCAGGACGGCTGGGTGTGCGACGCCGGCTGCGGGCCGGGACACGTCGGCGCCTATCTCGCCGATCGTGGCGCGCGCGTGGTCGGACTCGACGACTCCCTGCTGATGCTTCGGCACGCCGGCGGCGTGGAACGCGTCCGCGCCGACTTCAGTGCGTTGCCGCTGCGGGCGCTCGCCGGCATCGTGGCCTTCTACGCGATCGTCCACCTGCTGCCGGCGGAGCTGGAGGGGGTCTTCCGCGAATGGCGGCGCGCGCTCCGGCCGGGCGGCCGGCTGCTGCTGGCGTTCCACGTCGGCGAGGAGGTCGTGCACCGCGACGAGCTCTGGGAGACGCCGGTCTCGCTCGACTTCGTCTTCCACCTCACCGTGCCGGTGACCGCCTCGCTGGCACGTGCCGGCTTCCAGGTGCTGGAGGCCCGCGAGCGGGATCCGTATCCGGAGGTGGAGTACCCGAGCCGCCGCGCCTACGTCGTCGCGCGCGTCTGACGCTCGCGCGCGTCGAGCAGGAGGCCGGCGACCAGGAGGAGCACGCCGGCGGCCACCACGGCGATCGCCCAGAGCGGCCGGTCGAACCAATGGCGGTGCGAGGTGATGAGCCAGAGCGCGCTGCAGGTGTTCAGGAGGCCGGCGTAGTAGAAGGTCTTCCTCTGCCGGTGGTGGCTGAGGATGGTGACCGAGAGCGCCAGCGCCAGGTAGAGCCAGTCGAGGCGGCGCGAGTACCAACCGGTCTCGGTCATCGCGAAGAGCGGCTCCAGCGTGGCGAACGGCGAGACCGCGAAGAGCATCCAGGAGACGACGGCCATCTGCTCGGTGCCGTGGCGCTCCACCAGCGCGGCGAGCGCGTAGAGGAGGACGCCGATCGCGGTCATGGCGGTGAGGGTGTCGAGGAGCTTCGGGTCCTGGACCGGCCCGGCATGCAGCCTGGACATCGAGATGCCCAGCGCCTGAAGGGCGCGCCCCTGGAGCGCCTCCAGCTCGAGCGCGGCCACCAGCAGACCCGCCGAGCCGACGTAGAGCGGCCGGCAGAGCCAGGTCAGGCGCCGCCGCTCCAGCCAGAACCCCAGCCCGCCGAGCGCGACGGCCAGCGGCAGGAGGTGCAGCGCCAGGAGGTCCCAGCGCCCGTCGACCAGCCAGGCGCGGAGGCCGAAGTCGCTCAGCAGCGCCGCCCCGAACAGCACCGCCAGCGCGGTGAACGCCGAGCTCAGCGCGACCGTCCCGGTCCGCAGAGCCAGCCAAAACGAGAGGACGCAGGGCACGGCCAGGGCGAGCTGGAGCTGCCGGTTGGAGACCGCGTCCCCCTGGAAGAGCTGCCCGCTAGGGCCTACTACTGAAAAGAGGCCGGCCTCGTGGAAGAGGATCAGCAGCAGCAGCGGCAGCATCAGCACCGCGCCCAGGTCGTAGGCCACCGCCACGCCGCGGCGGCCGCCGCGGTGCAGCGCCCGCGCCGCCAGGCCGAGCCCGGCCACCGGCAGCCCCAGCACCAGCGCCGGCTGCAGCAGCCCCTTCACCGCGTCGTAGAAGCGGTCGGCCCCGAAGTAGAGGAGGCTGCCGGCCAGCGCCAGCACCGCCCCCAGGTAGAGCGCGATCTGCGAGTAGGTGAGGCGGCGGCTCTCCACGATCCAGTCGTCGTCGCGCCGCTCCAGCCTCCGGTAGGCGGCCTTCAGCTCGCGGGCCTCGTGCGGGTGGACGAGCTGCAGCCGCGCCCACTCGTCCAGCTCGTCGACGTGTGCGCGGAGCTTCCTGGCCAGCGCCGAGCCGAAGAGCCGCGGCCGCGCCAGCACCGGACGCCGGTCGAGGTAGCGGCGCAGGTCCAGCGCCATCTCGCGCGCCGAGGCGTAGCGGTCGGCCTGGTCGCGCTCCATCGCCTTGAGGGCGATGGCGGCCAGCGGCGCCGGTGTCGAGGGACGCAGCTCGGCCGGCAGGCGCGGCGCGTCCAGGTCCGGCGGCGCGCCGGTGAGGAGCTCGTAGAGCATCACGCCCAGCGCGTGGACGTCGGTGCGCGCGTCGATCGTGCCGTCCGGGTCCAGCTGCTCGGGCGCCATGTAGGCGGGCGTGCCCTCGAAGAGGCCGGCCCGCGGGTCGCCCTGACTGAGGCCGAAGTCGAGCACCTTCGGCGCCAGCGTGCGGTCCAGCATCACGTTGGAGGGCTTCAGGTCGCGGTGCTGGATGCCGAGCTCGTGCGCGTGCTGCAGCACCTCGCACAGCTCGAGAAAGACCCGGGCCAGCTGCGCGGGGTCGAGCGACGGGCCGACCTCGCCGAGCTCGAAGCCCTCGACCAGCTCCATCAGCAGGACGGGCCGCGGCTCGAGCCGCAGCTCGAAGAGCCGCACGACGCGGCGGTCCGAGAAGAGCGCCATGGTGCGCGCCTCGGCCAGGAAGCGCCGCAGGCTCTCGGAGAGCGAGCCGTCCTTCAGGACCTTGGCGGCGACGCCGCGCCCGAGCCTCAGGTCCCGCAGCTTGTAGACCTCGCCGTGCCCTCCGCCCCCCAGCCGCTCGACCGTCTGGAAGCCCTCCAGCTGCGGGAAGGGAGCGCGCTCCTCGGGCTCGAACGCGGCGTCCAGGTCGAGGTACTCGCGGATCAGCGCGCGCACCGGCTCCAGGAGCTCGACCCGCTCGCCGCAGAGCTCCTCGGGCGACAGCCGGCTGCCGTCGGCGAGGTGCCGCTCGACGAAGCGCTCCAGCATCTCCTCGGGGGTCAACCGGCGCCTCGCACCTTCACGGTCAGCGCGGTCAGCGCGCGCGCCAGCAGCATCCGGACCGCGTCGTCGCTCTTGCCGAGCCTCTGGCCGATCTCACGGTAGCTGAGCTCCTCCAGCTTCCTCCAGATGATCACGTCGCGGTAGGCGGGCTCCAGGGTCTCCAGCGCGGCCGCGAGCCGCAGCAGCTCCTGGCGCAGGACGGCCTGGGTCACCGCCGAGCGCACCGGCGCCGGCGGCTCGACTTCATCCAGCGGCTTCTCGAGGCCGGCGTCGCGCCGGGCGCGCCCCTCGAAATCGGCGCGGTCGCGGATCTCGTTCTCGGCGATCCGCGCCAGCCAGGCCATGAAGGAGCGCGGGCGCTCGGCCCCGGCCTTCGGGAAGGCGCGCCAGGACTTGAGGAGCACTGCCTGCAGCACGTCGCCCGACTCCATCCGGGCGCGCAGCGAAGGCCCGAGGCGGAGCCGGATCAGCGGCAGGAGCTTCCTGGCGCAGCGGGCGTAGAGGGCCTCGAGCGCCGCGCTCTCACCCTCGCACGCCCTCGCGAGAAGGGAGTCGGTCTCGCCGTGCCCCAAGCGGCTCCAGTCTAGGCCGTTCGCTTTTCCCTGCGATGCCGTCTTTCCTGACATGAGACGAATCGCGCTCCTGACGACCCTCACCCTCGCCGCCCTGACGTTCCTCGGCTGCATGGTCGGCGAGACCAGCCATACCCTGTACCTCAGCGCGGACGGCGAGGTGACCTTCAGCGTCCTGGAGACGGCCTTCCGCTCGGATGCCAAGACCGCCGCCGAGCGGGCCTCCGAGGAGGCGGGCTGGCTCGCGGACCGGCACACCGCCGAGGCGCTCCGGTCGCTGCACCCGACCTCGGTCGAGGTCACCGTGCTCCGGAGCGAGCGCCCCTATGCGGTCCAGACTACGGCCAGCTTCCCTTCCGTGGAGCAGCTCGTCCGCGACGTCCTGCGCGAGCTGGAGGTCGAGGGCGCGGTCACCTTCGAGCGATCCGGCAGGCTGAGGCGCCTGGCGGTCACGGTCCCCGAGGGGACGGAGCTCGGCTCGTTCCAGATCGTCCTCACCGAGGGAAGGTTCGTCCGGGCGGCCGGCTTCACCCTCTCCGGGGACGGGGCGGCGGCAATGCCGGCGCCGAGCGCCGAGACCCGCGAGCTGGTGTTGGAGTGGATGGACTGATCCGGGCCGCGTGGCGCGAAATGCCTGGCCAGTCGTGCGGCCGGATACGGTACATTTCTTGTGCGTGCCGCTCAGCTCCGGCTCGAGGCTAGGACACTACGAGGTCATCGCCCCCGTCGGGAAGGGCGGGATGGGCGAGGTCTATCGCGCCCGAGACGCCACGCTGGCCCGCGAGGTGGCGATCAAGGTCCTGCCGGAGTCGCTGGCCGGCAACCCCGAGGCCCTCTCCCGGTTCCAGGTCGAGGCACGCGCCCTGGCCGCCCTCTCGCACCCGAACATCCTCGGGATCTTCGAGTTCGGTGCCCAGGACGGCATCTCCTACGTGGTCATGGAGCTCCTCGAGGGGGAGACGCTGCGGGACAAGGTCCAGCAAGGCACGCCGCTGCCCAGGCGCAAGGCGCTCGAGTACACCAGGGAGATCGCGCGCGGTCTCGCCGCCGCGCACGAGAAGGGGATCGTCCACCGCGACCTGAAGCCGGAGAACGTCTTCATCACCAGGGACGAGCGGGTCAAGATCCTGGACTTCGGCCTCGCCAAGCGGACGGCCACCACCGGGGACACCAACGCCCCGACGGAGGCGCCGGCGAATCCCACCGAGCCGGGCGCGGTGATGGGGACGGTCGGGTACATGGCGCCGGAGCAGGTGCGCGGGCTGCCGGTCGACCACCGGGCGGACCTCTTCGCGCTGGGCGCGATCCTCTACGAGCTGCTGACCGGCAAGAGGGCGTTCAAGGGGGTGACCGCGAGCGACACCATGCTGGCGGTGCTGCGGGACGAGCCGCCGGAGCTGTCGCAGACGACGTCGGCGATCCCTCCGGCGCTGACACGCATCCTGCGCCATTGCCTGGAGAAGAGCCGGGAGGCGCGGGCGCACTCGGCGCACGACGTCGCCTTCCAGCTCGACCCGGCATCCGGCGAGGCGGCGCCTTCAACGCCGTCGGCACCGCGCAGCCTTGCGCCGATCCTCGCGGTCGTGTTCGCGGTCGCGGCGGTGACGATCGCCGGCATCGGCCTCTGGCGCCGGCCGGCGGCGTCCCCGGCCGCGGGGCCGGCCGCGGAGACGGCCGCGTCCTCAGCGGACCGCGCGGGTGTGAAGCGGCTGGCGGTGCTGCCGTTCGAGAACCTGGGCAGCGCCGACGACGACTACTTCGCCGACGGCATCACCGACGAGGTGCGGGGCAAGCTCACCAGCGTGCCCGGGCTGGCCGTCATCGCCCGCACCAGCTCCACCGGGTACAAGAAGACGACCAAGAAGCCGCAGGAGATCGGCAAGGAGCTCGACGTCGCCTACCTGCTCACCGGCACGGTGCGCTTCGCCAAGGGAGAGTCCGGCGCGCGGCGCGTGCAGGTCAGCCCGGAGCTGGTGCTGGCCTCGAGCGCCGAGTCGCGCTGGAGGCAGCCGTTCGACGCCACGCTCACCGACGTGTTCCAGGTGCAGGGGGAGATCGCCACCAAGGTGGCGCAGTCGCTGGACGTGGCGCTGTCGGAGGGCTCGCGGAAGAAGCTCCAGGAGAAGCCCACCGAGAACCTGCAGGCCTACGAGGCCTACCTGCGCGGCCAGGAAGCCTCGCAGGCGATGGCGGCGACCGATCCGCCGAGCCTGCGGCGCGCCGTCGAGGCCTACGCCAGGGCGGCGGCGCTCGACGACGGCTTCCTCGAGGCGTGGGCCGAGCTGAGCCGGGCCTCCTCCTTCCTGTATGCCCAGGGCAAGCCGACGCCGGAGGCCGCCGAGCAGGCGCGCAAGGCCGCCGAGAAGGCGCTGGCGCTGGCGCCGGGGCGTCCGGAAGGGCATCGCGCCCTGGGCGACTACCTGAGGAACGTCCCCAAGGAGAGCGCGCGCGCCCTGGCCGCCTACGAGAAGGCTCGCGCCGCCGCGACCGCCGATCCGGACTACCTGGCCTCGGTGGCCCTGGCGGAGCAGGCGCTGGGCCGTTTCGAGGCATCCATCGCCCACCTCCAGGAGGCGCGGCGCCTGGATCCCCGTTCCCCCACCACGCTGCGCCGGTTAGGCACGGCGGCCCTCTGCCTGCACCGTCCGGCGGAGGCGCGCGAGGCGTTCGAAGCCGCCCTGGCCATCGTGCCCACGAACCTCTCCATCCTGGAGTTCCGGGCGATCACCTACCTCCAGCAGGGCGACCTGGGCGGCGCGCGCGCCTCGATGAAGGCCGCGCCCAAGGAGGTCAGCGAAACGGCGCTGGTGGCCTTCTTCGCCTACTACAACGACCTGGTCTGGGTGCTGGACGAGCCGCAGCGGACGACCCTGCTGGGCCTGACGCCGAGCGCCTTCGACGACGACCGCGGCGGGTGGGCGCTCACCTTCTGCCAGCTGTACCTGCTGCGCGGCGACACCGCCAACATGAGGAAGTACGCCGACATCGCGTTCCGGGAATTCTCCAAGCACCTCGCCGGCATCCCCGACGACGCCCAGCTGCACGGGAACGTCGCGGTCTCGCTCGCCTACCTCGGCAAGAAGGCCGAGGCGCTCCAGGCGGCGAGGCGGGCGGTGCAGATGCTCCCGATCACGCAGGATGCCTTCTACGGACCCTACGTTCAGGAGCAGCTGGTCCGGGTCCTCGTCCTCACCGGGGAGCACGAGAAGGCTGTCGACGAGATCGGGAAGCTCCTGAAGATGCCGGACTACATCAACGAAGGCTGGCTCTCGATCGACCCGAACTTCGATTCCCTGCGCGCGAACCCGCGGTTCGCCAAGCTGATCGCCCGCTAGAGCGAGAGGGTCGTCCGCCGAGCGATGACTAGAACGCGTTCAGGACGTAGTCGAGCGGGTTCACCTGCTTGCCGTCCAGGTGCACCTCGTAGTGGAGGTGGGGGCCGGTGGAGCGCCCCGACGACCCGACCAGGCCGATCACGTCGCCGCGCTTCACCCGCTGCCCCTCGGCGACCCGGGTCGCCTCCAGGTGGCCGTAGAGCGTGCCGACGCCGTAGCCGTGGGAGATCTCGATGACCCGTCCGTAGCCGCGGTCCCAGCCGACCTTCACGACCGTGCCCGCCGCCGGCGCGTGGACGCGGTTGCCGGTGGGGGTGGAGATATCGATGCCGGTGTGCATCTCGGCGGCGCCGGTGAAGGGATCGGAGCGTCTGCCGAAGCCGGCGGTCAGGATTCCGAACGCCGGAGCCACGGTCGGGGTGAGGGCGATCTTGTCGGCCTGCAGCACCAGGCGGGACTCCACCAGGCCGAGCCGGGAGGAGAGGGTGCCGCCCCGCCGGGCCGCGTCGCCGAGGCCGACGTCGGTGGAGGTCTCCGGCTTCATCGGAAGCGAGAGGCCGCCCACGCCGCCGGTGCCCGGGTCGTGGATGCCGGAGAGACCGGCCACGATCGAGAGCTTCCGCGTCTTCTCCTCGAACTCGGCGAGCTGCCGCTCGATCGACTCCAGCTTGGCGTTCTGGAGCTTGGCGCGGCTGCGGAGGTCCTGGTTCTCGGCGAGGAGGGTGGTGAACTCGCGGCTCCGTCCCAGCGACCGCAGCCAGAGGACCGAGAAGGTCGCGCCGAGGAGGACCACCAAGGCCAGCCCGCAGCTCGCGACAGCCAACGTGCGCGAGGACACACGCAGCTGGCGGAAGCGAGCTCGCGCGTGGGGGACGAAGATGATGGTGTGTACTTTTCGCGTCATGCCGATCACACCTTCGGAAAGACCGTAGACCGATGTCCGTGAGACCGCGGGAGTCTATCGAACGAAAGTGCTCTGTCAAATGTCATAACAGCATCAAGGCGCGGTGCCGGTCCGCCGGTAACGAAGCGCCTCGGCGACGTGGGCGACGCCGACCTCCGATCGCCCGTCGAGGTCGGCGATCGTGCGGGCCACCCGCAGCACCCGCTGGTGGCCGCGCGCGGTGAGACCGAAGCGGTCGACCGCCTGCTCGAGGAGCCGGCGCGCCTCGGGATCCGGGCGGCAGTGGGTCCGGGCCAGGCGGGCCGGCAGCGCGGCGTTGGGGACGCGCGGATCGCCGGTGCGCTCGAGCTGCCGCTTTCGCGCGGCGGCGACGCGGCCGCGCACGGCGGCGCTCGGCTCCCCGTCGCCGTCGGCGTGCAGGTCGGCGGCCGGCACCGCGGCGACCTCGACGGTGAGGTCGATGCGGTCGAGCAGCGGCCCGGAGATCTTCCGCACGTAGCGCTGCACGTCCTTCTCGGTGCAGACGCACTTCTTCTTGGGGTCGCCGCGATGCCCGCAGGGGCAGGGGTTCATGGCGGCGACCAGCAGGAAGCGCGCCGGGAAGCTGCGCGCGCCGGCGACCCGGGCGACGGAGACGACTCCCTCCTCGAGCGGCTCGCGCAGCGACTCCAGGACGTCGCGCCGGAACTCGGGCAGCTCGTCCAGGAAGAGGACGCCGTGGTGCGCCAGCGAGAACTCGCCGGGCCGCGGGTCGCTGCCTCCGCCGGTGAGCGCGGCGGCCGAGGCGCCGTGATGCGGCGAGCGGAACGGCCGCTCGGTCACCAGCGCGGTGCCGCCGGGGAGCCGGCCGGCCACGCTGAAGACGCGGGTGACTTCCAGCGCCTCCTCGCGGGAGAGCGGCGGCATCAGCCCGGGCAGCCGGCGGGCCAGCATCGTCTTGCCGGCGCCGGGAGGCCCGGTGAGGAGGAGGTTGTGGCCGCCGGCGGCGGCGATCTCCAGCGCCCGCTTGGCGACGGCCTGCCCGCGCACCTCGTGGAGGTCGCAGGTCTCGGAGCGGGGGGGAGCCGCGGCCGGCTCCTCGTCGTAGGGCGCCAGCAGCTCGCGGCCGGCCAGGTGGGCGATCGCCGCGCCCAGGTGCGGCGTCGGCAGCACCCGCAGTCCGGCCACCGCGGCGGCTTCGGCCGCGTTCTCCGGAGCCACCAGCACCTCAGCCTTACCCTCGGCGGCCGCGGTCTCGGCGATGCAGAGCACGCCGCGCACCGGCCGCACGCTGCCGTCCAGGGAGAGTTCACCGAACGTGAGCACGCCGGCCAGCCGGTCCGCCGGGATGTCCCCATTCGCGGCCAGGATGGAGAGCGCCGCCGGGAGGTCGAGCGCGCTCCCGGTCTTGGGCAGGTCGGCGGGCGCCAGGTTCACGACCACGTTCTTGCCGGGCAGCGGGAACCCGACGTGGCGGAGGGCGGCGCGGATGCGCTCCCGGCTCTCCTTCACCGCGGCGTCCGGCAGGCCCACGATGGTGAGGCCCGGCAGCCCGGCGCCGACCGCGGTCTCCACGACGACAACGCGGCCCTCGAGGCCGACCACGGCCGCGGAATAGGCCCGCGCGACTGTCATGTGGCGGCAAGCGTATCAGCTCGTCCGGTCCGCGGAAGGACTACGCTCCGTTCCGTGGTGCTCGATCCACCGACTCGATGGCCGCGAAGGCGGAGCTGGCGGCGGGTCGTGCTGGCGCTCCTCACGCTCGTCCTCGTGGCCGTCGTCCTCCTCGTCTCCTCGACCGAGTGGCTCGCCTCGCTGGGCGGGCGGGCTCGGGGCGAACGCCTGGCGCGGATGGAGCGCTCGCCGCAATGGTCCGGCGGGAGGTTCCGCAACAAGGAGGTGAGCCACGCGCCGCGGGTGTCGAACCGCGAGATGCTGCGCCGCCAGCTTTTCGGGAAGGAGCGCCGGGAGCCGCTCGGCCCCGTCCCCGTCGTCGCCAGGTCGGCGCGCGACTACGCGACACCGCCGCCGTCGGGTCTCCGCGCGACGTGGATCGGCTGGTCGTCGGTGCTCCTCGAGATCGACGGCCGCATCGTTCTCACCGATCCGATCTGGAGCGCGCGCTGCTCGCCGTCGAGATGGCTGGGGCCGAGTCGCTTCCATCCGCCGCCGATCCCGCTTGGCGAGCTGCCGCGCGTCGACGCGGTCGTGGTCTCGCACGACCACTACGACCACCTCGACATGGCGACCGTACGCGTCCTGGCCGCGCGTGGGACGGCGTTCGTGGTCCCGCTGGGGATCGGCGCGCACCTGGAGCGCTGGGGGATCGCGCCGGCGCAGATCCACGAGCTCGACTGGAACGAGGGCTTCGACGCCTCCGGGATCACGCTGACCGCGACGCCGGCGCGTCACTACAGCGGCCGCGACCCGCGTGTCCTGAACCGGACGCTCTGGGCGTCGTGGGTCGTTCGGGGGCCGCGGCACCGCGTCTATTTCAGCGGCGACACCGGCTCCTGCGACTTCAAGGCGATCGGGTCCGCCTACGGTCCCTTCGACCTGACGCTCATCAAGATCGGCGCATCCGATCCGAGCTGGCAGGAGATCCACATGAGCCCGGAGGAGGCGGTGCAGGCGCACCGCGACCTGGGCGGGAAGCTGATGCTCCCGGTCCACTGGGCCACCTTCAACCTCGCGTACCACGCCTGGTCCGACCCGGTGATCCGGGCGGTCGCCGCCGCCGACAAGGCCGGCGTCGAAATGGTCGTCCCCAAGCCTGGGGAGATGGTGGAGCCGGACGCCCCGCGCAGCGAGCGCGAAGCGTGGTGGCGTCCGCTGTGAGCGTCGGCGGCGTCCAGCTGCGCCGCCTCGTGCGTCAGTGGATGGCGGCGAGGGTGAGGGTCAACCGCTGCCCGATGGAGATGCTGGTCGAGCGCAGCCGGTTCTGCCGGCGGATTGCGTCCACCGTGAGGCCGTAGCGCTCGGCGATCTTCCGCAGCGTCTCGCCGCGCCGCACTCGGTGGACCAGGCGCTGCGAGGCCGGATTCCGTTGCGTCGGAGAGGGCCGGGGGGAACCGCGAAGTGGTTCCCCCAGCGTGGCCGCCGGCTCGTTCACGAAGCCTTCGCGCGGGATCGCGTAGCTGCTCGGCAGGGGGCGCGGGACGGGCTGCACGCGCGGCGCGGTCAGCTCCAGGGCGACCGACTGCGGCTTGCCGAGGTCGGCCACCGTGTTGATCATCGAGGAGGGCGTCGGCACCGCGCGGATCTGCCCGCGCGCCGGCTGCTTGGGCGGCTCGGCCGCGGCCGCCAGCTGCGCCGTCGGCCCGCCTCCCAGGAGACGCTTCTGTCCGGCCTTCGGGGTGAGCGAGGCGATCACCATGACCCTGCCCCGCTTGAGGCGGCTGCTGGCCTTGATGTCGTTCCAGTCGCAGAGGTCGGCCACGCTCACGCCGTAGCGCTTGGCCAGGCGGGCCACCGTGTCCCCCTTCTTCACCGAGACGCGGCGTTCCACGATCTGCGGCGCCTCCGGCAGCGAGGCGAGCTGCGCGATCAGCTTCGGGCCGGTGCCCGGCGGCACCCGCAGGGGATAGGAGCCTCCGTCGCGCGGGGTGCTGCGGGTGCGGAGCTCGGGGTTGAGGCCCTCCAGCTCCTCCAGGTCGGCGCCGATCGCCTCGGCGACCCCGGCCAGGTCGACCGGCCTGGGCGCCTGGATCTGGTCGAACGCCATCGGCGGGTCGGGCACGACGTCGAAGCCGAAGCGGGCCGGGTCGCGATAGATGAGCGCCGCGGCCATCACGAACGGCACGTAGTCGCGGGTCTCGCGGTGGAGCTGGTTGGTGGCCGAGAGCTCCCAGTAGTCGGCGGCGCCGGTGCGCTGCAGGCCGCGCAGGATGCGCCCCTCGCCGGTGTCGTAGGCGGCCATGGCCAGGTGCCAGTCGCCGAACATCTCGTAGAGGTCCTTGAGGTAGGCGCCGGCGGCCAGGGTGGACTTCACCGGATCGCTGCGCTCGTCGAGGTAGCGTGTCTTCCTCAGGCCGTAGCGCCTGGCGGTGCCGTCGATGAACTGCCAGAAGCCGTGCGCCGCCGCGTGAGAGTGCGCGCCGGCCTTGAACGCCGACTCCACCATCGCCACGAAGACGAGGTCCTGCGGCAGCCCCTTCTCCTTCAGCAGGGCGCGCATCATCGGCATGTAGCGCCCCGACCGCTGCAGCGCCCCGGCGAACTGATACGGCGTGCGGAACTGGTAGAAGGCGATGGCGCGAAGCACCTGCTCGTTGACGACGACCGGGATGTCGAAGGCGGCCGCCGGAGCGCCGTCGACCTCGCGCTTGGCGGCCTCGAGCTCCTCCCTGGTGGACGAGGGCGCCCGGGCGATGAGGCTGTCGGCCTCCTCCGCGGGCTGGCGCTCCTCTCGTTCCTGGAGTCCGGCGGCGACCCCCTGGTAGCGCCGCACGCTCTCCCAGAGCTGCTCGCCGAACGCCAGGTCATCGCTGTTCCCGGGGCGCGCGGCGTCGCGGAAGGCGACCAGGCTCGCCTGGAACTCGGCGCGAGCGCACTCGACGTCGCCGGAGAGCGCCAGCGCCTTGCCGCGGTAGAAGTGGTCGGAGGCGGCCTGTCTCCCCTCGGCGGCGCGCGCCGCCGGCGGTTCGGAGGCCGGAACGGCGGAGATCTGTGCGCGCGGAGTGCCGGCGCTGCAAGCAACCAGCGCGGAAACGCCGGTGAGGGTGAGGAGCCGGGCCGGATGACGCCGGAGCAGACGGAGCTGGGCACGAAGCTCGGGCATCTCGGGGACCTCCACCTTGGAATCGGGGACAGGCCTTAGTTAGCCCGAGAGGGCCATCCCCGGTCAAGGGAAAAGCGAAGGTCTACTCGCCCTGGACGTTGATTTTCAGCGACAGCAGGAGCTTCTGGACTTCCTGCAGGCTGGAGAGCTCGACCGCGAACGTGCGCTCCGGAGCCAGCATCGTGCCGGCGTCGTCGGAGAAGCGCAGCGCCACGGTCACCTGGCGGCTGCGGCTGAGCGCCTCGCGAGGCACGCCGACGTCCACCGTGCGGGAGACGTCCTTCTTGTGGTTGAGCCGCGGCGCCAGCAGGTCGTCGATCGAGACGCCCGGCTTGCCGCCGGCGGACTTCGACTCCGTCTTCAGGCTCCCGAGCTGGAGGGCGGGCATCACCCCGGTGAGCCCGGTGGGCTTCTGGGTCGAGAGCTTCCGAAGCTTGTCCAGCTCCGAAAGGATGTCGATGCTGGAGCGCACCCTGACGTGCTTGACCGACTGCTCGACCACCGGCTCGGGAGCGGGCGTCGTCTGGTTCTCTCCGAAGCTGATCTCCGCCTGAGCCTCGGCCGCGGCGCGGGGAGACCCGCCGGCCGGCGTCTGCTCGCGCGGTAACGCGGCCACCTGCACCGTCGCCGAAACCGAGGAGGGCTCAGGAGCGGCCGGCGGCGAATCCTGCTTCCTGCCCTCACGCTTCTCGTCTTTGGCGAGCTGTGAGAACTGGTCGAGGCGCGACATGGTGGCGGAGCTGCGGCGGCCCGCCGGACCGGACGGGACCTTGCTGGGAGGCGGCGGGGGAGGCGGTGCGGCGCCGCGCGGCGGCTCGGGGCGGGCGGGCGGTGGGTCCGGCCGCGCGGCCGGAGCCACCGGCGGGGCCGGCGTGGTCGCGGCCGCGGCCACCACCGTCGGCCGCCTCGTCTCCCCGCTCATCTTGGCGCGAAGCGACTTCAACGTCAGCTTGGAGATCGCCTTGAGCGTCTCGAAGACGCCGACCCCGTTCATGGCCGACGCCTCGTAGAACTCGATCGCCTTCTCGGGGTTCAGCGCGACGTTCATCTCGTCGACCGTCAGGATGTTCGAGAGGTCGCGCTTGTTGTACTGGTAGACGCGCGGCAGCTCGTCGAGCTTGAGGCCGATCTCGGCGAGGTTTTCCTTGAGGTTCTTCAGGCTCTCGCGGTTGCTGTCCAGCATCGGGCGTTGCGAGTCGGCCACGAAGACGATGCCGTCGACGCCCTTCAGCACCAGCTTGCGCGTCGTGTTGTAGAAGACCTGGCCGGGCACCGTGTAGAGCTGGAGGCGCGTCTTGAATCCGCCGATCACGCCCACGTCGAGAGGCAGCAGGTCGAAAAAGAGCGTCCGGTCGGTCTCGGTCTCGAGCGAAACCATCTCTCCGCGCGAGTTCGGGGCCGTCCGGCTGTAGATGACGTGGAGGTTCGTGGTCTTCCCGCAGAGGCCGGGACCGTAGTACACGATCTTCGCGGCCATCTGCATCGTGGCGTAGTTGAAGAAAACCATCGCCTCTATAGCCTTCTGTGGCCTTCTCTAACCTTCTCCGGTCTTCTCTAGCCCTACCTAGGCTTCCCTGGCGTCTCCTGATCGGCCTCGTGGTTCCGGGCAAACCATCTTACACCCCGGGTCACGCCCGGCGACAAGCGTTCCTGCTCACGGACGAGCGCTTCGTAGAGCGCCAGGCGGGTCGCATCCCAGCTGCGCAGCGCCCCGCGGTGACGCTCCAGCGTGTCGCGGTCGCCGCGCGCCACCGGCCCCGTCAGCGCGGCCGCCGGGCCGACCGAGAACGCGCGCGTCAGCGCCTCCCGGGAGAGCGGCGCGAGCGCGGTGCGCGCGGCGTCGGGCGTGAATCCGGCGCCGGTCAGCGCGTCCATCGCCGCGCCCAGCAGACCGACCAGCCCGTTCGCCGCCAGCGAGGCCGCCAAGTGGTAGAGCGCGCGCCGGTCCGACGGCACCTCGACGGCCGTCGCGCCGAGCCGCATGGCCAGGTCCCGGGCCGCCTCCTGGGCAGGCGGCTGGCCGTCGATCGCCATCACGATGCCGCGGAAGAGCTCGCTGCCGCCGCCGCTCTCCGGGAAGCTCTGCAGCGGGTGGCAGGAGCCGGTGGGGAAGCCGGCCTCGGCGAGGGGGCCGAGCACCTCGGCGCCGTGCGCTCCCGAGGAGTGCAGGACCGGGGGCCGGCCGCCGGCCTCGAGCATTCGTGCCAGGGCGCGGGCGAGCGCAGGCAGGGCGCCGTCGGGGACGCTCAGGAAGAGCAGCTCCGGAGGAGCGCCCGCCGGAGGCGGCCCGCCCGCCGCCGCCTGGCGTCCGGGCCAGAGGATCGCCCCGGTACCGCCCTCGGCGAGCGCCGCGCGAAGGGCGCGGCCGAGGCGTCCTCCGCCGACGATCCAGACCGGTGGAAGCGCAGCGTCTGCTATCATTTCCCAAGCCTTCTCAGGTGGAATCCGCGCCCGCCCGAGAACGGCAGGCGACGGGCGAATCGGAAGTTCTTTTAGCAGACCAGGGTCTGGGAGGCGAATCTACATGAAGGTGGACACGACCAAGCTGGACGAGCGGTCGCGCGACGTTCTGGCGTCGGTCGTGCACACCTACATCCGCAGCGCGTCGCCGGTCTCCTCCCGCCAGCTCGAGAAGAGCGGCACCTTCGGGCTCTCCTCGGCCTCTCTCCGCAACGCCATGGCCGATCTGGAGGACCTGGGCTTCCTGATGCACCCCCATGTCTCGGCGGGCCGCATTCCCACCGACCGGGGCTACCGGGCCTTCGTGGACGAGCTGATGACCCCCGCCTCGCCGACCGGCGAGGAGCGGGCGCGCATCGCCCACGACCTCGGCTCCGAGAGCTTCGAGATGGGGCGCTTCCTGCTGGCCGCCTCGCGCATCCTCTCCAGCCTCACCGGCGAGGTCGCGGTGGTGTCGGCCCCCGACACCGCGCAGTTCGTCCTCTCGTCGGTCCACTTCACCCGCCTCTCGGAGCGCAAGGTCCTGGCGGTGCAGGTCTCCGAGGCCGGGCTGGTCGACAGCCGCCTCATCGAGACCCGCGAGGACTACCCGCAGGCGGAGCTGGACCGCGTCTCGCGCATCCTGTCGATCGACTACAAGGGGCATTCGCTGGTGGCGATCTCGCGAGCGCTGCTCGAAGCCCTGACCGAGGAGAAGGTCCGCTTCGACGCGGCCCTGTCGCGCACGCTCGAGCTCGGAAGGCTGGCGTTCTCTCTGGCCGGCAAGGCCACCGGCGAGGTCTACGTCGAGGGCACCGAGACGCTGCTCGAGAAGCCGGACTTCGGCCGCGACCTGGATTCCCTTCGCCGCATGTTCCGCGCCTTCGACGAGAAGGCGCGTCTGATGAGGCTCCTCACCGATTGCCTGGACAGCGAGCGTTCCGCTCGCGCGGACCTCGCGCTCGACTCCCGCGGGACCGCGGTCGTCATCGGCTCGGAGAGCGAGCTGACCGGAGAGACGCAGAGCGCGGTGGTCGCCACCGCCTACGGCCGTGGAGGTCGCACGATGGGCGTCCTGGGCGTGATCGGCCCCAAGAGGATGGCGTACGCGCGGGTGGTCCCGCTGGTCCGGGAGCTGGGCTTCTACGTCACCGCGTTGCTGGAAGGCATGGACCCGGCCCGCGGGAGCGAGACGGCCGGGGCGATGGCCAAGGTGACGCCTTGACCGAGCCGCGCGACCCGCAAGACGGCGAGGACGGCTTCGTCTACTTCGACGAGGACGAGGCCAAGGACGAGAGCCGGGCCGAGCTGGAGCGCACCATGGCCGAGGCCGAGAAGGCCGTGGCCGCGGTGGAGGAGCGCCACCGGCGCCATTCGGAGAGCGGGTCCTCGCACGCGGTGCTGCCGGACAGCAGCGGCGTCAGGCGTGACCCGCGGCTTGCCGAGATGCTCCTGCAGCTGGAGGAGGAGCGTGGCCGCACCCAGGCCGCCGAGGAGGAGGCCGGGCGCCTCCGCGAGGCGCTGCTGCGCAAGGTGGCCGACTTCGACAACCTCAAGCGCCGCACCGAGAAGGAGAAATCCGACTTCTTCAAGTTCGCGCTGGCCGAGGTCTTCCGCGACCTGCTGGCGGTGCTGGACAACTTCGAGCGCGCCATGTCGGCCGTCCAGGTGACCCCGATCGCCGAGGACTTCCGGGTGGGCGTCCTCATGATCCAGAAGCAGCTCGAGGAGGTCCTGAAGCGGTACGGCCTCACCGAGGTGCCGGCCGCCGGGATGCCGTTCGACCCCAACATCCACGAGGCGATCGCCCGCGAGGAGACCGACTCGGTGGCCCCCGGCACCGTGATCGACGTGCTGCAGAAGGGATTCCTGCTCGGAGACCGGCTGCTGCGTCCCGCCCGGGTGAGGGTCGCCAGCACCTCCGCGCGGAAAGACGAGGCCTAGCCGCAGATGGCGAAAGTCCTCGGCATCGACCTCGGCACCACGAACTCCTGCGCCGCGGTGGTCGAGGTCGGCTCGCCGCAGGTGGTCCCGAACCGCGAGGGCTCCCGCACCACCCCCTCGATCGTCGCCTTCACCGAGGACGGCGAGCGGCTGGTCGGGCAGATCGCCAAACGCCAGGCCATCACGAACCCGGCGCAGACGATCTACGCCGTCAAGCGTCTGATCGGCCGCAAGTGGGATGACGCGCAGGTCCGCATGGCCAAGGACCACCTCTCCTACCCGATCGTCAACGCCGCCAACGGCGACGTGAAGATCCGGGTGCGCGACCGCGACTACTCACCGGAGGAGATCTCCGCGTTCGTGCTGCGCGAGATCAAGGAGTTCTGCGAGGAGGCCATCGGCGAGGAGCTGCGCGAGGCGGTCATCACCGTCCCGGCCTACTTCGACGACTCGCAGCGGCAGGCCACCCGCGACGCCGGCCGGATCGCCGGGCTCGAGGTGCTGCGCATCATCAACGAGCCGACGGCCGCTTCGCTGGCCTACGGCCTGGAGAAGCAGAAGAAGAACGAGACCATCGCGGTCTACGACCTGGGCGGCGGTACGTTCGACATCTCGATCCTCCGCATCGACGCGGGGATGTTCGAGGTCCTTTCGACGTCGGGCGACACCTTCCTGGGAGGCGAGGACTTCGACCGCGCCATCATGGAATGGCTCCTCACCGATTTCGAGGCGATCACCGCCATCGACCTGAGGCAGGACCGGCTGGCGCTGCAGCGCCTCAAGGAGGCCGCCGAAAAGGCCAAGTGCGAGCTCTCCAGCGCGCTGGAGACGACCATCGCGCTCCCGTTCATCGCCTCCGACGCCTCCGGGCCCAAGCACATCAACAAGCTGCTCACCCGCGACACCTTCGAGGTGCTGGTCGAGGAGCTGATCCAGCGCACCGCCGGCCCCTGCCGGGACGCGCTGGACGCCGCCAAGCTGCGCCCCGAGCAGGTCGACCAGGTGATCCTGGTGGGCGGCCAGACCCGCACCCCGAAGGTGCAGGCGATGGTGGAGTCGATCTTCAACCGGCCGCCGAACCGCTCCATCAACCCGGACGAGGTCGTGGCGGTCGGGGCCGCCATCCAGGGAGGCGTGCTGCGCGGCGAGGTCAAGGACATCGTCCTGCTCGACGTCACCCCGCTCTCGATCGGCATCGAGACCCTGGGCGGCATCTTCGTCAAGCTGATCGAGCGCAACTCGACGATCCCCACCAAGAACACGCAGATCTTCACGACCGTCTCCGACAACCAGTCGATCGTGGAGATCCACGTGCTGCAGGGCGAGCGCGAGATCGCCAAGGAGAACAAGCCGCTCGGCAAGTTCCAGCTGGTCGGCATCCCGCCGGCGCCGCGCGGCGTCCCGCAGGTCGAGGTGACCTTCGCGGTCGACTCCTCCGGCATCGTGAACGTCACCGCCCGCGACATGGCGACCGGCAAGGCGCAGGGGATGCAGATCAACCCCGCCGGCGGCCTCTCCTCCGACGAGATCGAGCGGATCGTCAAGGAAGCCGAGGAGCACAAGCAGGTCGACGCCAAGCGCAAGGAGCTGCGCTACCTGAAGAACAAGCTGGAGGGGCTGATCGCCGGCAACGAGCGCGTCTTCCGCGAGTTCGGCACCCTGCTGGCCCCGGACGAGCGCGACCGCATCGGACGGACTCTCCAGAACGCCAAAGAGGTCCTCACCGCCGATGAACGCGGCGAGATCGACAACGCCCTGCTGGACATGCAGGGCGTGGCCCGCGTCCTGACGAACGCCATGCTCTACAAGGGGGAGGGAAGCTCCAGGAAGCGCGGGGCCGAGGCTTAGATCCGTTCCGCCATCGCCACCGGCGTGACCGCCTCCTGGTCCTCCTCTCCGGTGCGGATCCGGTAGACCTTCTCGACCGGCAGCACGAAGACCTTCCCGTCTCCGACCTCGCCGCTGCGCGCCGCCGACAGGATGGCGTCGACGGTGGGCTCGACGAAGTGGTCCGAAACGCCGATGTCGAGGCGCACCTTCTCGGCGAGCGCCATCTTCACCGTGGTGCCGCGGTAGGTCTCGACGCGCTCCGTCTCGCCTCCGTGCCCCTGGACACGGGAGATGGTCAGTCCGCGCACCTCGGCGCGGAAGAGCGCCTCCAGGACGTCGCCCACCTTGTCCGGCCTGACGATCGCGACCACCAGCTTCACGTCACACCTCCTTCGCGACCGGCACGGCCGCCACGGCGGCCGCGGCCGCCGGCAGGACAGCCGGCAGGATGAGGATCGCGCCATCCCCCTCGCCGTAGGCCTCCTCGCCATGCTGCGACACGTCGAGGCCGAGACCTTGCTCCCGGGCGTTGGCCGCCAGCGGCGCGAAGAGCGACACCAGCTTCAGCAGCCCGAACGTGGCGGCCCCGCTGAAGGCCGCCACCGCGGCCACCGCCAGCGCCTGCACCGCCAGCTGCCGCGGGTTGCCGAAGAGGAGCCCGTCCGCAGGGGCGCCCCAGGCCTTCTGCGCGAGCACTCCGGTCGCCAGCGCGCCGACCAGCCCGCCGAGGCCGTGGGCCGAGACGACGTCGAGCGAGTCGTCGAGGCGAGTGCGCGCGCGCGCCAGGATCGCCAGGTAGCTGGGGACCGCCGCGGCGGCGCCGATCAGCAGCGCCGACTGCGGCGAGACGAGCCCGGCCGCCGGCGTGATCGCCACCAGGCCGACCACGATGCCGGTCGCGCCCCCCACCGCGGTCGCGCGCCCGCCGCGCCACAGGTCGAGGAGGCTCCAGACCACCAGCGTCGCGCAGGGGGCGAGCAGCGTGTTCACGAACGCCAGCGCCGCCGAGGTCGAGGAGGCCAGCGCGCTGCCGCCGTTGAAGCCGAACCAGCCGAACCAGAGGAGGCCGGCCCCGAGGAGCGTGAAGGGGACGTTGTGCGGCAGGACCGCCACCCGGGCGTGGTCGCGCCGCCGTCCCACGACCAGCGCGGCCACCAGCGCCGCGGCCCCGGCGTTCACGTGCACGACGGTGCCGCCGGCGAAGTCGAGGGCGCCGAGGCGGGCCAGCCAGCCGCCCTCCCCCCAGACCCAGTGCGCGACCGGCGCATAGACGACCAGGCTCCAGAGGACCAGGAACGACAGGTAAGGGCCGAAGCGCATCCGCTCGACCACCGCGCCCGAGATGAGGGCCACGGTGATGATCGCGAAAGTGCCCTGGTAGGCCATGAAGAGGAGGTGCGGGATCGTGCCCCTGGCGCCGAGCCCCACGCCGGCCAGGAGCGCGTGGCGCAGCGAGCCGGCGAAGCCGCTTGCGCCACCTCCCGGCGCGAACGCCAGGCTGTAGCCCAGCAGCGCCCAGGAGACGCCCGCGAAGCCGAGCGCGCCGAAGCTCATCATCATGGTGTTCAGCGCGTTCTTCTCGCGCACCAGGCCGCCGTAGAAGAACGCCAGCGCCGGCGTCATCAGCAGCACCAGCGCCGTGGAAAGGAGCATCCAGGCGGTGTCCGCCGCGCTCACGCCCGGCCCTCTGCCGTGTCTCCGTCCTTCATGGGTTGCCCTCCGCACGCGCGCCGTGCAAGCGGGATGCTCAGGGCCGAGGAGGTGTCCGGCGATGCGCAAGTCGCTGTCCGGACGTCGATTGGGGCCAGGGGAGGCACGAGCCGCCGTCGAACGAAACTGTCACTGTAGATCATGATTCCTACGTAAATGTTGTGCGGGGGCGAGGCAGCAGCGAGGCGCAGGCCGCTCACACGCCGGGTGCGCGAGGAGCCCCAACAGAAGCGATTCACACGGCCCGGGGGGGTCGGGGGACCGAGCCCAGGAGGTCCCCCGAGACAATGGCTCGCTTCAGCGGAAGCGGTCGGCGTCGATGCGGTACAGGGCGATCTTGTAGCCGAGGATCCGCTCGGTCGTCTGCAGCAGCCGGGCCGCCTTGGCGCGGTTGCCGCGAGCGCTCTTCAGGGCGTCGCCGATCAGGTCCTTCTCGTAGGCGCCCACCGCGGCCTTCAGCGGCTGGCGGGGCAGCGTCCCGGAGGTCTCGGCGGTCTGGAGCGTGGGGGGCAGGTGGTGCGGGTGGATCACGCCGCCGTCGCAGACCAGAACGGCCCGCTCGATGCAGTTCTCGAGCTCGCGCACGTTGCCGGGCCAGTGATAGCTCATCAGCATGTCGATGGCCGCGGTGGCGATGCGGCGCACCGACTTGCCGTGGGACTCGGCGTAGCGCTCCACGAAGTGGTCGGCCAGGAGCAGCACGTCGGAGCGACGCTCGCGCAGCGGCGGCGCGAAGATGGTGAAGACGTTCAGCCGGTAGTAGAGGTCCTCGCGGAACAGCCCACCGGCCATCGCCGCCTCGAGGTCCCGGTTGGTGGCGGCCAGGAGCCGCACGTCGACCTTCACCGGCTCCACCCCGCCGAGCCTCTCGAACTCCTTCTCCTGCAGCACCCGCAGCAGCTTGACCTGGGTGGCCAGCGACAGCTCCCCGACCTCGTCGAGGAACAGCGTGCCGCCGGACGCCAGCTCGAAACGCCCCTTCTTGCGCGAGCGCGCGTCGGTGAAGGCCCCCGGCTCGTAGCCGAAGAGCTCCGATTCGATGAGGCTCTCCGGCAGCGCGCCGCAGCTCACCTTCACGAACGGGCGGTCGCTGCGCGGCGAGCCGTAGTGGATGGCGTGCGCGATCAGCTCCTTGCCGGTGCCGGATTCCCCGCGGATCAGGACGGTGGTGGTGGCCGGCGCGGCCTGCGCCACCTGCTCGTAGACGATCTCCATCGGCCGGCTGTGCCCGACCACGTTGGTGAGCTCGTAGCGCCCGCGCAGCTCCGACTTCAGCCGGCGGTTCTCGTCGAGCAGACGCTCGCGCTCCGCCTCCGCCAGCCGGTGGACGCGCATCGCCTGCCCCAGCATGGCGGCGACGATCTCCAGGACCCGCGAGTCCTCGATCAGGTCGCGCTCCTGGCGGTAGGCCATGGCCAGGTTCAGGACGCCGGCCGGGCGGCCGTCCACGCGCAGCGGCACCGCTATCAGCGACAGGTCCGCCAGGTCCGGCTCGCCGTGCCTGCCGGGGCGCTTGCGCTTCGGGACGTCGGAGAGGAGCGGCATCCTCTCGGTCAGGAGCGGCTCGAGGCGGGCCCGCGGGACGATCACCGTGCGGCCGCTCTTGGCCGCGCGCCCCACGACCCCTTCGCCAAGGCGATAGCGCCCCCGCGCCGCCGCCCCGGAGCCGACGCCTGCCTCGACCGGCAGCAGGCCGCCCTCGGCGAGCAGCGCGATCTCCGCCCCCTGGGCCTCGAAGTCATCCTCCAGGATCTCCAGGACCCGCCGCAGCGAGACCCGGAAGTTCAAGGAGCCGAGCGCCTTGGAGACGTCCAGCAGCGCCGGGAGGCGGGGTGCCATGGCCCGGAATCCTACCTTGTCGTCGTATACGGGGTCGGGAGCTACAAGAATGTTGGCAACCGCGGGCGCCGTTAGAATCCGTCGCCCATGGCAGCCCGACCCCAGACCCGCCGCGATTACTACGAAGTGCTCGGCGTCGCTCGCGACGCCGACGGCACGACCATCAAATCGGCCTATCGCAAGATGGCCCTGCAGTACCACCCCGACAAGAACCCCGGCGACCACGGCGCCGAGGAGAGGTTCAAGGAGGCGGCGGAGGCCTACTCCGTCCTCTCCGATTCGGAGAAGCGCAACCGCTACGACCGTTTCGGGCACGAAGGGCTGGGGGGCGGCGTCTCCATCGACCCCAACAACTTCACCGACTTCGCCGACATCCTGGGGGACCTCTTCGGGTTCGGCTTCGGCTTCGGCGAGCAGCAGCGCGGCCGCCGGCGCCCCGGCGAGGACCTGAAGGCCGAGCTGAGCCTCACGTTCGAGGAGGCCGCCTTCGGCGCCGAAGGCTCGCTCCGGGCGCGGCGCCTGGAGCGCTGCGAGGAATGTCAGGGCAAGGGGGGCAAGGGGGGCGCGGCGGCCGTGACCTGCTCCACCTGCCGCGGCCAGGGGCGCGTGCAGTACCGGCAGGGCTTCTTCGCGATCGCCCGCCCCTGTCCGGAGTGCGGCGGCGCCGGTGAGCGCGTCAAGGACCCGTGCCCCGAATGCCGCGGCGAGGGGCGCGTCGTCAAGGAGCGCACGCTGACCGTGAACGTGCCCGCCGGGGTCGACGACGGCACCCGCCTGCGCCTGGGGGGTGAGGGCAACGCCGGGCGCGGCGGCGGCCCTCCCGGCGACCTCTACGTGGTGATCGGGGTGGAGGCGCACGAGCAGTTCCGCCGGCAGGGGAACGACGTCGTGCTGCCCTGGGCGATCCCGTTCGCGGTGGCGGCGCTGGGAGGCGTGGTCAAGGTGCCGACGCTGCACGGCGAGGAGGAGGTCGACGTGCCGGCCGGAACCCCGGCCGGGCAGCTCTTCACGCTGCGCGGCAAGGGGATCGCCCGCCTCGACGGCCGCGGCAAGGGGGACCAGCACGTGATCGTGACGATCCACGTCCCCACCAAGCTGAACCACGCGCAGAAGGACGCGCTGAAGAAGCTGGGCGCGGTGCTGGAAGGGGAGGGCGGCGCCCCGAGCAAGGACGAGGAAGGTTTCTTCGAGCGGCTGAGGAGCTTCCTTTCGTGAACCGATGACCTCCGGCGGCGCCGTCCGGTTCCGGCTGGCCCAGGCGCCGGCGGACCTGGACGCGCTCCTCTTCGAGGCGCTGGCCGGGATCCCCTGCTCCTGGACCTCCGACGGCGGCGCGCTGAACGTCTGGGCCGCCGAGGGGGACGCGGCCGCGGCGCGGCAGGCGCTCCTCGGCGCTGGCCTGCCCGTCGAGAGCGAGGAGGTCGAGCCGGAGCGCGACTGGGTGGCCGCCTCCGCGGACCTGCGGACGCCGGTCGCGGTGGGGCGCTACCTGCTGGACCCCCACGACGGCGAGCGGGCTTCCGATCCTGGTTGCGGTGTCTGGCGACACCGCGGAGATCGCCTCCGCCAAGTCTCCGGCGACCCCAGCACCCGCCGTCGTCTCTTCATCCCGGCGACCCGCGCCTTCGGCACCGGCTCGCACGAGTCCACCCGGCTGGCGCTGCGGCTGCTGCAGGAGCTGCCTCTGGCGGGCGCGCGCGTGCTGGACGCCGGCTGCGGCGCCGGCACGCTCTCCTTCGTGGCCGCCCTCGAGGGAGCGCACGAGGTCGTCGCCTTCGACCTCGATCCCGACGCCGCCTTCGCGACCGCGGCCCTGGCGCACGAGAACGGTGTCCCGGGCGTGCGCGCCTTCGCCGGTCCGCTGGAGGCGCTCTCGGCGGCGGCGCGCTTCGACGTCGCCGTCGCCAACATGGTCCAGGAAGAGGTCGGGCCGCTGCTGTCCGGGCTGGCCAGGCGACTCGCCGGCGGCGGCGTCCTGGTCACCTCCGGACAGCTCGTCGCCCGCGAGGCCGAATGGCTCGAGCTCCTGCGCGCGCGCGGTTTCGCTCCGGAGCGCCTGGCCGTCGAGAACGAATGGCTATCGACGCTGTCCAGAGTCCCGTGAGCCTCCCGCGCTTCTTCGCGCCCGAGGGCGCGGCGCTGGTCCGCGACGCGGTGGTCGCGCTCTCCGAGGAGGAGCTCCGGCACGCGCGGGTGCGGCGCCTCAAGGAGGGCGCGCGCGTGGTCCTCCTCGACGGCCGCGGCGGCTCGGCCGAAGGAGTGCTCCGCTCCGGCGCGGTGCACCTCGAGGAGGTCCGCGCCGACGTCGGCGAGCCGCCGCACCACATCACGCTCCTGCTGTCGTGCGCCGAGCCGGTCCGGCTCGAGTGGGCGGTGGAGAAGGGGACCGAGTGCGGTGCCTCGCGCTTCCTGCTGGTGGTCGCCGCCCGCTCGCAGCTCACCCACGTGAAGGCGGTCGAGGCCCGCCTCGACCGGTTCCGCCGCATCACCCGGGAGGCGGTCAAGCAGTGCGGCCGCTCGCGGGTCCCCGACGTCGAGGGCCCGTTCCCGCTGGGCGAAGGCATCCTGGTCGTGGAGGCGCCGCTGCTCTTCGCCTCCCCCTCGGCCCCGTTGCCCGCCGAGCCCGTCGGAAACTGCTCCATCGTGATCGGCCCCGAGGGTGGTTTTGCGCCCGACGAGGAGGCGTTGCTGGAGGCGGCCGGCGCGACGCCGTTCGGCCTGGGACCGCGGACCCTGCGTCTGGAGACCGCCGCGGTCACCGCGCTGGCGCTCCTCCTCCGCGGACGCTAGCATCCGCTTCAGTCGGGAACACGGGAGGGATCATGGCGTTCGAGAACGTGAAGAAGATCTGGATGAACGGCCGTCTCATCGACTTCGCCGACGCCAAGATCCACGTCTTCACCCACGCGCTGCACTACGGCAGCGGCGTGTTCGAGGGGGCGCGCTGCTACGCGACGACCCGCGGTCCCGAGGTCTTCCGGCTGGACGACCACATCGACCGACTGATGTGGTCGGCCAAGATCTACCGCATGGAGATCCCCTTCACCGCCGAGCAGCTCAAGGAAGCGACGCTGGAGACGGTGCGGGCCAACGGCTTCCCGGCCTGCTACATCCGGCCGCTCGTCTACCGCGGCTTCCACTCGCTGGGGGTGAACCCGTTCCCCTGTCCGGTCGACGTCGTGATCGGCTGCTATGAATGGGGGAAGTACCTGGGGCCCGAAGCGCTGGAGCAGGGGGTCGACGTCTGCTGCTCGTCCTGGATGCGAATCGCGCCCAACACGATGCCGGCGATGGCCAAGGCCACCGCGAACTACGCCAACAGCCAACTCATCAAGATGGAGGCGATCACCAACGGCTACCACGAGGGGATCGCTCTCGACCACAATGGTCGCATCTCGGAGGGCTCGGGCGAGAACCTCTTCCTGGTCTGGAAGGGCAGCCTGATCACGCCCCCGCTCTCGGCCTCGACGCTCCCCGGCATCACCCGCCTGACCGTACTCCAGCTCGCCAGGGAGCTGAGCATCCCGGTCGAGGAGAAGACCGTCCCGCGCGAGATGATGTATGCCGCCGAGGAGATGTTCTTCACCGGCACGGCCGCCGAGATCACCCCGATCCGCTCGGTGGACCGGATCCCGGTGGGGAAGGGCGCTCGCGGCCCGATCACCCAGACGCTGCAGCGCGCCTTCTTCGACGTGGTCGAGGGGAACGTCCCCGATCGCTACGGCTGGCTGACGCCCATCGGCGTGCCGGTCCGGGCCTAAACGGGAAAGACGGCCTTCACTTCCGTCCCCTGACCGGGCGCCGAACGCACCTCCAGGTGTCCGCCGGCCAGGCGGGCCCGCTCCTCCAGCGTCAGGAGCCCCATGCTCTCGTGGCGGCGCGCCCGTTCCATCGCCTGCGCCACGTCGAAGCCGACGCCGTCGTCGACGACCGAGAGCCTGAGCTGGCCGTCCTCCTTCACCACGGTGACGACCGCCCGCGACGCCCGCGAGTGGTTGAGCACGTTCAGGAGGCCCTCCTGGGCGATCCGGAAGCAGGCCAGCTCCAGGGCGCGCGGCAGGCGCTCGCCCTCGACGCGGCAGACGATCGTCACCTCGACGCCGGCGGTCCCCCCCTGCTCGTTGGCCAGCCACACCAGGGCCTCCGGGAGGCCGCGGTCGTCGAGCACCTGGGGGTGGATGCGCCAGGCCAGCTCGCGCACCTGCCCGAGCACCTCGCGCACCGATTGCAGCGAGTCGTCGACCAGCGGCGCCACCGTCTCGCGCGCCGCGGTGCGCACCCGCAGCAGGTGGATGGAGAGCGCGGTGAGCGTCTGGCTGAGCTCGTCGTGGATCTCCAGCGCCAGCCGCTGCCGCTCCTCCTCCTGGGCGATCAGGAGCTGTGCCGAGAGCGCCTGCAGCCGCTGCCGCTCGCGCTCGAGCTCCTGTGACAGCCGGGCGCGCTCCCGCTCCGCCTTCTGGTGCTCGGTGAGGTCGCGGAAGATGACGGCCGCGCCGCTCAGGCTGCCGTCCTCGCGGCGAACCGCCGCCGCCGAGAAGTCCACCGGGCGCGACAGGCCGCTGCGGTCCACCAGCAGCGCGTACTCGGCGTACGCCGCCGGCGGCGAGCCCTCCAGCGCCTTCTCCAGCGGGTCGGGCAGCGGCGCGCCGCTGACCTCGCTGACCAGGTTCGCGATTCGGGTGCCCGCCGGCGCCGCGCGCGCCTCGTCGGCGGTCCAGCCGGTGAGCGTCTCGGCGACCCGGTTCAGGAGGCTGACGCGCCCGCTCTCGTCGACCGCCACCACGCCGACCCCCAGGCTGTCCAGCGTGGAGACGTGGAGCTGCAGGCTGCTGCGGAGCTGGCGGTCGGCGTCGTAGCGGTAGAGCGCCATCTCCACCGCCGCCTTGAGCTGCTCGACCGTGAACGGCTTGGGCAGGAACCCGAAGGAGCCGGGACCCATGGCGCGGGTCAGCGTGGCCTTGTCCGAGTGAGCGGTGAGGAAGACGATCGGGACCGGCCGCTGGCTGGTGATCTCCTGGGCGGCGGCGATGCCGTCCGGCTGCCCCTTGAGCCGGATGTCCATGAGGACGACGTCCGGCTCCAGCTCGCCCGAGAGCCGCACCGCCTCGCGGGCGGTGTCGGCGACGCCGCCCACCTCGTAGCCCAGACTCTTCAGCGCCAGCTCGATGCCCATGGCCACGATGCCGTCGTCCTCGACCACCAGCACCTTGCGGCTCATGGCTGCTGGATGTCCGTCCCGGCCCGGGCGGGGGGGAAGGTCACCGAGAAGGCCGTTCCGGCCTCGCGCTCCACCGACATCGAGCCTCCGAGCTGACGGGCCATGCCGCGCACCAGCTTCAGCCCCAGGGAATCGGTGGCGACCGGGTCGAGATCCGGCGGCAGCCCCACGCCGTCGTCAGCGACTCGCAGCGTGATCGGGCCGCCGGTCTTCTGCCGCACCTGCACGTGGATCTTGCCGTTACGTCCTTCGGGGAAGGCGTGGCGCAGGGAGTTCGCGACCAGCTCGTTCAGGAGCACCGCGAAGGCCACCGAGTGGTCCAGTGTCAAGGGGAACTCCTGCACGTCGAGCGACAGGTGCACCCGGCTGCCGTCGACGCCGTAGGAACGGAAGAGGTGCTCGCAGAGGCGCGACACGTAGGCCCGCAACGGCTGGGCGGAGATGTCGGTCTCCGGACCGAGCGCGTCCTGGATGGCGGCCATGGCGTGGACGCGGTTCTCGCTCTCCCGCAGCAGCGCCCGCGCCGCCGGGTCCTTCACCGAGGCGGCGTGCAGCGCGAAGAGAGAGGTCACCGCCTGGAGGTTGTTCTTGACGCGGTGGTGGAGCTCGCGCAGCAGCGTCTCACGCCCCTTCAGCGCGTGCCGCAGCTCGTCGGCCTTCTTCTGCTCGGTGACGTCGACGCCCACCGCCCAGGTGGACCAGCCCGGGATGGTGACCGACTCCGAGACCTCGGACCAGGCGATGGTGCGCTTCTCGCCACCCTTGGTGGTGAGCTCCCAGTTGCGCACGCGCAGCTCGTCGCCGCGCCGCTCCCGCTCCTCCGCCATGCGCTGGCGATAGGCGGCGTCCGGGTAGAAGAGCTCGTGCGTGCCGCTCCGGCCGAGGACCTCGGTGATGCGGTAGCCGGTCACCCGCTCGCATTCGCGATTCCAGAAGACCGGACGGCCTTCCTCGTCCCAGGCGGCCACCATCGCCGGCATGTGCTCCAGCACGCGGGTCAGGCGCGCCTCGCTGTTCCGCATCTGCTTCTCCGCTTCCTTGCGGTGGGTGATGTCGGCGGCGATCCACACCCAGAGCCGCCCCCCTTCCGCTTCCGGGAACGCCGCGGCCGAGACGTGGCACCAGCGCGTGGCGCCGTCCCGTCGGACGCACTCGAGCTCGCGGTCCCAGTCGGCGCCGTTCCGCAAGGACTCGGCGACCGCGGCCAGCAGGGCGCCTCGCTCCTCCTCGCTGGCGGCCAGCGTGGAGGCGATCGGCACCCCCGCCAGGTCGCCGGCGGCGTAGCCGAGCAGGTGCTCGAGAGCCGGGTTCGCGTATTCGATCGTCCCGCTGTCCTCGCGCACCAGCGCCAGCCCCTCCGACATGTGGGCGGCGATCTGGCTCTGCAGCCGCACCTGCTGCTCGGCGCGCTTGATGGAGTCCACGTCGAGCACGGTCACGATCGCGCCGTCGATCTTGTTGTCCTGGGTGCGGTAGGGGCGGGTCCAGACCTTGTGCCAGCGACCACGCACGTCACGCAGCTCGCGCTCCTCGCCCGCCAGCGTCTCCTGGACGGCGCGGACGCTGCGCTCGGGGTCGAAGCCCGCCAGCCTGTGGCTGATGTCCTTGATCGGGCGCCCCTCGTCGGCGGGCACCAGGTTGAAGACGTCGGAGGCGGCGGGGGTGAAGCGCCGGATGCGCAGGTCCGGCCCCACCATCACCAGGGGGATCGACATGCTCCGCAGGACGTTGGAGAGGTCGTCGCTGAGGCGCGTCGACTCCTCGTTGCGGTGCCGCATCTCCTCGTTGACGGTGCTCAGCTCCTCGTTCGAGGCCTGCAGCTCCTCCTTGGCGCTCAGCAGCTCCTCGTTCGTCGACTGCAGCTCCTCGTTGGAGGAGACGACCTCTTCGTTGGCCGCCTTCAGCTCCTCGTTGGCGGCCTCGTGCTCCTCGATGATCGACTGCAGGTACTCCTTGGTGGCGATCAGCTCGTGGTGCAGGGCCTGCACCTCGCGTGCGTCTGCGCCCGACGGCGGCGGCTGATCGGCCGGCGCCGGGGGCTGGTCGGCCGGCGGCGGTTCCTCGAACAGCACGGTGAAGCTGCGCTGCCGGCCGACGACGACCGGGATCACGCGGATGTCGACGGCGACGAAGTCCCCGTTGGCGCGGACCCGCAGGTCGGCGCGATGGGCGGCTTTGCCGCTGGAGCGTGCCTCCTCGAGCGCCGAGCGCAGCTCGACCAGCAGGCCTTCCCGCGCCATCTTCAGCACGTTGAGGTTCGGCGTGCCGGGCGCGGGCGCCAGATAGGCGCCGGTCTGGCCGCGGAAGTGGGTGATCTGGAAGTCCTCGTCCAGGACCACGCTGGGCGGCGCGTAGCGCGCCAGGAGCAGCCGGTCCACCTCGTGCTGCACCTCGGCCGGTCCCGGGTCCTCGGCGCCGGCGCGCGGCGCCCGGCCGAGCGGTCCGGTGGTCCGCTCCTCGTTCGTGAAGTCGTAGGAGAGGCGGCTCGGGACGAGCTTCTTGCTGTAGATCTTCCGTTGCGGGTCGACCACCGCGAAGAGCTCGGCCGCCTGTCCGATGCCTTCCGAGCCGCCGAGCATCAGCACTCCGTGGTCGCGCAGCGCGTAGTGGAAGAGCGACAGCACGCGCCGGTGCAGGACGGGAGCCAGATAGATCAGGACGTTCCGGCAGGAGATGAGGTCGATGCTCGAGAACGGCGGGTCCCGGGTCATGTCGTGCCGCGCGAAGACGCAGAGGTCGCGCAGCGACTTCGAGACCGCGTAACCGTCTCCTTCCCTGCTGAAGAAGCGCTCGAGCCGCTCCGGAGAGACGGCGCCGGCGATGGAGTCGAGGTAGCGGCCGGCGCGAGCCTTGTCGAGCGCGGTCTCGCTGACGTCGGTCGCGAAGATCTTGACCGGGGTGCCGGCGGCCCCGGTGCCGAGGTGCTCCATCAGCACGATCGCCAGCGAGTAGACCTCCTCGCCGGTGGCGCAGCCCGGCACCCAGATGCGGATCGGCAGGTCGGAGGGGCGGTCCCGCAGAAGCTCCGGGAAGACCGAGGCCGAGAGAGCCTCGAAGGCCTCCGCGTCGCGGAAGAAACGGGTGACGTGGATGAGGAGGTCCTGGTGCAGCGCCTGCACCTCCGCGGGCTGCCGGCGCAGGAGATCGAGATAGGACTCCAGGGTCTCCAGCCGGTGCAGTACCAGCCGCCGTTGGATCCGGCGGGTCACCGTGGTCCGCTTGTAGTTGGCGTAGTCGATGCGGGTGGCGGTACGTAGGAGCCGGAAGACGGCGCCGAGCGCGTCCGGAGGCTCCTCGGACGCCGTGCCGTGCTGATCGAGGTACGGAGACTGGCCGATGCGCACCAGCTCCCCGGCGATCCCCTCCGGCGGCAGCACGAAATCCACGGCGCCGCTGTCGATGGCGCTGCGCGGCATGCCGGTGTAGGCCGCGCCCCCGTCCTCGGCGAAGGTGATCCCCCCCTCGGACTTGATGGCCTTCAGGCCATGGGTGCCGTCCGATCCGGTGCCGGACAGCACGACCCCGATGGCGCGGTTGCCGCGTTCCTCGGCGAGCGAGGAGAAGAAGCTGTCGATCGGCGTCACCGGCGTGCGCGGGGCGCCGCGGGGCGTGAGCTTCAGGACGCCGTCCCACAGCACCACGGAGGTATTGGGGGGGATCACGTAGACGTGGTCGCGTTCCAGGGCGACACCGTCGCGGATCTCCTCGACCGGCATCTGCGCGGCCCTGCCCAGGAGCTCCGCCAGGTGGCTCTCGTGGACCGGGTCGAGGTGCTGCACCAGCACGTAGGCCATCCCGGTGGTGGCCGGCAGATTCCGCAGGAGCTTGGTGAACGACTCGAGCCCGCCGGCCGACGCGCCGACCCCCACCACCGGCGGGTGCTCCGCCGGGGCCTCGGGGAAGGGCTGCCGCCCGTCTTGCCGCTCTTCGTCGCTCATCGAGTCACCGCCCAGCGCCCGCCGCCGGAGCACGCGATTCTACGCTGTGCGATTACTGCTCTTTCGTCGCTGCTCGATGAGCTGCGCGACGATCGAGACCGCGATCTCCTGCGGCGAGCGTGCCCCGATCGGGAGGCCGATCGGCGTGATCACGCGGGCCAGCTCGTCGTCGGTCCACCCCTCGCCGCGGAGCTCGCCGAAGAGCGCCTTCTTCTTGGCGTTGCTCCCCATCATGCCGAGGTAGCCGACCGGCGCGCCGCGCAGGCGGCGCAGGGCGAGGCCGTCGGTGACGTGGCCGCGGGAGACGAGCGCCACCGCGTCGTCCGGCTGGGGCAGCGGCAGGTCTGAGTAGTCGGGCTTCACCAGGACCAGCGGCAGGCCGGGCGGGAACGCGGCGGGCTCGAGCTGCTCGGCGCGCTCGTCGGCGACGGTCACCTCGTACCCCGCCAGTACCGCCGCACGGGCCAGGGCGCGGCCGCAGTGGCCGGCGCCGACCACCAGCAGGCGCGGCGCGCGCTCCAGGAGCTCGAACAGCACCGTGACCACCCCTCCGCAGACGGCGCCGAACGCCTCCGGCACGAAGGGGTACTCGCGGGTGAAGGGGATGCCCCCTTCCTGGAGCAGGCGGCCGGCCTCGGCCAGGACCAGCGATTCGAACTTGCCGCCGCCGATCGTGGAGCGTGCCGTGCCGTCGGGCAGGATCAGCATCCGGGCGGTGGTCTCGCGGGGGGTGGAGCCGACGGCCGACACGATCATGGCCATCACCAGGCGCCCGTGCGTCCGAAGGAGCTCGGGGATGAGCTCCAGGACCTCCCGGCTCATTTCGGGAGGGCCTCGGCGTCGGCCGGCGTGTCGATGTCGCGCAGCACGCCTTCTCCGAAGCCGTCGATTTCGCAGAGGGTGATGTCCGGATCCCGCAGCAGGTCGGAGAGGCGGCGGTCGTCCGGCCAGTCGAGGACCCGCGCCGCCAGGGCGGCGGGGAAGACCAGCGGGTGTCCGCGCTTGCCGCCGCATCGGGGCACGGTCACGCACTCGCTCTTCTGGCGGGCCGCGGCCAGCACCCGGCGGACGTCGTCCGCACTCAGCAGCGGCAGGTCGGCCGGAGTGACCGCGATGAGGTCGGGAGAGGACCGCAGCGCCGCCAGGCCGGCCTTCACCGACGTGAACATGCCGGCTTCCCATCGGGGGTTGGCAACGAATCTCAATGCGAAACGGTCGGCAGAGCGGGTCGCCGGAGACTCGGCGGAGGCGATTTCCGCGGCGCGGCCAAGCGCCGCATTCAAAGCGCTAGACACCGGCGCCGAATGCGCCCCCAGCACCGCCACCACCTCGTCGCACCCGCCCTCCAGGAGGGCCCGGGCCACCCGGGCGCCCAGGGCCTCGCCCCCCACCGGGAGGGTGAGCTTGGCCCCGCCGAAACGCCGTCCGGCGCCGGCCGCGAGGAGGATGGCGGCGACGCTCACGACGGCATCATAATGAGCGGCGCGGCGTGACAGCCGGGTTCATCAGAGGGGGTGCGGCATGCACATCAATGATCTGCTCAAGATCGCGGTCGAGCGCAAGGCGTCGGACCTTCACCTGAAGGTGGGCGCGCACCCCATCATCCGGGTGGACGGCGACCTCCTCCCGCTGGTCGACCTGAAGCGGCTCATGCAGGAGGACACCATCGCGATGGCGTTCTCCATCATGTCCTCGCGGCAGAAGGAGAAGTTCAAGAACAACTTCGACATCGACATCGCCTACTCGGTGCCGGGGCTGGGCCGCTTCCGCTGCAACATCTTCCAGCAGCGCGGCACCGTCGGCCTGGTCTGCCGCGTCATCCCGGCGCGCATCATGACGGTGCGGGAGCTCCTCCTGCCGCCGGTCCTGGAAAGGATCTGCGAGGAGACCCGCGGCCTGGTGCTGGTCACCGGCACCACCGGCTCGGGCAAGTCGACGTCGCTGGCGGCCATGATCGACTACATCAACGCCACGCGCGCCGAGCACGTGATGACCGTCGAGGACCCGGTCGAGTTCCTGCACCGCGACAAGAAGTCGATCATCAACCAGCGCGAGCTGGAGGTGGACACCCGCTCCTTCGCCTCGGCCCTGCGCGCCGCCCTCCGCCAGGACCCGGACGTGATCCTGGTCGGCGAGATGCGCGACTACGAGACGGTGGAGACGGCGCTGGTCGCCGCCGAGACCGGCCACCTGGTCTTCTCCACCCTGCACACCATGGACGCCACCGAGACCATCAACCGCATCGTGGCCGTCTTCCCGCCGCACCAGCAGAAGCAGATCCGCCTGCAGCTGGCGGCGGTGATCAAGGCGGTCTGCTCGATGCGCCTCCTGCCGCGCGCCGACGGGCTGGGCCGCGTGCCGGCGGTCGAGGTGATGATCGCCACCAACTACATCCGCGACTGCATCGAGAACAAGGAAAAGACCAAGTACATCATGGACGCCATCAAGGGCGGCACCTCGCAGTACGGGATGCAGACGTTCGACCAGTCGCTCTACCAGCTCTACAAGACCGGGCTGATCACGCTGGACGAGGCGATCCGCCGGGCCACCAACCCCAACGAGTTCAAGCTGCGCATCGCCGGCATCCAGTCGACCTCCGACATGTCGAACGAGGTCATGGAGGAGGCGCTGCGGGCTCCGGACCAGCTCGATCCGCTCCAGGAGGAGAGCCCCTTCGACTTCTCCCAGCAACCGGGCTCTTAGCATCGGGTGAGCGCCAGCCGCGCCGCGCTCGAGCTCCTGGCCCGGAAGGCCAGGACGCGGCGCGAGCTGGAAGAGGCGCTGGAGCGGCAGGGGTTCGCCGCGGCGGAGGTCGCGACCGCGCTCGAGGAGCTGCGCGCCCGCTTCGCCGAGCTCTCACCCGAGGGAGAGGGCGCCCGTCTCGAGGACGCCCTGGAGAAGAAGCGGCGCGGCCTTCCCGCCGGTTTGACGCCCGCCGCGCGGTCGAAGAAACTCCTCGCCCACCTCGTGCGGCGCGGGTTCGACCCGGACGCCGTGCTCGAGGCGCTGCGGCGGAAAGGCGAGCTCGATGACGACCAGGAGTTGGACCTCTCGCGAGGTCCGTGAGACCTTCCTCTCCTTCTTCGAGGAGCGCGGGCACCGCCGCGTCGACTCCTCCTCCCTGCTCCCGGCCGAGGACCCGACGCTGCTCTTCACGAACGCCGGGATGAACCAGTTCAAGGACGCCTTCCTGGGTCGGGAGAAGCGCGACTACTCCCGCGCCACCACCGCCCAGAAGTGCGTGCGCGCCGGCGGCAAGCACAACGACCTCGACAACGTCGGCTACACCGCGCGCCACCAGACGTTCTTCGAGATGCTGGGGAACTTCTCCTTCGGCGATTACTTCAAGAGGGACGCGGTCGACTACGCCTGGGAGCTGGTGACCTCGCCGAAGTACTACGGCCTAGACCCGGCGCGCCTCTGGGCGACGGTCTACACCGACGACGACGAGGCCGCCGAGCTCTGGGCGCGCTACCTGCCGTCCGGGCGCATCGCCCGCTTCGGCGAGAAGGACAACTTCTGGTCGATGGGGGACACCGGCCCCTGCGGTCCTTGTACCGAGCTACATTTTGACCAAGGTCCTTCGGTACCAGGGGACGCCACGCCGAACGGCAACGGCGACCGGGTGATGGAGATCTGGAACCTGGTCTTCATGCAGTTCGACCGCGACGCCTCGGGGGCGATGACGCCGCTGCCCAAGCCGTCGGTCGACACCGGCGCCGGCCTGGAGCGCATCACCGGCCTGCTGATGGGGAAGACCAACAACTACGACACCGACCTGTTCTCGCCGCTCATCCGCAGGATCGAGGAGATCTCCGGCAGGAGCTTCGCCGGGAACATGGCGGTCGAGGACGCGCCGTTCCGGGTGATCGCCGACCACGCCCGCGCCGCCACGATGCTGATGATGGACGGTGTCCTGCCCTCGAACGAGGGGCGCGGTTACGTGCTGCGCCGCATCCTGCGCCGCGGCATCCGCTACGGGCGGCGGCTGGGCGTCGAGCGGCCGTTCCTCTACGAGCTGGTGGACCCCACGATCGCGCTCTTCTCCGGCGTCTACTTCGGCGAGAGCACGCGCGGAGGCGGCGCGGCGCGGGCGGTCGAGGCGACCGTCAAGGACGAGGAGGTCCGCTTCGCCAGGACGATGTCGAGCGGGGCGGACCGGGTGGGGGAGGCGATCTCCGAGCTGCGCCGGCGCGGCGAGGCGTCCCTCTCCGGCGAGACGGTCTTCCGCTTCTACGACACCTACGGCATCCCGCTCGAGCTCATCGAGGAGCTGGCGCTCGACGAGGGCGTCAGCGTGGACCGCCTGGGCTTCGACGAGGCCATGGGCGCCGCGCGCGAGCGCTCCAAGGCGTCCTCGCGCTTCGAAGCGGCCGAGTCGGCGGTCCGCGAGGACGACCTGGATCCGGAATGGCGCACCGAGTTCCGCGGCTATCCCGAGCACGACTTCGTACGGATGGACGGCGCCCGGGTGCTGGCGCTCTTCAAGATGGGCGTCGGCACCGCGGGTGTGGTCCAGGACATGTCCGCCGGGGAAGAGGGCTACGCCGTCACTGACAAGACGGTCTTCTACCCGGAAGGGGGCGGGCAGGTCACCGACACCGGCGAGCTCGTCTGGCCGGGCGGGCGCGCCGCGGTGAGCGACGCGCGCAAGAGCGCCGGCGGCCGCGTCATCCTTCACCGCGTGCGGGTGCAGGAGGGGACGCTGCGGACCGGCTCCTACGTGGCGATGGAGGTCGACGAGTGGACGCGCCGCAAGACGCAGGCGAACCACACCGGAACGCACCTCCTCCACGCCGCGCTCCGCAAGGTGCTCGGCGAATCGGCGCGGCAGATGGGCTCGCTGGTCGCGCCCGACCGCCTGCGCTTCGACTACGCGGCGCAGCGAGCCCCCTCGAAGGACGAATTGGCGCAGATCGAGCGGCTCGTCAACCAGGAGGTCCTGCGCGATCACCCGGTCGAGAAGACGGTGACCTCGATGGACGAGGCCAAGGCGCGCGGCGCGGTGGCCTTCTTCGGCGAGAAGTACGGCGAGCGGGTGCGGGTGGTCGACGTCCCCGGCTTCTCCACCGAGCTCTGCGGCGGGTGCCATGTGGCCCGCACCGGGGAGATCGGAGGCTTCAAGGTGATCTCCGACAAGGGACTGGCCGCCGGCGTGCGGCGGCTGGAGGCCGTCACCTCGCTGAACCTGGTGGATCGGCTCTCCCGCGACGAGGAGGTCCTCTCCGAGCTCTCCGAGACGGCCCAGGCGCAGCCTGAGGAGCTCCCCGCAAAGTGGCGCGAGCTGGCTCAGCGGCTGAAGGAGCAGGAGAAGGAAATCGCGCGCCTCAAGGTCGCGGTGGCGACCGGCGGGGGCACAACCTCGACCGAGTCTAGTGACGGCACCGTGGAAATCGGCGGTGTGAAGGTGCTGTCGAAGCGGCTCCCAGCCCTTCCGATGAACGAGCTTCGCAACCTGGCCGACACGTTCCGCGGCAAGCTGCGCTCGGGGATCGTCCTGCTGGGCACCGAGACCGAGGGCAAAGCCACTCTACTGGCGGCGGTTACCGGCGACCTGGTAGGCCGGGTCACGGCCCACGAGCTGGCACAGGTCATGGCGCCGATCGTGGGCGGCAAGGGGGGTGGCAAGCCCGACCTCGCCCAGGCCGGCGGCAAGGACCCGGGAAAGATCGATGCCGCGCTCGAGGCGGGCGTCGCGAGGGTCAGGGAAAGACTCGCCCCGGGCTAGCCTCGCGCTGGGCTTCGAGCGTGCGAATTAGCACTTACGGCGCGCGGCCAGGGTGCCTATACTCTGCCTCGACATGCCCCGGAACACTCTCTCACTGGCTGTGATCGCCGCGTGTGTGCTCGCAACGAGCGCGCGCGCAGATGTCCACATGGTGCGCCGCAACGGCTCGCTCCTCATCTTCAACGACGAGGGGAGCGGCTGGAAGGCCACCGGTCCGAAGCCGAGCGACGCCTACCTGATCGCCCGGCGCCGCGCCGCGACGCCGTACGACGTCCTGATCCATCGGGAGTGCCGCTCCCGCGGCGTGGACCCGGCGCTGGTCAAGACGGTGATGCTGATCGAGTCCGCCTACAACCCCCGGGCGCTCTCGCCCAAGGGGGCCAGCGGGCTGATGCAGTTGATGCCGGCCACGGCGCGCCAGTACGGTGTGTCCAACATCTTTGAGCCCCTGGAGAACATCCGAGGCGCCATCGGCTACCTGGCCGACCTGCTCGACCTCTACTCGGGCGACATCCCGCGTACGCTGGCCGCCTACAACGCCGGCTCCAAGGCGGTCTCGCGGTACGGCGGCATCCCGCCCTATGCCGAGACGCGCGAATACGTGCGCCGCGGAATGGTGGCCCTCAACGGCGCCTCGCTGGCCAGCGACTCCCCGTTCCTGGCCGGCACCGCGCTCCCCGACCCGGTCGCGCCGGCCATCAACGGCTCGTTCCGTGGCCAGATCGCCAGCGCGGCCGTCGCCAGGATGGTCAGGGCGCGCACCGCGACCGGTCCGGCGGTGGTCGCCGTCGCCAGCAACCTGACCCCGGTCTCGATGAATCGCTTCGGGCGCGTGCTCTCGAACGCCGCCATGCCCGATCGCCCGGTACCTCGCCTCGGACGGGTCACCACCCCATAGCGGGCCTGCGCGTGGCCGTCCGATGAGCGCGCGCACCAAGGTTCCCTTCTTCGACCAGGGGCTGTTCCTGCTGCACCTGAACCGGGGCAAGGAAGAGCTCCGCCGCGGCGAGTATTCGCTGGCGCGCCACGAGCTGGAGGATGCCCTCCAGCTCCGGCCGCACGACCCCGAGGTGCTCTCCAACCTCTCCTTCACGCTCTTTCACCTCGGTCATCTCGACGATGCCGAGCGGATGACGCGGGAGCTCCTCACCACCCACGCCGGCTCGGTGCCGCTGCTCTTCAACCTCGGCCTGATCCTCTACAAGTCGGGGCGCGAGGCGGAAGCGGTCGAGCCGCTGCGCGGCGTGCTCACCCTGGCCCCCACCCACCGCAAGGCGCACCTGACGCTGGGCATGGTGCTGCAGAAGATGGGCGTGACCGACGAGGCCCGCCAGCACTTCCGCGCCGCCGGAGCCGACCGTAAGGCCGGCTACGACGGCGACGACACCCTGGCCCGCGCGGCCCGCAAGGCGGCGACGCTGGAGGACGACGAGGAGCGGGCCAACATCTCCACCTCGCCGATCGTCAAGCCCGACCGGGTGGAGGCACTGGAAGGCGGCGACGAGGTCCTCCGCGTGGAGCCGGAGCAGGAGCCGCCGCTCTCCGCGCCGCTGCGGCCGCCGCCCGCGGCCGCGGGAGCCTTCCAGACGCGTTCCGGAGGCTTCGTCTCCGGCGACACCGCATCCGGGATCTACGTGCGCCGCGGCGCGCTCACCGGGCGCACCGGCTCACCGCTGCTGGCCGCCGACCGGCAGCTCAGCGGATCGCTGGCGCAGGTGCTGATCCGCGCCACCGGCGACGGCGCGGTCCTGCTGGTGAGCCGCGGGCGCCACCCTCATCTGCTGTCGCTCTCCGAGGAGTTCCTCTCGGTGGAGCCGAACCGCCTGCTCGGTTTCGAGGCCTCGCTCATGTTCCGCGAGGACCCGGCCTTCGAGTTCCGCCGGCACATCTCGGCGCCCTTCCTCAAGCTCTTCGGCCGCGGCGCGGTGGCGCTGGCCGTGACCTCCGAGCCGGCGCGGTTCGAGGTCGCCGCCGGGCAGCCGCTCACGATCGCGGCGCGCACCGTGGTGGCCTACGGAGGCGACCTGAGCCCCGACCTCCTGGAGGAGACCGATCCGCTGGCCGAGCTCGGCGCGGGTCCGGTGTTCCGGTTCGTGGGCGAGGGCTACGTTCTCGCGGATGCGGGCTGACTAGTCATGTTCTGGGGGACCTCCTGGGCTCGGTCCCCCAGACCCCCCGGGCCGTGTGAATCGCTCCTGTTGGGGCTCCTCGCGGTCCGTGCGAAGCAACTTGCGCGGTCTCGCTGCTGCCTCGCCCCGCCCCACTAGGCCGTCCCGCTCTAGACCGAAGAGCGAAGAGCGCTCTCCGTCTCGTCCAGCAATCCCGTCACCGCGTCCGCGTCCTCGTGCTCGGCGTAGATGCGCAGGATCGGCTCGGTGCCGGAGAGGCGGTGCAGCAGCCAGCCGCGGCCGCCGAAGAGGAGCTTGACGCCGTCCATGGTCTCGACTCCGGTCACGCGCTGGCCGGCGATGGCGTCGGGCGGCTCGGTGCGGCGGCTCTCCACGAAGGCCCGCAGCACCGCCATCGGGAGGTGGAAGTCGCGCCGGCCGTAGGCGAAGGCGCCGTAGCTGCGGTCCTGCTCGAGCAGCAGCTCCTCCAGCGTCTTGCCGGAGAGCGCGATCGCCTCCAGCACCAGGAGCGCCGAGAAGACTCCGTCGCGCTCGGGCAGGAAGAACGACACCCCGAGCCCACCCGATTCCTCTCCGCCGATGCCGGCGTCGCCGGCCAGCATCCGCTCGGCGATGTACTTGAAGCCGATCGGCGTGACGTGGAGGGGCACGCCCAGCGCCGCCGCCACGCGGTCCACCAGCAGCGAGGTGGAGAACGTCTTCACGATGCCCGGGATCACCCGTCCGCGGCGGGTCAGGCTCTCGGCCAGGAGCGCCAGCACCCGGTGCGGCGTGACGAAGCGGCCGGAAGCGTCCAGCACGCCGAGGCGGTCGCCGTCGCCGTCGCTGGCCAGCGCCAGGTGGTAAGTGCCGGTGGAGAGCGCCTGGCGCGCCGCGCCGAGGTGCTCGGGGATCGGCTCGGGGTGGACGCCGCCGAACGTCGGGTCGCGCTCGGCGCGCAGGGTGGTCACCCGCGTCGGATGACCCTCCCCGACGATCTCGGCCAGGAGGCGGCCGGCGGCGCCGTGCATGGCGTCGAAGAGCACCTGGAGCCCGGCGCGGCGGATGGCGTCGAGGTCCACGAAACGCGCCAGCGCGTCACGGTAGGGTGTATAGAGGTCGACTCGCTCCACCCGCCCGCCCGTCGCGTCCGGGAGGGGCTCCCCCCAGCATTCGGCGATGGCGGCGTAGGTGGCCGGCGTGGCGCTGCCGCCGAAGTGCGCCTTGTACTTCACGCCGTTCCAGTGCGCCGGGTTGTGCGAGGCGGTGATCGCGATACCGCCCCGCAGGCGGCGGGAGACCACGTGCCAGGAGGCGCAGGGCGTCGGCACCGGGCGGTCGCTCAGCAGGACGTGGAAGCCCTTCCGGGCGAGCCGCTCGGCGCTCTCGGCGGCCAGCTCGGGGGAGAGGAAGCGGGTGTCGTGGACCAGCACGATGGTGCGCGGATCGCCGGGATCCGGGTTGCGCGGATCGACGCTCCAGCGGCCGATCGCCTCGACCACCAGGCCGAGGGAGTCGAACGTCAGCTCGCGGGCGATGCGGCCCCGCCAGCCGTCGGTGCCGAACACCGGGCGTTCCGTCATGAGGCCGCGGATTCTGGGCCACCTGCGTGGCCTTTACAATGCGGAGCCGGTGCGTTTCAACATCCCGAACGCCCTCACCCTGCTTCGCATCTTCCTCGTCCCGCTGCTGGTGGTGATGCTCCTGACCAGAGCCAAGGAGTACCTCGCGCTCCTGGTCTTCCTGATCGCCGCCCTGACGGACTGGCTGGACGGTTACTTCGCGCGCAAGTACAAGAAGGTGACGACGATCGGCATCCTGCTCGACCCGATCGCCGACAAGCTGCTGGTGTCGGCGGCGCTGATCTCGCTCGTGGACCTGCAGGAGGCGGACGCCTGGGCGGTCTGTCTCATCATCGGCCGGGAGTTCGCGGTCTCCGGCCTCCGCTCGATCGCCGCCAGCTACCACGTGGTGATCGCGGCCTCGAAGCTGGGCAAGTACAAGATGATCGCGCAGGTGGTCGCGATCTCTCTGATGATCCTCGGCGCCCGCCTCGATGACATCGGGCTCTGGAGGAAGACCGGGCGCGCCGCGCTCTACGTCATGACCGCCATCGCGGTCGTCTCCGGCGTGGACTACTTCCGGAGGTACCTGCGGCCCATCCTGGTGAAGGGCGAAGCCACCGGAAACTAGTTAGGTCTTCGTCGCCAGATGCCCTTGCCGATGGCGCGGCCTTCCTCGGCGAACTTCACCGCGTAGCTGGTGCCGGGCGACCAGTCCGAGTCCGGCAGGCGCTCCAGCAGGGGCTCGGCGTTCAGGACCTCCACGATCACCGTGAAGTACTCGGCGTGGTCGCTGGCGACTCGCAGCTCGCCACCGGCGACCAGCGCCCGCGCGGCGGCCCGCGCGAAGCCGGCGTCGAAGAGGCGCCTCTTGTGGTGGCGCTTCTTCGGCCACGGGTCGGGGAAGTAGACGTGCAGCCGGGTGAGGCTCGCCTCGGGCAGGCGCAGCGACACGAACGGCTTGGCGTCGACGGCGTAGACGCGCAGGTTGCCGAGCCCGAGCCGCGAGGCCTTCTCGGCCGCCAGCGCCGCGTAGCCCGGCTCGATCTCGAGACCCAGGAAGTCGTGCTCGGGGTGCGCCGCCGCCTCGGCGAGCAGGAAGCGCCCCTTGCCGACGCCGATCTCCAGCTCCAGCGGGGCGCCGCGGCCGAAGAGGCGCGCCGGGTCCAGCGGCGGCGGCGGGACCACCGCCTCTTCGCCGGGCAGGAAGATGCGCGGCGGGGGCGGCAGACTCTGGCTACGCGGGCCGCGCTCGGCGCGCGTGGGCCGCGGTGCCGGCGTCACGCCCGAGCGTCGCAGGGCGCGCCGCAGCGACGGACGCGCCATCAGCCGTTCGATCCCCCCGCGCCGCGCAAGCCGAGGTCCGCGGACGGCACCCGCACCACCCGGAGGCCCACGTCGCCCAGGATGCGTGCCTGGCAGCCGAGCCTCACGCCGTTCCCCAGGCCGTAGGCCACCTCGTTCGGCTCGATCGGCGAGAGGTTCTCCGGGTTCACGACGCACTCCACCCGGCAGGTCGAGCAGGAGCCGCCGCCGCCGCAGACGTGCGAGATCAGCACGCCCATCTCCAGCGCCACGTCCAGCACCGTGCGGCCGGCGTCGACCGCCGCGCGCCGTCCCTGGTCGAGGAAGACGACTCTAGGCACGCAGCTTCGCCACCAGCGCCTTGGTGTACTCCGCGGTGGTGGCCGATCCCCCGACGTCGCGCGTCTTTCCGGAGCCGTCCAGCATCGCCGCCTCGAGCGCCTTCTCCACCCGCGCCGCCAGCGCCCGCAGGCCCATGTGACGCAGCATCAGGCAGGCGGAGAGGAGGAGCGCGGTCGGGTTGGCGATGCCCTGCCCGGCGATGTCGGGGGCCGAGCCGTGCACCGACTCGAAGACGGCGCCCTGCGCGCCCAGGTTCGCCCCCGGCACCACGCCCAGCCCGCCCACCAGGCCGGCCGCCAGGTCGCTGAGGATGTCGCCGTAGAGGTTCTCCATCAGCAGCACGTCGAAGCGGTGCGGGTCCATCACCAGCCGCATGCAGGCGGCGTCCACGATCGCGTCGTCGGCGGTGATGTCCTGGAACTCCTGGGCCACGCGCCGGAAGCACTCCAGGAAAAGGCCGTCGGAGAGCTTCATGATGTTCGCCTTGTGGATCGCGGTCACCTTGCGGCGCCCGTTCTGGCGGGCGTACTCGAACGCGAAGCGGGCGATCCGGGTCGAGGCCCGCTCGGTGATCACCTTGATCGACTCCACCACGCCCGGCACCACCACGTGCTCGAGACCGGAGTAGAGCCCCTCGGTGTTCTCGCGCACCACCACCAGGTCGACCCCGGAGAAGCGGCCGGTGACGCCGGGGAGGTTCTTCACCGGACGCAGGTTCGCGTAGAGGTCGAGAATCTGCCGCAGCCGCACGTTCACCGACTTGAAGCCCTTGCCCACCGGCGTCGTCACCGGCCCCTTGAGGCAGAGGCCGGTCCGCCTGATGGCCTCCAGGACGTCCTCCGGCAGCGGGTCTCCCCGCAGGCGCAGCGCCTCCTCCCCGGCTTCGTAGCGTTCCCACTGGATGGGGGCGCCGGCCGCCTCCAGGATCTCCACGACCGACGCCGCGATCTCCGGCCCGATGCCGTCGCCCGGCAGGAGGATGACCTTGTGCTTGCTCATGAGGCCTTTCGCTTGCTGATGCGGATCCGCTCGATGGCCCGCGGCGAGGCGCGCTCCACCACGAACTCGAGGCCATTTTCGCTGACCCGCGCGCCGGGGCGCGGGATGCGCCCGAAGCGCCGCAGCAGCAGCCCGGCGACGGTCTCCGCCTCGGGCTCTTCGAAGCGGGTGCCGAGCTCGCGCTCCAGCGACGCCAGCGGGTAGGTGCCCTCCAGGATCAGCGAGGTGCCGTCGCTCACCGGGCGGCGCACCGGCTCGTCGTGCTCGTCCTCGATCGCGCCCAGGATCCTCTCGATGAGATCCTCCAGCGTCACCAGGCCGGCGATCACTCCGAGCTCGTCGACCACGATCGCCATGTGGAAGCGGCGGCGGCGCATCTCCCGGAAGAGGTCGCCGGCGCGCTTGAGCTCCGGCACGAAGACCGCCGGCCGCAGGTAGCGGGCCACCTCGAACGTGCGCTCCTCGGCGTCGGAGACGTCGAAGAGGTCCTTCACGTGCAGGATCCCGATGATCTCGTCGGGGCTGCCGCGGAAGACCGGATAGCGGCTGTAACGGTGCTCGCGGCAGACCTCCTCCACCTCGTCGAAGGAGGCCTCGGCCGGCAGGGACACCACGCGCGCCCGCGGGACGAGCGCGTCGGCCACGGTGAGGTCGCCGAACTCGATCACCGCGTGGAGGATGTCCTTCTCCTCGCTCTCCAGGCTGCCGTGCTCGTGGGAGAGCTGGATGAGACTCTTCACGTCCGCCTCGGTGACGTCCGGCGCCGCCGCCTCGGAGGCCCCCAGCGGCTTGAGCGCGACGTGGGCGATCGCCGAGAGCATCCGGGTGACCGGCCGCAGCACCTTCACCACCAGCTCGATCGGTCCCGCGAAGAGCAGTCCCAGGTCCTCGGCCCGCCGTGCCGCCAGCGTCTTGGGAGTGACCTCGGCGAAGATCAGCAGCAGCAGCGTGGTACCGACGGTGGCGGCCAGCACGCCCCACTTCTCGCCGAGGTTGCGGATGGAGACCGCGGTCGCCAGCGCGCCGGCGGCGGTGTTGGCGGCGGCGTTGCCGATGAGGAGCGCCCCCAGGGTTCCGGACAGGTCCTGGCGCAGCCGCTCGATCCTCTCCACCTTCGGGTGGCCTTCCTGCTTCAGGCGATAGACCAGGGTGTCGGAGAAGGCGGTGAGCGCGGTCTCGGCGGCCGCGAAGAAGCCGGAGGCGAGGGCCGCCGCCAGCGACCCGATCAGCATCAGGATGTCGGTGCCGCTCATGATGCGCTGGAGGAGTGTCGAGCGGGTCCGAACGCGGGGCCGTCAGGCGCCGCGTGTCCTGCCGCCGCGCCAGCCGCGGCCCTGGCATTGCGCGCCAGGCCGTCCCGTGTGGCCCGCCAGAGCGCCGTCGCGGCGAAGCGCGCCGCGAACGTCTGCTCGTCGAGCGCGGCGATCTCCGCCGGGTCGAGCGACGCCTCCAGGCCGGCCGGCGCCGGCCTCCGCAGGAAGGGCGCGTTCCAGGGGCAGACGTCCTGGCAGACGTCGCAGCCGAAGAGGTGCCCGCCGAGCGCGGCCTCCTCGTCGGGCGTGAACGGCGTCCGCTTCTCGATCGTCAGGTAGGAAAGGCAGCGGCGCGCGTCCAGGACGCGCGGCGCCACGAACGCCTGTGTCGGGCAGCTCTCGAGGCAGCGCGTGCAGGAGCCACAGACGTCGAAGTCATCGTGCGGTACCTTCGGCACCGCGGAGATCGCTAGGTCATGAGGCGGTGCCTGCGGCACCGCGGAGATCGCCTCCGCCAAGTCTCCGGCGACCGCCAAGTCTCCGGCGACCGCCAAGTCTTCGGCGACCAGGCTGCGGCGACCCGCGCCGCTGACGTCTTCGCTGGTGGGGGCCATGTTCACGTCGGTCAGGAGCTCGCCCAGCACGACGTGCGAGCCGACGCCGGGGACGATCAGGAGGCCGTTCTTGCCGAGGGAGCCGAGGCCGGCCCGCATCGCCAGCTCGCGCTCCAGCAGCGGCGCGGTGTCCACGCAGACGCGGAAGTGCGTCCCTTCCGGGGCGTGCGGGCGCAGGTCGTCGGCGACGCCGTGCAGCTCGCGCCGCACCGTGCGGTGGTAGTCGTCGCCGCGCGCGTAGCGGGCCACGTTGCCGTCGTCGCCGGGCGGCACCTCGCGCGCGGCCACCAGGACCGAGCGGCAGTAGGGCAGGATCGAGTCGAGGCGGCGGCGCGCCTCGGCGTCGCGCTCCAGCCAGCTCATCTCGCCGTGGTGTCCGGCGTCCAGCCAGGCGCGGTAGCGGTCCCAGCTGACCGGCTCGCCGGCGGCGACGACGCCGGCGGCCGCGAAGCCGCGCCGGCGGGCGGCGGCCACGGCCATCCTGGAAAGCGCGACCGGATCGTCGGCCGGAGCGGGTGGCGGCTGAAACGCCCGCGGAACGCGCCGTTCGGGGCGAGCCATAGGCGGCGAGTCTACAGCGGCGACCGGCCCCGCTCAGTATGATGGGCCGTGGTGAGAACGCGCGGCGAGCGGCTCCCCTGATGGCTTCTCCCGGCGGACGCGTCTATCGCGGCGTCTTCTTCGCCGTCCTCCTGACGGGCACCCTGGCGCTGTCCTTCGTGGTGATCAAACCCTTCCTGTCGGCCATCGCCTGGGCAATCGTGCTGGCCGTCGGCTTCCGATCGCCCTGGGGGTGGCTGAACGCGCGCCTGCCGCGCCGGCGCAGCCTGGCCGCGTTGATCGGCACGGTCCTGATCGCGCTGGTGGTGCTGGTCCCGGCCGCCTGGCTGAGCGCGGTGCTGGCCGGCCAGGCCTCGCGGGCGGTGACCCGCTTCACCGACCAGCTCAAGACGCAGCATGTGACCTCGTTCGACGACCTGGTCTCCGTCCCGCAGGTGCGGCGGGCCCTCGAATGGGTGGCGGCCAAGACCGGCTTCACCGCCGAGGACCTCTTCACCCGCGCCGGTGAGCTGGCCGCCGGGGCGTCGGCCCTGCTGGCGAAGTTCTCCGGCCAGCTCGTGCTCGGCCTCTTCGACACCCTGCTGACGTTCCTGACCACGATGTTCCTGCTCTTCTTCCTGCTGCGCGACGGCGCCGAGATGGCCGAGGCGTTCTTCGAGATGCTGCCGTTGCCCAGCGCGGCGCGGACCCGGGAGATGGCGCGACTCTCCGGCATGATGACCGCCATCTTCCGCGGCTCGCTGCTCTGCGCGTTCTTCCAGGGCTTCACCGGCGGCGTCGGCTGGGCGATCGCCGGGTTGCCGTCGGCGGTGCTGGCCGGCTCGCTGATGGCGATCCTGTCGCTGCTGCCGGTGGGCGGGACCGCGCTGGTGTGGGCTCCGGGCGCCGTCTACGTCTGGATGAGCGGCCACCACGGCAAGGCCATCTTCCTGGTGATCTGGGGCCTGGTGGTGACGTCGTTCCTGGCCGACAACGTCCTGAAGCCGCTCCTCATCAGCGGTCAGGAGCTCAACACGCTGGTCGTCTTCCTGGGCGTCTTCGGCGGGCTCGGCGCCTTCGGCCTCCTGGGGCTCTTCATCGGCCCGATGGCCCTGGCGGTGATGGTCACCCTGGTCGACGCGCTACGCGACCTCTCGAAGGCTTCAAGGCGAGAAGACGAAATAGTGTTGGCTTAGAAACAAGGCGAGAAGGCCAGCAGACCCGCTCTGCTGACCGTCTCGCCGAGCGGCTACTGCAGCCAGTCCGCCAGGAACACGTTCGTCTCGCCGGCCTTGCCGTTGTGGCGGTTGGAGCAGAAGACCAGCTTGGTGCCGTCGGGGGAGAACATCGGGAAGCCGTCGAAGGTCGGGTTGTAGGTGAGGCGCTCCAGGTCGGTGCCGTCGGCGTTCACCGAGTAGAGGTCGAAGTCGCGTCCCTTGGCGTCGGCCAGGTTCGAGACGAAGACGATCCGGTCGTGGCCGCCCCGGAAGAAGAACGGCGCGAAGTTGGCGGCGCCGTTGTGGGTGACCTCGCGGTCGCCGCTGCCGTCGGCGCGCATCACGTGGAGCTCCAGCGCGCTCGGCCGCACCAGCGCCTTGGCCAGCAGCGATCGGAACTCCAGCAGCGCCTTCTCGTCCCGGGGCCGGGAGGCGCGGTAGACGAGCCACTCGCCGTCGTCGCTGTAGAAGGCGCCGCCGTCGTAGCCGGCGCGCTCGGTCAGGCGCCGCACCGCGCCGCCGTCGGGCGCCATGGCGTAGAGGTCCAGGTCGCCGTCGCGCACCGAGGTGAAGACGATGCGCGAGCCGTCGGTCGAGATGGTGGCCTCGGCGTCGTAGCCGGGGCTGTCGGTCAGGCGCCGCAGGTCGGAGCCGTCGGCGCGCGCGCTGAAGATGTCGTATTCGTAGAGACCCCAGACGTAGCCCTGCGAGCGGTCGGGCGGCGGCGGGCAGACCCTGGAGGCGAGGTGCGTCGAGGCGTAGAGGAGGCGCTTGCCGTCCGGGAAGAGGTAGCCGCAGGTCGTGCGGCCGATGCCGCCGGAGACGAGCCGCGGCTGAGCGTTCGGGACGGTCAGGTCGAGCACAAACATCTGATCGCACTCGTACGGCGGATGCGTGGACTGGAAGATGAGCTTGCTGCCGTCGGCCGAGAAGTAGGCCTCGGCGTTCTCGCCGCCGTCGGTCAGCTGCCGGACGTTGGCCAGGTGCCGCTCGCCGGGATAGCTGAGCGGCGAGCGCGTCCCCTCGAACGGGCTGGACGGGCGTGCCGCCGGCGTCGGGCCGGGTGCGATGGGCGGGGGGCTCGGCCGGGGAGGCGTCGGACAGGCGAGCAGCAGGACGGCGCCGGCGATCGCCGCGGCCAGGCCGAGCACAGGAGACCGGCGCGACGCTCTCATGAGGCGGCCCGTAATATAGCCGAGCGATGAGCGACGGAAGGTCCGGGGAGGCGCTGGCGCGCGAGCTGGCCGAGGCGCTGCAGGCGATCACCACGCCGCCGCCGGGCGGGGTGGCGGCGTCCCCCGGCGCTCCCGCCGGCGCCTCCGACTTCAGCTTCGCCGGGCCGCGCAGCATCCTGGAGAACGGCGCCCGCTTCGTGGCGCCCTACCTCCCGCCCGACGCGCCCATGCGCGCGGTCAAGGCGCTGGTGCTGCGCGCCCTGCGCATCGTCACCCGCGACCAGACGGTCTTCAACTCGGCCCTGGCCGAGGCGCTGCGGGTCGCGCTGATCGAGATGGAGCGCGCGCTGGCGGGCCTCGCCGGCGCCGGCCGGCAGGGGCTCACCGAGGTCCGCGGCGAGCTGGCCCGCCGGGCGGACGAAGGGGAGGGGCGTCTCCTCGATGCGCTCCGCCGCACCCGTGAGGCGCTGGACGGCCGGATCGAAGGCGCGCGCCAGGAGGTCGAAGGGGTGCGCCGCGACGTCGCCGCCGGCGGCCGCGCGGCGGAGGAGTGGCGCCGCGCGCTGCAGGAGAGCCTGGTGGCCGAGCAGTACCGTCTGGCCGACACGCTCACTCAGGTCGCCGGGGACCTGGCGCGCGTCAAGGACGAGCTCAACCGCCGCATGGACGCGGAGCAGGGGGCGCGCGAGAGGCTGGAGCACGACCGGGACGACCGCGCCGAGGAGCAGGCGCGCCGCTACCGCGAGCTGGACGGCGTCGCGGAATCGCTGACGCTGGTGGCCGCGGACCTGGCGCGCGTGAAGGACGACCTCAACCGGCGGCTGGACGACGAGGAGCGTGCGCGGGAGGCGCGGGCGCGCGAGGAGGACGCGCGTGCCGAGGCCCAGGCGCGGCGCGGCGAGCGCGAGGACGAGCGGCTGGCGCTCCTGACGCGCGAGCTGGGCGAGCTGTCCGAGGAAGTGCGCGAGGCGCGTCTGGAGTGGACGTCGCTGCGCGGGCGCCTGCGCCAGACGCAGGCCACGCAGCCGATGAGCGCGTTGACGGCTGCCTTGCCGCCGGCGGCCGCGGTCGACGCCGGCGACGCGCTGCGGGCGGGCCTCTACGTGGACTTCGAGCGCCGCTTCCGCGGTTCCGAGGAGGAGATCCGGCGTCGGCAGCTCGCCGACGTGGACCTCTTCCGGGGCGCCCCGGGGCCGGTGGCCGATCTGGGCTGCGGGCGCGGCGAGCTGGTGCAGCTGCTGTCCGAGAACGGCGTGGAGGCGATCGGCTGCGACGCCAACCCGCTGATGGTGGCCGCGGCGCGGCAGAAGGGGCTGGCGGTGGACGAGGCCGACCTCTTCGGGTGGCTGGCGGCGCGGCCGGACGGCTCGCTCGGAGGGCTGACCGCTTACCAGGTGGTGGAGCACCTGCCGCCGGCGCGGCTCTTCGACCTGGTGGAGCTCGCCGTCACCAAGCTGGCGCCGGGTGGCCGCGTCCTCTTCGAGACGATCAACCCCGAATCGGTCTTCGCGATGAAGTGGTTCTGGATGGACCTCAGCCACGTTCGGCCGGTGCCGGCGCCGTCCCTGGCGCAGCTCCTCACCGCCTCCGGCTTCCGCGACGTGCACGTCGACTTCCGCTCGCCGGTGCCCGAGGACCAGGCCCTCCCTCCGGGCGCCGACCCGTCCCTGGCGCCGGTGGCACGGCTCCTCTTCGCCCCGCAGGACTACGCGGTCACGGCGCTCAAGTAGTGAGGAGTCACTAATGGCGCGCATCCTGGTGGCCAGCGCCCAGGTGCCGTTCGCCTCCGGCGGGGCCGAGCGCCACGCGCAGGGGCTGGTGCGCGAGCTGGCGGCGCAGGGCCACGAAGTGGACCTCGTGCAGCTCCCGTTCAAGTGGTATCCGCGGGAGAGGATCCTGACGTCCTGCATGGCCTGGCGGCTGGTGGACGTGACCGAGGCCGACGGCAAGAAGGTCGACCTGGTCATCCCGATGAAGTTCCCGTCGTACCTGGTGCAGCACCCGAACAAGGTGGTCTGGCTCATCCATCAGTTCCGACAGGCCTACGACCGCTTCGGCACCGCCGACAGCGACTTCGACGCCGGGCCGGAGGACACCCGCTGGCGCGAGCTGATCGCCGCCGCCGACGCGACCGGCCTCGGCGAGGCGCGCGCCGTCTTCACGAACTCGGTGAACACCGCGGAGCGGCTGCGGCGCTTCAACGGCCTCACCGGCACCGCGCTCTACCACCCGCCGCCCCTGGTGGGGCGCTACCGCAGCGAGCGGCCGGCCGGCTTCGCGCTGGTGGTGGGAAGGCTCGATCGCTGGAAGCGGATGGACCTGGCGATCGAGGGGGCGGCGGCCGCCGGCTTCAAGCTGGTCATCGCCGGCCGCGGCCCCGACGAGGAGCGGCTCCGCAAGCTGGCCGCGGCGCGCCGGGCCGACGTGGAGCTGCGCGGCGCCGTCTCCGACGACGAGCTCCTGTCGCTTTATGCCACCTGCGGCGCGGTCGTCTTCACGCCGGCCGACGAGGACTACGGCTACATCGCGCTGGAGGCGTTCCTCTCCAGGAAGCCGGTCGTGACCTGCACCGACTCCGGAGGGCCGCTGGAGTTCGTGACCGAGGGGGAGACGGGTCGGGTGGTCGCGCCCGACGGCAAGGCCGTAGGCGACGCCACTGCCGAGCTCCTCGCCGACGGCGCGCGCGCCCAGCGCCTCGGCGAGGCGGGCCACCAGCGGGTCAAGGACCTGACCTGGCGGGCCGCGGCGCGGACGCTGCTGGAGGCCGGAGGGCTGGGGTGACGCGGCTCTCGGTCGGCTACGTTTCGCCGCTGCCGCCGGTGCGCTCCGGCGTGGCCGACTACGCGGCCGAGCTCCTCCCGGAGCTGGAGCGCCTGGCCGAGGTGACCGAGGTGCGAGCCTACGCGCCCGAGAAGGCCGACCGCGCGGTGGCCGGCGGGCACGACGTCCTCCTCTTCCAGATCGGCAACGACCCGCTGCACGCGCCCTCGGTCGAGGCGCTGGCGAGCCCGGAGCGCCGCACGCCCGCGGTCGTCGTGCTGCACGACTTCGTTCTGCACCACCTCTTCGCCGCCGCCTACCTCGACCGCGGGCGCGAGGACGCCTACGCGCGGGAGCTGGAGCGCGCCCACGGCGAGCGGGGGCGCGCGCTGGGGGAGAAGGCGCTTGCCGGCCTGCGCTTCCCGGTGTGGGACCTCGCACCCTGGACGTTCCCGATGTCGGCCGGCCTCATCCGCGACGCGCAGGCGCTCATCGTCCATTCCCGCCTGGTGCGTGGCGCGGTGCTGCGGGAGCGGCCGCTCTCCCACGTGGTGGAGATCCCGCACCACGTCGTGCCGGCTCCCCGCACCCCGCGGGACGAGGCGCGGCAGGCGCTGGGGCTGCCGCTCGACCGCGCGGTGGCGGTGTCCCTCGGCGTGGTGACGCCGGCCAAGCGGATCGACGTCGTGCTGAGGGCGCTGGCAGCGCTGCCGCCTTCGGAGCGCCCCTTCCTCTTCGTGGGCGGCGCGGTCGGGCTCGACGACCCGCTGCGCGACCTGGTCGCCAGCCTCGAGCTGGCCGGCGACGTCGCCTTCGGCGGCTACCTCTCCGACGAGGACTTCTGGCGGGCGGCCTCGGCGGCCGACTTCGCGATCAACCTGCGCCACCCGACCATGGGGGAGACCTCCGGCGCGGTCTGCCGGCTGGCCGGATTCGGCCTGCCGTTCGTGGTGAGCGACACCGGCTGGTTCCGCGAGCTCCCCGACGCGCTGGCGTTCAAGGCACCGGTGGGGGCGCGGGAGATCGAGGCGCTGGCTGGCGCCTTCAGCCGGCTGGGCATCCCGGAGGAGCGCCGGCGCCGCTCCGGGGCCGCGCGCGCCTGGGGGGAGGAGCGCTCGCCCGCGAAGACGGCGCGCCGCTACTCGAGGGTCCTGCAGGACGTCGTCGACGGTCGCGCGCCGTCGCTGGCGCTGCGCGGCCTCCTGGCCACCGAGCTGCACGCGCTCGGCGTGGCCGGGAGCGGACGGCTCGGCGCGGTGTCCCGCGCGCCCGATGCCAGGCTGCTCGTGGAGGTGGGGCAGGCCTGCGAGCCGCTCCTTCCCCGGGAACGGGTCAGCGGAGCCTGAGCTCCCGCAGCAGGTCCGGGGCGTCCGTGGCGGCCAGGTTCGCGCGGGCCGCCTCGATGCGGCCGCGGAGCGCGCCGAGGTCCAGCCCGCGCCGGACGCCGTCGAAGCGCTGGAGCTTGTCGAGGGCCAGACCGAAGAGCCGTCCCGCCGGCTCCTTGCGCCCCCTGCCGAGGTGCACGCAGCCGGCGGCGATCTGGATGAGGGCCTGAAGGAAGAGCTTCTCGTCCCCCTGGGAGCGCATCCAGAGCGTCTCCCACTCCTCGTGCGCCTCGAAGGGATGCCCCGACTCGAACTCGGCGAGGCCCCGCCGGAAGTGGTCCAGCATCCCGCGCCGCCCGAGCTCGCGCGGCAGCGCCCCGGGGCCCTCCACCACGAAGGCGTCCAGCCCGAGCGTCCGCGCGGCCTCGACGTAGTCGGGCCGGTCGTCCGCGAAGACGCCGTCCTCGGGACGCGCGTCCAGCCTGGCGAGCGCGGCCTCGAAGATCCCGGGCTCGGGCTTGGCGGCGCCGACCTCGAAGGAGAGCGCCAGCGCGTCCACCATGCGGTCGACCGGCGCGACCCGCAGGACGCCCTCCCAGTGCAGCGCGTTCGTGTTGGAGACGATGGCCGTGCGCACGCCCTCGGCCAGCGAGGTCAGGCAGGCGAGCGCCTCCGGGATCGGCTCGAAGATGTCGCGCCAGGCGGGCACCCAGACGTCGTCGGGGAGGCGCGGCAGCCCGGCCAGCCGCTCGGCCTCCCGGAAGAACTCCTGGGTGCTGAGCGCGCCACGGCCGTACCGGTCCTCGAGCCCGGCGTAGAGCGCCCGCCGAAGCGATTCGAGCGGCCTCCCGGTGGCGCGGGAGAGCCGCTCGAGCGTGATGCCGTGGTCGAAGCGGACCAGGACGTTTCCGAGGTCGAGAAGCAAGGCGCGGCGCAAGCCGCGCCAGATTACTTGAGCGACTGGCCGGGGATGAGGTACGGGTCGCCGGTGCGGACGTCGGTGACGGTCGCGTAGGAGAGGACCTTCGCGCCGTTGCCGAGGTTCACGAAGAAGTTCAGACGGTAGGAGTCGTCGTTCACGAGCCGGCGGTCGGCGAAGTCGCCGCGGAAGACGTCGTTGATCTGGTGGAGGGAGTAGGGCTTCAGCTTGTAGAAGTTCGTCTGATAGATGAAGCCGGCCTTGTCGACGAGCTGCACCGCCGCCTCGAGGGGCACGCCGGTGGGGTTGACGATCGCCGCGTTCACCCGATGGTTCGCGTCGAAGCGGAGGCCGGGGGTGTAGACGTCCCCGTTGAACGAGTCGTCGTACCCGATCGCGTCCTCCTCCGGCTGGCCCGGCGAGAACTGCCCGTAGGTGCCCGCCTGCGCTCCGGCCACGTTGTAGGTGTTGCTGGTGACGATGACCCGCTCGGAGCTCTCGACCTCCAGGAGGCCGTAGGTGTTGCCGGCGTTCAGGTAGTCCGGTCCCAGCACGTCCGCCAGCGTCACCGTCTCGCGCGGCTCCAGATCGGGGTCGAGCGCGAAGCCGGGGGAGTCGGTGCCGTCCTGGTCGGCACGGGTGAAGCGCAGCACCACGTGCACGCGCTTGGTGCCCTCGGGATTGAAGATCGTCACGTCGGTTCGGAAGGTGCCGGTCGCTCCCGGGAGGTGCGCCGCCGGCAGCAGCGCGTGCTTGGTCAGCGACAGCGCCGCTTCGGCGGAGCCGCCGACGGAGAACCAGAGGACCACCGGAAGGGCGAGAGCGATGCGTCTCATCGAGGACCTCCGGCGCGGCGTATCGCAAGCAACCTGCCACGCACGGATCCCCTCATCCGTCTTCTGGAAAGGACGCGCAAGAGAAAAACGCCCCGGAGTCCGGGGCGTTTCGACCAGAGCTTGGTTTCGAGTCTTACTTGGTGGCCGCGACCGGCGTGTCGGTGGTGACGCTGGTGGTCGTGGTCGACGCCGTCGTCGCCGTGGTGGCGGTGTCGGTGCCGGTCGTGATCGAGGTCGTCGTCGCCGTCGTGGTGGTGGTCTCGGTGGACGGCGCCTTCTCCTCGACGACCTTCGGCTGCTCGGCGGGAGCGGGGGTCACCGTCTCCTGCTTGGCGCAACCGGCGAACGCGAGGGTGGCGGCGAGGGTGACGGCGAGGGACAGGGTCTTCTTCATTGCATCTCCTCTTTCGGTCTGGATGTCGCTGGTCTCAGCGAATGTCGAGAGGGTCAAGTCCGCGAGGCGGATCCGAATGCGGCGTCGCTGGAGGTGGGTGGGTTGATCGCGTCCCATAGTCGAAAACGCGGTCAACGGGCAACGGGAGGCCGGCACCACCTCCGCCCCGAGCTTCGGCGCGAGAGCATAAAGTAAGTTGCGTCACTGTCAAGGGGCTAGAGCCGTACTAGACCCCGGCGCCCCTCCCGCTGATACACTTGCGGCCGGGCGATGTTCGACGATCTCTCGGACCGATTGCAGCGTGTCTTCAAGGAGCTCCGGGGTGAGGGCACCCTCACGGAGTTCCACGTCGACGAGGCGCTGAAGGAGATCCGGACCGCTCTCCTGGAAGCCGATGTGAGCCTTCCGGTCGTCAAGGACTTCATCGCCGCCGTGCGCGAAAAAGCGGTGGGGCAGGAGGTCCTGACGGCGCTCTCGCCGGCGCAGCAGGTCATCAAGATCGTCAGGGACGAGCTGACCCGCATCTACGGCGGCGCGGCCGCCCCGCTGGTCCTCAAGCGGCGTCCGGCCATCATCCTGCTCGTCGGCCTCCAGGGCTCGGGCAAGACGACGACGGCCGCCAAGCTCGCGCTCCTCCTGAAGAAGAGCCAGGGCAAGCACGTGCTGCTGGTGCCGGCCGACACCTACCGCCCGGCCGCCACCGAGCAGCTGCGCACGCTGGCCAAGGAGAACGGCCTCCTCTTCTTCGAGCCCAAGGACGACCCCGACCCCCTTTCGCGCGCCCAGAAGGCGTTGAAGGACGCCAAGCTGTTCGGCTACGACGCGGCCATCGTCGACACCGCCGGCCGCCTGCACGTCGACCAGGAGCTGATGGACGAGGTCGCCAAGCTCCAGAAGATCCTCCAGCCGGACGAGGTCCTCTTCGTGGCCGACGCCATGACCGGCCAGGACGCGGTGAACTCGGCCAGGGTCTTCAACGAGCGGCTGCCGCTGACCGGCGTCGTCCTCACCAAGATGGACGGCGACGCCCGCGGCGGCGCGGCCCTCTCGCTGGCGACGGTCGTCGGCAAGCCCCTGAAGCTGGTGGGCGTCGGCGAGAAGACCAAGGACCTCGAGATCTTCCATCCCGACCGCGCCGCCGGGCGGCTCCTCGGCATGGGCGACGTCGCCTCGCTGATCGAGAAGGTCAGTGCCGACGTCGACGAGAAGGCGGCCCTGAAGGCCGCCGAGAAGCTGCGCCGCGCCGAGTTCACGCTCAGCGACCTGCGCGACCAGATCCGCCAGCTCAAGAAGCTCGGCCCGCTGGGAAGCCTGCTGGGGCACCTGCCGCGGGTGGGCCCTTTGCGCGACCTGGCCAGCCTGGACATCCCCGAGGACGCCACCAAGCACCTCGAGGCGATCATCGACTCCATGACGGCCGTCGAGCGCGACGACCCCAGCGTCATCAACGGCTCGCGCAAGAAGCGCATCGCCGCCGGCTCGGGCACCAGCGTGCAGGACGTCAACCAGCTCCTGAAGCAGTACCTCGGAATGAAGAAGATGATGAAAGCCGCCGTGCGGATGCGCTGAGCGGCCGAACAGATCGAAAGGACGAACATGCTCACCATCCGTCTGCGCCGCATCGGCGGCACCAATGCCCCTGCCTACCGCGTCGTCGTCTCCGACAGCCGCAGCACCCCGACCACCCAGGTCATCGACGAGCTCGGCTACTACGACCCGACCAAGAACCCGCCGCTCCTGAAGCTGGACGCCGACAAGGCGCAGAAGTGGATCAAGAAGGGCGCGGTCCCCTCCACCACGGTGAAGCGCCTCATCCCGCGCGCCAGCGGTGCCGCCGCTCCCGCCGCTGCCTGAGAGACCGGCTCCCGAGGCGGAGCCGGACTGGGTCGTGATCGGCCGCGTCGCCCGCCCTCACGGGCTGCGGGGCGAGGTGGCCGTGGACCTCACCACCGACTTCCCGGAGCGCTACCAGCCGGGGCTCACCGTGCAGCTGCGCGACGAGCGCGGTGAGCGCGGCTCGGCCCGCCTGCGGACCGTTCGCCCGCACGCCGGCCGCCTGCTGGTGACGTTCGAGGGGGTCGAGGACGCCACCGCGGCCGAGGGGCTGCGCGGCGTCGACCTCTGCGTGGGAGCCGGGGACGCGCCGCCGCGGCCGGAGGGCTACCTCTTCCACCACGAGATCGCCGGCTGCCACGTGGTGGATACCGAGGGGCGCGCCCTGGGCACGGTGCGCGACCTGGTGGAGGTGGCCGGCAGGCCGATGCTGGTGCTCGACACTCCGGCCGGCGAGCGCGACGTGCCCTTCACCCGGCCCATCTTCGTCTCGGCCGACATGGAGACCCGCCGCGTCGTGCTCGATCCTCCCAGCGGGCTCCTCGACTAGGCGCCTCGATGCGCTTCGACATCGTCACGATCTTCCCCGGCTTCTTCGCTTCGCCGCTTTCCGAGTCGCTGCTGGGGCGCGCCATCGACGGCGGCCTCCTGGAGGTGCGGCTGGTGGACCTGCGCGCCTTCAGTGACGACCCGCACCGCAAGGTGGACGACGAGCCCTATGGTGGAGGGCCCGGCATGGTGCTGGCGGCGCCGCCGGTCTTCGCCGCCGTGGAGGCGCTCCGGGCCGAGCCGCCGCCGCCGCACGTCGTCTTCCTCTCGCCGCAGGGGCGGCGCCTGGACGCCGCGGTGGCCCGGGAGCTGGCCGGCCGCCAGCGCCTGGCGCTCGTCTGCGGGCGCTACGAGGGAATCGACGAGCGCGCCCGCGAGGCCGGTCTCTTCGACGAGGAGCTCTCGCTGGGCGATTTCGTGCTGTCCGGCGGCGAGGTGGCGGCGCTGGCGGTGCTGGAAGCCGTCTCCCGCTTCGTGCCGGGGGTCGTCGGAGACGCCGGCAGCGTCACCGCCGACAGCTTCGAGGAGGGGCTCCTCGATCACCCGCATTACACGCGGCCCCGCGAGTTTCGAGGCCTGCCGGTGCCGGAGGTCCTCTTCTCCGGCCACCACGAGAAGATCCGCCGCTTCCGGCGCGAGCGGCAGCTCCAAGAGACGGCGCGCCGCCGGCCGGACCTGTTGCAGAAGTTCACCCCCAAGAGCGACGAAGACCGGCGGATTCTGGCCCGGGTCGCCGGAGACTTGGCGGAGGCGATCTCCGCGGCGTCGCCAGACGCCGCATCAACGAACCCAGACTTGGCGGAGGCGATCTCCGCGGTGCCGAAGGTACCGCAATAGGAATCTTGCCCGGCAGGAAAGTTCCGAATAGAATACGCGGTTCCCAGAGGGCTACCGCTCGCGCGGTGAACGGTTACCCTTTTCCCCTCGCCCCTTCCATTCCACGCGGGCGAGGTCTTTGTGGAGGTCCGGTCATGACCGACAAGCTGATGGTTGCTGAACGAGTCGGCCTGCGAGGCGACATTCCGGTGTTCGCCCCGGGCGACACGGTGAAGGTGCACGTCAAGGTGAAGGAAGGCGAGAAGGAGCGCATCCAGGTGTTCCAGGGCCTCGTCATCTCGCGGCGCGGCGGCGGCGTGAGGGAGACCTTCACCGTCCGCAAGATCTCGCAGGGGATCGGCGTGGAGCGCACGTTCCCGGTCCACTCGCCGGTCCTCGACCGCATCGAGGTGGAGCGTCACGGCCAGGTCCGCCGGGCCAAGCTCTACTACCTGCGCGCGCTGCGCGGCAAGGCGGCCCGCATCGCCGAGAAGCGCGAGCCGGCCGAGAAGAACGCCTAAAAAAACTCCTCGCTCCGGGGACGAGTGCGCGTAAGGAGCAATCATGGTCTGGGGAACCCGGGCCGGGTTCCCCAAAACCCCTCCGCGCCCGAAAGCACCGCTAGACGGGCTCCTAGCCCTTAAGCTATGTACCAGCCTTGGCCTGGCGGAGGAGGACATGGGTGACTGAGCGGCGCCGGTGCAGCCTCCTGAAGGAGCGGCGGCGTGTCGATCGCCTCCACGAGATCGAGGAGGACGCCCGGCGCGAGGGGTTCACGACGGTGGCCGGCGTGGACGAGGTCGGGCGAGGCTGCCTCGCCGGCCCCGTGTACGCCGGAGCCGTCGTGCTGGACCCGGCGACGCGCGTCCTCGGCATCGACGACTCGAAGGCGCTCCTCTCCGAGGTGCGCGAGCGGCTGGCTCCGGCGATCCGAGCCCGGGCGCTGGGCGTGGGGATCGGGGCGGCCACCCCCGCCGAGATCGACGCCATCGGCATCGTGGAGGCCACTCTGCTGGCGATGCGCCGTGCGCTGCTGGCGCTGGTGGCCGGCGGCGTCCGGCCCGACCTGGTGCTGTTCGACGCGGTGCACCTGCCCGGCCTGCCGATGCCGCAGCGCGCCTACATCAAGGGGGACGCGCGGGTGGCGGCGATCTCCGCCGCCTCCATCGTGGCCAAGACCGAGCGCGACCGCCTGATGGCCGGCCTGCACCAGCACTACCCCCACTACGGCTTCGCCGCCCACCGCGGATACGCGACCGCCGAGCACCTCGCCGCGCTGCACCGCCACGGTCCCTGCCCCCTCCACCGGCTCACCTTCGAGGGGGTGCTGGGGGGTGCTAGCGCTTCATCGCTTTCTGCGACAATCTCGTAAGTGAGCAGGTGTGGCCAGTAAACGTGAAGCGCTGATCGCCTCGGCGGAGAAGCTTCTCCTCAAGGGCAAGGTCGACGCGGCGCTGAAGGAGTACCTCAAGGTCCTGGAGGAGACACCAGGGGACATCAACGTCCTGAACAAGGTCGGGGATCTCTTCGTGCGGCTGAACCGCAACGAGGACTCGATCCCCTACTTCACCCGCATCGCCGAGCACTACGCCAAGGACGGCTTCTTCCTGAAGGCGATCGCCATCTGGAAGAAGATCAACAAGCTGGACCCGTCGCGCCTGGAGGTCTACGAGAAGCTGGCCGAGCTCTACAGCAAGCAAGGCCTGGGCATGGAGGCGCGCAGCCAGTACCAGGTGCTGGCCGACTACTACAGCAAGCAGGACAACGTCTCCGGGGCCATCAGCATCTACCAGAAGATGTCGGCCGCCGAGCCGGCGAACCTGCAGCTGCACGTGCGGCTGGCCGACCTCTATACACAAGCGAAGAAGACTCCGGACGCCCTGAAAGAGTACGCGGTGGTCGCCGGCTCGCTGCGCGACCGCGGCGCTCTCGACGAGGCCATCCAGGTCTACGAGAAGGCGCTGAGGCTCGCCCCCGACAGCCTGGAGATCCTCAAGTCCGCGGTGCCGCTGCTGATGGACAAGGGGAAGTTCGAGGAGGCGCGCGCCATCCTCCGCAAGGCGCTGGAGACGACGCCCCGCGCGGTGCCGCTCTTCCTGCTGGCAGCCGAGGCCGCCTACCTGACCAACGACATGGCCGACGCGCGCAGCCTCATGGCCAAGGCGCAGACGGTCGATCCCACCAACGAGGAGGTGCTCTCGCTCCTCGTCCGCATCCAGCTCAAGGGGCGGCGCCCCGACCTGGCGTTCCAGGCCGCGGTCCCGCTGGTGGACGCCGCGCTGCGCCGCGGCGAGGCCAAGAAGGCCTTCCAGATCCTCATCCCGGTGGCCCGAGCCGCTGCCGACGTGGAGGAGATCCTCCGCAAGACCGTGGAGGTCGCGACGTCGGCCGGCGACGAGCCGGGCTCGGTGCCGTTCCGCTCGGCGCTGGCCGAGGTCTACCGCAAGAAGGGGAAGGTGGCCGACGCCGCCGAGCAGCTCCGCTCGTGCCTGAAGACGATGCCGGAGGAGGTCGAGTTCCGCGCCCGCCTCGGGCAGCTCGAGCCGCTGCTGCCGCGGCCGGCCGACACCGGCTCCAAGCGGGAGCTCACCCTCACCGGGCACGAGCGGATCCCGGCGGTCAAGCTGCCGACGGGGCCTATTGCCGCGCCCGCCACCAAGCCTTCGGAGCTCGACTCCAACGAGTTCGAGTTCTCGCTCGACGACGCCGAGCTTGTGGAGGAGGCGGTAGAGGAGGTGGAGGAGGCTCGCGCCGCGCCGCCCGCGCCCGCCGTGCCGCCTCCCACGCAGGCGATGGCCAGGGACCTCACCAGGCCGGGCGTGAAGCCGCCGCCTCCGCCGGCGCTGCTGCCGCCGCCGGTCGCCGAGCACGGCAGGACGGAGATGGAGTACTACGGCGGCAGCCCCTCCGCCTCCGACGCGATGGCCGAGTACGAGGCGCGCATCCGGAGCGGAGAGATCGCTCCGCCTCCCGCGCCGCTGCCGATCGGCGCCACGCTCTCCGACTCGATCGACGCGGCCTTCGGGGACTCGCTGGGGAGCTCGATCGACGAGTCGTTCGTGAGCTCGTTCGGGCCCGGCGTGGAGTCGACGCTGCCGGTCGGGACCCAGATCCCGGCGGCGCCGCTGCCGCCTCCTCCAGCTCCGCCAAGCCCGCCGGCTTCGCTGGAGGCGCAGGCGGTGAGCCTGGAGGAGGAGCTCGCTGTCGGCTTCACCCCCGCGCCGCTGCCGGTGGAGGCGGCGTCGATCTCGCTCGACTCGCTCAGCTTCGAGGCCTTCGAAGCGCCTGAGGTCGCGCCACCGCCACCGGTGGCGCCGCCCCCCGAAGAGGAGCCGCCGGCGCCGCCGCCCGCACCAGCGGTTCCGTCGTTGCCGCCGCCGGTCGCCGCGGCTCCCGAGCCGTTGCCGGAGCCCGCCGCCCCGGAACCTCTGCCGCCGGCCCCGCCGCCGGCCATGCCGCCGCCGCCCGCCGCGCAGGTGGCCGCGGCGCCGCCGCAGCCCGCTGCGGTTCCCGAGCCCCGGCGCCCGGAGCCCCCCCCTCCCGCGCTCCCCATGCCTCTGGCGGTGCCCCCGCCGCCGGTCGCTCCCATCGTGGTGCCGCAAGCGGCCGAGACCGACGTCGAGGAAGCGCTCCTCGAGGCCGACGTCTTCCGCAAGTACGGCCTCCTCGACAAGGCCGGCGAGCAGCTCAAGAACGCGCTGCGCACGCGGCCGGAGTCGATGCGGCTCAAAGAGAAGCTCTTCGAGATCTACCTCGAGCAAGGGAAGATGGCGCTGGCGCGCCGCGAGGCGGAGTGGCTCAAGGAGCAGTACGCCCTGCAGGGCCGCGAGGACCGCGTGCGCGCGCTCTCGGTGCTGCTGGGCGAGCCGCTGCCGCCGGCCAGGCCGTCGGCCGCCGCTATGCCGCAAGTGCCGCAAGTCCCGCGGGTGCCGCCGCGGGAGCCGGGCGCCCCGAAGCCGCGGCCCGAGGCGCTGCTCGCCGATCTCCAGGCTCCGCGCGAGAAGCCCAAGCCGGCCTCCGCGAAGCCCTCACGGGTGGAGCTCCCGGCCGACCTCCTGGCGCGTCCCGAGACGAAGCCCGCCAAGCCGGCCGCCGCTCGCCCGTCGACGACGCTGGGCGCACTGGCCGACCTCGAGGCGGGCCTGAAGAAGCCGGCGTCCCGCGACCGCGAGCCGGCAGCAGGCCGCCCCTCGGCGGATGTGCTCTCCACGCTCGGGGTGAAGGAGCGGGCGATCCCGGCCGCGCCGCCGCCGCCGCCGCCGGCAGAGCTGGCGGCAGAGCTGGCGGTAGAGCTGGTCGAGGAGCAGCCTCCCGCCGCGCCCGCCGCGCCGTCTGGAGACGACCTGGGCCAGCTCGACTTCTGGCTCGACCAGGGCATGGTGGTGGACGCCGCCGAGCGCCTGCACGCGCTGGAGGAGCAGTTCCCCGGCGACCCGCGGCTCCTTCAGCGGCGGCAGCGGCTGGAGGGCGCCTCGCGCCCCAGCGACCAGTCGCGCCCGGCGCTGCAGGAGCTGCTGACCGAGGACCTCGAGCAGGTGCTGGACGCCGAGCTCGGCAAGGCGCTGACCGACGAGATGGCGCGGGGGGCGCTCCCGGCCTCGACGCCGCGCGCACCGGAGCAGCCCGCCGGCGCGGCCATGGACGAGTCGGGCCTCTTCTCCGACGAGCAGGAGTTCTTCAACTTCGCCGGCGAGCTGCAGGCGGAGATGAAGCGCGACACCCTTCCCTCGCAGCCCGACATGGAGGGGAAGGAGGTCTCGCTGGAGGAGATCTTCCGCGAGTTCAAGAAGGGGGTGGAGCAGCAGCTTTCCCCCGAGGACTACGAGACGCACTACAACCTGGGCATCGCCTACAAGGAGATGGGGCTCACCGACGAGGCGATCGGCGAGTTCCAGCTCGCCTCCAAGGACCCGCTGCACGCGGTGGAGTGCTGCTCCATGCTGGGGCTCTGCTTCCTGGAGAAGGGGCTCCCGCAGCTGGCCATCAAGTGGTACCGCAAGGGGCTGGAGTCGATCGGCATCCGCGAGGACGACCGGCTCGGCCTGCAGTACGACCTCGGGAAGGTGTACATGGACGTCGGCGACCGCGAGAACGCCTACAAGACCTTCCTGGACATCTACGGAGCGAACGCCAACTACCGGGACGTCGGCGAGCGGCTCAAGGAGCTGGCGCCGGCGTAGGGCGGGTTACTTCCCGCCGAAGCTCGAATGCACCCGGAAGCCGCGGTGCGGCTTCTTTTGCCTCGGGGGCTCCTGCGAGAGGAGCTGCGCCACCCGGTCCACCGGCGCCCGCTTGCTGACCCCCTTGCCGTGCATGGCGCCGTCGAACGCGGTCCGGAGCGCCGTCATCATCTCCTCGCGCCGCTGGTAGAGCCGCTTCAGCGGCCTCGGCTTGTGGCGGGCCAGCGCGTAGGCTGCCAGCAGGGGCATGCCGATCGAGACGTCCAGGTAGCAGACGACGGTGGCCGGCAGCTGCTCCGGGTCGATCTTCCCCCAGGACACGGCCTCGGCCGGCGTGGCGCCCGAGAGCCCGCCGGTATCCGGTCGCGCGTCGGTGATCTGCAGGAAGAAGTCGTGCCCGGCCTCGTCGATGCCGAGGACCTCCTGGATCTGTGGCTCGGTCTGCAGCAGGAAGTTCTTGGGGCTGCCGCCGCCGAAGATCACCACCGCGCTCTTGCCGCCGGCCTTCTTGGCGGCGTGCACGAGGGCCGCCGTCTCGTTCACGTCGGCGGCGACGTCGAAGGAGAACTTGCCGCCTTCGAGCGCCTGCCGCCCGACGTTCATGCCGATCGAGGAGTCGCCCGGCGAGCTGGTGTAGATCGGCACGTCGTACTTCCGCGCGGTGGCCAGCACCGACTGCGTCTCGTCCAGCCCGAGCTTCCTGGCCGCCTCGGCGACGTAGCCGCCGGCGTGCCAGTGGAGCTCGGCGGTGGACATCGGGCGCTGCATCTCCGGCGCCTTCAGCACCTGGCGGAAGAAGGCGTCGGTGTCCAGCAGCACCTCGTAGGGGAAGACGATGTCGTAGATGCGGATCACGCCCTCGTCGCGCAGCGCCACGTCGTCGAAGCTCGGGCGACCGCGGTGGATCGGCATCCCGAGGCCGTGGTGCACGTCGTGGTAGAGGTTCGCGCCGGTGGAGATGATCCAGTCGATGAAGCCGGCCTTCATCAGCGGGTTCAGGCACGACAAGCCGAGGCCCGCCGGCGTCAGCGCGCCGGTCAGCGAGACGCCGACCGTCACCTCGGGGTCCAGCATCTTCTCGACGAAGAGCGCGCAGGCCTCGCGCAGCCGCGCCGCGTTGTACGCCGAGAACGTGTCGTCGATCAGGTCGGCGACCTTGACGCTCCCGCGGACGGGGCGCGGCCGGATGCGGTCTCCGGAGAGAAATTGGCTCGTCTTCTTCGGCTTCGCCATGCCGGGCGACCCTAGCACGAGACGGTCAGCAGCCGCGGTGCCGAAGGCACCGCACTAAACTCACCAGGTGCTGCTCTCGGTTCGCTCGCTCGCGGTCGACTACCCGGCAGCCGCAGGCGGCAGCGCGCGGGTGGTGAACGGCATCTCCTTCGACGTCGGCGCCGGGGAGATCGTCGCGCTGGTCGGAGAGTCGGGCTCGGGGAAGAGCGTCAGCGGATTCTCTTTGCTCGACCTGGTCCCGCCCCCCGGCCGCATCGCCACCGGCGAGGTGCTCTTCGAGGGGCGCGACGTCCTGAAGATGACCGAGCAGGAGAAGCGCAAGCTGCGCGGCGGCGGCATCGGGCTGGTCTTCCAGGAGCCCGGCGCCGCGCTCGACCCGGTGCGGACGATCGGCGACGAGCTGGTGTCGGTGCTGCGCCGCCATCGCGCCCTGAGCAAGGTCGACGCGCGCAAGGTGGCGGTCGAGTGGCTCTCTCGCGTCCGCCTGGCCGACCCGCAGCGGCGCATGCGCGACCTGCCGCACCGCATGTCGGGCGGCATGCGCCAGCGGGCCATGATGGCGCTGGCGCTGGCCGGCGGGCCGCGCCTCCTGGTGGCCGACGAGCCGACCACCGCGCTCGACGTCACCATCCAGGCGCAGGTGCTCGACCTCCTGCTGGACCTCCGCCGCGAGCTCGGCCTGGCGGTCCTGCTGATCACCCACGACCTGGGCGTCGTCGCCGAGGCGGCCGACCGGGTGCTGGTGATGTACTCCGGCTCCATCGTCGAGGAGGCCTCGGTGCACGACCTCTTCGCGCGGCCGGCCCACCCCTACACCCGCGGCCTCCTGGCCTCGCGCCCCGGCGGCGAGATGAAGACCGTGGGCACGCGCCTGCCCGCGCTCGAGGGGATGGTGCCGGAGCCGGCCAAGCGGCCCAAGGGTTGCGCCTTCGCGCCGCGCTGCGCCGAGGTGTTCGGCCGCTGCACCGAAGCCGTCCCGCCGCTCTTCGCCGCCAACGAGGGGCGCTCGCGGGCCGCCTGCTTCCTCTGGGAAGGGGGCGCCGATGGCCGGTGACGCTCCGCTCCTCACCGTCCGCGACCTGGAGAAGAGCTTCGTCACCCGCGAAGGCATGATGGGCAAGCCGGTGCGCGTGCAGGCGGTCTCCGGCGTCTCCTTCGAGGTGCCGCGCGGACGCACGCTGGCGCTGGTGGGGGAGTCGGGCTCCGGCAAGAGCACCACCGCGCGGCTGGTGCTGCGGCTGCTGGAGCCGGACGGCGGCACGGTCCGGTTCGACGGCATCGACTGGCTGTCGCTCTCCTCGAAGGAGCTGAACCGCCGGCGGCGCGAAGTCGGCGTCGTCTTCCAGGACCCGAGCACCTCGCTCAACCCGCGCATGAGCGTCGAGGACATCGTCGCCGAGCCGCTGGTGATTCACTCCATCGGCAACCGCAGGGAACGGCGGGAGCGGGTCGGCAAGCTCCTCGAGCAGGTGGGGCTGCCGGCCGCGGCGGCAGCGCGGATGCCTCACGAGTTCTCGGGAGGGCAGCGGCAGCGGGTGGCGATCGCCCGGGCGCTGGCCACCGAGCCCAAGTTCGTGGTGCTCGACGAGCCGGTCTCGGCGCTCGACCTCTCGATCCGAGCCCAGGTCCTGAACCTCCTCATGGACCTGCAGGAGAAGACGGCCAGCAATCCCGCCTACCTCTTCATCGGCCACGACCTCGCCGTGGTCCGGCAGATCGCCGAGCGGACCGCGGTCATGTACCTGGGCCGCATCGTGGAAGAGGGGCCCACCGATGCCGTGCTGCGGGCCCCCAGGCACCCCTACACGGCGCTGCTCCTGGCCTCCGAGCCGCGCCAGACCCCCGCCGCGGCCGACGAGCCGGTCCGGCTGCGGGCGCCGGGGGAACCCCCCTCGCCGGCCAACCCCCCTCCGGGCTGCCCGTTCCACCCGCGCTGCCCCTCGGCGCAGGCGCGCTGCCGGGAGGAGAAGCCGGGATACACCGTCTTCTCCCCGGAATCGGGGCACCGCGCTGCCTGCCACTATCCGAACGGTTAAACTCCAGTAAGCGCCTGACATCGAAACTTTTCCGAGCGCTTCTTCGTATCTGCGACTGGATCCTGAGGAGGTTGCATCTGGTGAGAGGAACCCGTTCGTCTGTGCTAACCGCGACGCTTCTGGCCATCGCGTCGACCCTGGTCAACGGCATCGCATCGGCCCAGGACAAGGTCTCCATTGCGATCTCGCCCGGCGCGCGGCAAAACGAGCCGCTGCCCCCCGGCGAGCGAATCGAGCTGGCGCTCGACCGCGCGATCATTCTCGCGCTCAAGAACACGCTCGACCTCGACGTGGCTGCCTACGGCTACGAGAAGTCGGAATACGCGATCAACGCCGCCCGCGGCATCTTCGACCCGTATTTCGCGCTCGACCTGGATGCCACCCGCACCGAGAGCGCGGTCTTCTCCCGCGAGCAGGCCTCGCTCAGCAAGACGGCCCGGGCCGACGCGCGGTTCGGCGGCTTCACCCCGTTCGGCACCACCTACACGCTGGGCTGGACGAATCGCCGCAACGACACCGACATCCCCGGCTTCACGATCATCAACCCGACCTACCGCAGCGGCCTGAACCTCGGCGTCACCCAGCCGCTGCTGCGTAACTTCGGGACCACCGTGAACCGGCGCTTCATCATCCAGGCCCGCATCGCCCGCGACCAGAGCGCCTGGGACTTCGTGCGGCAGCTCATGAACACCGCCCAGAGCGTCGAGTTCGCCTACTGGGACCTCGTCTACGCCCTGGAGAACCTCAAGGCCCGCCAGGAGGCCCTCGCCCGCGCCGGCGACCTCAACCGCATCACCCGCATCAAGATCGACGTCGGCGCGCTGGCGCCGATCGACATCGTCCAGACCGAGGTCACCATCGCCCAGCGCGAGCAGGACATCATCCTGGCCGAGGGGGCGATCGGCGACGCGCAGGACCGGCTGAAGCGGCTGCTGAACGTGCAGCAGCTCGCCGACTGGAGCCGTCCGATCACTCCCACCGACCGCCCCAGCGACGAGCCGATCAAGGTCGACGTGGAGGCCGGCATCGACATGGCGCTGCGGACCCGGCCCGAGGTCAAGCAGGCGGTGGTGGACATCGAGTACCGCAAGATCACGCTGGCCTACCAGCGCAACCAGGTGCTGCCGCGCCTCGACTTCATCGGCAACTACGGCTACAGCGGCGTCGGCGCCAACACCGCGATCACCAACCCGGACAACACGGTGCGCGAGCTCGATTTCGTGGATGCCCTCTACCAGATCCGCGGCCGCGAGTTCCCCGCCTGGTCGGTCGGCCTCTCCCTCAACATCCCGCTCTTCAACCGCGCCGCCCGCAACAACGCGGCGATCGCCAAGACCGACGTGGAGCTGTCCCGCACCAACCTGGCGATCGTCAAGCAGAACCTGGTGGTCGACGTCCGCGCCGCCGCCCGCAGCGTGGACACCTCCGTCCGCAGCGTGGCCGCCGCCCGCAAGGCGCGCGAGCTGGCCGAGCGGAACCTCGACGCCGAGCGGAAGAAGTACGAGAACGGCATGACCACGTCGTTCCAGGTGGCCCAGATCCAGAACGACCTCACCAACGCCCGCTCGTTCGAGCTGCAGGCGATCGCCAGCTACCAGAAGTCGATCGCCGCCTGGCATCGCCAGATCGGCGACCTGCTGGACGAGAAGCACGTCACGGTCGAAGGGCTGCCGGTCTCGCTGGCGCCCACGCCCGCCGAAGAAGGTGCGGTGAGGTGAGCGAGGGTATCCTCGCGCCCGTGAACGAGCCGCAGACTGCCTCCATCACCGCCGGCGAGGCGCTCGCCGGCACCTTCTCCAGGCCCAGCGAGACGTTCGAGCGGCTCCGCAAGAGCCCCACCTGGTGGCTGCCGTTCCTGCTCTGGATGCTCTTCGGCATCGGCGGAGCGGTGGCCATGATGGGCAAGGTCGACTGGGAGCGCTCGGCGCGCGACGCCATGGAGAAGCGAGCCAAGGCCGGCGGTCCGGCCGTCCCGGAGGACGCTCTGCCGCGCATCGCCGGCATGATGAAGACGATGGGCACGGTGATGGCGCCGGTCGGCACCGCGGTCTTCTTCTTCGTGATCGCGCTCGTCCTCTGGGCCGCGGCCAAGATGTTCGCCGGCGAGGTGCGCTTCGGCCAGATGCTGGCGCTCTGGGGGCACGCCAACCTGGGGAACGTCGTCGGCACCGTGCTCTCCATCCCGGTCTTGCTGGCCATGGCGCCGGAATCGCTCACGCTGGACGGGCTGCCGCGGGCGGTGAAGTCCAACCTGGGCGCCTTCCTCCCCGAGGATTCGGCGCCGGCGGTGCTCTCGCTGGCCAGCGCCTTCGACATCTTCTCGCTGGCCACGCTGGCGCTCACGGTGCTGGCCTTCCGCCGCATCCCCGGCCTCTCCAAGGGAGCCGCCACCGCGATCCCGATCGTGCTCTGGCTCCTGTTCGTGATCGGCCGGGCCGGCTTCATGGCGATGCGCGGCTAGTCGGAGTCCCAACGATGCTCATCGACATGAAGGAGATCGAGAAGACGTACGTCGTCGGCGAGGAGCGCGTCCGCGCCCTGCGCGGCGTGACTTTCGGCGTCGAGCGCGGCGAGTACGTCGCGATCATGGGCCCGTCGGGCTCGGGCAAGTCGACGCTGATGAACCTGATCGGCTGCCTGGACACGCCCTCCGGCGGTCACTACCGCCTCAACGACACGCCGGTCGAGGAGCTCTCCGACGACGAGCTGGCCCGCATCCGCAACCGCGAGATCGGCTTCGTGTTCCAGACGTTCAACCTGCTGCCGCGCACCAGCGCCCTGCAGCAGGTGGAGCTGCCGCTGGTCTACGCCGGCATCTCCAAGAAGGACCGGCGCGACCGCGCCGACGCCGCGCTGGCCCACGTCGGGCTCACCGACCGCGCGCACCACAAGCCCAACGAGCTCTCCGGCGGCCAGCGCCAGCGGGTGGCGATCGCCCGCGCCCTGGTGACGCGCCCCTCGATCCTGCTGGCCGACGAGCCAACCGGGAACCTCGACTCGCAGACCGGCGAGGACATCATGCGGCTCTTCCGCGAGCTGAACGAGCAGGGCAACACGATCCTGCTGGTCACGCACGAGGAGGACATCGCCGCGCACGCCAAGCGAATCATCCGCATCCGCGACGGCAAGATCTTCGACGACCGTCCCAACGACTCCAGCCGCGCCCTGGCGGTGGCGGCCGCCAAGAAGGCGGCCCTGGGAGTGGCCGGCGAAGGCGATCCCGGCGGGCCCCCGGCGCCTCCGGCGGCGTGAGTCCCGCGGCGGTCGTCGACGTCCTCGCGCTGACCCTCCTCCAGCTCGCCTTCGGGCTCCTGGTCTTCAATCTCCTCACCCCGGGCCGGCACCTGGGCGGAGGCTTCTTCGCGTTGCACGGAGTGCTGGCGGTCGCCGCGGTGGCGCTGGCCTTCGCGGCCTCGCGCGGCCAGGGGCTGCTGCTGGCGCCGGCGCCCATGCCGATCGCTCCGCGCAGCCTCTTCTGGGTCTTCGCGGCCAGCCTGGCCCTGCACACCCTGCTGGCGCGTGTCGACGCGGTCGGGTGGGCCCGGACTGCGCTGTTGCCGGGGCTCCTGGCCGGCGGGGCGTTGCTGGCCAGCCGCGCCTACGCGGCGCCGCTGGCGGGACGCGGCCTGGGCTCGGCCTGGCTGGCCTGCGGCTTGGTGCTGGGCGCGCTCCTCTTCGGAGCCGTCGTCTGGGCCATGAACCTGGGCCACTGGTACCTCGTCTCGCGCGAGCTGCCGTTCCAGCTGCTGGCGCGCGCCAGCGAGGCCTACGGCGCGCTGGCGCTGGTCCGCTGCCTCTTCGCGATCGGCGCGCTCGGCCTGCTGGCCTGGCCTTCGGTGGGCGAAGCGGGCTACGCGTTCGCGAACCTGGTCGACCCGCTGCGCGACGGCCTCTTCTTCTGGTCGCGGGTGCTCTGGGGGCTGCTGGCGCCGCTGGCGCTGGCGCCGTTCGTGATCCGCACCGCGCGCATGAAGTCCAACCAGGCGGCGACCGGCCTCCTCTACGTGGCGCTCGTCTTCGTGATGATCGGCGAGCTGCTGGCCACCTACCTGACGCTGCGGTCAGGACTTCCGGTGTGACGATCACCTCCTACTGCGCCGAATGCCTGGCGCGCGTGCCGCTGGTAGCCGGGCGCGCCGAATGTCCCCGCGGGCACGGCGAGATCGCCTTCGTCCATTCGCAGGCCGTCGCGGCCGGCGATCGCGTCGACCGCTGCTCGCGCTGCGAGGCCACGGCGTTCTTCGCGCAGCGCGACTTCGACCAGCGGCTGGGCTGCGCGCTGCTGGCGCTGGGCGCCCTTCTGGCGCTGGGCGCCGCCCGCCTCTTCGGCGGCATCTGGTTCGTGCCGGTCCTGCTCATCTTCACCGCGTTCGACTGGTGGCTGGCCCGCCGGGTGGGGAGCGTGGTCATCTGCTACCGCTGCGACACCGAGTACCGGGGAGTGCCGGACGCCGCCTCCTACAAGGCCTACGACCCCCACGTTGCCGAGCGCTACGCCGAGCTGAAGACCGTCCGCCGGATGCGCTGACAAATCGCCGGAGCCGGCGCGTCTCATTAGCATGGTGCTCTTGAGCGAAGCGGGGCCGGCGGACCAGACCGCGGCGGACACGGACGGCCTGCGGGAGCTCTTCCGGCGGCTCGCCGGGGGAGACGCCGGCGCGTTGGAGCCGCTCTACGACAGCGTCGCCGACCGGCTCTACGGGCTGGCGCTCTGGCGCAGCGGCTCGCCGGACGAGGCGGCCGAGGTCGTGCAGGAGGTCTTCGTGCGGCTCGCCGAGCGCCCCGACCGCCTCGCCGCCGTCGCCGACCCGCTGCGCTGGCTGCTCTCGGTGGCGCACAACGCGGCCGTGGACCGGGGCCGGCGCCGCCAGGTGAGGGCGGCCGCGCCGCTCGACGAGGCGTCGTTCCTGGCGGCGCCGGAAGAGGATCCGAGCCGGCCGCTCGACGCGGCCCGGGCCTCGCGCCTCCTGGCCCAGCTCCCGGCTCCGCAGCGCGACGCCATCTATCTCCACCTCTACGCCGAGCGCACCTTCGCGCAGATCGGCGACATCACCGGCGTGCCGACGTTCACCGCGGCCAGCCGCTACCGGCTCGGCCTGGCGCGCCTTCGGCGCCTGCTCGGGAGGAGACCATGAACCAGAACGACGACCTCGAGCGCGAGCTTCGCGCGCTGGCGCCGCCGCCGGCTCCGGCCGGCCTGCGCGGCGACGTCCTGGCCGCCGCACGAGCGGCGCTGCGCCGGGAGAGCGCTCCCGACCTCTGGACCCGCCTCTGGGAGAGCGCTCCGCTGCGGCTCGCCTGGTCTCTGGCGCTGGTGCTCCTGGTCGTCGCGCACGCGGCGCTGCCGCAGAAGCCGCGCGAGGAGATGGCGCGGCGCGCCGACGATGAAGACCGCGAGGTGGCGCGCCTGGCGCGCCTGCCCGAGCTCGATACCCGCACGCTGCCGACGGTCGAGCCCTCGATCGTCAAGAAGGAGAACCCGTCATGAACCGCAAGAACCGCGCCCCGCACGTCCTCTCGGCGACCGCCGTCCTCCTGCTGCTGGGCGGCTCGCTCACCGCGCGCCTGCTGGCCCGCGACCCGGTGCCGGCTCCCCGCCCCATCCGCGTCGTCAAGGAGATCGCCCCGGTCCCGGGACGGGCCACGATCCCCGCGCCGCCGCCGGTGGACGCCTCGAAGCTGGAGGTCCCGTGCTGGAGCTGTCCGGAGGCCGACCATTGGGGCATCCGCTTCCGGACCGACCTCGACCTGCTGGCGCCGCTGGGCAACGGCACCACCAACGCCGGCCTCTGGCTGAAGGACTTTGCCCGGCAGAGCGGCGCCCGCGCCGGTGAGATGGAGGCGGTCCGCAAGCGCCGGGGCGTCACCTACCAGGACATCGGCCCGGTACTGCCGCCCGACGACCCGCTGCTGCTCGAGGCCGAGCCTTGGACCGAGCAGGCGGAGATGCGCTTCTACCCCGAGGTCTACCCGATCGAGGGCTACACCACCCAGATCGCGAACCTGCTGCTGCCGATCACCCTGGCCAGATCGTGGGTGTCGCGCGGCCGGCAAAACCCCGACGACGGGCGAGCCATGGAGGACTTCCGCAAGGCGGTGCGGATGGGGCGCCTGCTCCGACAGGAGGACGCCATCCTGCTGAACGACCTGGTCGGCCTGGCCTGCATCCGGCTCGGCGCCGAGGCGATCTACGAACGGGCCCGGCGTGCCGGCGACCTCCCGCGGGCCATGGCGGCGGCGCTGGTGCTCGGAGAGGTGGCGCCGCAGCGCCTGAAGACCGCCGAGGTCGTCACCAAGGCGAACCTGGGAGCGTTCCTGCGCAAGGGCCTGTTCGGCGGCACCAGCCTGGAGATGCCCGACAGCCGCCTGGATGCGCTGCTGGCCCAGGCCGGCTCGGCCAAGGACCGGCGCTTCCGAGGCGAGGCCATCCTCGCGCTCGGCGGGGTGCACCGCCTGGGGAGCGCGGCGCAGAAGGAGAAGACCCAGGCGCTGCTCGACCGGCTGGCCAAGGAGAACGACGCCGTCATCGCGGCGCTGGCCGCCTGGTCGCGCGACAAGATGCCGGAGGAAGGTTTCGAGAACGTCTGGCCCGGTTGAGCCGCTATCCCTCGCCGTCCTGCGCCGGGAGATGCCCGGCGCAGGACACGACCGGCAGCCGCGGATAGCGCGGGAAGCGCGGGTCGCTTTCCGACAGCCGGCACAGGAAGAACTCCGAGCCCCGGTCGTTCCGCACCACGCGCGCGTGCTGGCACCAGGCGCACAGCCCGATCCGCTTCCTACGCTCCCTCTCGTCCTCGTCCCGTCTGCCGGTCAGGCTCATCCGGCCAGGATCAGCCGAGCTGGAAGCTGAGGTTCTCGAGGAAGAGCGTGAGGTCGAGGTTCTTGACCACGATGCCGGGCACCGGCGGCGCGTTGGCGGCGGCGAAGTTGAGGATCGCCTTCACGCCGCCGTCCGAGAGCGCGGCTGCGGCCACCGGCACCGACTCGGCCGGGACCGCCAGGACGCCGATCTCGGCGCCCATCTCGCGGGCCTCGCGCGGGAGCCGCGCCGCGTCCCGGATCGGCACTCCGGTGCGCGAGCGGCCGCCGATCTTGCGGCCGTCGACGTCGAAGAGCGCGGCCACCTGGAACCCCTCGCTGTTGAAGTTGCGCGAGTCGGCCAGCGCCTGGCCGAGGTAGCCGGCGCCGACGATGACCACGACATGGGTGCGGCCGAGCCCCATCAGGTCGCGCAGCTTCTTGCGCAGCTCCGGCACCCGGTAGCCGACGCCGCGCACCCCGAACTCGCCGAACTGCGCCAGGTCCTTGCGGATCTGGGCCGAGGTCAGGCCGAAGCGGGCGGCCAGCTCCTGCGACGACACGGTGGCGATGCCCTCCGCCTCCAGCGCCCGCAGGCCGCGCAGCAGCACCGACAGGCGGTGGGTGGTGGCTTCCGAGACGGCAGAGCGGGACATCCCTGCCTCACCGGCCGAGCGGCAAGGCCTCCGCGGCCCGCTTCGTCCACTCGAGGAGCTGCTGCGGGAAGAGTCCCAGGAAGAGCATCCCGAGCGCCGCCAGGATGTGCGCCACGCCGGACAGCATGTCCTCTTCGGGCAGGCGCACCTCGGCGTTGGGCTCCTGCATCCAGAGCACGTAGACGACGCGCAGGTAGTACCCGACGGAGATGATGCTGCCGAAGACGCCGACCAGCGCCAGCCAGATCAGGTCTGCCTCCACCGCGGCGCGGAAGACCAGCAGCTTGCCCAGGAAGCCGACCGTCGGAGGGATGCCGGTCAGCGAGACCATCGCCAGCGACAGCACCAGCGCCGCCACCGGGCGCTGCCGCCCCAGCCCGCGCAGGTCGTCCAGGTGGTGCGCGCTCTTCTCGCCGTTGGAGAGGACGCCGACGGTGAGGAACGCCGCCGCGTTGGTGATGAGGTAGCCGGCCAGGAAGACCAGGATGCCCTCCAGCGCCGCGTCGCTGAAGGCGGCCAGCCCGATCGCCACGTAGCCCATCTGCGCGATGCCGGAGTAGGCCAGCATCCGCTTGACGTCCTTCTGCGCCAGCGCCACGACGTTCCCGAAGAGCACCGACAACGCCGCCAGGATGGCCAGCAGCGGCCGCCACGGCTCGCCGAGCCCGGTCGGGAAGACCGCGTGGAGGACGCGCACCAGCACGATCACCGCGCCGGCCTTGGGAGCGGTGGAGAGGAACGTCACCGCCGGCGTGGTCATCCCCTGGTAGACGTCGGGTGCCCAGGAGTGGAACGGCACCAGGGCGATCTTGAAGCCCAGCGCGCCGACGATCGCCAGGATCCCGATCGTCAGGAAGGTGTCGAAGGAGGCCGGATACGACATGTCGTGGAGCGCGGCGATCTTGTCGAGCCGCGTCGTCCCCAGGCGCCCGTAGACGATGGCGATGCCGTAGAGCAGGAACGCCGACGCCAGCGCGCCGGTCAGGAAGTACTTCATGCCGGCCTCGACCGAGGCCGGGATGTCGCGGTACCAGGCGGCCAGCACGTAGAGCGACAGCGAGAAGAGCTCGAGGCCGAGGAAGGAGATCAGGAGGTCCGACCCCTTCACCATCAGGGTGACGCCGGCGACCGCGAAGAGGAGGAGGCCGTAGAGCTCACCGTGATCGCGCTTGTCGGCCGCCATCAGCGCCGCGCTGCCCATGATGGCCAGCAGCGCCGCCCCCAGCGCGACGACCTCCGCGTATCGGGTCAGGTTCGAGATCTCGATGGCCCCCGCGAAGTAGAGGCCGGGGTCGGCCCCGCCGGCGAAGAGCGCGAAGCCGAGCGCCAGCAGCGCGATGTGCGGGAAGGAGGCGCGCGCCGCCCTGGCGAAGGCGTCCAGCAGCAGCAGCAGCGTGCCGGAGAAGACCAGCACCAGCTCGGTGGAGACGGCCGACCAGTCCCCCGCGCCGAGCTTCAGGAAATCGGGCAGCGCTTCGGTCATCAGCGCAGCACCCCGGCGCGGGCCAGCTCCACCACCTGGTTCATCGAGCCCTCGAACATCCTCAGCAGCGGCTGCGGCACGACGCCCAGCACGATGATCAGGACCGCGATCGGCAGCGCGCCGGCCAGCTCCCAGCCGTTGATGTCGGTCAGGGCGCGGTTCGCCTCGACGGTGACCGGTCCCCAGAAGACCTTCTGGACCAGCGTCAGCAGGTAGACCGCGCCGAGGATCATCCCGGTCGCGCCGACCGCGCACCAGACGACGCTGGCCTTGAAGACGCCGGCCAGGATCAGGAACTCGCCCACGAAGCCGTTCAGGCCGGGCAGTCCGACCGACCCGAGGGCGGCGATCAGGAACAGGGTGGTGGTGACCGGCACGAAGCCGGCGATGCCGCCGTAGTCGGCCATCTCCCGCGTGTGGCGCCGCTCGTAGACGACGCCCACCAGGAGGAAGAGGAGGCCGGTCGTCAGGCCGTGCCCCACCATCTGGAAGACGGCGCCGGAGAGCGCGGTCCCGTTGGCCGCGAAGATCCCCAGCACCACCAGCGCCAGGTGGCTGACCGACGAGTAGGCCACCAGCTTCTTCATGTCCTTCTGCGCCGCGGCCACCCAGGCGCCGTAGACGATGCCGATGAGCGCCAGGACCGCGATGAGCGGCGTGGCCACCGCCGAGGCGGAGGGGAAGAGCGGGATCGCGAAGCGCAGGAGGCCGTAGGTGCCCAGCTTCAGGAGGACGCCGGCCAGGATGATGGAGCCGCCGGTGGGCGCCTCCACGTGGGCGTCCGGCAGCCAGGTGTGGAGCGGCCAGAGCGGCACCTTGACCAGGAAGGCCAGGGCAAAGGCCGCGAAGAGCAGCGTCTCCACCGACGGCGTGAGCCCCCAGCCGTTCCCGGCCGAGAGGCGCAGCCAGTCCAGCAGCGAGAAGCTGGTGAAGCCGGTGGCCTTGGTGTAGACGCGGGCGGTGTAGAGGATCGCCAGGAACATGAAGAGCGATCCCACGAAGGTGAAGAGGAAGAACTTCATGGCGGCGTAGATGCGCCGCTTGCCGCCCCAGATCCCGATGATGAAGTACATCGGGACCAGCATCACCTCCCAGAAGACGTAGAAGAGGATGACGTCCAGCGCCACCAGGCTGCCGAGCATCCCGGTCTCCAGCACCAGGAAGGAGATCATGTAGCCCTTCCAGCGCTCGATCTTCTGGCCGCAGGCCACCAGCAGCACGCAGAGCGTCAGCAGGGTGGTCAGCAGGATCAGCGCCAGCGCCAGCCCGTCGATGCCCAGCAGATAGCGGATGCCGAAGCGCGGCATCCAGGGCTTGTCGACACGGAAGCTCGCGATCCCGGCGGCGCTCGGGTCGAAGCGCGCGGCGATCACCACCGAGACCGCGAAGGTGAAACCGGCGGTGAGGAGGCCGATCCAGCGGATCGCCAGCTTGGCCTCCGACGAGAGGAACGCGAGGATCAGCGCGCCCAGCGTCGGCAGGAAGACCAGCGTCGTCAGGATGTCCTGGCCGAGGTAGTCGAGGCCGGAGAGCGCGCCTAGCACGTGTGTCGTCTCATTTCATGAAGGCGTAGACCAGGAACGCCAGCACGCCCAGCGAGAAGGTCAGGGCGTAGTTGCGGACGTTGCCGGTCGTGAAGAAGCGCACCAGGTCGCCGGTCAGCTCGATCAGGAACGCCGAAGCGTTGGCGAGGCCGTCGATGAAGAGGTTGTCGAAGCCCTTCCAGAGGAAGGTGCCCAGCCGCTTGAAGGGGTTCAGGACCAGGCGCTCGATCCCCTCGTCCACGTTCCACTTCTGCGCGATCAGGCGGCCCAGCCCGCCGGTCTTCTCGCAGAAGGCGCGGGCCGGAGCGGAGACGACCTCGGCGGTGGCCGGCTCGCGCCCGTACCAGCGCCAGGCCAGCGCGATGCCGGCCAGCGCAACGCCGACGGACAGCGCCATCAGGAAGAGCTCGAGGCCGGTCGAGAGGTGGTGCTCTTCCACGTGGGCCAGCGACGGCTCCAGGATGCGGGCGAAGAGGTTGCGCCCCGGGAAGCCCAGGAAGCCGGCCACGATGGAGAGCGCCGCCAGCACCATCAGCGGGAGCGTCATGGTGAGCGGCGACTCGTGGATGTGCTCCTCGGTGTGAGGGTCGCCGCGGAAGGGACCGGCGAACGTCATGCGCGCCAGCCGCGTCATGTAGAAGGCGGTCAGGCCGGCGGTGAAGAGGCCGACGGCGTAGAGCACGAAGTGGTGCGAGGCGAACGTGTCGGCCAGGATCTGGTCCTTGGAGAAGAAGCCGGCGAACGGCGGGATGCCGGCGATCGCGACGGTGGCGATCGCCATCGTGATCGCGGTCGTGCGGATCTTTCCCCAGAGGCCGCCCATCTTCCGCATGTCCTGCTCGTGGTGCATCGCCATGATCACCGAGCCGGAGCCCAGGAAGAGGCAGGCCTTGAAGAAGGCGTGGGTGAAGACGTGGAAGATGCCGGCCGAGAAGGCGCCGACGCCGCAGGCCAGGAACATGTAGCCCAGCTGCGAGACGGTGGAGTAGGCGAGCACCTTCTTGATGTCGTTCTGGGCCAGGCCGATGGTGGCCGCGAAGATCGCCGTCCCGGCGCCCACCCAGGCAACCAGGGTCAACGCGTCCGGCGCCAGCACGAAGAGCGCGCTGCAGCGGGCGACCAGGTAGACGCCGGCGGTGACCATGGTGGCCGCGTGGATCAGCGCGGAGACCGGAGTCGGGCCGGCCATGGCGTCGGGCAGCCAGACGTAGAGCGGCACCTGCGCGCTCTTGCCGCAGGCCCCCAGGAACAGCAGGCAGCAGACGGCGTAGACCGAGAGCGGCGCTCCTGCGAAAGCGTTAGCTTTCGCCATCTCGATAAAAGCAAAGTCGGTGGTGCCGAAGAGCGCGAAGACCCCGAAGGTACCGAGCACCATGCCGAAGTCGCCGACGCGGTTCGCCACGAACGCCTTGCGGCCGGCCGGCGGCGCGAAGTCGGTCGTGTAGTAGTAGCCGATCAGGAGGTAGGAGCAGAGCCCCACGCCCTCCCAGCCGATGAAGAGCATCGGCAGGCTGGCGCCCAGCACCAGCGTCAGCATCGCGAACATGAAGAGGTTCAGGTAGGCGAAGAACCGCCCGAAGCCCTGCTCCGCCTGCATGTAGCCGACGCTGTAGAGGTGGATCAGCGTGCCGACGAAGGTGACGAACGAGAGCATCACCGCCGAGAGCGTGTCCAGGCGGAAGGCGATCTCCACCGAGAAGCCGCCGGCGGCCATCCAGGTGTAGGCGCGCTCCACGACCGGCCGCACCTCCTCGCCCCGGAGCAGCTGGAGGAGGTAGGGCACCAGCACGCCGAAGGAGAGCACCGCGGCCAGGCCGACCGAGCCGACCCCGACGATCCCGTGGAAGAGGCGCTGCCAGCGCGGGAGCGGCCCGGCGGCGTGGTCATCGTGGTCGCCGTGAGCGGCCGGGGCGACGTGCGCGTCCGACGTGCCGGGCAGCGTCTCTTCCTCGGGGGCCGCCGTGTGGTGGTGGCCGTCGCCGTGCGCCGCCACCCAGGCCTCGCGGTCGCGCTGCGCCTTGAGCCAGCCGGTCGCCAGCGCCACCAGCCCGTTCAGCAGGAAGCCGGCCAGCGGCAGCACCGGGATCAGCCAGAGCGGGTACTGCCAGTCCATCAGCGCGTCACCACTTCAGCAGGTTGGCGTCGTCGAGGTCGATCGTCTTCCGCGCGCGGAAGAGCGCCACGAAGATCGCCAGGCCGACCGAGGCCTCGGCGGCGGCGACCCCGATCACGAAGAAGACGATCATCTGGCCGCCGGCGTCCCCCCGCATCCGCGCGAAGGTCAGGAAGAGGAGGTTGACGGCGTTCATCATCAGCTCGATCGAGAGGAACATCGACAGCGCGTTGCGCTTCAGCAGCGCGCCGGCCAGCCCGATGGCGAAGAGGATGGTCCCGACCGCCAGGTACGCTTCCGGAGGCACGCCCATGGGAGCGACGGCCGGCGTCATTCGAATCTCCGCTTGGACATGATCAGCGCCCCCACCGCGGCCACCAGCAGCAGGAACGAGAGCGCCTCGAACGCCAGCAGGTAGTCGCCGAAGAGGAGCCGGCCCAGGAGCGGGATCTCGTCGGCGCGCGGGATGGAGTAAGGGCCCGGCGCGGGGGCGACCGGCGGCGGGGGAGCGTAGACGGTGGCCCCCAGCAGGATCCCGCCGAGCGCCAGCGACGCCACCAGCCCCAGCATCCGCTGCAGGGGGCGCTGCTCCTCGCTGGCCGCCTCGCGCGAGAGGTTCAGCAGCATGATGACGAAGAGGAAGAGGACCAGGATCGCGCCGGCGTAGACGATCACCTGCAGGGCGGCGATGAAGGGCGCGGCCAGCAGGATCGACAGGATCGCCAGGCCGAAGAACGTGATGACCAGCGACAGCACGCTGCGCACCGGACGCTGCTGCATCACCATCGCCATCGAGAAGAAGATGGCCAGCCCCGAGGCGAAGAGGAAGACGATCAGCTCGCCGGACATCCCATCGCCTCCGCAGGAGGGGTAGCCGCGCAGCGGCGTAGGGGAAACCGGCGGCAGAGGGTTCCCCTGGACATCATCAGATCCACCCCGCGGTGACCAGGGCCGCCACGAAGAGGAGGTTCAGCAGCGAGACCGGCAGGAAGACCTTCCAGCCCAGGTTCATGAGCTGGTCGTAGCGGAAGCGGGGGAGCGTCCAGCGGACCCACACGAAGACCCAGACGAAGAAGAGCGTCTTGACGGCGAAGACCACCACCGAGAGGAGCGCCCCCGCGATGCCCCCGAGGTGCACCCAGGGCAGCGACCAGCCGCCGAAGTAGAGCGTGGCGATCATCGCCGAGGCGGCCACCAGGTTCGCGTACTCCCCCATGAAGAACATCGCGAACTTGAAGGCCGAATACTCGGTGTGGTACCCGGCCACCAGCTCGGCCTCGGCCTCGGCCATGTCGAACGGCAGCCGGTTCGTCTCGGCGAAGGCCGAGATGATGAAGATGAGGCAGCCGACGATCTGCGGGATGCAGTTCCAGAGGTGGCTGCGCTGGTACTCCACGACCTGGGTGAGCCGCAGCGAGCCGGCCGCCAGGAAGACCGCCAGCGCCGACAGCCCCATGGCCAGCTCGTAGCTGATGATCTGCGCCGACGCGCGGATGCCGCCCATCACCGAGAACTTGTCGTTCGAGGCCCAGCCGGCCAGCACGATTCCGTAGACGCCGATCGAGGTGAGCGCGAAGACGTAGAGGATGCCGATGTTCACGTCGGCGATCACCAGCGGGATGTCGTGGCCGAAGAGGTGCACCGAGCTGCCGAACGGGATGACCGCGAACGTGGTGATCGAGGGGACCATCATCACCAGCGGCGCCGCGTTGTAGAGGAGGCGGTCCACGTACTGCGGGGTGAAGTCCTCCTTCATGAAGAACTTCACGACGTCGGCCAGCGACTGGAAGAGGCCGAACGGCCCCACCCGGTTCGGGCCGGGCCGGTCCTGGATGAGGCCCGCGCCGCGCCGCTCCACCCAGACCAGGATCGGCAGCAGCCCCGCCAGCACCGCGCCCCAGACCAGCAGGATCTTGGCGGTGCCCGCCAGGGCGACGAAGGCCGTCTCGCTCACGCCCTCTTCACCACCGGTACGTCCTGCGTGTCGTCCACCGACAGCGCCGGCGGACGCAGCGCGTCGTAAGAGGCCGCCGGGGCGGCGGGACAGGGATACCCCTCCACCTCGCGCGATTCCCAGGTCAGCTCGGCGTAGCGCGGGACGCTCTTCTTGATCTCCTCGAAGACGTCACGGGCCGTCCATTGGGTGTCGAAGCGCCCCCAGCGCTTGCCGAGGTGGAGGAGGACCTCCAGGTCGCTCCGCACGATCGGCGGCGGCAGGAAGCCGATCTCGAGCCGCTGCACGCGGCCCTGCACGTTGACGAAGGTCCCCTCGCGGCCGTGGAGGCCGGTGACCGGCAGGACCAGGTCGGCGGCGCGGCTCAGCGCGTTCTGGCGGCGGGCGTGGACGACCAGGAAGCGCGCCTTGCGGAGCGCGGCCACGAACTCGGGGTCGTCGGCGCGCCGGCCGAACTCGGCGTCGGCCACGTAGACCAGCGCCGGCGTGTAGGAGCCTTCCAGCAGCCGAGTCAGCGCCGAGCCGGGGCCCACCCGCTGCACGCCGGCCAGCTCGGCCCCGCGCGAGTTGGGAGCCGCCTCGCGGCCGCGCACCCAGCCGTCCTTCAGATTGGGGTTCTTGATCCGGCGCTCCGGCCCGAGGTCCACCTCGAACTCCACGCTGGGCACGCCCATGTGCCCGGCGAAGAGCTGCGCCAGGAGCCAGTTCTCCTCGGTGGAGAGGCGCGCCGAGCCAAGCACCAGCATCGCGTCGGGCGACTCGGTGAGCGCGAGATTCACCTCGGACTTCACGCGGTCGAGCGCCACTCCCCAGTTCACCTCCTGCGCCGATCCGCCGGTCGTCAGGAGGGGTTTCCGGTAGTCCTGGGTATTGAGCTGCTCGCTCCGGAAGCGGCCGTAGTCGCACATCCAGAAGTCGTTCACGTCCGGGTTCGGACGCGGCACGAAGCGGTGGACGACGCGGTCGCGGTGCTCCAGCGAGATGTTGCAGCCGACCTCGCAGCCGTCGCAGACCGAGCGCGCCTTGTCCAGCCACCAGACGCGGCGCCGGAAGCGGAACTCGCGGACGGTGAGCGCCCCGACCGGGCAGACGTCGGCGGCGCAGGCCGACCATTCGTTGTCGAGCTGCCGCCCCTCGTGCGTCCAGACCATGGTGTGCCCGGCGCGCTCCACGAACGTCAGCTCGCCGGTGAGGGCGACCTCGTTGCAGAAGCGGATGCAGCGGGTGCACTGGATGCATCGCGTCATGTCGGCGATGACGTGCGGCCCGATGTTGGTCCGGTCGTAGCCGGGGAACTGGCGGCGCGACTCGCCCATGCGCGAGACGGGCAGCCCGCCGGTCACCGCGTTGTCCTGCAGCTTGCACTCGCCGGCCTGGTCGCAGATGGGGCAGTCCAGCGGGTGGTTGATGAGCAGGAACTCCATGGTGGAGTTCCTCGCCAGGAGCGCCTTCTCCGAGCTGGCCTTCACCACCATGCCGTCCCGCACCGGAACGGTGCAGGAGGCCTGGATCTTGGGAACCCCCTCGATCTCCACCATGCACATGCGGCACTGGCCGACGATCGAGAAGCGCGGGTGCCAGCAGAAGTGCGGTACGTCGACGCCGGCGGCGCGGCAGGCCTCCAGCACGTTGGCGGTGTCGGAGACGGTGACGGACTTGCCGTCGACGGTGACTTTCGCCACTAAGAATGGATCCAATCGGCCGTGCGATCGGCGACCTTGCTCGTCACTTCGTCGGGCGCGGCTTGCTGGAAGTCGGGGTTCGCCGACTTGGCCAGGTAGGCCTCGAACTCGCCGCGGAACTTGGCGATGCCGGAGAGGACCGGCGCGATGGCGGCGTCGGAGAAGACGCAGATCGTCATGCCGTTGCCCATCTGGTTGGCGATCTGGACCAGCATGTCGAGGTCGGACCGCTTGCCCTGGCCGCTGATCAGCCGCTTCAGCATCTTGTTCATCCAGGGGGTGCCCTCGCGGCACGGGGTGCACTGCCCGCACGACTCGTGGGCGAAGAACTTGGAGATGTTGGTGACCGCCTTGGGGATGTCGGTCGTCTCGTCCATGACGATGATGGCCGCCGAGCCGAGCATCGACTTCTTGGCGGCCACGCCGTCGAAGTCCATCGGCAGGTCCTGCACCTCGTCGGCGGTCAGGATCGCCGCCGAGGCGCCGCCGGGGATGACCGCCTTCAGCTTGCGCCCGCCCTTCATGCCGCCGGCCAGCTTCAGGAGGTCCAGGAACTGGATGCCCATCGGCGTCTCGTAGACGCCGGGGCGCTCCACGTGGCCGGAGATGCAGTAGAGCTTCGGGCCGGTGTTCTTCTCGTTGCGGCCGTAGGTCTTGAACCAGTCCGGTCCGCGCTCGACGATGTGCTTGACGCAGCAGAGCGTCTCGACGTTGTTGATGATGGTAGGGCAGGCCCAGACGCCGGAGACCGCCGGGAACGGCGGCTTGATGCGGGGATGGCCGCGCTTGCCCTCCAGGCTCTCCATCAGCGCCGTCTCCTCGCCGCAGATGTAGGCGCCGGCGCCGCGGTGCACGGTGATGTCGAGGTCGACGCCGCTGCCGAGGAGGTTCTTGCCGAGGAGGCCGGCGTCGTAGAGCTCCTGGGCGGCGCGAGTCAGGATGCGGGCCCCCTCCACCATCTCGCCGCGGATGTAGATGTAGGCGTGCTTGGCCTCGAGCGCGAAGCTGGAGATCGCCATCCCCTCCAGCAGCTGGTGCGGGTCCTGCTCGATGAGGAGCCGGTCCTTGAAGGTCCCGGGCTCCGACTCGTCGGCGTTGCAGAGGAGGTAGACCGGCTTGCCGCCGCGCTTCTCCTTGGGGGGCACGAAGGTCCACTTCATGCCGCAGGGGAAGCCGGCGCCGCCGCGCCCCCGCAGGCCGGAGGCCTTCACCAGGTCGGTGACCTTGGCCGGCGTGAACTCCCCCGACCCGACACCGCCCAGCACCTTCTTCCAGGTCGCGTAGCCGCCGTCGTCCTGGTAGCCCTTCAGCGCCGTCGAGCCGGCCTTGCCGAAGCGGGCCGAGAGGACCGGCTGGAAGTCGCTCATCCTCGTGCTCCCGCCCGGGGGGTGCGGGGGGATCGAGAAACCCCCGCGATCATGAAAGCCCCGCCAGGAACGCGTCCAGCTTCTCGGTGGAGACCCCGAAATGGTCGTCGTCGTTCACCATCACCGCCGGGGCCTTGTCGCACTGGGCCAGGCACTCCACCTCGATCACCGTGAACTTGCCGTCCACCGAGACCTCCCCCGGCTTGAGGTCGCCGAGCTTCTTGCGGCACTCGTGGTAGGCCTCTTCGGCTCCGGCCAGGTGGCACGAGATTGATGTGCAGAACTGGATGAGCAGCCGGCCGACCGGCGCCCGGTTGTACATCGTGTAGAAGGTCACCACGCCCCAGACGAAGGCGGGAGAGAGCTCCAGCACCGAGGCCACGTAGTCGACCGCCTCGCGCGAGATCCAGCCCCACTCCTCCTGGGCCAGCCACAGCGTGGGCAGCAGGGCGGCCTGCTTGGTCGGGTAGCGGGTCAGCAGCTTCTCGAGCTTCTGGCGCGTCGCCGGCGAGAACTCCAGCGCCTTGCCGCAGGAGAGCGCGCCGTGCTCGCCGGTGCGGCCTCCGGCCTGCTCGCCCGTGGGGACTCCGGCTCCGCCGCTCACCGAGAGTCGGTCCTCATTCCCAGTCGAACGCCCCTTTCTTGTAGAGGTAGGCGTAGCCGAGGAAGAGGACGACCAGGAAGAAGAGCATCTCTCCGAACAGCAGCCAGCCTCCGGAGCGGTAGACGACGGCCCAGGGATAGATGAAGGCCGCCTCGACGTCGAACAGGATGAAGATCATCGCCACGATGAAGAACTTCACCGAGATGCGCTTCCTGGTCTCGTCCAGGAGCGGCATGCCGCTCTCGTAGGGCGCCTGCTTGCGAGCGCTGGGGGCCTGGCGCCCCAGCAGGGAGTTCACGATCAAGAGGGCGACAGCCACGATCGTGGCGAGCCCCAGCATGATGAGGATGGGTAGGAAAGCCGTCGGTGTACCCATCGATCGCTCGTGATTCTTTTCACAAGCATGCCATTCCGTCAACTGATTGCATGAAGGGGGCGCCCTAGAAGACGGTGGTAGGCCCCTGGACGACGGAATCCCCGGTGACGTTGTCGATGACGGTGACGTAGGGGAAGACCGGCAGGTCGGAGCTCACGAAGAGGATCGCGTCCGTCGTCACCACGCCGGCGCTGCCGGCCGCCGCGAAGATGTCGTTGATCTGCCGCGCCTCGTGCGGGCCCCAGGTCTGGGACAAGGTGCCCAGGTCGGTCCCGTTCACGGTCCGGAGGACGAAGCTGACCCTGGCCTCGCGCCCCCAGGGGTTGTAGACGCCGGCGTTGGTGCGGAAGCCGGAGGCCAGGTTGCCGCCGTTGTTGCCCAGCCCCACGAAGAACGCTTCTCCGGTGGCCACCGACTCCGGATAGCCGGCGACGACCGCGCCGTTGGTGGGGTTCGGCAGCGCGGGGGTGTACACGCGCGAGGTGGCGTACAGGTAATCCTCGAGGTTGAACGGGGAACGGTAGGAGAGCTCGATGGCACCCGCCGACTCCGGCGCCCCGAATAGCGTGGCGACGATGTCGGGGATCGACTTGACGGTGTCGACGGTGAAGGTGACGGGGCGGCTGCTGCAGCTCTGCCCGGCGTAGCAGCGATACGACGCCGTGACCGGGATCGAGCCACCCCCCTTGTAGAAGAGGTTCACGTCCGAGTGGAAGAACGTCTCGTTGCGGCCGTGGATGGAAGCCACCGCGGGGATGGTGATCGTCTTGAGCGGGCCCAGCGGGTCGGGGTCGCCGTTGATGGTGATCGCCATGCCGGCGCGCCGGAACGTGCTGAGCGGCGGGTTGGTGTCGTTCGTCTCGACGACCGGGCAGCCGGTGGCGGTGTAGACCCCCAGGCTGGGAAACGGCGGGCCGGCGACGTCCGGGTCGAACGTCACCGTGGAACCGGGCGGGACCGCCACGTTCGGGAACTGGAAGGTGACCGGCAGCTCCCGGTCGCCGGTCACGTTCATCACGGTGGTGGCGGTGCCCAGCAGCGTTCCGTCGAAGCTGTCGCGGCGGGCGGTCAGGCTGAGCGAAAACGACCCGGACGCCGGGAAGAGGACGTGGATCGTGACGTCCCGCAGCGTCGAGCCCGGATACCGCGGCACGTAGAACGCCCTCGAGCCGAGGTTGTCACCACCGTTGACGCTGGGAGGGCAGCTGATGAGCGGCGGCGGCACGGCGCGGGCGGTGAGGGGCGCGAAAAGGCAGAGAAGAGTCACGGCGATGGCGCTGCAGGTCTTGCGCATGGAGGAAGTCTAGCCGCCGTGCCGGCCGTAGAACACCACCCACATCAGGACGTAGGCCGCCGCCACGACGACCATCGAGGCGGTGACCAGCCGCGAGCTCCGCCGTCTGGCGATGGCCAGGCAGGAGGCCACCACGCAGAGGACCTCGATGGCGGAGCCCACCGTGCCGTGGCGCCTGGGGTCCCAGTAGGAGACCGGGCTCCGGAAGCGCAGGTCGCTGAACGGGAAGAGCTGGCGGTGCGCGTCGTCGCCGTGCAGCGGGAAGTCGCACAGCGCGTGGAGGAGGAGGCTGGCCGTGAAGGCGATCAGCAGCGGCCGCTTCCCCCAGCGCGCCAGAGCCAGCGCCAGCAGGATCAGCGGGAAGGAGTGCAGCGCGTCGATGACCGGCTGCCAAGCCGAGACGAAGTAGTCGGTCGACCAGATGCGCGCGTCCGCGACGCGGAGCGCCAGCTTCTCCCAGAAGTAGAAGAGGAAGATCGGCACGTCCGGCAGGACGCCCCCCAGCAGGATGGGCCAGGTCGCGCGTACCGGCAGCCGCCGCTCCAGCAGCCCGAGGTTCAGCAGGGCGTGCGACGGTGTGTTCAGATCCGGACGATCTGCGGCAGGTGGTCGAAGTGGCGATCGCGGTCGTGCAGTGCCAGGTTGTGCTGCAGGACCAGCGCCGCGATCCACATGTCGTTGGTAGGGATCGGCGTCCCCTGAGCGCGCAGCTGCCGGAAAACGCCCGCGTACTGGTGCGTTGTCTGGTCGTCCGCGAACATCACCTCGATACCGTCCTTCAGGAGGAACCGTCGAAGGACGCGTTCGTTCTCGGCGCCTCGTCGACCGAGCGCGAACCCGGCCCGGAGCTCGGCGACCACGACGAAGGGCATCAGGACCGCCTCGGCCCTGGCCACGAGCCCGGCCGTCTCCGCTGCGCCCTTGCAAAGGTCGACGTAGCGATTCGTGTCGAGGGCGATCCTCACTCCCAGAGCGCTTTGTCGACCTGGTCCTGGGCGACGAAGGCTGCTTCGGCGGCGGAGTCCTTTTTCCAGGTGCCCACCACGTCGGAGAGGTCACGGACCGGCAGGTCGGCGCCGATTCCGAGTCCATCGCGCAGAGCCTCGATGGCGATCTCGTTGAGGCTCTTGCCTTGTGCCCGGGAACGCTCGCGGAGCGCTTCGTCCAGGGCCTTGGGAACGCCGCGCAAGGTGTATTGCATGCAGATACTGTAGGCGCTGCCTGCACTACGTGCAAGCAGCGTCACCTCACCCAGCTCCCTGCCCTGCGAATAGAATCCAGATTCGCCACGATCCGCGGTGAGGTCGGGGCCAGATCACGTCACTTCGGGACGCGCAGGGGGTACGGTGAGAGGTGTGTCTACCCGGTATCCAGGCAGCAAGGGCGTCGCGAGATGACCAGCGTCCTGGTCGCCGATGACCACGCGATCTTCCGGCAGGGAGTGCGTGCGCTCCTCGAGAACGAGGGCTTCGAGATCGTCGGCGAGTGCGAGAACGGTTTCGAGGCGGTCCGCGCCGCGCGTGAGCTCCGGCCGGAGGTGGCGGTGCTCGATCTGTCGATGCCGGTCCTGAACGGCATCGACGCCGCCTGCGAGATGCGCAGCGCGGCACCCGCCACCGGCACCATCCTCCTCACCGTCCATGCGGAGCGGCAGCACGTGGTGGCGGCGATCGAGGCCGGCGTGCGCGGCTACGTCCTCAAGACGCAGGCGGTTGCCGAGCTCGTGCAGGCGATCCAGGCCGTCGTCCGGGGGGACAGCTACCTCTCGCCGGCCATCTCGACGACCGTGCTGGACGCGTACCGGACGAAGGACGCCGAGCCCGAGGGTCCCCTGACCTCCCGCGAGCGGCAGCTCCTGCAGCTCGTGGCCGAAGGGAAGACGACGCGGCAGGCCGCCGAGCTGCTCGGCGTGAGCGTCAAGACCGCCGAGACCCACCGGACTCGCGTCATGAAGAAGCTCGGCATCCATGAGACGGCGAGCCTGGTCAGGTACGCCATCCGCCAAGGCCTCACCGAGCTCTAGAGGGACGAGCGATAAGGGCCCGCTGGCGGCGTTGTCGTCGCTCGGCTGTCCTGCGGCGTAGCGCTGCTACGCCTCGGACACCTCGCTCCTCCGCCTTGCCATCGAGCCCTTCTCGCCCGTCCCACGGCCTGCGTTCGTTTCGTGTGCTCTGGAACTGTTGCCGTTTCACGGGTCGGGTCTTCACCCGACGGCGACTTGGGGTGATGGCGTCCCGCGATTGCCCGTGATCGCCCGATGGTGCGGGGCTGCCGCGGGTCCTACCTTGGCGACACGACACGCGTGTCGGGAACCCAACGCAGAAAGACGGAGGTATTGAAGATGGAAACTGCCAAGGTGGACATCCGGAAGCTCCAGCTCCTGAACGACCGCATCGCACAGTGCGCCGAGGCTCTCAACCAGGTCCGCCTCTCGGTGCATGGACTCACCTACGGCGCCGGCTACGGCCAGGCCGGGGTCTCGGGGCTGATGCAGAACCCGGCGTTCGCCGTCGGGCAGACCGGCCTCTCGCACACCTCTCCGACCAACCCCTACGGCTTCGTTCCTCAGTTCTCTCCGATTCCGCAGATCCCTCAGATCCCGCAGATCCCTCAGATGCCTCAGGTGTCGCCGATCCCGGGCTGGAATCCCTACGGTGGGCTCTCCCACACCGGGCTCGACGTGGCTCCGCAGGCGTGGGGCGATCCCTACCTGGCGCAGCGCCTGGCGCAGACCTTCCCGTTCGCATTCGCGCCCTTCGGCTTCCCGCAGGTGACGTCGCTCTAGACACCTGATCCCTTTGACGACGGGGTGGCGGGCGGGGCCAGGCGCTCCGCCCGCCGCACCTCGTCGGTGAACTCGTGAGAGGAGAGCTCATGTGGACGATCGAAGAGTCCATCGCCACCGTCGAGAAGACGTACACCGCCATCACCGGTAGGCAGGCGCCGCCGACCGAGGCCGGCTACGCGCCGATCCCGGCCGAGAAGGACCCGCTGTCCCACGTCGAAGAGCAGCTCACCCGGCTGCTATCGGCTCTGGAGTCGGTGCAGGGGCAGACGCCGCCCTCGGCCCCCAGCGCGCGCTGGTCGCCGGCGCTCTCGGCGTGGGAGACCGAGACCGAGCTGGTGCTCTGCTTCGACCTGCCCGGCGTCAAGCGCGAGGAGGTCGAGGTCACCCGTGAGCGGCATCTGCTGACGGTCTCCGGGGCGCGCCAACAGGGACCGCTCGGCGGCCCGGGGGCGCTGCGTCTCGCCGAGGTACCGCTGGGGACCTTCCGGAGGGTCGTCGCGCTGCCACCGACCGCGGGGTCCGCCGAGCCGGCGGCGCAGCTCCGCGACGGCGTGCTCGAGGTCCGCGTGGCCAAGGAGCCTCCTCGCAGCGAACCGGCGAAACCGGTCCGCATCAACTGACGAGAGAGCACTCCTCGAGGACGGGCGCTATCGCCCGTCCTCGGTTCCCCAGATCTCCTGGCCGAAGACGAGCGTCGCGGCCTCGTCGAGGTCGGCGACGTAGTGGACGATCTCGCCGCACACCGCCGGAGGGACTACCGGCGACGCGCGCAGGTCGCGGCGGTTGTCGCGCGGCAGGAGCAGCATCCTCAGGTTGCGGTTGTAGGCGCCGCGCAGCTTGTGCTCGGCCTCGCCGACGCCCTTGACCACCAGGACGTCGTGGGCGTCGGCGACCAGGACGCCGCTCGAGGCCACGTCCTGCGGCAGCGGGCGATCGAGGAAGACCGAGAGGAAGGCCAGCGCGGTCGGCAGGCCGGCCGAGCGGCCTCCCGAGGGCTCGTCCTCCTTGGTGACCTTGTAGGTGTAGCTGTAGTCGAGGACGTCGCGCGTCAGGTGCGGGAAGCGGGCCCGGGCGTACTCGCGCACCGAGAGGAACGTGCTCTTGGCGTCCTGCACCATCTCGGGGCCGAGGTTGCCGAGGACCTCGTCCAGGAACCCGCCGCGCCCGCGCTCGACCGGCCTGCGCCCGGCCCAGACCTCGTGCATGAGGCCCTTGGGCTTGGCCGCGAAGTGGTAGACCGCAGCCGCCAGCGCGCGCCCCACGGCCCGGCCGCGCCGTTCCGCCGCCTCCTCCAGCACGGTCGCGCGCTCGGCGCAGCGCTGCGCGGAGACGTCCGCTCCGCGCAGGGCGTGGAACGTCGCCAGCGCCCGCCAGAGGCTCGGGCGGAGCGGCGTCTCCTTCACCGCCTGGACCAGCGCGGCGCGGGCGTTCTCCGCCGCGGCGCTCCGGAACCAGGCGGCGATCTGCGGTGAGGGCGTCTCGTCGCAGCGATGGAGCAGCCAGCTAAGGACCCTCACGTCGCACGGGTCGTCGGCCAGCGTCGCCAGGAACAGCCGTTCGGCCTCCTCGGGTGCGCCTTCCAGGGCCGCCAGGTCCGCGAGGTATTTGCGATCCAGCGGCGTGCCGCCGGCGACCAGGAGGGCCCGCGCCTCGTCGTTCCGGCCCGCCAAGGCGCGCTCCAGGGCCCGTGCGCGCCGCGGCGCGCCGCTGGACCCGTCTGCCGTGTCGTCGGGGGCCTCCGGCGGCTGCTCGGGGAAACGGATCGCCAGGAGCTTCTCGAGCGGCAGGTAGCGCAGCGAGGCCATCTCGGCGACCTCCGCTCGCGTCGGGCGGTGCATCCGCCGGCGGAACGCCAGGAGGAAGGCCTGCTCGTAGCGCTTCGCCTCCTCCTCCCTCCCCAGGGCGTGGTTGAGCGACGCCAGCCGCCCCAGGACCGAGCTCTGGTTGTCCTTGCGCTCCAGGTACTCGCAGATGTGCAGCGCCTTCCAGAGGCGCTCCGGCGCCCCGCTCTGCTCGTAGAGGCGGGCCAGGGCCAGGATGCGGTCGTCGTCGGTCTCGAAGCTCCGCTCCTCGCCGAGGAGCTCCAGCGTGTGAAGGGCCTCCTCGCGGTCGCCCGAGAGCTCCGAGATCCAGGCGTCGGCCAGCACCGCCAGCTTGTAGAGGTCCCGGTCCTTGCCGCGCTGGGCGCGCGAGAGCCGGCGGCAACGCTCCCGTGCTTCGTCCGGCTTCCTCGCCAGGAAGAGCCGGAACGCCTCCTCCAGCTCGAGGTGCGCGGCGGGCTTCCGCCAGAGCTGGAAGGGCCCGAGCGCCAGGAACTCGCCCGCCCCGCGCTCCGGGTCGCGCGCCAGCTGCAGCATGGACGAGAGGTGCATGAGCGCCGCGCCCTCCGGCGGCGCCTGCGAGTGCAGCCGCGCCCAGTAGGCCACCGCCTCCGAGAGCTGCCCGCGCATGTGCTTGATTTTCGCCATCAGGCCGAGCGCCGCCGGGTCGTCGGCGCGTTCGTCCAGCACGGCGGTCACCTCGCGCTCGGCGTCGTACAGCTCGCCGAGCTCGACGAGCACCGTGGCCTGACGAAGCCGATCCGGCGCGTCCTCGCCCATCGGCGCGATTGTAGTGAGAGGTGGCGGCGGCGCCTGAGCCCTGGCACATTCCGCGGGTGAGCGCGTTCCGTCCCGCCGCCCTGGTGCCGGCCTACGGCTGCGAGGCCACGGTCGGCGACGTGGTGCGAGGCCTCCTGCGGCACGTCGGCGCGGTCCTGGTGGTGGACGACGGCAGCCAGGACGGCACCTCGGAGGCGGCGCGGGCCGCGGGGGCGCGGGTGCTGCGCCTGGAGCAGAACGGAGGCAAGGGCACCGCGATGCGGGCCGGACTGGCGCTCCTCCTGGCAGAGCCCTTCAGCCACGTCGCCTTCGTGGACGCCGACGGCCAGCACGACCCGGACAACCTGCCGCGCCTGCTGGCCGCCGCCTGGGGGGGAGCCGACTTCGTCATCGGCTCGCGGCTGAAGGACCCGGGGGCGATGCCGGGGAAGAGCTACTGGACGAACGTCATCGGCGACAAGGTGCTCTCGCGCATGACCGGCCTGCCGGTGGAGGACGGCCAGTCCGGCTACCGCCTGCTGGCGGCGCCGCTGCTCCGCCGCCTGCGCCTCACCGCCCGCCGCTACGCGATCGAGAACGAGATGCTCATCAAGGCCGCGCCGCACGTGAAGCGCCTGGCGGTCGTGCCGGTGAAGTCCATCTACGGGACCGGCCGCAAGCACTACCGGCCGTTCCGCGACACCTGGGTCACGTCATGGCTATCGGTGCACTACAAGACGACCGGCTCCGATGACTAATAATCGGCCCGTGGACCGGCCCGACCCCATCCTGACGGTCGACGTGGAGGACTGGTTCCACGTCTGCGGCGAGCCGGGCTACACCGACCCCTCCACCTGGGAATCGCGCGTCAAGCGGGTCCACGTCGGCACCGAGCGGATCCTGGCGCTCCTCGACGGCACGCCGTCGCGGGCGACCTTCTTCGTGCTCGGCTGGGTGGCGCGCAAGTGCCCCTCGCTAGTGCGCCGCGTCGCCGAGGCCGGCCACGAGGTCGGCTGCCACGGCGACCTCCATCGCCGCGTCTTCGAGATGGGCGTCGAGGAGTTCCGCGAAGACCTGCGCCGGGCCAAGGGCTCGCTCGAGGACGTCGTGGGCGGCGCGGTGACCTCGTTCCGCGCGCCGGAGTGGTCGATGCGCACGCCGGAGAACCCGGCGCTGGCGGTGCTGGTGGAGGAGGGCTTCTCGCTCGATTCCTCGCTGGCGCCGGCGCCGCCGGTGGGGGTCCCGGCGAATCCGCACCGCCCGACGCTGCTGCCCACGGCCGCCGGCCCCATCCTCGAGGTCCCGCCGCTGACCGGCAGCTTCTTCTTCCGCACCGCGATGCTCGGCGGCGGCGTCTGCTCGCGCCTCTCGCGCGAGAGCCGCGTGCTGGCGACGATCGAGCGCTCCCGCGACGCGGGCATCCCGCCGGTCCTCTACCTGCACCCCTGGGAAGTGGACGACGAGCACCCGCCGATGGAGCTCTCGCCGCTCGGCCGGCTGGTCCACTTCGGCGGCCGGCGTCGCGCCTTCCCACGACTGCAGCGCCTGGTGGCGCGCTACACGCTGCGGCCGATCTCGTCCGCCGCGGCGATCGCCTCCACTGCCGCGACCGTCTCCGCGGAAGCGCCGCGCCGCGGGGCGGCCGCCTGATGACGTTCGCGGCCCTCTTCCCCGGCCAGCTCTCCGAGAAGGCGGGCATGGGGGAAGCGCTGGCAGCCCACGACTACGTCGGGCGCTTCTACGAGGAGGTGCGCGTACGTTCCGGGGTGGACGTCGCGGCGACCTTCTTCGGCGCCGGATCGCCTCAGCTGCATGACGACCTGCCCGCGCAGGTGGGCGTCTTCGCCGTCTCGCTGGCCGCGCTCGACGTGCTGGAGCGCGAGCACGGCGTGCGCCCCGAGGCCGCCGCCGGCTACAGCCTCGGCACCTACGCGGCGTTCGTGGCCGCCGGGGCGCTGGACCGCTGGGCCGCGCTGGAGGTGGTCCTCGAGCTCGAGCGCCTGCTGCGCGACGAGCCGGTCGCCGGGCAGATGGGCTACGTCATCGGGCTGGTGCGCGAACGGCTCGACGCGCTGCTCCTCGAGGTGAGCGGCGATCCCGCCGTGCTCTCCGTCGGGAACGAGAACGCCGCGCAGCAATTTGTCCTGACCGGCGAGCCCTGGGCGGTGGAGGCGGCGATCGGGAAGGCGCGCCCGCTGGCGCTGCGCGCCGAGCTGCTGCCGATCGGTTGGCCGATGCACTCGGCGCGGCTCTCCGGCCTCTGCGACCGCCTGGCCGCCTTCGTGGCCCGCAACGTGACCGTGCGCGCGCCCGAACGCGCCGCGCTCTACGCGCCGATGCTGGCGGGGCGGGTGCACGACGCCGCCACCGCCGCCGAGGTGCTGGCGCGGCAGGTGTCGCGCCCCTCCCGCTGGGAGGCGATGCTCCGGGCGATGCACGCCGACGGCCTCACGCGCTTCGCCGAGGTGGGGCCGGGCGACGTCCTGGCGAAGCTGACGCGCTGGACGCTGCGCACGGTGCGGGTGCTGCCGGCGGAAGACCCGCAGTCGCTCGCCGCGCTGAGCGGCCGTCCCGCCCTCGAGAGGATCGCTTGAGCGAGCGGAAGCGTGTCGCGCTGGTGACCGGCGCCTCGCGCGGCATCGGCCGGGCGATCGCCGAGCGGCTGGCGTCCGACGGATATCACGCGGTGCTCACCTATCGCCAGGACCAGGCAGGCGCGTCGGCCGCGGTGGAAGGCATCCAGGCGCGCGGCGGGAGCGCCGAGGCGATCAGGGCCGACGCCGCCTCCAAGGAAGACACGCTCGCGCTGCTGGAGCGCCTCGACGCCGCCTATGAGGGAGTCGACGTCCTGGTCAACAACGCGGCGGTCCTCAAGAACGGCCTCTTCGCGCTGATGCCGGAGGCGAGCTGGGACCTCGTCCTGCAGACCGCCCTGGGCGGAGCGTTCCGGGCCACCAAGGGCGTCATCCGCAACATGATCCGCCGCCGCTGGGGACGCATCGTCCACATCTCCTCGCTGGCGGGACTCCTGGGCGCGGCCGGGCAGACGAACTACTCCGCCGCCAAGGGCGCGCTGGTGGCGTTCACCCGCTCGCTGGCCGCAGAGGTGGGGCCGTACGGCATCACCGTGAACTGCATCGCGCCGGGCTTCGTGGACACCGAGATGATCTCGTTCGTCGGCCCGGAGGCGCGCGCCGACTTCCTCAAGCGCATCCCGGCCGGGCGCTTCGGCAAGCCGGAGGACATCGCCCCGGTTGTGGCCTTCCTTTGCACGGACGGCGCCTCCTACCTGAGCGGACAGACGATCCGCGTGGACGGCGGGTTCGCCGGGTAGCAAACCGTATACTCCGCCGTCCGCGACCGCCCGTTCTTCACTGAGGAAGGTTCCATGGATCAAGACGACCTGAAAACCCGAGTCAAGAACCTCATCGTGCGCCAGCTCAAGCTGGAGATCGACCCGGCGACCATCCAGGACGCCGCGCCCCTCTTCGGCGCCGACGCCGGCGGGCTGGGTCTCGACTCGATCGACGCGCTGGAGCTGGTGCTGGGCGTCGAGAAGGAGTTCGGCATCAAGATCCAGGACGAGGAGGTCGGCGTGAAGGCGTTCGCCTCCGTCGACGCGCTGTCCGCCTTCATCGAGTCCAAGAAGGCGGCGTGACCCTCGAGCCTCTCCCGCACGGCTTCCCGTTCCGGTTCGCGGAGCGGACTCTGGTGCGGGTCGGGCCGGGCGAGGGGCGGGTGCGTGCCTCGGTCACTGCCGGCAGCTTCGGCGCGGGCGTCTTCCCGGGCGCCCTGCTCTGCGAGCTGATGGCGCAGGCGGCGCTGCTCCTGACCGGTGGCGACGCCGCGCTCGGGCGCAGCGGCTTCCTGGCCGGCTTCTCCGACGTGACGATCTCCCGCCAGCCCGAGCCGGGCGACGTGCTGCTGGTGGACGTCAAGCCGGCCGGCAAGCTGGGGCCGGTGGTGAAGTTCGAGGCGTCGGTCGAGGACCAGGACGGCCGGCCGGTCGCCCGCGGCGCCCTCACGGTGCGCGGGGCGAGCTAGTGCCCGGCAGCGGGAAGCACGTCTTCCTGGCCAGTGACCAGGCCCGCCCGATGGAACGCGCCGAGCGCGTGCTGCGGGGCGCCGGCTACACCGTGTCCCGGGTGGTGCGGCAGGAGGACCTCGACGCCCTCCCGCCCGGAGAACGACCGCCCGACCTGATGATCGTGGACGGCGCGTTCGGGGAAGGCGGCATCGACGTCTGCCGGCGCCTGCGGCACAGCCCTGTCTGGCGCAAGGTCTCGCTGATGGTGATGCTGCGCGAGGGGGAGCCGCCGCTCGGCGAGCGCCCGATCTCCGGGGTGAACGACCTGCTCCAGGAGCCGTTCGAGGCCGACGACTTGCTCGACAAGGTGCACCGCCTGACCGTCATTCCGGCGAGGCGCGAGCTGAACACGCTGGTGCGGGTGCGCGACCCGAGGAGCGGCAGCACGCTGCTGGGCAAGACGCTCAACGTGTCGCTGAACGGCATCCTCATCGAGGTGGAGGGAGAGGTGGCGGTGGGCGGCACCGTCGAGCTCGAGTTCCTGCTGCCCGAAGCCGGCGAGCCGCTGCACGCGCGGGCCAAGGTCATCCGCCCGGCGCTGGAGCTGGAGCTGCGCCATCAGGCCTTTGGCTTACGATTGGAGGAGATGGCCGACCGCGACGTCGAACGCCTGGTGGACTTCATGGAGCAGCGGGAGCACGCTGGGTCCCACACACGGGAGCTCGGGTAGTGAAAGGCCGCCGATGATCATCGTCCGAGAGAAGAAGGGGGCCACGACCGTCCTGAGGCTGCAAGGCGTGGTTCGCCTCGGCGAGAGCGCGACCCAGTTCTCCGACTTCCTGAGCAAGGTGCTGAACGAGGACGACGGCCCGGTCCTCCTCGACTTCGAGCACATCGACACCCTCGACTCCACCGGGCTCGGCGAGCTGATCGGCTACCTGCAGCGCTTCGAGGAGCGCAAGCGGAAGATGGCCATCACCAAGCCCAAGGACCGCATCGTGGCGCTGCTGCGGCTGACGCGTCTCGACACGCTGATCCGCATCTTCAACGACGAGGCGTCGGCGATCGGGTACCTGGAAGGCTAGTGCGTAGCGGGCCGCCTGGGCGGGGTGTGCCCTCTCCAGCTGCCGGTCCGCGCGAGCGACCCGCAAGCGTGTGCGGCGGGAGGGGTGCGGGGCGCTCGCAAACTCGCACCTTCGAGGGCGCGCTCTGCGTGCAGGCCTGAGGTAGTCCCGCCGCCCTCGGGTGCTCAGACAGTGCGAGCGCTTGACCCCGCACCCCTCCCGGCGCGCACGTGCGGGTTCCCCGCACGTGCTCCGACGTCAGCCGGAGAGGGCACACCCCGCCCAGGCTACGGCGCAGTGACAGGCGTAATCAGACTGGTGCTCTTCGAACGGCTATCGAGCCACGACTCCGCCGGAAGAGGGGGGTGCCCCTTCCGCTCGTCCTTCGAGCACGTGCGGGACCCTGCCCGCTCGCGCCGCACGCGCTGGCAGGTCGCAGGAGCGCAGCGGCGAGCGGAAGGGGCACCCCCCTCTTCCGGCGCCCAGGAAGCGATTGGCGCTTTCCAGGGCGGTTTGACCCCCGCGGCGGGTGCCGCTATCCTCCTCGTCCCGCGCGCGAAAGTGGCGGAATTGGTAGACGCGCAAGGCTCAGGACCTTGTGGCTCACAAAGCTGTGGGGGTTCGAGTCCCCCCTTTCGCACCAAATACCTTCAATTGAGCCGTAGCCTCCATGGCTCCGGCAGCCTGCCCGGGCGCGGTGAGGGCCGGGTAAGAGAGCGATTTTGAGCCTCATCCAGCTACAAGACGAAGTCCGCGCGGCCCTCCGGCAGAAGGGCTCGCGCATCCTCTCCTACAACGAGCTGCTTCGGCGCATGGCCGGCCCCGACGCCGGCGAGCTCCTCCGCAGCGACTTCCGCGCCGCGCTCGACGACATGGAGCGCCGTGGCCAGGTCGTCCGTGTCCGCGGCGAGAAGATCTCGCTGATCGAGTACACCGACATGGCCGCCGGCGTCCTGGCGGTGCGCGGCGAAGGGAAGGCCTTCCTCCTCTCCGGGGAGAGGGGCGTGCCCGACACGCCGATCGCCAAGGGGGGCCTGAGCACGGCCCTGGACGGCGACTTCGTGCTGGCGCGGATCGAGAAGGAGAAGAAGCCCTCCCGCGGCTCCCGGGCGCCCCGCCAGCAGGGCTGGGTGGTGAAGGTGCTGGTGCGCCGCCGCGAGACGGTGGTGGGGAAGATCACCCGCGGTCCCGACGGCACCGTGCTGGTCCCCTTCGACCGCAAGATCGACGCGCTGCTGCGCATCCCCGACGGCAAGGACCTCGGCGCGCCCACCGGCATGTTCGTGGAGGCGCGCATCACCGCCTACCCGAACGACCGCCGCCAGGCGATGGCCGAGGTGATCGAGACGATCGGCTTCGAGGGGGACCCCGGCGTCGACGTCGAGGTGGTGGCCCGCAAGTGGGGCATCCCCCGGACCTTCCCCGAGGCCGCGGTCGCCGAATCGGAACAGGCGGCACGCGAGATCGGAGCCGACGAACGAAAGAGCCGCGCCGACTACACCGGCCGGGTCATCGTCACCATCGACGGCGAGACCGCGCGCGACTTCGACGACGCGATCGAGGCCGAGGAGCTGCCGGGCGGCGGGTTCCGGATCGGCATCCACATCGCCGACGTCTCGCACTACGTGCGCGAGGGGACGGCCCTGGACGCCGAGGCCTACGAGCGCGGCACCTCGGTCTACTTCCCGGATCGGGCGATCCCGATGCTGCCGGAGCGGCTCTCCAACGACCTCTGCTCGCTGCGCCCCGACGAGGAGCGCCGCACCGTCTCGGCGATCCTCACCCTCGACAGGAAGGGGGAGACGAAGAGCGCGGAGTTCACCCGCAGCATCATCCTCTCGCGCCAGCGGCTGACCTACACGAAGGTCGGCGCCCTGCTGGAAGGGCAGCCGGCCGAGGTCCGCCCCGAAGTCGCCGAGATGCTGATGGTGGCCCGGCGGGCCGCGCTCCTGCTGCGCCAGCGCCGCGTCTCGCGCGGCTCGCTCGACTTCGACCTGCCCGACGCCGACGTGATCCTCGGCGAGACCGGCGACATCGTGGCCATCACCCGCGCGGTCCGCAACGAGGCGCACCGGCTGATCGAGGAGTTCATGCTGGCCGCCAACGAGGCGGTCGCCCGGCATCTGCAGTTCCTCCCCTCGCCAGGCGTCTATCGCGTGCACGACCGCCCCGACGAGAGCCGCCTGGCCGACCTGCGGGTGGTGCTCGAGCCGCTCGGCTTCCACCTCCCCGAGGACATCGAGGAGATCGAGCCGCACCACTTCCAGAAGCTCCTGGCCGACGCGCAGGGGAAGCCGGAGGAGCGCTTCATCTCCGAGCTGGTGCTGCGCGCGCAGAAGAAGGCGCTCTACGCCACCGAGTGCCGCGGCCACTACGCGCTGGCGGCCAAGTACTACTGCCACTTCACCTCGCCGATCCGGCGTTACCCCGACCTCCTGGTCCACCGCGCGCTGACCGAGTGGATCGCCAGCCGCCGGCCCCCGGAGCCGGAGGCCGCCGAGGAGCGGACCCGCCTCTGGGACGCGGCCTCCTTGCACTGCTCCAGTCGCGAGCGGCGCGCCGAGTCGGCCGAGCGCGAGGCGGTGGCCTGGAAGAAGTTCGTGTTCCTCTCGCGGCGCCGCGGCGACGAGTTCGACGCCTACGTCTCGGCCGTCGTCTCCTTCGGCCTCTTCGTGACGCTGGACGAGATCTTCGTGGACGGGCTCGTCCTGGCGGCTGACCTGGCCGACGACTACTACCGCTACGAGGACGTCGAGCACCGGCTGGTCGGGGCCTCCACCGGGCGCGTCTACCGCCTCAGCGACCGCCTGCGGGTGAAGCTGGTGAAGGTCGACTTCGACCGTCGCGAGCTGGGCTTCGTGCCGATCGGCGAGTCGGCCGCACGGCCCAAGAGCCGCGTGGACGTCATCGAGAAAGCCCGCCGTAATCCGCGCCACGCGCCCCGTGGCCGGAGACGCGGGTGACGGACGGGCCGGAGCGCACCGGCTCGCGGGTCGTGCTGGTGGGCCGGCCCAACGCCGGCAAGTCCGCGCTCTTCAACCTCCTGACGAAATCCCGCCGGGCGTTGGTGCACGCGAGGCCCGGCATGACCCGCGACGCCCTCGAGGGCGTGGCCGAGACGGCCGGCGGCAAGCACTACCTGGTCTACGACACCGGCGGTCTCGACCTGGACGCGGTCGGGGGCTTCGCCGCCTGGACGCGCGAGCGCGCGCTCACGACGGTGGCCGACGCCGACCTGCTGCTGCTGGTCGTCGACGGGACCGCGGGCCTGCTGCCGGAGGACCGCCGCGTCGCCGCGCGCCTGCGCGAGCTCGGCAAGCCGGTCATCCTGGTCTGGAACAAAGTGGACGTCAGCGTCGCGCGCGACGCCGAGAGCGAAGCCCACGCGCTGGGATTCGACCCGGTGGTGGCGGTCTCGGCGCTGCACGGCACCGGCCTGACCGAGCTGGACGACGCCATCGAGGCGCGCCTTCCCCGCGACCTGCAGGAAGAGGTGGCCGGCGGCGCGCCGGCGCTGTCGCTGGCGATCGTCGGACGCCCGAACGTCGGCAAGTCTTCGCTGGTGAACGCGCTCTTCGGGCAGGACCGGGTGATGGTGTCGGAGATCCCCGGCACGACCCGCGACCCGATCGACGTGGCGCTCGAGCGTGACGGCCGGCGCTACCTGCTGGTCGACACCGCCGGCATCCGGCGCAAGGGGAAGACCGACGACCCGGCCGAGAAGCTCTCGGTCATCGCCGCGCGCAAGTCGGCCGAGCGCGCGCGTCTGGTGGCCGTCGTCTTCGACGCCTTCGAGGGCGTCACCTCCCAGGACATGACGATCGCCGGCTACGCCAACGAGGCGGGGCGCGGCCTCCTGCTGCTGGCCAACAAGTGGGACCTGATCGAGACCGATCGCCAGCGGGGCAACGCTCTGCGCGACACGGTGCGCGACCGCTTTGGCTTCACCAAGGGCGCGCCCTTCCTGCCGGTCTCGGCGAAGACCGGGCGCGGCGTGGGCAAGATCCTCGCCGCCGCCGACGGGCTGGCGGCGCGGTTCGTCACCAAGCTCGGGACCGGAGAGCTGAACCGCGTTCTGCAGCGCGCCTTCGAGGCGCAGGAGCCGCGGGGGCGCTCGGGCCGGAACCTGCGGATCCGCTACGCCGTGCAGGTCTCCTCGGCGCCGCCGACGATCCGCCTCTTCGCCGACCGCGAGGAGGGCCTCCATTTCGCGTTTGAGCGGTATCTTCAGAACCGCTTGCGCGAGAAGTGGCCCCTGGACGGCGTGCCGATCCGGTTCAGCGTCCGAAAGAGCGAGTGAGCCCGCGGGAGGGTGAGGCGGCGGGCGCGCGGCTGCCGGCGCTCTCGATCGCGTTCTTCTGCTCCGGCGCCGCGGCGCTCGTCTTCGAGGTGCTCTGGTTCCGGCAGGCGGGCCTGGTCTTCGGGAACGGCGTCTGGGCCTCCGGCGTCGTCCTCTCGAGCTTCATGGCCGGCCTGGTGCTGGGGAGCTTCCTGGCCTCGCGCGTCGCGGAGAGGGTGGCCTCGCCGCTGCGCTTCTACGCGGCCGCCGAGCTCGTGGCCGGGCTGTTCGGCCTCGGGCTGGTGCTGCTCCTGCCGCAGCTGCCGCGGCTCCTGTCGCCGCTGCTGGCGGGGATGGCGGACCGGCCGGCGCTCCTCAACCTGGCGCGGCTCGCCGTCTCCTTCGCGCTCCTGGTCGTCCCGACGACCGCGATGGGCACGACGCTGCCGGTGCTGGTCGAGGCCGCCACCCGGCGGCGGCAGGAGTTCGGCAGGGCGCTCGGCAGCCTCTACGGTTGGAACACGCTGGGAGCGGTGGGCGGCGCGGTCGCGGCCGAGCTGCTGCTGATCCCGCGGCTGGGGATGCGGGGGAGCGGTGTGGCGGCCGCGCTCCTCGACGTGCTGGCCGCGCTGGTGGCGCTGCTCATCGTGCGGCTACCGGCCACCGCTGCCGCGCCGGCGCCAACGTCCGAGAAGCGATCCGCCGGCGCGCCGGCGCTTCTCCTGGCGGTGGCATTCCTCTCCGGCGCCACGTTCCTGGCGCTCGAAGTCGTCTGGTTCCGCTTCCTGCTCCTCTTCGTCACCGGCTCCAGCCTGGCGTTCGCGTTCATGCTGGCGGTCGTGCTCCTGGGCATCGCGCTCGGCGGCCTGGCGGCCTCGGCCCTCAGCCGCTCGCTGCGCGCGCCGGCGGCTCTCCTCTCGGCGCTCCTCTTCACGGCCGGCCTCCTGCTGGTGGTGTCGTACGCCGGCTTCGAGAGCGCGGTCGAGCGCCTCGGCGGCGCCTACTCCAGCCGTGCCTGGGACGCCGCGCTGCTGGCGCTGCAGCTGGCGCTGCCGGTCTCGCTGGTCTCCGGTGCCGTCTTCACGCTGACCGGCATCGCCCTGAGCGACGAGGGCGGCGGCGCCGCCCGGGCCTCCGGGCTGCTGACCGTGGCCAACACCCTAGGCGGGGCCGTCGGCTCGCTGGGCGCCGCGTTCCTGCTGGTCCCGGTGCTGGGGATGGAGCGCTCGCTTCAAGCGCTGGCCGCCGCCTACGGCATCGCCGCGCTGCTGGCCGCGCTCTGGGCCAAGCGGCGCGGCCAACCGGCGCGCTGGATGCTGATCTCCGGCGCGGCCTTCGCCGCCGCCCTGGCGCTCTTCCCGGGCGGGCTGATGGAGCGCTACTTCTTCGGCGTGGTGGAGCGCCGCTTCCCGGCCATGAGGGTGGCCGCGCGGCGCGAGGGCCTGACCGAGACGATCACCTACCTGGCGCGCGAGCTGGACCGGCGGCCGGTCTCGCACACGCTGGTCACCAACGGACACTCGATGTCGGCCTCGAGCGTCTTCGCCCACCGCTACATGAAGCTCTTCGTCTACCTGCCGGTGGCGCTGCGGCCGGCGCCGAAAAAGGCGCTCCTCATCTGCTATGGCGTTGGCGGCACTGCCAAGGCATTGACCGACACCGCCTCGCTGGAGCGCATCGACGTGGTCGACATCTCGCGCGACGTCCTGGAGCTCGCCCCGGTGGCGTTCCCGCGCGCCGGCGAGAGCCCGCTCGACGACCCGCGCGTCCGGGTGCACGTGGAGGACGGCCGCTTCTTCCTGCAGGTCACCCCTGAGCGGTACGACCTCATCACCGGCGAGCCGCCGCCGCCCGGCCTGGCCGGCGTCGTGAACCTCTACTCGCGCGAGCACTTCCAGCTGATCCGCGACCGGCTCACCGAGCATGGGCTGGCCAGCTACTGGCTGCCGATCCACTCGCTCAGCAAGCGCGACGCGCTCGGCATCGTGCGGGCGTTCTGCGACGTCTTCGAGGACTGCAGCCTCTGGCGCGGCGGGCCGGTCGACTGGGTGCTGCTGGGCAGCCGCGGCGGCGTGACCCCGCCGACGCGCGAGGGCCTGAGCGCCCAGTGGACGCAGCCGCGCGTGAGGGGAGAGCTGGCCGTGCTGGGCCTGTCGTCGCCGGAGCTCCTGGGCTCGACGTTCCTGGCCGACGCGGTCGAGCTCGCCGCGCTGGCGCGCGACACCCCGCCGGTCACCGACGACTTCCCGAACCGTCTCGCCGGGCTGCCCGGCGACGAGGCCTTCTTCCAGGAGCTGGCCGCCTTCCCGGCGGCGCAGCGGCGCTTCGCCGAGAGCCCGTTCCTGTCGGCGGTCTGGCCGGCCGAGCTGAAGGCGGCGACGCTGAACAGCTACCGGCTGCAGCAGCTCGTCGAGCAGGCCATCAAGACCAGCGTGGGCGGAGCGGACTGCCGGCGCCTGCCGGAGCTCGAGCTCGCGCTCACCGGCACGCAGCTCGTCGCGCCGGTGCTCTGGATGCTCGGCACCGACGCGCGCGAGGCGGGCGTGGCCCGGGCGGCGGCCGCGGCGGGCAGCCACGACCCGCGCGTTCGCGAGCTCCTCGGCGCGGCGGCCGCCGCCGAGCGCCGCTATGCCGAGGCGGACCGTCTCTACGCTGCGGTGCCCGAGCCGCGCCAGCGGCAGCTGGTGGGGCTTCGCGCGGTGCTGCGGGCGCTGGCGGGGGATCGTGCCGGCGCGCAGGCTCTCCTCGACGGCACCGGCTCCTGCGCGGCCGACCCCGAGTTCCGGGCCTTCCTGCAGCGCCGTTTCGGGCTCGGCGGCGGCGCGGCGCCCGCGGCGAATCGCGTAGACTCGACGGCGAACGGTTCCTAGGTTGGGCGAGGAGCACTTGGAGAAGCCTGAGCAGCGCTACAAGGCCAGCGATGTCTGCCGTCTCGCCGGCGTGCAGCCCTACGTGCTGCGCTACTGGGAGTCGGAGTTTCCGGCGCTGGCGGCCGACCGCGGCTTGCCTGGTCCGAGGACGTACTCGGCGCGCGATCTCAAGGTGATCGAGCGCATCAAGAAGCTCCTCCACGACGAGGGCTACACGATCGCCGGCGCCAAGAAGAAGCTGGACGCGGAGCTCAAGGGAGCCGCGCTGGAGCTGGTGCCGCCGCCGCTGCCGGTCGCCGCGTTGGTGCCGCCGCCGCTGCCCGTGTCCGCCGAGCCGGGCTTCGAGCTGGCCGACATGCCGTCGCCAGAACCGGCGCGGGACCCGGCGGCCACCGACCCGGTCGTGCAGCCGCTCCCCTCCGACCCGCCGGCGGAGCGCCCGCGCCGCAGGCGAACGCCGCCGGACTCGCCGGCCGCGCCGGCGACGTTGCAGGTGACCTCCACCCCGCTCTTCGAGGGGGAGCGCATCGAGGTCCCGGTGCTGCCGGGCAGCGACGGGCTCTACATGAGCCCGGACGTGGAGCCGCCGCTGGAGCCGTTCGATCCGACACTGCTGGAAGAGAGCATCGACACGCAGCCGTCGCTGAAGGCCATCAAGCCGGAGCGGCGCGGGGCCAAGAGCGCGGCCGCGCCGTCGCCGGACCCCCGGGTGGCGCTGGCCGTCGCCGAGCTGCGCGAGATCCTCTCGCTCCTCTCTCGCGACGAGCCCTAGTCCGGCGTCGCCTCCACCCGGTTGCGGCCTCGCTCCTTCGCCGCGTAGAGCGCGCGGTCGGCGGCGGCGACGAGGTCGGGCGGCGCGCCCCCGTCGCTCGGCTGCAAGCAGGCCGCGCCCACGCTCACCGTCACCACCTCCGACACCTGCGAGCGCGGATGGGGGAGGGCCAGCTCCTCGATGCGGCGCCGCACGTGCTCGGCCGAGGCCAGCGCCGCCTGCAGGTCCGCGCCGGGGATGAGCACGGCGAACTCCTCGCCGCCGTAGCGCGCCACCAGCTCGCCGCTGCGGGTGTGGGCGTCGGCCACCGCCGCGGCCACCGCCTTCAGGCAGGCGTCGCCGGCCAGGTGGCCGAGGTGGTCGTTGTAGGACTTGAACTGGTCGACGTCGAGGAGCAGCAGCGAGAGCGGCGCCCGCATCCGATGGGCGCGGCGCCACTCGTCGGCCAGCGCCTGGTCCAGCCGGCGGCGGTTGGCCAGGCCGGTGAGCGGGTCCTCGCGCGAGAGCTGCGCCAGCCGCTCGTTGGCCGTGGCCAGCTCCGACGTGCGCGATTCCACCAGCCGCTCCAGGTCGGCCTTCTGGCGTTCCAGGCGCTGGGTGCGGCTCAGGTAGAAGAACGGCCCGACCACCGCGAAGAAGAGGACCACCAGCACGCGCACCCAGGTCTCTTCCTGGAGGCGTGGGGCGACCGTGAACGCCAGCGTGGCGCCGGTGTCAGGCCAGGGTCCGTCGGCGCTGGCCGCCGAGACCCGGAACGTGTAGCTGCCGTGCTCCAGGTTCGTGTACTCCACGGTGCGCCGTGTCCCGGCGTCGACCCAGGTGTCGTCGAAGTCCTCGAGCCGCCGCCGGAAGCGGATCCTCTCCGGGGAGAGGAAGCTGAAGGCGGTGTAGCGGATCTCCAGGCGCCGCGTGCCCGGCGGCAGCATCCAGCCGCCCCACGGAGAGAGCGGCTTCTCGTCGGCCAGCACCTCCTCGATCGCCACCGCCAGCGGCCGGCGGACCGGCTTGAGCTGCGCGGGGTCGACGGTCACCAGCCCGCCGCGAGTTGCGAACCAGAGGTGGCCGTCGGGGTCCTTCCAGCGCGCCGAGTGCGCCATGTTGACCTCGACGCTCTTCAGGCCGTCGTCGAGGCCGAGCGTCGCGCAAGTCACCCTGGCGAGCTTGCCGGCCAGGACGTCCTCCAGCTCCCGCAGCGCCACCCGCGCCAGACCGCGGTTGCTGCCGAGCCACACCTGTCCCTGGTCGTCGAGGAGCGCCGACACGATGGCGTCGTCCTCCAGCCCCTGGCGCGAGGTGATCGTGGTCAGCCGGCCGCCCCGCGCGCGGACCAACCCGCCGCGGGTGGCGGCCCACACCGAGCCGTCCGGCGCCTCGAAGAGCGCGGTGACCGCCTCGTTCACCAGCCCCTGCGCGGCGGTGTAGACCTCGGGGCTCCCCGAGCGGATCCTCATCAGGCCGCCCAGGAACGCCGCCCAGACCGTGCCGTCCCTGGCAACCAGGATGTCGCTGACGTCGGCGGCGGGAAAGCTCGCTGTCACCCGCTCGCCCTGCATGCGCGACAGCTGGGAGCCGTGGCCGACCCAGACGCTTCCCTCGGCGTCCTCGACGAGCGCGGCGACGCGGTCGCGGGGCAGGCCGGCGATCTCCAGCCGCTCGACGCGGCCGTCGCGCACGCGGGCGAGCCCCGCTCCGCCTCCCAGCCAGAGCGAACCGTCCGGCCGATCCAGCAGCGCCTTCACATGGTTCGACGGGAGCCCGTCGCGGACGGTGAGCACGCGGACCTGATCCCCGTCGATGCGGGCCAGGCCGGCATCTTCTGTTCCCACCCAGAGCCCGCCGTCGCCGGTCCGCCGCAGCGACCAGACGAAGTCGCTGGGCAACCCCTCGCGCGTGGTGAACGTGAGGGCTCGCGGGTTCTTCAGGCGGATCAGCCCTCCGCCGTTGGTGGCCACCCAGAGTCCCCCCTCGCGGTCCTCGCGGATGGCCCAGATGAAATCGCCGTCGAAGCCGTTCCTGGTGCTCCAGAGCGAGAGCCGGCCGTCGTGCAGGCGCTGCAGCCCGCCGCCGTCGGTGCCGATCCAGACGTTGCCGTCGCGGTCGGTGGCCAGCGACCAGATGCGCTCGTGGGCCAGCCCTTCGGCCGGCGTGATCGCCGAGATCCGCCCGTCGTGGGTGCGGCGCACCACGCCCCCGCGCTCGGTGCCGATCCAGAGGCTGCCCTCGTCCTCCGCCAGGCACATCACGGTGTCGTCGGTGAGGCCGTCGGCGGTGGTCAGGCGGTCGAGCCGCCCGTCGCGCAGCCGGTAGAGGCCGTCGCTGGCGCCGATCCAGAGCGAGCCGGTGCGGTCGCGCAGCAGCGCCCTCACCGTCCCGCCGACCGCCTCGGTGCCCGGCTCGCGGGCGAACTGGCCGCCGCTCCACCCGAAGACGCCGCCGGGCGTGGCGGCCAGGATGCGGCCGTCGCGCTCCTCCAGGAGCGCGAAGACGATGTCGGAGGTCAGCCCCAGCGCGGTCCCGCAGCGGGCGAAGCGCTCGCCGTCGCGGCAGACCAGGCCGCCGCCGTAGGTGCCGATCCAGAGCCGGCCGTTGCGATCCTCCAGGATGCAGCGGATCCAGTTGTTGGTGAAGGCCGGAGCGTTGGCCTTGCTGAAGACGACCGACCTCACGCCGTCGAACCGCGCCAGCCCTTCCACGGTCCCCACCCAGAGGTAGCCGTCGCGGGTCTGGAGCACGGCGCTGACGTCGTCGTGGGGGAGCGTCTGCGGCGCGCGCCAGACCGTCTTCACGTACTGGGTGACGGCGATCGACGGGTCGAGCGCCGCCGCCCGCTGCGCCGGCAGGGTCAGGGCCGCGGCCAGCCCCACCGCTGCCACCCGTAGAAACGGACGCATGTTGCGACGGGTAGTGTCGCATCCGGCAGCGCCCGTCGCGTTCGTTGACCGCCTCCGGGGGGTCTGATACAACCAGCACACCCCCGGTAGGCGCACGACCTCGCGGTTCCCGCGACCGGCGCGCCCGCCGACGACGATCTCGGTCGGGACGTGGCGCAGCCTGGTAGCGTACTTGAATGGGGTTCAAGGGGTCGCGGGTTCGAATCCCGCCGTCCCGACCATTTGTCAACTCACAGCGCAAGACAGCGAATCCCGTCGTCCCGACCCGTGCAAGATGCGAGGGCGTTGAGAGACCGATCTCTCAACTTCTCTCGAGAGCCCCTCAGGGCACCCCCGCCACGAAGATCGAGTCCGCCGACTCGTTGTCGATCACCGTCGCGTACGAGAAGACCGGCTCATCCGACTCGACGAGCGCCCACGCCGCGTCGTCCGTCACGTTCCCCGCGCCGACGGCGGTGAAGATGTCGTTGATCTGCAGCGGCTCCTGGACGTCGAGGTTGCGGGTGACCTTGCCCAGAACCGTTCCATCTCCCTTGTGCAGCGTCACTGTCACCGTGGCCGCCTCGCCGGGATTGAAGAAACCCACGTTGGTGCGGAAACCGTGAGCCAGCGTTCCGCCGCTGCCGGCCAGGCCGAACAGGTAGGCGCGCTGCCGTGCTTCGGTGGTCTCGAGCGCGGGGATCGCGGTGCCGGTGGTGGGCGCGGGCAGCGCCGGCGAGTAAGTGCGGGTCAGGATCGAGAGGTCGCCGAAGCCGGCGTCCCAGTAGAGGCGGAGCGCGCCCGAGGTGCCCGGGTGATGCAGATAATTCTCCAGGAAGTTCTCGTAGCGTCTGGAGGTCTGGGGACTGACGGTGAGGTTCGCCTCCTGGAACGAGCAGGGTTGCCCGGCGGCACAGGAGTGCTGGACCTGCAGGCGCGTGGCCGCGGGGCCCCGGTGGAGCGCCCACAGGTCGGTCTGGAACAAGGTGTTGTTCTGTCCGCGGATCGAAGCGGCGGCGGGCACGACCATCTCCCGCGGATTCGACGGCGCCGCGAAAACGTCGTCGACGAAGACCTCGGCGGTTCCGCCCTCGACGTTCTTCCGGAACGACACCCGCACCAGGAACGAGGCCACCGGCGAGGGCGCGCCCCCCGGGAAGGTGATGAGATCGTTCCAGAGCACGTTCGACCCGGCATCTCCGCCGACGCTGCCGCTGGCGAGCGACTCGCTCGACTGATCGTCGCCGGTGGTGCAGCCGGCCGCCGGATAGCCGAGCACCTGCAGACGCAGATCGACGACGCCGCCGGCACCCGCGGGCAGCGCACCCCAGCGCCAGCGCAGTGCCGCTGCCGCCGCGCGCGCCGGAAAGCCGTCCACGCAGCGGGTCAGCGTCACGGAGATGCCGCTGGCCGCGGCGGTATTGGTCAGCAGCACCGAGCCGGAGCCGGACTTGTTGTACGAATCGTCCTGGCTGTAGCCGGCGCTTCCGGAGCCGGTGAAGGTCCAGCCGGCGGTGGAGCCGTCGAAGCCGCCGTTGGGGATCAGGTTCTGCGACAGCGCCGGGAGCGCCGTCAGGAAGAGAGCGAGGACCGTACGCTTCATGGCTCCACCTCGGCGCCGAATATCTCCCGAGCGGAAGCCCACGAGCTAGCTCTTTCATCAACATGCCGGTCGCGAGACTCGCCACCGGGCACGTTCTTGCCTTCGTGCAAGGGAACGGGCTGTGCCCCTGCTGGGTGACGACGGTTGAGCGTTGACGACTCGACTGGCGGGGGAGAGGTTCAGACCGCGAGGTGCCTCATCATCGCGCCCAGCGTCTCGCGATCGGTGCGCTGTTCGCCGACTGGCCGTTTGCATTCTTCAAGGCGTGATCGTCACCGTCCAGCTCGCCTTGAACCCCCCGTAGGAGGCGGTGATCGTGACCGCGGTCGCCGCCGCCGGCTTGCCGGCCGTGAAGCTGACGAGGGTGTCTCTCGTTCCACTTGCGATCCTGACCGTCCCGGACGGGTTCGAATCCCGCCGTCCCGACCATATTGAATCCGTGGAGCACAAACGAATCGCCTACGATTCGGATTCCGAATGCGCTCGTGGGAGTCGGGGCTGGCGCGCTCCTCACAGCGCTGCTGCTCGGGCCGCCCGCATCAGCGCGTCCTGCTTGTACCTATGCCGTCGACGGCAAGACGAACACCACGGTCACTCTGGGCTCGTCTGGCGGCACAGTCACGGTGCAGGTCGCGACGCGTTCCGACTGCACGTGGACGCCGAACCCAGACAAGTCATTTCTTGCGATCGTCGGCCAGTCCGCGACCACTGGCAATGGCACGTTCACGTTCTCGGTCGCTGTTCTGCCCAGTACCGCCCCTCCCCGCACCGGGAAAATCACCGTGCCGGCCGTCGGCTCTCCGACGTACGTCGTTATCCAGCAGAGTCACAATTCGCTGTAAGGGAGAGCGAGCGTAGGGCTGACGTTCTTGCTTTCGGGCTCTTGATTGCAGTCAAGGGGCCGCGAGTTCGACCGGCGGGCGTCACGCTGCCTTCGTCATCCCCGCGAGCATCTGCTCGAGCGCGGCCTGGTTCGGGCCGACGAACCTCCCGGCGTCACGTACGGCCGCGATCGACGCGAGCATCGGGTCCATCAGGCGTCCCGTCGCCGGTGGGAGATGGCTGCTCAGGATCATGGCGGGTTGGACCTTCCGTACCTCGTCGAGTTCGGCGGCGAGAGCGTCCCGGTCCACCTTGTGGAGCCACGGCGAGTCGACCGTAGCCCAGAAGACCTGCCCTTCGCTCAGCTCCTCGGCGCTTAGCTCCTCGGCGGTCTGCGGCACCTCCTGGAGCAGCGCGCCGAAGCAGTCCGAGCTGAAGAGCGCCCGCGATGCGTGCTCGTAGAATCCGGTCGTGCACGGGTTGTCGAAAGTCGGCGGACGGAGCGCGGTGAGCGTGCGATTCCCGAGCGTCACCGTCTCGCCCGGGTTCACGAAAAGAACGCGGTCGAGCGGGAGGGGCGACGCCAGGCTCATGATACCCACCCCCAGGAACGTCGTGACGAGGCGGATGCGCGGGTTCTCCGCCAGGAGCCGCGCGAGGCTCCCGGTGTGGTCGAAGTCGGTATGCGTGAGCCAGATCCATCGCAGGTCTCGAGGGTCGATCACGTTGCTCAGCACCCGCATGAACTCGTCGCTTTCGACGCCGGTCCCGGAGTCGACGAGCATTGGCTCCGTTCCCTCGAGGACGAACGCGTTGACAGGCACCCTGCCGAGGCCGGGAATCGGGAAGGCAGAGGTGAGCACGTGGACGCCCTCTGTGGCCGTGAACGATTCGATCATGGTGTCCTCCTGATGCCGGGATGTGTAACGACCCGGTTCTCCGTTACACGTATCGAGAGGACGCGCCGGTGAGCGCGGCTCTTTCGGATGCGGACGTGGTCAGGCGGATCGGCGCGGGGGATGTCGAGGCGGAAGCGGAGCTCTTCCGCAGGATGGCCCCGCGCATCCGGCTCTACGGCATGCGGCATCTCCGGCAGGCGCAGGCCGCCGATGACCTCGTGCAGCAGGTGCTGGTGACGACCATCGAGGCGCTCCGGGCCGGGAAGCTGCGCGAGCCCGAGCGGCTCGCTGGCTTCATGCTCGGGACCTGCCGGATGACAGTGCTCGACCAGCGCCGCAGCGCGCAAAGGCGGGAACGCCTTCTCGCCGAGTTCGGGGCGGACCTCGTGCCAAGCACACGAGACGACGAGCCGTGCCTCGATCGCGAGCGCGTCGCCCGGTGTGTCGAGGCGCTCAAGGAGCGCGACCGGACGGTCGTCGTGCTGTCGTTCTATGACGAGGAGTCGAGCTCCGACGTGGCGCGGTTCCTGGGCACGTCCGAAGCGAACGTCCGCGTGATCCGGCATCGAGCGATCCGGGAGCTGCGCCGCTGCCTGGGAGCACCGTCATGAGCGCGAACGCCCCGGAGCGCTGCGCGCACGCGATCGCCGAGCCGGTCCTCGTGGACTACTGGATCGGAATCCTCGGCGAAGCCGAAGAGCAGGAAGTGGAGGAGCACCTCTTCGCCTGCGGCGCCTGCGCGTCGCGTGCGACGGAGATGAAGGCGCTCGCGGACGTGCTCTCGGGTCTCGCGCGGGAAGGAAACCTCCGGGTCGTGGTGAGCGACGAGCTCCTTCGACAAGCCTCCGCGCGAGGGCTCAAGGTGCGAGAGTACGCCGCGCGGCCCGGCGACATCGTGGAGTGCACGGTGATCGCGGACGACGACCTCCTCGTGGCACGCCTCGTCGCCGATCTGCCGCCCATGGAGCGAGTGGACCTCTGCTGGTGCACCGAGCACGGCGACATCGTCCAGCGGTTCTCGGACATACCTCACATGGCTGGCGCCAGCGAGGTGGTGTTCCAGCAGTCGATCCGGTGGGCCAAGGCCGGTCCCACCGCGAGCATGGTCGCGCGTCTCGTGAGCGTGGACGCTCAGGGGGTGGAACGCGTGCTCGGGGAATACGTATTTCGGCACACGCGCACGCTCCCGGGCCCCGGGAGCTGGGCGCCGTAGACGCCGAGTCACTCCGACGAGGTCCGCGGAGCAGCCACGTTGTAACGCTGGCGTCCTTTTGACGTGGCGATCGAGCACGGTGAGTGGGGGGCGGCTTTCCACCCCAAGGACGGGTCACCGGGGCTGCCTGCCGGCGGCACCTATCTGACTGTCTACGCTCGGAGCGCGGGCGGTGACGTCCGCATGATCCGCGACACGTTCAACGGCATGCCTGGTCGATAGGGCGAGACAGGGAAATCGTCAGCAGACGGACGCAGCATGAGCGGAGAAGACAACGTGCGGGCAATCGGGCGGCGAGTCGCCGGAGGCAGCCCTTGCGGGAAGCCCCGCCTCGCTTCAAGTATTCTCAGCGCTCATGCGGGAGACCGGCGCCTCCTTTCGGGCTCGCTGGGCTGCCGTGAACGCAGTTCAGGACGAGGAACTGCGGCGCCTGTCGGTGGACGAGCGGTTTGATCAGCTCCTGCAGCTCTTCGAGCTGAGGACCCTCGTCCGGCCTGACCCGAAGACCGATAGGGAGCTGGCCTCTGTGCGGCGGCGATGGGCCGAGCTCCGCCGGCGTCATCTTGCCCGCGGCTAGCCCCGTCGCGCCCCTTCTCGGTGCGCTCCAGGCGCTCGAAACCTGGCTGCGGTCCGAGGGGCTCGATCACGTGTACATAGGTGGTCTTGCCGTGGCCTTGGTAGGGAGGCCGAGGATCACCCAGGACATCGACGGGATCGTCCTTCTTGGCGAGATGTCCATCCAGGAGTTCCTGAGCCGGGCAAGAGCGGCGGGCTTCTTCACCCGCGTGCCGGACGCCGTCGCGTTCACCGTCAAGAGTCGGGTCTTCCTTCTGCGACACGAAGGCACGAAGGTCCCGATCGACCTTTCGATCGGGTTTCTCCCATTCGAGGAGGAAACCGTCCGGCGAGCGCGGCTAATGAAGACCATGCGCTTCGAGATCCCGGTCGCGACACCAGAAGATCTTCTGATCCTCAAGGTCATCGCCGGCCGGCCCCGCGACATCGTCGATATGGAAGGGTTGCTCGCCGCCAATCCGGGAATCGATCGGGGTCGCGTTCGCTCCGCAACCGCGATGTTCGCTGAGGTGCTCGAAGCCCCGGAGATTCTCGAGACCCTCGAGCGGTTGCTCGAGGCTCCTCGTCAGAGAACGACACGGCGGACCAGTCGACCTAAACGCTGACCAGCGCGATTCTTCAAGCAGCCCTCGTCGTCGCGCGGCCCCTCCTCGACGAGGGTTTCCTCCTCCGACTGCGAGTAGCCGCATCTGGTCGAAGCATTTCACGCCAAAGCAACCTACGGACGTAGGAGTACGTACGTGTCTTGGCGGCGTTCGCGTCCGACTCGTGAGGTGACGCCGACTGCAGCCCGGACGGAGTGAGACGATGGAGATGAACCGCCGATCCTTTCTCAAAGCGGCAGCAGCAATCGGTGCCTCGCTCGCATGGGTCGGACCGGCTCGAGGTTCGCGTGTCCGCTGGCGTGAGCGGCGTGATCTCTATCCGCAAGGGGTCGCCTCGGGCGATCCCGATCCGCACAGCGTCATCCTGTGGACGAGGCATCCGTTTGCCCAGGGCACACGCCAGCTCCTGACCGTCGAGGTCGCCGAGGATGAGGCCTTCCGCCGAGTCATTGCGCACGCGCAGGCACCGGTCTCGAGCGCCGCGGACTGGACCGCGCGCGTCCTGATCGGCGGACTCCAGCCGGCGCGCACCTACTGGTATCGCTTTACCGACACGCAAGGGAACGGCAGCCGGGTCGGTCGCACGATCACCGCGCCGTTGCCAAACGATCCACGCACCGTGAACTTCGCATTCGTGAGCTGTCAGGACGTCAATGAGGGCAAGCTCAACGCCTACCGCCGGATGATCCACGAGGACGAACGCGCTCCCGCCGCCCAGCAGCTCGGCTTCGTCCTGCACCTGGGCGATTTCATCTACGAGGTGGTTCAGTACCCCGAGGAGGTGAAGACCCGCTACGACCGCACGATCTACGAGGTCGCGCATTTCACGGACGGCCACAAGGTCGGGAACTTCCACATCCCTCTGACCCTCGACGGATACCGCGCCGTCTACAAGGGCTATCTCTTAGATCCCGACCTCCAGGACGCTCGCTCGCGCTGGCCGTTCGTCGCCATCTGGGACAACCACGAGTTCTCGTGGCAAGGCTGGCAGAGCATCGTCAAGGCGGGGAAGTTCGAGCGGCCTGGCCAGAGCATCAAGGTCGCGGCGAATCAGGCCTGGTTCGAGTACATCCCCGCGCGCGTTTCTCCGCCGGGCGGTTCCCTCGAGCGCTTCGATCCACCCCCCGTGAAAGACGTTCCGATCACGGAGTTCGACAGCGACGGGCTGGGCGTCGAGCCGAACAATCTGAAGGCGATCAACAGCCTCAAGGCCTACCGGGCGCTCCGGTACGGCCAGCACCTGGACCTGATCATCACCGACCAGCACAGCTATCGGAGCGCGGACCCCTTCAGCGATCCCTCCCTCGGGAAGCTCGGCGGGGAAGAGTTCCTCCAGATGTTTCCCGAGTCCGGCATGCGGCTCCTGGACGGCGGGCGCGCCTTCAACGGCGGCAATCCACCCGCGGAGATCGGGTTCAACGACGCGCACGTTCCCAATCCGCAGCGGAACGCACCGCCGCAGACGATCCTCGGGGCCGAGCAGAAGAAATGGTTCAAGGAGAAGCTGAAGAGCTCGGCGGCGACGTGGAAGATCTGGGGCAACTCCCAGGGCGTGCTGGATCACCGCGCCGATCCGCAGAACCTGCCGGCGGGCCTCACCAAGGAGCGGTGGCCCGCGAACGCTTTCGCATCCATGGGCGGGGGTGATTACGGCACGGCGTACGTGGAGCGCGCCGAGATCTACGACCTCGTGCGCGACGCGAAGATCACCGGCTTCGCGATCGTCTCCGGCGACCTCCACAGCTTCTGGGCCGGGTATGCGGCCACGGATCTTCCGCCCGGCAGGTTCGAGCCGGTCGGCCTGAGCTTCGTCGGCGCGTCGCTCATCAGCCCCGGCGCCATGGAGTCCCACGAGCACAGGCTCCCGAAGGACGCTCCGTTGCGGCCGCTGTTCCTTGCCGACAAGCCTGCGGGGGCGAAGCCGGACTGGACGCTCAACATGCTGCTGAGGCACGGCGTCCGTGCGTGCCTGGAATACGCGAAGAGCTTCGACCTCGACCGCGCGCGGGCGCTCTCCAACCCGGACCTCGCTCCGCACCTCGAGTTCGTGGACCTCGGAGCACACGGTTACGCGAAGGTGCAGCTGTCGGCCGGCGAGATGCGCACCGAGTTCGTCTGCATCCCGCGTCCCATCGCGCGCAGCGAGAGACCGGACGGGGGGCCCATCAGGTATCGGGTGCAGCTCACTGCCGCACTCTGGAAGAGCGGAGAGCGCCCGAAGCTGAAGACCTCGGTGCTCGAAGGGGACGTTGGACTGGCGATCTGAGCGCTTGGTCGAGCGCCCTCTGTCGTGAGCACTTGCCTGTCCGCTAGCCTGGGCCGGATGACCGAGACCAACGCGACCTGGCGCGTGCTCGAGGACGTCGCGGCAAGAGCCCAGCGCTACCTGGAGTCCCTTCCCGAACGGCGCGTCTTTCCCTCGCGCGAAGCGCTCGCGGCGCTGACGGCGTTCGACGTTCCTCTGCAGGAGGCGCCGATGCCCGTCGCGGCGCTCGTCGAGGAGCTCGACCGCATCGGGACGCCGGCGACGGTCGCGATTCCCGGGCCCCGCTACTTCGGGTTCGTGAATGGCGGAGCGTTGCCGGGCGCCCTGGCCGCCAACTGGCTCTCCACCGCCTGGGAGCAGCACGGCGCTTTCCAGGTCGGCTCTCCCGGGAGCTCGCTCCTGGAGCGCGTGGCGCTCGGTTGGATGATCGAGCTGCTCGGCCTGCCGGCCTCGAGCACCGGCGCCTTCGTCACCGGCACCACCGCCGCGCACATCGCGGCATTGACGGCCGCGCGCGATACCCTCCTGGCGCGCGCCGGCTGGGACGCGCGGGCGCAGGGACTCTTCGGAGCGCCCGAGGTCGCGGTGATCACCGGCGGCGAAGGGCACTCGACGCTCTTCAAGGCGCTCGGCGTGGTGGGCCTGGGCCGCAGCCGCGTCGTGAAGGTGCCGGCCGACTCCCAGGGCCGCATCCGAGCCGACGCTCTTCCGGCGGTCGCCGGCCCTACGATCGTGTGTCTTCAGGCCGGCAACGTGAATACCGGCGCCTGTGATCCGTTCCGCGAGGTGATCGAGCGTCTTCGCGGCCGGGAGGACGCTCCGGTCTGGGTCCACGTCGACGGCGCCTTCGGGCTCTGGGCGCGTGTCGCGCCCGCGCGCGCGCACCTGGTCGACGGCGTCGAGCTGGCCGATTCGTGGGCCACGGACGCTCACAAGTGGCTGAACGTCCCGTACGACTGCGGCATGGTCTTCGTGCGCGACGGGAACGCATTGCGCGCGGCGATGTCGCTCAGCGCCGAGTACCTGCCCAGCGACCCGGGAAGCCCGTCGGACTACACGCTCGAGGCGTCACGCCGGCCGCGCGGCGTGGACGCGTGGGCGGCGCTGAGGTCGCTGGGCCGCTCGGGCCTCGCCGATCTCGTCGAGCGGACCTGCCGCCTTGCGAAGCGGTTCGCCGATGGGTTCGTGGCCGCCGGTTTCCCGGTCCTCAACGACGTCGTGCTCAACCAGGTGCTGGTCTCCTTCGGCGATGCCGAGCGCACGCGCCGGGTCATCGCGGCCATCCAGGAGGAGGGCACGTGCTGGTGCGGTCCGACCGTGTGGCAGGGGCGGAGCGCGATGCGGGTGAGCGTGATCTCCTGGGCCACGACCGAGGCCGACATCGACCGCTCGCTCGCCGCCATCGTGCGCATCGCCGGTCAGGTCCGTTCCGTACACGCAAGCTAGTCTGACGGTGCCGGCAGCCTGTACGCTCCCCCGGAGGAACGGCGTTCTTGAAGATCGCAATCGTCGGAGCGGGTGGTCTGGGCGGCTACTTCGGGGGCCGCTGGGCACAAGCCGGTCTCGACGTGACGTTCGTCGCGCGCGGCGCGCAGCTCGAGGCGCTGCGGGCGCAGGGACTGTCGATCAGGAGCCCGCTCGGCGACGCCCAGGTCGAGGTGCGCGCGCTGCCGGATCCTGGCGAGGCGGGCCCGATGGACCTCGTCGTCGTCGCCACCAAGACCTGGCAGCTGCCGGCCGCCGCGGCCAGCCTGGCGCCGCTGGTGGGGGAGCGGACCGCGGTGCTCTCGACCCAGAACGGTGTCGAAGCCGCCGACGTCCTCGCCGCCGCGTTGGGGCGAGAGCGCGTGCTCGCCGGGACGTGCCGGATCATCAGCTACGTCGAGGCGCCCGGCGTGATCCGGCACGTCGGAGTCGCGCCGACGCTCACCTTCGGCGAGGTCGACGGCGGCATCTCCGAGCGTGCCCGGGAGATCCTGGATCACCTGGCAGGTGCACCGGCGGCGACGGTCGTCCTCTCGCCGCGGATCGAGGTCGACCTGTGGGAGAAGTTCGCCTTCTTCACGGCGACGAGCGCGATCGGCGCCGTCACCCAGGTCCCGGTCGGCGTCTGGCGGGACATCCCGGCGCTGCGCGCGCTCTTCACCCGGGCGATGGCCGAGGCGATGGCGGTCGCCCGGGCGCGCGGCGTTTCCCTGCCCGAGGAGAGGCTCGAGGCCGCGCTGCGATTCCTCGACGGCATCCCCGCTGCCGGCACCAGCTCGCTGCAGCGCGACCTCCGCGACGGAAGGCGCACCGAGCTCGAAGCCCTCAGTGGCGCCGTCGTCCGCCTGGGCGCGGAAGCGGGAGTCGACACCCCCGTCCACGCCACCCTCTATGCCTCGCTGCTGCCGGGCGAGCTCCGGGCGCGCGGCGAGCGGCTCGTCGTCCAGCCCCCGCCGTAGGTACGCGCTACTTCCCCCCGCCCTTCCTCGGCGTGGCGGTCGGCGTCATGGTTCGCGTCGCGGTCTGCGTGGGCGTGGGCGGTACCGGGGTGAAGGTCGGCACCATCGTGGCGGTCGCCGTCGGCACGGCGGTCGGCGGCCTGGTCGGCCAGGGTGTCGCTGTGATGGTCGGGGTGGGGGTCGCCATGACGTTCTGGCAGTACACCCCCATGAAGCCCGTCGGGCAGTTGCAATAGCCATAGCCGAAGCAGATCCCGCCGTTCTGGCAGGTCGTGATCTGCGAGCTGGCCGAACACGTGCTCGAGCCGTCGGGGCTCGTGACCGTGACGCTGAGGCCCATGGTCCCGCTGGCGCCGGCCGCGAAGTAGATCGTGCGAGTCCCCGCGCCGCCCTTGATCGTCCCGTTCGTGACCGTCCACGAATACGTCGCGCCGGCACCTGCGTCCGGAACCGATGCGGTGGTTTCCGGCCCTTGAATAAAGGGGCATGTGGTCGAAGACACCGTGATCGTGCAGACGGGCGGCGTCGCCGTCAGAGGGACGGGAACGGCGACGGCGGCCGCGACCAGGAGCGCGCGGAACCAGTCGGTGTTTTTCACTCTCGTCCTTCTTTCTCGTCGCGCTAACGCGTGATGACGCTGGCGGTGGTGTTCCCCTGCGCGACCCACGCATGAAGTCCGGGCCCAGCCGCCACGGTTGCTGCGGTCACGCCCGGCTCCTGGATCCACGCCGATCCGCTCCAGCGGTAGAAGCTGAAGCCCCCGTTCATCATGATGTAGACCGTGCCGTCAGGCCCGACCGAGATGTCCCTGGCGGCGGGGCCCGGAATCTGCGACCAGGCGGTGCCGGACCACTTGTAGATGGCGCCGGCGTTGTTGACGAGCCAGGGATTGCCGTCCGGGCCGACCGAGATCCTGAGGCCAGCTCCCGTGCCCTTGACCCAGCCGGAGCCGTTCCAGCTGTAGGGGATCATGTCCGATCCGATGATCCAGACGGCGCCGTTGGCGCCGATGCCGATGTCGTTCGCCGATCCCGGCATCGGCTGCCAACCGGAGCCGTTCCACCTGTAGATCCCTTTGCTCAGGTTGACGACCCAGGGCACTCCGTTCGGATCGACCGCGATGCGGATGCCCGAGCCGGTCACTGCCTGGGGTCCCGTCGCCGTCAGGCGGGAGATCGTACCTCCGTTGATGAACCATACCGCGCCGTTGCTGCCTACCGCGATGTCGGTCGTCGCCGTGTAGGAGGTCGCCGTCCAGCCCGAAGGGACGCCCGGAGTCGGAGTCAGCGTCGGGACCGCCGTCGCGATCGGGATGGGAGAGGGCGTCGGCGTGGGAGCGACAGGGACGGTGTACGTCACCGGCAGCGGGTTCGTGCAGGGGCCGAACTCATACGTGGGGATCCGGTCGATCGCGCAGAGCCGGAAGTAGTAGGTGACGCCGCTGGTGAGGCCCCCCCAGAGCTGGCTGGTGGCGGTCCCGGCAGCTTGCGTCGAGCTCTTGCCGATCGTCGGGAAGCTCGTGGTCGTGGAGACCTCGAGGGAGTAGTTGTCGGCACCGGCCACCGGTGACCAGCTGAAGGTGACCCGCCAGGTCGTCGGCGTCACATACACGCCCGGTGAGGACTGGTAGGGCGGGTCCTGCTGCGGGGCACCGGCCCTGAAGTTCGTCGGTACCGTCATCTGCGCCACGGCCGATGCGCTGATCAGGGAGGCGCAAAACGCAAGCGCGACCAAGCGTTGTCTCGACATGACCACGTTCCTCTTCTGTTCTTTTCGTTCGATGGACGGAAGTAAGAGTAGGGTCGCTCGCGTGAAAGGTAAATACGTAGAACTACGTATTCAGCGCGTCAGCGCGCGATCAGCTTCGCGAAGCGCGGCTCGGAGCGCAGCGCGTCGAAGTTGGGGTCGATCGCGATCCAGCCCTTGGTGATGTAGTACGGCACCTTCAGGAGCGCCTCGAGCTCATCGAGCGCCTTCCCCTGCTCTCCGGAGAGGATGAGCACGCGCACCAGCTGGTGCTGCATGTAGGGGCCGTAGAAGGCGTCCTTCGAGGCGGGCAGCAGCTCCACGGCGCGCCTGGCGGTCCGGATCGCCTCGGCCTTGCGGCCGAGATAGGCCTCGGTGAGACCGGCGAGCGCGTGCAGCTGGCTGTCTTCGGGCGATGCCGCGAGCTGCCGGCTTAACGCGGCAAGCGTGATCTCCGCGTACTTCTTCACGTTTGAAGGATCGCGGTTCAGCGCGTAGGCCTGGGTGAAGCACAGCGCCCAAACCGCACGGTTGTCGTCGAACGAGCTCGGCGTCATCCCGAGCAGCAGCTGCCGCTGAGAGCCGTCGAGCACCCAGATCAGGTCGTTATAGGCGGACAGGTAGCCAACGAGCGCGGCCTGCGTCACGTCCTTGGGAGCGGTTTTCAGAGAGGCGCGCGCCGCGGCCAGGTCGCCCTCCTGGAGGAACGTCATCGCCCGCGACTCGAGCGCCGGAAGGTTGGCCGGCGCGATCCGGAGGACTGCCTCGAAGGCCTCCCGTGCCTCCAGCGTCCGGTGGAGGAAGGCCGCCGCGGTCCCCAGGCGCCGCAGGGTGGTGTGCGAGCGGGGATCCAGCTGGCGAGCCTCCTTGAGGTGCGCGATCGACGCCTCCCAGCGCCCCAGCCCCAGCTCGGCGAGCGCCACCGAGGCAACGTACTCGGCGCCTCCGGGGGCGGCGGCCCGGGCCTTCTCGCAGGCGGCGAGGGCGCCCGCGTTGTCCTTCCGGACGTTGCTGAGATAGTCGGCCTCCGCCAGATTCCCCTCCGGGCGCTCCGGGGCCAGCGAGAGCGCCTTCTCCGCGGCGCTCCGCGCCTCTTCGGCGAGCCGAGGGGAGGGCTCGCTCTGGAGGTAGAGGAAGGAGGCAGCGCGGCTCCGCTGGGCCCATGCCTCGGCGAAGCGGTCGTCGAGCGCGACCGCCTTGCGGTAGTCCTCGAGGGCCCGCCTCAGGCGCACCGGGTCCGTGTCCATGCCCTCCGAGGCTTCCTGGCCGCGCAGGTAGGCCTCGTAGGCCTCCAGGTTCTCGGTCGGCTTCTGCTCGAGCTTCTTCTTCGAGCCCTCCGAGAGCGCGACGTCCAGCGCCTGCGCGACCTTCGTCGCGATGTCGCCCTGCACCTGGAAAACGTCGGTGAGCGTGGCTTCGAAGGGCTGCCTCCACTGCGACTCCGAGGTCTGGACGGCGACCAGCTCGGGGCTCACCTGCACGCGGCGCGCGCCGGACTCGCTCTTGGCGAAGCGGACGGTGCCGGTGAGCAGGTAGTCGACGTCGAGCTCCTGTCCGATGACGCGTGGCGTCTTGGTGGTCTTCTTGTATCCGGTCGAGCTGGTGCGTGCGATGACCCCGAGCCCCGGCACGCCGGTGAGCTTGCCCCGCACCTCGTCGGTGATGCCGTCGGCGAAGTAGTCGTCGTCCGCGCTGCTGAGGTTCTCGAACGGGAGCACCGCCAGCCGCTTCACGCCGGTACGGCGCGTAGCGCTCGACGACGACGCCGGGACGGCCGGGCTCGCGGCCGGGGAGGCCGGAGGACGCCGCCAGATCGTCAGGGCGGCGGCGCCGACCACCACGATCGCGATCGCCACCCCGGCGGCCATCGGCAGAGCGCTCCTTCGCTCCGGCGCGGGCGCCGGCGCCGCGGACGGGGGCCCCGTAAGGCTGGCGAACGTGTCGAGCTCGAAGGCGATGTCGTGCGCCGACTGCGCGCGGGCGTCCGGGCTCTTCTCGAGGCAGTGCCGCAGGAGCCGCGTGAGCGCCGGCGGGATCGCCGACGGCGTCTGCGAGAGCTCCGGAGGCTCGTCTCGCAGGACCGACAGCATGGTGTCGCTCGGCGTGAGGCCCTTGAACGCTCTCTTGCCGGTGAGGAGCTCGTAGAGCATCGCGCCCAGCGCGAAGATGTCCGCCCGCTGGTCGACCGGCAGCCCGCGCACCTGCTCGGGGGCCATGTAGCCGACGGTGCCCATCACGGAGCCCGGCGTGGTCGGGCTCGGCGGCGCCGCGGTGGGAGAGTGCGTGTCGCGGTCCGCCTCCGACGGCCCGGTCCGCTTGGCGAGGCCGAAGTCGAGGATCTTCACCCGGTCGTCGTTCGTGATGAAGACGTTCTCCGGCTTCAGGTCACGGTGGACGATGCCCTTGGCGTGCGCGGCCGAGAGCCCCCGCGCGATCTCCCGCGTGTACTCGAGGGCCTTCCGCTGCGGCAGGGGGGCGCCTTCCTTCAGCTTGTCGCGCAGGGTCTCGCCCTCGAGAAGCTCCATGACGACGTAGGAGATGCCGTCCTCCGAGCCGAACTCGAAGATGCCGAGAATGTTGGGGTGGGAAAGGGCCGCCAGCGCGCGCGCCTCGACCTCGAACCTGGCGAGCGCCTGCCGATCCGTCGCCAGCGTTGCCGGCAGGACCTTGATCGCCGCCTCCCGGCCGAGCCTGGCGTCGCGCGCGCGGTAGACCTCGCCCATCCCGCCCTTGCCGAGAGGCGCCACGACCTGGTAATGACCGAGCCTCGAACCGGCGAGCAGCGGCATGTCGGGGCAATTTACCGCACGCCCGTGGCTCCGCTCACCGCGCCGTTCAGGGGCGGGATCGAGAGCGGCGACCGCCGCGACTCCGCTCGAACACCATCAGCGAGTCCTGGTAGGGCGACCAACGGGGAAGGGGCAGGTCCACGACCTTCTCGTAGAGTTGCTCCAGGAGGTCGTGGAAGATGAAGTCCGCGGTTCGGCCTCGCCACTCGCCGATGTAGATGACCCTCGCGCCGCCGGCGGCATGGTGGCGAAGCAGCGCCACCGTCGCCATCGAGCTCGACAAGGGCGGCCAGCAGAGCATGAGGCTACGGTCGGGGCCCGATCCGGCGATCTCGACGCCGCCGCGTTCCACGTCCATCCACTGCACCGGCTTTCCGCACCAGACCCCTCCGCACCGGCACCCATGGGGGCAGTCGTCGGCAGCGCGAACGGCCATGCCCGCGTCGGTGAGGAGCCGCGCCCAGTAACCGGTTCCCGCGCCGATCTCGAGGACGCCGTGGGGGTTGTGCCTGACAATGGCTCGGATGGCTTCGTCGCTGGGTACTGCGCAGGCGAAGATGCCGATCAAGGCGGCGCGGGCTCGACGCTCCCGCACCTCGTCCCGATCAGCGCCGTGCTGCTCGGTCCAGAGGTCGAAGTAGGGATTCCCGAGGGGGCCGTCTCCGGTGCGTCGGCGGGGCCCGATCCGGTCGAGGACCGAGTGCAGGTCGTAGGGTGAGTCGTCCATGGTCGTCCAGCCAGGTTCCGATTGCGTGGCTGCGGCAAGCGATCATACGATCCGGGTGGGGTAAGCGCATGCCGGAAACACGAGCTGCCGCCTTTGTCAGAGCGGTTGCCGAAACTCCAGAGCTCAATCGGCGGGTGGCGGCGGCGGACCGTACGGCTTCGACCTGGGTCGAGATCGCCCGGGATTGCGGCTACGAGCTCTCGATCGAGGACCTGCTCGAATTCACCTCCGCAGCTACCGGCCAGCCTGCCACTGAGTCCAATGCCATCGGCCTTCTGTTGGCCGGTCCCGAAGAGCTGGACGACGCCGATCTCGAGAAGGTGAGCGGTGGGTTGATGACCTCCTCCAACACGCTCATCTTCAAGCCGACGGTGAAGCTGGACGACGGGAGCCACCACCTCGGAGGCACGACCCGAACCTGACGGATGCTTTTCCGTGGCCACGGGCGTGGGCTGCATGCCTCCTCGAGTGATCTGCATCGCTGTCAGGCCCTTCCCATGCGCAGGAGCGATTTGATCGCGCGGCGCTCGTTCATGGCGTCGTAGGCTTCTCGTACATGGTCGAGGGTCGTCTCGTAATCGAAGACGCGGCCGGGATCGATGCTTCCGTCGAGAACGTCGTCGAGGAGCTCCGGAATGTAGCGCCGGACCGGTGAGACGCCGCCGCGGAGCCCGATGTTGCGGAAGATGACGGTCTCGATCGGCACCTGCACTCCATGCGGCGCGCCGATCGCGCCGACCACGGAGCCGGGGCGCGCGATCGCGAAGGCCGTCTGCATCGACTCGTTGGTGCCGACGCATTCGAGGGCGGCGTCGACGCCGATCCCCTCCGTCATGTCGAGGATCGTCCTGTTCGCCTCTTCGCCCCGCTCGGGCACGATGTCGGTGGCTCCGAACGCGCGGGCCAGCTTCTGCCGGTCGGGATTCCGGCTCAGCGCGATGATGCGGCCGGCGCCCAGCCGCCTGGCGGCGAGGACGGCGCAGAGCCCCACCGCTCCGTCCCCGACGACCGCGACGACGTCGCCCTCCTTCACGCCGGCGCTCACCACCGCGTGGTGGCCGGTGCACATCACGTCGGAGAGCGCGAGAAGCGACTTCAGCAGCGCGTCGGAGTGTCCGGAGCCCGGGACCGCCACCAGCGTCGTGTCGGCGAATGGATTGCGTACCGCCTCGCCCTGGCCTCCGTCGATTCCATGATTCCCGAAGGAGCCGCCGTGCGCGCAGTTCGACGGCCATCCCGCCCGGCAGTGCGCGCAGGTGCCGTCATTGAACGTGAAGGGGGCCACGACGAGGTCCCCCTTCTTGAGGACGCGCACCTGCGAGCCGGTCTCCTCGACGATCCCGATGAACTCGTGACCAATGGGCCCGAGGGCGTGTGGAGATTCGCCGCGGTAGTACCAGAGATCGGAGCCGCAGACGCAGCCCAGCACCACGCGCACGACCGCGTCGGTCGGCTCCTTGATGACGGGATCGGGGCGCTCACCGGCTTCGATCGCGTGAGGTCCGTTGTAGATTGCGGCTCGCATGGCGTGTCGTTCCTCCCGTCGGCTCAGCTCTTGGGCGGCGCCTCCACGCCGGAGAACACCTGCACGGTGTCCGGGAGGCGCGCTCCGCGGATGGGGATCGCGGAAAGAGATCCGTTCAGCTCGGCGATCTCGGCGGCCGTGAAGCGAACGGCATCCGCGCCGCTGTTCTCGATCATGTGCGGCATCTGTGTCGTGCCGGGGATCGGCACGATCCACGGCTTCTGTGCCAGGAGCCATGCCAATGAGAGCTGAGCCGCCGTGACTTGCTTGCGGGCCGCCCAGCTCTTCACCAGCGCGACGACCGACAGGTTGTGCGGCAGATTCTCGGGAGAGAACCGGGACTCGACCCTGCGGATGTCGCCTTCCGCGAAGCGCGTGTTCGCGTCGATGGCACCGGTCAGGAAGCCCACGCCGAGGGGGCTCCATGGCACGAACCCGATGCCGAGCTCCTGGCAGAGGGGAAGCACCACCTCTTCCGGGCCGCGCCACAGCATCGAGTATTCGTTCTGAACGGCGGTGACGGGGAGCGCCGCATGTGCGCGGCGCAGCGTGTTCGGACCCATCTCGGAAAGGCCCCAGTGCAGGACCTTGCCCTGCGCCATGAGGTCCTTGATCGCGCCGGCGACATCCTCGATCGGCACCTGCGGATCGACCCGGTGCTGATAGAGGAGGTCGATGCGATCGGTGCGGAGACGCTTGAGCATCCCTTCCACGGCCAGCTTGATGCGCTCCGGCCGGCTGTCGAGGCCCGGGCGGCGCACTCCGGTCTCGAGGTCGATGTTCCAGCCGAACTTGGATGTGATCACGACCTTGCTCCGGAACGGCGCCACGCCTTCACCGAGGATCCTCTCCACCTCGTGTGGACCGTAGGCTTCGGCCGCGTCGAAGAAGGTGACACCGCGATCGAACGCCGCCCGGATGATGTTGATCATCTCGGGCCGCGTGGGAATCGTCGTCTGGTAGGTGCGGCTCATGTTCTGGACGCCCAGGCCGACGCTGGAGACCTCGAGCGCGCCGAGCCGGCGGCGTCCGCCGATGGTGCCCCCGTCGGCCCGCGATGCCGGTGTCTGCGCGCGTGCCGGCGCGCGGGGCAGCAGTGCGGCCGCGGCCAGTCCCAGGCCTTTGACCACCATTCCGCGGCGGCTCGGCAGAGCGCGGCCGTCCGCTCCGTTTCGATCGTTCTGTTCGTTGCTCACGAGCTGGTCTCCAAGCCGGAACGCGATCCTTCGTCTATTCGTTCGCGCCCTCGCGAGCTCTCCTCGCGCAGGCGCCGGATGTCCACCGTCGGCGCGCTTCCGAAGAGCCGTGCGTATTCGCGGCTGAACTGTGAAGCGCTGAGGTACCCCACTCGGCGGCTCGCGTCACCCACGTCCATCTCCGCCGCGAGCATCAGCCGGCGCGCTTCCTGCAGGCGAAGCACCTTCTGGTACTGCAGAGGGCTCATCGACGTCACCGCCCGGAAGTGGCGATGGAAGGCGGAAGCGCTCAGGTGGACGCGCGCGGCCAGCTCCTCGATGCCGATCGGTTGGTCGTAGTGGGACCTGAGCCAGGTCACCGACTTCGAGATGCGGTCCAGGTTCGACTCGGAGCGCCCCATCTGCGCGATCCGGATCCCCATCGGGCTGCGCAGGAGCCGGATCAGGATCTCGTCGATGACGAGAGGCGCGATGAGCTCGGCGTCGGACGGATGGTCCAACAGCTCGAGGAGCCGCGCCGCCGCATCGATCAGAGGAGCGTCGGCATCGAGGATGTAGACGGCCCGGTCTTCCGGAGAACGGGGAAGCCCACGGGGGAACGCCTTCGACGCCAGATCGGCGACGCGTACCGCGTCGAGATCGATCTTCAGCGTGAGGTACGGCTCGACGCGGCTCGCACGAGTGACTCGGGCGCCAACCGGAACGTCCACGGAGAAGACAGCGACCTGACCCTTTCCGTAACGGTATTCCGTGTCGCCGAGCATGACGCTCTTCGCTCCCTGCGCGACGATGCACACCGACGACCGCATCAGCGCGTGCGTCCGCTCCGCGTTCATGCGACCTGCCCGGATGGCGTAGGTGCCCGAGACACGCAGCGGCGTCGACCCTTCGGAGATCGCGTGGCGGCCGATCAGCCGCGAGAGATCAGCCAGGCGCATCGTCGGTTGCATCAGAGCCCGGGGTGGCTGCGCACGTCTCGACCGCTCACAGTCAGAATCTATGCCCGCGCAACGGATGGCGCTTGCCTAAACCTATCGAGTCGGTGTCACGATCCTGCCAGGGGCTGCCGGTCGCGCCGAGCGGCTGCCACGGACGCGGCTCTCCAGCTCGGCCAGGGCATCGGCGGTGTAGACGGCGAGGCGCTGGATGCCCGGCACCGACGTGTGACAGGCGGTGAAGCCGAAGTTCATGAACCCGGCGTAGCTCTCGCAGGTGATGTTGAGCGCCTGTCCGTGGGTGACGATGGAGGCGGGATAGATCGAGACCATCTCGGCCCCGCGGAAGTAGAGGGGCTTCTCGGGTCCCGGCACGTTCGAGATGGTGATGTTGAACATCGGCCGCGTGCGCCCGCCGATGCCGGTGAGGAGCGTGATCAGCGTGGGCGCCATGAGCAGCATGGTGTACTGCGTCATCGCCTGTCGCGGCAGCGCCTGCAGGTGCGCCTTGGAGTGCTGCACCGACGTGCGGATGGCCTTCAGGCGCTCCTGGGGGTCGGCGATGTCGGTGCCCAGCGTGGACACGATGAAGCTGAACGCGTTCCCGGTGCCCTCGTCGTCCGCGGGGCGCACCGAGATCGGGATGCCGGCGGTCAGCGGCGCGTCGGGCAGGGCGCCGCGCTCCAGCAGGAACCGGCGCAGAGCCCCGCCGCAGGTGGCGAGCACCACGTCGTTCAGCGTGCCGCCGCCCGCCTTGGCCACCTTGCGCAGCCGCTCCATCGGGAACCGCTGGGTGGCGAAGCGCCGCTTCTCGCGGACGCGGCCGTTGAGCACCGAGCGGGGCGCGGCGAAGGGCAGCGTCATCCCTTCTCCGCCCTCGCGGACGCGGGCCACCATCTTCCCGAAGGCGGAAGCCAGCTGCGGCAGCGTGCGCGCCTGCACGCTCAGCGCTTCCAGCGTGGCCGCGGCGACGTCGGCCATGCTGGCGGCGACCGGACGCGCGGCGCGCTGCGGCCGCGGCGCCCCGGAGCCCGACGCCCAGAACGGCGGCAGCGAGGCGCTGGTTTCCGGATCGGTGGCCATCGCGCGCTGCAGCATCTTCATGCCGCTGACGCCGTCGATGAGCGCGTGGTGGATCTTGATGAAGAGCGCGAAGCGCCGGCCTTCGAGGCCCTCGATGATGGTGCACTCCCAGGGCGGGCGCGCCAGGTCGAGCGGCGTGCTCTGCAACCGGCCCACCAGCTCGCCCAGCTCCCGCTCGCCGCCCGGCCACGGCAAGGCCGCGTGCCGCACGTGGTACTCGAGGTCGATGGCCTCCGTCTCCTCCCAGGCCGGCAGCGGGTTCCTCACCAGCCGGCGGTTCCAGGGTGGCGCGAAGACGCGGTGCGCGCGGAAGTCCGCCATCAGCCTCCGCAGGAAATCACGGCGCGCCCCCTTCGGCAGCTTGAACGTGAAGAGGCCACCCACGTGGTTGGGCGTCTCGCGCGACTCGGTGAAGAGCCAGGCCGCATCCAGGGGGCTCAGGCGAACGGTGCCGATCGAACCGTACCTCGCGCGAAGGCTACTTCAAGTGGCCGGCCGATCGGCGCTACTTCCGGCAGGCCAGCTCGACACGGCGGTTCCTCGCGCGGCCTTCGTCGGTGTCGTTGCTCGTGACCGGCTTCGACCTGCCGTATCCCTTTGCCCCGAGGCGCGACGGCTCTATGCCGTGCGCGACCAGCCACGTCACCACGGCCTCCGCGCGCGCGCCCGAGAGCTTCAGGTTGTACTCGTCCTTGCCCACGTTGTCGGTGTGGCCCTCCACCTCGACCGCGAGCTTCGGGCTCGCGCGGAGCGCGTCGGCCGCGGTGGCGAGGACGGCGTCGGACTCCGGTTTCAGCGTCGACTTGTCGAAGTCGAAGAAGACGCCGTAGAGCGGCGCGCGGCAGCTCTTCGCGAGCTCCGCGGCGAGAGAGCCTGCGTCTCCGACCTGGATCGTGTACTCGCCGCCCGACCCGTGGAGGTACGCCCAGACGTTGCGGCCGCTCTTCCCATAGTGGGCGATCAGCACCGCGTCGCTTTGCCCCACGCCCTGCGAGACGTGGACGATGTCCCAGCCCGCGGTCTTCAGCGCGTCACGATAGATCGTCGTGAGCTGGACGTTCGAGAGGCCGTCTTTCCGATACGCCTTCTGGATCGACGACGCGGCCATGACCTGCGCCTCCCGGCTCCCTTCCGCCGGCACGACGAGCGCGCCCTCGGGACCGCTGCCCGCGCGCGTGGAGCCGGGGATCGGCGAGAGGTACGGGAAGTCGCCAGCCTCGGCGGAGACCTTCTCGAGCGTCGGCCCGGGCGGCGTCAGCGTGAGCTTGACCGCCTGCGGGCGGAGCTCGACGACTTCCAGGCGCAGATCGCGTGTCGAGAACAACATCAGGTGCCCCCACGCGTCGCGGCCGCCTTTCTGATGCCGGAACGTCGCGCTGTACGGGTTCGCGTCGAACTCCTTCACGATCGTCCAGCCGCCCTTGACGAGCGCGGGCTTCACCCGCGCCCAGATGTCGTTGTCGTCCGTCTCTTCGCCCAGCCCCTCGAAGACGAGCGCGGCGGACCAGTGGCGCCCTCTCTGGACGAGCGGCTCGCCGCCATCCGAGACAGGGAACACGGCCTCGCCGAACTCTTCCACGGTGAGCGAGTCGGCGTTCGGGGGCGCCACGCCTTTCGGAAGCGTCAGGTAGTCGGGGAGCTGCGCGAGGAGCGACGGGGCGAGCAGCAGGGCGAGCACGAGAGGCTTGAGCATGCTCCCGAGAGATTAAGCCGGCCAGGCGTTCGCGGCGACCCCAGCGTGAGCGATGACCGCACGACGGAAAAGAGAGGAAAATGCTCGACAACAACTGGAGCTCGCGTCGGTCCCCGCCCCGGAGAAGCGCTGAATCGCCACGGTGAAAGGAGCAGAGATGGCCACCAAGAAGAAGGCGCCGGCATCCAAGCCCACCCAGAAGAGCGCGGCCAAGAAGCCTCCGACGGCGAAGAGAGGCATCAAGGACCTCACCAAAGACGACAAGGTGAAGGGCGGCGGCGGCGCCGGGAAGATCAAGTTCAACGAGTGATCGCCGAGCGGCGTGGACCCGGCGAGATGCCTGTCTGATCCCGAGGCGTTCCAGCGGCTGCAGACTCTCTTCCGGCGGCTCCGCGCCGCGGGGACGGAGCTCGCGCCGCCACGTTGGCGATCGCTGAGGGAGACCTTCCTCGCCCGGAGCGCGGTGCCCTCGGAAGCGCTGGCGAGGGCACTGGGTCCCGATGGCGTGGCGCCCCTTCTCCGGCTCGGCCTCCTCGAGCCGGCGGGGCAGGAGACGCTGCGCGCGACCATCCGCATCAGCGCGCACCGGGAGCTCCTCCTGCTCAGCGACGACGACGGAGCCGGCCGTCACGCGCGCCGTGACACGGTGCACACGCCCGAGCCGGCGTCGCGGATGACCGCCCGGCAGCTCCCGCTGGGCGCCGGCGGCCGCCTTCTCGATGTAGGGTGCGGCGGGGGCTTCTTCACCCTGATCGCCGCCTCGTCCGGCCTGAGCGCCACGGGTGTCGATTGCAACGCCCGCGCCGTCGCGATGGCGCGTCTGAACGCCGCGTTGAACGGTCTGCACGCCCGCTTCCTGCGCGGCTCCGTCGACGCTCCGCTCGCACTCGGCGAGCGGTTCGACCTGATCGTCGCCAACCTGCCGTTCCTGGCGAGCCTGCTGGATGTGCTGCCCGCCCATTTCGGAGGCCCGCTGGGCGAGAACGTCGTTGCACCGGTCCTTCGCCGGCTGCGCCTGCGCTGCGCCGAGGGAGGCTCCGCGCACCTGCCGCTCCTCTGCTACGACGGCCCGCGCGACCAGCTCGGGCGCCTGCGCCGGCTCGTCGGCCGCAGCTTTCATCTCCTCCTCGTGCATGGGCCGCTCGGCGAGGCCGACGAGATGCTCGAAGGCTTCTACGGTCAAATGCTGCTGAGGTCGCCGGTGGCGCCCGACGCGGCGCGGCGCGCCCGTGGGCAGCACCTGCGCTATCTGAGGCGCCGTGGGGTGAAGCGACTAGGGATCGGTGTCCTGCACGCTCTCCGGACGGAGGCGCGACCGGTCGTGTGGCGCCTCACCACGCCGCAGCTCGAAGCGCTGGACGCGCCCTTCGTGCGTTCGCTCCTGGCGCTGGCGCGCAAAGTGGGCGGCGAAGGGGTCGGAGAGCTGCGCCGCCTGCCGCTCGAGCCGGTTCCTGGAGTGGAGCTCCATCGCATCCGGGGTGCGCGGCCCCGCTGGGAGATACGGCTGCCGGAGGACGACCCGCGGCAACCGGCCTCGATCGGCGAGGACGTGGCGCGCGCCGTCCAGGCTGTGCTGCGCGGCAGACGTCCCCTCACGCACGCGGGGCCGGCGCTCCTCATGCAGATGGTCCTGCGCGGCTGGGTGTGGGGCGCCGGCTGGAGCGTGGATTGGCCGGGGGCGGCGCGCGGACGCTACGCCTCGTGAAACGCGCCTGATCGCAGCCGGGCGCCGCGGTCAGCGCGCCGGTCGAGCATGAGGGTAAGCAGAAGACCTACTGCGAGAACGCAAGGCGCGAGGCGTGTCTCGAGTTGCAGGGCCCTCGTCCGGAAAGGGAACAGCACCCGTTCGCAGCGCGCATCGCGGCGCGGCCCAGGCACTTCGTACTCGGCGATGCGGATGCCATCGTCTGAGCCGGAGAGCCTCGCCGATCGCGGCACCGGAAGGGTGAGCCGCCGACTCGAGCGGAGGTCGAGCGGCTGATCCGCTCGGGAGCGATCCGTGCTGAGCGATTCGGGAACGACGATCTCACCCGACGGTCGTTGACCGGTTGGAGATCCGCTCAGGAAGCAGGGCACTCACGGATTAGCCGATGCGGCGACCTCAGAGATGGCTTCCCACGCTCCAACCGGGTCGAGCTCCGCGAGGCTGACGGCGTCGACTGGACCCGCTTCTGCGAGACGCTTCAGGGTGCCTGCCAAAGCACCTTCAGGTGCGTCGGACACAACGACCACACCGCCGCCCCCTTCAGCATCGAAGTCCAGCGCTCGGAGGTGGACCGCAGCCGCTCACTCCCCGCGCCGCATAGCCCGTCCGAAGTGAATACGTATTACTGCTTAGTACCCGACCGCGGGCGGTCAGGCGGAAGGTGTACCGCCAATCGACAGCCGCGGGACGTGTCGCAGGCCTGAGAGATCGACGGCCGTCCCGACCATGATTGATTCAGCGGAAGGATGTCGATCGGAGGGGCCGCCGTTCGACGTCTTCTCAGAGCCAGGGATGGCTCGAAGGAGGACGAAATGACATCCACCGCTGTACGACGCCTCACGACCGCCGGGCGGATCCTGCTTGGGCTGCCGCTCATCGTGAACGGGCTCAACGGTTTCCTGCACTTGCTGCCGGAGCCGGCTCCGTCCCTCCCGGACGGAGCGATGGCCTTCGTGGGTGCGCTGGCGAGCTCCGGATACATGCTTCCGCTGATCGCCGGTACCCACCTCGTGGTCGGCATCCTGCTCCTCACGAACAGGTTCGTGCCGCTGGCGCTCGCGCTGCTGGCGCCCTTTCTGGTGAACAGCGTGGCGTTCCACGCATTCCTCGAGCGGTCTGGACTCCCGGTTGCCCTGATGTTCACCGCGGTCGAGGTGGGCCTTGTGATCCAGTATCGGAGGGCGTTCCTGCCGATGCTTGCCGCCCGCGCGATCGTCTGAGCGAGGAGGATGCGATGAGATTCCTTTCCCTGATCCGGGTCGACGAAGCCAGCGGGCGGACGCCGAGCGAGAAGCTCATGAGCGACATGGGCGAGCTGCTCGAGGAGATGACCAGGAACGGAAAGCTGATCGCGACTGCGGGCCTTCGGCCGACCTCGGAGGGAGTCCGTGTGCGGCTGCGCCGCGGGAGGGTGACCACCATCGATGGGCCGTTCACCGAGACCAAGGAGGTGATCGGCGGCTACGCCGTCCTGGAGGCGGCCTCGATGGAGGAAGCTGTCGAGCTGACGAAGCGCTTCCTCGAGATTCACGGCGACGAGTGGGACATCGAATGCGAGGTGCGGGCGCTCGACGGACCTTAGCGGTGCGGGCAGGCAGAATGGTCGAATCGTGATCCGGCCGGTCGATCGAGGCCGAGGCGCATGAGGCGATGACTCCGGCGCTCTACTACCGCGCGAAGGCGGTCTTCCTGGAAGTCTGCGAGCTGCCGGAGCCGGAGCGCGCCGCGCGGGTCGAAGAGCGTTGCGGTGGCGAGCCGGAGCTGCGCTCGGCGGTGGACGAGCTGCTCAGGGCGGACCTGGAGTCTTCGGGCCTCGAGGCCGTCCGCGAGCACTTCACCGGAACCTTCGCCCCGAGCGAAGAGCCGTTCCCTCGCGTCTCCGGCTACCGGATCCTCGAGAAGCTGGGCGAGGGCGGGATGGGAGCGGTCTACCGCGCCGAGCAGGTCGAGCCGGTGCGCCGCCAGGTGGCGCTGAAGATCATGCGATCGACGCTCCAGGGGGTCTCGGCACGCGCCCGGTTCCAGGCCGAGCGCCAGGCGCTCGCGCGCCTGGCGCATCCGAACATCGCCGCCATGTACGAGGCCGGCGCCACCGACGAGGGCTTCCCGTACTTCGTGATGGAGCTGGTCGAGGGCGAGCGGCTGACCGAGCACAGCGATCGCCGCCGGTTGACGCCGAAGGAACGGCTGGCGCTCTTCATCCCGGTGTGCCGGGGTGTGGAGCACGCGCACCGCAAGGGCATCGTGCACCGCGACCTCACGCCGTCGAACGTCTTGGTCACCGAGGTGGAGGGCCGGGCCCTGCCGAAGATCATCGACTTCGGCATCGCGCGGGTGCTGGAGGACCCGGCCGGCGGCGAGACGGCGCCGCTGACGGTGGCAGGGTTCGTCGGAACGCCCGGCTACATGAGCCCGGAGGCTCTGGCCACCTCGAGCGACCTCGACACTCGCGCCGACGTCTACTCGCTGGGCATCCTCCTGCACGAGCTGCTCGCCGGCGTCAGGCCGCACCGGAGCGGCGGCATCTCGCTCTCGGAGCTGATCGTGGAGGTCACGCAGACCGATCCTCAACCGCTGGCGGTGCGCTTCCGGACGCTGCCGCCCGGCGAGGCGCGCGAGATCGCCCGGATGCGCGGCCGCGAGCCGGCGGCGCTGGCGAGGGAGCTGGCGGGCGACCTGACCTGGATCGTGCGCAAGGCGACGGCCCGCGCACGCGACGAACGCTACGGATCGGCGTCCGAGCTCGCCGACGAGCTGGCGCGCACGCTCGAGGACCTCCCGGTGCGGGCGGCCCCGCCCTCGATCTACGACCGTGCCCGGAAGCTGGCGCGGCGGCACCGCGCGGCGGTCGTCGCCGGCGCGCTGGCCGTCGTCGCCGTCGCCGGCGGGATCGTCGGCATCACCACCGGCTTCCTGCGCGCGAGAGAGGAGCGTCGCCACGCGCAGGAGGTCTCGCGGTTCCTGACTCAGTTGATCGACTCGGCCAGCCCGTGGCAGCGCTCGCAGGAGGCCTCGAAAGAGCAGCTGCTGGTCGAGGCCGCGCGCGAGGTACCGGTCCGGCTGCGGGAACAGCCGCGCGTCCAGGCCGAACTGCTGCAGACGATCGGCCAGGCGCTGCTCCATGGCTACGCCCGGAGCTACGCCGAGCCCGTCCTGCGTCAGGCGCTGGCTCTCAACCGGGAGCTGTACGGCCCGGACAGCGTCGAGGCGGCCGGCACCATGCGGACGCTCGGCGTCCTGCTCGGGGACCGGGCGGACGACGGTGAGGGGCAGGAGGTCCTGGCCGAAGCCGAGGCGATCCTGCGCCGCTGCGTCCTCATCCGTGAGCGGCACGGACGCGACCCGAGCGGCTGCAGGCTCGACCTGGGCACGGTCCTCGCTCTCGCCGGCAAGACCTCGGAGGCCGAGACGGTGTTCCGCACCAGTCTCGAGGTGCGGCAGAGGCTGCTCGCCGAGCATTCCCCCGGCGTGGACGACGGAAGCGTCGTGATCTCGGCCATGGGCTACGGCGGACTGATGACAGCGCTGGGCTGCTTCGACGACGCCGAACGGCCGCTGATCGACGCGGTCGAGCGGGCGCTGCGGGCCGAGGGAAGGGGCTATCTCTATGCCAAGGCGCTCCGCGCCCTCGGGGAGCTGCGGCTCGCGCAGCGGCGTTTCGAGGAGGCGGAGCAGCTCGGCCGGGCGGCGCTCGGCGTGCTCGAGCCGCTGCTGGCGTCCTCCGACATGAGGAAGTCGTACACGCTGAACTTCACCGGAGCCGCGCTGCGCGAGACGGGGAACCCTGCCGAGGCCACGGCGTTCCTCCAGGCCAGCATCGCTCTGATCGAGGCCTGGGGAGGAAGGGACCACGTGCTGACCGCGCGACCCCTCACCGAGCTGGGCCTGGTACGCCTCCAGCAGGGCCATCTCGACGAAGCGCGGGCGCTGATCGAGAAGGCGAAGGGGCTCCGCGACGGCCACGGCTCGTTCGACCGGCTCGGGGCTGCGCGCACGCTCGCCGCGCTGGCGGCGGTCCGGCGCGGGGAGCACCGCCTGGCAGAGGCGCTCTCGCCCTGCCGCGACGCCCTCGCCCTCCTCGAGGGCGCGCTCAGGCCAGGCGCCGTTGAAACCGAGGAGATGCGGCGCACTTGCCTAGAGCTGTCGGCCTCAGGTCCGCGATAGCTCGGCCCAGAGCCAGGCCTTGGCGAACCGCCACTCCCGTTCCACCGTCGCCGTCGAGACCCCGAGCGCCAGCGCGACTTCCGGCACCGACATGCCGGCGAAGAACCGCAGCGTGACGATGCGCGCCTGACGCTCCTCGAGGGCCTCCAGCCGCTCCAGCGCCTGGCTCAGCGCCAGGAGGTCGACTTCGGGCTCCTGGCTTGGTGTCAGGCCCTCGTGCAGGGTCACCCTCTCGCGGCCGCCTCCCCGCTTGGCAGCGGCCCGCTCGCGCGCGTGGCTGACGAGGATCTGCCGCATGGCGAGGGAGGCCACGGCGAAGAAGTGAGCCCGGCTCTCCCAGGGCGCTCCCTCGCTGCCCACCATCCGAAGGTAGGCCTCGTGGACCAGGGCCGTGGGCTGAAGGGTGCCCGAGGGGCCCGCGCGGCGGAGGTGGCGCCGGGCCAGCACACGTAGCTCCTCGTAGACGAGCGGCATCAGCTCGTCCGCCACGGCGGCGCCTTCCCGCATGCGCGCCAGGATCCGCGTTACCTCGCCCGAAGACGGCTCGATGGGAGACCCCCCTGGGGCGAGGAGCTTAAGTGATGGGGTTTCGCTGCCGATTGCGTAACTGAGGGAAAGGACCCAGCAGGAGGCAGTGATGACGACGAATCGATGGAGCCGGGGAGCTGTACTCGCCCTGCTGGCGCTCGGAGCCTCCGTCGTCGCCCAGGCGCAGACGCTCGAGACGCTGAAGCACTTCCGCAACCGGTCGGGCGCTCCTAACGCGCTCCTCGCCGGCACCGATGGCCTCGTCTACGGCACGACCCAGGCGGACGGCGCGTTCGGCCTGGGCTCGGTCTTCCGGGTGGACGCGCAAGGTGGCATCACCACCCTGCACTCGTTCGACGGCTCCGACGGCGCCGCCCCTTCCGCGCTGACGCAGGGGAGCGACGGCGCGTTCTACGGAGCGACGGCCTCCGGCGGCCCGGGCGGCAAGGGCACGGTCTTCCGGGTGACCCCGCAGGGGAGCTTCACCAGCCTCCACTCGTTCAGCGGCGCCGACGGTGCCGGTCCCTCCAGGCTGACGGAAGGGAGCGACGGGGCGTTCTACGGGACGACGGCCTTCGGCGGAACGGGTGACAACGGCACGGTCTTCAAGGTGAGCACGCTGGGCACGTTCGCCGGCCTCCACGCGTTCAGCGGGGCCGACGGCTTCCGTCCCTCCGCGCTGACGCTGGGGACCGGCGGCGCGCTCTACGGGACGACCTACAACGGCGGGGCGAACGGCAACCACGGGACGATCTTCAAGGTGGACGCTCAGGGGACCTTCACCAGCCTGCATGCGTTCCTCTACTCGGACGGTGAGTTCCCCAGCGCGCTGACGCTCGGGAGCGACGGCGCGGTGTACGGAACGACCGCCAACGGCGGAGCGGACTCGTCCCACGATGACGGCACCGTCTTCAAGCTGGACGCGCAGGGGACGTTCACCAGCCTCCATTCGTTCGGGATCCCCGGGCCCTGGTATCCCCGAGGCGCTCTGACCCTGGGCAGCGACGGGGCGATGTACGGGACGACGTACTGGGGCGGGGACGGCGGCACGGTCTTCAGGGTGGACGGGCAGGGGAGCTTCACCCTTCTGCACAGCTTCAACAGCTCCGACGGCTTCTCGTCCTCGTCCGACCTGGTCCCGGGTCCCGGTGGCGCGCTCTATGGAACGACCCGCCTCGGCGGTGAGGCCGGCCAGGGCACGGTCTTCAAGATCACCGTCCAGGGGGCCTTCACCAGCCTCCGCTCGTTCCACGGGAGCGACGGCGCGCATCCCGACGTCTCGCTCGTCCAGGCGGGCAACGGAGTGATGTACGGAGCCACGCCGGAAGGCGGGACGAGCGGCAACGGTCCGACCTTCGGCACGATCTTCACTCTGGATGCGCAGGGGGTCTTCACCAGCCTCCACAGCTTCGAGCTTGTGGAAGACGGCGGGCAGCCCCTGGCGCCGCTCGTCCGGGGGAGCGACGGCACGCTCTACGGGACGACCACGAACGGCGGCAACGGCCAGGGGACGGTCTTCAAGGTTGACGGCCAGGGGCTGTTGACCACGCTGCACAAGTTCAACGGAGAAGACGGCGCCGCGCCCGAGACCGCGCTGACCGTGGGGAGCGACGGAGCGCTCTACGGCGCCACCCCCGGAGGGGGGCCGAATGGGAGCGGCACCGTGTTCCGCGTGGATCCGCAGGGGACCTTCACCAGCCTCCACGCCTTCGCCGGCTCCGACGGCGTACACCCTTCGGCGCTGATCCAGGGGTCCGACGGCGCGTTCTACGGGACGACCAGGGCCGGCGGGGACCACGACTACGGCACGGTCTTCAAGGTCGACGCTCAGGGGAGCTTCTGGAGCCTCCATTCGTTCGACGGCGGATACGAGGGGGCTTATCCGTGGAGCCCCTTGATCCAGGCGACCGACGGGTACCTCTACGGCACGACCCTCGACAGCGATCCGGATGAAGGCGCGTTCTTCAGGATGGACACGCAGGGAAACCTCGAGGTCCTGTCCAACTTCCAGTTCTGGGAAACCGGTGCCTATCCCGAGGCCGCGCCGGTCCAGAGCAATGACGGGTCCATCTGGATCGTGACGGCCCAGGGCGGGCCTCGCAGCTACGGTACGGTCTTGCGGTTCCACCCGCTATACGGGTCTCTCGAGCAGGTCAGTCCGCTCGACGGCCTCACCGGCAAGTACCCCCGGAGCCCGCTCGTCGAGGGGGCGGATGGCTACCTCTACGGAACGGCTCCCGAGGGTGGCCTCTCCGGGTACGGGACGGTCTTCAGGGTGAAAGCCGGAGAGCCCATCGAGCTCGTGCACTGGTTCTACGGAGCCGACGGCAAGAATCCCGGAGCCGGACTCAGCCGGGGGAGCGACGGCGCGTTCTACGGCACGACTCGCCTAGGCGGGACGTCCGACGCCGGCACGCTCTTCAGGATCGACGCGCAGGCGGACGTCACGGTCCTGTTTTCCTTCCAGGGTTCGGACGGCGCCGAGCCACTCGCCCCGCCGACCCAGGGGAGCGACGGGAACCTGTACGGGACGACCTACCACGGCGGCCGGTACGGCGCCGGGACCCTGTTCAAGGTCACCGGCGTGGCCGCTGCCTGCCAGGCGGACGCCGGCCCGGACCAGGAAGTCTGCGCCACCGCCGCCACGACCCTGGCGGGCAGCGTGCCCGGCCCCGGCGAGACCGGCCGCTGGACGGTCGTCGCCGGCTCGGCCACGTTCGCCGACGACACGCTCTACAACACGGCCGTGACGGGGCTCGGCACCGGCACCAACATGCTGGTCTGGACGATCACGCGCGGGAGCTGCTTGGCCGAGAGCGCGGTGCGCGTCTCCAACAACACGCCGTCAGTGGCGTACGCCGGCGCCGATCGGTTCGTCGCCTTCCTGCCGACGAACCTCGTCGCCAACCCACCGGGGCCGGGTGAGAGCGGCTTCTGGAGCGTCGTCTGCGGCTCCGCCTCGTTCTCCAACCAAGGGTACTTCTCCACGCAGGCGTCCGGGCTCGCGCCCGGCATCAACGTCCTGAAATGGACGGTGGTGAAGGGCACGTGCAGGTCCGAGGCCACGGTGACGCTCACCTACGGCGCGCCGCCCGCCGGGGACGCCGGCCCCAACCAGGACGTCTGCTCGCCGAGCGCCACCCTGGCCGCCGCGGCGCCAGGACCGGGTCAGAGCGGCAAGTGGACGGTGGTGACCGGTTCGGCGGTGTTCGCCAACGACACGCTCTACAACACCGCGGTGAGCGGGCTCGCCGTCGGCACCAACACGCTGAAGTGGACGATCACCAGCGGCACGTGCCCCGTCTCCGCGGCCACCGTGGACGTCAAGTACAGCGCGCTGGCGGCAGCCAGCGCCGGAGGGGATCAGGAGGTCTGCTCGGCGAACGCGTCGCTCTCCGGCAGCGCGCCGGGCGCGGGCGAGACCGGCAAGTGGACGGTGGTGACCGGCTCGGCGACGTTCGCCGACGACACGCTCTACAACACCGCGGTGACCGGCCTGGGCGTCGGCGCGAACGTCCTGAAGTGGACGATTACCAAAGGCACGTGCCACTCCGAGGACACGGTGGTCGTCACCAACAACACGCTCACGACGCCGAACGCGGGGTCCGATCAAGAGCGCTGCACGGCGAGCGCGACGCTGGCCGGCAGCGCGCCCCTGTCCGGTGAGCGCGGCAAGTGGACCGTGGTCAGCGGCTCGGCCGCGTTCGCGGACGACACCGCCTACAACAGCGCGGTCTCGGGGCTCGCCGCGGGAGTCAACGTGCTGCGCTGGACGATCACCAGGGGCACCTGCACCGCGTCCGACACGGTGAGCGTCAACCGTCTCTCGCCTACCGCCATCCAGAGCGGGCCGGGCGACGCCTCCGCGGTCTTCCTCGAGAACCGGACGCTCACCTTCACGGTGGCGGCGACCGGGCAGACCCTCACCTACGAGTGGTGGATCGACGCGGGAACGGTCCTCGGCAGAGGGGCGAGCCTCGACGTGAACCCGTCGCGGATGCCGTCGTTGACCGCGGGGAATCACCTGGTCTGGGTGCGCGTCACCGGGATCTGCGGAACCGTCACCGACAGCGCGGCGCTGGCGATCCTGCCCCGCGAGGTGCTGGTGAGCTACATCGGCCAGCGCCTCTTCGTGACCTCCGGGGCGAACGCCACCTCGGCCCAGGGGACGCTCAGCGCCAGCGTGCAGGACCCGTCCGGGGCGGCGCTCTCCGGCGCCACCATCACGTTCCTCGACGTCACCGACGGCCTTCCCGGCAAGGTGCTGGCGGCCGGCGTGCCGGTGGCGCCGGTGCCGAATTCCCCCACCAGCACGGGCACGGCCAGCAAGACGGTCTCGCTGAGCACCGGTTCGTTCGGCTCCGAGTCGTATCTGATCCGCGTCGTGATGAACGGCAGCTACAGTAACGACCGGCAGCTTGCCGAGGACAAGACGGTGGCCGTGGTGGCCACGAAACCGGCCTCCACGAACGAGACGATCGGCTCCGGCACGGTCGACCCGACCGCCGCCGCCGGCACCTTCGCCACCTGGGCGGGCAGCTCCGGCGACGACACGATCACCTACTCGATCGGCCTGAAATACAACAACAAGGGCACGAACCTGCAGGGCAAGGTGACCGTGGCGATCCCGCAGGCGGACGGCGGCATCGTGTGGGTGAAGTCGAACTCGATCTCGTCGATGGAGGTGAGCGCGGGCAGCCTCCCGAAGACATCGACCATCTACACCAAGGCCAGCGTCTACAAGATCAACCCGGACAGCTCGATGACGACCATCGACGGCAACGTGTCGCTCCGTGCGGACGTCGTCGACGCCGGTGCCTCCGGAGACCAGGCCGGCTTCACGGTGCTCTCCTCCAAGGGGAGCCTCCTCTACTACTCCAGCAACTGGGTCCTGGAACCCGCGAAGAACGGTGGCCCGGGAACGTGGAAGACGGTCCCGCTGCCGAGCCTGACGGGCTCAGTGACCATCAACTGAGGACGCCGGGCCAGCCGCCGCTACAGGGGATCGCGGATCGCCGCGATCGTCCGCGGGATCGCGTCGGTGATCCAGTCCGACGCGGAGGCCGCGGGGACGCTCTGTCCGAGGGTCCCGCCGAAGCCCGGTGTTGACGTCTCGGCCACGATGTTCAGCGACGCCTGAGGACTGCCGAAGAAGATGGCTCCGGCGACCTCCCGGTCCTTCGCGAGGAATGCCGCGTGTCCGCCTCCCTGTGACCAGCCGGCGAAGCGGATCCGCCGCCATGACGGCTCTCCCGACGCGAGCCACCTCTCCCACCCTTCGGCCGGGTACGCCCGGGCAGAGCGTGAGGATCGCGTCGTCGTCCGCATACATGAGCCCGATCGCGGAATCCGTTCCCGGCCGCCTCCTGCAGGATCAGCCGGGTGTCCGCGGGCTTGCCGTGTGTACCAGGCAGGAAGACGAAGAGGTCCTCCGACGCGGGGAGGGATGGGTCGAGCAGGGCGAGGTGATCGTCGAGACCGAGGCGGATCGCGGAGTCGGTCGTCTCGGCGCAACGGCGTGCTCGACGATCGCCGCCCCGACGTCTGCGGTAAGGAGGAGGAGCATGGCTCCGGCGGACGAGCGAGTTGTTTGTGAGCCGAGAAGCCGTTCAGGATCAGCGGTCTGCGCGCTCGAGGCCGCTGCCCACCTCAGTTGATCGTCGAAGTCCCGGAACGGTAGGTCTCGCGCACCGGGAGCCTGGGATCTCAAGACACGCTTGCCGGCGACGACGCCGCAAGGTACGCGTTTCGGACCTCCTCGAACGGCCCGTCGGCGCGCAGGCGCCCCGCTTCGAGCCAGACCGCGCGCGTCGCGAGGCTCGCCAGGAGCGGGTGATCGTGGCCCGCGGCGACCACGATGCCGCCCGCCGCCCGGATCGCCCGAGCGTGGCGCTCGAGGAGCCCGCGGTGGGCGTGGTCGAGGACCTCGTGGACCTCGTCGAGGAGCACGATCTCGGGGTCGCTCTCCTCGGCGATCAGGAGCCCGAGGCGCGCGCGCATTCCCTGGGAGTACGTGGACACGGGCCGGTCGAACACCTCGCCGAGACGGCTCGCCTCCCGTAGCGCGCCGAGCCGATCCTTCATCTCGCGGAGCGTCCGTCCGTAGAGCACGCCGAGGAGCTCGGTGTTCTCGGCGCCCGTCAGCACCGGTACGAGGCCCGCGTCCGTCGAGAGGAGCGCGGCCACGCGTCCCTCGACCAGAACGCTCCCCTCGTCCGGCCCGAAGACGCCGGCCAGGAGGCGAAGGAGCGTCGTCTTCCCCGACCCGCCCGCGCCCAGCAGGGCGACACCCTCTCCGGGCCCGATCGCGAGCGTCATCGCGCGCACCCCCCAGGACTCACCGCCGCGCCGCCGGACCAGCTCCAGCGCCGGGGTGACGACGCGCCGCTGCCGGTCGAACGCGAAGCGCACCCCCGCCCCGTCGAGGCGGATCGACGCGCTCAGCCGAGCACCTTCGCGAAGTGCCGCTGCTCGCGCGCGTAGATCGGACCGAAGACGGCGCCGAGGAGCGCGGCCCAGAGCAGGGGGAACGCGATCATCCACGCCACGGGCGGGACCCCGTACACGATCACCGATCGGTACGCCTCGAAGAGGCCGGTGAACGGGTTGAGGCGGAGCACGTCCCGCGACCGGGACGGCGCGGCCGAGAGCGGCACGAGCCCGGGCGCGAGGAAGTAGAGCGTGCGCACCAGCGAGATCGCGAAACCACGGAGGTCGGGGAGCCACACGCCGAAGAGGGTGGCCGGCACCGCCATCGACAGCGCCAGAACGAGGTTGACGACCAGAACCAGAGGGAGCCAGAGGATCGCCACTGTCGGCGCGACGCGATAGACGGCCATCATCAGAGCGAGGAGGCAGAGGCTCGCCAGGAACGCGGCCCCTTCCGTGAGCGTGACCGCCACCGGGATCAGGGACCGGTCGAACGTCATGTTGGTGATCATCGATCGGCGCGTGTCGATCGCGACCAGCCCGCTGACCACGCTGGCGATGACGAGCTGGAACGGCACGATCGAGCACGCCAGCGAGAGACCGACCTTCTCGACCGGGCGGTCGATCACATACGTGACGAGGAGGAGGTACACCCCCAGGATGAAGAACGGGTCGAGGAGCCACTTCACGAAGCGGGCTCCTCCGCGCCCGTACCGGGAGCGCAGGTCGGCCCGCGCGAGGGCGATCGCGAGATTCGAGCGACGGAGAAACGTCCCCTGCACGCGGCCGCGAGCATCGCACGCCCCAGCAGCCTGCTGGCGCGCTAGGATCGGCCATCGACGTCTCGGCTCCCTCGGCGCTCCGCAGGCGAGCCCCGCTCGATCTGCTCTCGCGCTGGGCCCTCGCGGCCTAGCGCCCGAGACCTCCGGATGTGCGGTATCGCCGGCCTGAGCTGGAGCGACGGTGCGTCGGGGGTGACGGCCGGCGCCTGCGCCGCGATGATCCGCGCCCTGCGCCATCGGGGTCCCGACGAAGACCGCTGCGTCCGGCCTGCGCTCGCACCCGGCGGACGGCACCTGGAGCTGGGAGCCGCCCGCCTGGCGATCCTCGACCGCGAGGGCGGCGGGCAGCCGTACCACGACCCGGAAACCGGCAGCTGGCTCGTGTTCAACGGCGAGGTCTACAACCACCAGCAGTTGCGCGCCCAGCTCGGCAGCGCCGCGGCGGCGAAGAATGTGCGCTGGCGCTCGCGCTCGGACACCGAGACCGTGCTGCAGGCCTATCTCATGTGGGGGCCGGGTTGTCTCGAGCGCTTCCGCGGCATGTTCGCGATCGCCCTGTGGGATGGCCGCGACGGCTCGCTGTGGTGCGCGCGGGACCGGCTCGGCATCAAGCCGCTCTACTACCACTCCACGCCGGCGGGATTCGCCTTTGCCTCGGAGGTCCGTGCGCTGCTCGCCTCGGGCCTCGTCGCGCGCCGGCTCGACGAGGTGGGCCTCGCCGGCTACGCACGCTTCGGGGCCGTGCCCGAGCCGGCCACCCTCGTGTCCGGCATCCGCTCGTTGCCGGCGGGGACGTGGATCCGCGTGCGGGGAGCCGCCGTCGAAGGCCCGCAGGAGTACTGGCGCCCCCACCTTCCGAACTCACCGGAGCCTGCCGAGCCCGTCTCGGTCCTGGCGCCCGCCCTTGCGACCGAGCTGCGCAGAGCCGTCGAGGAGCACCTGGTGGCCGATGCGCCGCTCGGGTTGTTCCTCAGCGGCGGCCTCGATTCGGCGGTGGTGGCGGCGCTGGCAGCCCCCGCCGATCCCCTCGCGATCACGCTCGGCTTCGATGACCCGCATGGCGACGAGGTCGCGGACGCCGCCGCGGTGGCGGCGGCCTGCGGCCTCACCCGCCACACGACGGTCCGGCTCGCGGGCCACGAGGTCGCGGAGGAGGTGGTGCGCTCGGTCGCAGCCTTCGACCTGCCGAGCGCCGACGGCATCAACACCGCCCTGGTGGCGCGTGCGGCCGCCGCGGCCGGCGTCCGTGTCGTGCTTTCGGGTCTGGGGGGCGACGAGCTCTTCGGGGGATATCCCACCTTCGCCGCGGTGCCCCGCGCCGAGCGAATGGCGGCGCTCCTCGCGAGCCGTCCCGAAGCGGGGGCACCCTGGAACCAGGACGCGGTCGTGCCCGGTCTCCGGCGAGCGGCCCGCTACGATGCCCTGCGCGCGTACTGGTCGGCAGGCGAGCTGCGCGCGCTCGGCTTCTCTCCGGACACGCCCTACGGAGACCTCGAGCCGGGCCCGGACACGCCCGCGGCGAGCGCGGTGAGCGCGCTCGAGCTCACCCGCTACATGCGAAGTCAGCTGCTGCGGGATGGAGACGCGATGACGATGGCGTGCTCGCTCGAGCTGCGCCTGCCGTTCCTCGACCATCTCCTGGTCGACCTGTGCTTGAGCCGGCAGGCGGCGCGCTGGGCGCCCGGCGGTCTCAAGCCGGTGCTGCGCGAGGTGGCCCGGGGCCTCCTTCCCGCAGCCGTGCTGGAACGGCCCAAGCGCGGCTTCGACCTGCCGATGGCCGACTGGATGCGGGGGCCGCTGCGGCCGTTCTGCCGCGCCGGGCTGGAGGTCCTGCGCGGGAACGACGGGGTCCCGGCCGCGGTCTACCCGTGGGCCAGCGGCGCTCTCGAGAGCGGGGACCGGCGCTGGCGGAACGTCTGGCAGTGGGTGGTCCTGGGCCACTGGCTGCGCGCTCACCTCGGCTGAGGGACCGGCTGGACTTACCATCGAGTCGCGTGACCGAGCCGCTGGTGACCGAGCTGGTAACCGTAGTCATCGCCGTTCGCAACGGCAGCGCCTTCCTCGGCGAGGCGCTCGACAGCGCCCAGGCTCAGACCTGGCCGGCCATCGAGATCGTCGTCGTCGACGGCCATTCGACCGACGGCAGCCGGGAGATCGCCGAGTCCCGCTCCGGGGTCCGCGTCCTGCTGCAGCAGGGGAGCGGATTCGCGGGAGCCTGGAACGAGGGCATCCGCTGGGGGCGAGGCACCTTCGTCGCGATCCTCGACAGTGACGACCTGTGGGAGCCCGAGAAGCTCCGGCTCCAGGTGGCCGCCCTCGAAGCCGATCCCGCGAAGGGCTACGCGCTCTGTCACACCCGCCTCTTCCTCTCCGACGGAGTGGCCCTGCCTCCGGAGCTGGCGCACATCGACCTGTGCCGGCCGCACGCTGCGCCCTTCCCGAGCGCTCTCCTCTGCCGGCGCCGGCTCTTCGACGAAGTCGGGTTCTTCGAGGAGCAGTGGTCGATCGCCTCCGACGTCGAGTGGATTCGCCGGCTCCGTGACCGCGGAATCGAGGGCGTGGTGCTGCCCGAGACGCTGGCCCACCGTCGCATTCACCAGGCCAACCTGTCCTCGCTGCCCGCCGGCCGCTCCGCCTTCAAGAGAGAGCTGCTCTCGATCCTGGGCGCGTCCGTCGCCCGTCGCCGGCGGGAGCCGGCGCCGGGAGGGTCCGGGTGACAGCGCTCGACGTCAGCGTGATCGTCCCGGTCTTCGACGACGCGGCTCATCTGGGCGAGGCTCTGGAGAGCGTCCTCGCCCAGACGGCTCCGGCTCTCGAGATCCTCGTGGTCGACGACGGGTCCACCGACGACTCCGCTTCGGTCGCCCTCGCCTTCGGGCCGCGCGTCCGCTACGAGCGTCAGGACCATGCCGGCGCCGGGGCTGCCCGAAATCGAGGCGTCCGCCTGGCCTGCGCCAGTCTGCTCGCGTTTCTCGATGCCGACGATCTCTGGGTGCCCGACAAGCTCCGGCTCCAGACGCAGGCGCTGGAGGCCCAGCCGGGTCTCGAAGCGGTCTTCGCGCACCTGGAGCAGTTCCACAGTCCCGAGCTGCCGGCGGAGCGTGTCGAGCGCCTTCCGATCCGGAAGGGACCGATGCCCTGCACGACGGCCGTCGCGATGCTGATCCGGCGAGCCGCCTTCGAGCGAGTCGGGGGCTTCGACGAGAGCGGCGCCTTGGGCGAGGTCGTCGACTGGTATGTGCGCGCGCGCGCCGCCGGCCTGGTCGAGCTGATGCTGCCCGAGACCCTCGTGCGCCGGCGCATCCACGCCGGCAACACCGGGCTGGTACGAGCCACGGAGAGAGGCGGCTACGTGGATCTCGTCAAGGCGGCTCTCGACCGCCGCCGCGCGTCGGGACGCCGGAGAGACGGCTAGGAACCACGAACCACGACGCTTCCTTCGGGAGGTCGAAAAGCGTCACCGCGAGCTTCAGCCCCCGGCGCTCGCACAGTTCGTTGACGGCTCGGCGGACACCGTACGGCTTGCCGTGGCGCATGCCGTCGTAGTAGTCGTGCCCGCACAGGAGTCCGCCCGGTCGGACTCGATCGAACCAGGCGGCGATGTCGGCGGAGATCGACTCGTAGTCGTGCGCGGCATCGATGTAGACGAAGTCGAGCGAATGCGGAGAGATCTCGCGGGCGGCTACGGTGCTCGTCAGGCGGCGGATCTCGCTGCGCGTGCCGAAGCGAGCCAGGCGGCGGCCGGCGTTCTCCCGCAGAGCGTCATGCTCGGCCTGGGAGAGCGCGGGATCGTCGGCCGGGCTCCAGGAGTCGACGGAGATCAGCCGCTCGCCGCGCCAGCTCTCCAGGATGAGCTCGGAGAACTCGGCCTCCTTCACGCCGACCTCGACGCCGATGCCGAGAAGGCCGCGGCGATTGAGGACCTCTCCCAGCTCCGCTCGGTCGGCCACGAGGGCCAGGGTCCGTTTGTAGCTGGGGCGAGCCAGGCGGACGAAGCCTCGACGCGAAAGACCGAGGACCCTCTCGCGGCCGGCGCGGATGATCCAGCGGGCGGCTCCTCGAACCCTCCGCGCCATGGCCCTGGCGTTGATCGGCAACGGTGGAGGATCCTACGCTCCGCATGACGACGAGCGAGTCGACCGTGGTGCCGAGCTCGAGCCTGATATCGAAGGAGCAGTTCGTCGCGGACCTCGGCTCGGCCGCCGCCTCCGGCCGGAGCTGGGCCGGCGGCAAGATCGGGTTCAGCGAGCAGCACTGGCTGACCTATCCGATCTTCCTGGCCGGCCTGCCCGAACGCCGGAAGATCCGGGCCTTCGAGACGATGCTGCGGTACCACTTCGAGCGCCAGTCCGGCGTCTACCCGTCCGACCCCCGGTTCGCCAGGACGTTCGTGGACCAATATGCGGAAGACCTCCGCCAGCTCGACTGTGTCGGGCTCTTCCGAGCTCCCGGCGAGGCCGCGATCATCCGGCACCACCGGCTCAGCTGCCGTTTCGTCGCCTTCACCGACATGGAGCCCGATCGATCGTCGCCGGCCGACGAGTCCCGCTGCTACCTCCCGCACTTCCGCGGCCGGCGGCTGCTCATCGTGGCGCCCTTCGCCGACCTGCTCCGGCAGCGGGCGGAACAGGGCACGTTCGAGAAGGTGTGGGCGCGCACCGGCAAGCCGTGGTTCCACCCGTCCAGCGTGCAGGCCGTCGAGTTCCCCTACGCGTTCGAGAAGGCCACCCAGGCGCGCTTCCCGACCGTCCTCGACCTGAAGGACGAGATCGCGGCGAGGATCGACGCGGTCGACTTCGACGTCGCGTTGGTGGCTGCTGGCGGGTTGGGGATCCCGCTGGCGGCCCACATCAAGCGCTCCGGGCGGATCGCGCTCTCTCTCGGCGGGCACCTCCAGATCGTCTTCGGGGTCCTCGGCAAGCGCTGGAAGGAGATCGAGTCGTGGAAGCGGGCGTACTTCAACGAGCACTGGATCGACCTGCCCCAGCGCTACCGCCCGACGGACTGGGAGCAGTTGACGGACGGTGGCGCCTACTGGTGACGCCGCTTCCTGTCCCGGCCCCGCTCGAACGCCCGGCGCAGGTTGCCGCTGTAGAGGACGTCCTCGGTGAACGCATCCGCCTCGACGTCGACCGCCGTCGTCGGCGGGTGGACCAGCGGGAACTCCATCGGTGCCGTGGGCAGCAACGCGAAGAGGCTGTCGGCCAGCCTGGTGTGGGTGGCGGCGGTACCGAAACCGATGTTCGAGACGAGGTTGATGTTGGGTACGACGTGCACTCCGCCGCGGCGCCAGCAGCTGAAGGTCCAGGCGTAGTCCCAGGTCTGCCGCGTCCGGTAGTTCCGGTCGAAGAGATACGACCAGTACTGCCGCTCGTGGCGGGTCGCCAGCAGGCCGTCCAGCCAGCCCTCGGCCTTGGCGGCCGGCCACTCGCTCATTTCGGGATCGTGGAGAGCCCACGCTCTCGCCCATGTCGCCCAGCCCCAGATCTGGGCGTGGCGTGAGAAGTAGTAGCTGCCCCCCCCGCGCACGCGCCCGAACTGGAAGTTGTTGGCGGAGATCGAGAGGACCGTCCGGTCGTCCGCGTAGCGGTCGAGGAGCTCCTCGCAGTAGCGGAAGAAGCTGATCTCCGGGACGCAGTCGTCCTCGAGCACGATGGCGCGCTCGCATTGCGAGAAGACCCAGGTGAGTCCGCTCTCGATCCGGCTCTTGAGTCCGAGATGCTCGCCGGCGAACTGGCGGCGCAGATCGCACGGCCAGTCGACCGCGTCGAGGACCGCGCGAGCGGCGGCGCAGGCGTCGTCGTCCTCGGGATGGTCCGGACGCGGCGCGTCGGCGATCGCCAGCAAGGTCGCGGGGCGCACCCTGCGGATCACGTCGAAGACCGTCGCCGTCGTCCCCGGTCGGTTGAAGAGGAACAGGACGACCGGCGTCATGAGGACCGGGCCCGCTTGACGCGAGCCAGGGTGCGGTAGAGGCGCAGGTCTTCCGCGCGGGTGCGACGAAGGTCCGCGACCAACCGCCACAGGCGCGCGCGGCCCGGCACGTCCTCGAGCACCGCCATCAGACGGCGGTTCCGGCGGGGGTGCAAGAGCGCGGTCTGCAGCACGTCGAGCAGCGAGCCGGGATGGAGGAGGTGAATCAGGTCGCGGTTCACCGGCGGACCGTCGATCTGTCGCTCGAAGAGCGCCTCGAGGTCGTTCCCGGTAGGGGATCGGGGGCAGGCCTCGGCGAGGCTCCGGAGCGCACTGCTGGCCGGGTTCCAGCGCGACAGGATCCTGGCGCAGACGCCCAGGCTGACGCCTGGCGTGCCGGCGCCGGTCAACACGCTCGCGTCGATCGGCTCGCCCCGCGCGTCGTCGGCGAGCGCCGCGATGTCGAGGAGGTTCTTCACCACCGCCGTCGGATTGAAGTTCTCGCGGATCGCGTGGTGCGCGGCCAGCAGCAGGGCGTCGGTCCGCGACACGGTGCGGACGGCCTTGCCGAACAGCTGGGCGGCCACGCTGCGGGAGAGGACGGCCGCCGGCTTCAGGGCGGGGCCGCACATCGGGCCGAATCCCCAGTGCAGGTCGATCGCGCGACCCTCGGCGTCGTGGAGCGGCACCGCGAGGTTGCCGGAGAAGTGGGGAGCGCTCCGGATGAAGTCCACGTACTCGCGCAGGGGGCCCGGAAGGGGGAGGGTGAAGCCGGCGCCGGTCAGGACCGCGATGGCCTCGGTGAGCGCGGTCTCGGAAACGAGCAGGTCGACGTCGCTCATCGAGCGCTGGGGCAGCGCGCGGCGCCGGCTCACCACGGCCATTCCCTTGAAGCCGGCCGCCGCGATGCCGGCCTCGAGCAGCGCGCCGAGGGCCGCCGCCCCGCTGGCCGCCAGCGCCAGCGCCTTCGACACCTCGGCGCGCGCCACCTGATCGAGCCAGTTCGTCGCCGAGACGGGCCAGCCTTCGGGGAGCGAGCGCAGCCGGTGCCGGAGCGCGGGAGCGACGCCCCAGGCGATCGCGGTGTCGACCAGGAGCCGGGCGTGTGCGGGTTCGCGGTAGCGGTCGGGGAGCGGGGCCGGGTCGTCCGGCGGCGCGAAGAGGATCGCCAGCAGGTCCCGATCCACCGATCGGCCGGGCCGCGCTGGATCCGCTGGCGGAGTCACCTCAGTGTCCCGTAAACGAAATACGGTGGCATTTGTTGGGAGCGCCAAGGGGCCAGATCCTAGGCGCCGCGACGCACGCTGGAGTTGGCTCTCCGCGCAGGAGCGGCAACAACGGAGATGGCCCCTTGCCGCCCCAACCCGAAGGGCGCCAGGCCATTGCGCGCGAACTCTGCGTTGCTCCCACGCGAGGCGGAGAGCCTATTCCAGCCTCGGTGGTCGCGCCTTGACCTCGCGCGCAAGCGCCAGGCGCAAATGCCACCGTATTTCGTTTACGGGACACTTGCACAATACGTGAGTGACTCGGGTCGCGGCCGTGATCCCTCTGTTCAATCACCAGCGCTACATCGCCGCCGCGATCGAGAGCGTGCTGGCGCAGACCCGGCCGCCTGATTGTCTGGTCGTGGTCGACGACGGCTCCTCCGACCAATCCGCCACCGAGGTCGAGCGGGCGCTGGAACAGGCAGCCTGCGCTTTCCCGGTGGAGCTGCGACGCCAGCCGAACCAGGGGGCGGCGCGCACCCTGAACCGCACGATCGCGAGCCTCGACGAAGACGTCGTGGCGATCCTCAACTCGGACGACGCCTGGCACCCGCAGAGGCTCGAGGCGCTGTTGCCGCTCGTCCCGGCCGATCGCCCCGGGCTCGCGTTCAGCGGCGTGGAGTTCTTTGGCGACGCGTCGGAGGCGGACCTGGCCGGGAACCCGAGGACGCTGGCGAGGCTGCTCAGCGTGGCGCGAGAGCTGCCGTCCGCGGGCTTCGCGCTGCTGCTCGGCAACTTCGCGATCAGCACCGGGAACCTCGTCTTCTCGAGGAGCCTGTTCGACGCGGTCGGTGGTTTCGACGAGGAGCTGGATGTCATCCACGACTGGCACTTCCTCGTGCAGTCGCTGTGCTTCGCCGAGCCAACGCTCGTCCCGCGCCTCCTCTACCGCTACCGCATTCACGGCCGCAACACCTACCGGGTGAGCCCGGACTCGTCCGGGACCGACCTGGCGCGGCTGCACCAGTCCTTCTTCGCCTGGGCGATTCAGGGAGCGATGAACCCCGCGGCGCCGATCCCCGCCCATTACCCGAAGTTCTTCCCGTTCTTCCTGCCGGTCTGGCTGGAGTTCGGGCAGCCACGAAGCGGGAACGTACCGCTGCACCTGGCGCGACTCGCGGCGAGGCTCGGGGACAGCCCGACGGCCCGCCCGGCCGAGATCCAGCGCGAGGCGGTCCGGCGCACGCATGCTCTGCTGAAGATGTCACAGCGAGAGGTCGATCCCGACGAGCTGGACTCGCTGCTGGCGGATTGCGCCGAACATTGGGAGGCGCTCGCTCCACGCCGCTCGCTCCATGCCGTCTCGGTGAGCCAGAAAGGGACCGCCGCTCGCTTCGAGTGGGGCGGCGCGGCGGTCACCGTCGGCGCGAGCGAGCCCGGCATCCTCGACGAGCTGGCGGGGTTCACCGGGCTGGCCGCGATTCCGCAGGCCATCCCTCTGGGTCGCGCGTCGCTCAACGCGATCGGCGAGCGCGACGTGTACGTTCTGGACCAGCACCGGATCTACGAGTGCCCCGAGGACCGCCTGATCTGGCTGGCGCTGACCGTCAGCGAGTTCCTGGCCCGGGATGCCGGCGCGCTCTTGCTGCACGCGGCCTCGGTCGCGCTGGGCACCGGAGGGGCCGGGGGAACCCCGAAGGGGTGCCCCATGACTAGCGGCGTGGTGCTGGCGATGGGGGAGCCGCTGGCGGGCAAGTCCACTCTCACGCTGGAGGCCCTTCGCCGCGGGCTCGACGTGCTCGGCGACGACCAGGTCCGGCTGCGGCCGGCCACCGCTCTCGTTCAGCCTCTGCCGCGCCCGGTCAAGCTGCGGCTGCCGATGGACGAGCCCGCGCCTCTCGATCTCGCCCACCTGCGCGGCCACCTCGACGGCGAGCCCACGCTGATGCTGAGGCGGTCCGGCTCCTGTCTCCCGCCGGATCGCTGGCTGCCGGCGCGGGCCATCGTCCACCTCTCGCGCCGCGGAGACCGCCAGTGCACGCTCGAGCAGATCGAGGATCACGCGCAGATCCGCGACCTCATTCGGGCCCAGTTCCGGGGCGCCCTCGCCGAGCACCCGGACCCGTTCGAAACTGTGGCCTGCGAGCTGCTGAGGATTCCGAGCTACCGGCTGTCGGTCGGCGTCGGTCGGACCGCGGAAGCGCTCGATCTCGTCGCCGCAGCTTTGGACGCGTCCGTCAGCGAGCCGCTATCCGCGACTCTTCGTCCGGCACCCTAAAACGACCCAAGTCAACCTTGGTCCTATAGATTCCACCAGGGTGGATGGCATGGCACTCAACATCAAAGACCCAGAGGCCGAACGGCTGGCTGCGGAGGTAGCCACCCTCGCCGGCGAGACGAAGACCCAGGCCGTGCGCACGGCGCTCGCGGAGCGCAAGCAGAGGCTTGCGTTTCATGTCGTTCGTAAGGACCGGACTGCCGAGCTCCTCCGTTTCCTCGAGTCCGAGATCTGGCCGCGCGTTCCCAAGAGGGTTCTCGGGAAACGAATCGGCAAGCGGGAGCGGGAGCGGATCCTCGGCTACGGCCCGCACGGCGTGTGATCGGCGGACCGCGGTGGACGCCTTCGTTCGATATGGAAAGGGCCGACACCCCGCGGCGCTGAACTTCGGCGACTGCATCGCGTACGCAGCCGCGAAGCTCGCGGACCAGCCCATCCTGTGCACCGGCCGCGACTTCCTGCGCACCGATCTCGCGCGCGCATAGCTAGCCCGCCGATCGCTCCGCGATCTGGGCGATCGCTGCGCGATCGCGGGCGGTCTAGCAACTGTTCATGCTGGGGGGCACGCCTTCGGCGTTCCCCCCCTGCCCCCCTCGGCGCATCTGAAGATGCTTGGCTCCGGGACCGATTACCGGGACGGGCCTCCTAGCCCGCCGATTTCCGCGACTCTTCCTCCAGCACCGTCAGGTCGACCCGGATCCGCCGGCTGAAGACGTGGCCACGGCCCGCCTCGTCGATCGGGCACGGGACGTGGCGGAGCAGGCCGCGCAGGAACTCGACGTACATCGCGCCACCGGCGAACTCGGTGAGGTCGGGATCGTCGATGCGGCCGGCCGGCGTGAGCACCAGCGTCGGTGCCGCGCGGCTGAGCACGACGTTCATGAGGATGGAGCTCGCCTCGCAGACCACCAGCCGGGCCTCCATCAAGCTCAGCAGGAGGCCTTCGACCGGAGCGCCGGTCGGATCCAGGACCGTGTACCCCTGACGCGACAGCAGGTCGAGCGTGGCCTCCAGGTTGGCGATGCGGGTGCGCTTCCGGTCGACCAGGAAGATGAGCTCTCGATCGCTCGACTCCGATACGCCGTGCCTCTGCCGGAGCCAGGCCATCACCTGGTTGCGCGCGAGGGCGAGGTTCTGCCAGCAGCCGATCGGAACGGTGCGGACGCCGGACGTGAACTCGTGCCGTGCGGCGAGCACGTCGGTCGCGCTCAGGTCGAGGAAGGAGCCTTCGGGCACCAGGCCCGCGAGGAAATCGCGCCAGAGAGGGCTCGGGAAGAGCGCCGCCACCCGGTAGCCCGAGTAGGGAGCGATCGAGAGCGTCTGGCCGGCGTGGTAGAGCAGCTGTCCGAGGTTCTCGGCGACGAAGTGGCCGAAGTGGGACGTGTAGTGAGGCAGCAGTAGCGCCGGCGTGGAGACCGTGGCGACCGGCGGGTCTCGCCAGAGCACGCGCCGGATCAGACGGGCCTGCGCTTCCTGGAAGACGTCGGACTGAGCAAGCGTCTGTCCGTCGACCATGGTCCAGGCCTCGACCGGTTGGAGACCGTCGTCGAGCGGCCGGCCGCAGGGATAGGCGACGAGAGATGCGCTCGCCGGCCCGGCGTCGATCAGCGCCCCGGATCGGCTCAGGTCGAGAACGAGCTGGGAACCGCCGGTCGGGCTCCCCGAGAATCGCGACGAGAAGCGACTCAGGCGGTGGCGATTTCGCGGGCCGGGGAGGTCGATCACCCGGTCACCTCGTGCAAGGTGGCGCGCGCCTCTTCGTAGAGCGGGCAACCGATCTGCCACGGCTTGAACAAGTGCCAGTAGTGGTTGACGTACACGTCGTGGACCGGCTCCAGGCCTTTCACCCGTCCTCGCCAGCGTCCATCAGAGTCACGCTTCAGGTCGACGAAGCCGGCGCAGGCGTTCCACTCGCTGCCGATCTCGGGGTGTCGGTAGTCGTAGCCGATGCTTCGGAAGTACGTCCACAAGGCCCCCTGGTCGGCGCCGGGGATGTCGAAACGGAAGTCGCTCGAGTTGGCGCAGGCCAGGAGGCGGTTGTAGTCGTAGAAGTCCGGGTCGCCTACCAGCTGGACGCCGGCGTTGAGGAAGGTTTGGTCTCCTGTGTGGCCGGGGATGTTCCTCGGGTGGTCGATCCCGATCCAGGGCTTGGCGTGTCGCCGCTCCCAGAGGTACTCGAGGCTGTCGAGCACGGCGATGTCGGCATCGAGGTAGAGGAACGGCTCTCTCAGGGCGCTCAGCTGGTAGAGCTTGAAGAAGAAGTGGAGCATGGCGTGCGGGCTGCGCAGGATCCGAGCCCGCGGATCGTACGAGCCCTTGACGACGCGCACGTTGCCGAAGGCCTCGAAGTATGTCCGTAGCCCGGCCGGGAGGGGCCGCGCCACCAGGACCGTGATGTCGGCGCGAGGGTTGTGGCGCTGGACGCAGTCCATCCAGAGCTTGCACATCAGGAGCGGCCGGGCGTCCGAGAAGTCGTAGCTCATCACGGTGACGACGTTCATCGTCGCCTCACTTGCGCAGGACGAAGTCGTGCAGGACCAGGGCGTCCAGCCCCGAGTCGAAGAAGCAGCGGATCGCGTCGCTCGGACTGTTGACCAGCGGCTCTCCGGCTAGGTTGAAGGAGGTGTTGAGGAGCAGGCTCTCGCCGGTCAGCTCCGCGAACCGCGAGAGCAGCCGCCAGAAGCGCGGGTCCGCCTCCTGGTTCACCATCTGCGGCCGCACGGTCTCGTCGACGTGGACCGCGGCCGGCACCCGGGCGGCGGCCTCCCGGGTGGCTCGGAACGAGGTCGTCATGAACGCCTCGACGCGAGCGCCTTCCAGGTAGAGGTCCCGCGACTCCTCCAGGAGTGACGGGCAGTACGGCCGGAAGGACTCGCGGAACTTGACCCTCGCGTTCAGCACGTCGCGGTTTCGCGGGTCCGCGGCTCCCATCAGGATCGACCGGTTGCCGAGCGCCCGGGGGCCGCTCTCCATGCGGCCCTGGAACCAGCCGATGACGGCTCCCTCGGCGAGCAGCCTGGCCGCTTCTTCGGCCGGGTCGTCGGCGCGGCGGTAGGCGAGCCGCCGCACCTCCAGGCACCGCTCGACTTCCTGGTCGGTGTACTCCGGGCCGAGGTCCATGCCGCCGAGAGCGGGGATCTCCTCGCGGGGCTGCAGGCGGAAGTGGACCTGGAGGGCGGCGCCCGCCGCCAGCCCGCCGTCGCCCGCGTTGGGAAAGATGTGCTGCCTGGCCAGGCGGCCCGTCTCCCACAGCCGCTGGTTGAGCTTGACGTTCAGGAACACGCCGCCGGCGCAGGCGATCTCGTCCACGCCTTCGCGCTCGAGCCACGGCAGCACGAGCGCGCACACCTGTTCCTCCAGCACCCGCTGGGCCTCCGCGGCGACCGCCTCGCGCCCGTGCTCCTCGATCAGCCGCCGTACCTCGACGGCCTCGCGAAGGTGCCAGTGCAGGGCGCCGGCCTCGTTCCAGTACGAGGGCCTGCCGAAGTCGTGAGGCTCGACGAGCTGGCCGCCGGCGAATCGGGGATGAAAGCGGTCCAGGGAGCCGCGCGCGGGGCCACCGTGATCACCGAAGGCCGCCAGCCCCATCGTCTTGCCCTCTCCGTCGCCATGCCACCAGCCGAGCGCCTCGGTCACGCAGCCGTAGAACCAGCCGAGCGATGCCGATTCGCCCAGCTCGAGCAGGGGCTCGAGGCGGCCGTGCTCGCCTCGCCAGAGTGCGGTCGAGCAGCCGTCGCCCGACCCGTCCATGGTGACGACGAGCTGCTTTCGCCGGCTGCCGCAGGTGTAGTACGCGGAAGCCGCGTGCGCGAGGTGATGGGGGACCGGGAGGACCGGCACCTGCGACAGGCGCGTCTCGCGTAGATAAAGCGGAGGCTCCAGTGCCGGCGCCGCGAGAAGGCGCCGCGCCCGCTCCCCGACCGACGTCGCGAGCCCCGCGTCGGCGGGCCCGTCGACGCGCGCCGCCAGCCACTGGCTCAGCTGCGGCACCGGCCGGGCCGTGGAGACGGCGATCGCGTCGATCGGACCCTCTGTCGCGAGCGCCCGCTTCAGGCAGAAGTCGATGGCACGCCGGGGCAGGCCGGCGCAGTGCTTCGATCGGCCGAACCGCTCCTCGGCCGCGTCGGCGACGATGCGCCCGTCCACCACGAGCGCGGCGCTGCTGTCGTGGCCGACGTGGATGCCGAGCACCTTCATGCCGGGAGCGACCGCCTCGCGTGGGGCGCCACGGGGTCGATAATCGGCGGGCGTGGGGACCGTATCAAGGCAAAAGCCCCGCGGAGGTTCTCTCGAGTGAGCACAGCCGACCGGTTCAGGGTCAACGCCCCCGGAGTCGCCTGGGAGGATTTCGACGGAGAGACGGTCATCGTCAACCTCGAGACCGGCGAGTACTTCAGCACTCAGGGCGCCGGCACCGAGATCTGGCGGCGGCTCGCGGCGTGCGCCCCGGTCTCGGCCGTCGAGGAGGCCCTGCTGGCGCAGTACGACGTCGAGCCGGGCGTGGCCTCCGCCTCCCTCTCGGCCTTCGTGGCCTCGCTGCGCGAGCAGGGGCTGCTGGTTCCCGTTTCCGAGCCCGGACCCGCCGAGCCCGAGCCGGCGCCCGCTGTCTCCGAGAAGCGGGCGTTCCAGCCGCCTTCCCTCGAGATGTACTCCGACATGCAGGACCTGCTGCTGCTGGACCCGATCCACGAGACGAGCGAGCCAGGCCGACCTACTGGAAACGAGTCTGGAAGCGCCGGCGCGCGGCACGGTAGGACGTGAACATCAGTCTTTCCAGTGCTTTAGCTCTCTAGGAAGATTTCCTAGGGCAAAAGGGGCGAGAGCCGACCTAAGTTGTCGTCTACAGCTGGCTTCAGCGGAGGAGACAATGGGAGTTGGGCGGATCCTCGCACCCGCAGCAGCGCTTGGCGCCTTGATCCTGGGCGTCGCTCCGCCCGCGGCCGCCATCGGCTGCGACGAGACCTCGCTCCGGAACGCCATCGACAGCGCGAACCTGGCGAGCATCACGATCACGATCCTCATGCCGCCGAACTGCCAGGTCCAGCTCACACAGACCCTGCCCGACATTCGCAAGGCGATGATCATCGAGGGCTACGGCAGCCGGATCTGGCGCGATTGGGCGAATGAGAATACCGCCGCGTTCCGCCTGTTCTGGGTCGATGTCCACGGCTCGCTCGAGCTCAGGAACCTCACCCTCGAGGGTGGCAAGGGGCACGCCGGCTTCAACGGCTCCGGGGCGGACGCCGAAAACTCCGCGGGGCCGGGCGGGCCCGGCTGGGACGGCGGCGCGATCCAGAACCTGGGCTCCCTGACCCTCGACCACGTCACCCTCATCCACAACGAAGGCGGCCAGGGGGGCGAGGGCGGGGCCTGCTGGGAGGGCGTCTTCAACAGTCGTGGTGGCGGCTGGGGCGGAAACGGAGGCCGCGGGGGGGCCGTCTTCAACGGGGGGACGCTCGAGATCCGGCACTCGACGTTCGCTCACAACAAGGCTGGGACGGGCGGCGAGGGGGGCTCCTGCAGCGATAACGTGCCCGACTACCGCGGCGGAGCCGGCGGACTCGGGGGGGGCGGCGGCGCGATCTGGAGCGAGCCGGACCAGGACGTCCGCATCTACTGGAGCACCTTCTTCGACAACGGCGCCGGCCTGGGGGGCGAGCCGGGCACCGACGGTTACGAGCACTACGGGACGGGGGGCCACGGAGGAATCGGCGGCGGAGTCGTCTCGCAGGGCCACCTCATCGTCGAGGACAGCACCCTCGAGGCGAACTACGCGGGAGACGGTGGGTCGAACAACTTCGACTCCAGCCGGGCCGGCGGGGATGGAGGGGACGGTGGCGCCTTGGTCATGCTTTCCGGCTGGTTCGAGATCCGCCGCTCCACGTTCTCCTGGAACATCGGCGGCGCTCCCGGCCACGGCGGGCTCCCGAGCACCGGCACGTACGGCACGCCCGGCGACGGTGGCGCCATCTGGGCCGACCTCAGCGCGGGCACCGAGAGCCTGATCGAGAGCTCGACGATCGCCTCGAACCGTGCGAACGCCGAGGACGCGTGCAACGGCGGGGGAAACGGCGGCGGCCTCCACCTGACATCCGGCAACATGACCCTGAGGAATGCCACCTTCGCCGGCAACTCCCCGGGCATCGGCAGGAGATCGCTCTTCTGCCTCCTGGGTGACGCCGGTTTCGGAACGGCGATCTACAACGCGGGCGGCCACGTCACCTTCGGGAATTCGCTCTTCGACGAGACGAGCCGACTGGACGGTGGCAAGGTCCCGGAGACCTGCGGTGGAGCCGGCACCTACACGAATGGCACGCCCAACACCAACATCGTGTTCTCGTTCGGCTGGTACAACGGCTGCCCCGGGAACAACCTGGCCAACGATCCTCTCCTGGGGACCATCGAGCAGAACGCGACCACCGGTAACGGCCACACGCCCGGCAACGCCCCGCCCAGCCTCGTGCCGGAGGCGGACAGCGACGCGATCGACAGGGGCTCGAACGGGTCTCCGTCACCGTGCGCCCCGCTCGACATCCGCGGCCTCTCACGCCCGCAGGGCCCGAACTGCGACATCGGCGCCTACGAGGTGGATCACGGACGCGTGATCGAGGACCCCGACGACGTCACCGTGGACGCTCCGGCCTCGGCGAGCTTCACGGCGAAGTTCTCCGCGGGGACCGATGCCTCGCTCGTCGGCACGCCCCAGGCGAAGTGGCAGATGTCGACGAACGGCGGGGGTAACTGGACCGACGTGACCACGCTGGCGGAGCTGACCGCCGACCAGGCGGGCGACTACCCGACCGCGTACACGCGCACGCCCACCGCGAGCGCGGAAGACGGCGCGCTCTTCCGCGCCCTCTTCGTCACGGACCTGAACACCGGCATCCCCACGGGCAACGCGGAGCTGACGGTGCGGTTCATCGACATCACCAGGGACCTCCCGACGACGGTCAACGTGAACGTCGGAGACCTCTTCGCGCTGAGCTACGAGTACGCGGCGAACCCGGCGGTCACGGGCATCGCCTGGCAGTACAACGACGGCCTGCACGGGTGGTCCCCCACGGCCGACCCACCTCCGACCCCCGGGACCGGCGGCGAGATCGTCCTGCCGCGCATCGCCGCCTTGTCCCAGAACGGCTGGCTCTACAAGTCCGTCCTTACCGGCGGCTACCCGGGCAGGCCCTCGAGGGAGACGGGGACGGCGCAGCTCCAGGTCACCGACCTCCCGAGCCGTCCGTCGTTCGGAGCCAACGCGGCGAACAACGTCGTCACCGAGGAGGGAACGGAAGCCCGGTTCACCGTGACCGTCGCCGCCGGCAACCCCGTCCCGAGCCTCGGATGGCAGATGGCGCCCGGGGGCGGAAGCTTCACGCCGCTCACGAACGGCGATCTCAGCAACCCGGACCACTTCCACTTCAACACCTTCCCGAACCTCGCGTACCAGGCAGCCCTCTGGTTCCGCGCGTATGGCGATCAGGACACCGCGCAGTTCGCCGCCACCGCGACGAACGCGAGCGGCAGCGCCTCCTCGCCCCCGGGGCGCCTCATCGTGCAGGTGCCGACGTCGGTCGGGATCAGCTGCCCGGCGGACCTCGTCCACGGGTTCGAGCACATCTGCCACGTCTCCGTGACGGCGAATCCTCTGCGCGGACCGCGCCCGCGCAAGCCCTGCGGCCAGGTGCTGGTCGAGCGAGTCGCCGCGGGACGGATCGTCGAGTCGCATCGCTGCACCCTCGACCCGAACGCGACCTGCGACGTCACCTTCGGCTACCCCGGCGACAACGCCCCGCCGATCCCGCACCACGTGAGCTATCTGGGCGGCGGCACGGCGCCGTGTGAGGCCGGGGGCATCATCCCGCCCGACCTCGCGAGCGACGAGACCTTCGACGTGACGATCACGTCCTGTTCGGCGCCGACGATCACGACCTGCCCTGCCGGCCGTAGCGTGGACCTCGCGGGCTCGTGCACCGCGCCGGTTCCCGACTTCCTGCCGAGCGTCTCGGTGAACGACCCCGGGTGCGAGGTCACCCTGTCGCAGGATCCGGCGCCGGGCACGCTGCTCGCCGCCGGCGCACACGACGTGACGATCACCGCCAGGACGGACGAGGGCTCGGACACCTGCACCACGACGTTCACCGTCCGCGACGTGACGCCGCCGTCCCTCCAGCTCAACGGCGTGTCGCCGGTGACCGTCGAATGCCACACCAGCTACACCGACCTGGGCGCGACGGCGCAGGACTGCTCCGGGACGCCTGCGGTCACGAGCAGCGGCACCGTCAACGTCAACGCCGTCGGTCGCTACACGATCACCTACGAGGCGACGGACGCCTCTCTCAACAGGGGGACCGCCACCCGGACCGTCGACGTCGTCGACACGACCCGCCCGGTCGTGACCGTGAACGGCCCGACGTCGCTCACCATCGAATGCCACACGACCTTCACCGACCCGGGCGCGACGGCGAACGACACCTGCGCCGGTTCGCTGACGGCGAGTCCCTCCGGCAACGTCGACGCCAACACCCCGGGCGTCTACACCATCACCTACACGGCGACCGATCCCGCCGGCAATACCGGCACGGCGCAGCTCAGGGTGACGGTGCAGGACACGACGCCGCCGGACCTCACCTGCCCGGCCGCGCCCGCTCCGGCCTCGGCCGACGCCAGCTGCCGCGCGCCGGTTCCCAACCTCGCCTCCCTGGCGACGGCCACCGACAACTGCTCGGCGCCGGGCGCGATCACCATCACCCAGAGCCCGGCTGCCGGCACTCTCGTCGGCGTCGGCCCGCACATGATCACGATCACGGCTCGTGACGCCGCCGGCAGGGAATCCACCTGCACCCGCAGCTTCAGCGTCGTCGACACGACGAATCCCACGATCTCCTGCCCGGCCAACATCACGGTCGTCGTCCCCGCGGGCAGCTGCGAGGCCGCCGTCACCTTCGCCGCCACCCCCGCCGACAACTGCGGCACGCCGACCGTCACCTACACCAAGCAGCCCGGCTCGCTCTTCCCGCTCGGCAAGACGACGGTCACGGCCACCGCCAGGGACGCCGCGGGCAACACGGCCCAGTGCTCCTTCGACGTCACCGTGCTTCCCTTCACGGCCACGACGTCGGTCACGTCCCCGACGACGAGGCAGTACAGCGACCGCGTCACCCTCACCGCCACGGTCGTTCCGGCGGCCGCCGCGTCGGGGAACGTCGCGTTCTTCGTCGGCACGCAGTCGCTGGGCACGGCGCCCCTGGGCGTCACCGGCACGGCCACCCTTGCCAACGTCGCCCTCCTCGAGTCCCCGGCCCTTCCCTCGAACGGACAGATGGCGCCGGGCAACCGCACCGTCACCGCCGTCTTCACCCCGTCGAGCTCCTGCTACCTCACGCCGAACGCGACGGCTCCCCTCGCCATCACCAAGGAGAACGCCTGGGCCGAGTTCACCGGCGACTCCTTCTACTCGATCTGCCCCACGTGCACCTCGGCGACCGTCACCTTCGTGGCCCTCGTCAAGGACATCACCGCCGTGCCGGCCGACCCGAGCACCGACGGCAACCCGGGCGTCATCCAGAACGCGAGCGTCACCTTCGTCAACCCGGCCAACAGCGCGCCGTACTGCACCGCCCCCGTCGGCGTCGTCAACGCGGGCGACACACAGACGGGCCTGGCCTCGTGTACGAAGCAGATCGCCCTCGGCACGTGCGCCGGCGAGCCCTGCTCGTCGATCACGATCGACGTGGGCATCCAGGTGGGCAGCTACTACGACCGGGCGGCCGCCTTCGGCGATGCCGTCATCACGGTCTCGCAGAACCTCCAGACGGGGATGGTCACCGGGGGCGGCCACCTGGTCCTCGCCTCCTCGGCCGGCCGCCTCGCGGGCGATTCGGGACGCAAGAGCAACTACGGCTTCAACATCAAGTACAACAAGAAGTACACGAACCTCCAGGGCGGCGTGAACACGATCATCCGGAGGCTCGAGAGCGACGGGGTCGTCCACCTCTACCAGGTGAAGGGCAACGCGATGCAGTCCCTGACGGTGGACCTCGTCACGACCGGCGCTCACCCCTTCCCGACGGCCATCTTCACGGGCAAGGCCACGATCCAGGACGTCACCAACCCGCTGGCCCCGGTAGCGATCGACGGCGGGGCGACCTTCCGCCTCTCGATGACCGACAAGGGGGAGCCGGGCAAGAACGACATGCTCGGCGTGTCGGTCTTCGCCGCGCAGAACAAGGGGGGCGGACTCTGGTTCTCGAGCTCCTGGAACGGCACGGAAACGGCCGAGCAGGTCATCGCCGGAGGGAACCTCTCGGTGCGCTGAGTGCGGTTCGTCTCACCCTGAAGTGCCGATGACGAGTCACTTGAGCGTCACGGTCACCAGCGCGCTGTTCTTGCTGCTGCCCGCAGCGTTGGTCGCCGAAACCGCGTACCCGCAGGGGACGCCGATGGCCACGCACGCATGGGTCGTGCTGGTGACCGTGCCCGCCACCGTGGTCGAGCTGTCGTTCTGGAGGTTGGTGAACCTCTTCACCGTGTAGGACAGGATCGGCAGTCCGGTGGTCGGCGGAGTCCATCTCACCATCACCTTGGTGCTTCCGGCCAACCCCTGCACCGCGCTGACGCCCGTCGGAGGGCCCGGCAGGCTGAGAGGCGGCGTCGTCGGCGTCGGCGTCAACGCCTTCAGGCTCTTCGTCGGGACCGGGGTCGAGTACTCGATCTTGGGCGCGACAGTGGGGAGCGGCGTCGCCGTTTGCCCGAGAGCGATCCCGCCAGACGCCGACAGGGTTCCGGCCAGAAGCCACGCGGACCACGATTGGCAGATCCTCTTCATGAGTCCTCCTCTTCACCGCTGGATCGAGGGCTGATGGTTCCCAATATTGTGGTTCCCGCGCCGAAAGTAAATACGCACAAGTACGTAGAGGACCGACGTCGGTCCGCCGCGAGGTGCGGCAAACTCCGGTTCTCATGAACGCGCTGCGATGGGTGCTCGTGCTCGCGGCAGGCATCGCCCTTGCGGGTTTCCTTGCCCTCCTCTTCGTAGCCAACGGCGTCCGGAAGTGGTTCGGTAGCTCGGCCGCGAAGCGCGTACCGCCCGGTGCGGAGTGGCGGGCCGTGGTCGTGCTCGAGCGGCGCAGCGAGACCAACCCGGACCGCGAGTCGGGGCGGCTCTCGGTCGTCCTTCACGACGCGAAGGGCCGCGAGACGGAGACACCCGACGTGGCTCTCGCCGTGAACGGGACGCCGCTCGAGTACCGCGTCGCCGGCGGCAACTACTACGACCGGCACCCGTACTTCCGGCTCGACGAGTCGAGCGGGTTCCGCTACGAGCCCGCCACCGACTACGCGCTGACCCTGCGGCGTGGCGGCGGCGCCGAGATTCCGTTCGCCTCTCTGCGCACGCCGAAGCCGCTCTCGGTGGAAGACGTCTCCTTCCCGCGGGAGCACCGTCGAGGCGGCGACCTGGTCCTGGCGTGGAAGGCGCTCCCCGAGCCGGCCGACCTCCTCGTCTACAGGTCGCTCACGTTCGTGGACGAGCACGGGAACCAGGCAATCGAAGCCGGGGGGCCGTATGCGACCGACGTTCTCCGGGCACGCGCCGGAGAGAAGAAGCTTCCCCTCACGAACGGGCGGTACGTGATCCCGGCGTCGTATGTCGGTCGGGTGGGAGAGAAGACGGTCTCGTCCGTCACGGTCGAGCTCAGCGTGGTGAACACCGGGCGCTACCTGGCGCCCGTCCTCCCCGAGAGCGAGATCGCGGCGCGAAGGGTGCTCGTCCTCCGCGCCGACCTCACCGACCGCTGACATCGCCGTCCTCCGGTGGCTTCCGCCCTATCATTGCGCAGCGTGAGCCGCCTGATTCGCGTCTTGATCGCCGACGACCACCCCATCTTCCGTCACGGCCTGAGGCAGATCATCGACGGCGCCTCGCAGATCGAGGTCGTGGACGAGGCCGAAGACGGCGACGTCGCCTGGCAGAAGCTCGCCAAGACCGACGCCGACGTCGCGATCCTGGACGTCGAGCTTCCGGGGAAGAACGGCTTCGAGCTGGCGCTCTCGGTGCGGGAGCGGCAGCTCCCGGTGGCCGTCATCTTCCTGACGCTGCACAAGGACGAGCACTTCCTCAACCGCGCGCTCGACCTCGAGGTGAAGGGCTACGTGGTCAAGGAGAGCGCGCTCAACGAGATCGTCCAGTGCATCCGCGCGGTCGCGGCCGGCCAGGAGTTCGTCAGCCCTCTGCTCACCGGCTTCCTCCTGAACCGCAGCCGCCGCGCCGCGCAGCTCGCCGCGGCCAAGCCGCAGTTCGCCGAGCTCACCGACGTCGAGCGGAAGATCCTGAAGCTCGTCGCCGAGTGCTTCTCGAGCAAGGAGATCGCCGCGGAGATCCACATGAGCGTACGCACCGTCGAGCACCACCGCGCCCGCATCGGCCAGCGGCTCGCGCTCGAGGGGCACCACGCGCTCCTGAAGTTCGCGCTGGAGCACAAGTCGGAGCTCTGACCCCGCCGAAGACGGCGGAGCCCGGCGTTTCCGCCGGGCTCCTGGGCCGCGACAGCGACGAGTCCGTCCGGGTCGTCGAGGATCAGAACGGCGCCGGGCAGCTCGCCGCGCTGGCCTGGACGAAGCTCCGGTTGACGTTGGCGTTCTCGAGCGCGTTCTTGAGCGCCTCCTGGTAGGCGCGGTGAGGAGAGCCGGCCGGAGTCGAACCGTGGGCCCCGAGCTCGGCGTTCGCCTCGGCCATCACCTGGGTCACGGTCGCGAAGCCGGCGGCGTTCGCGCTCGTGGAGCCGGCCACCCGGATCATCCGGGCACCGCCGACGAAGCCGTTCAGGACGTCGAGCTCCATCGCGGCGAGCTGCGCGCTCAGCGCGTAAGCCATGTTGGTCGCGGTGGCGCCGGAGAGCCACGACTTGACCTGGGACGCATTCGAGGGGTCGAAGGCTCCGCCGTCGGCCTTCCTCAGGTTCCTGGCGACGAGCATCGCGATGTCGTCCGAGCCGATCAGCTGCTGGCCGTTCTTGGTGGTCCAGAAGCCGCTGCCGTGCGCGCCGCCTCCCCCGAGGCAGAGGTTGCCGAAGTTGAGGCCGGAGTATTCGCCGCCCGTCGAGGCGTCCACCGAGTAGCTCTTGTCGACGTTCAGCGTCACGCCCGCGGAGGTGGACTGGTTCTCCAGGTTGCCGGTCTGGACCCACGCGGAGCTCGAAGGGGCACGCTGGCGGACGCTATAGGCCCCGAACGCGACCTCGACCTGGAACGTGCCGCCGGCGCCGGTCGTAACCGTCGAGGGGCCGGTGAAGTCGATCGGCCGTCCGGCGATGCCCGCCTCGCCCGCGTCGTAGCGGCCGTTGGCGTTGGCGTCGTAGTACGCCATGCCCAACAGCGTCGCGGCCGACGCCGGCTCGGCCTCGAACGCTCCGATGTCGCACCCGCCGTTCTGCGGGCGCGCCACGCCCCGCTGGTCCCACGCGATGGTGCAGGCGTTCGCGGGGATGGCGTCGATCGCGGTGCTGGTCGATCCGAGGGCCATCGTCTTCGTCCAGCCGCCGTTGTCGTCGAGAGGCAGGAGAGCCGCGGTGCCGGTCGCGATCTGATCGGTCGGGTGGTAGGCGAAGTCGCCCGCGTTGATGTACGGCACCGTTCCGAGCAGGTTGTAGCCGGTGGAGGTGACGTAGGCGAAGAGGGTGATCTCGCTCAGATCGTCGGCCACGTTGTCGGAGACGACGGAGGCTCCGAGCCGCATGGCCGCCTCTTCGTAGAGCTGGAAGAAGAGCGCGCCGGCGGCTTGCGCCGCCTGGTTGCCGGCGATCGTCAGGTGAGAGCCGTCGAAGTTCGTGAACGCCGCCAGGCCGCCTCCGAGGAAGGCGACGTTCTCTGCGAAGGTCGAGTTCGTCAGGGTGAGGGGAGTCGCCGAGGCCAGGGCGCCGCCGATGCCGAAGGGGCAGCGGTTGTACCGGAACGTCGAGCCCGCGATCGTGGACGGCTCCGCGCCCATGACGTAGATCCCTCCGCCCTGGTGCTCGAGCGCGCTGTCTCCCGCCAGCTCGGTGCTCAGGTATGCCCGGTTGCGCTCGATCGTGGAATCCACCACGTGCACCTCCGAGGCGTACACGGCCCCGCCGAGCGCGTAGCCCCCGTACAGGCGGCCCATGCCGGCGATGGCCCTGTTGCTCTCCACGATCGTCCTGTCGAGGGTGACGACGTCGGCCCGGATCGCGCCGCCGTGCGCGCTCGCGCCCTGGTCTGCGCTGTCGGTGTCGTCCCCTTGCACCCAGTTGTCGGAGACCTGGCAGTTCGTCAGGGTGAGCCGCCCGGCGAGGATGGCGCCTCCCTCGGCGAGCGTCGCGCTCTTCACCCGGCCCCCGGCGATCACCAGCGCGGCGATGCTGAGATCGGTACCAGGCGCCGCGTGGAAGAGGCGGGTCTCGGCCTGGGCCACGATGGCGAGGTTGGCTACTCCCGGCCCGACGATCTTGACGCTCCTGGTGATCGAGAACTCCGTCTGGACTCCGATGGTCGAGACGCCCGGCGCGAAGGTGACCTCGTCGAACGTGCCGTACGGGTCGTTGGCCGGCACCACGTCGGCGTTCACGGAGGCCCCGAGGTTGATGGACTCGAGAGCCTCCCGGAGGCTCACATATCCGTTCAGGCTCACCTCGTCCAGCGTCGTGGTGACGGTGATGGTCGCGGCCTTCACCGGCGCGGCGGACACCGCCAGCACGATCGCCAGCAGCAGCGAAGACGTCCGGAGCGGGCTCCTCGTGATCCGTGGAGTCGGGTTCATGGTTCTCCTCCTTCTTACCGCGACGCGTTCAGCAGTCGCTCGAGCTCGAACAGGTTGTTCTTCGTGACGAAGCCGCACGCGCCGGCCTGGGCCGCGGCGGCGCGAACATGGGGGTCGCCGTACTGGGTGACGACGATGACGCGGGCGTCGGGATCCTTCGCGAGGAGCCGGCGCGTCGCCTCCAGACCGTCCACGCCGGGCATCTGGAGGTCCATCAGGACGCGGTCCTCGCCGGAGAGACGCGCCCCTTTGTAGGCTTCGACCGCCGCGGCGCCGTCCGCGCACTCGAGGATCTCGGTGGCCAGGCCGGCCACCACGGACCGGATGAGCGCACGCATGTCCGCGTGGTCGTCGACGATCAGGATCTTCATCTCGGCTTCACTCACGGCGTTCTTCACTGTTTGATGGCCAAAGATGGTTCGCCGCTGGCGGGCCGCCATCGGTGTCGACTACGAAAAGTGCCCGGTATCTCTACGAAAGGTCGTTCGTAGTTCTACGGTGTCGATGCGGCTCGTCCGCCGCGGATCGGAACGGGGACGTTCACCGTGACCACGGTGCCCTGCCCCGGCTGAGAGCTGACCTTCAGGTCGCCGCCCAGCATGCGGACGCGCTCGGCCATTCCAGCCAGGCCGAACCCGCTGGCTCGCGCCGCGGAGTCCGCGAGGAACCCGCGGCCGTCGTCGCGGACCGTCACCGAGACGGACTGCCGGGTCCGGTCGACCTCCACCCGGGCCTCGGTGGCGCCGGAGTGCTTGACGGCGTTGTTGAGGCTCTCCTGGACGATGCGATAGAGCGTGATCGCGTCGTCCTTGCCGAAGAGGTCGTCGAGCGGGAGGAGCTGGGCGACGAGCCGCATCCTCTTCGTGGCCGCCACCTGCTCGATCATCACCTCGAGCGCCTTCGTCAGCCCGAGGCTGTCGAGGAGATAGGGACGCAGGTTCTGCGCGATGCCGCGCACCTCTTCGATGGAGTCGCCGGCCGAGGCCTCGATCGACGCGAACTGCTCGAGGATTCCCGGGTACTCCCGGGCGAGCTCGGGGGCGGCCTCGGCGGCGCGCTGCCCGAGCTGCGCGCGGTGCCGCACGATCAGCAGCTGCTGCCCGAGGCTGTCGTGGAGCTCGGCGGCAATGCGCTTCCGCTCGCTCTCCTGCGACCGGATGAGCTGGCCGGCGAAGTGCTCGCGGGCCTCATGGACCTGGCGGATCTTCGCCAGGCGGTACCGCCAAGCCGCCGCCACCGCCGCCACGGCCAGAAGCGCCAGAAGCGCGCGGAACCACCAGGTCTGGTGATAGGACGGCACGACGACGATCCGCAGGCTGGCGCCGACCTCGCTCCAGACGCCGTCCGCGTTCGCGGCGACGACCCGAAAGGTGTAGCGACCGGGCGGCACCAGCGAGTAGTAGGCGACGCGGCGCGTGCCGGCCTCCACCCAGCCATGATCGGCGCCTTCGAGCCTGTAGCGGAAACGCAGGTTCTCGGGGTCGACCAGGCGGAGCGCTGTGTACTGGACCTCGAAGCTGTCGTGGCCCGGCAGCACGCGGACCGCCCCCTCTTCATCGCGTACGGCGACCGGACGGCGGTCCAGTCGCATCTCCTCGATCACCACGCGCGGCGGCTCGGTGTCGACCTTCGAGGTCGCCGGGTCCACGATCGCCACGCCCCTCACGGTCGGGAACCACAGCCTTCCGTCGCGCGTCCTCACGCCCGCGGGCCAGCGGCCGCCGTTGCACTCCGCGCTGGGCAGGCCGTCGCGCCGGCCGTAAGCACGGCAGGAGATCGCCTTGATCGACCCGGCTGCGAAGTCCTCGAGGTCCTTCCGGCGGACCCGGTACAGGCCGCGATTGGAGCTCATCCAGAACCAGCCGGCGCCGTCCTCCAGGATCTGGAAGACACCGTTGTCGAAGAGGCCGTCCTGAGCCGTGTAGCGGGTGAATCGCCCCTTCTCGAGGCGGCCGAGGCCGCTGTCGTAGGTGCCGATCCAGAGCGTGCCGTCGGGATCCACCTTCAGCGCGCGCACCGTGCTGCCCGCCAGGCCGTCCTTCTCGGTGAAGGCGGTGAAGCGGCCGTCCCGGTAGTGGGTGATCCCTCCGGCGCCGCCCAACCACAGACCGCCGTGGCCGTCGCCGACGATGACCTTCGTGTCGTCGCCGGCCAGCCCGTCCTTGGTCGTGAACCGCGTGTGCACGCCGTCGAGCGTCCGTATGACGCCCGCGTCCGTGCCACGCCAGAGCGCGCCGGCGCCGTCCTCCGCGACGGCCCAGACCAAGCCTGGCTCGAAGGCGCCGGGCCACTCGTTCACGAGCGGATCTCCCGGCGAGAGGCGCGCGAACCCGTTGACCCACAGCCGGCCGGCGCGGTCCTCGTACAGGGACGTGACCGCGCCGCCCGCGAAGGCGAGCGCCGGATCGTCGCGTGCAGCTTCGCGCGTGAGGACGCCGTCTTTCAGCCGCTGGAGACCGTGCTCGGCGGTCCCGAGCCACACGGAGCCGTCGAGGCGCTCGAGGATCGGATAGGTCTCCCAGTCACCGAGCGTCGTCACGGGCTGCCTGCGAAGCCGCAACAACCCCTGATCGGAGGCGATCCAGCAGGTCCCGTCGCTGTCGGTCGAGAACGAGCCGAACAGCTTCCACAGACCCTCGGGGAGTCGATCGCTGAGCAGCTCGCTCGTGCCGGCTGTCAGCCGGGTCCTGAAGAGCCGGCCGCTGCTGTCGGTGGTGAGGACGTCGGGAACCGGACCGTTTCCCCACACCAGCGAGCGGGTCTTGCCGGGGAGGCTCTTCCCTTCCTCGTAGACCTCGAGCTTCCCGTTCCCGCGGCGATGCACGACACGGCTCGGGAAGGATTGCCAGGTGTCCCCGGAGGCGCATCGCACCATCATCAGGGGCTCGGGCCGGTCGACCGAGAAGTTCAGCTCGGGCGCCGGCTCGAACCGCTCGCCGGTCCACCGGTAGGCGCTCGCGTGGAGGCTGTCCAGCGTTCCCGGTTGCTTGCCCCATGTGTAGCTGGTGTAGGTCGCGACCATGCGCCCCTGGTCGTCGTCTCCGAGGCGCGCCGGGCCGGCCGGCAGGCCGTGGCGCGTGTCGTAGCTGGTGAAGAGCTCTCCATGCTTCCGGACGAGCGGGCCGGTCTCGAGCGAGGCCCACAGGTCGCCGTCTCTGGCCTCCACGAGCGAGATGAAACGGTTGCCGGGGATGCCCGGTGTGTTCGCCTTCTGGAAGACCGAGAAGCGCACGCCGTCGAAGCGCACCAGTCCGTCGAACGTCGTGAACCACAGGTAGCCGTCTCGCGTCTGGCAGATCTCGCGCACGGAGTTCTGGGGGAGGCCGTCGTCCGTCGTCCACTGGTCGAAGCGATAGCGGGAAGTCTCCGAGAGGGTCCCGCCGGCGAACGCGAGGCAGGCGACGAGGAGCGCGAGCCGCGCGATCACTTCCGGGTTCCGTCAGCCGCCGGCCCCTCGCCTCTCCGCAGCCTTTCCAGCTCCTGGTGTGCCGCGGCGCGGTCCGCCTCGAGGAGCGCGGAGGCGCCCCACCCGGAGAGCGTGAAGCCGGCGCCGACGATTCCGCGCTCGACGGCACGCTCCGCGTCTTCGCCGTCGAGGATCGCGGTGACGAAGGACGCCGCGAAGGCGTCGCCGCAACCGGTCGGGTCGACGACGGTCTCGGCGCGCGCCCGCCACGGCGTGAGCCGGTCCGCGCGCGCGTCGTAGAGGAGCCCGCCCCGGGGGCCGCGCTTCCAGGCGACGTACCGCAAGCGCCCGCCGCGCAGGCGACGCAGGACGTCGACAGGAGGTACCTCCGGGGCGGCGAGGAGCAATTCTTCCTCGCTCACGAAGAGCGCGTCGACACGCGAAAGGAGCGGAGCGAAGAGCGGGAGCGTGTCCTCGCGGATCGGGACGTGCGGATCGAGAGAGAGGAACGTACTGTCGGGCCAGATCGCGCCGAGAGCCGTCTGGCAGGCGAGCGGCATCGGCGCGAGGTGGACCGCGGCGGCGTCGAGCCATTCTGGAGGCACGTCGGACGGGGCGGGGGAGACGTCCACGTGCGTGACATCCCCGAGCCGCGGCACCATGCGCCACTGGGTCCCCTCGTAGAGGAGCCAGGTGCGCACGCCGCTCGTTCCGAGCGTGCGCACTCCGCCGAGATCCAGGCCGCGCTCGCGGAGCGCGAGAAGCGCCGCGTCCGGATAGTCCCGTCCGACGCGGCTGAGGCAGCCCAAGCCCTCTGTCCAGAGGCTCGCGGCGAGGGCCGCGTACAGCACGGCGCCGCCGGCCTCGCCCATCCGGGTGCGCCCGTCGGCGAAGACGAGATCGTCGACGAGCAGGTTGCCGGCGACGACGAGTCGCGGGGCGCTCACGGCAGGCCTAGTGTCCCGTACACGGGACACTACGGAATGCCTGGGCGAGCGCCGAGGCGCGGTCCGGGTCCACCGGGTTCGACCAGAGGCCGTCCCTCTTGAGCGACGAGCCGACGACGAGCGCGTCGGCTTCGGCGTAGTCCGCGACGTTGTCGACGCTGACTCCGGAGCCGACCAGCACCGGCAGGCGCACGGCGCTCCGGACCGCGGCGACGTCGGCGGGATCGGTGGCCTGGCCGGTCGCGAGTCCGCTGACGATCACGCCGTCCGCGAGGAAGAACTCCGCGGCGCGCGCCGTCTCGGCGAGCGAAACGTCCGCGGTCAGGGCGTGCGCCGCGTGCTTCTTCTTGATGTCGGCGAAGACGTGCACGTGCTCCGCGCCGATGTGGCGGCGATAGCGCAGCAGCTCGCTGGCCCCGGACTCGATGAGGCCCTCGTCGGCGACGTGCGCGAAGACGAAGCCCTCGACGCGGACGAAGGCGGCGCCGCAGGCGAGCGCCACGGCGAGCGCCTCGCGGTTCGCACCGGCGAGCACCTGGATGCCGAGCGGGAGCGCGACGGCGGCGCGCACCGCGCGGCCAGCGGCAGTCATGGCCGCGACGACCTCCGGCCCGACCCGGCACTTCTCGTAGGGCCGATCGTGCATGTTCTCCATGAGGATTCCGGCGAAGCCCGCATCGCGATAGACGCGTGCTTCGCGGACGGCGTCGTCGACGATCGCGTCGATCGAGCCGCTGGCCCGCGGCGTCCCCGGCGACGGCTGCATGTGGATCATGCCGATCAGGGCGCGGCGGGCGCCGAAGATGTCCGCGACGATGCTCATGCCGCGGCATCCTGCCACGACGCCTCGCCCGCTCCGCCCTTGCGTGTCGGATGGGCGCTGGATCCGCGCGCTGACGGCGCTCGCGAACGGGGTGCGGTCCACCGTAAGCCTACGCTCTGGTTGGTCGTGCTTACGACGCTGAGGGCGCGGCGGGGACGGCGACAGCTGGGTTCGGCGTCGGCGTACCAGGATGTAGACGGTCTAGACTTCGTACAGCCCATGTCCGAAGAACCGCCTACTGGCGACACCCGCCTGCTGGGCCTCGAAGCGTCCCTCCGTCAGAAGGAGCGGACGCTGGCGGAGCTCCGCGAGACCCTGGCCTCGGTGGAGATCGAGAACGTGAGGCTCCTCGAGGAGGAGCGGACGGCGCGCCGCGAGGCGGAGACGCTTCACGCCGCCACGCTCGCGCTGGGGCGGACCCTCGAGCCGCTCTCGGTCTACCAGCTCATCCTCACCGAGCTCCGTAAGGTGGTCCCCTGCGACAGCGCCGCGGTCCAGGAGCTCCGGAACGGCGACCTGACGATCGTGGCCTCGGTCGGGTTCGAAGATTCCGCGCCGGTGCTCGGGCTCGTCTTCCGCGGCGATGACCACCGTCCGAACCAGAAGGTGCTGGTGTCGCGCGCGCCGCTGATCCTGTCCGACGTGCGGGACTCGCCGAGCTTCAGGAACGACGTGCACCCGATCGAGGTCCGCTCGTGGATGGGGATCCCGATGCTCATCGGGGACCTGGCGGTCGGGATGATCAGCCTCGACAAGAGGGAACCCGGCTTCTTCACCGCGCGGCACGGCGAGCTCGCCATGGCCTTCGCCGCCCAGGCGGCGCTGGCGATGCGGAACGCCGAGCTCTTCGCCGAGACCAAGGAGAAGCTTCGCGAGCGCGAGCAGGCCGAAGCGCTGCTGCGGGAAGCTCAGTCCGACTACCAGAAGCTCGTCGAGCGGCTGCCGGCCGTCGTCTACTCCGACCGTTACGGCCCGGAGCGCGGCCAGCGGAGGTTCTACACCAGCCCCCAGGTCACGGCGATGGTCGGAGTGACGCCGGAGCAGGTCGTGGCCGATCCCGACCTCCCGTTCAAGCTGATGGCGCCAGAAGACCGCGAGCGGGTGGCCGCCGAGTTCCGTCAGCACATCCGGGCCGGGCAGCCGTACAACCTGGAGTACCGCGTGGTGACGGCGGAGGGCCGCGTGGCCTGGCACGAGAACCGCGGGGCGCCGTCCTTCGAGGAGGGCCGGCTGTCACGGCTCGACGGCGTCATCTTCGACATCACCAAGGCGAAGACCACCGAAGAGGAGCTGCGCTGGGCGAACAAGCAGTACCGCGAGCTCGTCGGCGAGCTCACCGAGGCACGCCGCCAGGCCGAGGCCCACGCCGCGCAGCTCGAGATGCTGAACCGCGTCACCCGGGCCGTGACCAGCGTGCGCGAGGTGGCGGGCATGCTGGAGATCGCGGCGCGGGAGATGCTCGACCTCCTCGGGGCGCGGACCTGCTCGGTCGTGGTCGGCGAGCCCGGGAACACCGAAGCGCGGGTCATCGCCGAGGCGCGGCGGCACGAGGACGAGAAGGGCGCCGTCGGCCTTCGGTTCCCCCTCCGGAACTTCCCGGCCTTCATCCAGCTCCTGAAGACGCGGCGGCCGGTCCTGGTCGCGAACGCGGGAGAGAGCCCGGAGATGGGGCCGCTGCAGCCGATCATGAGCGAGCGGCGGACCACCGGCTTCCTGATGGTGCCGCTCCTGGCGCGAGGCGAGGTCTTCGGCACCTTCGGCGTCGATACCGACGAGCCGGGCCGCACGTTCGGCGACGAGGACGCGCGGCTGGCCGAGATGATCGCCGGGCACATCGCCGGCGCGCTGCAGAACGCGCGCCTCCTGGAGGCCGCCGAGCGGGAGATCGAGGTGCGGCGCCGGGCCGAGGAGGAGCTCTCCCGCGCCAAGGAGATCGCCGAGGCCGCGACCGCCGCAAAGTCGCAGTTCCTGGCGCGGATGAGCCACGAGCTCCGGACCCCTCTCAACGCCATCCTCGGCTTCGTGCAGCTGATGGATCGCGATCGGAACCTCTCCCGCGAGCACCACGAGCAGCTCGACATCATCACCAAGAGCGGCGAGCACCTGCTCTCGCTGATCAACGACATCCTCTCGATCACCAGGGTCGAGACCGGGCAGCTCACGCTTCTGAAGACGCCTCTCGACCTCCGGCGCCTGCTCGACACCGTCGGGAGCCTCTTCCGGCTGCGGGCCGAGGACAAGGGACTGAGCCTGGTCGTGGACGTCGAGCCCGAAGTCCCGGCCGTGGTGAGGGGCGACGAGGGGAAGCTGCGGCAGGTGCTGGCCAACCTCCTCTCGAATGCCGTCAAGTTCACCGAGCAAGGAGGCGTGGAGCTGCGCGTCAAGCAGCGCGGCGAGTGGACGGTCTTCGCGGTGAAGGACACCGGGTGCGGGATCGGACCCGAGGAAGTCGAGCACCTCTTCGTGCCGTTCAGCCAGGCGTCGGCGGGGCAGAGGACCGGCGCCGGCACCGGGCTCGGGCTCTCCATCAGCCGGAGCTTCGTTCGCCTGATGGGAGGCGACATCCAGGTCGCCAGCGCGCCGGGAAAGGGAACCACCTTCACGTTCCAGGTCCCGTTCGCCGCGGCGGATGCCGGCGCGACGGCCGACGCGACGCTTCGAGGTGGCCGGGTGACCGGACTGGCGGAGGGGCAGCGAGCGCTGCGGGTCCTGGTCGTGGACGATCACCGCGACAACCGCCTGTTCCTCGCCCGCCTCTCGAAGCTCGTGGGATTCCGTGTACAGGAGGCGGAGAACGGCGCCGAGGCGGTCGACGCCTGGCGCTCGTTCCGTCCCGACGTCGTTTTCATGGACCTCTCGATGCCGGGGATGGACGGCTTCGAGGCGGCGCGCCGGATCCGGAGCGAAGAGGCCGAGCTCGGAAGACCGGCCGGCAAGAAGACGCTCCTCCTGGCGCTCACCGCCAGCGTCCTCGACGACGACCGCCGGGAGCTCCTCGAGGCTGGATGTGACGACTTCCTGCCGAAGCCGTTCCGGGAATCGGACCTCTTCGAGAAGCTGGCCCAGCACCGCAACGTGAAGTTCACCTATGACGAGGCGAAGCCGGCCTCGCCGGGTGCCGCCCGGGCCACGGTCCTCACCGTCGAACGGCTCGCCGCGCAGCCGCCCGTTTGGCGCGGCCGCATGGAGCAGGCGCTGTCCGCGGGGGACCTCGAGGCGGCGCGGGCGATCGGCGAAGAAGCGCGCCCGCACGACAACGAGCTCGCCGAGGCGCTCGACAGCGCGATCAAGGACTGCCAGGTGGACCGGCTCCTCGGCTTGATGGAGCAAATGCCTCGTGTCCCGTAACGGAAATAGCGTGACCGTCGCGCCTGGGTATTGCGGCCGAGGTCAAGGCGCGCGGGCCGAGCCTGGAGTTGGCTCTCCGGCGAGCGCCCGCGCAACGCCGAGATCGGCCGCAAGACCCAGGCGCCCTTCGGGTTGGGGCGGCGAGGGGCAATCTGCGGTGTTGCCGCTCCTTCGCGTAGAGCCAACTACAGCGTTCGTCGCGGCGCCTTGCATCTTGCCTCTCGGCGCTCCCAACGACGGTTACGCTATTTCCGTTACGGGACACCAGTGAGGCCGGCGGCGGCGGCTCTGCTCTCGCTCTCAGCCGTCCTCCTCGCCGGACGCGCCCGCGCCCTCGACCCGGCGCGGCCGATCGCCGAGTTCGTGCGCGACGTCTGGCGGACCGAGCAGGGCCTGCCTCGCGACACGGTCACCGCCATGGCCCAGACGAACGACGGATACCTCTGGATCGGCTCGGCGCTCGGGCTCGCCCGCTTCGACGGCGTCCGTTTCACGGTCTTCAGCAGCGCGAATGTCCCGGCGTTCTTGCACAACTACGTGCGCGGTCTGCTGGTGACGGCGGACGGGAGTCTCTGGATCGGTACCGAGCACGGCCTGATCCGCTCCAGGGACGGCGAGTTCCGCGCTTATTCCATGGCCGACGGGATGTCGGCGCACAACATCTGGAAGATGGCGCTCGCGCCCGACGGCGCCCTCTGGATCGCCTCCTACGGAGGCGGCGTGATGAGGTTCAAGGACGGTGTCTTCCGGGCCTTCCGGGTGAAGGATGGACTGCCGAGCGACCGCATCCTCTCGGTGGCGGCCGATCGCCAGGGCTCGATCTGGGTCGCGACCGACGGGGGAGGGCTCAGCCGGATCGTCGGCGATCGCGTCGAGCCGCTGCCGGAGGAGCTCCGTTTCCCGGGCGACACCGTCGAGTCGCTGCTCGTCGATCGCGAGGGAGCGCTCTGGGCCGGCAGCCTCCGGGAAGCCCGGATCACCCGGATCCTCGACGGCCGCATCGTGGAGAGTCACGCGCTGGCGGGGGGCGCGCCGGCGCGGATCCCCGCGCTCCTCGAGGACCGCGACGGCGCCATCTGGGCCGGGGTCTTCGGGCATGGCGTGGCCCGCCTCTTCCAGGGCCGCGTCGCCCGGTTCAGCGTCTCCGACGGACTCTCTTCCAGCCTCGCCCAGGTCCTCTTCGAGGACCGGGAGGGCAGCATCTGGATCGGGACCTACAGTGGAGGGTTGACGCGAGTCCGCGACGGCCGGGTCTCGGTCCTGGCGCGCGGAGCCTACGTCCGGACGGTGACCGGCAGCGCTGCCGGCGAGGTGTGGATCGGCACCTACGGGGACGGCGTGTCGCAGATCAGCGCCGCGGGCCTCGTGGGCCTCGCCGGTCTCCCGAGCCCGAGCGTGCGCGCGCTCCTCTACGACACCGACGGCTCGCTCTGGATCGGCACCGACGGCAGCGGCGTGGCGCACACCAGCCCGTCGTCAGCCGGCCGGATCAAGCTGCTCGGGCAGCGCGACGGCCTGCCCAGCGGCACCGTCAACGCGTTCTGCCGCGATCCCCGAGGGCTCTGGATCGCGACCCACGGTGGGCTCGTTCTCCTGGACCGCGAGGGGCGCCTCCGGGTCTACACCACCCGAGACGGTCTCTCCAACGACCGCGTCAGCGCCCTCCTCCCCTCGCGCGACGGAGGGCTCTGGGTCGGCACCTACAACAGCGGCTTGAACAAGCTCGAGGACGGTGTCTTCCGCACCTACAAGACCAGCTTCGAAGGGATCAGCTCGCTGGTCGAGGACGCGGACGGAACGCTCTGGATCGGCACCTACGCCGGCGGACTCGACCGGCTGAAGGACGGCGTCCTGTCCTCGATCACGCGCAAGCAGGGGCTTCCCAGCGACACGATCTATCAGGTCCTGACCGACGCCGACGGCGACCTCTGGCTGGGCTGCGGCGCGGGGATCGCGCGCGTCGCTCGGGCCGATGCCGAGGCCGTCGCGGACGGGCGCCGGGCCTCGCTGACCGCGCTCACGCTGGGGACGGACGACGGCCTTCTGACGCACGAGTGCTCGGGAGGCACGCAGCCGGCCGGCTGGAAGGCGCCGGACGGGCGCCTCTACTTCGGGACGAGCCGCGGGCTGGCGATCGTGAACCCGCGCCACCTGCCGACGAATCCCGTCAGGCCGCCGGTCGTCGTCGAGGAGGTCGTGTCGGGGACGTCCTGGTTCACGAATGTCGCGCGTGCCGAGCTCCCGTCGGGCAAGGAGCTGGAGATCCGCTACACCGCGCTGAGCCACGCCGCTCCTCAGGCCGTCTCGTTCCGTTATCGGCTGGAGGGATTCGACGACCACTGGATCGACCCCAAGGGCCGCCGGACGGCGTACTACACGAACGTCCCGCACGGCCGTTACACCTTCCGGGTGATCGCCGCGAACAACGACGGCGTCTGGAACCGGGAGGGCGCGTCCGTCGAGATCGTCGTCCCGCGCCGTGCCTACGAGACGCCGCGGTTCTACGCCCTGGTCGTGTTCGGGGTCGCGGGCGTCGGGTTCCTCGGCCACCGGCTTCGCGTCGGGAGGCTCGAAGCGCGGAAAAGGGATCTGGAGGCGCTCGTCGAGGAGCGCACCCGCAGCCTGGCCGAGGCGAACCGGGCCAAGAGCGCCTTCCTGGCCAGCATGAGCCACGAGCTGCGGACGCCTTTGAACGCCGTCCTCGGCTTTGCGCAGCTCCTGGGCCGTGATGCGACGCTGGGGCCCGAGGGACGCCGCCAGCTGGGCATCATTCACACCAGCGGCGAGCACCTCCTGGGCCTCATCGACGACGTCCTCTCGATCGCCAAGATCGAGTCCGGGAAGGTCGCCCGGAACGACGAGGACTTCGAGCTCGGCGCCACGCTGGAGGGTGTCGTGGGGATGCTTCGCGCCCGCGCCGAGGCCAAAGGCCTCTCCCTGTCTCTCGAGGCGGGAGGGCTCCCGGCCGCCGTCCGCGGGGACGAGGCCAGGCTGCGCCAGATCCTCCTGAACCTCCTGGGGAACGCGGTCAAGTTCACCGAGCAGGGATCGGTGCGGCTGGCGGCATCGTGGCGAGACGGGACCGCCAGGTTCGAGGTTGACGACACCGGGCCCGGCATCCCACTCGACGAGCAGGAGGCGCTCTTTCGTCCGTTCAGCCAGACCACGACCGGGCAGCGCGCGAAGGAAGGGACCGGCCTCGGCCTCGCCTTGAGCCGTTCCTACGCGCGTCTGATGGGGGGCGACATCACCCTCCAGAGCGAGGCGGGAAGGGGCTGCGTCTTCACCGTGACCGCGGCTCTTCCGGCGGCCGCACCGGTCGCGCGCGAGACCCGCGTCAAGGCGCGCCGCGTGGCCGGCCTGGCGCCGGGCTTCGCGCCGTGCCGCGCGCTGGTGGCCGACGACACTCCGGAGAGCCTGCTCCTCCTCACCAGCCTGCTCCGCGCGGTCGGCTTCGAGGTGGCCGAGGCCGCCGACGGCCGGGAGGCGGTCGAGCAGTGGGACGCCTTCGCGCCGCGCGCCGTCTTCATGGACATGCGGATGCCGGTCCTCGACGGGCTCGCCGCCACCCGGGAGATCCGCGGGCGCGAGAGGAAGAGCGGACGGCCCCGGTGCGCGATCGTGGCGCAGAGCGCGAGCGCCCTGGACCACGAGAGCAGCGAGTACCTCGCCGCCGGCTGCGACGACTTCCTCCCGAAGCCGTACCGCGAGGCCGACGTCTTCGACAGCCTCGCCAGGGTAGCGGGCCTTCGCTTCTCGTATGAAGACGCCGGCGCGGTGGGGACAGGATCGCCGCCCGCAGGCGAGCCAAGTGTGGGGCGCTCGCGTTCGCTCGCAGGCGAGCCGGAGCCTCCGGCGTTGCCCGCGGAGCTTCGCGACCAGCTGCGCCGCGTGCTCCTGGTGGAAGGGGATCAGGAGACGGCGCTGCGGCTCGCGGCGCGTGTCAGCGCGCTGGACGCGGCGTTCGGCGGCCGGCTCGAGGCGCGGATCCGCGCCGTCGACCTCGACGCCGTCGAGGAGATGCTTCGATGACCGCCGAGACCCTCGGCGACGTCTTCATCGTCGACGACAACCCGAACAACCTGAACCTCCTCGCCAGCATCCTGCGCGGCGGCGGCTACCGGGTCCGGATGTCGAACAGCGGGCGGCGCGGCCTGGGCATGGTCGAGGCGCATCCGCCCGATCTGGTGATGCTCGACATCACCATGCCCGAGCTCGACGGCTACCAGGTCTGCGCCGAGCTCCGTGCCCGGGAAGCGACCCGGCACATCCCGGTGATCTTCATCAGCGCGCTCGATGACCCGGTCGCGAAGCTCCGGGCTTTCCAGGACGGGGGCGCCGACTACGTGACGAAACCCTTCCAGAGCGAGGAGGTCCTCGCCCGGGTCGAGAACCAGCTGAGGACCGTGCGGCTGCGGCGCCAGCTGGAGCGGAGGGAGGCCGAGCTCGCCGCCGCCTACGAGACGGTCCGCCGCTCGGAGGAGGAGCTGCGCCGGGCGCGGGAGGAGATCGCGCGCCTGCTGGCGGGCCTGGGTTCGAGCACAGACAGCTAATCAACGACGCTGTCGCCTCGCTTGTCGAACAGTTCACGCCAGCCCAGGAACGCGAGTACCCCGATTTGGCGGTACGGCTAGCATGGACCCGGCGAATACGGCTTGGGACGGGCCGAAGTCGTCGGGGAGGTAACCAGCAACCACATACTGCGGCATTGTCTTCTCCTGTAATGATCCTTCAGACGTGGCTCTCTGCCCGGCCCTATTACAACGGAGACCCCCTAAAGTATCATTCCGCAGAAGGAGCCGGGGGGGATGAAGGCATCCGTCCTGTTCGGGGCTGGTTGGGAGAACGACTCGCTGGAGGTGCTTTGGAGAGACGCTGATCGTGCCTTTTGCAGACTATGGCGAGATGATGCCCATGAGGAGAGGCACGCCTTCATACCCTTCCCTTCCGGGCCTGAACATCCAACGTTCGACAGCGTCAATCGCCTAAGACACGAACACACACTTCAGCAATACCTGGACAGTAGCTGGGCACTGCGGTCACTGGAGCTCGTGCGCGACCGCGGACAGACGTTGCTCGTCGTCGATTACAAAGGAGGCGAACCACTCGATCGCCTCATTCGCCAACCCATGGAGATCGGACAGTTTCTCCGGCTCGCGGTGGCCTTGTCTGGCGCAATCAATCAGCTCCACGGACGCGGGCTGATTCACAAGGACATCAAGCCCGCCCACGTGCTCGTAGACACCGCAACCGGGCTGGTCCGTCTCACCGGCTTCGGCATTGCCTCCCGCCTCCCGCGCGAGCGCCAGCCGCCCGAACCTCCCGAGCTGATCGCCGGGACGCTTGCCTACATGGCGCCCGAGCAGACGGGACGAGTGAATCGCTCCATTGATTCCCGCACTGACCTTTACTCTCTCGGAGTCACCTTTTACGAGATGCTGACCGACAGCCTGCCGTTCGAGGCATCCGATCCGATGGAATGGGTGCACTGCCACATCGCGAGGCAGCCGGCCGCACCCATCGAGCGAGTGGGAAGCGTGCCGGCCTCGGTGTCAGCGATCACGATGAAGCTGCTCTCCAAGACGGCCGAGGAGCGGTATCAGACAGCGGCGGGAGTTGAGCGCGATCTTCGGCACTGCCTGTCCCACTGGGAGGCTCACGGATTCATCGACGACTTCGCTCCCGGCGCGCGGGACACTCCGGATCGTCTCCTGATCCGAGAGAAGCTGTACGGTCGGGACCGTGAGATCGACACACTGCTGGCGGCGTTCGATCGCATCGTCGCCGGCGGCCGTCCGGAGATGGTCCTCGTCTCCGGATACTCAGGTATCGGCAAGTCCGCGGTCGTAAATGAGCTCCACAAGCCGCTGGTCCCGCCCCGGGGCCTGTTTGCATCCGGGAAGTTCGACCAGTACAAGCGAGACATTCCGTACGCCACGCTGGCGCAGGCGTTTCAGAGCCTCATCCGGCCGCTTCTCAGCAAGACAGAAGAAGAGCTGAGCCAGTGGCGGGACGCCCTTTCCGAGGCGCTTGATCCGAACGGATTGCTCATCGTCGAGCTTGTCCCGGAGCTGAAGCACATCATCGGTGAACAGCCGTCGGTGCCCGAGCTTCCGCCCCAGGAAGCGCAGAGACGCTCTCAGCTGGTCTTTCGACGGTTCATCGGCGTATTTGCCCGACCCGAACACCCGCTGGCGCTCTTCCTCGACGACTTGCAATGGTTGGATGCCGCAACACTCGAGCTGCTCGACGACCTGTTGACCAGCAACGACGTGCGGCACTTGCTGCTCATCGGGGCGTATCGCGACAACGAGGTGGATGCCAACCACCCGCTGGTACGCAAGCTCGATGCGATCCGCCAGGCTGGATCGGCATTGCAGAACATCGTTCTTGCACCGCTTGGCCCGGGCGATCTGGGCCGGTTGCTCGCGGACTCTCTTCATTGCGACTCGGAGCGCACGGCTCCTCTGGCGGAGTTGATTCACGAGAAGACGAGAGGCAACCCGTTCTTCGCGATCCAGTTCATTTCTGCCTTGGAAGACGAAGGTCTGCTTTCATTCAATTACGCCGAAGGCCGGTGGGCCTGGGACCTGAGCCGCATTCACGCCAAAGGCTTTACGGACAATGTCGTAGAGTTGATGGTCGGAAAGCTGAATCGCCTGCCTCCAGAGACCCAAGCTGCGCTCAAGCAACTCGCCTGCATGGGCAACAGTGCGGCGTTCGAGATGCTGCGAGGGGTGTATCCGGGCTCGGTGGAGGGCATGCATGACGATCTGTGGGAGGCGGTGCGGGCCGGCCTCGTCTTTCGTGGGGACGATTCCTACCGTTTTTTGCACGACCGCGTCCAGGAGGCGGCGTATTCCCTGATCCCAAAAGACCTGCGCGCCGAGGCGCACCTGCGCATCGGCATCCTTCTCGCCGCGCACACCCCTCCAGGGAAGCGCGAAGAGGTCATCTTCGAGATCGTCAATCAACTCAACCGTGGCTCGCACCTCATCGCCTCGGTCGAGGAGCGCGAGAGGGTCGCCGAGCTGAATCTGATCGCCGCCAAGCGCGCAAAGGCGGCGACCGCATACGACGCCGCACTCAACTACCTCAGAGGTGGCAATGCTCTCCTGACGGAGGAGACCTGGCAGCGGAACTACGAGCTCGCGTTCTCGATCGAGCGCCTGATCGCCGAGTGCGAAATGCTGACGTCAGAGATGGTCGCAGCGGAGGATCGAATGCTGCGGCTGTCGCAGCGTGCGAGGAACCGCCACGACCTCTGTGTGATGACGCGCTTGCGGCTCACGCTCTACACCAACTGGGACAAGAGCGACCGTGGACTCGACGTGTTCCTGGAGTGGCTCCGCCGCGACGGCACCGACTGGTCGAGACATCCGTCTCGCGAAGACGCGAAGCGCGAGTACGCGCGGATCTGGACGCTGCTTGGCAGTCGGCAAATTGAAGACCTCCTGGAGCTGCCACTGATTACGGACCCCGAGGTCCTGGACACGCTGGACGTCTTCTCGGATGCCGTGACACCGTCCTTCTTCTTCGATGAACACCTCTCATCACTCGTTGTCTGCCGCCTGGTCAGCTTGAGCCTCGAATACGGCAACTGTGACGCGTCATGTTACGGCTACGCCTGGCTGGGCTTTCTTGCGGGGCCGCGCTTTGGCGATCTTAGAGACGGATATCGCTTCGGCCAGCTCGGATATGACCTGGTCGAGAAACGTGGCCTGACCCGTTATCGGGCGCGGACCTACTTGAGCGTGGGCGCGCTCGTCATGCCGTGGACGAAACACCCGGCCAGCGGGCAGGACCTGGTGCGCCGGGCGTTCGATGCCTTTTGTCGGGCCGGCGAGCTGGCGTTTGCGGGTTACTGCTTCACCACATCGTGCGCGCTCAGCCTGGCGGTCGGGGCGCCTCTCGCGGAGGTCCAGGCAGAAGCCGAACGTGGCTTGGCCTTTGCCGGCAAGGCGCAGCTGAGTCTCGTGAGTGACGTCCTCGGCACCCAGCTTGCGCTGACACGGACGCTCCGCGGACTGACCGCGACCTTCGGACGTCTGGATCACGAGGGATATAGCGAGCGGGATACGGAGCGCCGTCTGGCAAGCAGCCGCAATCTAGGGTTTGTGGAATGCTTTTATTGGATCCGCAAGCTGCAGGCACGTTTCCTTGCCGGGGACTATTCATCTGCGGTTGATGCCGCGAGGAACGCGGAACCCCTCCTTTGGAACACGCCATCAAACTTCGAGACCGTCGAGTTTCACCTTTACGGTGCGCTCGCGCATGCTGCAGCCCACGACGTTGCCTCTGGCGACGAGAGGTGGCAGCACTTCGGGGCTCTGGTCGGCCACCACCAGCAGTTCGAAGCGTGGGCCCAGCACAACCCTGTCACCTTCGAGAATTGCGCAGCGATCCTGGGTGCGGAGCTTGCCCGGATCGAGGGCCGCGTGCTTGAAGCTCAAGACCTCTACGAGAGAGCCGTGCGTTCGGCGCACGCCCAGGGGTTTGTCCACAACGAGGCGCTCGCCAACGAGCGGGCCGGATGCTTTTACGCGGCGCGCGGCTTCGAGCGCATCGCGGCGGCGTACCTGCGGGATGCCCGCTCCTGCTATCGCCGCTGGGGCGCGGAGGCAAAGGTTCGACAGCTCGAGCAGCTCTATCCGCAGATCGGAGCCGAGGAGTCGGTCGCCGATGCGACAGCGACGATACAGACACCTGTCGACCACCTCGATCTAGCGACCGTGATCAAGGTGTCGGAAGCGGTGTCTGGTGAGATCGTGTTCGAGAGGCTGATCGACGCGCTGATGCGCGCCGCAATCGAGCACGCCGGCGCCGAAAGAGGTCTCCTGATTCTTCCTCGAGGAGACGACTACGAAGTTGAGGCGGCGGCAACAACAACCGCTGATGGCGTGACAGTAGTCATGCGCCAGGCGAGCATCACGGCCGCGGATCTACCGAGCTCGGTTCTCCAGTATGTTCTCCGGACGAAGGAGAGCATTCTCCTGCACGATGCGTCTGCTCAAAGCCCATTCGCCGGCGATGAGTACATTCGGCGGTACCGCGCACGGTCTGTGCTCTGTCTACCCCTACTCAAGCAGACGAGGTTGATTGGGCTGCTGTACCTCGAGAACAGCCTCACGCCGCACGCCTTCACGCCTGGCCGCATGGCCGTCCTCAAGGTGCTTGCCTCGGGCGCGGCAATGTCCATCGAGAACACGCGTCTCTATGGCGAGCTCCAGGAGCGCGAGTCGCGGGTGCGAAGGTTGGTCGATTCGAACATCGTGGGGGTGCTCATCTGGAATCTCGATGGGCGGATTCTCGAGGCCAATGACGCCTTTCTCGGCATGCTGCAATACGGTCGTGAAGAGCTCGTGGCGGGCGGGGTACGCTGGACGGAACTGACGCCCGCCGAATGGCGCGAGCGAGATGAACGAGCGACGGTCGAGCTCAAGTCGACTGGGACAGTTCGGTCGTATGAGAAGGAGTTCCTCCGGAAGGATGGCACACGCGTCCCTGTTCTGACGGGCGGTGCGCTGTTTGACGTACGAGGGAATGACGGGGTCGCCTTTGCGTTCGATTTGAGCGAACAGAAACAGGCGGAAGCAGAGATCCGAACGCTGAAGGATCAACTCTATCGGGAAAACCTGGCGTTGCGGGACGAAGTGGATCGCGCATCCATGTTTGAGGAGATCATCGGTTCCTCGAAGACGCTGAAAGCGGTGTTTGCTCGGGTTGGCAAGGTCGCGCCGACAGACTCCACGGTGCTGATCTCAGGCGAGACGGGCACTGGCAAGGAACTGATCGCCCGCGCCGTCCACAAGCGATCTCAGAGGTCTGGCCGCGCCTTCGTCAGTGTGAACTGCGCCGCTCTGGCACCGGGCTTGATCTCCTCGGAGCTGTTCGGCCACGAGAAAGGGGCCTTCACCGGAGCGATGCAGCGGCGCCTCGGGCGTTTCGAGCTGGCAGACGGCGGCACCATCTTTCTGGATGAAGTCGGCGACCTTCCGGCCGATACGCAGGTCGCATTGTTGAGGGTCCTGCAGGAACGGGAGTTCGAGCGAGTCGGGGGGACGCAAGCGATCCGTGTCGACGTGCGCGTCATCGCTGCCACGCATCGGGACCTGAGAACCGCCATAGCGGACGGAAGGTTCCGCGAAGACCTCTATTATCGCCTAAACGTATTCCCCATCGAAATGCCACCGCTTCGGGATCGGAAGGACGACATCCTGATGCTGGTGGAGTGCTTCGTCGAGCGCTACGCCAGGAAGGCTGGAAAAGAGATCCGCACGATCGAGAAAAGGACGTTGGAGCGGTTGTGTGCGTACGACTGGCCGGGCAATATTCGGGAGTTGCAGAATGTCATCGAGCGGTCGGTGATCCTGACCACAGGTGACGCCTTTGCCGTCGACGATGTATGGCTCTCGAATGAATCGTCTCGGGTGACCTCGCGCGTGGCAACGTCGAAGCCCTCGGAGCGCGCGCCGCGGACTGAGCGAGAGGTCATCGAGGCCGCGCTGCTCGCAAGCCGAGGCCGCGTCGCGGGGAGGTCCGGGGCCGCGGCGGAGCTCGGAGTTCCACCCTCCACGCTCGAGCATCGGATCAAGGCGTTGCGCATCAGCAAGGCGCAATTCAAGTTCCGTTGACACGCGGCCAGAACTCGCCAGATTCGCCAGATTCACCGCATACACCATCGTCACGAGCGCGAGTAATGAGCTATCGCCCGCGTGTGCAATGGGTTAGCGGTGGCGTCGGGATTGCCAAGGGAGAGATAACCCCGCCGCATGGGGAAGTCAAACCTAGGCTAAGGAGCGACGCCATGAGCCGAAACGTTGTTGCAGAACGAACCACTGCCCAGGCTGCTGACAGGACTGCGTTGCGTCCGTTTCAGGTCAACGTACCTGAAGTGGAACTCACGGAATTGCGCCGGCGTATCACGGCGACGCGGTGGCCGGAGAAGGAAACCGTCACGGACACGTCGCAAGGCGTGCCGCTCGCACCGCTGCAGGAGCTCGCGCGCTACTGGGCGAGGGATTACGACTGGCGCAAGTGCGAGTCGAAGCTCAACGCCCTGCCCCAGTTCACCACCGAGATCGACGGGCTCGACATCCACTTCATCCACGTGCGTTCGAGGCACGAGGGCGCGCTGCCCGTGATCGTCACGCACGGGTGGCCCGGCTCGATCCTCGAGCAGATCAAGCTCGTCGGCCCGCTCACCGACCCCACCGCCTTCGGAGGCCGCGCGGAGGACGCGTTCGACGTCGTGATCCCGTCGATCCCCGGTTACGGGTTCTCGGGCAGGCCGACGGCGACCGGCTGGACTCCCGCGCACATCGCGCACGCTTGGATCGTGCTGATGAGGCGCCTGGGATACACGCGATACGTCGCGCAGGGCGGTGACTTTGGCGGACTGATCACGGACGCCATGGCGGTCGAGGCGCCCGCGGAGCTCGTGGCGATGCACACCAACTTCCTGTTCGCCCTTCCGGAAGACGTGTCGAGCGCGATCACCGGGGGACCGGCACCGTCCGATCTCACCGACCTGGAGCAACGCGCGCTCGACAGGGTGAAGGGCTTCTTCGCCAAGAACGCGGCCTACGCGCTGGAGATGGCGACGCGTCCGCAGACGCTCTACGGACTCTCCGATTCGCCGGTCGGCCTGGCGGCCTGGCTGATCGACCACGGCGACGGCGACGACCAGCCGGCGGCGACGGTTCTCGTGGCGATGCGCACGCCGACCAAGGGACAGCCCCCTGAGCGGCTGACGCGGGACGACGTGCTCGACAACATCACCCTCTACTGGCTGACGAACACCGGGATCTCCTCGGCCCGCAGCTACTGGCAGAACCAGCTCCCGTACTTCGGCCCCAGGAAGTTCTCCATCCCGGCGGCGGTCACCGTCTTCCCCGGCGAGATCTACCAGCCCTCCCGGCGCTGGGCGGAGCGCGGCTACTCGAACCTCTCGTACTTCCACGAGGTGGACAAGGGCGGGCACTTCGCGGCGTGGGAAGAGCCGCTGCTCTTCTCGGAAGAGGTCCGCGCTGCCTTCAGGCCGCTGCGGTAGTTCTCCCGGTCGTTCAAAGTCGTGCCGTGGATGGCGCGCCGGGCGCGCGTCATCCACGGTTCCGAATCGCGTGGCCTCCGCCTGCTTCCGCCTCCGGCATCCATCCGGTCGGTAAGAGGAGGCGGGCGACAGTATCCCGCATCGGGACCGTTGACCCTGGCGGCCCGCACCTCGAACCTCCAGATCGCTTCCATAGCCCTCCCAGTCTTGCCGTCGCCCGCCCTCCCGGACAAGCTCGAGCCGGCCGTCGAAGGCCGACCGATACCTTCGTACAATAGATGTCGATTCACACATGTGATCTAATTATTCGGACGCTGATCCGCGGATCCGAGCGTGGACGTGGACGACGGCTGGGGGTCAACCGTGGACCTGAAGCGCGGCGGCAGCTTCGACTACGACGTCATCGTCGTAGGCACGTTCTGGAGGACGTATACGCGTACGCCATCCCGGCCTCCTGGCGGTGATCCGGCGTCCCCGCCACGCCAAGAGCGTCAGGGGCCTGGAGAAGGGGGATCTGACGATCGAGTCCCAGGAATAGGAGAGAGCACATGGCGAATCCCATTCTGGTCACCGGTGCGGCGGGCCGCGTTGGCGGGATAGGGCGCACCGTCACCGAGCTGCTGCTGAAGCAGGGCAAGGCGGTGCGTGCAATGGTGCGAAATGAAGACGAGCGAGCGCTGGCGTTGCGCGGCTTGGGTGCGGAGGTCGTGGTCGGCAATCTGCTCGATCTCGATTCCATGCATAGGGCGATTGCCGGCTGCGAGACGATGTACTTCGGCATGTCCGTGTCAGATGCCTATCTGGCCGCGACTGTCAACGCGGCGGCGGTAGCGAAGCATCACGGCGTGAAGGCGTTCATCAATATGTCGCAGATGACGCTCGCGCAGATGAGCATTACCGAAACCACCGCGAGCCCGCAGCACAAGCTGCACTGGCTCGCCGAGCAAGCGCTGAACTGGTCCGGTCTGCCGGTCGTTCATGTGCGGCCTACAGTGCTTCTGGAAGGTTTCTTCCTGGTGTTTACTGCGGACTCCGTCAGGGAATCAAGTCAGATAAGGCTGCCATTCGGCGAAGGCAAGACTTCACCGGTCGCAGTGGAAGACGTGGCACGTGTGATCGCCGCGCTGCTGGCCAACCCGGAGTCGCACATCGGCAGGATCTATCACTTGACTGGCCCGCAGTCCGAGAGCATGGAGTTCTTTGCTCAGGAATACTCGAAGGCGCTCAGCCGCACGATTACCTTTCAGGACATTCCGGTCGAGTCGTGGCGGGACGGGTTGCTCGACCGCGGCTTGCCGGTCCACCTGGTGAACCACCTCGCGACGATGGCCGATTTGCACCGCTCTGGGCGCTACGACCGGATGTCGGGCGACGTGCTTCTGCTGACCGGGCAAGAGCCGCTGAACGTGCAGGAGTTCGTCAGGAGGAATACAGCGACATTCACCACGTCCGCGAAAGCGGCCTGACAAGTGTCATCGAGGAGGACGACGCAATGACCAAACGGGAAAAGGGACCATTGCAGATGAAGCTCGAAGTCGTGATGCTGAGCGTGTCCGACGTCGACCGCGCGAAGGCGTTTTACGAGAATCTCGGCTGGCGGCTCGACATCGACGTCGCGGGGGGCGACTTCCGGGGGGTGCAGATGACTCCGCACAACTCGGAGGCCTCGATCCTCTTCGGCAAGGGAATCACGTCGGCGAAGCCTAACCCGGGGCACAGCATGGTCCTCGCCGTGGACGACATCGACGCCGCCCGCGGCGACTTGATCGCCCGCGGCGTCGAGGTGAGCGAGGTCTTCCACTACGCCGCCGGCCCCTTCAACAACAGCGTGGAGAACCCGCGCGTCGGCGGACGCGACCCCGAGGGTCGTTCCTACTTCTCGTTTGCCTCGTTCGAGGATCCGGACGGGAACGGATGGCTGCTCCAGGAGATCACGACGCGGGCTCCCGGCCGTGAGTGGAAGTCGACTCGAGGGAGCGTGGATGCCGGAACCCTTGCAGCGCTCCTGCAGGAGACGGGGGAGCGCCACGGCAGCTTCGAGAAGACGCACGCCGAGCACCGCTGGTGGGACTGGTACGCGCCCTACTTGAGCGCACGTCAGAACGGCAGCAGCCCCGAAGAGGCAGCAACAGCAGCCGACCGCTGGATGGAGGAGAGCCTTCACGTTGCCCGGAAATGACGCCGTTCGAGTGGCGTCGCGGTCAGAGAGTACGTCGAGGTGAAGTGATGCAGACCCGTTTGGACTACGGCAAGGTCGCGCCGGGCTCGGTGCAGGCCCTGTACAGAGTGCAGAAGTACGTCGAGGAGTCGGGGTTGGAGCACTCGCTGCTCGAGCTCATCAAGACGCGCGTCTCGCAGATGAATGGCTGCGCCTTCTGCATAGACATGCACACCAAGGATGCGCGCGCGGCGGGCGAGACTGAGCAGAGGCTCTACGGCCTGAGTGCGTGGCGCGAGACGCCTTACTACTCCGAGCGCGAGCGGGCCGCGCTGGCCTGGGCCGAGGTCGTCACGAACATATCCCAGACGCACGCGTCGGATGAGGACTATGAGGCCGCGCGCTCCCAATTCGGCGAGGAGGAGCTGGTCAAGGTTACGATGGCCGTTATCGCCATCAACAGCTGGAACCGGCTCGCCATCGCCTTCCGGACGGAGGTCGGGAAGTACCAGCCGGTCAGGAAGGTGGAGTAGCCGCGTGCCAGCCGTGCCTTCAACGCATGATCGTTCCCGGTTTGAAGGCGATGTGCTTGCATTCAAGAAAGTCGTCCAAGCCTGCTTGCCCGCGGAGGCGACCCCGACCACTCTGTTTGAAGCCGCCTTCTTCAAACGCGTCGTGCATGTTGGCCCAATCGTTGATCCAGACTGTCCCGGCCCGGAGCACCCGCGCCACTCGCAGCGGCCGGTCCACGTCACGCGACCACACAGTGGCGGCCAACCCGTATTCGCTGTCGTTGGCCAGCGAAACCGCTTCGGCTTCTGTATCGAAGACCTGCATCGTCAGCACCGGCCCAAACACTTCTTGCTGCACGATAGGCAAGCGGGAATCCGTCACCTCGAGAAGAGTTGGGCTATAGAAAGCGCCTTTCGCCGGCGCCCCTTCCGTCCAGCGCGGTTCGGAGACGATCCGCGATCCCTCGCTGGACGATGGCCCGGCTGCCGGTCATGCAGAACTGGCCGCGAAGACGATCACGCCCGCCGCGACCTTCGCCACCGCGGCGTCGAGGTCGGCGTCATCGAAGATCACCACCGGCGTCTTGCCGCCCAGCTCCAGGCTGAACTTCTTGAGACGGGTCGCGCCGGCGGCGGAGATTGCCCGCCCGATCTGCGTGCTGCCGGTGAAGCTGATCACCGGCATCGGGCATTCGGGGAGACAGACTGGAAAGACAACCGCTCGCGGCGCGCCCGTGTGCTCAATGCTATGGCCGCGCGGTTCGAGGCTCGTGCCGAGCATCTGGCCCTGCTTCTTGTCACCGAGCGACGGGCGAAGTGATAGGCAGTTACGCTAAGGGCGGCCGCAAGGAAGCCGAGCTGGCCGTGAACGCGGCCCTTTGAGTTCGCCCTCTTCGTGGGCAACCGAAACCAGGCGCCAGTCGCGGTATCCTGGTGGAAGTGTCTTTGCGAAGATTGGGGCGGCGCCTTGATTCGCGTGTCGAGATGCGGGCGCCGTGAAGGCGACAGCGCAGGCCAGGGATGCAAGAGCAAGAAGCAGGAGAGCGATCCGTTTCATGATGGAGCCTCCTGGAATATGCGCTGCAAGTAAACCCATGTGTAATCACGGCCGCTAGCCAAGAATCTAGGGGTCCATCGGCCGGAGCTCGGACAGCAGAGTGGGCACGAGCTCGGAGACGGTCGGATGAATGTGCATCGCGCGGCGGATCACCGTCCAGGGCGCCTTGGCGTACATCACGTCGAGGATCGAGTGAATGACTTCGTCACCGCCGGTGCCGAGGATCGCGGCGCCTAGAATGGCGCCGCTCTCGCCATCGACCGCGATCTTCATGAATCCCTGAGTCTCGCCCTTCTCGACGGCGCGTCCGACGCGCGTCATCGGCCGCTTGCCGACGAGCGCCTTCCGTCCGCTCTTGCGAATCTCCGCCTCCGTCATCCCTGCTCGACCGAGCGGTGGATCGAGGTAGAGCGCGTAGGCGGTGATCCGATCGCTCACCCGGCGCGGATCGTTCTCGAGCAGATTCGCGATGACGATCTCGGCGTCGTTGTACGAAGTGTGCGTGAACGCTCCCTTGCCGTTGCAGTCGCCGAGCGCCCAGATCCCCGGGATGCTCGTGCGAAGCTCGTCGTCGACCACGATGTAGCCGCGCTCGTCGACGGCGATTCCCGCCCTGTCGAGGCGCAGATCGTCGGTGTTGGGACGGCGGCCGACGGCGAGCAGCACGTGGGTGCCCTGCACTTGCGGCGCACCGTCGCTGCAATCGAGGCTGGCGGCGATCTCGTCGCCGCGCTTGGCGAAGCTGATGCACTTCGCGTTCAAGCGGACTTGGACGCCCTCGTGCTCGACGATCTCCCGGACAGCGGTCGACACGTCTTCGTCCTCGCGACTGATGAGCCGCGGCCCCATCTCGATGATCGTCACCTCGGAGCCGAAGCGACGAAACATCTGACCGAACTCGAGACCGATGTAGCTGCCGCCGATGACGATGAGATGCTTCGGCAGGAAATCCACCGACATCATCGAGCTGTTGGTGAGGACGTCGATCTCGCCGATGCCGGGCATGTCGGGAACGAGCGCGCGACCGCCGACGTTGATGAAGATCTTCTCGGCGCGCAGGCGCTCTGCGCCGACACTCACCTCGTGCGTGGATTCGAAGCGGGCGTGGCCCCGATAGACTGTGCAGTTCTCCATGTGCTCGAGCCACTGTTCGAGACCGACGCGCGATTGCTTCGAGACTTCATCCTTCCGCGCCTTCACGCGCTTCATGTCGACACGTACCGGACCGACCTCGACGCCGTACTCCGCGGCGCGAGCGGCGACGCGCGCCGCGTAGGCGCTCGCCACCATCGTCTTGGTCGGAATGCAGCCGGTGTTGACGCAAGTTCCGCCGAAGACCTTGCGTTCGATCACCGCGACCTTCATGCCCGCAGCGGCGAGACGAGAGGTCACGTAAGGGCCGGACTGACCGGTGCCGATGACGATCGCGTCGTAGCTCGTGGCCTTCACTGCTCACTCGGTCGGCGTCGAGCCTTCACCCGAGATTCGCGTAGAGCTTCTTCTCGCGATCGACGTCCGAAACGGGATCACGGCGATCTCGAACGTCATGGCGATGCTCTTGCTCATCGCAGCCTCCTCAGTCGTGATCCGGACGAGTATTGTGCCGTGTGCCGCAACGCGCAAGGATCGCGGCGAACGCGGAGGGGGGGCTGCCAGGGCGCGCGTCATCCACGGTGCCGATCCTCGCCGGACTCCAGGCACCTCACGTCCGGGTGTTCGAGTCGGTGCGCAGCCGAAGCTCGCTCAGATCCGCCTCCTCCTGGAGCTGGCGCAGGACCTCGTCGCTGATCCGCCTCTCGTCGCGCAGCCGGATCGCCGCTTCGCGCTCCACCTGGAGCAGCTCGCGCATCAGCTCGTGATGGGCCACGGAGTGCTCGACGTGCGAGCCATGCTCGTCGCCCCCTTCCCCCGTGACGACGGCGCGTCGGGCCGTAGATGACCCCGCGCATGCCCGCCCAGCCGATGACGAAGATGCCCTTGGCCGTGGGGCGCGCGTCCGAGGAGGACGAAGACGAAGCCGTTGAGGACGAACGTGATCGCCCGCCACACGGCGTGTATCTCGATCCGGACGGCCGGAGGGAAGAAGCGGGCGCCCCTGCGGCTGAGGTAGAGCCCGGACGCGACGACCGCCTTCTCTCGGTGACAACTCCGACGAGGCGCCCGAGGCCGATCCCGACCGTGGTCAGCCAGGCGAGGCGGGAGAGGGTCGACCCGACGGTCGGCTCGGCCTGCTTCGCGATCGACGCGGCGGCGATCGCATCGGTGGTCGCGACGGCGGCCCCGAGGACGAAGCCGTCGTACCAGTCGAACCCGGGAAGGATGTGGGGCGCCAGATGCGCGACCGTGAGGACCGTGAACCCGACGAGCCCGAACGCCAGGAGAGCGATGCTGACGAGGTTGTACGAGAACTCACGCTACGACGTCAGCCACGCCGCCGAGTAGAGGAGCGGCGGAAGGACGATCAGGAAGATCACGTCGGGGTCGAGGGCGGGACGCGGGAGCCCGGAACGAATCCGAGCAGCAGCCCGGCGACGACGAGGACGATCGGATACGGGATTGCGAGCCGGCGCGCGACCAGCGCGAAGACGACGACGAACGCCAGCAGGAGGATGAACACGACTTGCACGCCGTGAACGTCTACCGTCATGAGCGGCGATTCTCCTCGCACATGCGCCGGCCCTGGATCAAGGAGGGCCCATTCTTGCCGCCGCAATCTCGACGATGTCGGAGCGACGCGGCCGCTCGGAGCGGCGCAATGGTCACCGTCGCGACGGCTTCCTGGACACGGCGTCGACGATCACGTAACGGAGGAAGTCGAGGAACGGCCTCGTGAAGAAGTCGCTGTGCCCGTGCACGACGTCGTCGCTCGCCCTGATGTGCCAGATGGGCCGCGACGAGTCCACGCCGGGTCGGCTCGTCAGGAGAGCGCTGCCGAGAGTGAGGCCGTCGGGACAAGCCGACCGGTCGAACGCGCCCAGGCTCGCCTTCAGCTCGCCCTGCCTCAGCTGGGACAGGAAAGAGCCGAGCCGCCGGGCTTCCTCGGGCGGAAGCTGGGTCAGCGGCTGGCGGCAGGCGCACTCCGGCGCGTCGACCGGCGAGCCGTTCGCCGTCGTTCCGACCGCTTCGAGAGTGTGGGTCGTGAACGGCTCCCAGCTCCCGACCGCCGTCGTCAGGGAACCCCGTCCGCTCCGGGGCCCGGTCCGCTGCGTCAGCACGGCGAGGCCACGTCCCAGCCGGAACCACGTCCGGTTGGGGACGTCGGTCTCCGAGCCCACCACCACGAGGACTGGCGTCTGGTATTTCGAGAAGGAACGGAACCGGGCGAGCAGGTCCTCGAAGGGCGCGTAGAGCGACGCCTCGAACGCCGGGTTCACCAGGACGACGAGGTTCCCGAAGCCGTCGACGACGACGTCGGCGTCGGGCGTCCGCTCCCGGCGGTGGAGCGCTTCGACGAGGCGCGCCTTCAGGACGTTCGCGAGGGCGGTGTAGATCATCGTTCCGCCGAAGCTGTGCCCGATGATGTACAACGCGGCGCGGTCGCGGTCTCCGGAGTTCAGCTGCCTGACGAACTGGTCGAGGTGGACGAGGACCTCGATCAGCTCCCCCGCACCGATCCGTTCCGCCGCTCGCTTGCGCGACCAGAAGCTGAGGTTCCTGAGAACCGGAACGGTAAAGGAACGCCCACGCCATCCCGCATAGATGCCGACGACCCGCGGCGGCGAGACGCCCGCGCCGGCGAGGCGTGCGGCCGCGTCGAAGCCGGCCGCGAGCTGCGCGAGATACGACCGGAAGCACGTCACGTTGGAGTCGCACACTCCCGCGTCGTGATGCCAGCCGTGCGCGAAGAAGACGATCGCGAGGGCATCGGCACGCTGCGCTTCCGACCTGAGCGTCCGGTCGAGGAGGTCGTGCTGGGCCGGGCTCCAGAGCCGCCCCTGGTCGTCGAACTCGATGAACGCCAGCGTGAAGCTCGGGTGTTTCTCGACGGAACGGCCCGCGACCTCCCGCCGCACGGACTTGCGAGAGAGCGCATCGATCGAGGTCTCGACGGATTCCGCGGTCGCGCCGGCGGAGACGAGCCGACGCGGCGCATGTGACGCGCACGCGCCGAGCGCGAGAGAGCCGGCGACGAGGATCCATGGAAGGGCCGCTCTCGGGAACCGCGCCCCCTCGCCGCAGCTCGTTCCCGCGCAGGAGCCTCTTGTCGGCCAGACGTCAGGATCAGAAACGGCATGTCGTCCAGAACGCGCCATCGGTCTCATCCTTTCCGTGCCCCGGCGTCCAGGGTGGTCCGGACCTCGACCTGAATCCCGACGTAACGGTTCCTTCACGAGCGCGCTGAGGCGCTCACTGCGTGGGCGAGGAGCGGAGCTTCGCGGCCATCGTTACCAGATCGGCGAGGGAGTCGGCCTTCATCTTGCGCATCAAGTGGCCTCGGTGCGCCTTCACCGTGATCTCGCTGATGCCGAGCTTGCCGCCGACCTGTTTGTTCAGCTTGCCCCCAACCACCAGCTCCATGACCTCGCGTTCGCGTGGGGTGAGTGACGCCTCACGTTCCCGGAGCGTCCTCAGCTCCACCTCGCGATCCAGAGCGAGGCGGCTGCGCTCGATGGCGCTCCGGATGGCGGCGAGCAGGACCTCCTGGTCGAACGGCTTCGTCAGGAACTCGACAGCTCCCGCCTTCATGGCCCGGACCGTCATCGGCACATCGCCGTAGCCGGTGATGAAGATAATAGGCATGTCACTCCGGTCGGCGGCGATGCGCGTCTGGAGATCGAGGCCATTGAGGTCCGGAAGCGAGACATCGAGCACCAGACAGCTCGGAACATCGGACCTCGGTCGGGCGAGGAACGCCCGCGCGGACTCGAAGGTCTGCGGCATCCACCCGGCGAAACGTATGAGCGGCTCGAGCGATTCGAGCACGGACACGTCGTCGTCGACGACGAAAACGATCGGCGTCGCCTGCGAACCTGATGCTCGCCTCGATTCACCGTCTGGCGCGCTCAGCGAACCCATCTCGATCCCTCCCTACACCAAGGAGCCTTGATCCGTGTGAAGCGCGGCATGGATCGCCACGAGGAGAGCCGTCTCGCTGAATGGCTTGAACAGGCACTCTACGGCGCCTCGCTCGAGAAGACGCGGCCGTACGGTCTCGCCTCCGTAGGCGGTGACGAAGACGATGGGAATCTCCTGGCGGCGGCGCTTCAATTCCTCCTGCAGGTCGGGCCCGGACATGCCGGGCATGGAGACATCGAGGATGAGGCACTGGGTCCGGCTGACGTAGTCGGACGCCAGGAACTCTTCGGCCGATGAGAACGCCTGGACCACGAAGCCGAACTGCCTGAGCAGGTCGGGCAGCGACTCGCGGACGGACTCGTCGTCATCGACGACCGAGACGAGTGAGGCGGCAGCCATCAGGGTTGCCTCAAGAGGAGCTTCCCTCCGGGAATGCGGATCCGCAGGGAAGCGAAAAGGAAAACGTGGCCCCCGGGCCAGGATTCGGCGAAGCCCAGAGACGGCCGTCGTGCCTCTCGATGATGGAGCGGCTGACGGACAGTCCGATACCCATGCCGCCGCTCTTCGTCGTGAAGAACGGCTCGAACAGTCGGTCCAGGACCTTGGGATCGATACCCATTCCCGCGTCCTGGACGGACAGGCGGACGCGATCGGCCTCGTCACGGTCGGTGCGGATGACCAGCTGCCTCGGCCGGTCCTCGACGGCGCTCATCGCTTCCGAGGCGTTCAGGAACAGGTTCAGAATGACCTGCTGGAGCTGCACGCGATCGCCGGTAACCAGAGGCAGGCCGTCGATGAACTCCGTTTGCAGAATGACCCGGCTTCTCTGGAGCTCGCTCAAGGTCAGGGCGATCACTTCTCGAGCGGCCTCGTTCAGATCCAGCGGCTCGAGCGTGAATCCCTTCTTGCTGAACAGCGCCCGTAACCGTGTGATCACATCCGAGGCGCGGTTGCCGTCGCGAATGGTCCGCTTCGCGGTGGCGCGCGCGCCGTCGACGTCGGGCGGATCGGCATCCAGCATCCGAAGGCAGGTACTGGCGTTCGTGATGATGCCCGAAAGAGGCTGGTTGACCTCGTGCGCGATCGACGCCGTCAGCACTCCGAGGCTGGCGACTCTCACGACCTTCGCAAGCTCCGATCTGGCCTTCGAGAGAGCTTCCTCGGACACCCGGCGCTGCGTCACGTCCTGCACGGCGCCGATGTACTCCAGCCGTCCTTCGGCGACGCGGGTCCTGTGCGCGATCGCGTTCAAGTATTTCACGGAGCCGTCGGGCATCAGCAAGCGGAGCGAGTGCTCGAAATCGGGACCACCGGCGCGCGCTCGTTCGATGCTCAGCTGCATCATCGGCACGTCTTCGGGATGAACGCGGCCGCTGATGCGCGCGATCGTGACACGGCTCCCCGGCTCGAAGTCGAAGAGGCGATACAGCTCCTCCGACCAGGTGATGTCGCCGCTCGCCACCTTCCACGAGAAGCTGCCGGTGAGGCTGAGCCGTTGACCCTCTGCGAGAAACGCCTCGCTGCGCCGCAGCTCCTCTTCCGAACGGCGGTCCTTGGCCGTTTCTGCCTGCTTGCGCGCCGTTATGTCCTGAAACGTCACCAGGACTCTACGCTCGGAATGTCCTGGAAAGGACAGAGGACGCGCGTCGATCAAGATCGTCGAGCGGCCCTTGGCGGTAAGGACGTGATTCACCTCGACGGGCTGGAACCCTTCCCTTGCTGCGAGCATCTCCCCGAGCTGCGTACGCAACGGGGTAAGCTCGAACGCGCCGTTTCCCAGATCGTAGAGCGGGACGCCTTGCGTCTCGTCGCGAGTGACCCCGAACATCGCGTAGAACGCGCGGTTGCCCGACTGGATCGAAAGGTCAGCACTCAGTACGACCAGCGGATCGGCGACAGTGTTGAGGATCGCCTTGGTGCATTCGCGTTCGTACACGGCCTGATCGAGGCTTGCGCGGAAGGCGGTCACATTGGTGAACGTGAGCACGGTTCCGGTGACCTCGCCATTGCCGTTCCTATGGGGAGCCATCCGAACGACGAACCACTTCTCTCCATCTCGGAAATCGGCCCGGGAATCCACTTCGCTGGCGAGGACTTGGTTGCACCGCTCTTCCAAACGGGGCAAGCCGGCGAGCGCCGGGACATCGCGGGCGGGCCGACCAATGTCCGATATCGCGAGGCCGAGCGCGTCCGCCGCCGCCTTGTTGAAGAGGGCGACCTCGGAGCCGCGTGCCAGAACGACGATGGATACGTCTATGGCGTCGAAGATGCTGATCAGGTCGTCCGGCGCCCTGTCTGGAGCCGCGTCGTCACGATGGACCCCCTGGAGCGCGGTCCAGGCGACGTTGCTCGTGGCGCGCTCGGTCGTCATCAGCCGCCCGCGGCCATGTACAGTTTGCGGCTCCGTTGCAGGACGGGGTCAGCAGCTGTCGGAAGGATCTGACGCAATGCCAGCAGCAAGGCCTGGGCCCGCGGCATGCTGAACGGCGGCCGATAGTCGGAGAGCAGCCGAGTCTCGAGCGCACGGGCTTCGTCCGCGCCGAGCGTGTCCCGGAGCGCATCGGCCACGGCGCGCTCCAGGCGAGCGTAGTCCTCAACGGGTATGAGGTGAGAGTGATTGGTCCCGAGCCTGGGCAGCATCTGCGCGTGGACTTGTCCGTCGAAGTTGTCCATCAGGAACGAGCAGAAGAGCGCGAGATCATGCTTCCTGCCGAGCTGATCGAACAGATCCTCCAGCGCCATGCTGGCGGCAGCGTTTCCCTGCTCCCACAGGACACCGACCATCTCCCCCCACCAACGGACCCTTTCGTAACGTCCGCCGGCCCGCGCCTGCTCGATGACGCCGGCGGCGAGGCCCAGGAAAACAGGCGCGTCCGGCATGGCGTTCCGCATGAAGCGGGGCAGAAATCCGTCGGCATCGACTACTGTCAGCTGGCCCCGCGCCTGTGCCGCTTGCACGTCCACGCCCGCGGCATCGAGGCGAGGGCGTATTGCGTTCCAGTGGGTTAGCGTCGGAACCAGGATGATGCCCTCTCCGTTCGCGAGAGCGGCCCCTGCGAACCGGCACACCGCGCGGTTGAGAAACCCCTGGTCCTGATAGAGCTGGACGATGTGCTCGGATGGGCCGGCGTCCGCCACCAACCGGTCCCAGTCACCGCCGCTGTCCCCTCGAGGTTCGACCTCATCGTGCATCGTGGCTGCCTCCGGTCCGACCGGGGTCACTCACAATGGTCGCAGGTTACGCGCCCCGGATGCGGCGGGCCATCATACTTTGGTATCGGTTCGGCGCGACTGATGCAAAGGTATCGACGATACCTTCGGCGTATTGAACGGTGGGGCTCGCGGATCGATCTTCTTAGTGCCTTCGGTGCACTCGACTCATTTCGGGTTGAGCACCGCAGGCACTAACAAAAAGGAGGACATCGTGGCCCAGACCATCGCCGTACCCGACGTTCCAAAGACAACCGACAAGACCGCCATCCGCCCGTTCAAGGTGCCAACGGTCCCGGAGGCCGAGCTCGTGGAGCTGCGCCGGCGCATCGAAGCGACCCGGTTCCCCGATCGGGAGACCGTCGCCGACGCGTCTCAGGGCGTACAGCTCGCGACGGTCCAGAAGCTCGCGCGCTACTGGGCCACACAGTACGACTGGCGCAAGTGCGAGGCCCGGCTTCAGGCGCTGCCGAACTTCATCACCGAGATCGACGGGCTCGACATCCACTTCGTCCACGTGCGCTCGAAGCACAAGGGCGCCCTGCCGATGATCGTCACCCACGGGTGGCCGGGCTCGGTCGTCGAGCAGCTCAAGATCGTCGAGCCGCTGACGGACCCGACGGCCCACGGCGGCAGCGCGTCGGACGCCTTCGACCTGGTGATTCCTTCCATGCCGGGCTACGGGTACTCGGGCAAGCCGACCGAGACCGGCTGGGGCCCTGCCCGCATCGCGCGTGCCTGGGACGTGCTGATGAAGCGCCTCGGCTACGAGCAGTACGTCGCCCAGGGCGGCGACTGGGGTGCCATCGTCGTCGACCTGATGGGCGTGCAGGCTCCGAGCGGATTGCTCGGCATTCACACCAACATGGCCGGCATCTTTCCAGCCGATGTCGACGTGGCAGCCTTTTCGGGGACGCCTGCGCCGGCGGGTCTCTCCAATGACGAAAAGGTCGCCTACGAACGTGTGCAGTTCGTCTATCAGAAGGGAATCGCCTACGGGTTCCAGCTGGGGTTGCGGCCGCAGTCAGCGTGCGCGATCGCGGACTCACCCGTCGGCCTGGCGGCCTATTTCCTCGATCACGACGCGCGCAGCTATGCGCTCATCGCGCGTGTCTTCGACGGACAGTCCGAGGGCCTCACGCGCGACGACGTCCTCGACAACATCACGCACACCTGGTTCACGAACACGGCGGTCTCCGGCGCCCGTCTCTACTGGGAGTACTGGGGCCAGTCGTTCTTCAACGTCAAAGGCGTCTCCATCCCCGTTGCGGTCAGCGTCTTCCCTGACGAACTCTATCCAGCCCCGCGGAGCTGGGCGGAGAAGGCGTATCCCAAGCTGATCCACTACAACAGGCTCCCCAAGGGTGGCCACTTCGCCGCCTGGGAGCAGCCCGAGCTGTTCTGCACCGACGTTCGTAGGGGCCTCAAGTCGCTACGCTAGCTCAAGCGAGGTGGACCGGGGCGCGCAATGGGCGCCCCGGTCCAGTCCTCGAGACATCCGACTAAGGTACGTCTTCGACGTGAAGGCGGAGTGTATTGGCGCCACGATGAGGCCCGATCATGACCTCGGCACCCACGGGAGGCTCGGGGTTTACGGCACCTCGATCCGCATAGGCGAGTTATTCGCGCCCCTCGACGTGGAACTTCGCCGGGCTCTGGACCTGCTTTGGGCATTCCGGCCATTCGCTCCGTTATTAGTCGGGTGACGGGTTGAAGAAGATCTCCCGCACCTCGACCTGACCCCGGGTGGCGGCGACGCCCTTGCGCGCCCATGCCACCGCTTCGTCCATGTCAGCGCATTCCAGGATCCAGAAACCGCCGATGTGCTCCTTGGTCTCGAGGTACGGCCCGTCAGTGATGAGGACTCCGCCATCGGTCTGCCCTCGCAGCGACTTCGCGGCCCCAAGGCCGCAAGCGAATTTCCTGACGCCGGCAGCGATCATCTCTTTGTTGAGCGCGTGGATCTCGCGGCCCACCGCTTCGTCCACCTGGGACGGGTCGAAGTCGTCGGGGAGGTAACCGGCAACCAAGTATTGCGGCATGTCTTCTCCTGTCATGAAGTTTCAGGCGGGGCGGTCTGCCCGGCCCTCACCACAACGACGAACGGCCAGACCGGAATCCTACAAGCGGTCCCAAAAACTTCATTCGCGGGAAGAGCCTCCCGGCGCGCGGGGCGTGCGCACCGCATGCGGCAACGCCGCGACGACCAGGTAGAAGGCGGCGCCGGCGAAGATGGTCGCTCGAAAGCCGATCATGTAGCTGATCGGCGACGCGAGAGCCGACGCGACAGTGCCGGCGGTGGCATTCACCGCGAACGCCCACGGCACGAGCATGCCGTGCTCGCCCGGGATCGCCGCCAGCCCTCGCGGAAACAGCTGGCCGAGACAGATCGCCGGGAGCGCGGGAACCAGGAAACACACCGCCAGCTTCAGGGCTCGTGGCAGGCCCACGATCCAGGGGCCGGCGGCATCGAGCAGCAGCACGGTCCCGAGGACGGCTGCCGCGGCGATCAGGGCCGCCGAACGGAACCCGAGCCCGCGCGCGAACGTCCAGGTCGAGATGAGGCTGCCCGCGCCGGTGAAGAGGACGATGGAGGACAGCACGATCGCGATCGTGTGGCCGGGGTGGCCGACGACGAGCCTCAGCTTCTGGATGAGACCCATCTCGACGAGCATGAAGCCCGCCCCCAGGCAGGCGAAGTAGGTGAGCTGATTCAGGGCTCCCGCCTCGCGTCCGATGCGGCGCCGGGCCAAGACCAGCGGGCCGAGGATGAGGACGGCCGACACGAACGAGAGGCTCAGCGCGAAGACGAGGTTGCGTTTCCACAGGGAACGCTGGTTCCGCTGGACGCGGTCGGCTTCGGCGGGCTGGGTCCAGAACCACGGTTCGAGGAACGCGAATCGCGGCAGGATGCTCTCCACGTACGGGCGATCGTCGGTCGGGACCGAGATCTCGGTCTCCCGCGGAAGACGTTTCCGGAGGGCGGCCTCCGGCTCGGATGCCGTGGCGGCGATGACGTAGGGAGCATGCAGCGGGGTCTCCTCGATCCCGCCGGCGTACTGCACCTCGAACCGGGCGTCGCCCGCGCCCGCGGCGCGTATGGCGGCGAGGTCCTCCACCGAGAAACCGCGCGGCTTGACGAGGAGGCGGGTCTGGGGTGACGGGCCCGCCCAGTCCCGCGTCTCCTCCTCGTTGCCCAGCACCACGAAGGCATCCGCGGCGTCGCGTACGCCCCGTTCGGCGAGGACCTCACGCAGGGCCAGGATCACCTTCACCTTGTTGCCGTTGAGGATCGTCAGCTGGCCTCCGTCCGACAGGTGATCCACCAGGGCGGCCAGCCCTTCCCTGGAATAGACGTAGCCGGCCGAGTTCGCGGACATCCCGCTGAAATAGGCCATGCTGTGGCCCCACCACGACACGATGATGCTGTCGTACCTGGTCCGGTCACGGGCCAGGAACTCGCGTGCCTCGGCGGCGACGAGCCGTCGGTCCGGCCGCGACAGGAGCTCGGCGAGGCCGTTCTCGACGCGCGACAACGGCCAGGTGATCACCTGCGGCACCAGCTCCACGCCGGTGATGTCTACGGCCCGATCGGACAACAGGCGATGCAGGATGACCATGTCCTTTCCGGCCCCCGCCATGAGAACGAGGATGCGGTCGGGACGGCATGCCGCGGTGGCCACGCGGCCCAGCCACATCGAGCCCGTCGGCTTGCGGTAGTCGACCACCTCCGCGTGGCCCACGCCGTTGCCGTGAACCATCAGCGTGACGTGCTCGCCGCCGGCCTGCGGGAGGTCCACAGCCGCGACGCGGCCGTACGACGTCCACGTGTGCCACAGCTCGGTCGGCTTGCCGGCGTCCGTGTACTGGGTGCGCGTGCGGGCCAGGGAAGGGAGATGGGGCGGCGGCTCGGTGAGCCGCTGAGCCGCAGCCGTGCACAGTCCGCATCCCAGGACCAGCGCCGCACCCAGGTAAGCCGCCGCGGAACGTCTGCTCGCGTCGAAGACGAAGGACGCTGCCGCGGCGAGCGGCACGGTCGCCGCGAACACCAGCGGCGCGAAGAACCCGGTCCCTTCGAGGAGCGCCACCGCCAGGAGGGCGCCCAGGCAGGCGCCGGCGAGGTCCACGGCGTAGAGACGGTGGAGGTCGCCCCGATTCACCTCGCGGAAGACGACGGCGATGGCGGCGCCGTAGAGCCCGTACGAGACCGCCATGACCGCGCCGATCACGAGGTTGTGCCAGGACGCCTGCGAGATCGTGGTCTGGACGAAGATCCAGAACGGCGCCTCCTGATCGAGCTGCCGGTTGCCGGACGTCTTGAGCATCGTCGCCGTCACGAAGAGCGCGACGGTCGCCAGGGACGCCCCGGCGCACAGCAGCGCCGCCAGAGGACGGGCGCGCTCGGCGGCCGCAGGGCGCAGGCACAGCCACGAGCCGGCCACGCCGATCCCCATCATGGCCAGCGACACGGTGATGGCGACGTCGTTGCTGTTGACCACGAAGGCGATCACCCGCGTCGCCAGGACCTCCAGGAACATGAGGCCGAGAGACGCCCAGAAGATCCCCAGGTACGGCGGACGGCGCATCAGGGCGTCAGTGCCGGTTCATCCAGGCTCGCGAGCGTCCCACTTGGTGAGCATGATGTCGGACAGGCAGGAGCAGCGCCGCTTCCGGCACACGATCGGCTGCGTGGGGAGGGGCAGCTTGACGTCCACGATCCTGCCCAGCAATCCCCCCTCCTGGCACATGGCCCGGTAGACCTCGCCCCGATGGTTCACCGCGATCGACTCGATCCCGGCGTTGCAGGTCCACCCCGCGAAGCGGTTGTCGCCCGCCATCACCAAGTCCGCGGCGGCGCGCGTCCTCGATTCGCCGTCGCGGTCGAAGCACCGCATGCTGCCGCGGACGCCGCGCTCGCCGAACCGCGGTTGCTGCGGCTGACAGCCCTCCCTGATCACCCGCCGCTGCTCGTCGGTGTAGGGATAGAGCTCGTCCCGGAAATCCTTCAGCAACGGCTTCAACGTCATGGTCGCGCCTTCACACTCGAGCGCGATCCTCCGGGCGTGGTGGTGGCACTCGTCGAATCGCAACGGCAGCATCGCGACGTTGATGTGCGTCTTCAGCGACCCCGAAAGGAGCCGGGCGACCTGGATGAAGTGATCGAGGTCGGCGAACTCCACGTGATAGGTGAGGACGATCGCGTCCAGGAGCGGGGCCACCTTCTCCCACCAACGCAGGGCCACCTTGCCGTTCGAGACCAGGCCGGCCCCCGCCCCGCGCGCTTTGACGAAGCTGAGCATCTCCGGGAGACCCCGGTAGAGGGTGGGCTCGCCGCCGGTGAGGTGAAAGAACACACGGCGTCCGAGGGCCTGCTGGTGCGTGATCACCCGCTCGCAGAACGCCAGGGCGGTGGCCAGCTCCGGAAAGCCCGACGAGCCATCGTGCAGCACGTCCGGGCAGTAGGAGCAGGCCTGGTTGCAGGTGTTCCCCAGACACCAGTCGACGACGGTCACCGCGGCGTGGGCCTCGTCGGCATGCTCGAGCCGGACGAGCGGAGGGCCGGCGGTCATCGGGGGACCTCGCCGCGCAGGACCGGAAGCATGCGGGCCGCCAGCCAGTCGGCGGTGAGGCCCTGCGCATGGTTCGTCATGTGAACGGCGTCCCACCAGAGCCGTCCGGAGTCGTAGACGCCGCTGCTGGCGAGATAACCGTGGAGGTCCCACACCGGGACCCCCAGGGCGGCGCCGAGACCTCGGATGGCGGCGTGCCTTCTGAGGAGCCAGGCCGTGTCCTTCTCGGTGGAGTTCGCCTCGAGCACGAAGACGACCTTGCCGCCGCTTCCGCGCGCCTCCTCGGCGATCGAGCGGAGGTTCTCGACCAGGACGCTCTGCTGGCCGTCGTTATTGGCCAGGTTCACGACCACGAGGTCCGGACGCACGAATCGCCACGACTCGTGGTAGCGGCGCCGCAGCATCTCGGACTTCGCGCCGGGAATGGAGAAGTTGCAGGTCGTGAGCGCGGCGGGTCCGAGCTCCGTGGCGAGCCGGGCGTGGGCGCGGGCGACGAACGTCTCCGCGACGGTCTCCGCTCCGATGCCGTAGGTCTGCGAGCTGCCGAGGACGGCCACGCGCAGGCCGCCCTCCGCCTCGGCAGGCATCCGCCGGGCGTCGCCGTCGCGGAGGAAGCTCGCGGGGACGGGCGTGAGACCGCGGTAGCAGGCGTACCGGTCCACCATGTCGACCCAGCGGCTGTCCCACGCGGAGAGCGATCGCCAGAGAGCGGCCGGTGTGCGAGAAAACCAGGGTCTGTACAACCCGTTGACCTCGCCGGTCCGGAAGAAGCTGCCTCGAAGACCCTCCAGGTGGATCGCCAGCGGAAGCCGCTCGAGCCCGCTCGAAGTCGTGAGGAGCGACCTCTGGCCCTCGGAGAGCTGAGCGTAGAAATAACGGTTCGACCAGACGAGGTAATCGAACGCATGGAGCGTCGCCAGGCCGACGGACACGGCCGCCAGGAGCATCAACGCGCGGTAGGTCGCGATCCGCGGCGCCGCGGCGGTCCGCCAGATCGGAACCGACACGAGGAGGACGCCGAGAAGGGCGAGGCACGAGACGGCGGCTCCGGCGAGGAGAGCGTCCCGGCGGTTCCGGAACGTCTCGTCGAGCACGACGGCCCCGTCGGGCCCGAGGATCCGCACCCGGGCGATCGCCGCTTGTCCGTATCCGCCGCCGAAACCAACGAAACGTCCGTCGCGCTCGTCGCCGGGCTCGACCGGGACCAGAGCGAGCGGCTCTCCGTCGAGGCTCGTCTCGACGCTGCCGCCGCGGAACAGGCATCGGAGGTCGTGCCAGCCGCCCTCGAGCCGCGCCCGAGGAACCGCGACGGGCGTGCGTTCGACGATCCTCCCGGAACGATCCGCGCGGTAGCGCTCGCTCGGGAAGCGCTCGGCACGGCTGAGGCGGATCCCCTGGCGGCCTGACTCACGACGATCCAGGATGACGTCGAGATACGCAGCGGGGTCGAGACGGAAGCGGACGTCCATCTCGGAGGGCGGAACGGGGCGCGCCAGGTGCACCTCGTTGTAGCCGTACCACTCCGCCAGGTTGAGCTGGTTGCCGTGGAGCGCGTTCCGTGTCGCGACGAAGTGCCCCGCACCCATGAGGCCCATCTGCATCAGGAGCTTCGAGCTGACCCAGCTCCCGTTGCGATGAAGGGTGTTGCGGTTGTAGAGGATGACCTCCCTGGTCAACGCGGCGAGAGCCGCCCACAGCAGCAGGCCGGCGGCGAGCGCTCCGCCACCCGGGAAGCGGCCGCGCACGCGCGGGGCCCGAACGGGGCGTTCGTACGCGGCTTCCCCGAAGCTCTCGTGAGCGCGCACGCTGACAGGGCTCATCTGAAGCCATGTTCGCCCAGCCCCGACCAGCTGTCGAGCCCGGCGAGGTCGGCGATGATGCGGCATGCGTCGCGCCGCCCTGATCACGGCGACCGTCTGCGTCGCGACGTCGGCCGCGCTGCTCCTCGCGGAGATCGCGATGCGCGTGATCGGAGGAAGGCCGCCCATCGTCAGCGAGTGGATCCTGGGGCGCCCAGAGCTCCTCGACGGCGAGGTCCTCTTCTGCGATCCCGACTATCGCCGCGACGGCTACTACCAGGTCTCCGGGCGCCCGCTGGTCGCGTTCCTCGGAGATTCGTTCACCCGCGGCCACCCGGTGGCGCGGAAGGACTCGTACCCGGCGGTGCTGATGGAGCGGCTGGCGGGGCTCGGCCGGGCCGCCTCTGGTATCACGCTGGGGATCGGCGACGGCGGGCCGGACCAGGAGCTGCGCCTCTTCGAACGCCACATGCTGCCGAGAGTGAAGCCGGACGTGGTGGTCTGGCAACTCTACCCGAACGACGCCTACGACAACGTCTCCAAGGCGGTCTACGCGATCGACGCCGGCCGGCTCGCGCCCCTCGACGTCTCGGACAACTGGCTGATGCGGCGGCAGCATCTCTACGACCAGGTACCGTCGCGCGATCTCCTCCGCCGGGGCAGCTGGGTCTTTCGCTCTCTCCTGAAGAGCTTCGAGCGGTCGCAGCTCGCGGCGCTGCCGGAGGCCTACCGCGACGACCCCCGGCGCTGGGGCCTCGAGAAGATCCGGCTGGAGGTCGCGCGGATGCGCGAGCTCGCGCAACGGCACGGCTTCAAGGTCTACTTCCTGCTGGTCGCCCCCCAGTCTCTCTACCTCACGCCAGAGGTCGTGCGCGAGCCGGCGCACCAGCGCTTCCTCGGCGCCTATCGGAGTCTCGGCGAGCTGCTGGCGCGCCAGCCGACGTTCCTCGAGGCGCGCCTCTGCGAGAGCGACGGCGTCACGCTCCGGAGCGACGTCTTCGTCGACGGCGCGCGCGATTCGAACGGAGAGGGAGCCCGGCACTTCAACGAGACGGGGTACCGTCTTCTTGCCGAGCTCGTCCTCGGACGGCTGACGGCCGATCGGGTGCTCGACTGATGCCGGCGTGGAAGATCGAGCGGGTCGAGTCGCTCGACCCGGCGCAGAAGACGGCGCTGTTCAAGTGGGGACCCGACGTTTTCTCGTCGGGGCAGCTCGCGCTCAAATGGGACTCGAACGCCGACTGGCGCTTCCTCGCCTACCGGGAGGGTGCTCTGGTGGGACACGTCGCGCTCCTGCTGCGGACGATCCGCTGCGGCGGCCGGGACGTCCCGGTGTGCGGGCTCGGAGGCCTGATCACGCTTCCGCACGCCCGCGGCCAGGGCGTGGCGCGACGGCTGATGGATGCCTTCCACGAGTTCAGCGTCCAGCAGACGGGCGCGGAGTCCATCGTCCTCTTCTGCCTCGACCGGCTGGTCCCGTTCTACGAGAGGCGGGGCTACCAGGAGGTGCTCGCACCCGTCGTCATCCAGCAGCCCTCGGAACCGGTGCGCTGTCCGCTGCACACGTTCCACCGTCAGCTCAGGAACGCACCCTGGCCGGACGGTGCCGTGGACGTCGCGGGCCTCCCCTGGTGAGCGGCCACGGATAATTCCTGGATGCCGCGGCCGACCATCGACGTCTGTATCGCGACGTATCGGCGGCCCGCCCTGCTCCGTGCCCTGATCGCATCGGTGGCGGCACAGGAAACCGAGGGCCGGTTCGAGGTGACGATCTGCCTCGCCGACAACGATCCCGGCCAGAGCGCACGGCCGGTCGCCGAAGACCTGTCCGATCGCGTTCCCATCCGCTATGCGATCCAGCCGGAGAAGAGCATCTCGATCACCCGGAACCTCTCCCTATCGCTGGGGAACGGCGAGCTGGTCGCCATCGTGGACGACGACGAGGACGTGCCGGCGACGTGGCTCCTGTCGCACGTCCGGGCGCTCGCGGAGTTCGGCGCGGAGTGCTCGCACGGTCCCGTCGTCGCCGTGTTCCCGGAAGGAGCCCCCGGTTACCTCGCCAGGAGCGGGCTCTTCGGCTCGATCCAGAACCCCGAGTCGGGCGCCACCGACGGGTTCATTCCCTCCACCAACAACTGTCTCTTCCACCGCTCGGTGCTCTCGCGGCTCGACCACCTGTTCGACGAGAGCTTCGGCCTGACCGGAGGCGAGGACGCCGAGCTCTTCCAGCGGCTCCGGCTGGCGGGCACGCGGTCGATCTGGTGCCGCGAGGCCGGAATCACGACGGTCGTCCCGAAGGAACGGGCGAGCCTCCGCTGGCTGGTCCTCAGGCGGTACCGCACCGGCATCACCTGGGCGCGGCGGATGAAGATGCACGAAGAGGACGGCTACCGGAGGGCGTGCCGTGTACGGCCGCGGCTCCTGCTGCGGAACGCGGCGATTCTCCCCGCGGCGCTGGCGATGGCGCCCTGGGACCCGGGCCGGCTCTGGGACCTCGTCCGGGACCTCCCGTTCGACGTCGGCGTCCTCGCCTCGCGCTACGGCGCCGAATACAAGGAGTACGCCTAGAGCGCGATGCGGTCGAAGTCGGCGATCGCGCTCTCGGCGGCTCTCATCGACAGGGCCATGATCGTGAGCGCGGGATTCTGGTAGCCGCCCGACACGAAGCAGGCGCCGTCGCTGACCACCACGTTCGGCGCGTCCCAAACGCGACAGAGCGGGTCGAGGACGCTGCTCGCGGGATCCGAGCCCATCCGCGCCCCGCCCAGCTCGTGGATGGCCAGGCCCGGCCGGGCCACGCCGGAGGTGAACGACCTGCGATCGAGGAAGGCCTGGAGACGTCCTGCCCCGCGCGCGGGGTCGCCGAGACCGGCGGCCTCGATGATCTCGTCCAGGGCGCGCCCGGCGTCGGCGACGAGCGCGCGGTCGTTCGGAGAGAGCGCGCATTCGATGTGGGCGGCCGGCACGCCCCAGGCGTCCCGCCTCGTCGGGTGGAGCGTGATGCGGTTCTCGGCGCGCATCAGCATCTCGCCGAAGACTCCCATCCACCACCAGGCGCCGTGGCGTCCGATGCATCCGCAGATGCCGAAGCCGCGTGTCGTGCGGGAGCTCGGGATGTAGAAGCCCTGCGCGCTGCCGAAGTCGTAGGGATCGCGGTCCTTCCCGCTGAAAGGGACGCCTCTCGGGAGCACGCCGTTCCGCTTCAGGAAAACGTGATCGGCGATGTGGCGGCCGAGCACGCCGGAGGTTGCGCCGATCCCGCTGTTCAGGAGGATGCGCACGCTCTCGAACGCGGAGGCGCAGAGGAAGACCAGCCGGCCGCGGACCTCTTCGACGCGCTTGGTGACCCGGTCGGCGAGCTCGACGCCGCGCGCCTTCCCGGTCACCGGATCGGTCGGGATGCTCCGCACCACCGCGTCCGGACGCAGCGTGAGGCGGCCGGTCGCCTCGGCATCCCGCAGCGGGAGAGGCGCCTGCCGCAGCTCCTGGCGCAGCACCCGCGCCTGGATCACGCGCCGGTCCGGCCAGCGCTCCTCCACGATCCGCCGGAGCTCGCACTCCCCCGGATTCAGCGGCCGGGGCGCGCGATAGCGGCCGTCGGGCAGCTGGGGTAGGCCGTCCGGCTCGCCGTCGAGTCCGAAGAGCTCCTCGACCCGGTCGTAGCGCGGCGCCAGGTCCGCGTACGCGATCGGCCAGTCGTGCAGCTCGAGGTCCGACATCCGGAGCGCGAGGCGTGCCCAGGTGTGGAGACGCCCTCCGATCTGCCGCCCGCGGATCCAGTAGAAGGGCCGTCCGCGTCCGGTGGTGTACGGGTTCTGGCGATCGTCCACGTACAGGTGCCGCAGGTGCCTCCGGTAGAGCGTGCCGCGCGACTGAACGGGCTGTCCGGTCAGGATCGCCTGGAGGCGCTCGAGTGGCGAGCCCGGCCGATCGCCGGCGCGCGGCGGCGGGAAGTCGCGGAGCGGGTCGAGGCGCGGGCCCGCGTCCAGCACCAGGGTCTCGAGACCGCCCTCGGTGAGGACCTTGGCGGCAAGGCTCCCCGCCGCCCCCGAACCGACTACGATGACATCGAAGACCTTGGCGGCGGACATCGTGAGTTCAGGCGAATGCTAGCAACGCGAACGTGAGTCACCCTCCGGCCCTCGAGGTGAGCGTCACGATCAGCACGTTCCGGCGGCCGGAAGGGCTGCGTCGTCTCCTCGAGGCACTCGGGAAGCTGGACGCGTCCTCGCCTCGGTTCGAGGTCATCGTGGTCGACAACGACGCGGGGGAGTCCGCGCGCTCGATCGTCGGGAGCGCGCCAGGCCGCGCCTTCGAGCTGCGTTACCTGGTCGAGCCGGTGCAGAGCATCGCGCGGGCGCGCAGCCGCGGTGTACGGGAGGCGACGGGCTCGTTCGTCGCCTTCATCGACGACGACGAATGGCCCGATCCCCGCTGGCTGGTCGAGATGTGGCGCGTGGCGCAGGAGACGGAGGCCGACGGCGTGATCGGTCCGGTCCGTTCGGTCCTGCCGGCCACGGCGCCCCGCTGGCTCGCGGAGGGGGGCGTCTTCCAGAGGCCGATCCTCGAGACCGGCAAGCCCCTGGTCTGGTGGCAGACGACGACGGCCAACGCGCTGGTCCGGCGCGCTTCTCTCCTGGCGCTGCCGATGCTCTTCGACGACGCGTTCGGCCTGACCGGCGGCTCGGACTCCGAGCTCTTCCATCGCATGCTGGCGCGGGGCGCCCGGCTGGTGGGGTCGGGAGAAGGGGTCGTGCACGAGGCCGTCGAGCCCTCTCGCGCCAACGCCGTCTGGCTGCTGAAGCGGCATTTCCGGAACGGCATGATCTCGGCGCGGCTGTCCGGACGAAGGCACGCGGCCCTGCGGACTCTCCGGCACGCCGCCGAAGCCCTGCTGTCGCTCCGCGCCGGGCGCGTCGCTCGGTTCCGTCACCTCCTGGCCTCGACCCACGCGCTCGGCGAGGTGGCCCAGGCGGCGGGACTCCGCTACGAACCGTACCGTGTCCCGAAGGGACCTGTCACGCAAGGAGCGGCGCGTGACGTCTGAGCTCGCCCTGCTCGGAGGTCGGCCGGTCCGTACCCAGCCGTTCCCGTCGTGGCCGTTCGCGGACGAGCGCGAGGCCGAGCTGCTGCGCTCGGTCCTCGCCAGCGGAGTCTGGTCCCGCCGGGGGCCTCGCCTGCAGAGCTTCGAGGAGCAGTTCGCGCAGCTGTGCGGCGCCGAGTTCGCGATCGCGGTGAGCAACGGGTCGGTGGCGCTGGAGCTCGCGCTGCGGGCGCTCCGCGTCGGACCCGGCGACGAGGTGATCGTGCCGGCGCTGACCTGGACCGCGACGGCCTGGGCCGCGGTGCAGGTGGGCGCCACGCCGGTCTTCGCGGACGTGCGCCGCAGCGACTGGTGCCTGGATCCCGAGTCGGTGCGCCGCTGCATCACGCCCCGCACGCGCGCCGTGATCCCGGTGCACCTCTACGACCAGGTCGCCGAGATGGACGCGATCCTGGAGATCGCCGCCAAGGCGTCCCTCTCGGTCGTGGAGGACTGCGCTCACGCGCACGGCTCGCGGTGGCGCGGTCGGGGAGCCGGTACCCTCGGCCACATCGGAACGTTCAGCTTCCAGGAGCAGAAGTCCCTTTCGGCCGGAGAGGGCGGAGCCGTCGTCACGCAGTCTGCGGAGCTCGCCGACAGGCTGCACGCGCTGAAGGACTGCGGCCGGCCGAGAGAGGAAGCCGGAGCCCCCGGCTTCGGCGGCAACTACCGCATCACCGAGTTCCAGGCGGCGATCCTGACGGCCCAGCTGGTGCGCCTCCCGGCTCAGCTGGCCACCAGGGAGGAGCGCCGGGCGGCTCTCCGCGATCTTCTCGCGGGCGTCCCCGGGATCGAGGTCCTGGAGCGGAAGCCGGAGGTCACCCGCCAGGGGATGTACGCCGTCTCGCTGCGCTACGACGCCGAGCACTTCCAGGACGTGCCTCGACACCGGCTGCTGCAGGCGCTGCGGGCCGAGGGCATCCCGATCCACCCGCCCTACCCGGTCGTCTACCAGTCCGACCTCTGGCGGCCTGGCCGCGAGTTCCTGTCGCGGGGCCGGTTCGACGCCGCCCGTCCTGACCTCGGCCTGGCGGCTCGCTGTCCCGTCGCGGTGGCGATCTCGCAGCAGGAAGGGCTCACGCTGGCGCACCCGCTCTTTCTTGGACCCGCGGCGGATGTCGCCGACATCGCCGCGGCGTTCGCCAAGGTGCAGCGGAACGCATCCGCGCTGCGGCGATGAGGATCTGCATGCTGCTGGATCGCACCAGCTTCCCTCCCGACCCGAGGGTCGAGAACGAGGCGCGCGCGCTCCTGGCGGCCGGTCACTCGGTGGTCGTCCTATGCGACCAGCTCGACGGCCGCGAGACGTTCGAGGACATCGAGGGCATCCCGGTCCATCGCATCCCGCGTCCGGCGTGGAAGGACGCGCGTGTCCACCGTCTGGTGAGCGATCTCTCGTTCTTCGACCTTCGCTGGTACCGCGCCCTGAACGAGCTTCACGGCCGATACGCCTTCGACGCCCTGCACGTGCACGATCTGCCGATGGCGCGGACGGCGGGCGTGGTGAGCCGCCGGTGCGGCATCCCGCTGGTCCTCGACCTCCACGAGAACTTCCCGGTGGCCTTGCGGTCGTGGCGGCCGGCCAGGCTGCCCTTCGGCCTCCATCTGCGGAGGCGATGGAACCGCAATCTCCAGCGTTGGAAGCGATACGAGCGCGCGGCCGCGCGCCGGGCGGACCGCGTGATCGTGGTGGCCGACGAGGCGCGTGACCGCGTGATCGCGCTCGGCGTTCCCCCCTCGCGGGTGGCGGTCGTGGGCAACACGCTGCACGATCGCTTCGACGCCGAGGCGCAGGACGTCCCCGGGCTGGAAGGACGCTTCGAGGGCCGCTTCCTGATCTCCTACTTCGGGTCCCTGGGGCGCTACCGGCGCATCGATACGGTGATCAGGGCCATGCCCGGGATCCTGCAGGGGGTGCCGGACGCGCATTTCCTCGTCGTGGGTCAGGTCGAGGCGCGTCCGGAGTGCCGCGATCTGGCGCGGGAGCTGGGGGTGGCCGATCGCGTCACGTTCGAGAGCTGGAAACCCGCCGAGCAGATGCGGGCGTACATGCGGATCTGTCACCTCGGCCTCCTGCCCCACGCGCCGGACGAGCACACCAACAACACGCTTCCACACAAGCTGTTCCAGTACATGCACGTCGGGGTGCCGGTCGTCGTCAGCGAGTGCGCCCCCTTGCGGCGCATCGTGGAGGCGGAGAGCTGTGGCGTGGTGGTCCCCGGCATGGCCTCCAGCGCGGACCGCCTGGCGGGCGCCGTGATCGCCCTGGCGCGGGACGAGGAGACCCGGCGCGACATGGGGCGGCGGGGGCGGGCGTCGGTGTCGGCGCGTTACCGCTGGAGCCTGGAGGCGGAGCGCCTGAACGAGCTCTACCAGGCCTTGGACATTCGCCGCTGACGTCCTATCCTCGTTGCAGTGTTCCATGCGGGGCAGGTTGGCGGCGGCCGGCGGTTAGACGTCTCGGTCGTCGTTCCGTGCTTCAACGGCGAACGCTACGTACGCAACTGCCTGGCCGCGCTCTCTGCTCAGACGTACCCGAAAGACAGCTATGAAGTGATCCTCGTGAACGACGGGTCCAGCGACCGGTCGGCCGAGCTCGCACGCGACTATCCGGTCACCGTGATCGACTCGAAAGGACGCGGCTCATACGCCGCGCGCAACGCCGGTGTCCTCGCCTCGAGCGGTCCCCTCCTCGCGTTCACGGACGCCGACTGCGAAGTCGGTCCGACGTGGCTGGAAGGCATCGTCGCCGCGATGGAGGAGCCGCGCATCGCCCTGCTCCTCGGGCCACGCCGGTTCGCGAAGGAGACGCCGATCCTCAGCTCCATCGCCGCCTTCGAGAACGAGAAGACCAGCTTCGTGCTCTCGCAAGAGGACCGCCGGCTCTACTACGGGTACACCAACAACATGGCCGTCCGGCGAACGACCTTCGACCGGGTGGGGCCGTTCGCCGAGATCGAGCGGGGAGCCGACGTCGTCCTGGTCGCCCGAACGCTGGAGGCCCACGGCTGCAGCGCGGTGCGGTTCTCACCCGGCATGCAGATCCGCCATCTCGAGATCGCCAGGTGGTACGACTGGCACCGCAAGATGTTCATCTACGGTCAGAGCTATCGGAAGTACCACCGGCTCAGCGGAACCCGGCCGCTGAGCTACCCGGACCGTTTCGAGGTCCTCCGGCGGACCGTGGACCGGAACGGCTACGGCCCGCTCCGTTCGGCGCTCCTGTTCGTGTCCTGTGTCGCGGCGTCGGCGGCGTACGGCCTCGGCAGGATCCTGGGAGGAACGCCGCTCGAGGCTCCCCGCGGCGAGGGCTCGCCCGCCGTCAGCCGCCTTGCGCGGCAAGATACGACCTGACGACCGCCTCTTTGGGCCCGAGCCCCATCTGCCGGCCGCCGCTCAGCCAGAGGGCCCTCGAGCAGAACGAGCGCACAAAGTCCATGTCGTGGGTGGCGACCACGAACGTGCGATCCCGATTGACCGGGCCGTCGAAGAACGCGCGGCACTTCGCCCGGAAGCCGAAGTCTCCGGCCGAGAGCGCCTCGTCCAGCAGGAAGATGTCGGCGTCGACGTAGCGGATCACGCCGAAGGCCAGACGCGCGCGAGTCCCCGACGAAAGGGTGCGCAGCTCGGCGTCCTGCGAGCCGGCCAGCCCGGACCACTCCAGGATCTCGGGCAGGACGCTCCTCATGCGGGCGCGATCCACGCCGTGGAAGGCCCCGTAGAGCACGACGTTCTGCTCCACGCTCAGCTCCTCGAGCATGCCGACGCCGAGCGCGGTGACCAGGATGCGCTCGCCCTCGACGCGCACCGATCCACGCGTCGGCCTGAGCAGCCCGGCGAGCACCTTGAGGAGCGTGCTCTTCCCGGCGGCGTTGTTTCCGATCACCCCGATCTTCTCTCCGCGCTCCACGGTCAGGCTGACGTCGTCGAGCGCCAGCACCCGCGGAGCGGCGGGCCCGGCGGGCTCGGCCTGGCTCCGGAGCAGCCGGAACAGCGTGCGCCGGCGGTGGCGCGGAACGAACTCCCGCGCCAGGTGCTCGACCGCGACGGCGTGATCCATCACGAGCGGCACACTAGAGCCGCCCGATGAGCGCCGGCTCGAAGCGGCGGAAGAACGTCAGCGCCAGGGCGAGCAGCACCGTGTTGACCACCAGGAAGCCCAGCATGGGCGCCGTGGGGACGCGGCCCTCCAGGATGACGGCGTGCGAGAACCCGATCAGATGGGTGAGCGGATTGAGGAGCGCCACCCTTCGCATCACCGGGCCGAGCCCGAGGGAGCGCAGGTCGTAGAAGATCGGGGTGACGAAGAACAGGATCCGAAGCGCGACGCCGTAGATGTGATCGAGGTCGCGCAGGAAGACGTACAGCACCGAGAGCAGCAGCGAGATCCAGAGCACCGTCACCAGCTGCAGGAGCACGATCACCGGCAGGGCCAGGAGCGCGGACGACGCAGCGACGCCGTTGGCGAGGGCGATCGCGACCACGATCGGCACGGCGATCAGGAATTCCGGAGCGGCCGACAGGATCGAGGCGAAGACCAGGACCTCCTTCGGGAAGATCATGTTGCCGGCCAGCTTCGACATCCGCTGCAGCACCCGCATTCCCGCAGTGGTGCTCTTCGAGAAATTGCCGAAGTGCACGATGCCGATCAGGAGGTACGCGGCGTAGTGCGGGATGTCCTGTCCCACCCGCGTCCGGAAGAATGCGTAGAGCACCCCGAGCGTCAGCGCCGGATGCAGGAAGCTCCAGAGGAAACCCAGCACCGAGCTCTGGTCCATGAGCCTGGTCTCGGCGAGCGTCAGCTCGCGCAGCAGGCCGAGGTAGCGGCGGCTCCGCGTCTTCCAGACCGGGTCGGTCGCGCGTTCCGCTCCGCCCGGCGATTCGGGTCGCGCGATCGGCGCGGACTGGCTCGACATGAGACCCTCCCCGGGATGCTCGGTCCAGCATCGCACATCGGGATCCCGATTCTGTCGGATTGGGGCACGTCCGCTCGTTGTAGGGGTGAGGGGAGGGATCGAAATTGAAGTACCTGGTCTCCGTGATCGACGACGGTGCCGGCCTGGCCACCCCGGCCGAGAGGGCTGCCATCTCCGCCTTCAACGAACGGCTCCAGGCCCAGGGCCATTGGGTCTTCGCCGGCGGCCTGGAGCCGCCGGAAACGGCCACCGTGATCGACAACCGCGGTGGCGAGGCGCTGTTGACCGACGGTCCGTTCCTGGAATCGAAGGAGCACCTCATCGGATTCTGGATCATCGAGGCGACTGACCTCGACGTGGCGATCAAGCTCGCCGCCGAGGGGTCGAAGCACTGTCATCGAAGGGTCGAAGTGCGGCCGTTCCTGGAAAAGCGAGCGTGATCGAGGCCGACGAAGCCCAGGCTGCCCAGGCTGCGATCACCCGGGCTCACCGCGAGGAGTGGGCGCGAGTGGTCGCCGCGCTGGCCAAGCGCTTCGGGAGCCTCGACATCGCCGAGGACGCGGCAGCCGAGGCGTTTGCGACCGCCGTCGTGAGGTGGCCGGCCGACGGCGTACCCCCCAATCCCGGCGCCTGGCTGACGACCATCGCCCATCGCAAGGCCATCGATTGGGTCCGGCGTGAGAACAAGCGCGACGGCAAGCAGAGGGAGGCTCAGTTGTTCCACAACGACGACCCCGAGCCTGACGACGCCTTCGGGGACGACCGGCTCCGGCTGGTGTTCACTTGCTGTCACCCGGCGCTCTCCATGGAGGCCCGGGTGGCGCTGACGCTGCGCATGGCCGGTGGTCTGACCGTGGGCGAGATCGCCCGTGCCTTCCTGGTGCAGGAGTCCACCATGGGGCAGCGGATCACCCGCGCCAAGACCAAGATCCGGGCGGCTCGCATCCCTTATCGGACGCCGTCGCTGGAGGATCTCCCGGGACGAGTCTCCGGAGTGCTCGCTGTCCTCTTCCTCGTCTTCAACGAAGGCTACCTGTCGACCAGCGCCGAACACGATCCCATTCGCCCCGGCCTGACCGCCGAGGCGATCCGGCTCACTCGCCTCATCCATACGCTCCTGCCGGGGGACGGTGAGGTGGCCGGGCTGCTGGCGCTGATGGTTCTCACCGAGGCACGGCGGACGGCCCGGATTTCGGCGAGCGGCGAGCTGGTCCCGCTCGCCGAGCAGGACCGTGGGGCCTGGGATGCGGCGCTCCTCGCCGAGGGTCATCGACTGGTGCGGGAGCGCCTGGCTGCCGGTGTCGCACCGGGCCGCTATCAGATCCTCGCGGCGATCAACGCCGTGCATACCTCAGCCCGACATGTCCGAGAGACCGACTGGTCGCAGGTCGTCGCACTCTATGACCAGCTCGTCCGTCTCGACCCTTCGCCGGTCGTCGCCCTCAACCGGGCCATCGCGGTCGCCGAGGTCGACGGCCCGGAGGCGGCGCTGGCGGTCGTCGACCGTCTCGAGGACAAGCTGGCTGGCTATCACGCCTACCATGCGACCCGCGCCGACCTGCTACGCCGGCTGGGCTCGAGTCAGCAGTCGCGCGCGGCGTACGACAAGGCCATCGAGCTGGCGGGCAACCTCGCCGAGGCCGCCTACCTGACCCGCCAGCGCGACCGGCTGGCGTAGGCACTACGAAGAAGGAGCATCGCAATGTCGAAGGTTGTCGCCATCATGTCCATGTCCCTCGACGGCTACGTCGCCGACGCCAACGACGGCGTTGCCGAAGTGTTCGACTGGTACATGAGCTCGGGGGACGTCGAGATCCAGACCGGAGGGGCGGACCCCATGACGTTTCGCGTGTCCCCGCCGAGCGCCCAGCACCTTCGCGATCTCTTTTCCGGGCTTGGTGCCGTGCTCACCGGCCGACGTACGTTCGACAAGGCCGAAGGCTGGGGCGGAAATCACGCCTGGGGACCCGCATACGTACTGACCCACCACATCCCCGCCGGATGGCCGCGGCCCAGCTCGACGGTCCACTTCGTCACCGACGGCCTCGAGAGCGCGGTGAACCAGGCCAAAGCCGCCGCCGCCGGGAAGTCCGTCGGGGTCCACGGCGCCGACACCATCCAGCAGTTGCTGAACGCCGGCCTCCTCGACGAGATCAACGTCGACGTCGCAGCGGTTCTTCTCGGCTCCGGAGTGCGACTCTTCGACCACCTCGCCGGCACGCCAGCCGTCCTTGGCAACCCGACGGTGGTCGCAGGCGTCGGCGTGACCCACCTCCGCTACCCAGTGCGCAACGCATAGTCGCGCCCGCCGCGCAGCGCGTTCGTTCGACTGGAGGGGCCCTCGGCGCTGAGCGCCCCGACGCGCCTACTCCGCCCGCAGCGCCTCGGCCGGGTCCAGCCGTGCCGCCTGCAGAGCGGGCACGGCGCAGGCGAGGAGGCCGGCGCCCATCAGCGTCGCCGCCGCCAGCGCGTGGCTGAGCGGGTCGGCGGGGCTCACACCGTAGAGGAAGCTCGTCAGGAAGCGCGCCGCGCCGAGCGCCGCCACCACGCCGACCGCGAGCCCGCCCGCCAGCGGCAGCAGGCCGTCGGCGAGGAAGAGCCCGGCGATCTGCGCCGGCCTGGCCCCCAGGGCGACGCGCACCCCGACCTCGCGGGTCCGCTGCGATGCCTCCCAGGCGAGGACGTGCGCCACGCCAACGGCCGAGAGCGCGAGCGCCAGCGCCGCGAAGAGCCCCATCAGCGAGGCGACCGTCTTCCGGGGAGCCACCGACGGCGAGTCGGCCAGGCGCCGATCCATGGTGCTCACGCCGTCCAGCACCAGGTCGGCGTCGAGCGCCTGCAGCCGTGCCGTCGCGGCCCGCGCGAGCGAATCGGGCGCGACGCTGGTCCTCACCACGACCGAGAAGAAGTGCCCGGCGTCCTGGGCGAAGGGGGTATAGACGACCGGCGTGAAGGGCACGTCGGGCGCCGTCACGTTCTCGTCGGCCACCACGCCGACCACGGTGAGCGGCTTGTCCAGGAAGACGAACTTCAGGCGCTGGCCGAGCGGGCTGGCGCCGCCGAAGAGCGCGCGCGCGAGGCTCCGGTTGACCACCGCCACCGGCGTCGCGCCGGCCCGGTCCTCGGGGCCGAAGCCGCGCCCCTGAAGGAGCGCGAGGCCGAGCGCCGGGAAGTAGCCCGGACTCACCGTCCGCATGTTGGCCTCGAGCCGCGTCGCGGCGCGCCCTTCGACCTGCGGCGTGCCGGTGTCTCCGCCGCCCGAGAGCGGCAGCTTGCTGACCGACGCGGCGTCCACGGCGCCGGGCAGGCGCCGCAGCTCGTCCAGGATCCGATCGTGCATCGGGAGCAGCGCGTCATTCCCCAGCCGCGGCGGGAGCTGGACGGACAGGGTGAGCAGCCGGTGCGGCGAGAAGCCGGTGTCGACGGAGAGCAGCGCCACCGTGCTCCGACCGAGGAGCGCGGTGCCGGCCAGCAGCACGGTGGTGAGCGCCGCCTGCGCCGCGACCAGCCCGAAGCGCAGCGCCGAGCCGCGCGCGGTGTGCGCCCGCCCCGAGTCGTGCAGCCCGCCGGCCAGTGACCCCGGCGAGCGACCGCGAGCGCCCCACGCTTGCCGCGCCGAGGCCAGCGCCGGCGCGAGCCCGGCGGCCAGGCTGGTGACGAGCGCCGCGGCGATGGCGAAGCCCAGCGCGCGCCCGTCCACGGAGAGGTCCTCCAGATACGGCAGCCGGGTCCCGGCCACGCGCGGCAGCGCCCGCTGGAGCACCGGCAGGAGGACCGTGGCCACGCCCACGCCCGCCAGCCCGCCGAAGACCCCCAGGACCACAGTCTCGGCCAGGAGCTCCCAGGCGACCCGGCGATCTCCGGCGCCGAGCGCCCTCCGCACCGCCAGCTCGTGCGCGCGGGAGAGGCCGCGGGTCAGCAGCCCGACGCCGGTGCTGGCGCAGGCCAGGAGCAGCACCGCCGCCGCGGTGAGCGCCAGCGGCCAGAGCACCGGCCGCGCCGGGCCGATGATCTCGTCGCGCAGCGGCGTGGCGGTGACGCCGGTGCCGGCGTGCGCGGTCTGGTCCGCCGCGGACGTCCGGCTCGCCACGACGGCCAGCGCCGCGCGCGCGGAGGCCAGCGTCTGCCCCGGCGCCAGGCGCCCGACGACGTTCAGCCAGTGCCAGTAGCCGCGGGTACGACGGTTCTCCGAGAGCGGCAGAGGGATCCAGGCCTGCGGCGCGCCGGCGGTCGCGAGCTGGAAGCGGGAGGGCAGCACGCCGATGACGGTGCAGGCGCGTTCCCCGAGGAGGACCGTCCGCCCGTCCAGGCTCGCCGACGGCCCGAAGAGCCGGGTGTGGAGCGCCTGCGAGAGGATCACGACCGGCGTGGCGCCCGGCCCCTCGTCGGCGCTCTGGAAGCCCCGACCCAGCGCCATGGGGACGCCCAGCGCCTGGAAGAAACTGGCGGTCACCGCCCCGGTCTCCAGCGACTCGCGCCGATCGCCGACCTTCAGCGGCAGCGTCCAGACGGTGTAGCCGGCCATCTCCTCGAACGCCGACGTGCCCTTCCAGGCCAGGAAATCGGGATACGACGCCTCGCGCCGGCCGTCCCTGGTCGTCTCCCAGAGGTGCACCAGCCGCTCGGGGTCGCGGTACGGCAGGCTGTCGAAGAGCACGCGGCGGCCGAGCGTGAAGACCGCGGTGCTGACGCCGATGCCGAGCCCCAGCAACAGGATCGAGACCACCGTGAACCCCGGGCTCCGAGACAGGCGACGGGCGGCGATGCGCAGGTCGAGCCACATGCTCCGCGCCTCACAAGGTTGGTGCCATCGAAGGAGGCGCGCCGCAGGTGGACTGCGCCCCTCTGCGGCGTCCATCCGCGGGAACGAGCGTCCATTTGCGGGCAGCGGCGCCCGCCCACTCCCACGCCCAACGTGCCGGGAGCGGTGACGAGCCTCGTGGCCAGGTCCGCCACCTTCCAGATTCTCAGCGGGGTGCAAAGGGACGGCATCTGGGTCGACCTCGCCTTCGTGAACCCCACGTCGGGGTCGCCCATCAACTACTACAAGTTCGCCACCTCCTCCGACCCCAATTTCGCGCCCGCTGCCACGTTCACCTACAACGGCAGCCTTCTCTCCAGCGCGACGACCTCGTTGGCCGCGCACCCGCGGTGCACCGATCGATACATCCGGATCGCCGCGGGCAACCTGTCCCTTGGCGTCGGTCCCTGGAGCAACACCGTCACCTTCGTGCCACCCGCGGGGACCTGCTACAACCCGTGCTCCAGCGCCCCTGGCCAGCCGACGGTCACGGTCGCCCCCCAGGGGGGGTGCGGCATCAACGCGAGCTGGAGCATCCCGCAGCCTGCCGGCCAGATGTGCTACTGCGAAGTCTCCGAGTACACCAAGTACGAGAACGGAGCGCTCTACGGGACCTCCACGACCGGCGCCCAGACGGTGTACGGCGGGGTCATGAAGGCAGGGGTCCGGTATGAATACACGGTGCGGTGCAAGAACGGCTACGGATGGGGGCCGATGAGCGCGAAGGTGGGAATCATCGGTCCCACCGGCTGCAACTGATCGGGCACGGATCAAGGGACCGCTGGCCGAAAACCAGAACGCCCGGCGTCCACACGCCGGGCGTTTCCCGATCCCCGATCCACACCTTGCCATTGGCCCCGATTCCGATGTCGAGAGCCGCTTCGGTGGAGTCCCGGCCGAGAGCGATTCAGCCGCGCGGAGCTAAGATGGAGCGCGGGAGATCGTTGTGACCATCGCCGTCGACGCCGTCTACGAAAATGGTGTTCTCAAGCTCGATCGACCCCTCGACCTGGCCGACAAGACCCGTGTCCACGTCGTCATCGAGAGCGAAGTGGCGAAGGCGCGTACGCCGCTCGGCGCACGGCTCCTCGAGCTTCGCGAACAGATCCTTGCGACAGGCGAGCCGACTCTTGACTGGGATGAGGTCTCGGCGGACGTCGCTGCTCGGCGCGGGGGATTCAAGGACTCCCGGTGACGCTGACATTCGTGGACGCCGGCGTGCTGATCGCGGCGGCGCGCGGCGGAGACGAGCAGGCACGACGCGCGATGACTGTTCTCGACGATCCAGATCGAGAGTTTGCCGCCAGCGCTCTCTTGCGTCTGGAGGTCATGCCCCAGGCCGCCTTCAACAGGCGCGGCCCTGAGACCGCGTTCTATGAGGCGTTCTTCGCGAGTGTCACGACGTGGGCGACCGACCTTGCCACGATCGTTTCTGCGGCCGAGTCCGAGGCCTCCACGTACGGCGTCGAGGCCATGGACGCCCTTCATGTCGCTGCCGCCGCCAACGCCGGTGCGGCCGAGCTCATCACGACCGAAAAGCCGACACGTTCGATACACCGGGCTCGCGCGATTCGCATCGTCACGCTCTATCCGATGGAGCCCGCTTCAGGACGCTCGGAGCGATAGGGCCGCACCCCGCGAAGTTAAACGGCCGACCGGTGGCTACCTCGATTCGACGAACCGCCTGAGCCGAATCGCGTGTCCGGTATCAATCCAGCGGGTCGAGCCCTTCGGCGTAGCTTCCAGGTGATGGACTCGATTGACGCGCGATTCGTCGAGGACGCCTCGCGGATATCGGAGGCTAGTCATCGTTCACTACCAGACGGTGACCTCGACGTTCTATCTCGCCGAGGGGATTGGCTAGACGGGCCCGCGTCAGCGCAGCGCCCGCAGGCGCAGCCCGCGGACGGGGTCGAAATGGCGGCGATTGCGGGTGGCGAGCGCGAGGTCGTGGACGACCGCCGTGGCCGCCACCAGCGCGTCCGGCAGGCGCAGCCCGCTCTCGCGCCGGATGCGGCCGGCCCGCTCAGCCACGCCCCGGTCGACGGGCAGCTCGCGGAAGGCGCTGAGCAGCCGAACCACCACGTCGCTGGCGGTCGTGCCGGCGAGGAGCTCCGCGCGCGTGATCACCGAATAGAACAGGTGATGCCCTGCCGGACGGAGCTCGTGAGCTCCGCGCAGGTGGTCGACGAAGATGTCGGTGTCGACGAGCAGGTCAGCCACGGTCCCATTCGTCGCGGCTGGGCGGCGTGACGTCTCGAGCGGCGCCGAACGTCTCCACCAGGACCGCTTCCGGGCTCGGCAACTCCTCATCGAGGTACCCGTCCAGCGCTCGTCGCACGATCTCGGCCATCGTGACCCCACGGCTCGCCGCGAGCTCGTCGATGCGCTGCCGCTGCTCGGGAGTGAGGTAAATCTGGGTGCGGGTGGCCGAGATACAGCACACTATACAGCACGCACTACGGGTGCCGAGGACGGCTTGGCGCCACCGGCCTCGACTCTCCGGTGGGGCGGAGCGCCATCATCGTCGCGAGCATGGTCGCGACGAGCTTCTCCCCGGCGCCGGTCACCGCGAAGACGTCTCCCGCGCAGACCGTCAGCGTCCGACCCGGCTTGAGGACGCGGGCGCGCGCCACGAATCGCTCGCCGCGCGCGGGCGACAGGAGGTTCAGCTTGAACTCGACGCTGAGGACCGCCGCGTCCGCGGGCATCAGGGTGAACGCGGCGTAGCCGCAGGCGCTGTCCACGATCGTCGTGACGATGCCGGCGTGCAGGTAGCCATCCTGCTGCGTCAGGTCGGCACGGTAGGGGAGCCCGATCTCGACCTCTCCGGGCTCGACGCGCGACAGGGTCGCGCCGATCGTCTCCATGACCCGCTGCCTCGCGAAGCTCTCTCGCACGCGCGTGGCGAACTCGGGGTCGGCGGGCTGGAACGTGGGCTCATCTTGCCACGTCCCACCTGGCCTCCCTCACCGCCAAGCTTCGGCCTGAGAAGGGCGTAATCTCACTTCGTGGCGGGCGTGTCATCCTGCCTGTCTGAGTATCGATAGGAGGAGTACGTCATGAGATTCCCCGCCCGTCTGGCGGTCTCTGGAATGGCAGCCGCCTGCACGCTGGCGGTGCTGTCGACCAACCCCGCGCTGGCGCAGGACAAGCTGAAGGAAGACGTCGCCCTGGCGGCAGCGCAGGTCGAAAAAGGGAAGCCGGTCACCAAGGTGCTGTTCGAGGACGACAGGGTGCTGGTGACCGAGAAGACCTACAAACCCGGTGACGCGAGCAACGAGAGGACGCGCCCCTATCGCGTCGTGAACGCGCGCAAGGGCGGAACGTTCCAGCGCATCTTCGCGGACGGCACGACCGAGAAGGTCGTGTGGAAGGACGGCGAGGTGCGGAGCCATGAGGCGGACGTGAAGGCGTTCTCGCTCAAGAACGTGGGCGATTCGGACATCGTGATCTTCGTCGTCTACCTGAAAGAGCCGCGGAAATAATCCAGCGAACTCTCCCGGCCGTCGTCGCCGCGCACGCCTCGCGTGCTCCCGACCGGACGGCCATCGTCACCGAGGACCGCAGGATGTCCTACGGTGCCCTGCGCGACGAGGTGAATGGCTTTGCGGCCTACCTCGTCGCGGCCGGCGTGCGGAAGGGTGACCGCGTCGCCCTCCTCAGCCCGAACTGCGCGGAGTACGCCGGCGCCTTCCTCGGGACGCTCCAGGCGGGCGGCATCGCCGCCGAGATCGACTATCACGGGACGAACGCCGAGATCGAAGCGACATTCCGGAAGGCGGAGCCCGTCGCCGCGGTGGTCGCACCGCAACACGCCGCCCTCGTCGAAGACATCGCCGCGAGGACCTCCCGGCCGAGCGTGATCGTGGTGCTCGACGGGTCCTGGTCGGCGGCGACGAGGCAGTCTCCGGCAGGAGTCACCTTCCCGGATCTCACGCTCGACGACACTGCCTGCATCGCCTTCACCTCGGGGACAACCGGGGCTCCGAAGGGAGTCGTGCTGACCCATGGGAACCTCCTGGCGAACGCGAGCGCGATCTGCGAGAGCCTGGGCCTGACGAGCGGCGACAGCGTCATGGTCGTCCTGCCATTCTGCTATTCCTACGGCAAGTCCCTCCTGACGACGCACCTCCTGGTCGGGGGCGCCCTGGTCTTGAGCAGCGGCTTCACCTATCCGAACGTCGTCCTCGACCAGATGCGCGACGAATCGGTGACGGGCTTCGCCGGCGTTCCCTCGACCTACGCCTCCCTGCTGCGCCGCTCGACTCTGCGAACCCGCCAGCTCCCGAGGCTGCGCTACGTCACCCAGGCCGGCGGCGCCATGCCCGTGGCGCACATCACCGAGCTGGCTTCGATCCTGGGGCCGGAGAAGAAGCTGTTCCTCATGTACGGGCAGACCGAGGCCACCGCGCGGCTGACCATCCTCAATCCCAGCGACCTGCAACGGAAGATGGGCTCGATCGGCAAGCCGATCGGCGGTGTGACGATCGAGCTCGTCAAGGCCGATGGCTCGCCGGCCGCCGTGGGCGAGGAGGGGGAGATCGTCGCCAGCGGCAAAGGCATCATGGCTGGCTACTGGAAAGATCCCGAGGCGACCGGGCGCGTGCTCAGGGACGGCCGGCTGTTCACCGGCGACCTGGCCACCAGGGACGCCGAAGGGTTCCTGACCATCGTCGGGCGGCGCAGCGACCTGATCAAGTGCGGTGGTCACCGCGTCAGCCCCCGTGAGATCGAGGAGGTCCTCCTGCTGCTGCCCGAGGTGAGCGAGGTCGCCGTCCTCGGGAAGACCGACGAGATCCTGGGCGAGTCCGTGGCCGCGTTCCTCGTGGTCGAGGCCGGCATGACCCTCGAGGCCGAATTTGTGCGGCGGCACTGCCGGCAGCATCTGGCCGCGTTCAAGGTCCCCACGGAGGTGACGTTCGTGAGCTCCCTGCCCAAGACGGCCTCCGGCAAGATCAGGCGCCACCTCCTGAAGCAAGCCGCGGAGCCGGTCTAGAGCCGAGCATGGACGAGCTCGATCTCCGGGCCGAAGCGCAGCTCGACCCCGCCATCGACCCGCGCGCGGCTCCGGTGCGCCTGCACTCACCGCCCGAGGTCGTCTTCCTGACGGGCGCCACCGGCTTCCTCGGCAGCTTTCTGCTGCACGAGCTGCTGGAGCGGACCTCGGCGGTGGTGCACTGCCTGGTGCGCGCGCGCGACGCGGAGCACGGCGTAGGGCGGATCGTGGAGTCGTTGACCGGACGCGGCCTCTGGGACGAGCGGTACCGCGCGCGGCTCGCCGGCGTCCCGGGAGACCTTGCCCTGCCGTCGCTCGGCATGAGCGCTCGAGCCCTCGACCAGATTGCCGAGGAAGCCGACCTCATCTATCACGCCGGCGCGCTGGTCAACTTCATGTACGGCTACGCCTACCTTCGCCCGGCCAACGTCGAGGGCACGGTGGAGGTCTTGCGCCTGGCCGTGACCAGACGCGTCAAGGCGATGCACCACGTCTCCACCTGGGGCGTGCTCCGCGGCGCTCCAGCGGCAGGCCGCGCCCCGGTGCGCGAGGACGAGGACATCGACCAGTTCCGGTCCCATCGCCAGGGGTACGCCCAGACCAAGTGGGTCGCGGAGAAGCTCGTGCGCCTGGCGGCCGCCAGAGGCCTCCCGGCGTGTGTGCTGCGTCCGGCCTACATCTCCGGCCACTCGGTGACCGGGGTGGCCTCCATCGCCGACGCCCGTCTCCGGATGCTGCAGACGTGCCTGCGTCTCGGCCTGGCACCCCTCTCGGAGTCTCCCTACGACATGGCCCCGGCCGACATCGTGGCTCGCAACATGATCTCGATCTTGCTCGGCCCCGAAGCGCTCGGGCGCACATTTCACATCTACAACCCGCACACGATCACCTGGACCGAGCTGATCCGCTGGGCGTCGGGTCGTGGCTACGACGTTCGGCTGATCCCGTTCGACGACTGGGAGCGGGTGGTGAAGAACCCCGAGGCGGACCACCCCACCGACGGACACGGCGGGAAAGAGCGCCGGCTGCGGACCCTCACCCCTCCGATTCGTGGCTTTCTCGGTCTGCGCGGGACGAGCCTGTGGCTCCGGGAGCAGCCGCTGCGGCTCGACTGCAGGAACGCGCTCTCGACGTTGGGGGAATCCGGCGACTATCCGGCCATCGACGACGCGCTCCTCGAGGTGTACTTCGGCCATCTGGTTCGAATCGGCTTCCTCGAGCCACCCGACGGTTTGGCGGCGCGATAAGGTGCCGGCATGACAGAGACCAGGCAGAAGCTCCGGGAGTTCGTCATCACGAGCTGCCTCAAACCCGACGTCATCCTGGAGGACGACGTCTCCCTGGTACGCGCGGGCCTGGTGGACTCCCTCGGCATGCTGAGCCTCATCAACTTCCTCGAGGTGCAGTTCGGAGTGATCGTCGACGACGCCGACATCACGCCGGCGAACTTCGACTCGATCGCGGCGCTGGCGGGCTACGTCGAGCGCAAGCGAGGCTCGGCTCCATGAGCAGGCCGTATCGCGGGGTCATCGTCCTGGCCGCTCCGCGCAGCGGCACGACGCTGCTCCATCGCCTGCTCGACGCGCACCCGGCCATCGCCTGCCCGCCCGAGACGAGCCTGTTCATCGGCTGCGCGAGTTTCGTGCAGGAGGAGCCGATCGCGTCGGGACCCCCTCTGGGCGTGGCCTCCGGCCTCTGGTTCTCCGGCTTCTCCGAGCAGGTGGTGCTCGAGCGGGTGCGAGACCTCGCCTTCGGGTTCCTCGACGAGATCTGCGCCAGGGGGAAGAAGCGCCTCTGGGTCGAGAAGACCGGATCGAACGGCTTCTACGTCGACGGTATCGAGAGGGTGGTCGGCAAGTCCTGCCGCTACGTCTGCCTCGTCCGGCACGGCTTCGACGTCGCCGTGTCGATGCGCGAGATGGTGGAGAAGCTCGGCACCATTCCGCTTCCGCTCTACCGGTACGTCCATAGCCACCGGCGTCCGCTGGAAGCCTATGCCCACGCCTGGGTGGACGTCTGCCTGAGGTTGCGGAGGTTCTGCTCCGACAATCCGGAGCACGCCCTCCGGATCCGCTACGAGGATCTCGTCGCGGACCCCGAAGCGGTCGTGAAGGAGCTGTGCGAGTTCCTCGAGGAGCCGGGGGACGCCGCCGCGATCGTGGCGCGCGCCTTCGAGCCAAGAGAGGCACAAGAATCCAAGGCGTCCGTGGGCCTGGGTGACTGGAAGACGTACCGGACCTCTGGCGTCCACGACGCCAGCGTGGGCCGCTGGGCGTCGGTCGCCAAGGACCAGGTGGGCTGGCTGGCCGAGGTCCTGAACCCGACGCTCGAGCTCGAAGGGTACGCACCCCTTCCGCTCGGCCCCGATCTCGGCCGCGAAGAGGTGCTGCGCCGCTCCAAACGGGCCATGCTGATCAGCGGGCTCGGGGCCGAGGAGCGGTCGCGTGGGGAGTGAGCCGGTACGACGCGGGTATCTCGTCGGCGGCCTCCTGGTCTGCCTGGTCGTCACCACCGCCGAGATCACGATCGTCGCGTCGGCGATGCCGACGATCGCCGGGCAGCTGACCGACGTACAGCACTACGCGCTGGTCTTTTCGGCCTACCTCCTGTCCTCGACGGTCACGATGCCGCTCTACGGCAGGCTGGCGGACCTCTATGGACGGAAGCGGACTCTCCTGCTGGGCCTCCTGATCTTCATCCTCGGGTCGATCGCCTGCGGTACCGCCCGTAGCCTCCTCCAGCTCTCGGTGATGCGGCTGGTCCAGGGAATGGGCGCCGGCGCCATCCATCCGATTACGATGACCATCATCGGCGACCTCTACAGCGTCGAGGAGCGCTGGCGAGTGCAGGGCCTGCTGGCGTCGGTCTGGGTCGTCTCCGGTTTCTTCGGGCCGGTCCTCGGAGGGATGGTCCTTACGGTGGCCTCCTGGCCTTGGATCTTCTGGGGCGGCGTGCCCATCGCGCTCGCGGCCATGGGCGTCCTCGGGCTCACCATGCGGGAAGTTCAGCCTCCCAAGCCGGGGCGCCTCGACGTCCTGGGAGCCGCCCTGCTCTCCGCCTCGACCGGGATCCTCGTCGTCAGCTGTCAGAGCGGCGTGTCCTGGACCTGGCTGGTCCTCGCCGGAGTCTTGCTGGTCGCCTTCTATCGCGTCGAGCGTAAGGCGTCGGACCCGATCCTGCCGCTGGGTCTCCTGCGCCGCGACATCATCGTGGTCGGCAGCTCGCTGGGCGTCGTGACCGGCGCCGTCTGGCTCTCGATGTCGACGTTCGTCCCTCTCTTCGTTCAGGGCGTCCTCGGCGGGACGCCCATCACGGCCGGGCATGCGATGACGCCCATCGCCGTCGCCTGGACCCTGACGACCGTGATCGGACAGCGCCTGCTGGTGCGAACCGGCTACCGGGCGCAGATCCGATTGGGATTCGCCATCTGCGCGCTCTCCTGCGGGGTGCTCTGCGGCCTCACCGTGTGGGCGGCGCGGATGCCGCAGGCCGATGCCGTCATCGCGATCACCGCGGCCATGGCCTGCATCGGCGTGGGGCTCGGGCTCGGCTATCAGCCGCAGCTCATCGCCATCCAGAGCAGCGTCCCCTGGGCCGAGCGCGGCGTCGCCACCGGGTTCAACCAGTTCTCCCGCAGCATCGGGGGTACGTTCGGAGTCGGTATCCTGGGAGGCGTGCTCTCCAGGCGGCTCGGGGCCGCCGGCATCCCGGCGAGCATGACCAGCGCTCTCCTGGCGGGACACCGCGGTGCGCTGACCCACGCTCAGACGGCCGACGTTTCCGGAGCGCTTTCACGCAGTCTTTTTCTCGTCTTCGCATGCCTGGCGGGGCTGGCGGTCGCCGGAAGCGTCTGCAGCTTCTTTTTTCCGTTCGTGCCCATCGCGGCAAGGGAACGGCAGAAGCCTGGCTAGGACCTCGATGCTCAACGTCCCCTCGCCGGAGCCGCCGCGCGCGCGGGAGTGGCGCACGGCGCTCGTCATCGGGCTCGTGGTCTTCGTCGTCTTCAATGCCAACCTCCGCACGATCGCCGCCGGCGACACCCTCCCGGCCCGCTATCTGCCGCTCGGGATCCTTGGAGACCGAAGCCTGGCGTTCGACCGCCTCGGCCCGATGACCGCGCAGGGTCTCGGGTACCACGCGTACTGGCTCATCCCCGGACGCGGCGGGCGTTGGATCTCGCTCTACCCGGTGGTGCTGCCGGTCCTGGTGGCGCCGCTCTACGTCCCGGCGTTCCTTTACCTGAACGCCAGGGTATGGGACCCGCCGCGCGTCGAGCTGGTGGCCCGGGTCATGGAGAAGCTGACGGCCTCGCTGATCGCCTCCGCCACGACGGCTCTCCTGTACCTCCTGGTGCGGCGGCGCGTACGGCGCGGCACGGCGATCCTCATCGCGCTCGTCTTCGCGCTCGGGACCACCACCTGGGTCATCTCCAGCCAGGCCCTCTGGCAGCACGGGCTCGCACAGCTCCTGGCGACGGGTGCGCTCCTCCTCGTCACTGGCCGCGTGACGACGGGTCGCGCCATGGCGTTCGGTACGCTTTGCGGCCTGCTCGCAGGGAACCGTCCCCCCGACGCGCTGCTGGCGGCGGCGCTGGGAGCCGCCGGCCTCCTGTGGGCGGGGCGCCGGGCGCTGCTGGTGGCCGGCGCGGCGGCGGTTCCGGCGGGGCTCGTGCTCGCGTACAACGTCTCCGCCGCGGGTCACCTGGCCGGGGGGTACGGGCTCTACGGGAAGACGGAGCTCCTGACGAATCCGCTTCTCTCCGGGCTTGCCGGCCTCCTCGTCAGCCCCGCCAAGGGACTGCTCGTCTTCTCCCCCTTCCTGATCGCGCTCCTCTTCGGCGCCGGGCGCATCTGGAGCGACCGCCAGGCGCGCCCGCTCACGGCGGCGCTGGCCGCCGGAGCCGCCGCCCAGCTCGTGCTCTACGCGAAGTACGACTGGAGAGCGGGGGCCTCGTGGGGCCCGCGTTACCTCACCGACCTCCTGCCGTTCCTTTTCTGGATGCTCGCGCCGGTGGTGGACTCGCTGCGGGGCGCGCGCCGCGCTCTCTTCGCCGGAGCCTGCGGCGTGGCGGTCGCGATCGAGCTCGTGGGTGCCTTCTGGTACACCGGCACGAGCGACGACGCCATCCTGGCGGAGGCGCGAGGCGCCTGGCCCTTCGCCAACGCCCCGTTCGTCAAGGAGCTCGAGCACGCGCCCGCCGTGCCGGACCTCCTCACGGAGGTCCGGGGGAGCATCGACCGGATCGTTCCGGCCGGCCGGGAAGGGGAGGAGATCACCGCCGGAGACTCGATCCTGGTGAAGGGGTGGACGCTCGCGGGGCGATCCACACCGCACGCGGTCCGCCTCCTCCTCGACGGCGCGGTGGCCGGCACCGCGACGAGCTTCCTCGGTCGCCCCGACGTGGCCGCCGCGATGGGGACTGCAGCTCCGATGAGCTGGACCGTCACGCTCGAGGCTCACGGGCTCGCCCCGGGAGAGCACGTCCTGGCGCTGCAGGCCCTCGTCGGCCCCCACGGGGAGGCGCGTTACGTCACCGAGAAGCGATTCGCCGTGCGCCCTCCCGCCTCCGGTGGAGACGACCTGGCGGCCAGCGCGCGGCGGGCGTCCGCGGCGCTGCGCGAGCGGCAGAGCCCCGCCGGCTGGTGGCCCACCGCGTACACGGTCGCGCCGCGGTGGGAGCAGCCCGCGGCCGAGATGAACACGTTCCTCACCTCGATGCTGGCGGACCTCCTGGCGCCCTTGGCGAACGGGGCGGGGCTGGGCGAGAGCGTGGAGCGGGCTCGCCGCCATCTGGCCGCGCAGATCGAGGGAGACGGCCTCGTCCGCTATCACGGACTTCCCGACGGGCCGACGATCGGGACGCTCGGCTGCGCGATCACCCCGGACACCGACGACACCGCCCTCGTCTGGAGGATCGCGCCGGGAGCGAAGGCCTCGTCCCTGAAGGACGCCGTCCGGACCATCGGCCAGTACCGCCGAGCCGACGGCCTCTATCGGACGTGGCTCGCGCCACGGGACCGATATCAGTGCCTCGACCCGGGGTCGGACCCGAACCCCGCGGACGTCGCCATCCAGATGCACCTCCTCCTTCTTCTACGTGGGGCCGATCCCCCGGCGGCGCGGTCGCTCTGCTCCGCGCTCGGCCGCCGGATCGACGACGAGGCGATCTGGGTCTACTACCGGCGCGCCCCGCTGGTGCCGATCCTCCGGCAAGGAGAGCTGGCCGCAGGGGGATGCTCGTTCCGTCTCCCGGACGCGCACCTGAGGACGGACGTGCCGGGTCAGGAGACCTGGGTGACCGCGAGCCGTCTTCTCTCGCGCTTGGCGGCGGGCGCGGAGCGGCCGGAACGCGCCGAGATCCTCGCCGTGCTCCGCGCGATCTCCGCCGACGACTTCGCGCTCCTGCGGCGCTCTCCGCCCCTCCTCTACCACAACGACCTGAGCGCCTCCGTCTCCCGCTACTACTGGTCCGAGGACTTCGGACGAGCGCTCTGGCTGCGCCTCCTGCACGAGGATGAGCGCGCGCGCTGACGCACCCCGTGCGGCCTTGCGCTGGGTGGCGGGGATCCGGCTCGATGAGGTGCTGGTCCTGCAGGGTGCGCCGTTCCTGGGCGCGGCGTTCGCCCTCGCCACCGGCGCGGCGATGCCGGCCAGGGTCCTCGCCTGCTTCGTCGCCGCGAGCTGCCTGCTGGTCGCTCACGTCTTCGCCCTGAACGACTGGTCGGAGATGGCCGAGGCGCCCCGGGCGTTCCCGCTCGACCGCGGCGAGACGCGCACCCTGTGGCTCGTCCTGCTCGCCTCCAGCCTCGCCCTGTTCGCGCTCCTTGGAGTCCGGCCGTTCCTGCTCGCCTCGTCGATCGCGCTCCTGAGCGCGATCTACTCGGCGACGCCGCGGCTGGGGAAGGGGTCGCCGGTCCTCTGCTCCGTGCTTCACCTCGTCGGGGGAGCCCTCCACTTCCTCCTCGGATACTCGCTGCGTGGAGCGCTCGACTCCCGCAGCCTGCTCCTGGCCGGCTTCGTCGGGCTCACCTTCACGGCGGGGCACCTCACCCAGGAGGTGCGTGACCGGGACGACGACCTGCGGAACGGGATCCGGACGAACGCGGTGGCGTTCGGCAAGGTGCCGGCGTTCGTTGCCGGTCTCATCCTTTTCACGACGGCCGACGCGCTTCTCTGCGCTCTCGCGCTGCAGGGCCTCGCGCCGAGACGAGCGGCGGCAGCGACGATCGTGCTCTACCCGCTACACCTCGCCTGGTCGCTCCGGACGCTCGCGAGCGGCCTCTCGTCCCGGGACCTGCGCCGTCTCCAGTGGAAGTACCGGGCGCGTTATGCCGCGATCGGAATCATCACGGGGGCCACGCTTCTCCTGTGAGGTCCCGGAGGCCGCCAGCTCCAGCGCGTGCCTGCGCACGTCGGCCGGCCAGCGAGACATGTTGGCCCGCAGGCGTTCCAGGTTGCCGGCGAAGAGCGCGCGCGTGGCCTCCTCGTATCCGGGCTCGTTTCCGGCCATGGCGTTCATGAATCGGTACGCGGATTCCTGGGCCGCGCGCACGCGATCGCGCTCCTGCGAGGCGCGCCGCTCGTGCTCCACCAGCTTGCGCAGCGCCGCCGAGGCGCCGCCCGGCTGCGTGCCCAGCCACTCCCAGTGGCGGGGCAACAGCGTCACCTCGCGGGCCACCACGCCGAGCTTGGGGCGTCCGGGCAAGCGGGGCTCGTCGGGCGTGTCCTCGGCCGGTGGCGCGGGCGGCGGCGGGAGGGGCAGCCGCTTCAGGATCGCGGCCAGCGTGCCGCGCAGGTCCAGCTCGATCGGCTGGCTGGTGACGCGGTCGAAGACGAGGAACGGCGTGGTCGGATGCTTGCCGGCGAACGCCTTCAGGCCGGCCGCGACGTCGCCGGGCGAGCCGTCCGCGATGCGCCTGGACTCGGCGAAGGCGATCCAACCGGGCTGCGGGGACCGTACGGGGTTCGTGGGCGAGTCCATGCCGCCAATATTATCCGGGTAAAATTAGAAGTCAAGGGTCCCGCCCGGGAAAACCTCCCTGGGGCAACTCGCCACGGTCCCGCCGCGTATCTTCCTTGTAGGCTCCCGAAAGCTTTCGGAGGACCCTCGCATGCAGAAGCTCGCCGCCGCCCTCGTCCTCGCCTCGATCGCCGCGCCTTTCCCCGCTTCCGGGGCCGACCGCCCCTCGCCGCCGGTGGCGCGCAAGGTGCCGCGCACCATCGAGCTGCACGGCCAGAAGCTGCGCGACGACTACTACTGGCTGCGCGACAAGCCAAGCCTGGAGGTTCGCGAGTACCTGGAAGCCGAGAACGCCTACGCCGAGGCCTTCATGAAGGACACCGAGGTCCTGCAGAAGAGGATCTACGACGAGATCCTCTCGCGCATCAAGGAGACGGACGTCAGCGTGCCCTACCGGCGCGGCGGCTATTACTACTACTCGCGCACCGAGGCCGGGAAGCAGTACTCCATCTTTTGCCGCAAGAAGGGCTCGCTGGACGCCAAGGAAGAGGTCTACCTGGACGTGAACGAGCTGGCCAAGGGCCAGAAGTTCATGTCGGTCGGCCTCCAGGAGTTCAGCGACGACGGCCGCTTCCTGGCGTACAGCACCGACGACACCGGCTTCCGCGACTACACGCTGCGCGTGCGCGACCTGACGACCGGCCAGGACGGCCCGGAGCAGGTGGCCAAGGTCCGCTCGGCGGCCTGGGCCCAGGACGGCAAGACCCTCTTCTACACGACCACCAACAACGCCAAGCGCTCCTATCGGCTCTACCGGCACGTGGTGGGGCAGAGCGGCTCCGACACGCTGCTCGAGGAGGAGAAGGACGACCGCTTCTCGCTCTTCGTGCGGCGCTCGCGCAGCCGGGCGCTGCTGATGCTGGGCTCGCGCAGCCGCACCCAGAACGAGTTCCGCTTCTGGCCGGCCGACAAGCCCGAGGCGCCGATGCGGATGGTGGCCGCGCGGAAGACCGACCTGGAGTACGACGTCGACCACCGCGGAGACCTCTTCTACATCCGCACCAACGACGGCTGCCGCAACTTCCGGGTGGTCACTGCGCCGGTTTCCGACCCGGGCACCTGGACCGAGCTGGTGCCCTGCCGCGACAAGGTGGCAGTGGAGGACATCGACGCCTTCGCCTCGCACCTCGTCCTCTCCGAGCGCGCCGACGCCACCCCGCGCATCGCCATCCGCGACCTGGCTACCGGCCAGACGCGCACCGTGGCCTGGGACGAGCCGCTCCACGCCGTCTTCGGCTCGCGCAACGCGGAGTTCGACCCGCCCGCGTTCCGGGTGGAGTACCAGTCCTTCACCACGCCGGCCTCGGTCTACGACGTGGACCTGAAGAGCCTGAAGCCGACGCTGCTGAAGCGGACCGAGGTGCCCGGCGGCTACGACCCGGCGCGCTACGTCTCCGAGCGCGGCTGGGCAACGGCAACGGACGGCACCCGCATCCCGCTCTCCTTCGTCTACCGAAAGGGATTCAAGAAGGACGGCAAGGCTCCCGCCTTCCTCACCGCCTACGGCTCGTACGGGTTCCCCTCCGACGTGACCTTCAGCTCGGGGCGCTTCAGCCTGCTGGACCGCGGCTTCGTCTGGGTGGTGGCCCACATCCGCGGCGGCGGCGACATGGGCAAGGCCTGGCACGACCAGGGGCGCATGGCGAACAAGAAGAACACCTTCACCGACTTCATCGCCTCGGCCGAGGCGGTCATCGACCAGAAGTGGACCTCCAAGGAGAAGCTGGCCATCCAGGGCGGCAGCGCCGGCGGGCTGCTGATGGGCGCGGTCACCAACATGCGTCCCGACCTCTTCGGCTGCGTCCTCTCCCACGTCCCCTTCGTGGACGTCATCAACAGCATGCTGGACGAGTCGCTCCCGCTCACCGTGGAGGAGTTCGAGGAGTGGGGGAACCCGCGCAAGAAGGAAGAGTTCGACACCATGCGGGCCTACAGCCCGTACGACAACCTGGCGGCCAAGGCCTACCCGACGATCCTGGTCAAGACGTCGTTCGACGACAGCCAGGTGATGTACTGGGAGCCTGCCAAATACGTGGCCAAGCTGCGCTCGCTGAAGACCGACAGCAACCCGCTGATCTTCAAGACCAACATGGCCGGCGGGCACGGCGGCTCGTCGGGACGCTACGATCGCCTGAAGGAGACGGCCTTCGACTACGCCTTCACGCTGAAGGTGCTGGGCGTGCCCGACAGCCCCACGCTGCCGACGACTCCGGCGTTGTGAGAACGGGCGCAGCGGTTTCAGGGGCCGGCGCTGATCCCGGCGGCCTTCGTCTGAGGCCGGCGCTCGACCGAGGCGCCGATCTTGCGGAGGAGCTCCTCGGGCTCGAACGGTTTCGCGATGTGATCGTCCATCCCGAGCGCCATCAGGCGGGCCGCGTCGCCCGGGTCCCCGTGCGCCGTCATCGCGACGACAGGGAGCCCGCGAAAGCGCGAGTCCAAGCGTATCCGCCTGACGGTCTCGATGCCGCCGAGTCGCGGCATCTCGACGTCGAGGAGGACCGCGTCGAAGGGTCCGGCCGACTCGAGCAGCGCGAGGGCATCCTCGCCGTCCTTGCCTTCGACGACCTCGTAGCCCGCACTGGCGAGCAGCTCCGCCGCGATCGCGCGGTTGATCGTGTCGTCGTCGGCGACCAGGACGCGCTGCCCCCCGGCACGCAGCGCCGTCGCGGCGGGCCCGGATAGCGCCGAAAGGCGGGGTCGTTCGCTCCGCAGGGTCCCGGTCGCCTCCGCGTACTCGAAGCGGACGCCGAGCCGCGCGGCGAGCACGTCGAAGAGGGCCTCCTCGCGAAACGGCTTGAAGAGGACCTCGTCGGCGCCGCCGGCGCGGAGCGTCTCGGCTTCCTGCTCGAAGACGCTGGCCGTCAGCCCGACGATCACCGTGCCGGGCCCGCCGCGCGCCGGCTCGTCCCGCTCCTCCTGCCGGATGCGGCGCGTCGCCTCGCGGCCGTCCATGACGGGCATCCGGACGTCCATGAAGACGAGCTCGGGCCGCCACTCCCTGCAGAGCGCCAGCGCGGCCGCACCGTTCCCGGCCTCGCGCACGTCGAAGCCCACGGCCTCGAGGAGCTTCCTGAGCAGCGAACGGCTCTCCGGCGTGTCGTCGACGACGGCGATGCGTGGCGGCCGCTGCCCCTGAGCGATGCGGACGACGCGCCGCGGCCCCTGCTCGAGCGGCACCGGTTCGCAGGGCTCGAGGGCGACGTCGAACCGGAACGTCGTCCCCTCGCCCCTGCGGCTCTGGACGCTGATCGTGCCGCCCATGAGCTCGACGATCCGCCGGGTGATCGCCAGCCCGAGCCCGGTCCCCTCCTTGGCGTCGCGGCCGCTCTCCGTCTGCGCGAACGGCTGGAACAGCGCCGGCAGCTCGTCCTCGGCGATCCCGGCCCCCGTGTCCGAGACCTCGAACACCGCGCGCCCCGCCTGCCACCGGGCGCGCAGCGAGACGGTGCCCGCGGACGTGAACTTCACCGCGTTGCCCAGCAGGTTGATGAGCGCCTGCCTGAGCTTCCCCTCGTCGCCGCGCACCGCGTCGGGGAGCCCCTCGTCGATCTCGACCTGGAGCGAGAGGCGCGCTTCCTCGGTCCGAGCCCGGAACATCCGTTCGAGCGTCAGGAGCATGTCGCGCAGATCGAAAGGCCTGGCGTCGAGCGTCATCTTCCCGGCCTCGATCTTCGAGATCGAGAGGACCTGGTTGATCAGCGAGAGGAGGTGCTCGCCGCTCCGCTGGATGATCGAGAGGTTTTCGCGGTCGTCCGCCTCGAGCGACCGGCTGCGGCGCATCAGCTGTGCGAAGCCGAGGACGGCGTTGAGCGGCGTCCTCAGCTCGTGGCTCATGTTCGCCAGGAAGACGCTCTTGGCCTGGCTCGCCTCGAGGGCGCGCTGCTCCGAGTCCCGGGCTTCCACCGTCCGGCGCGTCACCAGCCCCTCCAGCTCCCGCTGGCGGGCCTCCAGCAGGCGCAGTCGAATGCGGTAGACGGGCCAGGTGAGGCCCACGAGGAAAAGGCCGACCGCGATCCGGAAGAGCGCCGTCTGGTAGAAGGCGGGCTCGGCGTGGATCGGGAGCGAGAGACTGCTGCGGCTCCAGGCTCCCTCCCGGTTCGATCCGCGGACCTCGAAGATGTACTTCCCCGGCGGGAGCGAGGTGTAGGTCGCTCGCCGGTGCTCCGCGTCGACCTCGGTGAAGTCGCCGTAGACGCCCCGGAGCCGATAGGCGTAGCGGTTGCGGCCGGGGGCGGAGAAGTCGAGGGCCGCGAACTCCAGCTCCACCGTCTTGGTGCCGGGCCGGACGACGAGCTCGGAAGGGCCTGCCGCCGGGAGCGGCTTGCCGTCGATCCTGAGCGCCGTCAGGACGACGGAGGGGGAGTACCGCCACGGCTGGACCCGGGACGGGTCGATGAAGAAGAGGCCATCCGGCCCGCCGAGGACGATCTGCCCGGACCGGGTCTTGATGGCCGCGCCTCGCCAGATGGAGCGGCCGGCGCCCTCGTCGGGACCGAACGTCCTCGTCTCGAACGTCGTCGGGTCGAAGACGGCGTCGTCCTCGATCCAGATGCGCCCCGAGTCGTCTTCGAGGAGGTTGTCGCAGCGGCTGTTCTCCATGCCGAGGCGGGCCGCGATCGACTCGAACCGCGCTGTCTTTCCGTCGAAGGCGGCGAGTCTCAGGAGTCCGTTCGAGGTGCCGATCCAGAGCCGTCCCTTCGAATCCGGGAGGATCGACAGCGTGCTCTCGGACGGAAGCGCGCCCTCGGCGCTCTCGGACGAGGCGAAGCGGCGAAAGCGAGTCGCCCCCTTGGGCAGCGCCGCGACCCCCGTGAGCGTCGTGACCCACAGGACGCCGTCCTGCGCATAGGCGACGTCGGTGACGTTTCCGGTGAGCTTCCGGCCGTCGTCGAGCTCGGCGACCGAACTGGTGTGCGTGCCCGTGTCGAAGAACGCGAGGCCTGAGCGCGTGGCGACCCAGAGCCCCGTCTCGTCCCGCGCAGGCAAGAGCCTTCCGATCCGGCCGGTCTGCTTTCCGAACGGCTGGGCGGAGAAGCGCTCGATCCGTCCTGCCTTCCGGTCGAGCCGGTGGAGCGCTCCGGAGGTACCCATCCAGATCGCGCCGTCGGCGGACTCGGTGATCGCGCTGACGCTCGGCTCCTCGGACGGCCCCCCCGGGTCGGATTCGACCTGGTACGAGGCCACGCGCCGGGTCGCGTCGAAGACCAGGACGCCGTCGCCGCGGCTGGCGACCCAGAGGAGGCCGTCCGAGGACTCGAAGAGCCGCCGGACGATTCCGTCCGTCAGCCCCTCGGGCCGCGCCGGAGTGGCCCGGAACAGGCTGAATCCGGAGTCGGCCGGGTTGTAACGCGCGAGGCCGCTTCCGCCCGTGCCGATCCACACGACGCCGCTCCGGTCGGTGAGGAGGCTGTCGATGCGGTTGCTGGCCAGCGACTCGGGGACCGAGACGTCGTGCCTGAAGCGGTGGAGGACCGAGCCCGTCGCGGCGTCCCGGACTTCGATTCCCCCCTCGTTCAGGCTCCCGACCCACACGGTTTCGGGCCCGGGCTGCGCGAAGGCGCTGGGGCGGACGACGTCGTCGCGGTCGAGGAGTCGCACCACTCCCGTCTTGGCGTCGAGCCGCGCGAGACCCCCGCCGGAGATCCCGATCCAGATCGCACCGTCGCCCGCCTCGAAGAGGTGGCCGACCGACTTGCCGGCCAGCGAATCGCCTTCGGCCGGAGCGACGGCGACGGCCTCGATCACCCCGTTCGCCCGGCGGACCGCCAGCCCGTCGGCGCTGCCGATCCAGAGGTCGCCGCGGCGGTCGACGAGGAGCGCTCCCAGGGCCGCTCGATCGGCGCTCGAAGCCTCCTTCGGCTTCGGATCGACCGCCGAGACGCGAAGGGTCTTCGCGTCCACGAGATCGAGCCCTTTCGGCGTCGCGACCCACACCCGGCCGCCGCCGGCCTCCGCGAGGTCGCGAATCTGGGGGGAAGCCAGGCCGGGCTTTTCGGGTTTCGTCACGCCGATGCGGCTGAAGGTCTCGGTGGACGGTTCGAAGATCGCGATGCCGCCGCTGGTCCCGATCCAGACCCGGCCGTCGCTGGCGCCGTGAATGACGCGGACGTGGTTCTCGATCAGCGACCTGGGGTCCTTCGGATCGTGCCGGAAGGCTCGGAAGGAATAGCCGTCGTAGCGGACGACGCCGTCCGGCGTGCCGATCCAGAGGAAGCCGGCCCTGTCTTGCGCCAGGCAGCTGACGATGTTCTGCGGGATCGCCCGAGCACCGGCGACCACCTGGAAGATCGGATCGCCGAGCTGGTACCGGACGGGGGAATCCGCGAGAACCGGACGAGCGCAGCCGGCGACGAGCAGGTAAACGATGACCCAGCGGCCGGGCGTGCGGCCTGAACGAACGGGTGCCACGGGCTTTTCCTGAGGGGATTCTATGGCCACCTACCACAGGAAAGACGAGGCGGGTTCCCGCGCTTCGAGCATCCTGAGTCGTCGTACTCACGCGGTTTGAGTGGCAGGCTCCTAGCGGAGCCCCTGGACGAGGAACAGGTCGGTCAGGTCGCGGTCGAAGCAGTAGGCGTACGAGGTGACGTCGGCGTTCAGGAAGATGCCGTCGTACGTCGCGACGCCGGCCGGGTCCGCGGGGGCGATCTCCTTCCAGAGCGTCCGCGTCCCGGTCGAGGCGTCCAGCTTGAAGAGCCGCGCCGGGACATCTCCGCGCCGGTAGACGAAGACCGACCTCCCGTCCGGACTCCAGCGAAGCGGGATCTCGCGCTTTTCCACGCCCGGCAGCGCCCGCACCGGGCCGCCGTCGATCGGCACGAGCACAGTCAGATCCGCCGCGTTGTCGAGCGCGGCGACCAGCGTCCCGTCGGGCGAGACCCCATTCCCATAGGCCAGGAGGACATCCGGCGGCGAGAAGCCGCGGGCCGCGCCGCCGGCGATGTCCTGTACGTAGAGCCGCCCGCGCCCGGCCTTGTCGTAGGCGCTGAAGACGATCCTCTTTCCGTCGGGTGTGGCGTTCGCCCAGGCGACCGAGGCGAGGTCTGGCGCCGGCAGGGTGCGCGGCTGGCCCGGCCCTGTCGGCATCAGAGTCAACGGGAACCGGCCCTGCTCGGGCATCGTGATCACCCAGGACCCGTCGGCTGAGAAGCCGCTCGCGATGCCGTCGCCGAGCCGCACGGCGGGGGAGCCGTCGATGCGGCGCAGGTAGATGGAGCCCTTCTCGCCGCCGCCGTCGCCTCCCTCGAGGAGGAGCACGCTCTTGCCGTCGGGCGAGACGTCCATGACGTGCGTCGCTTCGAGCCACGACAGGTCCCGCTCCTTCTCCTCGCCGGCGCCCTTCGCGAGCACGACGCCGCGCCGCTGGTGCGAGAGCAGGAGAAGGTCGCCGGCCGGGGAGAGCGCCTCGAGCGTGAAGCGGCCCGCCAGGCGCGTCACCAGCCGGCGCCGCCCCGAGAGCGTGAAGGCCACGATGTCCGTCGCGCCCTTCCCCCCCGAGGCCGCAACCCAGATCTCTCCCGTCGTGGGATGCCAGGCGAGGGAGCTCGGACGCGGGAGGTCGGCCGCGACGACCGTCCTCTTCCCCGCGAGGTCGACGGTGCAGAGCTCGCCCCGGCTCGGCAGGAACCCGGACGCGTACGACAGGAACGCGATCCGCGCGCCGTCGGGCGAGAAACGGATGGCCCAGAGGCGAACCGGAGACTCGGTGAGGGCCTTGCCGATTGGATACTCGAGGATCGTCTTGCCACCCGCGCCATGGATCGCGGCAAGGGTGCCGTCGGGCGCCCACGCCGCTCCCGCCGCGTTCTCCAGGACCTGACGGGGCGCCGCGCCTCCGCTCAGCGGGACGCGCGAAAGCGTGAACGAATTGCTCTTCCCCAGCTCCAGGATCGCGAGCTCGCCGGTGCGTGAAACGTCGGCGATCCCGTAGGCCGGCAGGCCGAGCGGGCGCGATTCCGAGCTCTCGGGCTGCGCCGTGTAGGCCTCCGACGGTTGCCCTTCCCACGAGGCCGCGTAGACGGCCGTCCTGCCATCGGGCGCGAAGCGGGCCGATCGGATGCGGCCGTGCCGGAACGTGAGCTGGTGGACCTCGGGCGGGAGCGCCGCGCCCCGACGTAACAGCGCCCAGCCCGCAACGAGCCCGGCCGCCGCACAGACCGCGACCGCGATCGCCGCGAGCCGCCAGCGGCGCTCCAGGGCTGCCGGCCGCCCCGCGATCGTGTCGGCGGCGGCGCGCACCTCGGAGAGGTGATGGAGCACGTTGGCGAGTTCGCGGGCGAGGTCCTCCGTCGATGCGTAGCGCTCGCGCGGCTCCTTGGCGAGGCAGCGGTCCACGATCCAGCGGACGGGGAGCGGCGTCCTGGGCGCGAGCTCGGCGAGGGAGGGCGGCTCCTCGCGGATGATCGCCGTCAGCATCTCGGGAACGCTGTTTCCCCCGAACGCCCGACGTCCGGCGATGAGCTCGTAGAGGATCGTCCCGAGCGCGAACTGGTCGGAGCGGAAGTCGACCGGCCGCCCGCTCGCCTGCTCCGGCGACATGTAGCCGGCGGTACCCAGGACCACGCCGGGATTCGTCGGGGCGATGAGCGTCGCGCTGTCGCTCGGGACGCTCGTCCCCCCCGGGGCGGGCGCCGTCACCTTGGCGAGGCCGAAGTCGAGGATCTTCACACGGCCGTCCGCGGTCACCATGACGTTTTCCGGCTTCAGGTCGCGGTGCACGATGCCGGCGGCGTGCGCCATCGCGAGACCCTCCGCGATCTCCGTGGCGATCTGCAGGGTCCGCCGGAGCGGGGGCGGGCCGTCTGCGAGGAGCTCGCGCAGGGTGCGCCCTTCCACGAGCTCCATCACCAGGTACGCAGCGCCCTGCTCCTGCGCGACGTCGTGGATCGTGACGATCGACGGGTGGTTGAGCGCGGAGGCGGCCCGCGCCTCGTTGCGGAACCGGGCGAGCCGCTCGGGATCGGTCGAGACCTCGGCCGGCAGCACCTTGATCGCGACCGGGCGCGCCAGGCGGGTGTCCCGCGCCCGCCACACCTCTCCCATGCCGCCCGCACCGAGCGGCGCCTCGACCTCGTAGGGGCCGAGCCGTGAGCCGCGCACGATGTTCATCAGGTCAGTCGTGGCGATCGACGCCGTCACCGACCCCGGCGACACCGAGGGGCCGACCAGGGAGCCGCTGGCCACCGCGATGGGAGCCCGAAGCGTTGCCAGCGACAGCAGAACGCACAGAGAGGCTCGGCGCTGGTGACCTCCTTTCGATGATTCGAAGGAGGGATTCTCTCAGAGACAGCGTTTGCCGCGGCCCCGCGGCGCCCGTCAGACCAGGAGGGCGTCCACCGCGGCGTCGATCACCTGGCCGATCAGCGTGTCGCGATCGGCCCAGCCAAAGGCGGGACGGGCGATGAGGAGCGCGGTGATGCCGTGCGCCGCGGCCCAGAGGGCCTGGCTCGCGACGTCCACGTCCCTCCGGCGGAAACACCCTTCCTCCATGCAGCGCCGGACCAGCGCGCGCACGCGCTGATACGCCGCGTGCGGACGCCGCAGCCGATCCTGCCCGGGGCGCCGCAGCACGAAGGCGAACTCGTAGGCGCTGGCGTTCGCCAGGCCGAACGCCACGTAGGCGCGCCCCGCCTTGCGCACCAGCGCGACCAGGTCGCCGCCGCGCGCCTCCTCGGCCTTCACCCGGATCCCTTCGGAGAAGCGCTCGAAGCTCTCCTCCACCAGCGCGTCGAAGAGCGCCTCCTTGTCCTTGAAGTGGAGGTAGAGGTTGCCGTGCGAGCAGCCGATCCGCTCGGCGAGCTTGCGCATCGACACGCCGCCATAGCCGTCGCGCACGAAGGCCTCGCGCGCGGCGTCGAGGATCGTCCGGCGCAGCTCATCCCGGTAGCGCTGGCGAGGGGTGCGGGGTTCCGCTCGAAGTTCCGCTTGACTTTTCATGGCCGCTGGTCAGTATACTGACCACTGGTCAGAAATGCAAGCAGCCCACCGATCGCCAAGGAGGTCGCGCATGTTTTCCCGTCCCGCACGCCGGCTCGTTCGCCCCGCGCTCCCGCCCTTCGTCGTCCTGATCCTCTCGGCCGCGCTCGCCCTCTCCTCCGCCGCCGGCGGAAGACAGACCGCCGTTCAGTCGGACCGCGTGATCGCCGGGGGGCCGAAGGACTCGCTCGAGGTCCGCCATCTGGTGCTGCGCGGCACCAACGTCGAGATCGGGCGCGCGCTCGCGGAGATCGCGCGCGACCGCTACGGGACGCGCCTGGAACGCTCCCGGAAACCTCTGCAGATGCGGGCGCTGCGGACGTACCTGTCGCGGAACGCCCCGATGCTTCTGGACCGGATGCGAGGCGTGGCCGAGGCCTTCGGCCGACCCTTCGAGGAGGACGCCTGGAACTTCAGCCAGCTCGGCTTCACCGACCTGCGCGCCGGCTGCTCGGTGGTCCACCTGCCGCGTGAGGCCACCGCCGACGGCAAGAGCGTGGTGAGCCGCGACTACGACTACTCGACCGGCAACCTCAGCTTCCGCTTCCTGACCGAGGGGATGCTGCACCCGACCGCGCGCCCTTACCTGGTGGAGATGCACCCCGAACGCGGCTACTCCTCGCTGTCGATGGTGGCCTACGAGTTCCTGAGCGGCGTCCTCGACGGCATCAACTCCGAGGGGCTCACCGTGGCGCTGGCCATGGACGACGAGGTCTTCGTCAAGCGCACGGTCGAGCCGACGCTGGACCCGGCGGTCGGCCTCAACGAGCAGCAGACGCTGCGGATGCTGCTCGACACCTGCTCCACCGTGGAGGAGGCCAAGCAGGCGCTCATGGCGACCAAGCAGTACTACCAGTACGTCCCGATTCATTACCTGATCGCCGACCGCCACGGGAACTCGTTCGTCTGGGAGTACTCGGAGCTGCACAACAAGGAGTACCTGCTGGAGAGCCCGGGGGAGCCGCTGGTGATGACGAACTTCACCCTCCACAAGCACGGCGAGGGAGGCAAGATGCCGACCGTCGAGCAGGCTGCCCCCGTCTGCAAGCGCTACGCGCTGCTGCGCGACGAGCTCGCGGCCGCGCCGCGGAGCCTCGACGACAGGAAGATCCGCGCGGTCCACCAGAAGGTGGATCCCCAGCTCTCGCCGGCGGCGGATCCCTCGCGCCCGCCGATCCGGACCTTCTGGCATGCGTTCTACTACCCCGAGGACCGCAAGGTGCGGCTCAGCTACTACATGAGGGACGAGGCGATCCCCGGCCAGACGCGCCTGATCCGCCCGGTGATGAGCGACTACGTGGAGTTCCGCCTCGATCCGACCGGCGACGACGGCGCGAAGCCGGAGACGCAGACGGCGACTCGCTCCAGCGATCCGCAGGGCGGATCGACCGCGATCGAGATGGCGGGCGGCAAGCTCAAGCGCGAAGGAAAGCGCGTGGTGAGCGTGAACCTCGACAAGGCGCCGGACCCCGTGGCGCTGCTGCCGCTGCTGTCGCAGTTCCCGGACCTCGAGGAGCTGGGCGTCCAGACGCCGGCGATGACCGGTGCGGGGCTGGCCGCGATCCCGCGCCTGCCGAAGCTCGAGCGCCTGGGCCTCATGGGCTCGTCCATCGGCGACGACGCGCTGCCGGCGCTCAAGGCGCTGCCGGCGCTGAAGGCCCTGAATCTCAGCGGAACGAAGGTCACCGACGCCGGCCTTGCCGTTGTCGCGGAGCTCGGTGGGCTGGAGTACCTCGGCCTCAAAGGCACGGCGGTGACCGACGCCGGTCTACCGCACGTCGCCAAGCTCAAGCGCCTCGAGAACCTGAACCTCTCCGACACCAGGATCACCGACGCCGGCCTCCCGCTGCTCCGCGTCCTGCCGCGGCTGGAGTCGATCAACGTCTCGAACACCGCGGTGACCGACGTGGGTCTGGCGCACCTCGCAGGCATGAGCACCATCGCCGGCCTTAACGTCAGCGGCACCCGCGTCAGCGATGCCGGCCTGGTGCACCTGAAGCAGCTCCCCAAGCTCACCAAGCTCAACCTGACCGGGACCGCGGTCACCGACGAGGGGGCGAAGCAGGCCAAGAAGATCCTTCCCTTCTGGGCGACGCTGACCCGCTGACCGTTCTGCTCGATCGTCGAGGGCCCTCTGTGCTTGACTACCGCGAGCAGGAGGTCCCCATGACGTGCTCGCCCGAGATCCTCCGTCAGGTTCCGCTCTTCTCGCTCTTCGACGACGACGAGCTCGCCGTCCTGGCGGCGGAGGTGGAGGTCCAGCGGTTCGCGGCGCGCCAGCGCATCTACCGCATCGGGGAGCAGACCGACGCGGCCTACGTGATGGTCTCGGGGGCGGTGCGGGTGACGACCGTCGACGAGGACCAGCAGGAGGTCGTGGTGGACGAGCCGACCCGCGGCGACCTCTTCGGGTTCGCGTCGATGATCCAGGGGCTACCGCACCGGACGAGCGCGGTCGCCACCGAGGAGGCGGTCTGCCTGCGGTTCGACCGGAACGACATCACGGTCCTCCTGGAGAGGAAACCGCTCGCCGGCCTCGACATGCTCGCCGTCCTCGGCCGGCAGTTCCACGGCTCCCAGCAGCTGGTGCGGCTGCGCGCGGCGCGCAACCCGAACGACATCATCGAGCAGGAGGAGACGGCGGGGGAGCGGATCGCCGACGCGGTCGCGTCCTTCGGCGGCTCGTGGACGTTCATCCTCACCTTCGCCGCCGTGCTCATCGTCTACACCTCCACGAACGTCGCGCTCGGGAAGAAGGCGTGGGACTCCTACCCGTTCATCCTCCTCAACCTCTTCCTGTCGATGCTGGCGGCAATACAGGCGCCGGTGATCATGATGAGCCAGAACCGGCAGGACAAGAAGGACCGGACGCGCAGCGAGATGGACTTCCAGGTGAACCGGCGCGCCGAGGCCGAGATCCAGGGGCTCTCGCGAGCGCTCCGCCAGCTGGGCGACAAGGTGGACGACGTCGAGGCGCTGCTGCGCGGGTCCCCGGGCGCCGGCGGCACGACCCGGGCTTGAGGTTGTGGGTTCGACCGCCTTCCAGTACCTTAGGTAAGCCGGAGATGGGCGACAGCATCTGCGTGTTGGCGAGCGGCGGGCTCGACAGCTCCGTGCTGCTGTCCGAGCTCAGTCGGAGCTACCGGCGCGTCTTTCCCTTGTTCGTCAGCTGCGGGCTGCGCTGGGAGCACGTCGAGCGCTTCTGGCTCGACCGGTTCCTGGCCGCGATCCATGCTCCGGCGATACAGCCGGTCCATGTCGTGAGCATCGACCTGTCGGGCACCTACGCCTCGCACTGGAGCGTCGGCACGCAGCGGGCGCCGCAGGGGACCGACCCCAGGAACAGCGACTACCTGCCGGGCCGCAACCTGCTGCTGCTCACCCAGGCCGCGCTGTTCTGCAGCTTGCGCGGGATCGACGAGGTGGCCACCGGGCACCTCGACCACAATCCCCATCCGGACGGCGGCGACGAGTTCTTCGAGGCGTTCGAGCGAGCGGCCTCGATCGGCCTGGGGCGGCCGTTCAAGGTGCTCACACCGTTCCGCGGAATCGACAAGTCCGACGTGATCCGGCGCGCCGGCGACGCGCCGATCGCGCTCACCTTCACCTGCCTCGATCCGCCCGGGACCGATCACTGCGGCACCTGCCAGCACTGCTTCGAGCGGCGAACCGCCTTTCGCCAGGCGGCAACCCTCGACCCGACTCCGTACCGAGCCTGAGCAGGCCCGGTGATATCCTGAAAGAGGGGCAAACCATGGCCGACCAGAAGAAGCCCGACGCGCCGACTTCCGAGAGCACCGAAGAGAAGACCGAGCTCACGTCCGGGGAGCTCGAGATGGTCTCCGGCGGCATTCTCCTGACGCCCACGAACACGTCCACGGTGACAGGGAGTCCCACCATCGCGACGGCGATCACGACGCCGCTGCCCGGCACGACGGTCATGTAGCGCGGCTGCGGGCTCGGCGACGCAGGCGCCGCGGCGCTTGCAAGCGGTCGAGCCGCAGGAGACCCACCAGCCGCATGCCTTTGGCGACCCGCGCCGAACGGAAGAACGCCGGGCGTCCCGTCTCCTCGAGGAACACCGAACCCCATCCCGTCTTCACCACCCGGTAGACGTGCCCGCGCCGGGGGCGTGTCCGTCCGGGGCACAGGAGCATGTCGACATCCGGCTCGAGCGCGACCGGGCCGCGCGCGCCGCGGGCTTCCCAGGGAGCGTGCGTCACGAAGTGGGCGATCGCCTCGTCGATGGCCATCGCGTGCCGGTCGCCGCGCAGCTCCGGCGTGACCCCCAGGTACGCCTGCGCCGCGCGCTGCCAGAGCCGGCGATAGACCTCGTAGACCGCGGTCTCGGCGAAGCCGGGATAGTGCCGCTTGAGCGACGTGATCACCGGCCACAGGCCGCCCTCGGCGCCGTAGAGCTGCATGGTCATCCAGCCGCGCTGGTCCCGCGCTCGGCGCGGGGTCACCCACTGGTTCTGCGCCAGGTTGAGCGGTGAGAACGGCAGGCGCGCCGGAAAGAAACCAGCCGGCGGCGCCGGCAGAGGCCGGTCCTTGGCGGCGCGGAGCGCGACGTTCACGCTCATGTCGGACATGTCGCGCAGCGCCAGGCGCCCGGTCAGCGACCCCTCCGCGGCCACCTCGAAGAGCACGTTCTGGGCGTGCGCCTCGGGATAGAGGCCCTGCTCGAACACCAGGTAGGCGAGCGCGCTGACGTACGGGCGCACCAGCTCGCGAACGAAGACGATCTCCGGGCGCTCTCCGCTGGCCTCGATGCGCTCGACCAGCAGCGGCCGCGCCCCCGGCCTCTCGGAGGCGAGGGAGAACATGGGCACGAGGGTGGCGGTCCCGCCCGTCGCCCGCAGCGAGGGGCACGGCTCGCGCACCAGGTAGCCGTAGCCGGTGCGCGTCTCGACCGCTCCGGCACGCTCGGGGAACCACTCGAGGCCGAGCAGGCGCCGGTCGCTCTCCGGGATGCAATCGAAGAGCGTCGAGACGAGCAGCGCGCGCACGATCTGCGGCTCGCGCAGGATCCGGCGCCGCTCTCCCAGCACGGCGTCCAGGCTCAGCTTGAGGAGCAGCGGCTCGCATCCGGCGCGTACCGCGAGGACTGAGCGGAAGGACGCTGTCGGCGTGACGGTGACGCCGGTCGGATGGAGGCCGTGCGCGCGGATGGCGGCCGAGTGCACGCGGTGCGAGCGCGGATGCACCAGGATGGGAACCCGCCCGCGCGGCGTCGTGATCCGCAAGCGCTCTTCCAGCAGGGAGGCCGGGTTTCCGTAGGCGCGCGCCTCTCGCACGGGAACGAACATCACCGGCTGCTCCCACGAGGCGCCCGGGGCGTACGCGGGGCCCGGGGCGCGCGTCGGATGCTCCTTCAGCGGATGGTGAGTGAGGGGATTGACCACCCGATCGTTGACGCATCGTTCGTAATGGAGCCACCTGCCCAGCGGCCGTCCCTCGAGCGCCGCCCGAAGTCCCTCATCCTGCGTCGAGGTATCGGCCACGCCCGTGCATCGTACCCGGCGACGCGAGAGCTCCTATCCCGGATAGGGCAAGCTCTGCCGGAATCGGGCCCGGAGCTCGAAGGAGCCGAGGGGCGACTCGTCGATCCCCGGAGCGCGCCCGGAGGAAGGGAACGTCCCACACGGGAGCCCCTCGACGAACGCCCGGTCAATCCGCACGGAGGTCGAGAGGGGGCACAGCGTGGCCTCGTCCCACTTCTTGTCGAAGTTGGAGTAGGCGAACCACGGCCCGACCCCGAGTGGGACGCTCATGATCAGGGGCTGGGACATCATCTGCCGCGTGCCCTCGAAGCGCGGATAGCAGCCGAGCGGCCCGGGCTCGCCGGTCGCCTCGAAGTCCAGCGAGATGACGTCGGTGCCGTCCAGGTCCTGGACGGCATAGCGACCCTCGGTCGAGGTGGTGTGCACGACCTCCTTCCGGAAGCCCCAGAAGAGGACGCCGCCGAGCGCCGCCAGCTGGCTGGTCAGGAGCAACCGCGGTATGTAGAAGAAAGCCTCCGGTGATCCGCCCCTGGGCGCGGTGAACGGGACCCCGAAGATGAGCTCGTGGTAGGTGAGCTCCGGGAGCAGCGAGGGGATCGTCAGGTGCGCGCCGATCATGTCCTGGAAGAAGACCAGCACCGGGTGCGTCCCGCGCGGTGTCACCGCGTGCGCCACGAGCTCGAGACCAGGCGGCAGGAACCGGCGCACGGTCTCGTTCGGCAGCTCGAGGAGCACGCCGCGGATCACCCCGTCGCCCACCAGGTTGATCGACCGCAGGAGCTCGGGAGGGCGCCGCAGCTCAGGCTGGGCCGACATACCAGTCCTCGTCCCAGGATTCGCTGGAGGGGAGCGACCGGTCGCAGTGCTCGCCGAACGCCTTCCGGCGGAGGCAGTGGTCCGGCTTCTGCGCGATCCTCGCCATCGTGTGGAGGAGGGCGTCGTACCGGGCGTCGAGCTCCGCGGCCGGTGCCTTCTTCGTCCTCACCAGGTGCGCCAGGCGCCGGAGCTTGGCGCTCGCCGCCGCCAGAGCGGGCGACGGGTGGCGCCGGCGGGCGTCCTTCAGCGTCTCCTCGAGGCGCGCCAGCTCGTCGGTCCAGCGCTCGCGCCGTGCGGCCAGCAGCCGGTCCCGCTGGCGGGCCCACCGCGCGTCCTTGCCGCGGTGCTCCCACTCGCGCGAGAGGATGGACTCGAGGATCATTTGCGGGTCGACGGTCTCCACGGCACGCCGGGCCTCGTCCACGGAGATCGAGTCCGCCGCTGCCTGGAATCGGCGCGCCCGCTCCCTCAGGTCGCAAGGCGCGCCCTCGTCCATCCGGTCCTCGAGCCCGCGGCCTGGGGCGGAGGTGGCTGGTGAGAGGAGTGACGCCCGCTTCCACTCGTCCGAGCTGCTGCGGTAGCAGAGGCCTCGACCGGGCTCCTGGGTCCAGGACATCCTGGCCCAGAAGGGACGGACGGGCATCAGCCGGTAGGTGAGCCCGCCCTGCTCCCGGCCGGCGTCCGCAGTCGCCTCCAGGCCGAGCAGGCTCACGATCGGCAGGCTCGGATACTCGTGGATCCGGACGTGCAACGGCTCCTCGATCTCGCGCAGGTCGTCCAGGCGGTCGATCCGGCGCGGCAGCATCACGATCGACTGGTAGCAGGCGTTCTCGCTGTCTCGCGCGTCCCGGAACTGCTTCATGGTGAAGAGCGTCCACGGCGTGTCGGCGGCCAGGAGCGACAGCGCCAGCGCGCGTCCGTCCCGCAGCTCCGGCGCGTGCGAGACCGCGGTCCGGCGCTTGCGCTCGAGCTCGCCGCGCAGCAGGTGGGCCCAGCGGTCCGAGAGCTCTTTGGTGGCGTCGCGCGGCGCGTCCTCGAGGAGCTCGCCCCGGTAGATCTCCACGATGGTGCGCGGCTCCAGCTTCTGCCCCTGGCCGATCGACGGCAGGACGTCCGCGGACACCGTGAGGAGCGGCTTGCCGGCCTCGCGCGCGGGATCGGCCATCCAGCTGTCGAACGAGGCCTGGAAGTCTCCGCGCGCCGTCGGGATCCCCATCACCTCGAAGTTCGAGATCATCGCGGTGTGGTTGTCCATGAACGAGATCGCCGGCACCAGGCCGACCCCCCGGAGGACCATCTCGGAACCGACCCGCTCGCGCCACCTCACGGGGACGAGGAACGCGAGCTCCTGCGAGGCCCAGCTGCCGATGTTGTTGGAGGGTGAGGTCACCGAGCCCAGGCTGGTCGCCAGGAGGTAGACGTAGGCCTCCTCCGCGTTCTCCGGCGCCCAGAGGTCGAAGCGAAATCCCGCCGGCTCGGGGGTGTCGTCGTTCAGGGGCTCGTTCAGGTAGGCGTCCAGGAAGCGCTGCAGGACCTTCCGCCTGGCCAGGAGCGGGATCACCTTGAGGTTGGAGCCGGTGAACTGGAAGGGGCCGGCCACGGTCTGCTGCGCGGCGCCCAGCTCGGTGTTGAACCGCACCGAGGTCGCCTCCCCGGTGCCGTAGACGCGTCCCGACTCGTCGCGCCAGCGCCCGTCGAGGCTCCGCCAGGCGATGTTCTCGAACCGCTCGTACTCGCTGTCGGTCTCGTACCAGAACGGGAACACCGGCTTCAGCTCGGCGAGGTCCACGCCGTCCCCGCGCCAGGTGCGGGCGACCTCGAGCCCCAGGGTCTCGAGGATCGGCAGGGACGGCCAGCGGGCCAGGCGGATGGAGTAGCCACCCGAGGGGTCCCACAGCGCGCCGACGTCGCGCAGGAGGCCGCTGCCGTGGACCGAGACCGTCCGGACCCGGCCGCTGGTGAGCGCCTGGTAGCAGCACTCGTCGGGCAGAGACGACGAGCGGAACTGCTTCAGGTTGACCGTGTCCGAGTAGAAGCCGGGCCGCGCGGGATTGGCCATCTCCGCGGCGCGGCGCGCCATCCGCCCGATGTTCTGCTCCTCGCCCGCCGCCGCCCGGCCGGTGCGCCCCAGCCCCTCGGCGAGCGTCATCGCGTCGCGCCAGAAGCCGGACAGGGTCTCGACCACGCTCCCCATCGCCATCCAGGGAGCCATGGGGCTCCTCAGGTCGGGCGGGCTCTCCAGAGGAGACGTCGGGGCGCTCTTGACCACCTCGAGGAAGACGCGCTGCTCCTGCCGGGCCCCGGCGTACATCTCGGGGAAGACCATGGTGCTGAGGGTGGCGAGGACGGTGGGAGCCCGCGGGTCGTCCATCCACCCGCCGATCGTCGGCGTGAGCGCGGCCAGCATCTTCGGCCAGCCGGCCAGCGTGCGGCCGAGGAGCAGCGACGTCTCGGAGTCGACGTAGAGGAACGGGGAGACCCACGCCCAATCCTCGAAGACCCACTTGCCGTCGACGACCCGGTAGCGCTCGAGAGGCACCGTGAAGAGGGCCTCGTGCTGGTAGAGCCAGCCGGCGTTGCTGCTGGATTGCGCCAGCTTGCCGTAGTCGAGCAGCATCAGGTACGCGTAGGGGAGGAAGACGCGGAAGCGGGCCAGCTCGGCGGGCACGAAGTTCAGGTAGGCGTCGACGAACTTCTGCAGCGTCGACATGCGGGCGCGCAGCGGGAAGACCCGCGTGGTCATCCCCTCGAAGTAGAACGGCGGCCGGAAGCGGATGCCGTAGTGGGTGCCGTTCGAGTCGCTGAACCTGGGCAGCGCCATCAGGAGCGCTCGATCACCCAGCGGGGAAAGGCCGCCAGGAAGCGCTTGTCCCGCGAGTCCGGCAGGTGGCCGAAGATGCGCGAGAACTCGTGCTCGGCCGCGCCGACGAGGCCGTGGGCCACGCTCCGGGCGTAGTCGATGCACCCGTAGCGATCCATCAAGCCCCGCGCCCAGCGGATCTCCGCCGCCGTTCGCTCGCCGCGCGGCCGGCCCAGCAGGCGCTCCAGCCGCTCCCGCTCGCTGCGGCGCGCCTTGGCGAGCAGGCGGACCAGCATGATGGTCCGCTTCCCCTCGTAGAGGTCCCCCTCGAGCTCCTTGCCGTACTGGGCCTGGTCCCCGGTCAGGTTGAGGAGGTCGTCCTGGATCTGGAAGGCGGCGCCGACGAAGAAGCCGAAGCGGAGGAACGGCTCGAGGTCGACGGCGCCGCCGGTCCCGATGAGCGCGCCGACCCGGGTCGGGTAGATCACCGCCAGCCAGCAGGTCTTCTTGAGGACCATGAGCAGGTAGTCGGCCTCGGTGACGTCGACGGCGTTGTCGCGGCGCCAGCCGAGCTCCATGGCCTGCCCCTCCGCGGACTCGCGGGCCATCCGCTCCGCCTCCTCGAGGATGCGCAGTGACAGCCAGGGGCCCAGGCGCTGCTGGTTGTCGAGGAGCGGGCGGAGGCTCCGCAGGGAGAGCGCATCGCCGGCGTTCAACGCCAGCGGGACGCCCTGGGTCACGTGAAGCGCCGGCCGGCCGCGACGCTCGATGCTCTCGTCCTCGATGTCGTCGTGGACCAGCATGGCGTTGTGCAGGAGCTCGATCGAGGCCGCGGTGCGCAGCGCGTCCTCCGTCGTCCGTCCGAAGGCGCGGGCCGTCGCGATGCAGAGGGTCGGCCGGAAGCCGCGGCCCCCCCGCCTCGGGTAGTCGGCCAGGAGGTCGTAGAGGTGGCGCCTGGGCTCCTCGCTCGGCAGGTAGCGGAAGAGCACGGCGCGAGCGGCGTCGCCGTACTCTCTCATCAGCTCGGGTACGAAGTCCGGCACGCTGGAGCGCGCTCTAGCGCACGGTCACCGTCAGGGTGCCCGCGGCCCGAGATTTGGCGCGGTCGACGATCGCGCCGGTGTAGACGCCGGGCGGCTGGTCCTTGGGCACCGTGACCTGCACCCGCAGCCGGCCCTCGTGCAGCTCGAGCTGGATGGCCGAGAGCGGCGGCCGTCCGTCTCCGTCGATGGCGTGGAGGGCCGGCACGAAGAGGGTCGGCGAAAGCGCCGTCTCCGGCAGGTCGACGCACACCTCCGTCGGCTGAGACGAGGAGACCTCGACGCTCACCGCCAGCCGCCGAGCCCCTCCGGCGGCCTCGGGCTTCCCGTTTCCCGCCGGCCCCTCGCCCCGGTCCCAGCTCGAGGTGGCGGAGGAGCCGGGTGCGCCCCCCGGCACGAAGGAGCTCCAGGGCGTGAGCCAGAGCTTCGTCATCTCGGTCCAGTACTTGATGACCAGATTGGTCATCTCCTGGGTGTCGCTCATGAACGCGCCTCCTCGGTCGAGGGGTGACGAGAAGAGGGATGCCGTTCGGGTCGCCTGCCGGACGTAGTCCTCGAGCACGCTGTAGGCCGAGCGCACAGCCTTGTCGACGGCATCGGCACCCTCCCCGCTGTCGCTCGGAGCGGACCGGGCCGTGGACACCGCGCTGCGGACGGGCGCCGAACGCTCGGGCACTGGTCGCACCACGCGCGGTTCCTTCGGACGGGGATTGGGCTTGTTCGTCACGGATGATCGTATCCCACGATGCGCGAGAGCGGCGGCTCCAGCGACAGCGCGTGCGCGGCGAGCATCCCGGACATGACCGCGGACTCGACGCAGCCGGAGTCGAGCCCGCTCTGCGTCCAGTCGCCGGCGACCGTCAGGTTCGAGAACGTGAGCTCGAGGGGGGAGATCCGGTGCCTGAGGGAACCGGGCACCGACAGCGTGTAGCGATCCGTGGGGCTGACGTTGGCCGAGGCATGCTGGCCGGCCAGGAGCGCCCGGCGGAACCGGCCGGTTCCGTCGGCGGCACCGGGCCAGAGGGCCACGGCGTCGTCGTCGAGGAACCGATCGGCGCTCGCGCGCACCCGTGAGAGCGCGGCGGCGCACTCCTCCGCCGTGAGCCCGCCGTCCTGCTCGGGATCCGGCAGCGCGCTGCAGAAGTAGGCGATGGACCGGGCCCCGGCCACCCGCTCCCGCACGGTGAGATGGCTCATGTCGGCCCAGGTGTCGAAGCTGGCGGGGATGCCGGAGACCGTGGCCAGCGGGTGTTTCCAGCCGAGCTTCGGCATCTCCTCGGACATCCAGACCTGGAAGGCCTGGGTCGCCACCGTCTTGGTGCTCTCGACCATCGTCCTCCAGCGGGGCTCCGCCGCCAGCAGCTCGCCGGCGGCGTGCGGGAGGGCCGCCACGCCCACACCGAGGACGACGAGATCGAAGTCCTCGCCGACGCGCAGCGTCTTCGCCGCGGCCCGGCGCGTCTCCCAGGGGGCCTCGAACGACCAACCCTCGGCGGCCATCCTCTTCCCCGAGGCGAGCTGGTCGAAGTCCGGAGAGGAGGGCCAGCAGGGGAGCCCTTCGACCTCGACGAGAGGCCGGTACGGCTGGCCGCCCTTGACCTTCGCCTGCACGTCGAGCTCGAGCGCGCTCACGTGGCGCGGCCCGGCGCCAGCGGGGCCCAGGGCCACGTTCCGGAGCCGGTGGAAGAACTCGAAGCGGACGCCCCGGCGGCCGAGGACCTCGTACAGCGGGGCGAACATCACGTCGCCCATGCCGGCCGTCATGCGCCAGAAGAGCGACCCGCGATAGGTGAAGAACATCCGCATCGCTCCGCGCAGCGCGACGCCGGCGGCCAGCGAAGGCCGCCGCGCGTCCCCGTCGTCGAAGGCGAAGACGAGGCTGTAGATGCCGCGCAGGAACGCCGAGTCGACGGCCTCCTGGGACGCGCCGTTGAGCCGAAGCCATTCGCGCCAGTCGTAGTCGTTGATCGCGTCGAAGCCACGGGGATCCAGGGCCAGGCCGAACCGCACCGACCCGCGCAGGACCGCCAGCACCAGGTCCACCACCAGCCAGATTCGCCGGAGCTCGGGGTCTCCGCGCACCACGTTCTCGAGCTGCCGCCGCGCCTCGAAGGAGATGGCGTCCACCAGGCGGAGCACCAGCCCGTCCCGGAGGGCCGCCGGCGCCAGGATCCGGATCGCGGAGCTCAGCAGGTCGACCGCTTCGTGGAGCGCCGCGGCGGTCGCCAGCTGACCGAGCCGGAGGAGGCGCTCGGCGGTCTCCAGGATCGCCTCGGGGCCTCGCGCCGCGGAGGCGGGATCGCGGGTCGCCTCCTGCCCGAGCGCGGATCGGACCAGCGTCTCCACCAGCGCGGCCGTCTGTCGCAGGTACTCCACGACGGTGTACGAGCGCGCGCCCGGCTCGCCGGGCATCCCCGGGCTGGCGGGAAAGTGGACAACCCAGGGGGAGAGACCGCCGTTCGCCAGGCGATCGACGACCCCGACGAGGGGCGCCGGCTCGAAGGCCTCCTCCCAGCTCGCGATCGGACAGCGGCCCGGGCTGCGGCCCAGCTCGGCGTAGCACTCGCGCATCAGGCGGAAGGCGTTCTCGTAGAAGCCCATCCAGAGGTGGAGACCATGCTCCTCGATGCGGCCGTCGGCGCCGCGGCCGGAAGCGCCCTTGCCCCCCAGCCGCCAGCCCGACTGGTAGACGGTGACGGCGTAGCGCCCGGCGTGCTCGGGCCGCGTCAGCTCGAAAGCGGTCGTCAAGGCGGCGCACCCGCCGCCGATCACCGCGACCCGGATGGGTCCCGTTGCCTTCTTCTGCACTGCGCGGATAGGGAGACTACCTGGCACCCTCCTGTACTGCCAAGGGGGGCGTGACAGAATTGCGGCGATGAGGACCGTCTCGTTCTACCGCTGGGACGACATGCCCAAGGAGAAGGTGAGCGACTCGATCGACCGGCGGCTGGTCACCGGCGACCGGATGATGCTGGCTCACGTCTACCTGAAGAAGGGCTGCGTCGTGCCGAGGCACCAGCACGAGAACGAGCAGCTCACCTACATCCTCGAGGGAGCGCTCCGCTTCTGGATCGGCGAGGACGAGAGCCAGGAGGTCATCGTCCGCGCCGGCGAGGTGCTGCACATCCCGTCGATGGTGTGGCACAAGGCCGAGGCGCTCGAGGACACCCTCGACGTGGACGTGTTCGACCCGCCGCGTCAGGACTGGCTCGACAAGACGGACGACTACCTGCGTCGTTGACCGCCAGGCTCAGAGCGGGAGGCTCGCGCCCCCATCCACGATGAGCGTCTGCCCGGTGACGAAGCTCGCCGCGCCGGATGCCAGGAAGAGCACGGCGGAGGCGACGTCCTCGGCGGTCGCCAGCCGGCCGAGCGGAGTCCGCTGGCGCGACGAGGCGAGGAGCTCGCCGGCGCGCGGGTGCTTGCGGATCGTCTCCGAGTCGACGACGCCGGCCGAGACGGCATTCACGGTGACGCGGCGCGGGCCGAGCTCGACGGCCAGGGAGCGCGTGAGCGACTCGAGCGCCGCCTTGGACGCGCCGATGGCCCCGTACTCCGGCACGAAGCGCGTCGCGCCCAGCGACGAGACGCTCACGATGCGCCCGCCGTCTTCGGGGAAGAGCGGCAGCGCCTCGCGCGCCAGCAGCAGGAGCGCCCGCGCGTTCACCGACATCGAGAGGTCCCACTGGTTCGCCTTCACCTCGATCGCCGGCTTGAACGAGCCGAGCGCCGCGTTGTGAACCAGGACGTCGAGGCCGCCGGAGCGCGCCACCTCCTCGAGCATGCGGCGGATCTCCTCGGGATGCGCGAGGTTGCCCTTGAGCGCCGTGGCCGAGCCGCCGGCGGCGTCGCACTCGGCGCAGGCCGCGGCCGCCGCGGCGTCCTCCGCGCGGTAGCCGACGAAGACGTGAGCCCCGCCGGCCGCGAACGCGCGCGCGATGACGCGCCCGATGCCCCGCGAGGCGCCGGTGACGAGGACGCGCCGCGGCTCCTGTCCTTCGTTCACGAGAACGCCTCCTCGAGATCGCGCCGCCGGTAGGTCTCCTCGGTGCCGTCGGGACGGTTCTTCCACCGCCAGTGGATCCAGCGCCACTGCAGCGGGTCCTCGCGCACCCAGCGCTCCCAGACTGCGGTGATCTCGTGTGTCAGGTCCACCAGCGCCGCGCGGTCGTCCGCGCTCCGGCCCCGCGGCTCGCAGAGCGCGAGGCGGTAGAGATACCGCGCGCCTCCGCGCCGGACCGCGGCGGCGACCACGACCGGGGCTCCGGTCCTGAGCGACAGGAGCGCGGCGGTCTTCCGCGTCGACGCCGGCCGTCCGAAGAAGGGCACGAAGGGGCCGCGCGGCCCGCCGTTCTCGTCGAGGAGGAGGACGACGCTCTCGCCCCGCTCGAGCCGGCGGAGCGCCTCCGGAGCCGCTCCCTGCTTCTCGATCCAGTCTCCAGGGTCGTCCAGGCGGAGCCGCTTCACCAGCGTGTCGAGGAACGGGTTGTCGACCCGCCGCGCCACGACGGCGCCGCGTCCCGCGCGCCGCTTCAGCATCATCGCCGCGACCTCCCACGACCCGAGGTGGCCGGTGACGACGACCTTCGGCCGCTGGTCCGAAAGGAGGAGGGCCTGGAGCGCGGGGTCCTCGGGCTCGTAGAGCGCCTCCCAGCCGCCGCGGCCCTCGGGGAAGCGCCGCGAGAACTGGAGCCCGTCGGCGATGCTCTCGCCGAGGCTGGCGAACACCCGGAACGTCTCGCGCCGCGCGCGGTCGCGGGTCATCCCGGCGCCGTAGGCGCGGCGGAGGTTGATCATGCCGGCGCGGCGCGCCGTGCCCCAGAAGAGGCCCGCGATGCGGCCATAGCCGCGCCCGAGGGCGGCGGCGGCGCGCCACGGCAACAGCCACAGCGGGGCCACGACCGCCACCGCGAGGGCGGCGAGCACGAGGTCGCGCGCCAGGAGCAGCGCTCTCATTCGCCGGCTTTCGTGTCGGCCGCCAGGGCGCCGAGCAGGACCGACAGGACGGCGAGGAACGACGCGATCTTCTCGACGGACCGCCACGGCTGGACGATCCACGGCCGGTCGTAGTAGGACAGGACCACGATGAGCGACGCGGCGACCGTGAACGCCGCCGCGGCGTCGAAGAGGACCGCGGACGCCGATCCGCGCGCGCGGGCGGCGCCGGCCGCGGCGACCAGCGCCGCCAGCGCGGCGGCCAGAAGGCCTCCGAGGACGAGGACGTAGCGGAGGAGCGGGTTCGCGCGGGGCAGGAGGAGGTCGGGGAGCCGGACCAGGAAGCCGGTGAACGCCTCTGCCGCCCAGCCGAGGAGGCCGGCCGCCAGCAGCGCGTGGGCGCGCCCGTTGCGGTGACGGACGGCCCGGAGCGCCAGAGCCGCGGACGCCGCGACGGACGCGGCGGCGGTGGCGGCGGCGTAGAGCCCGCGTGAGGAGCCGAGCGAAAGACGCGGGTCGGCGGGGAAGAGCAGGCCGAGCGCGACGACGGCAACGGCCGCCGCGAGGATCGAGAGGAAGAGCGGCCGCGGCCCGAGGCGCGCCGGCGCGGCGAGCACGGCGCCACCCCTCTCCCGCAGGGCGACCGCCAGCACGAGGGCCTGGAATCCCGGGACGAGGACCCATTGCGCGAACGCGAGGTCGGTCACGTCGATGTGCCGGAAGACGCCGATCGCGACCGCCTGCCGCGCCAGGAAGTGCGCGAGCCCGAGCGCCATCCAGAGGAGGAGGAACCGCTTCACGCGCTCCCGGCGGCCCGCGCGGCCGCCGCGCTGACGGCGTTCCGCCCCCGATCGATCTCCTCCCTGGCGCGCTCCCGGGCCCGCGCCAGCGCGGCCTGGAGCTGCGGCAGGAGCGCGGCGCGCGTGTCGCGGCCCGGAGGCGGCGGGGGGATGGGCGGCCCGCAGGCGATCACCAGCTCGGTGAAGGCGAGCGGGAGGTACATGCGCGACCAGGCCGCGCCGAAGACGATCGATCGGCGCGCCGCGGTGGCCACCGGCACGACGGCGCGGCCCGTCGCCGTGGCGCAGGCGAGGATCCCCGGCTTCGGCACGCCATCGGGCCCGAGCGGGCCGTCGACGACGATCATCGCCGGGTCCTGCGAACCCTCCAGCGCGCGGACCAGGCCGGCGAACGCCTCGCGGCCACCGCGCCGGCTCGATCCGCGGACGACGCGCACGCCGATCGCCTCGGCGGCCGCGGTGGCCAGGTCACCGTCGCGCCCCGGCGCGATGAGCACGGTGAAGCGTGCCTCGTCCACCATCCGGAGGACGGCCAGGAGGTCGCGCTCGCAGAGCGCGAAGAGGCGCCCGCCCAGCGGGAACTCCGCCGGCGCGAAGCTGCGCCCGTCCTCGACGAGGCGCACGCGCAAGGTCCGCCAGTAGCGGCGCGAGGCGCGCCCGGCCGCGCGGCAGAGCGCCTCCAGCGCGGCTACCTCACACCTCCGCCCGCGCCAGCACCAGGCTCGCGCACTGCCCGCCGAAGGCGAAGGAGTTCGAGAGCGCAACCTCGACGCGCGCATGCCGGGCGACGTTTGGGACGTAGTCGAGGTCGCACTCGGGGTCGTTCGTCTCGAGGTTGATCGTGGGCGGGATCGTGCCGGTCTTGAGGGTGAGGACCGTCGCGATCGCCTCGACGGCTCCTGCCGCGACCGTCAGGTGGCCGATCATCGACTTCGTCGAGCTGACCGGCACCCGGGCCGTCGCCTCGCCGAGCAGGCGCCTGAGCGCCCGGGTCTCCGCCCGGTCGTTGGCCACCGTCGAGGTGCCGTGCGCATTGACGTACCCGATCTGGTCCGGCCGCAGCCGCGCCTCGTCGAGCGCGCGCCGCATCGCCAGGAACGCGCCCTCGCCGTCGGGATGGGGATCGGTCACCCGGAACGCGTCGCAGGCCGAGCCGAAGCCGGCGACCTCGGCGCGGATCCTGGCGCCGCGCGCCAGCGCGTGGCCGCGCTCCTCGAGCACCAGGACGCCGGCGCCCTCGCCGAGGACGAAGCCGTCGCGCCCCGCGTCGAACGGGCGGCTCGCCCGCGGCGGGTCGTCGTTCCTCGTGGACAGCGCGCCGAGGAGGCAGAAGGACGCCAGGCCCATCGGGTAGAGCTCGGAGTCGGCGCCTCCGGCGAGGACGACGTCGGCGGCGCCGGAACGGATCCAGCGCGCCGCGTCTCCGATCGCCTGCGTCCCCGCGGCGCAGGCGGTCATCACCGTCATGGCCGGACCGGCGAAGCCGAAGCGCCGCGCCAGGAGCGCGGGGATGGTGCCGGGAGTGCGGCGCTCGGCGGAGCGCGGCGCGATGCGGGCCGCCAGCGTGCGCGTGAAGGCGGCGCCGTCGAACTCCGGCCCGAGCCGCGCCGCCGCGCAGGAGGCGAAGACCTCGTCGTGCCCGTAGCTCCCCAGCCCGGCGGCGACCAGGACGCCGGCGCGCGCCGGGTCGGGCGCGCCGCCCCGCAGCCCCGCGTCGGCGACCGCCTCCTCGGCGGCCGCGAACGCCAGGCGGGCGATCCGGTCCAGCCCCGCCGCGCCGGCCGAGTCAGGGATCTCGCGCGCCTCGGCCGCGATACGCGTCGGATATCCGGACGCGTCGAAGCGCGTGATCGGGCCGACGGCGGAACGGCCCGCGGCGAGGTTCGCGAAGAGTGCCGCGGCGTCCGCGGCGCCGGGCGCGACCGCGCCGACGCCGGTCACGACGACGCGGCGGCGGCTCACGCCGGGAGCTTCCGCTCGAGGTAGTCGAGGATCGTGCTCACCGTGATGAGGCGCGGGAGATCGCCCCGCGACACGCCGTTCGGGAAGCGGTCCCATCGGAAGTCGGGGAGCGCGGCCTTCAGGCGCGCCACGGCGCCCTCGATCTCGGCGGGGCCCGGGTCCTTCTTCTCGAAGGCGCCCTTCCAGATCTCGTCGTCCGGGATCTGGATGGCGAACGCGGATTCGATCCGGAACCCGATGTCGAGGAAGTCGATCGACTCGGCGCCGAGGTCGTCCACCAGCGACGCGTGCGGCGTCACGTCCTCCGGGCTCCGGTCGAGCGCCTCGGCGACGATCGCGACCACCCTGTCGTTCAGCTCGGCGCGCGACGGCATCAGGCTTCCCTTTCCATTTGCACCGCCAGGCACGCGCCCTGGCCGAGGAACCCGAGTGAAATCGCGAGCGCGCGAGTGACGTTGGCGGCGGCGGGCGAATGTAGCAGAAGCGCGAGCTCCACCGGCGCCGCGGCGGCGAGCGCGAAGCCGAGCCGCGGAGCGGCGGAAGGGATGGCTACGGCCGCGGCGCGCGAGCCGAAGACGCGCTCCAGGGCGGCGGCCTCCGCCGCGCGGAACGCGGCGACGGGAGGGGCGGCGGCGGTGACCGCCTCGACGTCCTCCGCGTCCCATCCCGCCTCGGCGAGGGCGGCCCCGGCGGCGCGGGCCAGGGCTCCGGCGGCTGACCCATGTTCGCTGAAGGCTCCGGCGCCGTCCTCGTCCACGGATGCGGACGAGCCCGAGCCCGCGATCTCCGCCAGGACGCGCGCGCCCCGCGCCTCGGCGTGGGCGCGCTCCTCGACGACGAAGAGGGCCGCGGCGTCGCCGAAGAGGAAGGGTTCCGCCGGCTCGGCGGGCGTCCCTGCGCTGAACAAGCCGGCGGCGCGGTAGCTGCCGAAGACGAACGGCAGCGTGCCGCTCTCGGCGCCGCCGGCGATCACGACGTCCGCCTCGTCCTCGCGCACCAGGCGCGCGGCCTCGGCGAGGGCCTGCAGGCCCGCGCACCAGTCGGTCATCACCGTGTTGTTCGGGCCCTTCAGCCCGAGCTGGATCGCCAGGTGCGCGCTCACCATGTTCGGGAGGTTGAGGAGGAGCCACAGCGGGTTCAGGCCGCCGAGGATGCGGGCCGCGAACTCCGGGACGTCGCTGGCGGCGCGAAGCTCCGGGTCGTCCGCCAGCGCGCGGGCGAGGTCCTCGGCGCGGAGGTCCGACCCGCTGGTTCCGACGAGGACGCCGGCGCGCGCCGGGTCGAACGCTCCCGCCGCCAGGGCGGCGTCACGCCACGCCATGGACGCCGCGGCGACCGCGTGGCGCGTCCTCTCGTCGGCGAGCTTCAGCGCCTTCGGGAAGCGGAAGTGCGGCCGCGCGTCGAGGCCGGTCACCCTCGCCGCGGCGGCCTCTCCGGCTCCGAACGGCGTCTCCAGGACCGTGGCGCGCCGGCCCCCGGCGACCGCCCGGGCCGTCGTCGCGAGGTCGTTCCCGAGCGGCGTCACGAGCCCGACGCCGGTGACGACCGGGCGACGCGTCAGCGGCTCTCCCGCTGACGCAGGCTCTCCTCGAGGCGCGCGCAACGCTCTTCGAGCTCCTTGATCCGCTGCACCGTCTGCGGGAGCCGCGCGAGGGCGTGGAAGACCCGCCGCGCGGTCGTCGCCAGCATCGCCGGTGTACCGAGCCACACGCCCGCCTTCAGGTCGCTCGGCACGCCGCACTGCGCGCCGACGACGACGCCGTTGCCGATCGTCGCGTGGTCGGCGATCCCCGCCTGCCCGGCGACCACGACGAAGTCGCCGAGCGTCACGCTCCCCGAGACACCGGACTGGCCGACGAGACAGCAGTGCGCGCCGATCCTGGTGTTGTGGCCCACTTGCACCAGGTTGTCGATCTTGGTGCCGGCGCCGATGCGCGTCTCCTCGAGCGTCGCGCGGTCGATGGCGGCGTTCGCTCCGATCTCGACGTCGTCCTCGATCACCACGCGCCCGACCTGCGGCACCTTCACCTGGACGCCCGCGGCGTCGCGCTCGTAGCCGAAGCCATCGCCGCCCACCACCGCGCCGGCGTGGATGCGCACGCGGCTGCCGAGCACCGTCCGCGCGTAGAGGGTGGCGTTCGGGTGGACGACGCAGTCGTCGCCGACGACGACGTCCTCGCCCAGGTACACGCCGGCGTGCACCTCGGAGCGCGCGCCGATCCGCGCGCCGCGCTCGACGGTGGCCCCGGCGGCGACCGACGCGGTCGGGTCGACGGTGGCCTCGGTCGAGACGGACGCTCCGGGCGCGATGCCGGGCTGCTTCGGCCTCTCCGGATGGAAGAGGCGCAGCAGGGCGACGAACGCGCTTCGCGGGTTGCTGACCCGCACCAGCGGCGGATGCGGCGCGGCGACCTCGGCGCTCTCGGCGACGACGAGGGCGCCGGCGGTCGAGAGCGCGGCCGTACCCCGGACGTCGAGGACGACGGCGACGTCCTGCGGGCCCGCCGCCTCCGGCGCGCGCACCCCGTGGAGCACCAGCGCGGGGTCGCCGTCGTGCGTCCCGCCGAGCGAGCGAGCGATCTCGGCGAGGGTCCGGCTCACCGGCGCGCTTCCCGCACGGGCGCGAGCTCCGGCTCGGCGGCAGCCGGCGGGGCGATCGCGCGGACGCGGTCCCGCGACTCTTCCGCGCAGAGGACGATCCGCGCGGAGGCCCGCCGGAGCGCGTCGCCGTCGCCGAGGCGCTGCTGTACCAGGGCGAGGTCGGCGCGCATCCGCTCGCGCGCCTCCGGATCGGCGAGAAGGCGCGAGGCCTCCTGGACCAGGCACTCCACGGTCGCGGTCTCCTGCCGCAGCTCCGGCACCGCCCCGCGGCCGAGCACCAGGTTCGGGAGCGCCATCGTCTCCGAGTCCATCCAGCCGCGCCGGATGCAGAAGCGGACGAACCCGATCGTGAACGGCGAGACCCGGTAGACGACGACCATGGGCACGCCCAGGAGCGCCGCCTCCAGCGAGGCGGTGCCCGACGCCAGGAGCACGAGGTCGGACGCGCGGAGCGCCTCGTGGCTGCCCTCGACGATGGAGACGGCCCGCTCGAGGCCGCGGCTCGATACCTCGCGCCGGATCGGCTCGGAGTAGATCGGCTCGGCTACCGGGAGGAGGAACCGGAGATCCGGCGCCTTCGCCAGGAGCTCGCGCGCGGAGTCGAGGAGGAGCGGCGCCAGCGGCGCCACCTCGTGCGACCGGCTGCCCGGGAGGAGCGCGACCACGGGCGCGTCCGGCGGCAGCCCGAAACGCGCGCGCGCGGCGGCCCGTCCCACGGGCGTCGCGGGGGACAGCGTGTCCTTCAGGTAGTGGCCGACGAACGCGGTGGGAACGCCGGTCGCGCCCCAGACCGTCTCCTCGTCGGGGAAGGACGCCAGGACGGCGTCGAAGCTCCTGGAGAAGGGGCGCGAGAGCGCCTTCCAGATCCAGACCTGCGGGGGGAAGTACGAGATGACCGGCACGCCTTGCCTCTTCAGCCAGCGTCCCAGGATCACGTTGAAGAGGTCGTTCCCGATGAGCACGGCCGCGTCGGGCCGGTCGCGCCGCACGCGCCGGCGGATCTCGACGAGCGCCCGCGTGAGCGCCGGGAGCTTGGAAATCGCCTCGGTGATGCCGACGGTTCCGAGGTGATTCGTCGCCACGTCGATCGTGACACCGGCGGCGGCCATGCGCGAGCCGCCGACCCCGAAGAGGAGCGAGCCCGGCCGGTCGGCGAGGATGCCTGCCGCGAGCTGCGCGCCGACGATGTCGCCCGACACCTCGCCCGTCGAGAAGAAGAGCCGGAGCGGCCGTCCGGGCCGGTCGGTCATCCGCGCCTCGGGGCGGACACGCGGCCCCAGAGCTTCAGGACGCCCCATTGCGCCAATGGCACCGCCGCCGCGACACCGGCGGCCTCGGCCGTCAGCGCGAGCCGGCCCTCGAAGAGGAGCGCGGTCGCGACCTGGGCGGCGGCGTAGGTCGTGAACAGGAAGAGGAGGAGCTTCACAGGAGCGCCTCTCCGCCGAGCCGCCGGAACGTCTCGCGTCCCCACGCCTGAAAGCGCTCCGAGTCCTCCAGCGACACGTCCGGCGTGAACGCGTGGAAGAGGAGCCGCGCGTCCGCGGCGCGGCTCTCGCCGACGCGCGCCTCGGCCCGCACCTCAAAGTCGTCGTCGTGTCGCCCCTTCAACGTCGCCTCGAGCGTGAGCTCCTCGCCCGGGCGCACGAAACGCCGGAAAGTGGCGCGCTCCACCAGCGAAAGGAGCGGCCAGCGGGTGAAGCCGAGCGTCGCCGAGAGCAGCCACCCGCCCGTCTGGCCCATCGCCTCGGTGAGGAGGACGCCGGGAACCACGGGAAACCCCGGGAAGTGGTCGAGGAAGACGTCATCCTCCGGAGCGAACGTGCGCGTGGCGAGGGCCCTCTTCCCCGGCTCGAGCTCGAGCAGGCGATCGATCAGGACGAAACGCATTCGAGCCGAGCCGGGGTGGGGAGTGACCGAAGGGCTAGCCGAGGGAGAGGCCACCGCGCCGGAGCTGCAACCAGCCTACCGTGAGAAGGGCGGCCGAGAAGGCGATGAGACCCATTCCCGAAAGCGTCGGCACGTTGGTGATGATCTGGCCCGCGCCCGGCACCGGCGCGATCACCGGGCTGGACAAGAACGGCGGGCCGCCGGGGAGCTCGAGCACGATCTGGCCGGTGTCGGTCAGGGGAGCCCAGTACTGGTTGGTGAGGCCGCCCGAGCCGCCGCCCTCCACGTTCTGGGCGATCGCCAGCTGGGTCGCCAGCGGGATGCTGATGTACGACGCCCGCGTCTCCCCCGAGAGAGGCGCGTAGGCGAAGCTGGCGTTGAACGAGAAGTTGTCGCCGCCGATCTCCGAGCCCGAGATGCCGTCGTGGAACAGCTGGCTGTTGAGCGGGTTCAGGCTCGCCGTTCCCGTACGGGTGGCCCCGCCCGCCGGGTGCACGGCGGTCAAGGAGAAGCCGGTCGGCTGGCCCAGCCCGTTGAAGTTGGTCATGGTGATGGTCTGCGTCTCGCTCGGACCAACGATCGTGAAGGTGCGGGGACGTCCCGACCCGTCGAAATTGGACAGCCCGACGGTCTCGGAGCCCGCCGGCGTGAAGAGGCTGACCGAGTTGCTCGAGGCGCCCATCGGGATGGGTGTGTCACCCGCGCTGGGGCCCGGCGTGCCGTCGCTGTCGTAGACGGGCAGGTGGGTGGGCGTGATCGGACCGCGCCCGATGGTGTTGGGGGTCTGTGCCGCTGCCGGGACGGTGACCGTGAGCGCAGCGGCGACCAGGACGGTGACGGACGCGAGCTTCCTCGTCATGGCTTTCTCCTCGGCGCCGGGCGCCACGCCGGCGGAAATCCTTGGGTCTTCCGCGAGTCTAGCAGGATGCTCGCGGCCTGCTAGGAATCTGTGCACGGTAAGCCAACTAATGCCTCGTCTGCCATCGCCAGCGCCCGCGCGACAGACGCCCCGACGCATGCGGCGGCGCGGGGACACCTCCGGCGCTCGCATCCGCCGCAGGCCGCGCCGACCGTCGAGGCGTACGGACCCCGGAGGCCGGCGCGCGCCGGGCGGGTGGGTCCGAAGCAGCCGACGATCCGGGCGCCGAGGAGCGCGGCGAGGTGGGAGGGACCGGTGTCGGCGCCGAGCACGAGATCGGACGCGAGCGCCAAGGCGACGCTGTCGAGGAGCGGGAGCCGGCCTCCGAGGTTGACCATACCCGGCGGGAGGGCCGCGCGCCCGAGCTCGGCGCCTCCGAGGAGGACGTGGGTACCGGGGAGCCCGGCCGGCACCGACACCAGCGGCAGGCTGCGAGCCGCCCCGCGCGACTCCGGGAGCCAGGCGACCAGCGGCCGTTCGAGCTGGTGGGTGCGCACCAGCTCGCCGCCGCGGGTGCGGAGCCGGGCGGAGATCGGCGCCAGCATCTCCGCGAGCGCCTCCATTCCCGCTTCCAGCGAAGCGTCCACCGCCGCCAGGAGGCGCGCGGTGTTCTCGATCGCGTGCGGCGTGGCGGCGTCGTACATGGACACCGAGCGGTGGAGGTGCGGCCACCGCCCGCGGCCCGCCCGCCTCGGAGCGGCGAGCGTGAAGAGGGTGCTCCGGAAGAGGCCCTGGAAGTCGAGCGCCAGGTCGTAGCCGCCCGCGGCGAGCTGGCGCCGCGTCTCGCGGAGGTGCGCCGCCATCGCGAAGGGACTTGGCCATGAGGCGGTGCCGTCGGCACCGCGGAGATCGCCTTCGCCAAGGCTTCGGCGACCGCCGCGGGCGGCGCCCATCCCGTCGAAGACCAGCACCCGGCTGACGCAAGGGAGGAGCGACGCGACCGGCGCCGCGGCGGGTCCGGCGAGCCAGTCGATCTGTGAGTCGGGGAACCGGCGCGCCAGCGCGGCGACGGACGGCAGCGTGTGCGCGGCGTCGCCGATCGACGAGAGCTTGATCACCAGGATGCGGCGCGGCGCGCCTTTCAGGAGAGGCCGAGCCACGCCAGGACCTCCTCCTCGTGGGCTCGCGCGTCGAACGTCGCGCCGAGCCGGGCGGCCCCGGCGCGGAGCCTCGGGCCGGCGTCGGCCACCGCCGCGATCGCGCGCGCGAACGCCGCGGCGTCGCGCGGGTCCGGTACCACGTAGCCGTTCACGCCGTCCTCGAGGCGCTCGGCGGCGCCGGAACGGGAGGTCGTGATCACCGGACAGCCCGATGCCAGAGCCTCGGCGATCACCAGCCCGAAGGTGTCGCGGAACGTGGGGTAGAGGAGCGCGTCCGAGCGCCGGAAAAGCGCGGCCGTCTCCTGGGGCGCGAGCCGGCCGGCGAAGACGACGCGATCCGAGAGCCCGAGCCGGCGCGCAAGTGTCGCGAAGCGGGGCGGTCCGGTGCCGGCGACCGTCAGCCGCACGTCGCGTCCGGCCTCCACCGAGAGGCGCAGCGCCTGGAGCGCGGTGGCGAGGCCCTTCAAGGCAAAGTCGTTCCCCACGAACGCCAGCTGGAGGTTCGGGCGCGGGACAGGCGGTGCGCCGGGCGTGAAGACCGAGCGGTCGACGCCGGGCGTCGCCAGCGTGACGTCCCGTCCCGGGTACCGCTGCCGCAGGCGCTCGGCGAGCGCGTGCGAGAAGACCATCAGGCGGGGCGGCTCGGGGCCCGAGAGCATCCGCTCCTCCTCCGCCAGGAGGACATGGCGCCGCGCATTGAGGCGGTTGCCGAGCGGCTGGAGCGCGCGACGCGGGCCCTGCATCGCGTCGCGCTCCGCCTCGAAGGCCTCGGACAGGAGCCCGTCGTGGAGCTGGGCGTGCGTCGCGGCGCGCATCGGGCGGCCCGCCAGGACGGGCCCTTTGGCGGAGGCCGCCAGGGCCGCCGCACGACGCTGGAACAGCGCCTCCCCGAGGGACCTCGGGAAGCGCGGCGCGGAGACGTGCGCCACCGAGACGCCGTCGCGCCCGTCGTCTCCGCGGCGGCAGAGCACGCGGACGCCGATCCCCTTCGCCGCGGCCCGACCAGCCAGCGCGTGGAGCAGGCGCTCGCGCCCGCCGCGCTCCGGCTCCCAGCGTTCGGCGAGGATCGTCAGTTCCAATGTCGGCGAGCGATCGTGGCCAGCGAGAGCGCCACGCGCTTCCAGTGCGAGAGCGTGGTGCCGAGGAGGCGCGCGGCGGCTCGTGGATCGCGCAGCGCCCGGGCGGCGATCTTGCGGTTCTTGGCCGCGTTCCGGCGCGCCTGCTGGGCCTGGTCGCGCAGCCATCGCGCGAAGGTCCAGACTTCGACCGGGATCTCCTCGACGCCGAGCGCCCGGCAGGCGGCCAGCCGCTTGTGCCCGTCGGCCAGCAGGAGGCGCCCGGCGACGGGGAGCACCGAGACCGGAGGGAACGCGTCGCCGCGCCGCATCGCCTCGGCGTACGCCGCGATCTGCTCCGGCGCGTGGCTGATCGGAAGCAGGTCCACGACCTCGGCGGCGCGCACCAGGCGCACCCGGCCGTTCGCCCGCGCGGCGTCGAACGGCTTCATGACGCCGGAGGGGCCGGGGGAACCCCGAAGGGGTGCCCCATTACCGGCAGCGCCACGGGCTCGACCTGGCCCTGGTAGAGCGCCGCGAACGGGGCGCAGGCTCCGAGAAGCGTCGCGGCGTCGCCGTCTCCGGCGACCCGGCCGCGGTCGAGCACGACGATGCGGGGAACGCGCGCCACCGTCGCCAGGCGGTGGGCCATGACGACGACCGTCCGAAGCGCCAGCCACGGCGCCATCGCCGCGAAGATCCGCTCCTCGGCGTCGCCGTCGAGGGCGCTGGTCGCCTCGTCGAGGACGAGGAGAGCCGGGTCGCGGACGACCGCCCGCGCCAGCGCGATCCGCTGCTTCTCGCCGCCCGAGAGGTCCCGTCCGGCCTCGGCGAGCGGCGTCGCCAGGCCGCGCGGAAGCGACGCGGCGAGCGCGTCGAGGCCGGTCAGTCGGACCGCCTCCCGGACGCGCTCCTCCGGAGCGTCCCAGGAGCCGTAGCGCAGGTTCTCGAGCAGCGGGCCGGAGAAGAGGAAGGGCTCCTGCTCGACCACGCAGACGGCGCGGCGCACCTCTACCAGCCGCGCCTCGGCGAGGTCGACGCCGTCCAGGAGGATGCGGCCGGCGCGCGGGTCGAGGTGCCGCGCCAGGAGCGCCGCCAGCGTGCTCTTGCCGCCGCCGCTGGCGGCCACGATCGCGACGGTCTCGCCGGCGCGCACGGTGAGGTCCACTCCCTCGAGGAGCGGGACGTCGTCGCGGTGCCGGAAGCGGAGGTGCTCGATCCGGAGCGCACCGGAGACCGCGGCGGGCAGGGAAAGCGCCCCGGCGCGCTCACCGCCCGGGAGGTCGATCACCTCGAAGACGCGCGCGGCGGAGGCGAGCGTGCGCTGGAGCATGCCGTGCACGTCGGCCAGGCGCCGCATCGGCTCGATCGTCTGCGCCGCGTAGAGGCAGAAGGTGAGGAGGCCGGCGGCGCTCAGCGCCCCGGAGCTCACGGTGCGGCTCCCCCAGGCGATCCCTCCGAGGAGCGCGAGCCCCGTCGCCAGGAAGACGGCCGCCACCAGGAGGGCGGCCCACCGCTCGGCGGCCAGCGCCCGCGCCCGCGTCCGCGCGTCGCCTTCGGCGAAGCGCAGGCGCTCGAACGCCTCGGCCTGGAAGCCCTTGATGGTGGTGAGGCCGCGGAGCTGCTCGGCCAGCAGCGCCGTGAGGTCTCCCGCCTCGCGCTGCGACGCCGCGCCCAGACGCCGGATCGTGCGCCCGAGCCGTGCCAGAAGCGCTCCGACGAGCGGCACCAGGAGGCAGGCGCCCAGCGCCAGAGGAAACGAAATGGTGAACATCAGGACCAGGGCCCCGAGCGCGACGAGGCCGTCGCCGAGGACGCGCTTGAGCAGCGTCTCGACGAAGGCGCCGAGCGACGAGGCATCTCCGGCGACGCGCGCCAGGACGTCACCCGAGGCGAGCGCGCGCGCCTCGGCGACCCGGACCGCCAGGAGACGATCCGCCGCGGCGCGGCGCAGGCGCCCGAGGAGGCGCTGCGAGAGGGACGCGAGGAGGACGCGCGAGAGGAGGAGCGCGGCGCTCATCGTCAGCGTCAGGACCGCCGCGGCGGAAAGCAGGCTTGCGACCGGGGGTCGCGTCCCGCCGGCCGACAGGCCGTCGACCCAGAGCTTCACCAGCCAGGTGAGCGCCAGCTGACCGGCCCCGCAGAGCGCGAGCGCGAAGGCCGCGGCCAGGAGCCGCCCGCGGTCGACGAGGCACTCGGCAACGAGCCTTCGGAAGGGAGAGCCATGGGACATCGACCTGTATTCTCGAGTTTCCATCATGACCGAACCTCCCGTCTCGCGCACGGGTGGCGCGATTCTGGTTGCGGCGCGTGATCGCGCCGCGGAGATCGCCTCCGCCAAGTCTCCGGCGACCGCGGCCGCGCTCGCCCTGGGCGCGTGCGGGCTCTGGCTCCTGGTCGCCGGGGCGACGACGCTCTGGGACCGGGACGAGCCGCGCTTCGCGCGCGCCGCGGTCGAGATGCTTCGTTCCGGCGACCTCCTCGTCCCGACCTACGAGGGCGCCCTCCGGCCGCACAAGCCGATCCTCGTCTACTGGCTGATGGCGGGTGCGATGCGGGTCCTAGGGCCCACTCCGCTCGCGGCGCGCCTTCACTCTCCGGTCGCCGCGGCGCTCACGCTCCTCCTCGTCTACCAGGCCGGCCGAACGCTCTTCTCCGCGCGCGCGGGGCTCGTCGCGGCCGCGCTCCTCGCCGCCTCGCCGCTCCTCCTCCTCGAGGCGACCGCGGCGACGACGGACGCGGTCCTCCTCCTCTGCTGCACCGGGGCGCTCGCCGTCCTCGCCGACGCGATGACCCGCGGGACAGGGCGGCGGCATCTGTTCCTCTTCGCGGCGGCGCTCGCGCTCGCGCAGCTCGCCAAGGGGCCGGTCGGGCTCGCGGTGCCGGTGCTCTCCCTCCTGGCGGCGGTGCTCCTTTCGCGCCGCTCGCCCGCTCTGGCGCCTCGGACGACGCGCGCGTTCCTCCTCGCCGCGGCGGCCTCCCTGGCCGTCTTCCTCGTCTGGGCCATCCCCGCGGACGCCGCCACCAAGGGCCGCCTCTTCGCCGAGGGCTTCGGGCGCCAGGTGGTCGGGCGCTCGCTCGCGCCGATGGAGGGGCACGGCGGCAGGTTCCTGGTGAGCCTGCCGTACTACCTGCCGGTGATCGCGATCGGGTTCCTGCCGGGCACGCTTTTCCTCCCCGGCGCGCTCTCGGCGCTGGGAGGCGGCCGCCTCGGGACCAGTGACCGGAACCCGCGCGCTCTCCTCCTCGGGTGGATCGCGGCCCCGCTCCTCCTCTTCACGATGGTCGCCACGAAGCTCCCGCACTACGCGCTCCCGATCTGGCCGGCCCTCGCCCTTGCCTGCGCCGGCGTCCTCGACGCGGCGCGCCAGGGACGGCTCGCGCCTCCTGACCTCCTCTGGCTGCGGCGGGGCGTCTGGCTCTACGCGCCGCTGGCGGCGGGCGCGGTCTTCGCCTGCGCGATCCTCCCGTGGCGGCTCGGGCTCGACGCGCTGAAGCTCCCCGGGCTCCTCCTCGCTGGCCTCGCGGGGGTCTCGGCGGTGGCGGGCGTAGCCGATCACCTCCGGGGCCGGAGCGAGCGCGGCGCGGTGGTGCTGGTGGGCGGCTCGGCGGCGATGACGCTCGTCGTCGCGCTCACCGTCCTGCCGGTGCTGGAGAGCATGAAGCCGGTGCCGCGGCTCGCCGCGGCGGTGCGGGCGGCCGGCGCGGCTGCGGCGCCGCTGGCGACCTGCGGGTTCGAGGAACCGAGCCTCACCTTCGCCTCGGGGGCGGCGGAGGTCACGCACCTTCGGGCCGCGGCGGAGGTGGGGGTGTGGGCGCGAGCCGGCGGCGACGGCGTCCTGGTGACGACGCGGAGCGAGCTGGCGCGGCTCGCAACGCTCCCGCTCACCGAGATCGCCTCGGCGGAGGGCTGGAACGTGGCGAAGGGGCAGCGGGTGGAGCTCGTCGCGCTGCGTCGCCTTTCCCGGTGACGGTGCCCGAGCTCTCGGTGGTGATCCCGGCGCGCGACGAGGAGGGCAACGTCGCGGCGCTCCTCGACGAGCTCGGGGCGGCGCTGGCCGGACTCGAGTTCGAGGCGATCGTGGTCGACGACGGCTCGCGGGACGGCACGCGCGCGCGGCTGGACGAGGCGGCGGCGCGGTTTTCGTGGCTGCGCGTCCTCGCGCACCAGCGCCCGCGGGGGATCTCCGCGGCGATGAAGACCGCCATCGACGCGTCCTCCGCGCCATGGGTCTCGACTCTGGACGCCGACCTACAGAACGACCCCCGTGACCTTCCGCGCCTCCTCGAGCTGGCGCGGCGGGAGGGGTGCGACCTCGTCCAGGGCCGGCGCGCGCGCCGCCGCGACGGGCCTCTGCGGCGCTTCGAGAGCGCGGTCGGACGCGCGGCTCGCCGTGTGCTTCTCGGCGACCCGACGGCGGACACCGGATGCTCCACGCGGGTGATGACCGCCCGGCTGGCGCGAGCGCTCCCTCTGGAGAGTCGCGGCATGCACCGCTTCATCCCGGCCTACGCGAGCCTCTCCGGGATGCGGGTCGTGGAGACACCGGTCGAGCACCGGCCGCGGCGGAGCGGTGCGTCGAAGATTCTGCCGTTCGTGCGCGGCGTCGCGGGCCTCGTCGGCTGCTTCCAGGTGCGGCGCCTCGCGCGGCGGCGGCCGCGACCATGACGGGGCTCTACGGACTCCTCGTCTCGGCCGTCGTCGGTGTCGTCCTCGCGCCGTTCGAGGTCGTCCGCCGCGCTCTTGGGCGCTCGAGCGCGCGCGATCTCCGGGAACGCCTGCGCGGCCCTTCCGGACCAGCGGGCTGTGTCGTCGTGCATGCCGTCTCCGCCGGAGAGGTCGTGGCGGCGTCCGCGCTCGTCGCCCGCCTGGCCGCGCGCGCTCCCGAGCTCCGTGTCCTCCTGACGACTACGAACGACGCCGGGCGCCGCGCGGCGGAGCGTCTGGCCGCCAGGGAGCCGGGCGTCGCCGGTGTCGGTTGGCTGCCGTGGGACCGGCCGCGCGCGATGCGCCGCTGGTTCGAGAGCCTCCGTCCGCGGGCGGTCGTCGTCGTCGAGACCGAGATCTGGCCCGGGCTCTTCCTGGCGGCGAAGGAGCTCGCGGTGCCGCTCCTGGTCGCCAGCGGACGCATCTATCCGGAGGATGTGGCGCGGTATCGGCTGGCGACGCCCTTCTTCCGGCGCGTGCTCGGCGCCGCGTCGTGGATCGGAGTCAAGAGCGGCGCCGAGCGCGCGCGCTTCCTCGCGATCGGCGCGCCGGAGAATCGGGTCGAGATCGCCGGCGACCTGAAGCACGACGCGCCTCCGGAGCCGCCGGAGGCGCTTTCCGGCGAGGGGCCGGTGATCGTCGCCGGCAGCACCCACGCGCCCGAGGAGGAGCTCCTCCTCGACGCGGCGGTGGGCCTTCGCGCCTCGCGTCCGTCCCTCCGCCTGATCCTGGCGCCGCGCGACACGCGGCGGGCGGGCGCGATCGCCGCGGCGGCGCGCGCGCGCGGCCTGGCGGTGACGCTCCTCTCGGAGATCGGGACGGGCGCCGCCGCCGTCGTCGTCGTCGACACGATCGGCCGGCTGCCGTCCCTCTGGGGCGGGGCGGACGTGGCGTTCGTCGGAGGGACGCTCGCTCCCGTCGGCGGCCACAACCCGCTCGAGCCCGCGGCGCATGGGCGCGCGATCGTGCTGGGCCCGCACACCGGGCACGTGGCTGACGCGGTGGCGCGGTTGGAGGCCGCCGGGGCTGTCGTGCGCGTGGCGAACGCGAGCGAGCTCGGCGAGCGCCTTGCGGCCCTCCTCGACGACGTCGGGAGGCGCGTCGAGCTCGGGCGCCGCGCCCGCGCCGTCTTCGCCGAGGGTTCGGGCGCGGCGGAGCTGTGTGTCGCGCGTCTCCTCGCGCTCGCTCCGGACGGCGGCGCGTCGACAGGCTCGACAACGCCCCCGACGGGCGTCCGAAGACCGCGCTCGGGTTGAGCGGCTGCGCTTCACCGCGCTGACATCGAGGTCCGCCGCCCTGGCGAAAACCCGTCGGCAGGGACGTCATAGTGGTTGGTGGAGGTTTCGCTGGGTTACCTGTGTCCGCCCGCTCGCCTGCTAGAGTCTTATCCAAAGCGTGGCCGGTCTGTCGGATGGCGTAGGGTTTACCGCCCACCAGATTCGGAATGCGGAGTTTGCGCTCCGGCCGTACGAGATCCGCCGGCTTCTCGGCGGAGCCACGAGCCTGCGCGACCGCCTCATCGTCGAGATCTTGGCCGTCACGGGCATCCGCCGCGCCGAGATTCGGCTGTTGCACACAGAGGACTTGGACCTGAGGCGAAAGCGCCTGCTCATCAACCATGGCAAGGGACGAAAGAAGCGCATCGTGTTCGTGCCCACGGCGACGGTCGCCCGGCTCCAGCGATACGTGCGATGGGAAGGCTTCCTCTTCCGAGGCCGACACGGCGGCCCCATGTCGCTGCGAAACATCAATTACGTCGTGGGCAAGGTGGCCGGCCGCGCGGGGGTCCGAACGCCGAACCCGCGTTACCGTCACGTAGGGCCGCATCTCCTGCGGCACTCGCTGGCACGCAACTGGAAGCGCGCCGGCGGATCACTGGAGTCTCTGCAGAAGCTGCTGGGCCACGCAAGCCTCAAGACGACGCTGGACGTCTACGGAACGGAGGATCAGATCGACACGGAAAGGAACTACCGTGCGCTCGTGGCTAGTCTGGTGGCGCGCTGATTTCACACTCTTGCCAGAGTGTGAAGGGTAAGTAGGTGGAAGGACCGGCGATCGCCCTGGTCCTCTTGGTCGTGTACATCGCGGCCCAGGTTGCGGTGCGCAATCGTCCGCTCACCGCCACGGGTCCTTTGGACGTCGATGAGCATCTAACTTATCCGGCCGCGAGCCAGGCAAGCTCGGTCTTCAGCCTCAACGCTCTGTTTGGCGCGTACCTCGGCCTCTTCTGGCTGCTCGGATTACCGGTACTGGTGGGCCTTGCGCTCGGAAGCCTTGGTGCGCTGGCGTTCCTCCGCTCGATCCTGCGTTCCAGCGGCAAGGAACGCTTCGAGGATTACCTGGCCGAGCTCCTGAACTGGGAGCGGGACGGTGCGCGGTTGCTGCTGGCCGGCCTCGTCGTGCTCACCCAGCTCGCATACGTCTCGTCCGAGCTCCTCATCCTGCGGGTTGTGCTCGCCAATGCGCTCGCCCTTGCCCCCACGCACGCCACGATCGTCACCACCGCCATTGCCCTCGTCGCTTACTTCTATGTCCTGCGCGGTGGTTACGTCGCCCTGTTTCGGGCCGATGCTGTTCAATCCGTGTTCGTCGTCGCCATGGTCGCGGCCCTGCTCGTGTCGCTCCGCTGGAGCCAGCTGCAATCGCTCGCGTCTCGGCTGCTGCCTGCGACGCTACCGTATTGGGAGTTCCCCGCGGTGACGCCCACGGCGCGGTACGGTCTCCACATTGTTCTAGGAGCGGTGATGGGCTTCTCGTTCTTGACGGCAAGCCCCGATTGCTGGAAGCGCGTGTTCCTGGTGACACGCCAGCCAGGCCGGCGACCGTTCCTGGCGCTGGTGGGCGCCAGCGTCTTGCCCTTTCTGGTGACGATCCCACTCGTCCTCTACTCCAAGCCGCCGGCACGCGGTCCGGCGATGCTCCTGGACGCCTTTCCGGGTCTTGCGGCCAACAGGGTGCTGCTGCTGGTGGCGGTACTCGGGTTCATCGCCAGCGCGCTCTCCGCGCTGAACGGCTCGCTGCTGCTGGCGGCGCACATGGTTCTCGCGGGCATCAAGGCGCATCGAGAAACGACGCTCGCGGACTTCCAGTGGGTCTTCGCGCTGTGTCTCCTTGTCTTCAGCTCGGTCTTCTTCCTCCTGGTCTCTTTGGGCAACTCGTACGCGTTGGGCGTGCTTCTCATCCCGTCCTACGCGGCGACGGCCGGCCTGGGATTCGGCACGAGGGGCTGGCGGCGCCTACCGGCTACCGGCGTGGTGCTAGGGCTCCTGATCCTGATGCAGGGAGCGTGGCTCCTCTACTTCTGCAGTGACCCGGCGCGGTTCGCAACGAGCTCCACGGAACCCGTTGCCACGATCCCCGTGGCGCTCATGGCCTTCTTCATCTTCGCGCTGGCGGGGCGCCTGCCTGCTGGCAAAGGGAGCCCAGCGTGATTGAGTTCCCCACGACGCTCAAGGACCTCCTGGAGCTGGTAATGAAAGGCTTGAAGAGCCCGCGCACGACGGCATACGTCATCGCACCAGGACTGGTGATGACGTTCGGGTTCGCGGTCCTCGGCAAGGCCGACCTGGTGCAGCACCCACAGAACCTGCTGGCGCTGCTGCCTTTGGAGACTCGCGTCACCGCGGCGGGCGAAGTCGTTCCCTTCGAAGGCCTGGTGGTCTTCGCCGATTCCAATGTGGAGCCGGTGGCGATCCCCTTCGAGCCCCGCGGCGCCACGGAGCTGCTCGTCTCGCTGGACAACACGACCTTCCGCACCAACCGCGAGCGGATCAGGCTGAAGGACGACCAGCTGCACATCGGAGCACCGCTCCTGGGGACAGGTGAGGTCACGATCATCGTCCAAGGCACGCGGGCCACCGGCTCGGTCAACTTTCCCGGGCGCCAGGTGCCCTTGGCGGAGCTTCTCCTCCCGTCGCGACGCTCGAGCCTGGTCGCGACCTGGGCTCTGGCCATTTCGCTGGCGATCGCGCTGTCGTTCTGGGCAGAGCTTCGGCCAACAGCAGCGCAGGACTCGTCAGCACCAGCGTCGTGAGCATCGACGCGCACCAGATGAAGACCAGGTCGTTCACGGGGACGCCGAAGAGCAGCGGACCGGGGTCCGAGTAGGTCCAGCATTCCAGGCGTATCGCAAAGAAGTCCCACGGGTATCCGAGCGCCGGGATCACGATGCTCACCCGGAGGATGGTCCGTCGGCGTGGCAGCGCCGGCCGAGCCAGGACGAGCGCGAGGCCGACCGTGAGCAGAAACACGGTGTTGAACCATGAATAGGCCGTCACGCCCGCTCCTCGCTCGTGGCGATTAGGAACAGGCAGACCAGAGAGTGGATGACGAAGACCGCGTACTCCTCCAGCGGCAAGCCGAGAAGCCGAAACGACAACGTGCGCCCGACGGGGAATGACCAGATTCCGATACCCACGGCGAGCCAGTCGACGCAGCACCAGAGAGCGAAGAGCCCAAGGATCGCAAGCGCCAACCTCGACCGACGGAGCCTCAGCTTCGTGAGAAAAGGTAAGCAGATCAAGAGCATGCCGAAGAGGAAGGCCAGGTCGAGGAAGAGGTAAGCGTAAGGGTTGGATGCGGGCAAGGGCGGATTGCCTACTCTGGCAAAAGTGTGAAATCGACAGGCATTAGCCCGGGGGGCAGAAGTGGCAACCGATGCGCGAAGCGCTACCGCATCCTGAACGTCGTCGTCGTCGTCGTGGACGCGATCGGCCAGCTGCCGTCTCTCCGGGCGGGGCGGACGTGGCATTCGTCGGAGGGACGCTCGCTCCCGTCGGCGGCCACAATTTGCGGAGGGTCGGGCGCGGCGGAGCTGGTTGTCGCTCGCCTCCTCGCCATCGCCAGATCCTCCGCTTCACGCGCGCTCACGTAGCCGCGCTCTTCCGCGGCAGCGACCCGACGACCAGGTTCACGCACGCCGTTAGCTCGAGCCGCTGCCCGAAACGGCTCTCGAGCTCGTCCGCGACGGCGTGCTCGAACGCCTGCCACGCCTCCGACGTGAGGACGCTCCTCAGGAACCGCGCGGTCAGCGCGATGGCCTTCGAGCCCAGGTAATCTCGCGTCGAGATCGGGATCGGATACTCGAGCCGCTCGAGAACGACGACATCGAAGCCGGCGCCGGACAGCAGCTGGCCGAGACGGGACAGCTCCTTGAGGCGTTCCTCGCCGGGCAAGGCCGGTCCGACTGCCGCGGAGATCCGCGGTTCCGGCACGAACCGGCGCGCCACCTCCGTCCAGGCCAGCCCGGCTTCGCCGTCCGAAGGGCCGGTGGCCCAGGCGGTGGCGCCGAGCCGGCCACCGACGCGAAGGAGCTTGGCGGCTTCCTCGAGCGCGTGATCGGGATCCGCCAGGTGACTCAGGACGAAGCTGGCGGTGATGCGGTCGAACGTCTCCGGTCGAAACGGGAGGGCCGACAGATCGCAGGAAACGCGGCGTGCCACCGAACGTGCGCCGGCGAGCCTGAGCATCCGCCACGAGAGATCGGCAGCGGTGACCGTGCGGGCGCGGTCGAGCGCCACGGCCGCGACCGCTCCCGTTCCGGCGCCGAGATCGAGGACGTCGTCCGAAGGAGTGATGCCGAGTCGGGCGACGAGCCGCTCGGCCGGCTTCTGGAAGTAGTTCGGGACCGAGATGGCGTCGTACGCCCTCGCGACGCCGTCATAAGACACCCACTCGGCCCTCACGGCATCCTCGGGGGCTCGACGCGCCGAAAGGGGAGCGCGGCGAGGACCAGGACGCCCAACGGTTGGGGACGCAGCCCTTCCACGCCGAAGCGTGCGATGGGCTCTCCGGGCCTGCGCCGTAGCGTTCCGAACAGCGCATCCCAGGCCGTGAGAATGGTCCCGTAATTGGAATCCGTGTCTTGCCGAGTCGGGGTGTGGTGGATCCGGTGCATGGCGGGCGGCACCAGCGTCCGCCAGAGCAGCGTGTCGAGCCGTTGCGGCAAGCGGATGTTCGCGTGCTGCAGCTGGGCGCAGGCAAGCATGACCGCCTCGAAGGCGACCAGCCCGGCCGGCGAGATGCCGATCACCACGACGACGAGGACCTTCGCGGCCGACGAGACGATGACTTCCCCGGCGTGGAAGCGGGAGGCGGAGGAGACGTCGAGGTCGAGGTCCGAATGGTGGACGGCGTGGAACCGCCAGAGGAACGGCACGGCGTGGTACGAGCGGTGAAGCAGGTAAACGAGGAGGTCGAGGAAAGCGACCTCGAGAGGTATTCGAAGCCAGGGGCCGAGCGAGAAGGCGCGAAGGGGAGCCAGCGGCCAGGGGATCACACCGGGTGCAGCCAGCACGAAGCAGGAGGCGCAGACGGCGGAGACGATCACGCCGTTCAGCGCACCGAGGCTCAGGTTCGCTATCCAGCGGGGCCGGAGCGGAACCGTTGGTGGGTGGTCGGGCGAGAGAAGCTCGAGACCCCGGAACCCGAGGAGGCCCAGGAGGAAGGTGCCCATGCGAACCAGCGTTTGTGTCATGCGGGCGCTGGAAGAGTACGACGCGGCTATCCTGAAGCCGAGGACCACCGCATGCTCACCGGCGACATCCGGAATCAGGTCGACCGCATCTGGGATGCCTTCTGGTCAGGAGGCATCTCGAACCCGCTCGAGGTGATCGAGCAAATCACCTACCTCCTCTTCCTGCGCCGCCTCGACGACCAGCAGGTTCTGGCCGAGAACAAGGCCCGGGCGACCGGCCAGCCGCTGGAACGGCGGATCTTCCCGAAGGGGAAGGACGACCGCGGCGCCCGCTACGAGGACTTCCGCTGGTCGCGGTTCCACAACATGGAGGCCGGCGAGATGTACGCGCTGATCGACCAGCACGTCTTCCCGTTCCTTCGCAAGCTGGGCGGGGACGACTCGACGTACGCGCACCACATGAAGGACGCGCGCTTCACCATCCCCAACGCCAAGCTCCTGGCCAAGGTCGTGGACTTGGTGGACAAGCTGCCGATGGCCGACCGGGACACCAAGGGGGACGTCTACGAGTACATGCTCGGCAAGATCGCGACGGCGGGGCAGAACGGCCAGTTCCGGACGCCGCGCCACATCATCCGGTTGATGGTGGAGATGACGGCGCCGGTGCCGGGCGACATCATCTGCGACCCGGCCTGCGGGACGGCGGGGTTCCTGGTAGCGGCCGCCGAGCACCTGCGCGAAGACCATCCCGGCCTGCTGCGCGACAGCAGGCAGAAGAAGCACTTCCACGAGCAGGCCTTTCACGGCTTCGACTTCGACAGCACCATGCTCCGCATCGGTTCCATGAACATGCTGCTGCACGGAATCGAGAACCCGGACATCCGCTACCGCGACTCGCTCGCCGAGGACCATGCCGGCGAGGAGGAGCGCTACACGCTGGTCCTGGCGAACCCGCCGTTCGCGGGGTCGCTGGACTACGAGAACACTGCCAAGGACCTCCAGCAGATCGTCAAGACGAAGAAGACGGAGCTGCTGTTCCTGGCGCTCTTCCTGAGGCTCCTCAAGCCGGGCGGCCGCGCGGCGGTGATCGTGCCGGATGGCGTGCTGTTCGGATCCAGCAACGCGCACAAGACGCTTCGGCGGATATTGGTCGAGGAGCAGAAGCTCGACGGCGTGGTCTCGTTGCCCGGAGGCGTGTTCAAGCCGTACGCCGGCGTCTCGACCGCGATCCTGCTCTTCACCAAGACGAACTCCGGCGGGACGGACTTCGTCTGGTTCTACGACTGTGACGCCGACGGCTGGTCGCTCGACGACAAGCGGACGGCGTTGCTGCCGGAGGAGAAACTCGGTCCGCTGCCGAAGGAGACGCTGAGCGGGGAAGAGCACGCGAAGAACAACCTGCCGGACGCGCTCGCGCGGTGGAAGGTACGCGGCGGTGCGGAGAGGAGCGACCTCGGACGGCGCAGAGCTTCTGCGTGCCGAAGGCGGATATCGCGGCGCAGGGGTACGACCTGAGTGTCAACCGGTACAAGGAAGTGCTCCACGAGGACGTGCAGCACCGCAAGCCGAAAGACATCCTGGCGGAGTTGGCGCAGCTGGAGGCGGAGATAGAGCGGGGTACGAGAGACCTGGAGGCAATGCTGGGGTGAAGGCCGGCCGCGACGTCCTTCCCCGAGGTTGGCGCAGAGTACGACTCGCGGAAGTCGCCGAGCATTGCCTCGGCAAGATGCTGGACGCGCAGAAGAACAAGGGTGTGCTCCGCCCTTATCTGAGGAACCCGAATGTGCGCTGGTTTGAAGTTGACACGTCGAATCTGGCATTGATGCGTTTCGAAGAGCACGAGTCCGAACGGTTCGGACTCGAGATCGGCGACGTTGTGATCTGCGAAGGGGGAGAGCCAGGCAGGGCTGCGATTTGGGACGGCCGACTGCCGGGTGTGAAGTTCCAAAAGGCGATCCACCGGGTGCGCCCCGGATCCGAACTCTTCAACCGATTCCTCGTTCACCGACTGATGGCTGACTATCAGAGCGGGCGGCTGGCAGACTATTACACCGGGGCCACGATCAAGCACCTCACCGGACAGGATCTCGCTCGTTACGAGTTGGATCTGCCGCCGATCTCCGAGCAGCAACGAATCGGGGAGGTGCTTGACCGAGTGGCGGCGCTTCGGGCCAGGCGCCGAAAGAGCTTGGTTTGGCTACGCCGCCTTGTGGACTCCTGCTTCAGCGAGTGCTTCCGGGCACCCGAGAGCTGGCCAGAAGTCAAGTTGCGCGAGCTTCTAGTTCTGCCGCTGAGAAACGGCGTGTCGCCGTCAAAGTCAGGTCGTATCGAGTTCGACGTACTGACCTTGTCTGCAATTACCGGCGACGGATTCGATGCTTCGGCCCTAAAAAGGTCCACATTCCTGGCGCTACCGAGCGAGGAGCACGTTGTAAACACGCGAGCTGATCGACTGGCTCCGTCAAGACTCCGAAATCCATGCCGTCCTGGTCGCCGGCATCGCGCAGTTCCAGCTCGTCCACATCCACCCGTTTGTGGACGGCAACGGGCGCACCTCGCGGCTGCTGTCCACGCTGCTCCTCTACCGCTCCGGCTACGACTTCAAGCGGCTCTTCGCACTCAGCGAGTTCTACGACCGTGACCGCTCCCGCTTCTACCGCGCGATCCAGGACGTTCGCCAGCGCGACTTAGACCTCACCGGCTGGCTGGAGTTCTTCGTCGAGGGGCTCTCCACGCAGCTCCGGGAAGTCGTCGACAGCGGCAAGCGGGTGATGCGGCGGGACGCGATCGCCTCGGAGCACGGCCTCAACGCTCGGCAGCTGAAGATCGTCGGATCTCTGCTGGAGAGGGGCGAGGTGCGCCTGGAGGACATCGAAGCCCTGCTGCCGGGCGTCAACCGTCGGAGCGTGCAGCGCGATCTGAAGGGCCTCGTCGAGAAGGGCGTTGCCAAGGCCGAGGGCGCGGCTCGCGCAACCCGGTACATACTGAAGACAAAAGGGTTATGAGGAATCGCGACAGAATCGCGACACGAATCGCGACAAGATCGCGCCAGGGATCGCGACGGCCGTGAATCCCTTTGGGTTCCTCCAGGCGGAGTGGCCGGAGGCCCACGAGGCGGCGACCCGCGCCGTGCGATCGGTCTACCCAGACCCGCGCGCCGCCTGCTTCTACACGCGGCGCGCGCTGGAGCTCCTCGTCTCCTGGATGTTCAAGTCGGACCCGGCGCTAAAGCTGCCTTACGACGACAAGCTCAGCGCGCTCATCCACGAGCCGACGTTCAAAGTCTCCGCCGGCGATGCCGTCTTCCAGAAGGCCAGGCTGATCAACACGCTCGGCAACCAGGCCGTCCACAGCCAGAAGGCCATCCCCCGGTCGGACGCGCTCACGTCGGTACGCGAGCTCTTCCACGTGAGCTACTGGGTGGCCCGCACCTACGCTCGCCGGGGGAAACCCGATCCGTCGCTCACGTTCGACCCGGAATCGATTCCCAAGGGCGTGGTCCTCCCAAAGCAGACCGTCGAGCAGCTGCGCGCGCTCGAGGCCTCGCTGCGTGAGAAGGACGAGAGGCTCACCGCGCTGCTCACCGACCGGGCCAACCTGGACGACGAGCTGGCGCGGCTGCGCGCCGAGGTCGCGGCCGCGAAGAAAGCCGCGGCGGCCCAGCCAGACGCGCATGACTACTCCGAAGCCCAGACCCGCGACACCTTCATCGACGTCTACCTGAAGGAGGCCGGCTGGGCTCTCGATCAGGAGCGCGATCGTGAGTACGAAGTGACCGGCATGCCGAACGTGCCCGGCAAGGGCTTCGTCGACTACGTCCTCTGGGGAGCCGACGGGTTGCCGCTGGCGGTGGTGGAGGCCAAGCGGACGCGGAAGTCGGCGGCGATCGGGCAGCAGCAGGCCAAGCTCTACGCCGACTGCCTGGAGGCCAAGTTCGGGCGGCGGCCGGTCATCTTCTACACCAACGGCTACGAGCACTGGCTGTGGGACGACGTCTTCTACCCGCCGCGCCCGGTGCAAGGCTTCCTGAAGCGGGATGAGCTGGAGCTCGCGATCCAGCGCCGCGAGACCCGGAAGCCGCTCGCGGACGCTGCGATCAACCGGGAGATCGTGGCCCGCCACTACCAGGAACGCGCGATCCGCCGCATCGGCGAGGCCTTCGAGAAGGACCATGACCGCAAGGCGCTGGTGGTGATGGCCACAGGCGCTGGCAAGACCCGAACGGTGATCGCGCTTTGCGACCTCCTGATGCGGTGCAACTGGGTGAAGCGCGTCCTCTTCCTGGCCGATCGGATCGCGCTGGTGAAGCAGGCGGTCGGGGCGTTCAAGAAGCACCTGCCGTCGGCCTCGCCGGTGAACCTGGTGACCGAGCGGGACGAGGACGGGCGCGTCTTCGTCTCGACCTACCCGACGATGATGGGTCTCATCGACGAGGCGCGCGACGGCCAGAAGCGCTTCGGCGTCGGCCACTTCGACCTGATCGTGATCGACGAGGCCCACCGGTCCGTCTACCAGAAGTACCGCGCGATCTTCGAGTACTTCGACTCGCTGCTGGTCGGCCTGACGGCCACGCCCAAGGACGAGGTCGACGCGAACACCTACGGGCTCTTCGACCTGGAGCGCGGGGTGCCGACCGACAACTACGGTCTCGAGGAGGCGGTGAAGGACGGCTTCCTGGTGCCGGCGCGCGCCGTCTCGGTGCCGATCCGCTTCCCGCGCGAGGGCATCACCTACGCCGACCTCTCCGAGGACGAGAAAGAGCAGTGGGACGAGGCCGACTGGGACGAGGAGGGCGAGGTCCCGGAGCGGGTCGACGCGCCGGCGGTCAACAAGTGGCTCTTCAACGAGGACACGGTGGACAAGGTGCTGGAGCACCTGATGACGCGCGGCCAGACCGTGGCCGGCGGAGACCGGCTGGGGAAGACCATCGTCTTCGCCAAGAACCAGCCGCACGCCGAGTTCATCCAGAAACGCTTCGACGTGAACTACCCGCGGGAGAAGGGCTCGTTCGCGCGCACGGTCCACTGCGAGCTGCCCTACGCGCAGAGCGTGATCGACGACTTCTCGAACCCCACCAAGCCGCCACACATCGCGATCTCGGTGGACATGCTGGATACCGGGATCGACGTACCCGAGGTCGTGAACCTCGTCTTCTTCAAGATGGTGCGGTCGAAGACGAAGTTCTGGCAGATGGTCGGGCGCGGCACGCGCCTCCGGAAAGACCTCTTCGGGCCGGGGAAGGACAAGGAGTTCTTCTACGTCTTCGACTACTGCCAGAACCTGGAGTTCTTCAGCCAGGACCTGCCCGCGACTGACGGCCGCCTCGGCGTGCCGCTTGCGAGGCGCCTCTTCCTGCGCCGGCTGGAGCTGATCGGCGTCCTCGACCAGGGCTCGACGAAGGACTCGTCGGCGGGGCCGACGCTGGGGAGGGTTGCTGAGGCGATCGCGGCGTGGGGCGGGCCGTCCGCGCCGGCACTGAGGATCGAGCTGGCGGACCTGCTGCACGCCGAGGTCCAGGCGATGAACGTGGACAACTTCGTCGTGCGGCCCAAGCGGCGGTTCGTCGAGAAGTACTCCGACCGCGCGGCCTGGAAGGAGCTGACCGACGCCCAGCTGGTGGAGCTGGCGCAGGAGGTGGCCGGCCTGCCCTCCGAGCTGGATCCCGAGGACGAGGAGGCCAAGCGGTTCGACCTCCTGGTGCTCAACCTGCAGCTCGCGGTGCTCCGGACGGAGCCCGGCTTCGCGCGGCTGAGCGAGCAGCTGCGGACGATCGCCGGCCTCCTGGAAGAGAAGGCCGCGATTCCGATGGTCCACGAGCAGCTGGCGCTGATCCTGGACGTCCAGTCCGACGAGTGGTGGATGGGCGTGACGGTCCCGATGCTGGAGAACGTCCGCAAGAAGCTGCGCGCGCTCGTGAAGCTGATCGACCGTCAGAGGCGGAAGCCGGTCTACACGGACTTCGAGGACCTGCTGGGCGCCGAGTCGGCGGTCGACCTGCCCGGCTTCGGCCGGTCGGACGGCTTTGAACGCTTCCGCGCCAAGGCCCGCGCGTTCCTGCGCGAGCACGAGGACCACATCACGATCCGGAAGATCCGCATGAACCGGGCGCTGACCCGCTCGGACCTGGACGAGCTCGAGCGCATGCTGGCCGGCTCGGGGATCGCCGGCGAGGGGGACCTGGAGAAGGCCAAGGAGGACGCCAGCGGCCTCGGGCTCTTCGTGCGGTCGCTGGTAGGGATGGACCGCGAGGCCGCCAAGCAGGCCTTCTCGGCCTTCCTCGACGGAAAGACGCTGACCGCGAACCAGATCGAGTTCGTGAACCTGATCGTGGACCACCTGACGGAGCGCGGCCTGGTGCCGGCGGCGCTGCTCTACGAGTCGCCCTTCACGGACCTGACGCCTCAGGGCCCGGACGCCCTCTTCACCGAGACGGAGGTCGAGGAGCTGCTGGGGATCCTGGAGCGGGTGCGCGAGACGGCGATCGCGGCCTGAGCCAGCGGATCCTGGAGCCAGCCGAGGCGCCTACGATGGTGCATGACCGGCGAGCGTGACGACGAGGCGACGACAGCGCTGCTCAATCGGCTCATCGGGGTCGCGGTCGACGGCGTTCCGTCCGGCGTCCTGGGCCGTGTCTCCCGGCTCGCCGGCGCGATGGCGCGGGCGGGAGTCGCATTCGGAGCCCGGCGACTCGGCGTGAAGGGCGCGCTCGACGAGGTGACGCTGGAGCGGCTCGTCCAGACGCTCGGGACCGTGAAGGGCGTCGCGATGAAGGCCGGCCAGATCCTGAGCTACACCGACGAGTCGCTTCCGGAAGAAGCCCGCCGCGTTCTGGCGACACTGCAGACACACTCCGCGCACGTACCGTTCGATCGACTGCGGAGCGTCGTCCTCGACGAGCTCGGAGCAAGAGGCCAGACGCTCCTCTCGACGATGCACCGGCGACCGGTTGCCGCCGCGTCGATCGGCCAGGTCCACCGCGCGACGCTCCCCAGCGGGCACGAGGTCGCCGTGAAGATCCAGTACCCGGGCATAGACACGGCGCTGTCGTCAGACTTCAGCGCAGCGGCCGGCGGCGCCCAATTCGCACGCCTCCTGGCGCCGGCAGGCAACATCGGGGACTTCATCGCCGAGGCCCGGGAGCGAATCCTCGCCGAGTGCGACTACGTGCAGGAACTCGGCTGGCAGCAGCGTTTCCGAGGCCTCTTTGCCCGCCATCGCGTTCTGCGCGTGCCCAAGGTGTACCCCAGCTACTCAAGCCGGCGCGTCCTGACCAGCGCCTGGCAGGACGGCCGGCGCTTCGATTCCTGGCTGGCCAGCCAGCCTTCCCAGGAGAAGCGGAACCGCATCGGAGTCGCGTTGTACGAGTTCTACGTCGGCGCCTTCCTCCGTCATGGTGTCTTCAACGCCGACCCGCATCCGGGCAATTACCTCTTCCGGGACGACGGCAAGTTGGTCATCCTCGACTACGGCTGCGTGCGCGAGTTTTCCCGCGAGCGTGTCCTCGGCTTCCAGGCGCTTCGAGACGCGGTGCAACGCGACGATCAGGGGATGGTGCGCGCAGCGCTGAGCGCCCTCGGCGCCAAGGACCCGGGGAGCGGCGAGCGATACGCGGCCGTACGCACCTTGCTCCGGTCGTTCTTCGGGCCGACGCTCGTCGATCGCGTCCAGCGCGTGTTGCCCACATCTCAGACCGGGCTTGGGCAGCTCGTCGCGGACAAGCGGACCATGGCCAACCTAAACCTCCCCGGGGAGCTGCTCTTCCTCTTCCGCATCCGCTTCGGCCTGCACTCGCTGCTCGCGCGGATCGGCGCAGAGGCAAACTGGTCCCAGCTGGAGCGGGCGTGGAGTGATCGCTCCGCCTGATCAGACCTTACCGTAAGGGTCTCTCGCGTTTTGTGTCACAGAGCCGGAAGCCGGTCTCCTGCAGGTCGGCGATGAAGTCGGTAGGATCGCCGCAATCGTCGAGGTGCACGGCATGGGGCCCTACGTCGGCTTGAACGCGATCCTGATCGGGTTCTTCGGGTTCGCGGCTATCTATCACCTCCTGCTCTGGTGGCAGTCGCGCCGCGATGCCGTGCTGCTCGCCTTCGCGTTCACTTGCACAGCGGCCGCGGTCAACACCGCTGCGCTCATCGGGGTCGCCACGTCCCAGGCGCTGGCGCCGGCCCAGCGCGCCCTCGACGCTCGCCTCGGCGCGGCGGTGCTGTTCCTGGCTGCTTCGGCCTGGCTGTATTCACTGGTCTCGGGGACGCGGGCGCGCGGGTTCGTCTGGGGCGCCACCGCGGTGGCTCTCGGCCTCGTGGTCGTGCACGTGATGAGGCCGCTGACCGGCACGGTGACCGGCGTCGAGCGGATGCTGACGACGTGGGGTGAGCCGCTCTCCTCGTTGCGGCGCGAATCGCCGAGTCGGTGGCTGGTGGTCGCCTACGCCCTGGCGGCCACGGTCGATTCGTTCGGCCTCCTCTGCGCGGCCCGCCTCTGGCGACGCGACCGCGTCGGCGGCGCCTTGCTGGGCCTGGCGTCCGCCGGGCTCCTCGCCAGCACGGTCTGGGCCATCCTGATCGACGCCGCCGGCCTCCGCGGACTCTATGTCGGCAACATCCCGGTCGCGGTCTTCGTCTTCCTCGTGGCAGTTCAGATCGCCCGCGGCTACCGGCAGCGCGGGGACCAGCTGGTGGCCGAGGAGCGCCGGTTCCGCGCCATCTTCGACCAGACGTTCCAGTTCGCCGGGCTCCTGAGCCGGGAGGGCAAGCTGCTCGAGGCCAACCGCACCGCCCTCGAGTTCAGCGGCCTTCGGGCGGAGGACGTCATCGGCAAGCCGTTCTGGGAAACCCCCTGGTGGACGCACTCCCCACGCCTTCAGGAGCAGCTGCGCCGGGCGATCGTCGCCGCGGCCAACGGCGAGATCGTGCGCTTCGAAGCGACCCATCGCGCCGCCGATGGTCGGATGCACACCTTCGACTGCTCGGTCAAGCCGGTGCGCGACGAGCGGGGCGACGTCGTGCTGCTGATCCCCGAGGGGCGCGACGTCACCGAGCACATGGCCCTGCTGCACGACCTCGGGGAGCGGGTCAAGGAGCTCACCGCGCTGCATCGGACGGCGATCGCGCTGCAGGAGAACCGTCCCTTCGACCAGCCGCTGCTTCGCGAGCTGGTCGCGTTGCTGCCTCCGGCCTGGCAATACCCGGAAATCACCGAGGGACGCATCGGCTACGCGGGACTCGAAGCGAAGACCGCCGGCTGGTGTGACAGCCCGTGGCTGCAGGCGCAGAGCTTCACGACGCGCGACGGCCTGACCGGAACGCTCGAGGTCGTCTACCGGGAGGAGCGCCCGCCCGCGGCCGAAGGTCCGTTCCTGGCGGAGGAGCGTCACCTGCTCCAGTCGCTCGCCCGCATGCTCACGACACACATCGATCGCCAGCGCGCCGAGCAGGGCATGCGGATGCTCTCGGGGCGGCTGGTGACGGCACAGGAGGAGGAGCGGAAACGGATTGCCCGTGAGCTTCACGACGAGATCGGCCAGGTCCTCACCGTGGTGAAGATGAACCTGGAGCTTCTGGGCAAGGCGGATCGCTCGGCGACTCCGCAGACGGGCATCGAGGCCTGCGTGCTCAACGTGGATCGCGCGATCGAGCAGGTGAGGGAGCTGGCGCTCGACCTGCGTCCCGTCATCCTGGACCAGCTCGGTCTGCCCGCGGCGCTGCGCTGGTTCGTCGACCGGCTCCCCCCGGGACGCCTGGCGACCCACCTGGCCGTCAGGGAGGTCGAAGGGGAGACGCTCGCTCCCGAGGTCAAGACCACGGCGTTCCGGATCGCCCAGGAGGCGGTCACCAACGTCCTTCGCCACGCGCGCGCCCGCAACGTCTGGTTGAGTCTGAAGGCCCGCCCCTCGGAGCTCGAGCTGAGCGTGCGTGACGACGGCGCCGGCTTCGACCTCGGGGCCATGCGCCGCTCACCGGCCGCGAGCTTCGGCCTGTCGAGCATGGAAGAGCGCGTCCGGCTCGTCGGAGGGCGGCTCGAGATCCGCACCGCGCCCGGCGCGGGAACCGAGGTCTGGGCGCGCTTCCCCTTGGCCGCAGAGCGGGTCGCCGGAGACTTGGCGGAGGCGATCCCCGTGGTGCCGGAGGCACCGCCTAGTGATTCATGACTCGATCAGGCCGACCCGCATCGCGAAGCGCACCAGACCCGTCACGTCGTGCACGTTCAGCCGCTCCATGAGCTGGCCGCGGTGCACCTCGACGGTCTTGCTGCTCAATCCCAGCCGCTTGGCGATCTCCTTGCTCGTGTGCCCCTCGGCGACGAGCTGAAGGATCTCGCGCTGCCGCGGCGTCAAGGCGGACAGCGGGTCGTCGGATTCTCCGGTCCGGCTCACGTAGGCGTCGACCACGGTCTTCGACACCACCGGGCTCAAATACGTCTCGCCGCGCGAGACGGCGCGCACCGCCATCTCGAGCTCCGAGACGTCCGAGCCCTTCACCAGGTATCCGGCAGCCCCCGAGCGCAACGCCTGCAGGACGTACTCCGCCGACTTGTGCATCGACAGGACGACCACCCGCACCGAAGGATCGAGCTTGGCGACCCGGGCCGCCACCTCCAGCCCGTTCAGCCCCGGCATGCCGATGTCGGCGAAGACGACGTCGGGATGGAGCTCCTCGACGAGCCGGATCGCGTCGTGGCCGTCGCCAGCCTCGCCGACGACGGTCAGGCCCGTGAGGCGTTCCAGCAGGCCTCGGAGGCCCGCACGGAAGAGAGTGTGGTCGTCGGCTAGCAGGACCCGTATCGCTCTCACGCGGAACCTCCACGACCGCCTGGTTCTCGATCCATTGTGCGCTCCTTGGTGCGATCTAGAGGTTTGCGCCGGCAAAACCTAGGGGTTTCCCCAATTGGCAGCCCCGGCGGTCTCCGCGATCGTGCTGCGAGAGAGACAGCCCATGAGCACCGATCCCCCGGGAGCCGCTCCGACCCCCCTCCGTCTCCTGATCGTGGAGGACTCCCTGGAGGACGCGCAGCTCATCATCCGCGCGGTGGTCCGCGGAGGCTACGACCCGACCTGGAGGCTCGTAGACACCGCCGAGCAGATGACCGAGGCGCTCGATGAGGAGCGCTGGGACATCGTCCTCTCGGACTGGTCGCTGCCTCGGTTCTCCGGCCTCATGGCATTCGAGCTCCTGCAGGTACGCCAACCCGACGTCCCGCTGCTGCTCGTCTCGGGGACGGTCGGAGAAGAGACCGTGGCCTCGGCGATCAATGGGGGCGTGCGGGATTTCGTGCTCAAGGACCACCTCGAGCGCCTGGGGCCCGCAATCCGCCGGGCGCTCGCCCACGAGGCCGAGCGGAGACGCCGCAAGGAGGCCGAGCGAGCGCTGCGCGACAGCGAGGCGCGTTACCGCGACCTCTTCGAGAGCTACCCCCAGCCGATGTGGGTCTACGACCAGAGCACGCTGGCGTTCCTGGCGGTGAACAACGCCGCGGTCGCGCACTACGGTTACCGGAGCGACGAGTTCCTGGCGATGACCATCCTCGACCTCCGCCCCCCCGAGGACCGAGCCGCCGTCGTGACCAACATCGCGTCGACCGCGGCCGGATTCCAGCGATCCGGCGTCTTCCGGCACAGGAAGAAGGACGGCGCGGTGATCTTCGTCGACATCGCGTCGCACGAGCTCCGCTTCGGGAGGGCTTCAGGCCGGCTCGTCCTGGCCACCGATGTGACCGACCTGCTGCGCTCCAGGGAGGACCGTTCCCGGCTGGCCGCCATCGTCGACGCCACCGAGGACGCGATCATCGACAAGACGCTCGACGGCATCGTCACCGGCTGGAATGCCGCGGCCGAGCGGCTCTACGGGTACACCGCCCAGGAGGCGGTCGGGAGGCACATCGGCTTCCTGACGCCGCCGGACAGGGAAGCGGAGGTCGAGACGATCCTCGCCAGCGCGCGTGCCGGACAGCGGGTCGAGGGGCTGGAGACGACCCGCCTCCACCAGGACGGACGCGAGATCGCGATGGCTCTGACCGTGACACCCTTGCTCGACGCCGAGGGCCGGCCGGTCGGAGCGTCCACGATCGCGCGCGACCTCAGCGAGCGCAACCGCGCGCGGCGGGCCCTCCAGCAGAGCGAGCAGCGTGTCCGGCTGCTGCTCGACTCGACGGCCGAGGCGATCTTCGGCCTCGACCTGAAGGGGCGCTGTACGTTCACGAACGCCGCCTGCCTGCGGATGCTCGGCTTCTCCGACGCCCAGGAGCTGCTCGGAAGGGACTGGCACGACGCCCTTCACCATTCGAAGCCGGACGGCACCAGCATCGCGGAGGCGGATTGCCGGATCAGGGCGGCGTTCCGGACGGGCGAGAACGTCCACGTGAACGACGAGGTCCTCTGGCGGAAGGACGGCTCGTCGTTCCCGGTCGAGTACTGGTCCTACCCGATCCGCGAAGGCGGCGTCGTCATCGGCTCGGTCGTCACGTTCCTGGACATCACCGATCGCAAGCGCGCGGCCGAGGAGCTGGCCAGGAGCGAGCACTACTTCCGCTCGCTGACCGAGCACAGCCTCGACGTCACCGCGACGATTTCCTCCGACGGCACGCTCGTGTACGTCAGCCCTTCGGCGGAGCCGGTCCTCGGGTACCGGCCCGAGGAGCTCGCCGGCCGGCGCCTGCTGGAGATCATCCATCCGGACGACGCGGCGCGCGCCGAGACGACGTTCCTCCGGAGCCTCGAGACCGGGCAGCGCTTCGAGCAGGTCGAGCTCCGCGTCCGGCACGGAAACGGGTCGTGGCGCACCCTCTCCGCGACCGGGAAGCCGCTCGGGAGGGAGACCGGGCTGCGCGGGCTCATCCTCAATGCCCGCGACCTGACCGAGCGCCTGGAGCTCGAGGCGCAGCTCCGCCAGTCGCAGAAGATGGAAGCCATGGGCCGTCTCGCCTCCGGAGTGGCCCACGACTTCAACAACCTGCTGACGGTCATCTCCGGTTACGGGGAGCTCCTGCTCGAGACGCTCCCGCCGGGCTCGGTCCACCGCGATGCCGTCGAGCAGATCGCGCTCGCCGGTGACAAGGCGGCCGGCCTGACCCGACAGCTCCTCGCCTTCAGCAGGAAGCAGGTGCAGGCGCCGCAGATCCTCGACCTCAACGGCGTCGTCCGTGACATGGACAAGCTGCTCCGCCGCATGATCGGGGAGGACGTCGACCTCCTGACGTCGCTCGATCCGTCGCTGTCGCCGGTGCTGGCCGACCGGGGCCAGATCGAGCAGATCGTCATGAACCTGGCGGTCAACGCGCGCGACGCCATGCCCGAGGGCGGCCAGCTGACGCTGGAGACGGGGAACGTCGACCTGGACGACGCTTACGTGCGGCGCCACCTCCGGGCGCGCGCCGGCTCCTACGTGATGCTGGCCGTCAGCGACACCGGAGTCGGAATGGACGAGGCCACGCTCGCTCACATCTTCGAGCCTTTCTTCACCACCAAGGATGCCGGCAAGGGCACCGGACTCGGCCTGGCCACGGTCCACGGCATCGTCGAGCAGAGCGGCGGCAATCTCTGGGTCTACAGCGTCCCGGGACGAGGGACGACCTTCAAGGTCTACCTGCCGCGCACCACGCTGGAGCCTGCCGGCGGGCGACCGGCGCCCACGCACAGGTCGGCCGCCGCGGTGCGTGCCAGCGAGACGATTCTCCTGATCGACGACGACGCTGCCGTCCGCCGGCTGACGCGGGAGATCCTCACGGCCGAGGGCTATAAGGTGCTCGACGCGCCGCTGGCGGACGACGCGCTGCGGATTGCGCGAGAGTATCCGGGGGTGCTCCACCTGCTGATCGCCGACGTCGTGATGCCCGGGAGCAGCGGCCCCGACCTCGCCGAGCGCATTCAGGGACTGCGGCCGCCGATCAAGGTGCTGTTCATGTCCGGCTATTCCGACGTGGCGATCACCCGGCATCGGATCCTCTCGGAGGGAGCGAGCTTCCTCACCAAGCCGTTCACGCCGGCCGCGCTCGCGAAACGCGTCCGCGAGGTCCTGCGCGGATGAGCCGAGGGGGCGGCCGGCGGGGACGCGGCCGGGTCTTCCCCGATCAGCGTCTACAAAGTAGACTCTCCGGCGATGGCGCCCGGACCCGAACGCCAGAGACCGCCGCTCGGCGAGCTCGAGCAGCTGATCCTGCTGGCCATCCTGCGCCTGGGCTCGGACGCCTACGGGCTTTCGATCACGCGGGAGCTGGAGGCCTACGCCGGACGCCGCCTGTCGCGGGGTGCCCTGTACACGTCGCTCGATCGCCTGGAGACGAAGGGGCTGCTGCGGTGGCGCACCGATAAGGGTGGCCCGGAGCGGCAGGGAATGCCGAAGCGTGTCTACGCGGTGACGCCGCGCGGCGTGGAAGCCGTGCGCGCGTCGCACCAGGTGCTCCGGCGCATGTGGCACGGCCTGGACGGTTTCCTCAAGGAACCCGCGTCGTGAGCTGGATTCATGCCGTCCGCTGGATCCTGCGGCGGAGCCTGCCCCCCTCCGAGGCGGACGCGGTCTTCGGCGACCTGGTGGAGGAGTACGGGCGCACGCGAGGCACCTGCCGGCTGCTCCTCGACACCTGCTCCATCGCTCTCCACAGCCTGCGGCGCCCGAAGGCCGCACCGGGCCGCACGCCGGCCGGAAGGGACGCAGCCATGGACATGATGGCGATGGATCTGAAGCACGCCGTGCGGTCGCTGCTGAAGCGGCCGGCGTTCCCGATCATCGTGCTGACCACGATCGGGCTCGGGATCGGCGCGGCCACCGCGATCTTCTCGATCGTCGAGGGCATCCTCCTGAGGCCGCTCGCCTTCCCGCACGCCGAGCGCCTGGTGCACGTGTACGAGAAGGACCTGAAGTCCAAGGCCACCGGGTTCGCCTGGCCGAACTACGAGGATTACCGCGATAGGGCCAGGGCGCTGGAGTCGGTGGCTTGCCATCTCGGCAACACGTTCGACGTGGTGGGGGACAGCAACCCCCGGCGCGTGAACGGCCGCTTCGTCTGCGCGCGGTTCTTCGAGGTGCTCGGGGTGCCGGTGCAGCTAGGGCGCGGCTTCACCCCGGCGGACGACCGGCCCGGCGCCGAGCCGGTGGCGATCGTGAGCAACGCGTTCTGGCGGCAGGACCTCGGAGGCGACCCGGCGGCGATCGGACGGACGCTCCGGACCAGCGAGGCGACGCTGACCGTCGTCGGCGTGCTGCCCGCCAGCTTCCGGTTCTCGACGGCCGAGCACATCTACGCGCCGCTTGGCATCGTCCGTACCAGCAGCACCGGGATCGCCGACCGGGGCAATCACACCGCGCTGGCCGCGGTCGGGCGGCTGAAGCCCGGAGGCACGGTGCGGCAGGCGAACGACGAAGCCCAGCGCATCTTCGCCTCGCTTCGTGGCGAGTATCCGAACACGAACGCGACCAGGAGCGCCGAGGTGAAGCTCCTCTCCGACCAGCTGGTCGGCGGGATCCGCGACACGCTGGTGGCGTTGATGGGGGCCGTCGGCCTGCTCCTGCTGCTGGCCTGCGTCAACGTCTCGAACCTGCTCGTCGCCCGCGGCGCCACGCGGCAGCACGAGCTGGCGATCCGGACCGCGCTCGGCGGCACCCGCTGGCGCATCGTCCGGCAGCTGCTGGTCGAGAGCCTGCTGCTCTCGGTCGCCGGCGGCGTCCTGGGCGTGGGTGCCTCGGTCGTGCTGCTCCGGAGCCTGATCGCGCTGGCGCCCGACGGCATCCCGCGGATCGAAGGCGTGGCCATCAACCAGGCGTCGCTCCTCTTCGCGCTCGCGGCGGCGCTGGGCTGCGGCCTGGTGTTCGGCGCGTTTCCCGCCCTCCAGCTGTCCGGCGTGAGAGGCCAGGAGCTCCTGGCGCGGGCCAGCCGCACCAGCGCGGCGGTCTCGCCCCGACGAAGCCGCCGGGTGCTGATGGTCGTCGAGGTCGCGCTGGCGCTCGTCCTCCTGGTCGGATGCGGCCTGATGGCCAGGACCATGTGGCGGCTGCAGGCGGTGGATCCCGGGTTCCAGCCCGATGGCCTCCTCACCGCCCGCGTCGAGCTGTCGGGCGCCGCCTGGAGCAAGCCGGAGAAACGCCGCGCGTTCGCCGATCAGGCGCTCGCCAGGCTGGCCGGCCTTCCGGGTGTCCGTGCCGCGGCGCTCACGCTGTCGCTTCCGATCGAGGGCTCCAACTGGGGGTCGGTCCTCATCGTCCGCGACAAGCCGGTGCCGCCGCGGGCCGAGCTGCCAGCGGCCGCCTTCGTGCCGGTCAGCGCCGGGTACTTCGCCACGACAGGGATGCAGCTTCGCGAGGGGCGGGACTTCGACGCGCGGGACAGCGCCGCGGGCGAGCCGGTGGTGGTGGTCAACGAGACCTTCGCCAGGCGCCTCTGGCCGGGGGAGAGCGCCGTCGGCAAGTCCCTCAAGCAGGGGTGGCCCGAGACGCCCGAGGACGTCTCCCCCTGGCGCCGCGTGGTGGGCACGGTCAACGACGTGAAGCTGAACGGCGTCGACCGCGACACGCCGATGCAGGTGTTCCTACCCTATGCGCAGAGCCCGAGCCGATCGATGGCCTTCGTGCTGCGGACCTCGGTGGAGCCGGCTTCCGTCGCGCGGGCGCTCTCGGCAACCGTCAACGCGATCGACCAGGAGCTGCCGGTGCACGTCGTCGCCATGGAGGACCTGATGCGCGAGGCGCTCGCGCGGCAACGCCTGTCGACGGTGATCCTGGCGGTCTTCGCCGCCGTGGCGATCGCGCTTTCGGCGATCGGGCTCTACGGGGTGGTCTCGCACGGTGTCACCGAGCGCACCCGCGAGATCGGCGTGCGCATGGCGCTGGGCGCCGAGCGCAGCAGGGTGGTGCGGTTCTTCGTCCTGCACGGAGTGCGCACCGCCGGTGCCGGTACCCTCCTTGGGCTGGTGGGAGCGGGCCTCCTGTCGAAGTGGCTCGAGACGATGCTGTTCCAGGTGAAACCGACGGATCCCGTCACCTTCGCGGCCGTCGCGGCCCTGCTGCTCGCGGTCGCCGCGCTGGCCTGCTACCTCCCCGCCCGGCGGGCCGCGCGGATCGATCCGCTGGCGGCGCTCCGCGCCGATTGAGGAGCGGCGGAATCCAGGTCGGGTTGCCGAAGCCGCCGACGGACCCGTTTCTGAAGCGCATTGACCGGTGGCCGGCACGAATAGGGGTTGTCGACAGGCACGTCAATTGCTACGCAAAGCGCGGCTCATAGCCTCTCCTCGTGCGAGGGCCGAGTCGGCTGTCCGTTTGGGTCCATGGCACGGCCTCGGACCTGGACGGATCAGCGAAGTCTTTTCGAAATCAGGAGGGTAATCGTGATGAAGGGTGTACTCGTGGCTTCCGTGATCGCGGCGGTGCTGGTATCGGCGCCGGCGCCGGCGCAGACTTCCGTCCAGACCTACACCACCACGCTCAGGGGCTCGAGCGAGGCGCCCGGTCCGGGCGACCCCGACGGATTCGGCTTTGCCGTGGTGGAGATCTCGGAGAACAACGTCAGCTATAAGCTGCTCACGCACAACATCTCCCCGCCCACGCTGGCCCACATCCATCGAGGTGCCCTGGGGGCTCCCGGTCCGGTCGTCGTCGACTTCACGCCCACCTTCACGAACGGCCTGGCCAGCGGCACCGTCACCGGCGACCCGACCGTGCTCGACGAGTTGCGCGCGAACCCCACGAACTTCTACGTCAACGTGCACACCGCCTCATTCCCGGGCGGGGCGGTCCGTGGACAGCTCGGGCTGCCGCTCGGGTCGAACGTGTACTTCCTTCCGACCGTGGTCAAAAGTGCCGGCCTGAACGGCACGCAGTTCATCTCGAACCTCACGATCTTCAACCCGGGCAGCACCGCCGCCACCGTCCAGCTGGACTTCTTCCGGCGCAGCAACGGCGGCCTGACGGGCGCCACGGCGACGCAGACGATCACGGTGCCCGCCGGGCAGTCGGTCGAGCTGAACGACCTGGCGGTTCTCTTCAACCAGACGGGCACGGTCGTGGGCGCGCTGCGCATCACATCCACGCAGCCGCTCCTGATCTCGCACCGCGTCCTGAACGATCAGCGCGCGTTCGACAACGGCACCTCCTCGCTGGTCGTGCCGGCCCAGTCGATCGTCACGGCGATCTCCAGCGGCTTCCTCGGCCCGCTCTCGAGCGCGGACGACGCCGACATACTGAACGGCCACGGCTTCCGGACGAACATCGGCTGGTTCAACCCGAACCTGACCCCGGTGACGGTGACCTTCACCGCGCAGCGGGCCAACGGCAGCGTGCTCGGCACCAAGGCGATCAACGTGCCGGGCCTCTCGCAGGACCAGGTCGCGGTCACCTCGCTCTTCGACGACGTCGCGAGATCGGCCCTGGCCAGCGGCGACTACATCGTCCGCTACACCGTCCAGGGCGGCGGCCTCTTCGTCTACGCCACCATCGTGGACAACAAGACCGGGGACGGCGTCTTCATCGCGGGCACTGGCGCGCCCACCACGCCGTAAGCTGAGCGCGTGCGGCGGGGGGGGACCCCTCCCGCCGCACACCGATCCTGGCGCCCGAGACACGCGACACTGCCTCTTGATGGCAGGGCGTGACGGACCTCATCAACCGCTCGCTTTTCTCGTCGACCCGGGAGCTCTCCCGAGCCTCGTTCGTCACGATCCGAAGACAGCGCGCCACTAGCTGACCGACGGGAGCCTTGCCGAGGCCCCGGAGGTGATCAGATGTGGCGTCTCACATTCTTCCTGCTGGCTGCGCTTCCGGTCGTGGCCGCCCCGGACGAGATCCAGCCGACCGTCGGCCCGCCGCTGGAGTTCAAGGGCCCAAAGATCGTTCCGAACCTGGCGCTCGAGTTCGCGCCGCGGACCGAAGACGCCGACCGCGAGATCGCGCACGAGGGCGAGGAGTACTGGAGCGCGCGCCAGGAGTGGGAGCGGGGCCCCGAGCCCGACGCCGCCGAGCAGGACCGCCTGTGGGCCGCGATCAACGAGACCTACGGGAAGAGGCTCGCCGCCCGCCGCCAGCTCAAAGACGGACGCCTGAGGCCGGAGGCCGCCGCCCAGGTGGTCGCGGGCTGGCGCTCGCTGGGTCCGGCCAACCAGGGCGGCCGCGTCAACAAGTACGCGTTCACGCCCGACGGCAGCAAGCTCTACGTCGCCACCACGTTCAGCGGGATCTGGGTGCTCACCCGGCAGGGCGGACCCGGCAGCGACTACGGCAACCCACGGTGCCTGACCGACGACCTGCCGCTGCTGAGCTACGGCGCGCTGGCCATCGCCCCCTCCAACCCGAGCATCATCTACGCGTCCACCGGCGAGGGAACGACGTCGGTCCATCACATCCCCGCGCGCGGGATGCTGCGGTCCACCGACGGCGGCGAGACCTGGACTCTGATCCCCCACATCACCAACTACAGCTACGACCTCGACGTGAATCCCCTCGACCCGAACGACGTCCTCCTGGCGGCCGCCGAGGGCGTTTTCCGCTCGCGGGACGGGGCGCGCACGTTCACACTGAAGATGGCCTCGACCAAGCCGACCGGCCAACGGACCCCGATCAACTTCGCACGGCGTCCCGACGACAGCCGGGTGGTCTGGGCCGGACTGTGGAACGGTATCGCACGCTCCAAGGACGGCGGCGAGACCTGGAACGTCTACTTCGAGGATCTGGCCCAGCGCCTCGGGTACACCGGAGGCACCGCGGCGCGCTCGGCCGTCGCCCTCAGCCCGTCGAAGCCCGACCGGATGTACTGGCTGGTGGGCGCCAAGACCGACGGCGGCGACGACTCGCAGATCGGCATCCTCCGGTCCGATGACGGCGGCACCAACTGGAACGTGGTGCTGGGGCAGCAGTCGACCGACCCGCAGGAGCGCGTCCTGGGCAGCCAGGAGTGGTCCTGCCTGAGCATCGCGGTGGACCCCACGAACCCGGACCGCGTCATCGTGGGCGGGCTGGACACCTGGCGCACCGAGGACGGCGGCGCGCACTGGATGAAGATCTCGCAGTGGACGCTGCCGGAGCACCACCCGCAGTTCTGCCACGCCGATATCCGGGTGCTCGCGTTCGAGCCGGGCCTGGCGAGCTACTGGGTCGGCTCCGACGGCGGCCTCTTCCGCTCGGTCGACTCCGGGCGCTCCTACATCGACAAGAACGACGGCTTCGTCACGCGCCTCTTCGCCTCGCTCGCCCAGCACCCGACCGATCCCTACCGGATCTACGCCGGCACCCAGGACAACGGCACCAACCTCCTGACCGCCAACAACCCGACGGCCTGGAAGGTGATCCACGGCGGGGACGGCTTCGAGTGCGTGGTGAACGCCAGGGACCCCAATATCGTGTACGTCACCTACTACAACAGCTACGTCGAGCGGGCCGACGACGGCGGCGCCGACAAGTCCTCGTTCCGTGACGTGACCTGCCCGGAAGGCGCGAAGATCTTCGCCGAGTGCCCGATGCACCCGTTCACGACGTTTCGCTCGCGCCTGGGGGTGGACCCGGTGGATCCGGGAGTCCTCTACGTCCTGACCGACCGGCTCTACCGGACCTCCGCCGGCGCCAACCAGCCGGACGACTGGAAGCCGGTCTACCCCGGCTACTTCTGCCGCGACGGCTACAGCGAGACGCCCTGCGCGACGACCAAGCAGTACGCGAGCTGCACGGCGCTCGGCGTGAACCCGAGGAACGGCTCGCAGGTGGCGTTCGGGACCGGGCTCAACCGCGAGATTGAAGAGCGGTTCGGGAAGCTTTACTACACACTCGACGGCTTCAGGCACTCCTTCTACCTGAACACCGGCGGCCAGGTGAACACCGTCGTCTGGGACCCGACCACACCCAACGCGGTGTACCTCGGGCTCGAGACGGCGGAGAAGCTCGGCGACGCCACTGAGGAGCACTCGCTCTATCGCGTGGTGAGCCTCGACTCCCGGCCGGTGTTCGTGCCGGCGGACAAGGGCCTCTCGATCCCGATCACCTTCGCCACCGGCACCCGGTCGTTCTACCTGCCGGTCGACAGCCTGGCGGTCTCGCCCAGGGACGGGAAGCTCGTCTTCGCCGGCACCAAGTTCGGGATCTACCGGTCCACCGACGCCGGCGCCTCCTGGGCTCCCTTCGGCACCGACCTGCCGGCGGTCTGGGTCTCGGCGCTCCTCTTCACGCCCGACGGCTCGAAGATCCGCGCCGCCACCTGGGGGCGCGGCCTCTGGGAGGCGAACCCGCTGGGCGGCGCCCTGGACGGCGGCACGCCGCCGAACGCAGCGTTCTCGTTCAGCCCGTCCGCGCCGCGCCCGGGCCAGACGGTGACGTTCCAGGACCAGTCCTCGAACGGCGCGTCCTCGTGGAGCTGGAAGTTCGGCGACGGGGGGACGTCGGCGGCGCAGAACCCGACGCACGTCTACACCGACCCCGGCAACTACCTGGTGTCGCTGACCGTCTCGAACGCGGCCGGCTCGAAGAACACCGTGAAGTTCGTGACCGTGAGCTACGGGTCGACCGGTGGCGGGAACGTCTACACCTACCTCCTGCCGGTCGTGCTCAGCGCGTCGGGAGCCGGTGGAGCCGTCTTCGACACCGAGGTCACCCTGACGAACCGCGCCGGCAAGCCCATCAATCTGACATTCCGCACCGCCGGAGCGCTGGCCGGCAGCGCCACCTACACGCTGGCGCCGGGCCAGCAGGTGATCCCGGAGGTCTTCGCCTTCCTCGCCGGGCGCGGCCTCTCGCTGCCCTCGGGCAGCAAGGTCAGCTCGCTGCGCATCGAGGTCGCCGGCGCTGACAACCTCGCCCAGTTCGGCGCGCTGGCGCGGGTCACCACGCCGGCCACGCCGTCGTTGCGCACGCTCGGCATCCAGGGGCGGTTCGGGCTCTCGCTCACGGCGACGCCGCTCGGGCGCGGCGCGGTGAACCGCGCCGTGGTCTACGGGCTCCAGCAGACGGCCGATCCGCCGTCGCCGGGCACGCGCTCGAACCTCGCCTGCGTGCACGCCGGGAGCGGCTCCGGCGGCCCGATCGGGCTCGAGGTCACCTATCGCGACGGCGCCACCGGTGGCGAGCATCCCGCCAAGACGAGCGTCACCCTGGGGGCCTTCCAGTTCTGGCAGGAGAACCAGCCGCTGGCCTCGCGCGGCCTGAAGAGCGGGTTCGCGACCGTCCGCAAGGTCTCGGGCGACGACCAGTTCGTCTGCTACGCGGCGCTCAACGACAACGTCACCGGCGACGGCGCCTACCAGCCGATGGTGATCGACGACGCGCCGTCGGCGACCTCGAACGCCGTGGTGCCGGTGGTGCTCGACACCGACACCTACCGGTCGGAGGCCACGCTGGCGAACCGGACCAACCGGCCGATCTCGGGCGTCTTCGCCGTCATCCCCGCCGGCAACCCGACGCCGCAGTGGGGCTACTTCAACATCGACCCCGGGAACCAGTTCACGGTGCCGAACCTCTTCGAGGCGCTGCGCGGCGTCGGCTTCGACATCCCCCACGGCACGGTGGCCAGCCTCGTCTTCCAGCTCCTCGACGGCACCTTCGACCCGAACGGCAACGCTCCGCCGGGCGTCCCCACCTCCGAAGGCTTCCTGGGCATCCGCACGTACACGACCCGTGCCGACGGCAACCTCGGGCTCGCCTACTCCTACGCTCCGGTCGGCTCCTCCGCCGACACCCAGGCGTTCGTGTACGGCCTCCAGCAGACCGGCGTCCGCGGACAGGATGGGGGCACGCGCTCGAACCTCGCGGTCGTCCACGCGCTGGGCGGCAGGGCCGAGGACCTGACGCTGGAGGTGACGTATTTCGGTCCGGACGGCCGGGAGCTCGGCAGGGAGCCGGGCTGCGGCCCGTGCACCCTCAAGCCCGGGGAGTGGCGCCAGTTCAACACGCCTCTCCAGCGCTTCGGCGTCCCCAACGGCTGGGCGCGGGTGACGCGCCTCGCGGGCTCCGACCAGTTCCTGGCCTACGGCGTCCTCAACGACCAGGCCAACGACGACGGCTCCTACGTGCCCATGGTCGTCCCCTAGAGCGCCGCCCGTAGTAGCAGACTCGGAGGATGAGTCACAGAATCGCCACCCTGCCGCTCGCCCTCCTCCTCGTCACCACCGCCGCTCAGAGCCAGCAACCGGATCGCACGTCTTCCATGTTCCTCACCACCATCACCGCCGGCCGCCAGCCGCAGGCCGATCCCTGCGTGGAGCACGAACCGAACGAGACGCCCGAAACACCCGCGCCGTTCCCGCTCCCGGGAAGCTGCACCGGCTCGGCCTCCGCGGCCGACCCGACCGGCGGCTTCTTCGCGAACTATCCCGACGGCACGCGACATTCGATTCAGGACTTCTGGGGCTTCGAGCTGGCGCTCCCCACCGAGCTGGACGCGCTGCTCACCTTCAACGACGACACCAACCTCGACCTGGCGCTCTTCGACGAAGGGCTGAGGCGCGGCCAGCTCTCGCATCAGCCGAGCGGCACCTTCGAGCGCGTCCGCACCTCGGCGCTCGCTCCAGGGCGCTACGTGCTCGCGGTGATCGCCCTTTCCGGCTCCTCCAGCTACACGCTCTCGGTCTCGGTGCCGGCGGTGGTCGTGCCTCCGACCGCCCCGGCGAACCTGGCGGCGGTGCCGGTCTCCGACACCGCCGTGGAGCTCGTCTGGGCCGACACCTCCGACACCGAGACGCAGCTCCGGATCGAACGGAGGGACGGGGCCGGCGCCTTCGCCGAGATCGCCACCATCGGGCCGGACGCAACCACGTTCCGTGCCGAGGGCCTCAGCCCGGCCACCGCCTACACGTTCCGGGTGAGGGCGCGCAACTCGGCGGGCAACTCTCCCTACTCGAACGAGGTGACCGTCACGACCTTGGCTTCCGCCACCGCGCCCTGTGTCGCCGACGACACCACGCTCTGCCTCCGCGACGGCCGCTTCCGCGTCCGGACGCTCTGGCAGACGGAATCGGGACAGACTGGATTCGGCACGGCCGTCCCGCTCACCGACGACACGGGCACGTTCTGGTTCTTCAGCCCCACGAACGTGGAGGTCGTGGTGAAGGTCCTGAACGCCTGCTTCGCGCCGTTCGACAACCACTGGGTCTTCGCGGCCGGCTTGACCGACCTCCTGGTGGTGACGACGGTGACCGACACCCTGACCGGCGCGGTGCGGACCTACGTGAACTTCCAGAAGACGCCGTTCCAGCCGGTCCAGGACACGGAGCACTTCAAGACGTCCTGTCCGTGACGCCCCCACCTGTCCGATACGGCGGCTGGGTTCACGCCCACAGCCCCGACCTGCGTCGGAGCGCGTAGCGACCCGGCCCCAGACTAGCGTTCGGCGCCGTTCTTGTCGCTTCGAATCGCTTTCAGCGTTGCGTATCGGACTCCATTGGCGCGTCGTGCCTCAGGATCTCCTCAGGATCCCAATTCAGTAGGCGGCTGAAGCAGACGTGGACACGAGGAACGCCGCCGCCTGCTGCGTGAACGACTCGTGGAACTGGAACAGCGAGCCGTGCCCGGCGTCGGGATAGACCAGCAGGACCGCGTTGGGAAGGTTCTCAACCAGCCGGTAGGAGTTGGCGACGTTGATCATCTCGTCGTGTACGCCGTTCACCACCAGCGTCGGCTGGCGGATGCCCTTCAAGTCCGCGTAGCGCTGGCCGGTGAACTGCTCCCACTCCCGGAAAGCCGCCAGCTGCGAGCCGGCCACCGCCGGGCCCGAGGGAGGGTCGAGGTCCTCCTTCCGCTGCGCCAGCCGTTCCACAAACGCCGCACCCGCCGCCTGGCTCGACTCGGTCGGAGCGAAGAAGAGCTTGCTCAAGACCTCGTAGCCGCGAAGGTTCGGGTCGGAGAGCGGCTGGGCCAGGCTGGGCTTGTCGAGGTGCATGATGTCCTCGCCCCCGCGCGGCGCGGTGCCGACCAGGATCATCCGGTGAACGAGCGACGGGCGGTCCTGCGCCATCTGCAGCGCCACCATTCCGCCCAGGGAGTAGCCGAGGACGTCGACGGAGGGCAGGCACAGCTCGTCGAGGAAGGCCAGGGCGTGCGCCGCCATTCCGGAGATCGTGGTTGGCACCGACCCCGTGGAGCGGCCCACGCCGGCGTTGTCGAAGAGGATCACCTCGCGGCCCGATGCCAGGGGATCGGTCACCGCCGGATCCCAGTTGTCGAGCGTTCCCGTGAAGTGCTGCAGGAACAGCAGGGGCCGCCGGATCCCGCCGCCGAAGCGCCGATAGGCGTAGGTCTCGCCCTGCGCGGTCAGGTACTGCGTCGGGGCGGTGATGTTGCTGGCCGTCGTGGTGGTCGTCATGGCGCTCACCTCGGGCCGTAGCTCGTATAGACGAAGTCGCGCGACTTCACGCGCGTATGACAGGCGTGACAGGTGTTCGCGAACGACGGGCCGTTGCCGAATGCCTTCCACGTGCCGGACGACGCGTCGTAGCGGAACGTCGCGTAGCCCCAACCATCGGTGGTGGGGAATCGCTTCGAGTCCTTCAGCATGAAGGCGACCTCGCTCAGCGCGCCGGGATCGGTCACGCCATAGGGCGAGGACGCGTTCCGGTGCCTGCGCCACTCCACCTTGGCCATCGCCGCGCCGTCGGGCACGGGCTTTCCGTTGGCAGGGATGCCGTCCTTGTGAGCCTTGATCATCGCCGGGTTCCCGAGGATCGTCTTGATGCACCCCGGAGCCGGTGAGGAGCCGCACCCGTCGGCATCATCCGGCTGGCTCGGAGCGATGACCTGCCAGGCGTCGTATCCCTGGAACTCCGAGAACCCGATTCCGTTCGGCGTCTTGAGGGTGAACCGGTCCTCGTCGGCGATCGCCATGCCGGCCAGGACGAGGGATGTCGCGACCATGACCTTCCGTCCCGCGTGTAGGAGCCTCATTTCAGTGCCTTCCTTCTGAAGGAGCCAGTCCGAGGCGCCTTCGCAACGAAATGTGGGATCCGGGAGAATTCATCGCATCACGCGAAGGGGTTACACCGCGGCTACCACCGGCGGGAGCCGTGCCGGATACCTAGAACGAGGCAGAAGGAGCTGCCCCGCCGGCGTGATGCGCCGGTCCGGAAGAACGCCCATCTTCTCCTTACAGGAGGGTCGTCCAATGACACAGGCAAGTACGGTCAACGGCATCAAGAACGTCGTGCTCGTCCACGGGGGCTTCGTGGATGCGTCCGGCTGGGAGGGTCTCTACAAGATCCTCAAGAAGGACGGCTTCACGGTCTCGGTGGTGCAGAACCCCACCATCTCGCTCGCCGGCGACGTGGCCGCGACGAAGAGCGCGCTGGCCGGTCTGGACGGCCCGGCGATCCTGGTCGGCCATTCCTACGGCGGCGTCGTGATCACGGAGGCTGGCACCAGTCCGAACGTCGCCGGTCTGGTCTACATCGCGGCCTTCGCTCCCGACAAAGGCGAGTCGGTCTCGTCGCTGATCAAGGACCCGCCGCCGGGTGCTCCGGTGCCGCCGATCCTGCCGCCGCAGAACGGGTTCCTCTTCCTCGACAAGGCGAAGTTCCCCGCATCCTTCGCGGCCGACGTGGCGCCGGACGCGGCAGCCTTCATGGCAGACGCGCAGGTTCCCTGGGGGCTCGACGCCCTCAATGGCGCCGTCACGGAGCCGGCCTGGAAGACACGGCCGAGCTGGTACCTGGTCGCGACCGACGACAGGATGATCCCGCCCGACGCGCAGCGCGCCATGTCCAAGCGGGCAGGCTCCACGGTCGTCGAGGTCAAGGGCAGCCATGCCGTGTACGTGTCCCAGCCGCTCCTCGTGGCGCAGCTGATCGAGCAGGCGGCCATGAGCTTGGTCCCGGTCGCCCGTTAGAGCAGGCTTCGATTCCGCTCGCTACCGTTCGGCCCGAGGAGCGCATGCCCCTCGGGCCCCGCTCAGCGGGCAGCGGCCTGAAACGACGACTTGAACCGCCGCTTGTCGATCTCGAGCGACCTGATCCGGGACTCCAGCGTTGACGCGGGGACGCCCAACCGCTCGGCCGCCCCGAACGGACCGGAGACCCGGCCGTGGCATTGCGCCAGCAGCGCTTCGATCTCCTCCCGGTGATTCGGATCGCGAAGAGCCGGGCGCCACGCTGCGATCGCTTGCGGCCCCCGCCGCTTGCCCGACAGCCACCGCTCTTCCACGGAGAGGGTAGCGGAATCCGACACGATCATCGACCGCTCCACGACGTTCTGCAGCTCGCGCACGTTCCCCGGCCAGTCGTACGCCTGGAGGAGCTCGAGCGACTCCTTGTCGATGCTCCGGAACCGTGTCCCAGCGCGCTGCGAATAACGGCGCGCGAAGAACTCCACGAGGACGGGGATGTCCTCGCGCCGGTCGCGCAGCGCGGGCATCTCGATAGGAAAGACGTTCAGGCGATAGAAGAGATCCGCCCGGAACTCGCCCTGCGTCACGGCGTCCTCGAGGTCTCGGTTCGTGGCGGCGATCACCCGCACGTCGATCTTGATCGCGCGCGACCCGCCCACGCGCTCGAGCTCGCGCTCCTGCAGCACGCGGAGGAGCGTCACCTGCATCTCCGGCGGCAGCTCGCCCACTTCGTCCAAAAAGATCGTGCCGCCGTCCGCCTGCTCGAAGCGCCCCTGCCTGCTCTGAAGCGCGCCGGTGAACGCTCCCTTCTCGTGGCCGAACAGCTCCGACGCGACAAGCGCTTGCGGGATCGCCGCGCAGTTCACGCAGACGAGCGGGCGGGCCGCCCTCCGCGACGCCTTGTGGATTGCTCGCGCCACCAGCTCCTTGCCGGTGCCGGTCTCTCCGGTGATGAGGACCGTCGTATCGGTCTCCGCCACCAGCTCGATCTGACGCAGCACGGACTGCAGCGCTTCGCCCTCTCCCATGATCCCCCAATTCGGGTTCGCGCTCCCCCCCAGCCGCGCGGGAAAGCGACGCGAAACGGCGCGGCGCACCGCCGCGAGGAGGTCGTCCGCGTCGTACGGCTTAGTGAGGAAGTCCAGGGCTCCCGCCTTCATCGCACGCACCGAGGTGGGGATGTCCCCATGCGCCGTCACGAGCACGATCGGGACATCCATCCCGGCCCGCGCCAGCTGCTGGTGGAGGTCGAGACCCGACATGCCGGGAAGAACGAGGTCCACGATCAGGCAGGCCGGCGGCTCGAGCCTCGGCCGATGGAGGAAGGTCTCAGCAGATTCGAAAGTATCGACGTGGAAACCCTCCTGCCGCAAGAGCGCCTCGACCGACTCGCGGACCAAGGAATCATCGTCGACCACCCCAACGAGCGGCCTGGCCACGTTAGCGTTCATGCCTCACCTCCGTTGGCCTCCTCCCGGGCTGGGTTCAATTCTCCAGAGCGGCTCGGACGCTTCTCAGCAACACCTCGTCGTCGAATGGCTTGGCCAGGAAAGCCGCCGCGCCCGCTTTCAGCGCCTGCATCCGCGCCCGCTCATCGCCGTGAGCGGTGATGAAGATGATGGGGACCTGGACTTGCTCCGCGTTCAGCCTCGCCTGGAGCTCGAGCCCCGACATGCCGGGCATGCGGATGTCCGCGATGAGGCACGAAACCAGGCTGAGCAGGCCGGATGAAAGGAACTCCTCCGCGGACGCGAAGGCCCGGGCGGGCAATCCAGCCTCTCTCAGCAGGCCTTGAAGAGCGCAGCGCATCAGCTCGTCGTCATCGACGATCGCGACGAAAGCCGACTTCTGGCCAGCCATACAGAGAGTATCGTCGACCGGTTTTCGCCCCGCCATTATCCTTTGGTTTGCCGTGCCTCGCTTTCGACCGTGCCGGCCATCCTGACCAGCTCCGCGAACGAGCCCGCACGCATCTTCCTCATGACGCGACCGCGATGGACCTTGATCGTGATCTCCCTCAGTCCGAGCCCGGCGGCGACCTGCTTGTTGAGCATTCCCGAGACGACGAGCGCCATGACTTCGCGCTCGCGCGGCGTCAGCGTGGCGTAACGCTCCTTCAACATCGACAGCTCGTGACGTTGCCGCCATCCGACCTGGTCCCGCTCGAGCGCCTGGCGGATGGCATCGAGGAGGCGGTCGTCGTCGAAGGGCTTCGTGAGGAATTCGACTGCGCCGGATTTCATTGCCGTCACGGTCGTCGGAATGTCGCCGTGCGCGCTGATGAAGATGATCGGCATCGAGTCGCCGGAGCGGGCCAGCTCGCGTTGGACCTCGAGGCCACCGATGGCGGGAAGCTGGAGGTCGAGCACGAGGCAGCTCACGCCTTCTCGGGGTTCACGTCCCAGGAACTCCTGCGCCGAGGCGTAGGTCTCCGCTCGTAAGCCTGCCGACCGCAGCAGCCCTGCGATCGAGACCCGCACGTCGTCGTCGTCATCGATCACGAACACCGTGGGCGTCGGTTCCGAGAGACTCACGACTCACACCATGGGTCAACTATAGGCCCGCCGTGTGCATCTGGTACAGGGCGATGCCCCTGGGGTCGTCTTCTCGGCCACGCCCCAGCCTTGAGCATCCAGAAGACCGCTGCGCTCGCCTTTGCCCATGGTTTGACCATGATTTTGCGCTGCCCTATATTCAGCTCGGAGCAAGCGGGGCGCCAACGATCGCAGCCGCCTGAGTCATACGTCGACAGCGAAGGGGGTGCCCATGGCGGCTTCCACTGCGCTCGAATCCGTTCTCGATATCGAATCGTTCATCGGCTTCCCCGGAAATCGCCATGTCGTGAAGAACATGGTTTTCGGACCAGGGGCTTGGTGGTGTGGAAGGCCGTGAACACCTCCTCCACCGCTCCTGCCGCCAGTCCGGGGCCGGTATCCGTCCATCGTCCTTCTCATGGGTCAGCTCGACGACCTCGCGGATGGCGGCGTTGATCTCCACCGGGTCCTTCCGGGGCGGGGCCTTCGTGACCGATGTATTCCAGTCGTTCCCTGGCCGTCTCGAACACTGTGCGCGATCAGGTGCAGATGCTTGAGGGATCTCGTTTGGCGCGAGGCGGTCTGGGACTTGGCCTTTCGATCTGCCGCTCGATCGTCGAAGCCCACGACGGACGACTGTGGGCGAGCGGGAACGCGGGGCGCGGCGCCGTCCCCCAGTTCACCTTGTCTGCCTCGTTACCACTCCGAGGATCGGATGGCAGTCACGGCCGGAGGGCCTAGGGATGGACCTGTCGGGTTACGCACTCACGATCCTTCATCAGGACGCTGAGTTCGTGCTGTGGCGAGGCGTCGCTACGGCCAGCCCGACACCGCATCCGACCTCGGTCCTCGTATCGACGCCGACGTCGGAGCGTCCGGGCCCCGATCGGATCCGGATGCTGGAGCACGAGCTGGCGATGCGGGCCGAGCTCGATTCGTCGTGGGCGGTGCGTCCGCTCGCGCTCGGGCAGCATCAAGGCCGCGCCGCGCTGATTCTCGAGGACCAGCCCGGCGAGCCGCTCGAGCGACTTCTGGACCAACCGCCGGTCAGCCGCGCCCCCGGTGCGCCGCGGTCCGCCGAACCTGCGATGGAGCTGGGCCTCTTCCTGAGGATCGCCGCCGGTCTTGCGGCGGCTCTGGGCGAGGCGCACCGCCGGGGCCTCATCCACAAGGACGTCAGGCCCGCGCACGTCCTGGTCAACACCGCGAGAGGCCAGGCGTGGCTGACGGGCTTCGGGATCTGCTCGCGGCTGCCACGCGAGCGACAGGCGCCCGACCCTCCCGCGACGATTGCCGGCACGCTCGCCTACATGGCTCCCGAGCAGACGGGACGCATGAACCGCTCGATCGACGGTCGCAGCGACCTCTACGCGCTCGGTGTGACGCTCTACCGGATGCTCACGGGGTCGTTGCCGTTCACCGCCGCCGAGCCAATGGAGTGGGTGCACTGCCACATTGCCCGGCAGCCGATTGAGCCCGGGGAGCGCGTGGCGAACGTCCCGGCTCCGGTGTCGGCGATGATCATGAGGCTCCTTGCGAAGACCGCGGAAGAGCGGTATCAGACAGCGGCCGGTCTGGAGCGCGATCTCCGTCGCTGCCTCGCGCAGTGGGAGGCCGAACGACGGATCGGCGACTTTCCGCTCGGCGAGCACGACATCCCCGACCGATTGGTGATCCCGGAGAGGCTGTACGGCCGGGCGCGCGACGTCGAGACGTTGCTCGCCGCGTTCGACCGCGTCGTCCAGGGCGGCGGGCCGGAACTCGTCCTCGTCTCGGGCTATTCCGGCATCGGAAAGTCGTCCGTCGTGAACGAGCTGCACAAGGTGCTCCTTCCTCCGCGCGCCCTGTTTGCCGCCGGCAAGTTCGAGCAGTGCAAGAGCGGTATTCCCTATTCAACCTTGGCGCAGGCCTTTCAGAGCTTGGTCCGTCCGCTCATGGCCAAGAGCGACATCGAGCTGGCCGATTGGCGTGAAGCGATCCGTGAAGCGTTGGGCCTGAATGGTCAGCTGATGGTGGACCTGGTTCCGGAGCTGAGGCTCATCATCGGCGAACAGGCGCCGGTCCCCGAGCTGCCGCCCCAGGACGCGCAACGACGTTTTCAGCTGGTCTTGCGCCGCTTCTTCGCGGTGTTCGCGCGAGCCGACCATCCGCTGGTCCTCTTCCTCGATGATCTGCAGTGGCTCGACGCCACCACGCTCGACCTGCTCGAGGACCTGTTGACGCATCCGGACGTAGGCCACGTGCTACTGATCGGCGCGTACAGGAGCAACGAGGTCACGGCTGGCCACCCGCTCTTGGGTACCCTCGATCGCATCCGAAGCGCCGGAGCAGCGGTACACGAGATCGTTCTTGCAACGCTCACCCACGACCACGTCGGACACCTGGTTGCGGATTCCCTCTACTCTGACCAGGACTCCGCGACGCCCCTGGCGGAACTGGTGCACCAGAAGACCGCGGGCAACCCCTTCTTTGTCATTCAGTTTCTCTCCACGCTGGTGGAGGAAGGAATGATCACGTTCGATCACGGCGCGGCGCGCTGGTCGTGGGACCTGGCTCGCATTCGTGCCAAGGGGTACACGGACAACGTGGTCGACCTGATGGTGGACAAACTCGCGCGCCTGCCCCTCCGGACGCAAACGGTCCTGCAGCGGCTCGCCTGCCTGGGCATCAGCGCAGACTTCGACCGCCTGATCATGGTCAACGACTGTCCGGACGAAGAGCTACGGCGCGACCTACAGAATGCACTACGAACCGATTTGCTACTCCATGCAGACGGGTCCTATCGATTCCCGCATGACCGCGTTCAGGAAGCCGCCTATTCCCTGATACCGGAACCCGAGCGCGCGGCAGCGCATCTTCGAATCGGGAGGCTGCTGCTGGCGCACACTCCTGCGGAAGAGCGCGAGGAGGCGGTTTTCGAGATCGTGAGCCAGCTCAACCGCGGTGCGGGGCTGATGGAGCGCCGCGACGAGAAGGAGCAGCTCGCGCAACTGAACCTGACTGCGGGCAAGCGCGCCAAGGCGTCTACGGCCTACGTGTCAGCGCTGAACTATCTCGTCATTGGCACGGCGCTGTTGTCCGACGACGGGTGGGAGAGACGGCCGGATCTCATGTTCGGGCTGGAGTTGCACCGGGCTGAGTGCGAGTTCCTTGCGGGCGAACTGGCATCCGCAGAGACCCGCCTGACGATGCTTTCCTCGCGTGCGGTGACTCCTGTCGATAGGGCGAACGTCGCGTGCTTGCAGAGTGACGTGTACACGACCCTCGATCGGAGCGATCGCGCGGTCGAGGTGTGTCTCGACTACCTGCGTCATCTGGGCATCGAGTGGTCGCCTCACCCGACACAAGAGGAAGTCCGACGCGAATACGAGCGCACCTGGGCGCTACTTGGACGACGCGAGATCGAGGAATTGATCGACCTCCCCTTGATGAGCGATCCGGAGGCCGAGGCCACGATGGAGGTGCTGACCAGGGCCTTCGCACCCGCAACGTTCACCGACGCCAATCTGCAGTCTCTCGTCCTCTGGCGGATGGTCAATCTCAGCCTGGAGTTCGGCAATGCCGAAGCATCCTGTCAGGCCTACGCGCTCGTGTTTGCGAGTGCCGGACCGCACTTTGGCAACTACGAGGCCGGCCGCCGGTTTGGCCGGCTCGGCTACGGCCTCCTCGATCGGCGCGGGTTCAAGCGATTCCAGGCGCGGACCTATATGGCGTATGCCGTTGGAGTCGTGTCCGAGATCGGGCCTTTGCGAGCGGCCAGCGACTTGTTTCGTCACGCGTTTGAAGCCGCGAATACGGCCGGTGATCTCACGTTCGCGGTGTTCTCGTGTATCGATCTGGTTGCCATCCTCCGCTTGGCCGGTGAGCCCCTCGTCGACGCGCAGCGAGAAGCCGAGCGAGGCCTGAGGTTTGCCAAAGGGGCCCGCTTCGGTCTCGGGATCGACATCATTGCCTCGCAGCTTGCGCTCATTCGCACGCTCCGAGGGCTCACCGCAACTTTCGGCTGCTTCAACGGCGAGCAGTTCGATGAGCTCGAGATGGAACGCCGTTTGGCCAGTGATCCGCGTTTGGTGTTCCCCGAATGCTGGTACTGGACGCTGAAGCTACAGGCGCGCTTCTTCGCCGGCGACTACGCGTCGGCCGTCGACGCATCCCGCAACGTGCAACGCCTGCTCGCGATACCGGACCTTGAAACCGCGGAAGCTCATTTCTATGGCGCGCTCAGTCATGCGGCGGCCTGTGATAGCGCGTCCCCGGTTGAATACGGCCAGCATATCGAGGAGCTGGCCGAGCACCACCGGCAGCTCCAGGCATATGCGGATCGCCGTCTTGCGACGGTCCAGAGCCGCGTGGAGCTGGTGCACGCTGAGATCGCCCGCGTCGAAGGCCGAGAGCTGGATGCCGAGCGCCTCTTCGAGGCTGCCATCCAATCTGCACGCGAGAACGAGTTCGTTCAGAACGAGGCGCTGGCCAACGAGCTGGCAGCGCGCTTCTACGCGGCACGCGGCTTTCACACGATTGCTGAGGCGTACCTGCGACACGCGCGTTACGGCTATCTCCGTTGGGGCGCAGATGGGAAGGTCCGGCAGCTCGATGAGGTCTATCCGCGCCTGACGATGGGAGAAGCTCCCGCTGTTTCGACCGGCACGATCGCGGCGCCGCTCGAGCAGGTCGACCTGGCGACCGTGATCAAGGTGTCGCAGGCCGTTTCGGCTGAAGTGGTCCTCGAGAAGCTGCTCGACACGATGATGCGCGCCGCCATCACGCAAGCCGGCGCAGAACGCGCGCTGCTGATCCTTTCGGGAGGGGCCGACCACCGGATCGCCGCCGAAGCCACATTCAGCGACGAGGCGGTCATCGTTCGTGTGAGCGACGAGCCGGTAAGCGGATCGATGCTGCCAGAAACCGTCTTTCGTTACGTGCTGCACACAGGGGAGAGTGTCGTCCTGGACGATGCGGCCATCGTGAACCCCTTCTCAGGCGACTCGTACATCGCACAACGGCATGCGCGATCGGTACTCTGCGTCCCGCTGACGAACCAGGCCAAGCTGATCGGAGCTCTCTATTTCGAGAACAACCTCGCGCCGCGCGTGTTCGGGCCAGCACGAATCGCCGTTCTGAAGCTGCTGGCCTCTCAAGCGGCAGTCTCGCTCGACAATGCCCGGCTGTATCGCGACCTCGACGAACGCGAGCGCGAGGCGCGGCTGATCGTCAACACCATCCCGGGCCTGGTCGCGAGCCTGACGCCGTCCGGCGAAGTCGACGTCGTCAATGACCAACTTGTCGAGTACTGCGGCCAGCCGCTCGAGGCCATGCGGCAATGGGGCACGAACGGAACGGTCCACCCGGAGGATGTGCCACACGTCGTGGGGATCTTCGCGCCCGCGATCGCGTCCGGCCAGCCCTACGAACTCGAGGCGCGCATCCGGCGTTTCGATGGCGTCTACCGTTGGTTCCAGATTCGCGGCCTTCCGCTTCGCGACACGCGCGGCCAGGTCGCCCGCTGGTACAGCCTTCTCTCTGACATCGACGACCGAAAGCGGGCAGAGGTGGAGCTCAGGCGGGCCTACGACAGCTTCGTCGACGCGCAGCGGCTTAGCAAGACAGGCAGCTTCATCGCGGACATCGTCGGCGACGACAACGTTTTTTCCGAGGAGGCCTTCCGCATTTTTGAGTTGGATCCGGCGACCAAGGTCACCGTGCAGGGCGTCCGGGAGGTCATCCATCCCGACGACCTCGCCGGGTGGGACGCCATGATCGCGCGGGCGATGACCGGAGTGGACGTCGCTTTTGCGTACCGTATCGTCACCGCACGAGGCGCCGTGAAGCACGTGCGCGGCGTCGCGCATGTCCGGGAGCAGATCGCCGGCCGGCCCCTGTTCGTCGGCGCCGTGCAGGACGTGACTGAGAGCATCGTGGCCGAGGAGGCCCTGAACAGAGCCCGGTCCGAGCTGGCTCATGTGACGCGGCTGACGACCATGGGAGAGCTGACGGCCTCGATCGCACACGAGGTGAAGCAGCCAATCGCGGCGGCGGTGACGTCGGCCCAGACCGCGCTTCGGTGGCTCGAAGCCCAGCCTCCGGAGCTGGGCGAGGTGCGGGAGGCGCTTTCCCGCATCGTCCGTGCCGGCAAGCAGGCCGGGGACGTGGTGGGCCGGATCCGCGCGCTGGTCACGAAGACCCCGCCGCGGAACGACTCGGTGGGGATCAACGCCGCGATCCGCGAAATCGTCGAGCTGACCCGTGACGAGGCGGTGAAGAACGGCGTCTCGGTGCGGACGGACCTCGCCGAGGGTGTGCCGCTGATCCAGGGAGACCGCGTTCAGCTCCAGCAGGTGATCCTCAACCTGATCATGAACGGAATAGAGGCGATGGCTGCCGTCGGCGAGGCTTCGCGAGAATTGCTGATCACCTCCAAGAAGGACGATAGGGAGGGCGTGTTCGTCGCGGTGGCGGATACCGGCCCGGGACTGGCCGCAGGAGCGATGGAGCAGGTCTTCGCGGCCTTCCACACCACCAAGCCGGGCGGCCTGGGGCTGGGGCTCTCGATCTGCCGCTCGATCATCGAGGCACACGACGGACAACTGTGGGCGGGCGGGAACGAGGGGCGCGGCGCCGTCTTCCAGTTCACGCTGCCTGCGCCGGCACAGTAGCCAAGAGCGCGGCTCCGCGAGCTTGGCGCGCGAATCGGTTGCGCCGCGAGGCCTGCGCTCCTCGTCACGCCATCTGCTCGAGCGTCTTCCCCTTCGTCTCACGCACCGCCTTCCAGACGAAGGGTACCGAGATGGCGGCGGCCAGGGCATAGAGCGCGTACGCGCCGGACAGACCGGCCACGCCCATCAGCGGCAGGAACGTCACCGTCACGGCGAAGTTGGCCGCCCAGTTCGTGGCCCCCGAGACGGCCAGGGCCGCGCCGCGCATCTGATTCGGGAACATCTCGCCGAGGAGCACCCACATGACCGGCCCCCACGACATCGCGAACGCCACGATGTACAGGTTGGCCGCGACGAGACCCGCTATCGCTGCACCGTGAGAGAGGAGCGGCTTGCCGTCGGGTCCCGTCCCGGCGGTGGCGAAGACGGCGGCCATGGCTCCCAGTGTCACCGTCATGCCGATCGAGCCCGCGAGCAGGAGCGGTTTGCGCCCGGCGCGGTCGATGAGAGCGATCGCGGGGATCGTGGCCAGGATGTTGACGAGGCCCGTGAGGAGGTTGATGCGGAGCGCCCACTGCTCTGTCGCCCCCGCCGCCCTCCAGAGCACCTCGCCGTAGTAGAAGATGATGTTGATCCCGACGAGCTGCTGAAAGACCGCCAGCCCCACTCCGACCCACACGACTGGAGCGAGGCGCCGCGTGCCGGGAAGGAGCACGTCCGACAGGCGCGGCCGGTGCTCGCCGCGAAGGCCGTCCTCGACCTGCGCGACGAGCGCGTCGGCGTCGCCGCCGATGCGGGCGAAGACGCGGCGCGCGTCGTCGTGGCGACCGCGCGTCACGAGGTAGCGCGGAGATTCCGGGATGAAGAGAACGCCGGCAAGGAACGCGGCGGCGGGAACGGCCTCCATCCAGAACATCCAGCGCCAGGCGGGCGCGCCCAGCCAGAGGGTGGAGCTCGCGCCCCCGGCGATCCTGGCGAGAATGTCGTTGCTCAGGAAGGCGCTGAAGAGGCCCAGCACGATGGCCATCTGCTGCAGCGAAGCGAGGCGGCCACGTATGGCCGGGGGGGCGATCTCCGCGATGTACATCGGCGCCAGCACACTGGCGGCGCCGATGGCGATGCCACCCAGGAGCCGCGAGCCGATGAAGAATCCGGCCGAGCCGGCGCCGCCGGTGGCGAACGCGCTGACCAGGAAGATGACGGCGTTCAGCAGCATCGTCGGGCGCCGGCCGTAGCTGTCGGCGACTCTCCCGGCCAGGAAAGCTCCGACCGCGCACCCGACCAGCACCGAGGCCACGGCGAAGCCCGTCGTCGCGGCGCGGGTCCCGAACGCTTGGGCCAGGGCCTCGACGGTGCCGTTGATCACGGCGCTGTCGAAGCCGAAGAGAAACCCGCCGAGGGCGGCGACACCGCTGAGCGCGATGACATAGGAGTATCCGGGACCGCGGTCTCCCGCGAGCGCCTTCGAGCCGTCCGGCGGTGCGACGCGACTGGTGACTCCGCTCATGACGAAATCCTTTCTGCCTTCGGCTTCGCGCTCGCTTCACGGAGACGCTCGAGTCCGTAGGCCGCGGCACCCGCCAGCGCCGCCCGGGTGGTGATCAAGTGAATGGGCATGCTCGCCATCAGGTCTCGGAACCGCCCCTTCCGTTTGAAGGCCTCCATGAACAGCGGCTCTCGGAGGGCACCGAGGAGACGCACCGCGATGCCGCCGGCCATGTAGATCCCGCCGGTCGCGAGCACCTTCACCGCGAGATTGCCGGCTTCGCTCCCGAGGATCGAGATGAGCGTCTCGACCGTGGCGCGGCACAGCTCGCTCGGGCGACCGGGATCGTCGGCGGCGTCGAGGATCGCCCGCGTTCGATCCTTGGCCGCCGCGATCTCGGCCGCGACCTCTGGGCTCTCGGGGATCCGCTCCTTCTCGCGAAGGTAGTCGTAGATGTTGGGAACACCGATCCCGGAGCAGACACGCTCGAACGAGACGTGGCCGAAGCGCCCCAGCAGGTGATCGAGTAGCCCGATCTGCCGCGCGTTCGTGGGCGCGAAGTCGGAGTGGCCACCCTCGGAGCCGTGCGCCCTGTATTGCTCTCCATCCCAGACGAGGAACGATTCGCCGAGACCGGTTCCCGGGGCGATGATCGCGATCGGCCCCCGCTCGACGGCCCTGCCTTCGTTCAGGGTGACGACGTCGTCGGGGCGAAGAATGGGAACGGCCCTCGCGACAGCCTCCAGGTCGTTCATGAGGTACACGGACTCGAGGGCCAGGTCCCGAGCCAGCGTGCCTTCGTCCATCGCCCAGGGGAGGTTGGTGGTCTTCACCCTCCCGTCGATCACCGGGCCCGCGACGTCGAAGGAGCCGACCTCGACCGGCAGCTTCACCTCCGCCAGGAACTGCTGGACGACCGCCTGCAGACTCGGGTAATCGGCGCTCCTCACCTCGGTCTGCGCCAACGGGGCGTGCGGACCCGCTTCGCTCGAGTAGATCGCCAGGTCCGTCTTCGTTCCTCCGATGTCTCCCGCGATCAGCATGGTCCTCTCCCTCACCACCAGGTCTCGGCCTGGATCCCGTAGGTGAAGCCGTCCGTCTTGCTGGCGTAAGGCACTCCTCCGACGTAGCCGCGGAGCCCGTCGGACCAGTGCGCGTAGGTCGCGAAAACGCGGAGAACAGGTCGGCTGAAGAACTTGCGGCCCGCGCCGAGCTGCGGAGCGACGGTGAGCTTCTGAAGCCAGCCCTCGTACTGCCCCGTGCCGCTCTTGGTGTGGTCGAACCCCGCCTCCACGGCCAGCGACAGGTACTTCGTGAAGAAGAGCTCGGGCCGTGCGCCCACGGAGATCCACTCGTCCCAGCCGTGCCGGGGATCGCCGTCACGCTTCCGCTGGTAGACGAAGATCGGCATGACCGCGAACCGGTCGTTCGGCTGAATGAGCAGGTGCTCGGTGATGAGGAGCCGTTCCGCGCTGTCGAGACGAGGCGTGGGGTCGTCGATCGACGTCGAGAAGTTGCTCGCGGCGCCTTTGCCGTATTGGATTCCGAAGGCGTGATAGCCCCCCAGCCATCCGAGGCGCTGATGTCGCACGCCGATCGCGTATCCGGTGCTGGTGGGAATCGTCTCCCCCGTCCCGGTGGTGCCACCCTTGGCGGTGGCCACGTCCACCCAGAAGGCCAGTGTTCCGCCGGGCGCCTTCACGTCGTAGAGACGGAGGTCGAAGTTGCTCTTGGCGTAGGTGCCGTTCTCCGTCGCGATGTCGGGACGAGCGCCGGCGAGGAATCCGAGGGACACCTTGCCGATCCTGACGTCGAGGTCCTCGAAGCCGCCGCCGTAGCCGCTCATGTCGAGCGGGTAGAAGTCGTTGATCTCGATGTGCTGACGGCGGTAGTACCGCTCTCCCGCCCAGAGCTTCAGGTCCGGCTGGCTCGCGAAGATGTTGCCGGCGCGAACGAAAGCCTCCCGCAGGCGAAAGTAGTCGTTGTAGGCGGGATTGGAGAAGCTCGCGTAGCTCGCGGAGTTCGTGGTGTTCGCCTCGACCATGAGCTCCGTCTTGAACCAAGCCTTGTCGCTGTTTCGCTCCGGATTCAGCCAGTTGTTGACGAGGATCGCCTCGCCGTAGGTCTCGGTCTCGTTGCCCAGCCGGAACTTCGCGCCCGCGCCGGGTGCCTGGAAAGCCACCTGTTGGCTTCCGGCGCCGTTCAAGCCGTAGCCGGAACGAAAATACCCGTGGAACTCGAAGCTCTTGACCTCCGCTTCGAGCCCCTCGATCTTCGTCTCCGCCTCCCGCAAGAGGTCGTAGGTCGGCGCCGAGGCGAGCTCGCCCTGGAACTGCACCCCCACGTTGACGACGACGAGGTCCAGGACCGTCTTGTCCTTGGCCTCCTTGGCCTCCTTGGCCTCCTTGGCCTTCTCGATCTGCTGCTCGAGCTCCGCCATCCGCCGCTGGAGCTCCTGCGCGGTCTCTTCGTATTGCTTCTTGAGCTGCTCGAGCTGACGCTGGAGGTCCTCCTGCGACTGCGCCCTCGCGGGCAGAGCGCAGCAAGAAATCAGCGCCGCGATCCAGAATCGCGCGGTTCTCACGACCGCCTCACCAGCTCGCGAGCGGTCGCCACGATCCGCTCGGGCTCGAACCCGAACTTCTCCTGGAGGGCCTTGAGCGGCGCGGAGGCCCCGAAGGTCCTCATGCCGATGATCCGACCGGTACTGCCGACGTACCGCTCCCAGCCGAACGTCGAGGCCTGCTCGACCGCGATCCGCGCCGTCACCGCGGGTGGCAGCACGCCGTCGCGGTAGTCCTGCGGCTGGGCGTCGAAGATCTCCCAAGAGGGCATCGAGACGACGCGTGCGCGGATGCCCTCGCCGATGAGCTTGCCGTGAGCCTCCACGGCGAGGCTCAGCTCGCTGCCGGAGGCGATCAGGATCAGCTCGGGGTTGCCGTTGGGCGGGTCCGCGAGCACGTAGGCGCCGCGCGCCACGCCGGACGCCGGCGCGTACTTGCCGCGGTCGAGCGTCGGCAGGGCCTGCCGCGAGAGCGCGAGCACCGCCGGCTGGTGGCGGAGCCGCATCACGTACCGATACGCCTCCACGACCTCGTTGGCGTCGCCCGGCCGCAGCGTGATGAGACCGGGCATCGCGCGCAGCGAGGCCAGGTGCTCCACCGGCTGGTGCGTGGGACCGTCCTCGCCGTCGCCCATGGCGTCGTGCGTGAACACGAAGAACGTGGGCAGCTCCATCAACGCGGAGAGGCGGATGGCCGGGCGCGCGTAGTCGCTGAAGATGAAGAACGTCGCGCCGTACGCGCGCAGCTTCGACAGCGAGAGGCCGTTGACGGCCGCCGCCATCGCGTGCTCGCGGATCCCGAAGTGGAGGTTCCTGCCGCCTGGGCTCGCGGCCTGGAAGTCGCCTGCGCCCTCGAAGGTGAGGACGGTCTTGTTCGACGGGCCAAGGTCCGCTGACCCGCCGAGAAGCCAGGGGATCTTCTGCGCGAGGGCGTTCAGGACCTTGCCCGAGGCCTCGCGGCCCGCGATGCCCTTCCCGTCCGCCGGGAACACCGGGAGGTTCACGTCCCACCCGTCCGGCAGCGCTCGCCGCTGCATGAGGTCGATCTCCCTCGCCAGCTCCGGGTGTGCGTCCCGGTAGGCCGTGAACAGCTGCGTCCATCGGCTCCGGGCGGTTGCCCCGCGAGCCCCGACGCCGGCCGTGAAGTGCTCGCGCACGCCGTCCGGCACCAGGAACTGCGCGTCCTCCGGCCAGCCGTAGCTGCGCTTGGTGAGGCGAATCTCGTCGGCCCCCAGCGGCTCGCCGTGCGCGGCGGCCGTGTCCTGCTTGCTGGGGGAGCCGTAGCCGATGTGGCTGTCCAGGATGATCAGCGTGGGACGTCCCTTCGTCGCCCGGAAGGCGGAGAGCGCGTGCTCGATCCGTTCCCGGTCGTTCGCGTCCCCGACGCGCAAGACGTTCCACCCGTAAGCCAGGAACCGGCCGGCGACGTCCTCCGTGAACGCCAGGCTGGTGCTCCCCTCGATCGTGATGTGGTTGTTGTCGTAGATCCAGCAGAGGTCATCGAGCCCGAGGTGCCCGGCCAGCGACGCGGCTTCGCCCCCGATTCCTTCCATCAGACAGCCGTCGCCCACCACGACGTAGATGTCGTAGTCGAAGAGCGGAAAGCCCGGCGCGTTGTAGCGCTCGGCGAGCCACCGGCGCGCGATCGCCATGCCCACGCTCGTCGCGGCGCCCTGGCCGAGCGGCCCCGTGGTCGTCTCCACGCCGGAGACCCAGTGGTATTCCGGGTGCCCCGGGGCCTTGCTGCCGACCTGGCGGAAGCGGCGGATGTCCTCGAGCGTCACCGAAGGCTCTCCCAGCCGCTCGTACTCAGCGTTCACGGCCCGCGTGCCGGTCAGGTGCAGCACCGACCAGAGCAGCATCGAGGCGTGCCCGTTCGAGAGGACGAACCGGTCGCGGTTCGGCCAGATCGGGTCCGCCGGGTCGAAGCGCATCACGCGGTTCCAGAGCGTGTAGACGAGTGGCGCGAGCGCCATCGGCGTGCCCGGATGGCCGGACTTGGCCTTCTCGACGGCGTCGATCGAGAGCGTGCGGATGGTGTCCACCGCGAGCTGGTCGAGGTCCGCCGCGGTCGGGGTGAGCGTCGGCTCTGCAGCCGGAAGGGTCGTGCTCATGAATGCCTCGTCTGTTCCAGCTCCAGCGATGCCACCTTGCCGAGGCGGCGCAGATGCCGGGGCTCGTGGCTGAACTCGGCGCCCAGGAAGGCGCTCACGAGGTCCCAGGCGACGCTCGCGCCGACCGTGCGGCCGCCCACGCAGAGGAGGTTCATGTGATCGTCCTCGACGCCCTGGCGCGCGGAGAAGTGGTCGAGGATCAGAGCCGCCTTGGCGCCGGGGACCTTGTTCGCGCAGATCGACGCGCCCACGCCGCTGCCGCACACGGCCACGCCTCGGTGGACCGTCCCCGCGGCCACGGCGCGCGCGAGCGGTATCACGAAGTCCGGATAGTCGTCGTCCGGCTCGAGCCTCGCCGCGCCGAAATCGACGACGTCGTGGCCGGCCGCGCGAAGCCGCGCCGCGAGGTCCTCCTTGAGCGCGAATCCACCGTGATCGGTGGCGATTCCCACACGCATGTTCATCCCTCCAGGCGCGACCGCGCCGCGGCCGCTCGGTCGGCCAGTACCAGGGCATGCCCTCTCTCGATCCGTCCCGCAGGGATGGTCCGGTCGCCGGCGAGCAGACGCGCCAGCGGATCCGCCTTCTCCGCTCCGGTGACGAGCCAGACGACCCGTCGCGATCGATTGAGCACTGGGTATGTCAGGGTCATCCGGCGCCGTCTCTGATAGGGGTTCGTTAGGGCGACCGGGGTGTCGGTGACGCAGAGGACCGGATCGCCCGGCACGAGAGAAGCGGTGTGGCCGTCCGCTCCGAGGCCCAGGACGGCGAGATCGAGGACGGGAGGCGAGCCCGCGACGAGCCGCAACAGCTCCGCGTACTGCTCGCTCGCGACGGCGAGGTCCGGTGATTCCACGAGCATGGCGTGGACCTGGTCCGCAGGGATGGGACAGCGGGCGAGCAGGCTCTCGCGGAGGTGGGTGAGGTTCCGGTCGGGATCTCCGTCGGGCGCGACCCGCTCGTCGACTTGGAAGACGTGCACACCGGCCCAGGGGACGTCCTCGGCGGCGAGGGCCCGAAGCATCGTCCACGGGGTGCGGCCGCCGCTCAGCGCGACGACGAAGCGGCCGCGGGCGGCCACCGCCGCGCGCGCCTCCGCCGCGGTGAGCGCAGCGGCCGCTTGCGCGACGGCTTCGGCATCTGCCAGGACTCGGATCGCGACAGCCTCGGCATCGGACAGGGCTCGGGCGCTCATGACGCCTTCACTTCCTTCACTTCGGGGTCATGCCACCCTCCGGGTGGCGAGACCCTCGAGTCGGCTTCCTTCGGTCCCCAGGTGCCCGGCTCGTATTCGTGGACGGGCGTACTGCCCTTCAGCGCCGGGTCGACGATCCGCCACGCCTCCTCGACGTAGTCCTCTCGGGCGAACAGCGTCGCGTCGCCCTGCATGGCGTCCCCGAGCACGCGCTCGTAGGCGTCCATGTCGCCGGCGTGCGGCAGCCGCGTGCCCAGCATCTCCCCGGTAAGGGTGCCCGTCTCCCCTTCGGCCAGCACGTTCGCGCCGATGGCGAACGTGACGTTGGGGCTGATCCGGAAGCGGACGTAGTTCGACGCGAGCTCGAGGCCCTCGAACATCGTCGGCGGCCGGCGTAGTCGGGCGACCACCTCCGTGGCGGTGACCGGCAGGCACTTGCCGGCGCGGATGTAGAAGGGCACCCCGCGCCAGCGCCAGGAGTCGACCTGGAGACGCAGCGCCGCGAACGTCTCGACCTCGGAGCCTGGGGCCACGCCTGCTTCCGACCGATACCCGCGGAACTGCCCGCGCACGACGTCGTCCACGCCGAGGGAAGGGATCGCCTTCAGGACCTTCACCTTCTCGTCCCGGATCGACTCGCTGTCGGCTCGGACCGGCGGCTCCATGGCGAGGTTGCAGAGGACCTGGAAGAGGTGGTTCTGCACCACGTCGCGTATCGCGCCGGTGGCGTCGTAGAAGCCGCCCCGTCCCTGGACGCCGAAGTTCTCGGCCATGGTGATCTGCACGCTCTCGACGTGCGCGCGGTTCCAGAAGGGCTCCAGGAAGGCGTTGGCGAAGCGGAAGAAGAGCATGTGGTGGACCGGCCGCTTCCCGAGGTAGTGGTCGATGCGGAAGATCGACGACTCGTCGAACGCTTCGAGGAGGACCCGGTTGAGATCGCGAGCCGACGCGGCATCGTGGCCGAACGGCTTCTCGACGATGACGCGTGCGCCGTCCATGCCTCCCGACTTGCGGAGCTGCTCGACGACCAGCTCGAACATGGAGGGCGGGATCGCCAGGTAGTGGGCGGGTCTCCGGGCGGAGCCGAGCTCCCGGCGGATGGCCTCGAATGTCGTGCTGTCGCGGTAGTCGCCGTCCACGTATCGAAGCCGCTCGCTGAGCGTCTCGAACGCCCCGGGATCGAGCCCCCCGTGCCGCTCGAGGCTGTCCTTGGCGCGCGCCACGAGCTGCTCGAGGCCCCAGCCCGCCTTGGCCACGCCGATGACCGGCATGTCCAGGTGGCCGCGCCGGGCCATCGCCTGGAGCGCCGGAAAGATCTTCTTGTAGGCGAGATCGCCGGTCGCGCCGTAGAAGACGAATGCATCGGAACGGAGCCCGTCGGTCGACATGGCTAGACGAGTTCGCTCGAGTGCTTCTCGACGTGCCCGCCGAACTCGAAGCGCATCGCGGAGAGCAGCTTGTCGGCGAAGTCCGCCTCGCCGCGCGAGCTGAAGCGCTCGAAGAGCGCTGAGGTGAGCACCGGGACGGGCACCGCCTCGTCGATCGCCGCCTTGATCGTCCAGCGCCCCTCGCCGGAGTCGGACACCCGCCCGGCGAAGCGCTCGAGCCCGGGGTCCTTCACCAGCGCCGACGCCGAGAGGTCGAGCAGCCACGAGGCGATCACGCTGCCGCGCCGCCACACCTCGGCGACCTCCGGAAGGTCGAAGTCGTACTGGTAGTGGCGCGGGTTTGTCAGCGGCGTGGTCTCGGCGTCCACCGTCTGACCCTGCCGCCCGACGTTCGCGGAGCGCAGGATGCCCAGACCCTCCGCGTAGGCGGCCATGATCCCGTACTCGATCCCGTTGTGCACCATCTTGACGAAATGGCCGGCGCCGTTCGGGCCGCAGTGGAAGTAGCCCTGCTCCGACGTGCCGCCCTTCCCATTGCGCCCCGGGGTGGGCGGGATGTCGCCGGCGCCCGGGGCCAGCCGCGCGAAGATCGGGTCCAGGTGCAGGACGACCTTCGCCTCACCGCCGATCATCAGGCAGTAGCCGCGCTCTCGTCCCCACACGCCGCCGCTGGTTCCCACGTCCACGTAATGGATGTCCTTCGCGGCCAGCTCCTCGGCGCGGCGGATGTCGTCGACGTAGTACGAGTTGCCGCCGTCGATGAGGATGTCCCCCGGCGAGAGCCGCGGGACGAGCTCGGCGATGGTCGCGTCCACCACGGCCGCCGGAACCATCAGCCAGATCGCGCGCGGCGCCTCGAGCTTCTGCACCAGCTCCGCGGCCGACGAGGCGCCTGCGGCACGCGCCCGTGTGAGCTCCTCGACAGCTCTCTTTGACTTGTCGTAGGCGACGATGTCGTGGCCGCCGGCGAGCAGGCGAAGGGCCATGTTCGCGCCCATGCGACCGAGTCCGATGATTCCGAGCTGCATGCTCAACTCCTTTGAAGCGCCGATTCGTGCGCGTGCCCCGCCGCGGCCTCGGGCAGCGGCGCGTTCACTGCCGCGCGAAGGTGACTCATGGCCACGGCCACGCCGCGGTGATCGCCGAAGATCGCCGAGCCGGCGACCAGCACCGTCGCGCCGGCGTGAACGGCCAGGGGCGCGGTCTCGGCGTCGATGCCGCCGTCGACCTCCACGTCGCATTCGAGCCCGCGGCGCTCGATCAGCTGGCGTACGCGTCCGATCTTCGGCAGTGTGGTCGGGAGGAACGTCTGGTGACCGAATCCCGGGTTGACCGTCATGACCAGCACCTGGTCGAGGTTCTCGACGATCTCCTCGAGCACGGCGGCGGGGGTGGCGGGGTTGATCGCGACGCCGGGACGCTTGCCCGACGTCCGGATCCGCTGGACCGTGCGGTGCAGGTTGAGGTTGCCCTCCCAGTGGACCAGGAAGGAATCCGAGCCCGCCGTGATGAACTCGTCGAGGTACTGGTCTGGGTCCGAGACCATGAGATGGATCTCGAGCGGCAGCGCGGTGACGCGCCGGAGAGACTCCACCACCGCCGGCCCCATCGAGAGGTTCGGCACGAAGCGGCCGTCCATCACGTCCACGTGGATGCGATCGGCGCCGGCCCGCTCCGCGTCCGCGACCTGATCGCCCAGACGCGCGAAGTCGGCGTTGAGGATGGACGGAGCCAGCTTCACGGCGCTCACGTGCTGGAAGCCTCGAAGATGCGCTGGATGGACGCATCCAGCACGGCGTCGTATGCGGCGTCGGACTGCCGAGCCGACAGACCCTCGACCAGGGCGCGCGAGAAGCTCGCCACGACGCCGTGGTTTCTGCGCAGACGCCGGTTGCCTTCTTCCTGGCTGTAACCACCCGATAGCGCGAGCACCCTCACGACGCGGGGATGCCGGACGAGCTCGGCGTAGAGGTCGTCCTTCTCCGGCAGCGTCAGCTTGAGCATGACGAGCTCATCCGTGGCCAGACCGTCCAGCTCCTTCACCACCGCGCGCTTCAGCAGCTCCTCCGCCCGCGCTTTCTCCCGGCAATGGATGTCCACCTCGGGCTCGATGATCGGCACGAGTCCGGCGGCGCTGATCTGCCGGGCGACGCTGAACTGCTGGGTGACGACGTCGTCGATGCCGTGCGCGTCGGCCTGCTTGATGAACGAGCGCATCTTGGTCCCGAAGATGCAATTCGCCTTCGCCTTCTCGAGCAGGGCGGTCAGGCCGGGCATGGGCTTCAGGAGCTGCACGCCCCGGCTCTCCGTTGCCAGCCCCTTGTCCACCTTGAGGAACGGCACGATCCGCTTCACGTCCCACAGGTAGTCCGCCGTGGGCCGGCCCTCGACCTCGCGGCCGATGGTGTCCTCGAACAGGATGGCGCCGAGGATCCTCCGCGCCGTGAACGCTGGGCTGGTCACGATCCGCCGGCGCATCTGGTGCACGATCGTGAACATCTCCTGCTCGTCTTTCGCCCACGCACCTTCCGGAATGCCATATGCGCGCAGCGCGTGTGGCGTGCTGCCGCCGCTCTGGTCGAGCGCGGCGACGAACCCAGGGTCCCTCGTCATCCTCCGGAGCTGCTCTTCGAACTCGCTGACGCGCGACCTCGCCGCCGACATCGTTGCCGAGCTCATCGCCTGGCTCCTTTTCGGACGCGGTAGCGGCGGATCAGGGCGTTCGTGGAGCTGTCGTGGCCGAGCGGTGGCTGAGCTTCGCTCTCGAGCTCCGGGACGATGCGCTGAGCCAGCGCTTTCCCGAGCTCGACGCCCCACTGGTCGAACGAATCGACGTCCCAGAGGACTCCCTGCGTGAACACGCTGTGCTCGTAGAGGGCGACGAGCTTGCCGAGCGTTTCCGGAGTGAGCCGATCGGCGAGGATCGTGTTCGAGGGACGGTTGCCCTCGAACACCCGGTGGGGGATCAGGTGGTCCGGCGTGCCTTCCGCCGCAACCTCCTCGCGCGACTTGCCGAAGGCTAGCGCCTCGGTCTGCGCAAGTACGTTGGCCAGCAGGATGTCGTGGTGCCGGCCGAGCGGGTTGAGCGAGTCCACGAACGCAATGAAGTCACAGGGAATTAGCCGGGTACCCTGATGAATGAGCTGGTAGAAAGAATGCTGGCCGTTCGTGCCCGGCTCGCCCCAATAGACGGGGCCGGTCGAGTAATCAACTTCCTGGCCGTGCCGTGTGACGTGCTTGCCGTTGCTCTCCATCGTCAGCTGCTGCAGGTATGCGGGGAAGCGTTTCAGGTACTGCTCGTAGGGCAGCACGGCCACGGTCTCGGCTCCGAAGAAGTCCGTGTACCAGACGGTCAGCAATCCCAGGAGAACCGGCAGGTTGCGCTCGAACGGCGCCGTGCGGAAATGCTCGTCCATCTCGTGGAAGCCGTCGAGCATGGCGCGGAAGCTCTCGGGGCCGACGGCCAGCATGGTCGAGAGACCGATGGCCGAGTCCATCGAGTAGCGGCCCCCCACCCAGTCCCAGAACTCGAACATGCTCGCGGCGTCGATCCCGAACGCGGTGACCTTCGAGGCGTTCGTGGACACCGCCACGAAGTGCCGCGCCACCGCTTTGGCGTCGGCGCCGAGACCGCTGAGCAGCCAGCGGCGGGCGCTTTCGGCGTTCGTCATCGTCTCGAGCGTCGTGAACGTCTTGGAAGACGCGATGAAGAGCGTCTCGGCCGGGTCGAGGTCGCGGGTGGCCTCCACCAGGTCGGTCCCGTCGACGTTCGACACGAAGCGGAACGTCATCGCCCGGTCGCTGTAGTGCTTGAGGGCCTCGTAGGCCATCACCGGCCCGAGGTCGGAGCCGCCGATGCCGATGTTGACGACGTTGCGGATGCGCTTCCCGGTGTGGCCCTTCCACTCCCCGCTGCGCACGCGGCTCGCGAACGCCGACATCGCGTCGAGCACGGCGTGGACCTCCGGGACCACGTCCCGGCCGTCCACCAGGATCCGCTCGCCGCGCGGGGCGCGCAGCGCGACATGCAAGACCGCGCGGTCCTCGGTGAGATTGATCTTCTCGCCGCGGAACATCGCGTCGATACGTCCCCGCAGGCCGGATTCGTGCGCGAGCCGGTCGAGCAGCGTCAGGGTCTCGTCCGTGACGCGGTTCTTGGAGTAATCGAGATGGAAGCCGGCCGCCTCGGCGGTCAGCCGCTCGCCGCGCGTCGCGTCCTCGGCGAAGAGCTTCCGCAGGTGCAGTCCCTTCACCTTCTCGTGATGGGCCTGAAGCGCCTTCCACGACGCGCGCGCGGTCAGCTGGTGCGTGCTGGTGATCGTCGTCGTCGCCATGCTCAGCTCGCCTTCCTGAGGGCCGCGCTCTTGGAAGCGATCACGTCCATGAGCTCGCGCCAGGAGTCGACGAAGGCCTTGGCACCCTCGTCCTGGAGGCGGAACGCCAGGGCGCTCACGTCGACGCCGGCCGATGCGAAGCGGGCCAGCACGGCCTCGCTGTCTCCCCCGTCCGCGGTCAGCAGCCCGCCCAGCGAACCGTGATCGGCGACCGCCTTCAGGGTGGCCTCGGGCATGGTGTTGACGGTCAACGGCGCGGCGAGCGCCTTGACGTAGAGGTCGTCGTCGGCGGCGGGGTCCTTGGTGCCGGTGCTCGCCCAGAGCAGCCGCTGCGGGCGGGCGCCGGCGTTGAACACGCGCTGCCAGAGCGGGGAGCCGAGCACGCTGCGATAGGTTTTGTAGGTCTGCTTCGCGATGGCGATGCCGAGCTGGTTGCGTAGCTCTTCGGGTACGTGGTCCTTGACCGCCGTGTCCCACCGGCTCACGAATACCGAGGCGACCGAGCCCACCTCGGGGGAAAGGCCGGCGCGGATGCGGCGCTCGATGCCGCGTAGATACGCGCTGGCCGCGGCCAGGTACTGCTCCTGCGAGAAGAGCAGTGTGACGTTGATGGGTATGCCCGCGAAGATCGCCTCTTCGATCGCGGGCAGCCCTTCCGGCGTGCCGGGAATCTTGATGAAGAGGTTGGGGCGCCCGGCGCGGGCATGCAACGCCTTCGCTTCCGCAAGCGTGCTCGCCGGATCGCGCGCCAGGAGCGGCGACACCTCGAGCGACACCCAGCCGTCCACACCGCGCGTGCGCTCCCAGATCGGCCGGAACAGGTCGGCGGCTCGCGTGATGTCCTCGAGCGCCAGCTCGAAGAACAGGTCCTCACCCGACTTGCCCTGCTCGACCTTCGAAATCGCGGCGTCATAGGCCGAGCTGCTCTTGATGGCGTGGTCGAAGATCGTGGGGTTGGACGTCAGGCCCGTCACCGCGAGCTCCTTGACGTAGCGTTCGAGCGTCCCGGTATCGAGAAGGTCGCGTGTGATGTTGTCGAGCCAGAGGCTCTGCCCCTTCTCGTGGAGGGTCTCGGTCGCTTTCATCTGCTTACCTCGACTGAGCGCACGCTCGGCTCTGGTGGCGGCTGCGGCGCCGGGTCTGACCGCTGGAGATGGGATGTATCGCCCCACAGATGGATCGCCGGCTCCGACGCGTCGTGCTCGTAGCCGACGGCGCTGAGACTGGCCGTGCCGACTAGGAGGTACCGGCCGGCTCTCGGGTCGAGCCAGTGCCATCGCGCGGCGAACACTCGAAGGAAGTGGCCGCTGGAGAAGAGCAGCACGTTTCCGTTCGTCGCCCGCGCTCGGCGCACGACCCGGTCGGCACGCGCAGCGACGTCATCGGCCGATTCCCCTCCTGGGCAGCCATCGCGAAAGAGGTCCCAGCCCGGCCGCTCGGCGTGGATCTCGACGCTCGTTCGTCCCTCGTACTCGCCGTAGTTCCACTCGACGAGGTCCGGGTCGATCTCTGCCGCGAGGCCGAACCCGGCCAGCTGGCAGGTCCGCGTCGCCCGCCGCAGCGGACTCGTGAGGACCGATGCGAAGCTCAGACCGCGTAGCCGCTCTCCCAGGTGAACGGCCTGCGCCTCGCCTTGATCGGTCAACGGAACGTCGGTCACGCCCGTGTGCTGGCCCGAGACCGTCCAGGCCGTCTCGCCATGCCTCGCCAGGTAGACGACAGGCAGTGTGTTTCCTCTCAAGAGGCGGCCTCCTTGCCGACGTGTGAGCACCGCGACTGTGTGTGAGCGCAGGACTTCGGTTCCGCGTCACGGAATGGCAAGAGTGGTGCCGAGCGCGAGCGCTCGGCAGCCGACCGGCAAGTCCTTTCACAAAAGGACGTTTCGCCCAAAGCCTGATCGCCCGCGCCGCCGACTCGCGAACTTTCGCTCGCATGGGCTCGCGAATTTCTCGTGAGACGGCAACGGCAGCCCCGCTGCCGTGCGCGGAGCAAGTCACTCAGCCGGGGTGAGCTCTCGCCCGGCGCGACGCACCGGGGGTGTGGCGCGGCATTTGCCTTGTGTGGATCGAACGCGAGGTGCTTTCGAAATGGGTTCCTCTCACAAGGTGGTCATCGTTGGCGGCGGATTCGGAGGGCTGCGTGCCGCGCAAGCGCTCAAGGGAGCGCCCGTCGACGTGACGCTCGTCGACAAGCGGAATTTCCATCTGTTTCAGCCGCTTCTCTATCAGGTGGCGACGGGTTCGCTGTCGCCCGGCGAGATCGCCGCTCCTCTGCGCGGCGTGCTGAGCCGGCAAGCCAACACCCGCGTCCTCCTGGGCGACGTCGTGGACGTCGATCCCGTCTCCAGGCTCGTGCGGCTCGCCGACGGAGCCGAGCTCGAATTCGACTCCCTGATCGTCGCCGCGGGCTCGCGCAGCCACTACTACGGCAACGACTCGTGGTCGCAGTGGGCTCCGAGCATGAAGTCCATCGAAGAGGCCACCGAGATCCGCCACAAGATCCTCTACGCCTTCGAGGTCGCCGAGCGGCTCTCGGATCCCGCGCAGCGCCGCGCCTGGCTCACGTTTGTGATCGTGGGAGCCGGCGCGACCGGCGTCGAGCTCGCCGGCGCGATCGGAGAGATCGCACGCGAGACGCTGCGGTACGACTTCCGCTCGATCCGCCCGGAGGAAGCCCGCATCGTCCTGATGGACGGCGGACCGCGAGTCCTGCGCGCCTTCTCCGAGGACCTCGCGGACAAGGCAGTGGCCGCGCTTGCCAGGCTCGGCGTCGAGGTCAAGACCGGTGTCACCGTGAAGGACATCGACAAGGAGGGCGTGACGGTCGGAAGCCCGGAAGGCGACACGCGGATGCGGGCGCGCACGGTCCTCTGGGCGGGAGGAGTGACGGTGTCGGCGCTCGGCCGTACGCTCGCGCAGCGGACCAAGGCGGAGACCGACAAGGGCGGGCGAATCAAGGTCGGCCCGCGGCTCACCATCGCGGGCCACCCCGACATCTACGTGGTCGGCGACCTCGCCTGGTCGCTCGACGGGAAAGGCGAGCCTCTTCCTGGTGTCGCCCAGGTCGCGATGCAGCAGGGGACGTACGCCGCCCGCGCGATCGCCAGGAAGGTCCAGGGCCGGTCCGATTCCCCGCCGTTCCATTACTTCGACAAGGGCATGCTCGCCGTGATCGGCCGCTGGAAGGCCGTGGCGGACGTGTTCGGGATCCACCTGTCGGGCCTGCCGGCCTGGGCCGTGTGGGCCGTCATTCACCTCATGTACCTCGTCGAGTTCCAGAGCCGCGTGCTCGTCTTCGTCCAGTGGGCCATCCAGGACCTCACGTTCAGTCGCGGTGCGCGCCTCATCACCGGGGCGGCCCCGACGGACTTTCACTTCGAGAAAGCCGTGGCCGGGGCCGGAGAGCCTCGTGCCGCACAGGCCGTGACGCGTGCACGGGGAGCCTGAGAGACCGGTGCGGGATCCGTCGATGCCGCGGGGCACGCTCACTGTCCTCGGCCTCATCGCGACCGGAGCCGTGCCGGCTCTCGGCTTCTGTCTCTGGCTCCTGCTGTCCGTGGGCCGCCACGTCCCCGCGGCGGGCGGCGGGCACGTACCGAGCATCTTCTCTCCCGCGTCCGGACACGCGAAGTCTCTCTACGACCTCTCGATGTTCGCCCTGGCGGTCATCGGCGCCATCTTCGCGTTGGTCTCTTGCCTCCTCGTCAACGCGCTCGTCCGTTACCGGACGACCGCGGCAAATGCCCACGCCGAGCCGCCCCAGGTGTACGGCAGCTCCCAGATCGAGCTGGCCTGGACGATCGTCCCGGTGCTGATCGTCCTGGTCATGTTCCTTTCGGCGGCGCGCGTGATCCACGCCATCCAGGACGCTCCCAGGCGCGCGGGCGCCCTTGACGTCACCGTCGTCGGACATCAATTCTGGTGGGAGTTCCGCTATCCCGCGCTCGGAATCGTGACCGCGAACGAGCTTCACATCCCGGTCAGCGACCCCGAACGTCCGCGGCCCACCTACCTGAAGCTCCTCTCCGCGGACACCGATCACAGCTTCTGGGTTCCCGAGCTCGGAGGAAAGACCGACCTCATTCCGAACCGCGTGAACGAGATGTGGATCGACCCGGACCGGCCCGGTCTCTTCCTCGGCCAGTGCGCGCAGTACTGCGGGACCCAGCACGGAAAGATGCTGCTGCGCGTGTACGTGGACAGCCACGAGGCGTTCGACGCCTGGGTGCGCGCCCAGCGGCAGCCGCCGATCCGTGACGAACGGACCGCCGCCGGCCGCCAGGTTTTCGAGACCACCGCGTGCCTGAACTGTCATGCGATCGGGAGCACCGCCGCGACCGGGCGCTACGGTCCGGACCTCACGCACCTCATGAGCCGGAGCACGATCGCGGCCGGCGCCACCGTGAACACGCGGCAGAGCCTGCGCCGCTGGATCGAGGCGCCGGACAGCATCAAGCCCGGATCGCTCATGCCCGCGATGAAGCTCGCCGACGGGGACCTCGAGGCCCTCGTCTCCTACATGCAGACGCTGCGCTGAAGAGGGATCGGAGACGCACGATGGCATCGGAGGCGCTGGTTCTTCCCGGGGAGCGGATCGGGAGCCGGAGCTGGGTCGAGGGGCTGCACGACTGGGTGACGACGGTCGACCACAAGCGCATCGGAGTCCTGTACATCCTCTACGCGCTGATCTTCATCGTCATCGCGGGCTGTGAGGCGCTCGTCATGCGCGTCCAGCTGATGTTTCCGCACAGCAGCTTCGTATCGCCCCAGGTCTTCAACCGTATGTTCACCATGCACGGGACGACGATGATCTTCTTCGTCGTGATCCCCGTGCTCTTCGGCTTCACGAACTTCCTGGTGCCGCTGATGATCGGCGCGCGCGACATGGCGTTCCCGCGCCTGAACGCGTTCAGCTTCTGGGTGTCGGCCCTGGGGGGGCTTCTCCTCTACTTCAGCTTCCTCGGGGGGAGCGGTCTCTATGGCGCCGGGAACGCGCCTGACATCGGCTGGTGGGCGTACGCGCCGCTCGCGCTCAAGGCGTTCTCGCCCGGCCACAGCTCGGACTACTGGACCATCTCGCTGATCGTCTCCGGGTTCGGCTCGATCGGCACGGCCGTCAACGTCATCGCCACGGTCCTCTGTATGCGCTGCCCGGGCATGCGGCTGGGACGCATGCCGCTCTTCGCCTGGCTGAGCCTGGTGATGTCCGGGCTGCTTCTCTTCGCGATCACGCCGCTCACGGCGGCGCAGGTCATGCTCCTCGTCGACCGCTATCTCGGGGGGCACTTCTTCGACACACAGGCGGGCGGCTCCGCGGTCCTCTGGATGCACTTCTTCTGGATCTTCGGCCACCCCGAGGTCTACGTCCTGGTCCTGCCCGCCTTCGCGTTCGTCTCGGAGATCATCCCCGTCTTCTCGCGCAAGCCGATCTTCGGATACCCGGTGATGGTCGCCGCCTCCGTCGGCATCGGCTTCGTGAGCATGAGCGTGTGGGCGCACCACATGTTCACGATCGGCATGAGCTCCTACGCCAACAGCTTCTTCGCGATCACCACGATGGCGGTGGGCATCCCTACCGGCATCAAGATCTTCAACTGGCTCGGCACCATGTGGGGCGGCCGCATCCATCTGAAGACGCCGATGCTGTTCGCGATCGGGTTCCTCTTCCAGTTCCTGATCGCCGGGCTGACGGGCATCCTGATGGCGTCTGCGCCCGTCGACTGGCAGATCAGCCTGTCTTACTTCGTCGTCGCGCACTTCCACTACGTCATCGTGGGCGGGATCCTCTTCGCGGTCTTCGCGGCGTTCTACTACTGGTATCCGAAGGTCACGGGCCGGATGCTGAGCGAGACGCTGGGAAAGTGGCACTTCTGGCTGTTCGTGCTCGGCTTCCACTTGTGCTTCGACCTGATGCACATCCCGGGTCTCCTCGGCATGCCGCGGCGGATCTACACGTACGAGCCCGGCCGCGGCTGGGACACGTGGAACCTCCTCATCGGCATCGGCGCCTTCATCCAGGCGGTCGCGGTCCTCATCTTCGTCACGAACCTCGTCCTGTCCTGGTTCCGGGGCGCCGAGGCCGGCAACGACCCCTGGGATGCCTGGACCCTCGAGTGGTCGGTCAGCTCACCGCCGCCCGCATACAACTTCGCAGTGGTGCCGCATGTGAGCAGCCGGCGGCCGCTCTGGGACCTCAAGCACCCCGAGGATCCCGACAGCCGGTACGAGTGAATCGATGAGCGCCGTCCCGATCTCCCGCGCCGAGCCTTCCGAAGAGTGGCTCCTCCCTTACAGGGGAACCGTGGGGATGGCCTGCCTGATCGTCGCCGAGGCCGCCATCTTCACGATCTTCGTCGTCGCGTACCTGTACTACGTCGGCAAGAGCCTGAGCGGCCCGACGCCTAAGGACGTGCTGGAGACGCCGATCCTCTTCACGATCTGCCTGCTGTCGAGCAGCGTGTCGATCCACTTCGCGAGCAAGGCGCTCGAGCAGGGTGCGATGCGCGCGTTCCAGATCCTGTGGCTGCTCACGGTCCTCCTCGGCGGCCTCTTCCTCTTCGGCACGGGCCTGGAGTGGCATCGCCTCATCCATGAGCACGGGCTCACCATCTCGACGAACCTCTTCGGGACGACCTACTACTCGCTGGTCGGCCTGCACGCATTCCACGTCGTCGTCGGGCTCGCTCTGATGACGGTCGTCGCGCTCTTCGCCGTGACCGGGCGCGTCTCTCGCGAGCACTCCCCGCGCATCGGCGTGCTGGCGCTCTACTGGCACTTCGTCGACGCCGTCTGGGTCGTCGTCTTCACCGTGGTCTACGTCATCGGCCGCTGAGGAGAGCAGAGGAGCACCAAGTGAAGGAAATCGAGATCGAGCTCCCCGCACCGACCGCCTGGCCGATGGTCCTGGCCGCGGGAGTGACCCTGATGTTCGCGGGACTGCTCACCAGCGTCTCGGTCAGCGTCCTCGGAGTCGTGCTCGCCGCCGCGGGATGCGTCGGCTGGTTCCGCGAGGTGCTGCCCGTCGGGCACGAGGTCGCCATCACGGCGGAACCCGAGGTCGTCCGCGCGACGACGGAACGTACGAAGGTGGAACGGCTGGCGCTCGCCGAGGAGCAGCGTGCATGGCTGCCGCTCCACACGTACTCCGTGGGCGCCGGCATGAAAGGCGGCTGGATCGGCGGCGCGGCGATGGCTGCCCTCGCCTGCGCGTACGGCGTGCTCAAGGCCGGGAGCATCTGGGTTCCGATCAATCTGCTCGCCTCCGTCATCTATGCGCAGGCGCAGAAGCTCGGCCCGGATCAATTGCCACGCTTCCACGCCGACAGCTTCGTGCTCGCGTGCTTCCTTCACGTTCTGGGGTCGACGCTCGTCGGGCTCCTCTACGGCGCGATGCTCCCGATGCTTCCGCGCCGCCCGATCCTGCTCGGCGGGCTCGTCGCGCCGATCCTCTGGACCGGCACCCTCCACTCGATCCTCGGTCTGGTGAACCCCTCGCTGCAGGGCCGGATCGACTGGCGCTGGTTCATCGCGTCGCAGGTGGTCTTCGGCGTGACGGCAGGGCTGGCCGTGATGAGGCAACAGAAGCTGCCGACGTACGAGAACGTCGCGTTCGCGCTGCGTGCCGGAGTCGAGGCACCCGGGCTCGTCGCGCCTCGGGAAGACGGCGGAGGGCACGAGTGAAGCGAATGCTCTCGGCGCGCACGATCGCGGCGCTCGCGTCGATGGTGGCGCTGGCCGACTGCGACACGGCGCAGGGCCGGCCGTCCCGCACCTCAACGGTCCCTGCCCCGAGCGAGGTCGTGGAGTTCCGAGCCCTGTACGCGGGGAGCTGTGCCGGCTGCCACGGCCGCGAGGGACACGGAGGGGCGGCCATCAGTCTGGCTGATCCCGTCTACCTCGCGATCGCCGACGACGCGGCGATCCGGAGCGCCATTGCGAACGGCGTGCGAGGGACGGCCATGCCGGCGTTCTCTCCGAAGGGCGGCGGCATGCTCACCGATGCGCAGATCGACGTGCTCTCGGCTGGGATCGGCGCGTGGAGGCGTCCCGGCGTCCTGGACGGCGCCCACGCGCCCTCTTATGCGGCGAAGGCTCCCGGCGATCCGAATCGCGGCGAGGAGGCCTACGGTGTCTTCTGCGCCTCCTGCCACGGACCTCGAGGCGAAGGCGGAGCGAAGGGAAGCTCGATCACAAACGATTCGTTCCTCGCGCTCGTCAGCGACCAGGGGCTGCGGACGCTGATCATCGCCGGCCGCCCGGAGCTCGGCGCGCCGGGGTGGCGCGGATACGTGCCTGGCCGCCCGATGTCGGACGAGGACGTCACGAACGTCGTGGCCTGGCTCGCTTCGCGACGCGTCTCGACACCGGGCCGACCCTACCCGAACGACACGGCGCGATGAGGAGCACGACGATGGCTGAGGACACGAACGTCACGCGTCGCGGGTTGCTGGTGAAGATCGGGATCCTGGTCAATGGAGCGGTCGCGGCCGCTCTCGGGATCCCGATCGCACGCTACGTCCTGTCGTCGTTCTCACGCGGTCGCGGAGGCGCGTACCTCTCGTGGGTGCCGCTCGGCCCGATCGACCAGTTCCCCGAAGGCGAGACGCGCCTCGCGACGTTCCGGAATCCGTTCGAGATGCCGACGGACGGCAAGACCGTGCAGACGGCCTGCTGGGTCCGGCGGATCGCCGGCGATACGTTCCAGGTCTTCGCCGTCAACTGCGCGCACCTGGGCTGTCCGGTCCGCTGGTTCCAGCAGTCCGGTCTCTTCATGTGCCCCTGCCACGGCGGCGCGTACTACCGCGACGGAGAGCGCGCGTCGGGACCCCCGGAGCGCGGGCTCTTCGTCTATCCGTCCAAGGTGAAGGATGGAGTCCTCAGCATCCAGGCCGGCGAGCTGCCGACGCCGGGCAGGGCCGCGTGAAGCTCGCCGGGATCGGCCGTTGGCTCGAGGATCGGCTCGGGCTCGCCGGGCCTATCCGCGAGGCGGCCGAGCATCCCGTGCCGCGCGAGACCGCGAGCTGGTGGTACGTTTTCGGCAGCGCGGCCCTCGTCGTCTTCGCCTTGCAGCTCGTGACCGGGATCCTGCTGGCTCTCGTCTACGTGCCGTCGGCGGCCGAGGCGTGGAGCAGCCTGCAGGCGCTGAACCACGACGTGGTGCTCGGCTGGTTCATCCGCGCCCTGCACGGTTGGGGCTCCAATTTCATGCTTGCCATCGTGCTCGTCCACATGGTGCAGGTCTTCCTCTTCGGCGCCTACAAGTATCCGCGGGAGCTCACCTGGATCGTGGGGGTGCTGCTCCTCCTGATGACGCTCGGGATGGCCTTCAGCGGGCAGGTGCTTCGCTTCGACCAGGACGCGTACTGGGGTCTCGGCATCGGAGCGTCGATAGCGAGCCGGGTGCCGGTGCTCGGCCCCGCCGCCGTCAAGCTGATGCTGGGCGGACCGATCATCGCCGGCGCGACGCTTTCCCGGTTCTTCGCGCTGCACGTTTTCGTGATCCCCGGGCTCCTGATCGGCTTCGTGGCGCTCCATCTCCTGATGGTGCTGAGGCTCGGCATCAACGAGTGGCCGATGCCGGGCCGCGTCGTGCGGCGCGCGACGTATCTCCGCGATTACCACGCGCTCACCAAGACGGACGGCGCGCCGTTCTTCCCCTACGCGGCGTGGAAGGACATCTTCTTCGCGGCCGCCATCCTGGTGGCCGTCGCCGCCTGCGCGCTGGTTTTCGGCCCGTTCGGGCCGACCGGAAGGCCCGACCCCACGATCGTCCAGACGGCGCCCAGGCCCGACTACTTCTTCCTGTGGCTCTACGCGCTGCTGTCTCTGCTCCCGCCGCCGCTCGAGACGCCGGTGCTCCTCATCGGCCCCGCCGTCGTGATCTTCCTGCTGCTCCTGCTTCCGTTCCTGTCGGGCGAAGGAGAGAAGAGCTGGCGCCGGCGTCCCATCGCGGTCCTCACGGTTCTCCTGGTCGCGGTGGTGCTCGGCACGTTCACGCGCATGGCCGAGGTGGCTCCCTGGAGCCCGCGCATGGACGCCTGGAGCGCCGAGCCGATTCCCCAGCCGGTGCTGAAGGGCTCGACGGCGCTCGGCCGGCAGGGCGCGCTCGTCTTCCAGGCCAAGCAGTGCCGCAACTGCCATGCGCTCGGCGACGGCGGCGGTCAGCGCGGCCCCGCCCTGGACGACGTGGCGGTGCGCCTCACACAGGACCAGCTCATCCGCCAGGTGATCCAGGGAGGCGGCAACATGCCCGCCTATGGCAACAACCTGAGTCCGGCCGAGACGACGGCGCTCGTCGAGTTCCTGACGACGCTCCATCCGCAGGGTCAAGCGCCGGCGCGCGACGCATCTCGTGACGCGATCGCCGCCCGATAGGATCGCGATGTCTCACGCGCACGACATACCCGCGATCGTCGTCGGCTTCGCGGCCGCGGTCGTCGCACGCGTGTACGTACTCGGGCTGAGTCGCCTGGGCGTGAAAGGAGGGACGCCACCGGCGTGGCGCTCCTCGGCGTTCCTTTTCGGAATCGCCTCGATCTGGGCGGCCCTCGGCACGCCACTCGTGTCCTGCGATGCCGACTCTCTCACGGGACACATGGTCCAACACCTCGTGCTGATGACTATCGCGCCGGCGCTGGTGCTCCTCGGCGACCCCGTCAGGGTCTTGCTGAGCGGCTTGCCTCGGCGGGTCGAGCACGCGATCGTGCGCCGATTCCTCTGGCGAGCCTCGACACGCCGGAGCGGGACGCCGCTTGGAGTCGTGTCGGCCTGCTGGCTGGCCGCATCGGGAACCCTCATCCTGTGGCACGTCCCGGCCGTCTTCGCTCTGGCACTGCGCTCACCAGCGTGGCACGCGATCGAGCAAGCGTCTTTCCTCTCGACGGGCCTCCTCTTCTGGTGGCCGGTGATCGAGCCCTGGCCGGGACGGCCGCTGCCGGCCTGGTCGATCGTCGTCTACCTCTTCATGGCGACGCTGCCGTGCGACGTCCTGTCGGCCTTCCTGGTCTTCTCCGACCGGATCGCCTACGGGGTTTACCTCTCGGGGGCGCCGGAATCGGCCGGCGCCATCCTCGCGGACCAGCAGCGGGCGGGCGCCTTGATGTGGACGATCGTCACGATCGTGTACCTCGTGGCGGGAACGCTCGTCAGCGCGCGGCTCCTGATGCCTCGTCCTGAGGTTCGGCCCTCGCGGGTGGGCTGACGATGGCGGCCCAGTCTTTGGCCCTGGCACCGACGGTCGCGACCCGGCGCGAAGGCGCTCACCGCGCCACCCTTCGCGACTACTGGGCGCTCACGAAACCCGAGGTCAACCTCCTGATCGTGATGACGACCGGCGCCGCCTTTTGCATGGCCCAGCCGAACCTCGCCCCGCAGTCGCTCGGAGGCCTCGTGCACACGCTCGCCGGAACGCTGCTCGTGGCGAGCGGAGCCGCGGCCCTCAACCAATGGATGGAGCGTCGCCTCGACGCGCGCATGCGCCGGACCGCTCGCCGACCGGTCGCCAGCGGCCGCCTTCCCCCGACGCACGCCCTCGTGTCGGGCGTGGCCCTCTCGCTTGCGGGCATCTGTCAGCTCCTTTTCGCCGTCGGGCCTCTGCCATCGCTCCTCGCGCTCGCGACACTCCTGAGCTATCTCCTTCTCTACACGCCTCTCAAGCGGATCACACCCCTGTGCACCCTCGTCGGCGCCTTCCCGGGCGCGATTCCGCCGCTCATCGGGTGGACGGCGGCAGGCGCACCCCTGGATCGCCAGGCGTGGCTGCTCTTCGCGGTCCTGTTCCTGTGGCAGCTCCCGCATTTCATGGCCATCGCCTGGATGTATCGCGACGATTACGAGCGGGCCGGCTACCTCGTCCTCCCTCGCGGCGAGGTGCGGTCTCGGTTCGTGACGGTGCAGACACTGGCCCCTCTTCTCCTCCTCGTCCTCGCAACGATCGCCTTCGGCGCGGCCGCCGTCCTCCTCAGCCTCGCCTTCCTTCGCTTCGGCCTGCGATTCCTGCTTCGGAGGTCCGCGGCGGACGCGCGCTCTCTCCTCCTCGCGTCGATCGTCTATCTCCCTGCGCTGCTGACGCTGGGTGTCTTTCGCGGCCACCTGTGAGGATTGGAGCTACGGCTTGAACCGCCGCTTGTCGATCCTGAGCGATCTGATCCGGGACTCGAGCGTCGACGCCGGGACGCCCATCCGCTCCGCCGCGCCGAAGGGGCCCGAGACGCGGCCGCGGCACTCCGCCAGGAGCGCCTCTATCTCTTCGCGCTCTCTCGTCTCGCGCGCAGCCGGGCGCCCCGCGGGGATCGTTTGCGGCCCACGCCGGCCGCCCGACAGCCAGCGCTCGTCGACGAAGAGAGTGCCCGAGGCTGCCACGATCACCGCCCGCTCCACGACGTTCTGCAGCTCGCGCACGTTACCCGGCCAGTCGTACGCCTGGAGCAGCTCGAGCGAGCGCTCGCCGATGCTCCAGATCCTCTTGGCCGAGCGTTCCGAGTAGCGGCGCACGAAGTAGTCGACGAGGGCGGGGATGTCCCCGCGGCGCTCGCGCAGCGCGGGCATCGCGAGCGGGAAGACGTTCAGGCGATAGAAGAGGTCCGCCCGGAACGAGCCCCGTGTCACGGCATCCTCGAGGTCCCGGTTCGTCGCGGCGATCACCCGCACGTCGACCTTGATCGCGCGCGACCCGCCCACGCGCTCGAGCTCGCGCTCCTGCAGCACGCGCAGGAGCGTCATCTGCATCTCGGGTGGCAGCTCGCCCACCTCGTCGAGGAAGATCGTCCCGCCGTTCGCCTGCTCGAAGCGACCCTGCCGGCTCTGCAGCGCGCCGGTGAACGCCCCCTTCTCGTGGCCGAAGAGCTCCGACGCGACCAGCGAGGGCGCGATCGCTGCGCAGTTCACGCAGACGAGCGGCCGCGCCGACCTCCGTGACGTCTCGTGGATCGCTCGAGCCACGAGCTCCTTGCCGGTGCCGGTCTCCCCAGTGATCAGGACCGTGGCATCGGTCTGCGCCACCAGCTCGACCTGGCGCAGCACGGTTTGCACCGCTTCGCTTTCTCCGACGATGCCGCTGATCCAGGCCGCATGGCCGGCCGCGCGCGCGGGAGGGCGACTCGAAACGGCGCGCCCCACCGTCGCGAGCAGCTCGTCGGCGTCGCAGGGCTTCTCGAGGAAGTCGAGCGCCCCCGCCTTGATGGCGCGAACCGAGGTACGGATGTCCCCGTGCGCTGTCATGAGCACGATCGGGGCATCCAGCCCAGCTCGGGCCAGCTCCTGGTGAAAGTCGAGGCCCGACATGCCTGGAAGAACGACGTCGACGATCAGACAGGCCGGCAGCTCCGGCCGCGACCGCGCGAGGAAGCTCTCCGCGGACGCGAAGGTTTCGACTCGGAAGCCTCCCTCGTGCAGCAGCCCTTCGACCGACTCCCGGACCAAGGAGTCGTCGTCGATCACACACACCAGAGGCCTGGCAGCGCTCGCCATGAGAATCTTCCTCCTCAGAAAGCTGTGAATGGCTGGCGGAGATCGTTCATGCGCTTCTCGCTCTGCAATTAGCGATGGGTGTGCCACGCCGCATTTGATGGCTATCTATCAGTAAATACGTAAGTTACTGCCAATACCGCCGAATCGACACATGAACGGGATTTCGTTGAATAACGATATGTCGTCGCATTCTCAACGAGATTTCGTGTACCGTTATCGGCGGTGCGGCTCGAGTCTCTTCAGGACGTGGCGCTTGCAATCGCCCAGGAACGATCCCTCGATGTCATCCTTGGGCGCCTCGTTGAAGGTCTAGCCACCGAAGGCGTTGCACTGGCTCGTGTCTGGCTCATCGATGCCGGCGATATCTGCACGACCTGCCCTCTCCGCAACGAGTGCCGCGATCCGATCCGCTGTCTCCATCTGGTCGCAAGCGCGGGGCGATCTCTGGACGGCACGGAAGACTGGTCGCGGTTGAATGGTGACTTCAGGCGCATTCCATTGAACGCGCGCAAGGTCGGGTACATCGGCCGTACCGGATCGTCCGTTCTGCTCCGCGATATCGGACTCGACGAGCGCTGGAGGCCTCGCGCGGACTGGGTCGAGCGCGAATCGATCCGCAGCTTTGCCGGTCACCCGCTGGTCTTTCGTGGCGAGAATCTCGGCGTGCTGGGTGTGTTCTCTCGCGCTCCGATCGACGATTCGACGTTCGAGTGGCTTCGAGCATTTGCGAATCACGCCGCCGTGTCGATCGCCAACGCCCGTGCCTTTGCGGAGGTGGAACGGCTGCGCGAGCAGCTCGAGCTCGAGAACTCGTACTTGCGAGAGGAAGTCAAGGTCGCGCTCTCGACCGGGGACATCGTCGGCAGCAGTCCCGCGCTGCAGCGGATCCTGCAGCAGATCGAGCTCGTGGCGCCGAGCGGAGCCAGCGTCCTTGTGCTGGGGGAATCCGGCACTGGCAAGGAGCTGATCGCCCGGCGCATTCACGACCGCAGCCCACGGCACGATCGCCCATTGATCAAGGTGAACTGCGCGTCGATCGCCAGGGAGCTTTTCGAGAGCGAGTTCTTTGGGCACGTCAGGGGCGCATTCACGGGCGCGCTGCGCGATCGCGCTGGGCGCTTTCAAGCGGCCGACCGCGGAACGCTGTTCCTGGACGAGATCGGCGAGATTCCCCTCGAGCTACAAGGCAAGCTGCTGCGGGCCATTCAGGACGGACAGTTCGAGCGGGTCGGAGAGGATCGGACGCGGCGTGTCGACATCCGGATCGTCGCGGCGACGAATCGCGATCTGGAGGAGGAAGTCGCTCGAGGCCGCTTTCGCCAGGACCTGTACTACCGCCTCAGCGTCTTTCCGATTCATCTCCCACCGTTGCGCGAGCGCAGCGAGGATATTCCCGCGCTCACCGCTCACTTCGTCCGGGCGGCTTCGGCGCGCATGAACGTGCCCTCCGCGGGTGTCACGCGCCAGCATCTCGACGCGCTTCGCCGGTATTCGTGGCCGGGCAACATCCGAGAGCTGCAGAACGTGATCGAGCGGGCAGTCATCCTGGCCCGCGGCGGACCGCTACGCCTCGACATCGCGCTGCCGTCCGGGGTGCGCGAGACGCCACACCGCAGCGTCCCCGCTGAGGGCTCCGGAGAGGCGCCGGGGCACGTGACGCAACGCGAATTCAGGCAGCTGGAGCGCGAGAACCTGCAAGCTGCGCTGGAGCAGGCAAAGGGGAAGGTCTATGGGCGTGACGGAGCCGCCGCGCGCCTTGGAATGAAGCCGACAACGCTGGCGTCGCGTATGAAGGCGCTGGGGATCGCTCGTGGCGTCAATCCGCAGGCGCGCACCGCTCCGCGCGCTTCGTGAGGGAGTCCCAGATCACGAAGCGCAGGAAGTCGAGGAAGGGCCGCGTGAAGAAGTCGCTGTGGCCGTGGACCACGTCGTCGCTCGCGCGGATGTTCCAGATCGGTCGCGACGGGTCGACTCCAGGGCCGCAGGTCAGTCGCACGCTGCCGAGGACGACGCCTTCCGCGCACGGTGACGTCTCGAGCGGCGTTGCCTCCTCTGGCAGCTCACCGGCCTGTCGGTGCGTGAGGAACCTGGCGATGTCGCGGGACTGATCGAGGGGGAGGTCGCTCACCGGCAAGCGGCATTCGCACCCCGAGACCCGCGCGGTTTTCACTCCGGGCGCGGAAGGCGCCCCGACGTCGAGGCGATGGGTGGAGAACGGCGCGTAATTGCCGACGGACGTCGTCAGCGTCGCGCGGCTGCTTCTTGGCCCGGCGCGCTGGAAGAGCGTGTCGATGAAGCGGCCCATGCGAAACCAGAGGCGGGTCGGCACGTCGGTCTCGGAGCCTACGACGACCAGCACGGGACTCTGGAAGCGCGAGGTGGTCCGGAGCTCGCCGACCAGGTCCTCGAGAGGCGCGTAGAGGGCCGCCTCGAACGCGGGGTTGACGAGAACGACCAGGTTGCCGAACCCCTCGACGACGTTCTCGTCCGCCGGAACGCGGCCGCGGCGGTGCAGCGCCTCGACGAGACGCGCCTTGAGCACGTTCGCGAGCGCGGTGTAGACCATGGTGCCGCCGAAGCTGTGCCCGATGATGATCAACGTCGCGCGCTCGCGGCCGCCGGCGTTAGCGGCGCGCGCGAACTGGTCGAGGTGGACGAGGAGCTCGATCACCTCGCCCCCGCCGACACGCTCGGCCGCCTTCTTCCGCGACCAGAAGCTGAGGTTCCGGAGAATGGGGACCGTGACGGAGCGCCCCCGCCAGCCCGCGTAGATCCCCACTACGCGAGGCGGCCGCACGCCGGCGCCGGCGAGCCGTGCCGCAGCCTCGAAACCCGCCGCCAGCTGCGCGAGGTAGGCGCGGAAGCAGGCCGCGTTGCCGTCGCACACGCGCGCGTCGTGCTTCCATCCATGCGCGAAGAAGATGAGGAGCACGCCGTCGTTCTGCTCGCGCCGCGCCTCGGACGTCAGGCTCGCGTCGAGGAGCTCGAGCTCCGCCCGGCTCCAGAGCCGCCCCTGGTCGTCGAACTCGATGAATGCGAGCGTGAACTCCGGGTGAATCTCGACCGGGTGCGCGGCTGCCTCGCGGCGTTCGGCGGGCCGGGCGAGCGCGGGCACGCTCGTTTCCAGCGGCACGGCAGCTCCCGGGCCGAGGAGGACGCGGCGCGGGGCGTGGGCCGCACAGGCGGCGAGGCTCGCTGCCGCCACCGCGACGAGGCACGCGCCGCCCCATCTCCCATTCAACGTCTCTCCCTCGCGTAGAGGAAATGGCGCACCACGGGCTCGCCCCGCCGGTGCGTGAGCGCGTCGAGGCGCGCCACGAGCGGCCGGTCGGCCATGGTCGTACGGTCGTGCTGGCGCACGTGCTCCGCCCAGGACGTCACGACGAACGCCTCGACGTACCGGCCCGGCGTCTCGACGTCGTAGAAGACTCCCCAGCGGTCGGCGCCGTCCCGTCGCCGGATGCTCATGGCGTCGTGGATCGCCTCCACGAACTCCGCCTCGTTCTCCGGCTCCACGAGGTAGTCCACCGTCACGAGGACCGGTCCGCCGTCGATGTCCGACTCATGTCCAGCTGGCAGGGCCGGCGCCGGCCAGTCGTTCCTCCAAGGGCTCGCGTCCCCAGCGGCGTCCGGCAGCCGGAAGCGGAATCGCAGGAGCACCGTGGCGAGCGCGCCCGCGCCTGCGGCGAGGAGAGCGAGGCGCATGCCGGCGTGCTGTGCGGCGGCGCCCCAGAGCGCGCTCCCCACCGCGGTACTCCCCTGAGTGACGAGGATCCAGACCGCCGTCACGCGCGCGCGCACCCAGTCGGGCGCCAGCGACTGAGCCAGCGCGGCGAGGATCGAGGTGACGGCGATCCAGCCGGCGCCGCTCGCGAGCATCAGAGGCGCGAGGAGCGCGAGCGGCCGCGCCAGCGCCGTGGCCAGGACCGCGAGACCGACCACCGCGCTGCCGCCGGTGACGAGCTGGTCGGTCGTCCAGCGCGCCCGCATCGGCTGGAGCAGCACGGCTCCCAGGACGGCGCCGGCGCCGAAGCAGCCGAGCAGCACGCCGTACGAAGCGGCGCCGCCGCCCGCCTCGCGCGCGAGCGTGGGCATCAACGCGAGGAGGCCGCTCCCGAACAGCATCATGCCGCCGCCGCGCACCAGTAGCGACTTCACGTCGCGCGAGTAGCGCACGTAGCGGAGGGCCGCGACGGTCGCGCCGCCGACCTTCTCCGACGGGACCCTCGAGACGCGCAGGGGGCGCTTCCACCGCAGGACGACGACGACGACGCCGACGAACGACAGCGCGTTGAGGAGGAACGCGATGCCGGCGCCGCGCGCGGCGATCAGCAGCCCGGCGAGCCCCGGGCCCACGGCGCGCGCGAGGTTGAACCCGATGCCGCCGAGCATGGAGGCCGCCTCCAGGTCCTCGCGCCCGACGACCTCCGGGAAGATCGCCCGCCACGCGGGCGCCGCGACGGCGGCGCCGGCCGCGAGCGCGAACGTGAAGGCGAGGAGGAGCCAAGGCGAAATCCGCCCGGCGAGTGTGAACGCCGCGAGGGCTCCCGCCACGGCGATCATCCAGAGGAGCGCGGCGACGAGGAGCTTCCGGCGGTCGACGATGTCGGCGACCGCGCCGGCGACCAGCGCCAGCAGGAAGTACGGCAACGCCGAGGCCGTCTGCGTCAGCGCGACGAGCATCGGCCCGGCCCCGAGCGAGATCATCAGCCACCCCGCTCCCACGCTCTGCATGAAGCCGCCCACGTCGGAGACGAAGTCCGAGATCATCAGGGCCCGGAACGTCGGGCTCCTGAAGGGGCGCAACAGGCTCCCCGGAGTCGGTGCCATCGCGTCGCCCTGGAGCAAAACGGAAGCCGCGCCCGCCGCGGCGATGCCGCGTAGTCCCGCCCGCGACATCTCGCGAATTCTTCGCGAGAGACACGAGACCTCGGCTTGCGCGGGCCCTCGATCGCCCGGCGCCATGCGTTCTCGCGCGTGGCATTCGCGTTGCTCTCTGCCGCCGTATGCGCAAGCCCACCCTCCTCCTCGCCGCCACGCTCCTCATGCTCACCGCCTGCGTCTCCACGCAGCACGCCAGGAAGGTGGAGCCGAGCGGCTTCCTCGGCGATTCCGCATCCCTCCTGAAGAAGGGGTCGAAGGACGACTTCCTCCTCGTCTACCGGAGCGGTGACGCGCGGTGGGCCTCGTACGACGCGGTCGTCGTCGACCCGATTACGATGTGGGCGATCCAGGACTCGAAGCTCTCGCCAGAGGTGCTCGGGGACTACCAGCGGCTCGTCGACCAGTTCGACCAGACCCTGCGGAGCAAGCTCTCGAAGGACTACCGCGTGACGGACACGGCGGCCCCGGGCGTTCTGCGGCTTCAGATCGCGATCGTGAACGGGAAGCAGGCGGCAGCCCCGTTGAAGGTGGCGAAGGTGATCGCTCCCTACGCGGGCCCGGCAGACACGCTCTGGACGTTCATCACCGGCAAGCCCGCGTTCACCGGAGAGGTGTCGATCGAATTCATGGTCCGCGATTCGTCGTCGGGCGCTCTCCTCGCGGCGGGCGCCGACCGCCGCGTCGGCGGCGGCCAGCTCGGCAAGGCGACGCTGACCGGCTGGGGCGACGTGCAGAACGCGCTGGCGTACTGGTCGGACGCCGCCGTCTACCGGCTCTGCCTCGACCGAAAGGGCACGCCGTGCACCAAGCCGAAGGCGGGCCTCATCGAGAACCCGCTGTGGTGACACCGGCACGGGCGGAGCTCCATCAGCGCGGCGAGAGCGCGGTGCTCGTGCTCTCTGGGAGCCTCGACCTCGAGACGGCTGCCGGCGCCCGGCGGCGCGTACAGGCCGCTCTGAGGGCGTCTTCCGCTACGGGCTTCGACGTCGACGCCAGCGGCATCGACCGGGGCGACACGTCCGGGATGTCGCTCCTGTACGAGCTGGCGGAGGGGCGGCTGACGCGCGGCGTGCGAGCGCGCGTCACGGGCTTGAGGCCCGAGCTGGCGAAGCTGCTCGCCGCGTTCCCTTCGAAGGAAGCCCTCGAGGGCCTCGACTTGCCGCCGCCCAAAAGGACGATGCTGGAGGAGGTCGGCGCCGCGACGCAGTCGCTGGGGCGCGACGTGCGCGTGCAGCTGTGGTTCCTGGGCGGCGCCGCCCAGGGATTCGCCGCGGCCGTCCGGAGCTCGCGGGCGATGCGCTGGGGCGAGGTCGCGGTGGTGCTCGAGAAGGCGGGCTGCAACGCCGTCCCGATCGTTTCGCTCATCTCGCTCCTGACCGGTGTGATCATCGCGTTCGAGGTCTCGCAGCCGCTCTCGATGTTCGGAGCGAAGGCCTTCACGGCCGACATCATCGGCATCGTAATGGTGCGGGAGTTCAGCCCGATCTTCACGGCGATCGTGCTCGCGGGCCGCTCCGGCTCGGCGTTCGCGGCCGAGATCGGCACGATGAAGGTTAACGAGGAGCTCGACGCCCTCAGCACGATGGGGCTCGAGCCGATACGCTTCCTCGTGGTGCAGCGGGTGCTCGCCGGCACGCTCCTGGCGCCGCCGCTGACGGCGTTCTCGATGCTCGCGGGCGTCTCCGGCGGCCTGTTCGTCATGGTCGCGATGGGGTTCCCGCTGGCGGAGGTCTGGAGCCACGTCACCGCCTCGCTCCACGTCGCCGACGTCCTCGTCGGCACTCTGAAGGCGGTCGTCTTCGGCGGGGTCGTCGCGGCGCTCGGCTGCCTGCGCGGGATGCAGACCAAGGAGGGGCCGAGCGCGGTCGGCGATTCGGCGACGCGCGCCGTCGTCGCCGGCATCCTGATGATCATCGTGGTCGACGCGGTCTTCGCGGTGCTGACCAACGTGCTCCACGTATGAGCGCCATGGCGCCGGTCGAGGTCCGCGGCGTCACCGTCGGCTACGGCGGCCGCGTGATCCAGCGTGGGCTCGATTTCCAGGTGCGAAGGGGCGAGGTGCTGGTGATCCTGGGCGGCTCGGGCTCGGGGAAGAGCTCGCTCCTGAAGGTGATGATCGGGCTCCACGCGCCGCTCGAGGGCACCGTCCTCGTGGACGGCGAGGACCTGCTGAAGGCCGAAGGCTCGGAACGCCTGCGCCTCTTGCGAAAGCTCGGGGTGATGTACCAGAGCGGCGCGCTCTTCGGGTCGATGACGGTGTGGGAGAACGTGCGCCTGCCGTTCGACGAGCTCACGGACCTCGGGGAGGAGGAGAAGGACTTCATCGCGCTCGCGAAGCTCAACCAGGTGGGCCTGCTCGCGGCCGCGAGCAGGATGCCCTCGGAGCTCTCGGGCGGCATGAAGAAGCGCGCCGCGATCGCGCGGGCGCTCGCCCTCGACCCCGCCATCCTCTTCCTCGACGAGCCCTCCGCTGGCCTCGACCCCATCACGTCCGCCAGCCTCGACCAGACGATCCGCGAGCTGTCACGCGGGCTCGGGATCACGTTCGTCGTCGTGACGCACGAGCTCCCGAGCATCTTCGCGATCGCCGACCGCTGCATCATGCTCGACGCCCGGAGGAAGACGATGATCGCCGAGGGGCCGCCGGCGGACCTGCGAGACCGCTCGGAGGACCCGTACGTGCGCCAGTTCTTCCTCCGTCAAGCGGAGGCCGCGGCGTGAGCGCACGCGCGAGTCAGCTCCGGATCGGCGCCTTCGTCGTCGGCGGCCTCGCGATCCTGGCGGCCGCCCTCTTCTTCTTCGGCATCCGGAGCGCGTTCGACCCCACCGTCACGATGGAGACCTACGCGGTCGGGGACGTCGAGGGGCTCTCGATCGGTTCCGCGGTCAAGCTGCGGGGCGTCACCGTCGGCCGAGTGACGGACATCGGCTTTTCCTGGAAGCTCTATCGCGACGCGAGCCCGCGCTGCGTCGTCGTGCGGTTCGTGGTGAAGGAGGCCTACAGCCCGGTGCCGACCGGCCGCGACCTCGCGCCGGAGCTGGAACGGGCCGTCGCGAGCGGGTTCCGTGCCGTCGTCCAGTCGGAAGGCATCACGGGCTCGAGCATCGTCGCACTCCAGACGCTCGACCCGAAGCTCTATCCCCCGCTCGCGGTCCCGTGGAAGCCGCGGTACCCCTACATCCCGTCCGCGCCGAGCCAGTTCGGCCAGATCCTCGCGTCCCTGGACCGCACGCTCGGGAACCTCTCGAAGCTCGACCTGGCGAGGATCGCCGCGAGCGCCGACCGGGCGCTCGGCTCGGTCGAGGCGGCGGCGCGGAAGGTCGGTGAGCTCGACATGGCCTCGGTCTCGGGGAACGTGAACCGGATAGGGTCGGACACCCGGGCGGCCGTGCAGGAGTACCAGGGTCTCGCCAAGGACGCGCGCAGGACTCTGCAGGCGATGAAGCTCGAGGAGGTCGGGGCCGGCACCCACCGGCTCGTCAACAAGCTGGACGTCGAGATCGAGGCCCTCGTCGGCGAGCTGCGCGTCGTCGTCGTCAAGCTGAACGGCATCGACGTGCCGGCGCTGAACGACACGCTGGCGGGGACGCGCGAAGCGGCCCGGAACCTGAACGAGGCGCTCGAGTCGCTCAGGGCGCATCCGTCGGGATTCCTGTTCGGCGGAAAGCCCGCGCCCGTCTCCGCGCTCGCGAAGGACGACAAATGAGGGGCGGCACCGGCCTCGCCTGCGTCCTCGCGTCGCTCGTGGCGGCGGGTTGCTCGCGCCTCGTTCTCGTGCGGCAGTCGTACTCGATCGACCCGCCGCCCAAGCAGTCCCTCCCGGCGCTGGACGGCGTGGTCCTGGCGATGTCGCGCGTGGAGGTGGAGCCTCCGTTCGCGGGACTGTCGCTCGTCTACCGCACCGGAGAGCACGACCTCGTCCACGACCCCTATGCAAGCTTTGCCGAGCCGCCCGGCTGGCTCATCGGCGCGGCGATCCGCGGCTACCTCGCGAACGCGGACTTCGTGCGCGATGTCGTCACACCCGGGCACGGCCTGAGGCCCGACGCGACTGTCGAGGTCGCAGTCGGCACCCTCGCCGGAGAGCTTCGGCCGGGCGGCGCATCGGCCGTCCTCGCCATGCGGTTCCGTGTCCTCGCGAGCCCCGGCGGCGCGCGCGAGCCCTCGGAGGTCCTGGTGAAGGCGTATTGCTCGAGCCGGCCGATCGCCCGCGCCACCGCGAAGCGCGTCGTCGCCGCGTGGAACGAGGGGCTGGCCGACATCATGACGGAGTTCGCGGCCGACCTGAGCGCTTCGCTCGCCGTCTTGCGCGGAATGCCACCGCCCCCCGGAGCGGCCCGCTAGCGATGGACACGGCGGTCGTCGGGGCCGCGGCGGCCCCTTCTCCGAAGCCCTGGGAGCATCGAACCCTGATCAGGAGGGCAGCTGAGCGTAAGCCTGCAAGACGATCCAGGCCAGGCCCGTCAGCAGCACCGACAGCAGGACGACAAAGGACACCGCGAGGCCGAGCGTCCGTGCGCCCGCGCTCACCTCAGGCCTCCGGGATCGCGACCGCGCGGCCGCGCAAGCGCCCCTGCTCCATGTCGTCGTCGGCGCGCTCAGCCTCGCAGAGCGGTGGCGGTTCGGCGACTCGAGGCTCGGGCTTGGACGGTGGCTTCGTGAGCCGATACGCGAGCATGTTCATCTCCGGTCCGCGTTCGACAGAGCAACGCCAGTGCCATGGAGTCCGCTCGCGGATAGCCGCGCGACGCCTCGGCGAGACGGAGAATCTCGCGTCGCATCGCGAGATTGTCACGAGAGAAGGCGATCGTTCCCGCGTCGCCCCGGGTGAATGCCTTAGTCGCGCCACGGCTCGGCGCTTGCTATCGATACCGACCACGAGGGTCGACCCGAATCGACGCCGCGCCCTCGATGGAAGCGCGATGAGGGACTCACCACTTCGAGGTCTCAGGAGCGTCCTCCTGCCGAGGCGGAAGAAGGATGACGCGGTCGTCGCGGAAGCCGTCTTCGGGCCGTTGCCGGCCGCTGGCGCGAGCAGCCGGCGGCGCGATCTCGTGGAGTTCCTGAGCCGGGTCTTGCTCTTCGAGGAGCTCGACCGGACCGAGCTCGCCCGTGTCGCGCGCGCCGCGCACGAGAGGACGTACTCTGACGGCGAGTACGTCTACGAGCAGGGGAAGCCGGGCGCCGCCCTCTTCCTCGTCTGGAGCGGCGCGGTCGAGATCCGCCAGCGCCGGCGCGACGGCGAGGAAGTGCCGCTCATCCTGCTCGAGCCGCCCGCGTCCTTCTCCGAGCAGGCCGCGCTCGGGCTCGACACGGTCCGCTGGACGAGCGCGGTGGCCCGCGGGCCGGTCACGCTCGCCGCCCTCGGCAGCTCGGACCTCGAAGCGCTCGCGCGCCGCTTCCCCGTGCTCGCCAGCAAGGTCCTGCGAAAGCTGGCGCAGATCACGGCGCTGCGCCTGCAGATACTGATCGACGCAGAGTTCCTCGCGGAAGAGAGGCCGGTCGCGGGCGATGAGCCCTCCGAGTAGGTCCGCCCTGCCGCTCGTGGCGGGCGCCGCCGCGCTGCTCGCCGGCGCGGCGCTGCTCTGGGGGATGCGGAGCCTCTTCGCGCCCATCCTCGTGGGCGGTCTCCTGGCGTACATCTGCTCTCCGTTCGTGGCAGGCCTGGAGCGCCTCCGCCTGACGCGCGGGCTCGCGATCGCCGTCGCGTTTCTCGTGTTCGTCGCCGCCGGGCTCCTCCTCGTGAGCCGGCTCCGCGCGGCGCTGCCCTCCGAGATGGGCCTCCTCCAGCTGCGGGTCCGCGCGCTTCGCAACATCAACGCACGCTATGCAGATCTCATGGGGCTCGACCCGTCGCTCTCGAACGGGAACACCTTCTACCGGATGCTCCACGACGATCTCGATCCCATGGTGAACCGCGTGAACCGTCTGCTCGCCCTCACGGAAGAAGAGGATGTCGCGTTCGTCGCGGCGCACCCCTCCGGCAAGCTCCTCGCCGATCACCGCGGAAACCAGGAGATCCTTCAGCGGCGCGGGCCGTCGACGCTCGCGAAGTCGGCGGCATCTTCGGCCGCGCCCGCACGTCCTTCGAGAGACGTCCCGAAGACCCCGCTCGCCGCGCTGGGCAGCATCGTCTCCACGTGGGTCGTGGCGCCGGCGGTGTTCCTCTTCCTTCTGCGCGACACCGGGCAGATCAAGCGGGCCTTCCTTCGGACCGTGCCCAACCGCCTCTTCGAGCCGACGCTCGCCGTGATCGCCGACCTCGATCACGCGCTCGGCGGCTACGTGCGCGGCATGGTCCTCGACAGCGCGATCCTCGGCTCCGCGTTGACTCTGCTCTTCACGCTCCTCGGGCTGCCCGTCGCGTGGGCGCTCCTGATTGGGCTCCTTGCCGGCGCGGCGAACCCCGTGCCGTACGTCGGCTCGGCCGTCGCTCTCCTCGGCGGGCTCTCGTTCGTGCTCGTGGCGGACGAGCTGCATCCCCGCGTTCCGATCATCCGTGGGGAAAGCGTTGTGGTCTTTCTGGTCGCCGGAATCGCGCTCGTCGAGGTCCTCAAGAACCTCGTCGTCGAGCCGCTCGTGCTCGGCGGCTCCGTGAAGCTCCACCCACTCGTCGTCCTCATCGGCGTCCTCACAGGCGGCCTCATGTTCGGTCTCGTCGGCCTCGTTCTCGCTCTGCCTGCCATCACGATCTTCACGACCTTGCTCTCGAGCGCCTCCCGGCACCTGAAGGCGTACGGGTTGACATGAGGGGCACAGAACGTCATCGAGTCGAGGATGAGCTTTTGTCCGTGGTTCTCCACTCCTTGGCGGTTGACTCGCTCCGACCACTCGGGCCCCACGCGAGCCGGCCACGGCAAGCTAGGTGCCAGGCTCGACCGTCGATCACGAGCCCGGATTCGCGAGCTCTGTCGCGAAAAATTCGCGAATCGCACGCTGTCGTCCCGGCCGGCTCGCTGTCTCCCGCGTGGTCTCCCTGGCCCGAGCGTTGCGGTAGGGATGGGTCTGCATGAAGCGAGACCGCTACCTGCGCTCCCCGGGCTCGACGCGACGTCCGGCTGCTGCGCTAGCGATTCCGATCGTCGGGCTGCTCGGGGGATGCGCCACGCGCGGCGCTCCGCAGCTCACCCTGTTCGGTGCGCACTTCCCCGCCTGGCTGCTCTGCGCACTCGTCGGAGTCGCCGGCGGGATCGTGGGCCGCGTCGTGCTGGTGAAGACCGGCCTCGCGAACGTGCTCCCCTTCGCGCTCCTCGTCAGCACCTCGATCGGCGTCCTGACGGGCGTCGGGGCATGGCTCGTATGGTTCAGGTGAGCTCGTGAAGAGCGCGGGCACGCCGCGTCACGGCGTCGCGGGCCGGCTGGCGTCGCTCACCGTCGTGGCGCTCGCCGTCGCCGCGGCGGTCTACGCGTTCCGGAGGAGCGCGCGGAATCCCTCGTCGGACGACGCCACCATCGACGCCGACGTCGTCCACGTCGCCGCGCTCGTCGGGGGCCGGATCGCCCGGATCCCGGTGACCGAGAACGCCCGGGTCGCCAAGGGAGACGTCCTCTTCCAGATCGATGACACCGCCTATCGCCTCACGGTGCAGCAGGCGACCGCCGACCTGGAAATCGCGACGGCGGTGCTCGACACGCAGCACCGCTTCCTCTCGACGCAGCGCTCCACCGCCGCCGTCGCGTCCGAGCAGACCCGCCGCGCCCTCGCGAACTTCAGCCTGGCCGAGCGCACGACGGGACGGCTCCGGCCGCTCAATGCCAAGGGCTACGTCCCCACACAGCAGCTCGACCAGGCCGAGGTTCTCGAGCGCGACGCGGCGACGTCGCTCCGGCAGGCTAGGGAGCACGAGGCCGCCGCGGTGCGGGCGATCGACACGGACAAGGCGGCCGAGGCGACGATGCGCGCCCGCCAGACCGCTCTCGCCATCGCGAGGAAGGCTCTCGACGACACGACGGTGCGCGCGCCTCACGATGGCCTCGTCGTCGGGCTGAGGGTCACGCCGGGCGAGGTCGTCATCCCGTCGCAGTCGCTCTTCACGCTCATCGACACCGAGGCATGGTTCGCCGAGGCGAACTTCCGCGAGACCGACCTCCACGCCATCGCCGTCGGCGACCACGCGACGGTCTACTGCATGATCGACCGCAGACGCGCCATCGAGGGGACCGTCGAAGGGATCGGCTGGGGCGTCCTGACGGGGGACCGGATCAACCTCCCGCGGTCGGTCCCCTATGTCGAGCCTTCCTTGAACTGGGTGCGGGTTGCCCATCGTTTCCCGGTCAAGGTGAAGCTGAAGAACCCGCCGCCCGACCTCATGCGCGTCGGGGCCAGCGCGGTGGTCGAGATCCATCACGACAATGCCGGCCGATAGCGCTCGCCGGATCCTCCCGAAGGACCTCCCGGGCCTCCTCGGGCCGCGTCCGGGCCGTCTCGAGTTCGCGCTACGGCTGGCGCTCATCAGCTCGCTCACGCTGCTCGTCTGTGAGACCTACACTACACCGGAGCCGGCCCTGACCGTCTACATCGCGTTCTTCCTGAACCGGCCGGACCGGACGACGAGCGTGATCACCTGCGTGGCGCTCGCCGTGGTCTTCTCGCTCGCGATCGGGATCCTCTTCGTCCTGGCGCGAACGGTGCTCGACGACCCGATGTGGCGCGTGGCCGCGATCGCGCTCGTCTCGTTCGTACTCCTGTTCCTGGCGTCGGCAAGCAAGCTGCGCCCCGCCGCTGCCACGATGGCGCTCGTCATCGGGTACGTGCTCGACCGATTCGCGGTCGCTCCCGTCGGGGAGCTCCTGACGCGCGCGCTCCTCTACGCTTTGCTCTTCGTCGGCATGCCAGGGGCTGTCTCGTTGATCGTCAACCTGGTGCTGGGGCCGGCGCCTCGCGTCCTCGCCGAGCAGACGCTCGCCCGGCGGCTCCGGCTCGGCGCGGCGATGCTGCGTGCGCCCGACGAGCGGAACCGGCGCGCCCTCGTGGCGAGCCTGCGCGAAGGTCTCGCGCAGGTGGACGCGTGGCTCCGCCTCGCAGGCGTCGAGAAGACTTCGGCTCCCGCCGACCTCGCCGCGCTGAAGCGCGCAGCCGAGTCCACATTCGCTCTCCTCGCGTCGGTGGAGCTGGCGGACCGCAGCCCGGAGGCCGGCCTGCCCGAGCCGCTGCGATCGCGCCTCGCGTCGACGCTGGAGGAGATGGCGGGCGTCCTCGAGCGGGGCGGCTATCCGGTGGACGTCGAGTGGGCGGGACCCGGCGACGCAGAAGCGCCGCACGCGCCGGCAGCCCGGATCCTCGCCCGCGTGAAGGAAGCCGTCGTCGGCTTCGCCGGGAGCTCCTCGGTAGAGGACACCCCGCCGCAGCACGAGAAACCGTCCGCCGGTTTCTTCTCCGCGGACGCCTTCACGAATCCGCTGCACGTGCGCTACGCGCTGAAGACGACGGCGGCGGCTCTCTTCTGCTACCTCCTGTACTCCATCCTCGACTGGCCCGGTATTCACACCTGCTTCATCACGTGCTACATCGTCTCCCAGGGCACGGTTGCCGAGACCGTCGAGAAGCTCACGCTGCGCATCCTCGGCTGTCTCGTGGGAGCGGGGGCCGGCCTTCTGGCCATCGTCTATCTCGTTCCGTCGCTCACGACGATCACGGGCCTCATGGTCGCGGTCGCCGTCTGCGCCTTCGTCTCGGGGTGGATCGCGGCCGGCAGCGCACGGATCTCGTACGTCGGCTTCCAGGTGGCCTTTGCCTTCCTCTTGTGCGTCGTGCAGGGGTCCGGGCCCCAGTTCGACCTGAAGGTGGCGCGGGATCGCGTGATCGGAATCCTCGTCGGAAACCTCGTCGCCTATCTCTTCCATACGCGCATCTGGCCCGTCAGCATCCGGGCCCGGGTCGATCCAGCGATCGCCACAGCGCTGCAGCGGCTCCACGACCTCGTGACGGCCGGGAGCCGGGCGAAGCGGCGCGAGCTCGCGGCCGAGGCGCAGGCCACGCTCGGCGGGATCGAGACAGACCTCGAATTGCTGCCTTACGAGCCGGCGCCGCTGCGCCCCGGCGAGGACTGGCTGGAGCGCCGGAGCGCCGTCGTCCGCGAGATAGCGGCGCTCGCGTCGCCGCTCTTGCTCAGCGACGGAGACCTTCCCTCCGGCGCGGCCGACCGGCTCGCCGCGCTCGGTCGGCGATTCGAGGCCGGTGCGGCGTCCACCACGCCTGCACTGCGGGCCGAACGGACCGACGACCACGGCCTCTTCGCGCTCGTCGAGCTTCACCTCGGCCGCCTGGAAGAGGCGTTGGCCCGCGTCTCACCGGACGGGGCGGCGACCAGCCATGCGACCGCGTGACGGTGCACTCCTTCTCGCGCTCTTCTCGTCCGGCCTGACGGGGTGCGCGACGTCGGCGATCGACTCGGCGCCCGAGCGACCGGACCGCCCCTGGAAACCGGCGACGACGGGCTTCGGGGAAATCCTGCCTGGCAAGCCTGGCGAGCAGCCCGCCTACGGCGGGTACGTGCTGCCCGCCAACGGTGTCGCGGCGACGTTGCCCTTCGCTCCTTCCGAGCTGAACGCGGAGCATGCCTACTCGCTCTCCGAGCTGGTGGACATCGCCCAGTCCAACAACCCGCTCACGCGCACCGCGTGGAACAACGCACGCGTCGCGGCGCTGGCGTCCGGCGTCGTGCGGAGCGCCTACTTGCCTAACGTGACCGGCAGCTTCGTCGCCGGTTACCGAAACGGCGACTCGAGCATCTCCGGGCTGGGGCCCGACGCCGACAACCACGTCACGTCCCACGGCACGATCACGGCGCTGTCCCTGCTGTGGCTGCTCTTCGACTTCGGCGAGCGCGACGCCGTGCTGGAGGCGAGCCGGGAGGACGGTGCGATCGCGAGCATCGCTTTCACCGGCGCGCACCAGCATGTCATCCACGCCGTCTGCCTCGCCTTCTACGCGCACGCCGCCCTGCGCGCTCGGGTCGTTTCGACGGAGAAGTCTCTTCAGAACGTCGAGGTGATCCGCTCCGCCGCCGAGGATCGCTACGCGCAGGGCGTGGGGACGGTCATCGAGGCCGCTCAGGCGCGCCAGGCCGCCGCCCAGGCTCGGCTGCTGCACGTGAAAGCGGTGGGGGCCGCCGAGGATGCCTACGTAACGCTGATCGCGGCGACCGGCATCTCGCCGCTCACGAGGATCGGCGTCGCTGACGTCTCCGGGAGGACGCTGCCCTCTGCCGACGATCACGTGGCTCGGGTCGTCGAGGCGGCGCTCGCCAGGAGGCCCGACGTCCTCGAGGCCTACGCTGCGCGCAAGGCCGGGCTCGCGCGCATCCGCGCGGCGCAGGCGGAGTCGTTGCCGAAGCTCGTCTTCGCGGCCACCGGCTCGTACGCCACCGGGAGCTTCGATCTCGGTGTCATCCCGGTCCTCGGCCACGCGCCCGCGCTCAACGTCTCGGGCAACCGCCTCGGCATCACGCTCCTCGGTGGGGTGTCCATGCCGGTCTTCGACGGGGGCAGACGCCTCGCCCTCCTCGCCCAGGCCCGAGCGCAGGCCGACACGGCGGAAGCGCGGCTGGCGAGGGTCAAGAACGAAGCCATCCGCGAAGTGATCTTCGCGGAGAACACGCTGCGCACGACCCTCGCGGCGCACGACGCTTCGCGCGAGCTGGTCGCCGCAGCGCAGACGACGTACGACGCCACCCTCGAGGCATTCAAGACCGGCGTCGGATCGGTCACCGAGGTGATGCTCGCGCAGGACCACCTTCTGCTCGCGCACGACGCGGAGACCGACGCCTACTACGCGTCGCTCTCCGCGGCGGCGACGCTCGCGCTGTCCACGGGCGTGCTCGGAGCGGCCCCTTGACGAGTCGTCTCGGCGTAGGTCGAGCTTTTCGCACATCCCGTAGCCGGTTTCGTCGGTTGCCGCCCCGATAGGGGTGGCTCGGCAACTTCCAAGCACCAGAAAGGAGGCCGCACCATGAGCACGGTCACCACCAAGGACGGCGTCAGCATCTTCTACAAGGACTGGGGCAAGGGCCAGCCCATCGTCTTCAGCCATGGCTGGCCGCTGTCGGCGGACGACTGGGACGCGCAGATGCTGTTCTTCCTGAAGCACGGCTATCGTGTCATTGCCCACGACCGGCGTGGTCATGGCCGCTCGAGCCAGACGGACAACGGCCACGACATGGATCACTACGCCGACGATCTCGCGGCGCTGACCGCCCATCTCGACCTCCAGAACGCCGTGCACGTCGGCCACTCGACCGGAGGCGGCGAGGTGGTGCGCTACCTCGCGCGCCACGGCGAGACGCGAGTCGCGAAGGCGGCGATCATCGCCGCGGTGCCGCCGCTGATGGTCAAGACGGCGGCGAATCCGGGCGGGCTGCCCAAGGAGGTGTTCGACGGCCTCCAGGCGCAGGTCGCCGGCAACCGGGCGCAGTTCTACTACGATCTGCCGGCGGGACCGTTCTATGGCTACAACCGCCCCGGGGCGAAGCTCTCGCAGGGAGTGATCTGGAACTGGTGGCGCCAGGGAATGATGGGTGGCGCCAAGGCGCACTACGACGGCATCGTCGCCTTCTCGCAGACGGACTTCACAGAAGACCTGAAGAAGATCACCGTGCCGGTCCTCGTGATGCACGGCGACGACGACCAGATCGTGCCGTACGCTGACGCCGGACCGCTCTCGGCAAAGCTGTTGAAGAACGGCACGTTGAAGACCTACCAGGGCTTTCCGCACGGCATGCCCACGACCGAGGCGGACACCATCAACTCCGACCTGCTGGCCTTCGTGAAGGCGTAACGCCTCGGCCTCGGCGCCGGCTTTGGGGTCGGCGCCGAGAGGTACGGTGAGACGTAGGAGCAGCGGAGCTACTGTTTCACTGGTCGTTCACTGGCGCCGTCCATCACCAGCACCATCCGGAACCGCGAATGGCCTGCCATCATCCGGGCGTAGGCCTCGGCGGCGCGCTCGAGAGGTGACGTCTCCACCATCGCGCGGACACCGGCGAGGACGCTGAAGGCCAGCGTGTCTTCGGCGTCGATCGCGGTTCCCGTCAGCGCGCCGTGGACCGAACGCCCGCCGAAGATGAGCGGGAGCGCGCTCAGCCGGATCTCGTCGCTCCCGACCCCGACCACGATCAGCTTCCCACGCGGCGCGAGACCGGCGACGAGCGGGCCCATGGAGCCGCCGCTGGGCGCGGTCGCGAGGATGGCCCGGGCTCCTCCCATGCGCTGGAGCGCGGCACCGGCGTCCTCCGACGCCGCGTCGACGTAGACGTGCGCGCCGAGTTCCCTGGCGAGACTCTCCTTGTCGCGGCCGCGCCCGAGCGCGACCGTCCGGAACCCGAGCCGCGCGGCGTACTGGATACCGAGATGCCCGAGGCCGCCTAGCCCTTGAACGGCCACGAGGTCTCCTCCGCGGAGGCCCGCGTTGCGCAGGGCGTTATACGTGGTGAGCCCCGCGCACAGGAGCGGTGCGGCCGCGACCGCGTCCAGCTCGTCGGGAACCGCGGCGAGAGCGCGCGCTTCCGCGATCATCATCTCGGCGTAGCCGCCATCCACCGACACGCCCGCGGTGACCGGGCTCGCGCAATTCACGATGTCGCCCCGCCGGCACGGCTCGCAGACGCCGTCTTCACCGGCGATCAGGCCGACGCCGACGCGCTGACCCACCGTCCAGCGCGACACGCTCTCGCCGACGGCATCGACGCGGCCGACGACCTCGTGTCCCGGCACGCGCGGCAGAGCCATGCCGGGAAACGTGCCGGTCACCGTGCTGACGTCGGTGTGACAGATGCCGCACGCTTCCACCCTGATCCGAACCTGTCCCTGACCCGGTGCGAGCACGGGCCGCTGGACGAGTCGCAGCACGCCGGGCTCAGTGACCTCGACGGCTCTGTAGGTGTCGCTCATTCCCTTCCTCCCATCGGTAGCGGACCGGCGGCGTTCCCGCCGGTCGTCAGGATCATGACGGCGTTGGGTAGTCCCAGACATCGGGCGGCAGCTTGTCCTTGAGAGATGCATACATGGCGTCGCGGAACAGCTTCACCGCCGGATACGGCCGAAGGGCAATCGTGCGCTCCACGATCAGCCCCTGCTCGTTGTCGACGATGACCTCGAAGCTCTCGATCTTGTGGCCCGCCATGGTCCCCACCCAGCGCAGGAAGGTCGTGCGCTCATCGAGCTTGAACTCGGCTGTATAGGTACCGGAACCGCGCGTAGAGCTCGACTGAGCGAAGATCTCGGCGATGACCTCGCGCCCCTCGATCGGCCGTACCAGGATGGGACTGTTGAATACGATGCTATCGGCAAGCAGCGCGCTCACCTGCGCGGGTGTGGCCTGACCAGATTCCCGTAGCCTGCGCAATGGATGCATTGTGATTCCTCCTATGCCTGTGTCATCTACAGCTGGACGATTAGTCCTCCAGCTTCGCGGCCAGATCCATTTCCCAGTCCCGGGTCTGGAAGCCCCTCTTCATCGCGTTCTGGATTCGCCGCTGCGTCTCCGGGATCTGCCCGGCTTCGAGGAAGAGATCGGAGTCGCGCCGGAAGTCGTCGGCCGGCGCGAGCGCGATCGCATGGACGCGGCTCTTGATGGCGGCGCGAGCGGCGGCCGGGAATCCGGCGATGCGGTGCGCGAGCGAGCCGACGAACTCGCCGAGCTCGGAGGCGGGCAGCGCCCGGTTTATCCAGCCGTATCGCTCCGCGAGATCCGCGTCGTAGTCGTGGCCGCTCAGCATCACCTCGAGCGCCCTCGCGCGCCCCAAGAGGCGCGTCAAGTGCTGAATGCCGCCGGCGCCGGGAATCAAGCCGAACCCCACCTCCGGCTGACCGAAGATCGCGGACTCCCGCGCCGCGAAACGCAGGTCGCAGGCGAGCACCAGCTCGCTGCCCGCTCCGCGGACGCGGCCCTCGATCCGCGCGATCGTCACGAGCCGGCTCGCGCTGAGATGACGGTAGAGGAGCCCTAGCGACGGCTCGCCCGTCAGCTTCGCGGTGTGCTCGCGGTACTCCTTGATCCGGGTCACGTCGACGTGGGCGATGAAGTAGGCGGGATCCGCGCTCTCGAAGACGAGCACCTGGACGGCGTCGTCGGCCTCGGCGCCCTGGATGAGCGAGACCAGGTCGCGGACGAGCCCGGGCCCCAGGAGGTTCATGGGCGGCGCGGCGATCTTGGCGAAGAGGACGGCCCCGTCCGTGCGGACCGTCAGCGTCTCGAAGACCCTGGGATCACCACGGCTCGAGTCGTCTTCCATCACGTCCTCCACCCTACGAGACCCGCCCTGCGGCGCCGCTGCTCCGGGTTTCGATCGCTCGGACGCTGTTCCGAAACGCCTTCTCCAGGACCCCCTTTCCGATGGTCCCGAGCACGAGGCCGAGCAGCCGTCCCTTGAGGTTCTTGCCGTCTCGTACGACCACGGCGTCGATCTCGGTCGTCCCGTTGGGCTGGCGCGCCAAGGTGTAGGTATGGCCGGAAGCCCCTCCCCACAGGTTGGAGTCGGTGGTGGTGAGGACGACGTGGCTGGGATCCGACCAGTCGTAGTGCAGGCGTTCCCAGATGCCGCCCGAGCCCTCGGTGACGTCGGCCTCGCTGGCGCCCAGGTGATGCACCTCGAGGTACTCGTCCGCGCTGTTGCCAAAGAGCTTCGAGCGGCCCGGCCCGAAGTCGGTGAGCCCGGCGATGAACTGCTCGGGCGTCGCGGTGGTCGTCTGGTGCATGCGGATCGTGGACATGCGAGCTCCTCTCTCCAGGACGATGTCGTTCCGTAGCTCTTTCTCGGCAGATTAGGCTCGGATCTGGACGCTGCCTTCCACCTCTCTCACCTGGTAGACGCCGAGCGCCTCGGTCGCCGGGCCGTTGATCACGGCTCCGGTGGTGATGTCGAACCGGGAGCCGTGGCACTGGCACATGATCGTCGTCCCCGCGAGCAGGCCTCCGGAGAGCGGGCAGGACGCCTGGCTGCAGGTGCAGAGATCATCGAACGCGTAGAGCCGGTCGTGGACGCGCGCGACCGCAATGCGGTGCTTTCCGTCCTCCAGGTAGAAGGGAATCACGCCGCCGTCGGGGACCTCGTGGCCAGGCGCGACAGTGCGGAACGCTTGCTCGGCGAGCTCGGTCATCGGCTTCACCTCGTCCTCCGGCCCGATTCAGTAGGGGTATTCCGGGATGATGTCCGCCTTCTTCGCGTCGAGCCGCAGCTCGCCGGGAGCGCCCGCGGGCACGACGGGACGGTGCGGCATGACGGGCGGAACGCGGTCGTAGCCGGAGCCCAGGGGAGGCCTCGGGTCCGCGTCTCCCTTGTTCGGCCAGAGTGACATCGCGCGCTCGGCCAAGGCGGTGATCATGAGCGACGGGTTCACTCCCGTGTTTGCCGGCATCACGCTCCCGTCCATGACGTGAAGGCCCGGATGTCCGAACACCCGCTGGTAGGGGTCGACGGCGCCTCGCTCGCTGCTGTCGGCGATCGGGATCCCGCCGGTGAAATGCGCCGAGGCGGTGCGGTTGATCACCTCGAAGGGCAGCGCTCCCTCCCGGCTGTCCATCTTCCGGGCCATACGGTCGACGAACTCCTCGACGATGGGGATGTGCACCGAGGGCGGGGGGCCGGAGCCTCGCCGGCTTCGCAGCCGCCCGTCCTGCCAGTACAGGTCGATCGAGGTGTCGGTCGTCTGCATGCAGAGCATAACCACGGTCCGCTCCGACCAGTGGCGCGCGTCGTCGAAGCTGAGCACCTCGGCCGGGTGCTCGATCAGCTCCTTGAGCCACGCCAGCGTCGGGTGTTTCTGCTCGCCGTGCTGGTGGTAGGTGATCAGGAACGCGAACAGGTCGCTTCCGACTCCCCAGTAGACCGGCTCGATGCTGGTCACCGCGTCGGGCCACACGCCCGAGGTGATCGATACGGAGCCCGGTGTGATGTGGATCTTCTCGGGATCGCTCTTCCACTGCCCGTGTGTCCGCGTGATCGCCAGCAGCTGCTCCGAGTTCGTCCGCGCCCGGTGGCCGAGCTCGTTCGACAGGCCCTTCAGCCGCCCCTCGTGCTGCATCCGAAGGAGGAGCTTCGCGGAGCCGTACGCGTGTGCGGCGACGATCACCTGCTCGGCCGTGTACGTCCGGCGGTGGAGCCCCGCCGCTCGCTGCGCCCAGCCCGGATGACGCGTGTGCACCTGGTAGCCGCCTCCCTCGAGCGGGACGAGGTCGTACACCTCGTGCAAGTCGTGGATCCGGACGCCGACCTTCTCCGCCAGGTAGAGATAGTTGGTCGTCAGCTTGTTCTTGGCGTTGTGGCCGCAGCCGATGTTGCACTTGCCGCAGGAGATGCACCCGGTGCGGCGCGGCCCCGCGCCGCCGAAGTACGGATCGTCGGCCTCCACGCCCGGGCTGCCAAAGTAGACCCCGACCGGAGCCCTGTTGAACGTCTGTCCCCTTCCCATGTCGATCGCGGTCTGCCGCATGTACCGGTCGACATCGGTTGGCATGTACGGGTAGCGAACGACGCCGAGCATGCGTCTGGCCTGGTCGACATGCGGCGCCAGCTCAGCGGCCCAGTCGGTGATGCTCGCCCATTCCCGTGCGTCGAAGAACTGCTTCGGGGGCACATACAGCGTGTTGCCGTAGACGTGCGAGCCGCCGCCGACCCCTGCCCCGGCGAGGACGAGCACGTCGTCGAGGTACTCCATCCGTTGAATCCCGTAGAGCTCCGCCGCGGGAAACCACAAGAAGTCCGGAAGGTTCCATTGGGTCTTCGGGATGTCTTCGTCCTTCCAACGCCTGCCGGACTCCATGACGCCGACTCGATAGCCCTTCTCGGCGGCACGGAGCGCGGCGACACTGCCACCGAACCCCGACCCGATGATCACCACGTCGTAGTCGAATCCCGCCATGAGCAGTCTCCTTCCGCTCACACGCTTCGACAGTCAGCGTGTGACCAGGCCGAAACCTCCGCCCTCCGCTCAGCGCGCGCCTCCCGAAGCGACTCGAGAAGGCGTCCCCTTGCGCTCCCGCCGTGTTACGTCGGACTCGTCATCGGATCGATGATCTTCAATGGCTCTCTTCTTCACGCCTGTGGCCCTCGAAGGGCCACCGTAATCAGAGTCCCCGCAAGGCGCTGAAGCAATTACACGAAGGTATCGATCGACACCTTCCCGCTTGGATCGGCGATGGCGGCCTTCGCGGCACCGACGAGGCTCCATGACGCGCCGCGGGCTGCGAGCACGAGGGCCGCCACGATGCAGCGGGCGATCACCGGGCGATCGGTACACCAAGCGACAGTGCCTCTAGCCGGCCGATCGCCGCGTCGCGCAAAGCGCCGCCATCGCTCCCGAGAGCCCCGCGCAGACAAGGAGCGGCAGCGCCATCGAGAAGCGCAGCAGCCACGCGCCGAGCGCCGCGCCGGAGAGCATCGCCAGCACCGCGCCAGCGCGTCGCTGCCAGCCGGCACCGTCGCCGCCGCCGAGCGGCGAGTCCGCGGCGAGCCCGGTGATCGTCAAGGTCAGGACAGTCGTGGTGAGGTCCGGTACCGCGAGCTTGCGGACGGTCGCATTGCGGAGGCCCATCGCCAGGCCGGTCAGGACGATCACCGCGTTGACGGCGGCCGGCCCGGTCCCGGTGGCCGCGGCGCCGGCAGCGGCAGCCAGCAGCGCCGCCTCGGCTCCGAAGGCCGTCGCGGTAAGGCGGCGTTCCGAGGCCGAGGCCAGCCGCCGGGCCAGGAGGCCCCCGGCGGCGGCGCCCGCCGCGAACGCGGCGAGGGCGAGGAGCGAGCGCGCCACCGAGAGCCCCTGCGTCCCCGCGAGCGCGAAGCCGAGGAAGACGACGTTCCCGGTCATGTTCGCGGTGAAGACCTTCCCAAGCTCGAGGTAGCTGACCGCGTCGACCAGCCCGGTGACCGCGGTCAGCGTGAGGAGGACCGGCGTCAGGCGTGAAGGCGCCGACATGGCTGGGCTCCTTTCAGAAGGTGATGGTGACCCAGCTTGCCAGGAACGTGAGATCCTCGCCGCCCCCCGTCTCGCGGAGATACGGGCCGGCTAAGAAGTACTCCAGGTCGGCGACCAGGGTGACGTGCTGGCCGAGGCGCGCGGTGACGATCAGCGCCGGCTGGCTCCCCACGTACCGGGCGCCGCTGCCCTTCCCCGAGCGCAGCACGCGCCCGGCGATGTCGTAGAGGCCGTCGTGCGTGCTCTCGCGCCAGAAGAAGATCCAGGAGGCATTCACGCTCAGCCGCGGCAGCGGCTTGACCTCGATCGAAGGATGGAGGTCGACGTGGTTCTGCGGTCCGATCAGCGCCGCCTCCCCGAAGTAGGCGCCCCGGGGAAAGAGCGGATGAAACGTCTGCAGCCGCGGGTCGGAGGGGTCGCGGTCGCCGCTGGTGACGTCGGCCTTGAGGCCGAGGCGCGGCTGCCAGGCGAGGTCCTTCCAGGTGTAGCCGGAGTCGGAGGCCACCGTCCAGGCGCGGATCGGCGCCGTGCCGAAGCGCCCCCACTGGTAGACGAGCTCGAAGTCGTAGTCCCACGGGGCCGCGGTCCGCCAGATGCGGGTCCCGGCGGTCTCGCGCAGCTCCGGTGCCGCGCCCTGGTCGTAGCGCGCCTGGTCGCGGTCGAGGCCGAGGTAGTAGAGGTCGACGCTCGCCTCGCGCAGGACCCGCAGCGGACCCACGGCGTAGAGGCCCCAGAACTTCGAGGTCCGGTCCGGAGAGTCGTCGAAGACGCCGCGCCTCGTCTTGGCGGGCTCGGTCGCGAACCCCTGGAGCTTCCAGGCGCCGGCGCCCGCCAGCACCGAGAGGCCGTCGAAGCTGCGCGGGACGTTCGGTCCCTTGCGGTTCGAGACCAGTCGCGAGGACCCGAACACCAGCTCGTGCCGCCCGAGCCGGAACGTCAGGGCTCCGGCAGTCAGGTCCGCGAACGCCTGGTGGACGTCGAGCCGGTCCTCGTCGGTCGAGCGCGGTCCGCCGAGGCGCCCTCCCTCGACGGCGGCCTTCAGCTGGGCGAAGAGACGCCAGCGCGGGGCCGGACGCCAGTCGGCGGAGAGGAGGATGCGCAGGAGCCCGGTGTCCTCGGCCTCGGCGCTCTTCCAGCCTTCGTTGTCGATCGACTCGAAACGTGCGCGCAGCTCGCCGCCGAAGACCACCTGCGCCGTCGCCCTACCGGCGGCGACCGCCAGGCAGAGCGCGGCGCAGACGGGGAGCCTCATCCCCACGCGCAATCGCAGGAGCCGTGGACCGGAGGCGGGACGCCCGCACTGGCGAAGGGCGCGCTCGTCCTCGCCGGCGACCAGCTCGGGCTGACCGGCAGCGGCGGCGGCGCCAGCGCGTTGAAAGGCGCCGCCGCGTGGACGACGTCGCCGCCGAGGATCGTGAGCACCGACTCCAGGGACTTGATCGCCTCCTCTGGCACCGAGAAGTAGTCGGCGGAGAGGACGGCGAGGTCGGCGAGCTGCCCCCTCGCCAGCATCCCCTTCTTGCCGTCGTCCCCGGAGAACCAGGCGCTGCCGGCGGTCCAGAGGCGCAGCGCCTCGGCGCGCTCGAGACGGTTCGCGTTGCCGTACAGGCGCGTGCCCCCGATCGTCCTGCCCGTCGTCAGCCAGTAGAGGCAGACGAAGGGGTTGTAGCTGGCCACCCGCGTCGCGTCGGTGCCGGCGCCGACCGGCAGCCCCATCTGCAGCATCCGCCGCACCGGCGGCGCGTTGGCGGTGAGCTCGGCGCCGTAGCGCTCCCTGAAGTGCTCCCCCTGGAACGCCATCCGATGCTGGATGGCGATGCCGCCGCCGAGCGCCTTCACCCGCTCCAGGCTCCGTGGGGAGATGGTCTCGGCGTGGTCGAAGAACCAGCGCAGCCCCGCGAATGGCACCTCGCGGTTGACCTTCTCGAAGACGTCGAGCGCGCGCGCGATCGTCTCGCCGTAGGTGGCGTGCAGGCGGAAGGGCCAGCGGCTCTTCACCAGGTGCGTGACCACGGCGCTCAGCTCGGCCTCCATGGCCGGCGCCATGTCGGGGCGCGGCTGCAGGAAGTCCTCGAAGTCGGCCGCGGAGTAGACCAGCATCTCGCCGGCGCCGTTCAGCCGGTACCGGTCGTCCCCCTGTCCGGGCTTGGCAATCTCCGCCCAGCGGGTGAAATCGGCCAGCTCCCCCTTCGGCTTCTGGGTGAAGAGGTGGTACGCGATGCGCGTGGTGAGCTGGCCCTCACGCGCCAGCCGATCGATGACCGCATAGTCGTCGGGGTAGTTCTGGAAGCCGCCGCCGGCGTCGATGACGCTGGTGACGCCGAGCCGGTTCAGCTCGCGCATGAAGCGGCGGCTGGAGACCAGCTGGTCGTCGAAGGAGAGCTTCGGCCCCTTGGCTAACGTGGCGTAGAGGATCCAGGCGTTCGGCTTGGCGACGAGGAGGCCGGTGGGGTTGCCCTGCCCGTCCCGCTCGATCTGCCCGCCCGGCGGCTCCGGCGTGTCCTTCGTGTAGCCGACGGCGCGGAGCGCGGCGGCGTTCAGCAGGGCGCGGTCGTAGAGGTGCAGGACGAAGACCGGCGTGTCGGGCGCGGCGGCATTGATCTCCGCCAGCGTCGGCATGCGGCGCTCCTGGAACTGGAACTCCGACCAGCCGCCGACCACGCGCACCCAGTGCGGCGGGGGTGTGCGGCGCGCCCGCTCCTTCAGCAGCCGCAGCGCGTCGGCAAGCGACGGCACGCCCTCCCAGCGAAGCTCGAGGTTGTAGTTCAGGCCGCCGCGGATCGGGTGGGTGTGCGAGTCGTTGAGGCCAGGGATGACGGTGCGGCCCTGGAGGTCGATCACGCGGGTCGCCGGCCCCTTCTCGAGGAGCACGTCCCTGGCGTCGCCCACGCTGGAGATTCGGCCGCCACGGATCGAGAGCGCCTCGGCGGACGGCCGCCGCGGGTCCATGGTCGCGAGCTTGCCGTTCACGAGGATCGTGTCGGCGACCTCGTCAGCCGTCGCGCGCCTCCCGCCGAGAGCGTAGGCGGCGAGCCCCGCGCCCACCGCCGCCAGGAGCTCCCTGCGTGTGTGCATCAGTCGGCCCGCACCAGCGGGACCTCCACCAGGTGCTCCGCCAGGAACCAGACCTGCTTCTCGTTGATGCGGACCACGTCGGAGACCAGGAGGTCGTTCGTGCCGTCGTCGCCGGCTTCGGCGGCCTCGCGCGCCATCGCGTGCGCTTCCTTCAGCACGATCTCGTGCGCGTGCAGCAGACGCGAGATCTGCACCGCCGGCTGCTCACGCCCCTTCGGCGGGCGCGGGATGAGCGTGGCCTCGGCGACGTCGGGGGCCATCGCCAGGCTGAGCCCGCCCAGCATCTGGATGCGCTCGGCCAGGACGTCGACCAGCTCGACCTGCTGGTCATAGTGGGCGTCGAAGAGCAGGTGGAGCTGGTGGAACGTCGGCCCCGAGACCTGCCAGTGGTGCTTCTTGTACAGGTCGCGCAGCGTCATGGTGTCGGCCAGCACCTGGTTCAGGTTGGCGACGCTCTGGGCCGCGGCCTTCTCGCTCAACGCGTTGGGGAGGCGCGCCAGGTGGCCCCAGGCCTGGATCTCGTGGGCAGTCTGATGAACGAGGGGATGCGCGCGTTCCCCAACCTCGACAGAGTTCTTCTTGCTCATGGGAGCTCCTTCACGCCGCCGCCAGGCACTCGACACGAATCCCAATGTGGCCGCGGCAGCGCCGCCGCGAATCACGGGATAAGACGCTTTTCGACTAACTCCTTCGAGGTAGCGACGGTCTCGACAGCGAGTCGGTGATGACGTAGCGCAGGAAGTCCAGGAACGGCCTGGTGAAGAAGCCGCTGTGGCCTCGCACGACGTCGTTCGCCGCCCGGACGTGCCAGATCGGTCTTCCGGGATCGACCCCGGGACGGCAGGTGAGGCGCGCCTCGCCGAGCGTCAGGCCCGCCTCGCAAGCGGCCTGCTCGAACCGCACCGCGCCCAGCGGCGGGCCGCCCTCCCGGAAGTGCGACAGGAACGCGCCGAGCTGCCGCGATTCCTCCGGCGGGAGCTCGGGCACTGGAAGCGTGCAGGCGCAGTTCGAGACGCGCATCCTCTCGGCCGCTGGCGACGGGGCCGACGCCGCGAGCCAGTGGGTGATGAACGGCTCGTAGGCGCCCACTGCGGTGGTGAGGAGCTTCCTCGTGCTGCGCGGTCCCGTCCTCTGGAGGAGCGTGTCGATCGCGCGGCCCAGCCGAAACCAGGTGCGATTCGGGAAATCGGACTCGGACCCGACGACGACCAGGACCGGCGTCTGCCGCCGCGAGCAGGGGCCCACGTCGGCCACCAGCTCGTCCAGGGGCGCGTAGAGCGAGGCCTCGAACGCCGGGTTGACCAGCACCACCAGGTTGCCGAACCCCTCGACCACGTTCTGGTCCACCGGCACCTTGCCGCGCCGGTGCCCCGCCTCGACGAGCCGCGTCTTCAGGACGTTCGCCAGCGCGGTGTAGATCGCCGTCCCCCCAAAGCTGTGCCCGATGATGTTCAGCGCCGCGCGGTTCCTCCCCTTGGCGTTCTCGTCCCGCACGAAGCCGTCGAGGTGGGTGAGGACCTCGACGAGCTCGCCGGCGCCGATGCGTTCGGCCGCCTTCTTGCGGGACCAGAAGCTGAGGGTCCGCAGCACCGGCACCGAGACCGAGCGCCCGCGCCAGCCGGCATAGATCCCCACCAGGCGCGGGGGGCGCACCCCCTCGCGGGCGAAGCGGCCCGCGCCGGCGAGGTCGCCGGCGATCTCCGCCAGGAAGGCCCGGAAGCAGGTGACGTTCATGTCGCACACCCGCGCGTCGTGCTGCCAGCCGTGCGCGAAGAAGATGATCGCGACACCCTCGGTGTCCGGCCGCTGGGTCTCGGCGGCGAGCGTGCGGTCCAGCAGCTCCATCTCCTCGCGGTTCCAGAGCCGACCCTGGTCGTCGAACTCCACGAACGCGAGCGTGTACGACGGGTGGATCTCGACCGCGTGGCGCGCGGCCTCGAGGCGATCCGCGGCACGCGCCAGCCGCTCCACCGACGACGGGATCGGCCCGGCCGCTGCCGCAGAGACGCGACGAGGCGCGTGCGACGTGCACGCGGCCAGGCCGAGCGCGGCAACCGCGAGCCGCATTGCCCGCATCTCCACGGGCGAAGCGTACGCCGTCGCGCTTCCCATAGACTGACCCGCGTGCTGCCACCCGGCCAGCGTGAGATCGGCGACTTCCCACGCTTCGGCGTGCCCGCCTACGCGAACCGTCTCGCGTCAGTAACCGCCGCCGAGCCCGGACTGGACGTGAACGGCGCGCGGATGTCCCCCGAGGCCCTGGCGGCGCTGGAGCGCGTGGAGCTCAAGGCCGACTTCCACTGTGTCACCACCTGGACCCGGCGCGGTCTCGCCTGGAGCGGCTTCCGCCTGCGCGACGTGCTGGAGCGCGCCGTTCGGGTGGAGGGCGCGCGCTTCCTCGAGGTGCGCTGCCTCGACGGCTTCAGCTGCTGCCTCCTGCTCGAGGACGCGCTGGCGGACAACGTGCTGCTCGCCGACCGCCTCGACGGCGCGCCGCTGACGCCGGAGCACGGCGCCCCGCTGCGGCTGGTCGCGCCGGACCTCTACGGTTACAAGAACGCCAAGCACGTCGCCTCGCTCCGGGAGACGCCCGAATGGCGTACCGGTGCCGCGGAACGCCAGACTCTGGCCCACCCGCGCGGGCGGGTGGCGCGCGAGGAGCGGAGCCGGCTGCTCCCGGCCGCCGTCGCCCGCTGGCTCTACCGGTCGCTGCTGCCGGCCACGCTGGCGATCTACCGGCGCGCCGCGCGCCGGCCCGCGACTCTCAAGCCGGTGCCGCCCGCTCGCACCGCGTAGGAGGCGGTGCTCCCCGTGCCCGACTCGGCCACGGACACCCTACGCCGCGAGCACCTTGTGCACGAGCTGCACGCAGACGGACCCCTCGCCCACCGCCGCGGCCACCCGTTTGACGCTGTTGGCCCGCACGTCGCCGACCGCGAAGACGCCCGGGATGCTGGTCTCGAAGAGGAGCGGCGGCCGATCCAGCGGCCACTTCGCGGCGGCCAGCTCGGCGGGCAGGAGGTCGGACCCGGTCTTCACGAAGCCCTTCGCGTCGAGCGTCACGCAGCCCTGGAGCCAGGCGGTATTCGGCTCGGCGCCGGTCATCGAGAAGACGTGCGCGATGTCGTGGGTCGTGGTCCGACCGTCACCGTCCCGCCACGTCACGCGCTCGAGCTTCGAGTCGCCCTCGAGAGCCACGATCTGGCAGCGCGTCCTCAGGCTGATGTTCGGCGTCTCCTCGATGCGGCGGATCAGGTAGCGGGACATGCTGCTCGCAAGGCCTTCGCCCCTCACCAGCATGTGGACTCGCCGTCCCGCACCTGACAGGAAGACCGCCGCCTGCCCGGCGGAGTTGCCGCCGCCGACGACGATCACCTCCTCGTCCGCGCAGTAGTTCGCCTCGATCTGGGTGGCCGCGTAGTAGACGCCGAGCCCCTCGAAGCGCGCCAGGTCGGGGAGTTCGAGCTTCCGATACTTCACGCCAGTCGCGATGACGACCGCGCGCGCTTGGACCGACGTCTCCGCGCCGACGTCCACCCGGAACGGGCGCCGCTCGCATCCGAGGCGGACGGCGGTGCGCGCCACGGCGAGCTCCGCGCCGAACTTCTCCGCCTGCGCGAACGCGCGGCTGGCCAGGTTCTGACCGGAGATGCCGGTCGGGAAGCCGAGGTAGTTCTCGATGCGCGAGCTCGAGCCCGCCTGACCGCCCGGCGCGTTCGCCTCTACCACCAGGACGTCGAGTCCCTCGGACGCGCCGTACACGGCTGCGGCGAGGCCCGCGGGCCCGGCGCCGATCACCACCAGGTCCCGCACGACGTCCTCGTTCAGCTCGTTCAGGCCGAGGCACTCCCCGACTTCCTCGATCGTCGGGCGCCTGAGCACCAGCTCCCCGCGGCAGATCAGGACCGGCACGTCTTCCACGCCGACGCCGAACGCCTCGAGCGTGTGCTGGACGTCCGGGTCGCGGTCCACGTCGAGCGACTGGTACGGTTGGTTGTTGCGCGTCAGGAACTCTTGCAGCTCGAGCGTGCCCGCCGAGTGCTTCGACCCGATGAGGACGACGTTTCCCCACCCGTAGTGCACGAGCGCGACGCGCCGCAGGAGGAAGGCGCGCAGGAAGATCGCGCTCAGCTCGGCATCCGTCTGCACCAGGGAACGGAGCGTCTCGGAAGGTACCTCCAGGACTCGGGTAACGCCCCGGGCGCGCCCCGACACCACCACCGGCCGCCCGGACAGGAGGTCCACGTCGCCCGAGAACCCGCCCTTCTGGTGAACGACGACGATCTGACTCTCCCCGGAGAGGATCACGACCTCACCCTCGAGGACGACGAAGAGAGAGCGGTTCCGCGCCCCCTGCTCCCAGACGCGCTCGCCATCGCCGAACCTGCGCTCGCCGGCGAACGCGGCGATGTGCGCGATCTGAGCGTCCGTGAGCGTAGGGAAGATGGACTCCGGGTCGACGCCGGGCGGCAGGGGCGCCCCTAGGATGGCCACGGGGTGATGGTACTCATTCGAGCGATCTCCGTTCAGGCGACGGCGCCGTGTGCGGTGCCTTCCATGCGTGGTGGGTAGCCCAATCGATGGCGTAGTCGGCAACCTCCTCCCAGCCCGGCTCGGCCAGAAGGAAATGCGAGCGTCCAGGGAAGGACTTGTAGGCAGTGGGCGACGGCGAGCGCCGCTGCCTGGCGAAGGTGGCCCTCACGATCGCCGGAGGGATCGTCAGGTCGCTTTCTCCGGCGATCAGCAGCAGCGGCGGACGGCGCGGGTTGGGGGCGTGGATGCCGGTACCGATTCCCAAGAGGAGCAGGCCCCGGATCGGAACGCCGGCCAGGGAAACGCCCGAGGCGCCCAGGCCGCGGTCGAGCAGCTTCTGGACGATCAGGCCGCCGTAGGAGTGGCCGATGAGGATCGGCGGCTCGCGGAGCGCGCGGATCAGGCGGTCGTGGTGGTCCACGATCCGGCCGACGGGAGCGAGCACACGGTAGCCCTGCTCCTGGTACCTGCTCTGCAAGCGCTCCCAGGAGGGCGGCGTGAGCCAGGCGCCGTGGATCAGCATCACCGTGTTCGACATCGCCGCCTCCACCGCGCAATGTGGCCGCGAGCACACCGCGCCGCATCACGGAATGGGACGCCGCTGCCGTAACACGATGGAGTTACCGAGGCCGCGGAGGGGCTAGAGCTGGATAATGCCGCGCCTGATGCCGATGGCGACCGCCTCGGTGCGGTCCCGGGCGGTCAGCTTCTCCATGACGTGCTTCACGTGCACCTTCACGGTCTCCTCGGCGATCCCCAGGTTGGCGGCGATGTCCTGATTGCGGTTGCCGCCGGCTATCTGCTGCAGCACCTCGATCTCGCGCGCCGTGAGCGGCAGGTCGCCGAGGTGCTCGGCGACCTGGGCAGCGACCTGCGGCGGAATACGCTTCTGGCCGGCGTGTACCTGGCGTATGGCTTCGATCAGGTCGCGCGGCGGCATGCTCTTCAGCAGGTAGCCGCGCGCTCCCTCGCTGAGCGCGCGCTGGATCTCGAAGTCCCCCTCGAAGGTGGTCAGGATGATGACGCGAGCCTCGGGAAACTCGGCGCGGATGGCGATCATGGCCTCGATGCCGTTCATGTCCGGCAGGCGCAGGTCCATGAGCGTCACGTCGGGCCGGTGCTCCCGGAACGTCCGGATCGCCTCCCGGCCGCTGGCCGCCTCCACCAGCGTCATGTCGGACTGCATCTCCACGAGCGCGGCGATGCCCTGCCGCAGCAGCGGGTGATCGTCCACACATAGGATCCGGATACGGCTCTGGTCGCCCGCTGCTAGGTCTTCGATAGAGGAAGTCTAGACGAGGTCTAGCGATCCAGGAACCGGATCAGCTCGGGGATCACCTGGTCGGGCGCCTCGTCCATCAGCCAGTGCCCGACGCCCTTGACGACGACGCCGTTCACGTCGGTGGCGGCCAGCTTCGCCTGCTGGATCAGGAAGTCGCCGGACGCCTTCTCGCCGGTCAGGACCAGCACCGGGATCGCGAGCGGCTGCGCCGCAAGCTTGGCAAAGTCCTGCGCGTCGCGCTCGAAGTTGCGGAACCACTCCATGCCGGCCTTCACCCCGCCCGGCTGCGCCAGGGCGGCGGCGTAGAGGCGGCGGTCTGCCTCGGGCACCGAGTGCTTACGATCGGCGGCGAAGTCGTTCCAGAAGTGCTCGAGGTACGTCCGCTCGCGCCCCTTCACCAGCGCCAGCGGCGTCTCGCCGTAGAAGTGGAAGTGCCAGAGGTCGCGGAGCAGCCAGACGTCCTTCCAGCTCCCGATGCCGGGCAGGAACGCGTCCATCAGCGCCAGGCGCTCGGTCTCGTCCCGGTACTGGGCCGCGTAGGCGTACGCGACCATGAGGCCGATGTCGTGCCCGACTAGGCTCACCTTGGGGAGCTTCAGCGAGCGCGTCAGCTCGTGGATGTCGGCCGCCATGGTCACCTTGTCGTAGCCCGAGGCCGGCTTGCCCGACGCCCCGGCGCCGCGCAGGTCGGGCACCACGACGGTGTGGCGCTCGGCGAGCCGCGCCATCAGCGGCTTCCACATGTGGCCGGTCTGCGCGAATCCGTGCAGCAGGACGATCGGGCTGCCCTTGCCCCCGATCCGGTAGTGCAGCTTCACACCGTTCACCTCGGCGAAGCGGTCGGCGAAGCCGGCCGGGGGCGGTTCGCCGGCGGTAGCAGCGGCGGCGGCGAGGAGGCCGAGCGCGAAGGCGGTGGCAAGGGATGTACGCATCGGTTTCGCCTTTACTTGCCCGTCTGCTTGAAGACGTCCTGAGCCTTCTGGTAGCTCTCGATGACCGCCGCGTAGTTGGGCGCGACCATGGTGTAGAGCTTGGCCAGCTCGGCGGCCTCGGGGCGCTTCCAGGTGCGGTGGAGCTCGCAGAGGACCGCGTTCGCGCTGGTCGGGACCACCCCCGCCTGGGCGAAGCGCGCCAGCGTGGTACGGGAGGCCATCTCGCTGGGGTCGCCCGAGGCATCCATGACCGCGTAGACGCGGAATCCGGCGGCCTTGGCGTCGAGCGCCGGGAACATCACGCAGACGCTGGTCCAGACGCCGGCCATGATGAGCGTCTTGCGCCCCGTGGCGCGCACGGTGCGCACGAAGTCATCGTTGTCCCAGGCGTTCACCTCTCCCTTGCGCGGGACGAAGACCGCCTGCGGCGCGAACTCGCGGATCTCCGGCATCAGCGGGCCGTTCGGGCCGTTCGGCTCGGAGGCGGTAGTGATGATCGGGATCTTGAGCAGCGTCGCCAGCTTGACCAGCATCGCCGTGTTGGCGCGCAGCTCGGCGACACTGATGTCCTTCACGGTCTGGAAGAGGCCTGACTGGTGGTCGAGGAGAAGGATGACGGTGTCGGCCGGGTCCAGCAGGGCCTGGCCACCGCCCGAGGGGAGGACGCTGGCCTTGGTCGGCTGCGCGCTGGCGGCCGTGGCGGAGACGAGGGAGCCGAGAAGAACGAACGCGGCGAGCGCCCGATGGCTGCGTTGGGGGAGTCGGTGCATTTATGACCTCCTGCCCGTGAAACGTGGCGCCCGGCAGCGGCCTGCCGCATCACGGCAAGGAGGGATCCGGCCTTGACTCCGCTTGGGGCGCGCGCGCCTAACACCATCGAGGTATGGGAGCGGCCTGGTGATGGGGGGTAAATTCGCGTCGCGATGCGTTCCTTCCTGCGCGCCACAGCGCTGGCGGTGCTCTGCATCGCCGGGCGCGGGCTCGCGCTGGACCCTCAGCGCACGCTGAGCGAGCTGCACCACACCGGCTGGATCGGAAGGGACGGCGCTCCGGGACAGGTGGTGGCGCTTGCTCAGACCTCTGACGGCTACCTCTGGCTCGGGACACAAGTCGGGGTCTTCCGCTTTGACGGCGTGCGCTTCGAGCGCTTCGAGGCGGCGGCCGGCGAGCCGCTGCCGTCGGAAAGCGTCTCGGCGCTATACGCCCCGGCCTCGGGCGGGCTCTGGATCGGCTATCGCTACGGCGGTGCGAGCCTTCTCAAGAACGGCCGGCTGCTGAGCTTCACCGAGGCGACCGGCTTCTCGACCGGCAGCGTCTTTGGCTTCGCCGAGGAGCGCGACGGCACCGTGTGGGTCGTCACCTATCAGGGCGTCATGGTGAAGCGCGGGCCGCGCTTCGAGTGGGCGCGCGCCGAATACGGCCTGCCGGAGCTGCGGACGCGCGCGGTGCTGGTGGGCCGCGACGGCACCGTCTGGATCACCGGTCCCGACGCGCTCTTCGCGCGTCCGCCGGGCGAGCGCCGATTCTCGGCGGTGGCGCACGGCATCGGCCTCGTCGGCCAGATCGCCGAGGCGCCCGACGGCTCGATATGGCTGGCCGAGCCGGAAGGCTCGGTGCGCCGCCTGGCCAAGACCTCCGATGTCGCGGAGAGCGTGCTGCCCGAGCCCGCAAGCGGGCTCCTCTTCGACCGCGACGGCACGCTCTGTGTGGCCAGCGCCGGCGGCGGCCTCCGTCGCTACCTTCACCCGGAGCGCCTGGGCGGACCGCTCCAGGCACCCGAGGGGACGCAGACGTTCCGCGAGACCGACGGGCTCACCGCCGACTTCGCCTGGAGGGCGCTGGAAGACCGGGAAGGGAACCTCTGGGTCGGCACGGCACGAGGCCTGGACCGCTTCCGCCGCGCTCGTTTCGCGCCGGTCGAGCTGCCGCGCGGCGCCGCCGACTTTGCGATCGCCGCCGATCGCGACGGCACGCTCTGGGCCGGCACGCGCAACTGGCCGTTGATCCGGATCCGCGGGACGTGGGTGAACGCGCCGGGCTTCGCGCAGCCGATCAGCTGCGCCTACCGCGACGACCAGGGGCGCGTCTGGCTGGGCGGCTACGGAGGCATCTTTCGCCTGGACCGCGGCGAGGTGGTGCGCATCGCCGGCACGCCGCCGGAGGCGCCCGGCTCGGCGGTGCAGGCCATGACCCTCGACGGCGCCGGCGTGCTCTGGGTGTCCCTGAACGTCCCCGGAGTCTTCCTGCTACAGGACGGCCGCTTCACGCACCTCGACAAGGTCCCCGGGCTGCAGGACCGGCAGTCGCCGCTGACGCTCTCGACCGACGCGCACGGCCGGGTCTGGCTCGGCTTCGCGCGCAACCGGATCGCGCTCGCGGAAGGAAGGCGCCTGCGCCCCTTCACCGCGGCCGACGGGCTCGATGTCGGCAACGTCTCGGCGCTTGCCCAGGGGCGATCGCGCACCTGGATCGGCGGGGAGCGCGGCCTCATGTACTTCGCCGACGGGCGCTTCCGGCCTCTGCGCGCGGCGGACCCGCAGCTCCTGAAGGGCATCTCCGGCCTGATCGAGCGGCCTGGCGGCGACCTGTGGGTCCACGGAAGCCGCGGCGTGGCGCTCTTCGAGGCGCAGGAGGTGCGCCGAGCGCTGGCGGACCCCGGCTACGCCGCCCGCGCCCGGCGTTTCGACTACCTCGACGGGCTGCCCGGAGCGCCGGCGCAATTTCGGCCCTTGCCGACGGCCGTCGAAGGAGGTGACGGGAGGCTGTGGTTCGCGACCACCGGCGGCGTCGTCTGGATCGATCCGGCTCTCGATCTTCGCAACCCGCTGCCCCCGCCGGTGCTGATCCGGTCGCTGAGCGCGGCAGGGGGAACGCAGGCGCCATCGCCCGCCCTGCGCCTACCGCCGCGCACCCGGCGGGTCGACATCGAATACACCGCCACCAGCCTCTCGATCCCCGAGCGGGTGCGCTTCCGCTATCGGCTCGAGGGGCTGGACAAGGCCTGGCGCGAGGCCGGGAACCGGCGCGAGGCGTCGTTCGATAACCTCGGACCCGGTTCCTATCGGTTCACCGTGACGGCGGCGAACGACGACGGCGTCTGGAACGAGCAAGGCGCGTCGCTGGACTTCGAAGTCGAGCCGGCGTTCGTACAGACGATCTGGTTTCGCCTGTCGGTCGCCCTGGCCGGGCTGGTCGCCCTCTGGGCGCTCTACCGCGCGCGGCTGCGGCTGCACGGCGAGCGCATCCGGGCGCTGCTGGAGGAGCGGATGCTGGAGCGCGAGCGTATCGCGCGCGACCTGCACGACACGCTGCTCCAGAGCCTGCAGGGCCTGGTGATGATGTTCCACGCCGCCGCTTCGCGCGTGCAGGCCGGCCCCGCCAAGGAGGCGCTGGATTCGGCGTTGACCCTGGCGGGCGCGGCCGTCGAGGAGGGCCGGAACAGCGTGCGGGAGCTGCGCGCCACCGCCGCGACGGAGCAGGACCTGCGGCGATCGCTCGAGACGCTCGGGCGCGAGCTCGCCTCAGCCGGGCGTCCGGCGCTGGCGATCTCGGTCGAGGGGAAGGAGCTGCTGCTCTCGCCGCTCGTCGGCGACGAGGTGCTCCGCATCGCCCGCGAGGCGTTGATCAACGCCTTCCGTCACGGCGAGGCTGCCCGGGTCGAGGTCGCCTTGCGCTACGGCGGCGGCGAGTTCGAGCTGGCGGTCCGCGACGACGGCCGTGGCATCGAGACGGCCGTTCTGGACGCCGGCGGCCGTGCCGGGCACTGGGGGCTGACCGGGATGTCGGAGCGCGCGCGCGGGATCGGCGGCACGCTGGCGATCCGCAGCCCTGCCGGCGGCGGCACTTCGGTCGAGCTGCACGTGCCTGCCTCCACCGCGTACGCGGTGCTGCCGCGGAGAGGCTCGCCGGCGGTCTCGGCACGGCAATGAGGACACCATGAGCAATCTCGCCCCTACCGCCGGCACCGAAACGTGCGCGAGCGAGCCCACTTTCCGCCCGGTCTTCGAGGCGCTGCCCGGCCGACTGACGGACCTAGGCGGCCTGGCGATCCGGCGTCTCCTGCCCCGCGCGCAGCGGCGCCTGGTCGGACCGTGGTGCTTCCTCGATTCCTACGGACCGATCACCTTCGCGTCCGGCAAGCCGATGGACGTGCCGCCGCACCCGCACATCGGCTTGCAGACGGTGAGCTGGCTGCTGGAGGGCGAGATCGTGCATCACGACAGCCTGGGGTACGCCGGCCCGGCGTCGGCCGGTGTCCTGAACCTGATGACCGCCGGTCACGGCATCGCGCACTCCGAGGAGACGCCCTCAGCGAACCAGGGGCAGCTCCGCGGTCTCCAGCTTTGGGTCGCGCTTCCCGACGCGCACCGCGACACCCGCCCATCCTTCGAGCAGCATTCCCAGCTCCCGCTCGTCGAGCTGGAGGGCGGGCGCGCCAGGCTGATCATCGGGACATTCGGCGGTGTCCGGTCGCCGGCGCGCGCGTTCTCGGAGATGGTGGGCGCCGAGGTGACCTCCGAGGCGGCTCGCCGCGTCGTCCTGCCGCTGGTGACGGAGTTCGAGCATGCCCTGGTCGTCCTGGATGGGGACGTGTCGCTCGACGGCCAGCCGCTCGCGGGCGACACCCTCTATTACCTCGGCACCGGGCGCACGACGCTCACGCTGCAGCTGGGGATGCGGCGGCTGCGGGCGCTGCTCCTGGGAGGCGCTCCGTTCGGTGAGACGGTCCTGATGTGGTGGAACTTCGTGGCGCGCTCCGACGAGGAGCTCCGCGTCGCGCGCGACGATTGGGAAGCCGGCCGCCGGTTCGGCGAGGTGGGCGCGTATGACGGGCCGCGTCTCGCCGCGCCACCGTTCGTGGCGAGAAGCCACCGATGACCGCGGCGGCGCCGAGGGCTGGGCGGCGTTGGCGTCGGTTGTCCTCAGGCTAGGACGAAGCGACCGCCGCCGGTGGTCGCGATCGCCAGGCTGGCGAGCAGTATCAGCAAGTCGTAGTGCCAGCCGTACGTTTTGTCGCCCCAGAAGCCGATGTGCCACACGAACAGCTTCTTCTGGATGGCGCCGAGCATGACCAGGACGAGGCCGAGCGCCGCCGCCTGGGTCAGCACGCCGAAGGCGACCCCGAGCGCGCCGGCCATCTCGGCCAGGCCGAGCACCCGGGTGACCCCAGGGCTCAGGCCGATGTCCGCGGCCCGATGAACCGGATCACTGGCGTGCCGCCGTCCGCTCTCGAAGAAGATCGCGGCGACGATCAGACGCAGGCACAGCAAGGCCAGGTCGCTGAAGGGGAGCAGCTGAGGAATGACGGGTCGCATGATCTACCTCCTGTGCCATCGGCGACACGCAAGGTAGTGCCCGGCGGCGGTGGCGCGCATCACGGCAAAGAGGGATCCGGCGTTGACGCAGCGCGGGGAGCGCGCATCTAACACCATCGGGTTATGGGCCACGGCGGCGGAGCCGCCGGCCCTCACTGGCTGAGGACCCAGCGCCGGAACTCCTCCTCGCCGCGCGTGAAGCCGACGCGTCCCATGCGTGCCAGCGTGTGGAGGTCCTCCAGGATCCGCGTCTCCTCGACCTTCAGCTCCGCGAGGAGCTGGCGCAGCGTGCGCTGGCCGTCGATCTTCTTCAGGATCAGCGTGCCCAGCAGGGTGGCCGAGCCGTAGCGCACGCTGCCCGTTTCCACCTCGACCGCGTTCAGGACGATCACGTCGAGGTAGGCGTCGTTCTTGACCTCCACCACCAGGTCTGCCGCGAGGAGGCTGGCCAGCACACCGCGGACGTCCTCCTCGTCTCGCCCGGAGGCGTCCACGATCTGCCGGATGCTGCGTCGCCCGTTCACCAGCGACAGCACCCGCCATTCCATGGCCGTCAGGCGGATGTCGTCCTGCGGCGGCTCCGGGGCGAGGTAGAGGAGCTGGTCGTCGGCGGGCAGGATCGAGACGAGGCCCTGCAGCCGGTCGAGACGGCGCAGTCCCTCGAGAATGAGGTTCTGTACGCTGTCGCGCACCGTCTCGGGCGGCTGCTGGGCGAGGCCCATGCTGAAGAAGAAGCGCCCCGCCGTCTCCGAAAGCACGGCGTAGACCGCCTCGGCGCCGGTGATGCCACGGTAGACCGCGTGGACGATGCGCCGGCTGCGGTAGTAGACGACGGCGATCGGGCGGCTCTCGGCGTCGGTCACGCAAAGCGTGCCGTCCTTGCCCTGCACGTGGAAGAACTGAAGGAGCTCCGCGAGCGGGAGCTGGTCGAGGTCGCCTTCGATCGCGCATCCGGCCGACGGCTCGAGCTGGGTCGCGAGGGCACTCTCGTTCACGGTCGCCTCCTGGCCGGTTCCGACATCGCGGCCCGGATGAACCTGAACCAAGGAAGCGGCCGCGGCGCGAAGGCGATGTGAGAAGGGTGTAAGGACCGCGATCGAGGCTGAGGTTCCTAGTCAAGCTCTGCCAGGAGCTGCGCCTGCGTCTTGCCGTACGGAAAGAAACCCGCATTCTCGCCCTTCGCCCAGGCGGCACGCAGCTCGGCACCGCTGATGTCCCAATCGGGACGGCAGCGCTGCTGCACGGCGCGCAAGTCGAGGCGCAGCTCCTCCACCGTCGGACGGCCGAAGAACCAGTAGCCGTTGTAGACCTGGTAGATGCGCAGGCCGGGCTCGAGCACGATAGTGTGGGGGATCATCGGATTGTGAACGGCGTCGGTGTACTCCGCGATGTCGAGGTCCTTCTGCACCTTGCGCGCGGGATCCGAGAGGAACGTCCAGTGCGCGCCGACGCCGGCGCGGAACTCGTTCGTCTCGAGCAGGTTGTCGGTCGAGATCGTCACCAGGCGGCAATAGCCGACTAGCATCTCGCGGTGGAGCTGCAGGAGACCCTCGTGCTGCCTCCTGTCCCGCGGGCAATAGCCCCCGCGGGAGAGCACCAGCACCATCGGATCGCCTCCCTGAAGCTCCGAAAGCGTCCGGCGCTTGGCGCGATGGTCAGACAGCTCATAGTCGGGGAGGACAGCCCCGGGAACGATGTCGGCTCTCATTGCCAGTCCTCAAGCGCTTCGAGCTTCGTGGCCAGGTCCATTTCCCAGTCTCGGGTCTGGAAGCCTCGTTTCATCCCCGCCTGAATCCGGCGCTGCGCCTCGGGTCTCTTCGCGCACCCGACGAAGAGATCGGAATCGCGACGGAAGTCCTCGGCCGGTGCCAGAGCGATCGCGTGGACCCGGTCCTTGATCGCGACGCGACCGGCAGCCGGGAACCCGGCGATCCGATGCGCGAGCGACCGGACGAACTCGTCGAGCACGGCGGCAGGCAGCGCTCGGTTGACCCAGCCGTAGCGCTCCGCCAGCGCCGCGTCGTAATCCTCCCCGCTTAGCAGGACCTCGAGAGCGCGCCCGCGGCCCATGAGACGCGTCAAGTGCTGGACGGCGCCGGCTCCCGGGATCAGGCCGAACCCCACCTCCGGCTGCCCGAAGATCGCCGACTCGAGCGCGGCGAAGCGCATGTCGGACGCCAGGACGAACTCGCTGCCGGCACCCCGGACGCGGCCCTGGATCTGGGCGATCGTGACGAGTCGGCTCGCGCTCAGATGACGGAACAGGAGCCCGATCGACGGTTCGCCGGTCAGCTTCACCGCGTGCTCCCGATACTCCGAGATCCGGGTGATGTCGACGTGGGAAATGAAGTAGTCAGGATCGGCGCTCTTGAACACGAGCACCTGGACAGCCTCGTCCGCCTCCGTCGCTTGGATGAGGGAAACCAGGTCGCGGACCAGCTCGGGCCCCAGGAGGTTCATGGGGGGCGCAGCGATCTCCGCGAACAGAACGGCGCCTTCCCTGCGCACGGTGAGTGTCTCGAGAGTCATGACACCTCCTCGGCTCTCTTCATTGTGGGCTGGCGGACTTCGCGTCCGAGCACCTTCTCGATGGAGATCGGCAACGAGCGGAACCGCGTGCCCGTGGCGTGATAGACCGCATTGGCGATCGCCGCCGCCATGCCGGCCATAGCGAGCTCCCCGACACCCTTGGCTCCGAGCGGGGTCATGGGATCAGGCTCTCCCACGAACACCACGTCGACGTCGCGCACGTCCGCGTTCACCGGAACGACATAGTCGGCCAGCGACGTGTTCACCGGACGGCCGGTACGATCCGACACGGTTTCCTCGAGCAGCGCCATGCCGATTCCCATGGCAATGCCGCCGATGATCTGGCTGCGGGCCGTCTTGGGGTTGAGGATCCGTCCGCCGTCGACGGCCGAGACGACTCGCGCGACGCGGATGGTTCCGAGATCGGGATCGACGTGGACCTCGACGAAGTGCGCGGCATACCCACCGGCGTGCGCGCGGGCGCCCGTCGACGGCGCCGTGAAGGGGATGAAGCGACCGGCGCTGGCGATCATCGTGGTCGACGCGCTCTCCCCAGGTGGCGCGCTCTCCGCTTCGATGGTGATCTCGTCCAGACCGTGCCGGGTGAGGATGGCGGCATAGGTCTCGAAGCGCGCGGGATCGTCGGTGATCTGGATGCCCCCGTCCCGCACGGTGATGTCCTCCAATCGACATCCCCTGAGGGCAGAGGCCTCGTCCTCGCGGACGCGATCCACGAATTCGCGGACCAAGGCGACACAGACGGCCTGGACGGCGTTGCCGAGCGCGCCCGTCAGTCCGGACCCACCCTCCTGCGGCGCCTTCGGCATCGCGCTGTCACCCAGACCGAACTGCACACGCTCGATCGGGACGCCCAGGCAATCCGCCGCCAGCATCGTCATCACGGTGTAGGGCCCCGGCCCGATGTCGGTCGCGCCGCTGCGAACGAAGGCCGTTCCATCCCGCCGCAGGGATGCGATCGCCCTGCACGGGGGCTGATACGCGACCAGGGCCCCTCGTGCCATGCCGTAGCCGAGGAGCTGCCCGCCGTTCCGCATCGACCGGGGCTTCGGATTTCGCGCCGACCAGCCGAAGCGTTCCGCTCCGAGGCGATAGCAGTCCATCAGTGCATTGCTCGACCACGGCAGGCCGCTTTCCGGGTGCACGTGCGCGTGGTTCTTCACCCGCAGCTCGATGGGATCGATACCCAGCGCGTAGGAGAGCTCGTCGACCGCCGACTCCAGGGCGAACGAGCCCTCGGCTTCCCCGGGCGCGCGCATCCAGCCCGGTGTCGGGATGCTCTGGCGAATCTGAGTCGCGCTCGTGGACACATTCGGGCACGCGTACGCGCTTTGGGTCCCATGGGTGATGATGTTGATCAGCTCATCCGACATGCCGATCGACGACGTCGAGACGTGCTCCATGGCGATGAGTCGTCCGTCTCGGCTCGCTCCGAGGGACATCTGTTGAACCGTGTTGGGCCGATGGCCGATCGAGGTGAACATCTGGGCTCGTGTCAGCACCAGCTTCACCGGCCGCTTGGTCACGCGCGCGGCCAGGGCCGCCAGAATCGTATGCGGCCAGGCGCGCAGCCCTGCGCCGAAGGCGCCGCCCACGAAGGGCACGAGCACGCGCACGCCGGCGGGGTCGACGCCGAACGCGGCCGCCAGCGTATCGCGTACGCCGTGCGGCCACTGGGTCGTGTCATGGATGGTCAGCGCATCGCCGCTCCAGAGCGCCACCGCGGCGAACAGGCCGATCGGGCTGTTCGCGTTCGCCGCCGTGGTGTAGGCCTGCCTGACCCGCACGTCGGTTGCCGCCAGGGCCGGCTCGACGTCGCCACGCGCCGTATCGGGCGTCCATGGATGGAACACCGGCGAGGTTCGGGGATCGTCGAAGGCGAGGACCGGCGCATCACGCTCGTAGGTGACCTCGATCAGCGCGGCCGCCGCTTGCGCCTCCTCCCTGGTTTCCGCGACGACCATCGCCAGGTGTTGGCCGTAGTGAAGGACGACGTCGCTCTGGAACGGCGGCAGCGGGGGCGGACCGAGCGGTGTCATGGGGCCGGGCGGCAGCACCGGCGCGTTGACGTGGGTGATGACGGCCAGGACCCCGGGTGCGCGTTCGGCGGCCTTCACGGCGATGTGTCGGATCCGCCCGCTCGTCACCGTGGTTTGCACCAGAACCGCGTGGGCCATGCCGGGCAGCGTCACGTCGATCGGATACGTCGCCGCGCCCATGACCTTGAGCCGGCCGTCCACGCGATCTCGCGGAGTCCCGACGACTTCAGCTCTACTCATGGCTTGGCGTCTCTTACGGTCGCAAGGGCGCGCACGATGGTGCGTTTCGCCAGCTCGATCTTGAAGTGGTTGTGCTCTCGCGCAACGGCTCCGGCCAGCGCGATCTCGGCGGCGTCGCGAAACGCCGCGTCACTCGCCTTGCTGCCCTTCAAGGCCTGCTCGGCCTCGGTCGCGCGCCACGGCTTGGTCGCGATTCCGCCCAGCCCCAGCCTCGCGGCTCGAATGGTGTCGCCTTCCAGGTCGAGGACGACGGCCGCCGAGGCCAGCGCGAACTCGTAGCTCGCCCGGTCCCTCACCTTGAGGTAGTGCGAGCGCATGGCCGCCGCCAGGTTCGGAATGACGACGTGGGTGATCAGCTCCCCATGCTCCATCGCAACTTCGACCTGAGGCGTGTCGCCCGGAGCCTTGTGGAGCTCGCCAAATGGGATCGCACGCGTGACGCCGTCGGCCCGAACGGTGTGGACGACGGCGTCCAGTACGGCCAGCGCGACACACATGTCCGAGGGATGCGTGGCGATGCAGTGCTCGCTGGCGCCCAGCACGGCGTGGCCGCGGTTGAAGCCGTCGAGCGCATCGCAGCCGGATCCGGGCTGCCTGCGGTTGCAGGCCGCGTGCACATCCCGGAAGTAGGGGCAGCGAGTCCGCTGCAGGAGGTTGCCGGCGACTGTCGCCATGTTGCGGATCTGTGTGGTGGCGCCCGAGAGGATCGCCTGCGACAGCACCGGGAAGCGATCACGCACCACCGGGTGCCACGCCAGCTGGCTGTTGGTGGCGGCCGCGCCGACGGCGATCGCGTCCTCCGACACGTCGATGCTCGACAGGCCGAGAGGCCGGAGATCGACCACGGTGTTCGGCACGAGCACCTCGACCTTCATCAGGTCGACGAGCGTCGTCCCGCCGGCAAGGTACATCGCGCCACGGCTGGCGGCCACGGCGCTCACGGCAGCCTCCGCGCCGGTCACCCGTTCGTAGGTGAAGGCTCTCACGACTGCGCCTCGTCCGCGAGCACCTGCCTCACGGCGGCCAGGATGTTCGGATAGGCCGCGCAGCGGCACAGGTTGCCGCTCATCCGCTCGCGGATCTCCTCGTCGGTGAGCGTCGCGCTGTCGACCGGCCGGCGCACGTCCCGCGTGACGTGACTCGGCACACCGGCATGCACTTCCTGAACGGCGCAGACGGCCGAGAGGATCTGCCCAGGCGTGCAGTAGCCGCACTGAAAGCCGTCGCAGTGCAGGAAGGCGGCCTGCATCGGGTGAAGCTCGCCGCCCTTGGCGAGGCCTTCGATCGTGACGACGTGCTGGCCCTCGCACGCCGCGGCAAGCGTCAGGCAGGACAGGACACGCTGGCCTTCGAGGATGACCGTGCAGGCGCCGCAGGCGCCCTGATCGCACCCCTTCTTCGTGCCGGCCAAGCCAATCTCGTCGCGGAGAGCGTCGAGCAGCGTCAGTCGAGGGTCCAGCGAGAGCTCGTGTGTGGTGTCGTTGACACGGATCGTGGTTTTCACGCGATCACCTCGTGTCGGCGTTCGGAGGGCGATCGATTCCCGTTCCCATGCGGTCGGCGTCGACGACGGCGTCGGCGAACGCCACGGGTGCTTCCTGAGGCAAATTGTGCCCGATCCCTCCAGTGATATGCCGATGCTGATACTTGCCCGAGTACTTCCGCGCGTACGAGCCTGGCTCCGGGTGCGGAGCTCCGTTCGCGTCCCCCTCCAGGGTGATGGTGGGGACGGCGATGGGCGGGCCGGCCGCCAGCCGCGCCTCGAGGCCGTCGAGCGAGCGCTCGCCGTCCGCCAGGCTGAGGCGCCAGCGGTAGTTGTGGATCACGATGCTCACGTTGTCCGGGTTGTCTAAGGCCGCGGCGCTGCGTTCGAACGTGGCGTCGTCGAAGCTCCACTTCGGGGACGCCAGACGCCAGATGAGCCTCGCGAAGTCACGCCGGTACTGCTCGTAGCCGGCGCGGCCGCGCTCGGTCGCGAAGTAGTACTGGTACCACCATTCGAGCTCGGCCTGAGGCGGCAAGGGCTTCCTGCCGGCCTCGCGGCTCCCGATCAGGTATCCGCTCACCGACACCAAAGCCCGGCAGCGCTCCGGCCACAGGGCCGCCACGATGCCGGCGCTGCGCGCCCCCCAGTCGAAGCCGGCCAGGACCGCCCTCTGGATCCTCAGGGCGTCCAGGAGGGCGAGGGTGTCGACCGCCAGCGCCGCCTGCTGCCCGTTCCGGGGTGTTTCCTCCGAGAGGAAGCGCGTCGGCCCTAAGCCGCGGAGATAGGGGACGATCACCCGGTAGCCCCTGGACGCCAGCAGGGGCGCGGCATCGGCGAAGGCGTGGATGTCGTAGGGCCAGCCGTGCAGGAGGACAGCCGGAATCCCGTCGGATGGGCCGGCTTCCGCGTACACGACCCTCAGGACACCGGCGTCGACCTCTTTGAGAGGGCCGAAGGCCGAGGAGGGTCCGTTCCCGGAGGCGAGGGCGCCAAATCGGGCAGCGGCAAAGGCCATCGCCGTTGCACTCAGGAAGTGGCGTCGATCCTGACGGACTGCGCCGGTGTCTTGAAGCTGGCTCATCGGCGTCCCTCCTCTCGGCGGCTAGCTCTTCCCGCCGCCTATTCGATGCGTAGGTTCTGCTCCATGGAGTAGCACTGATCCCAGACGTAGACGTCGAATCCGCCAAGCCGGCTCGACCACTTGGGTGTCAGCGTCTCGACACACTGGCCGGCCACCCGATCGATGTAGTTGTCGAAAACGGCCCATGCGTTGCTTTGGTCGAGTGGATTCAGCCCTTCACCGAGCTTCGTCGAGGCAAGAGCCGCGGCGGCGGCCTGCCTCAGGTCTCGGTTGAGCTCGATCTGGGTGTCCACGTCCGCGTGGGTGCCGGTGCGCGCCACGTGGCCACCGACGAACCTGTCCCAGTCGAGCTTTCCGATCTCCTCGACCTGGGCGAGATGACCGAGGACATCCTGGGCCACGGCGAACCGGCGCCAGGGCATCCAGCCCGGGAACACGACGTCGACGACCATCAGCACCCGTTGCGCCGGCGCCTGGATGAAGATGTTTCCCGGCAGGTGGGCGTTGCCGTGGTACGAGAGCTCGAGCACCTGCTTGCCGGCGTGCAGCGTGTACTTGTCGCGGAAGGTGACGGTGGGGAGCGGGCGATTCGGATCCGCGGCCCGCTTCAGCAGCCGGAGGGTCTCCTGGTGCGCGACGATGACCGGTTTCCCTCCCAGAGCCTTGGCGCCGCCGATGTGATCGGCGTGGGCATGGCTGTAGATCAGATGGGTGATCGGGTTCTTGGTCACTTCGGCGATCGCCTGCGGAATGCGCCCCGCATACAGCGGCGGCGCGTCGATCACGACCACGCCGCCGTCGTACACCAGGAACATCGACTGATAGACGTTGTCGGTGATCATGTAGAGGCCGTTTCCGAGGTCTTGCCGGCGGTACCCCTTGGCGGGGTCCAAGGCTGGTCCCTGGGCCGACGCCGGCACGTCGATGTACTTGCCGGTCCTCACGCCGATCGGTGCGATCGACGGCATGTGTGGGTACGGCTCGCCGGGTGCGCCCTGGACGGTCCGAGCCTCCCCGGCCTGTGCATCGGCGAGACCGGGGTTGAAGGCGGCGAGGAACAGCGCGGCGAGGAGGAGGCGCAACAGGGCGCTGTCCGACACGCTGGTGGACGGACCGAGGTGCGAGGGGGGCCCGAAGTGCTTCGACATTGCCCTACTCCTGGATGCTCAATGCCGGGGCGCCGTCTCCACGTGGAGTGCGGCATCGCGGGCGGCGTCTTCGGCGGTCTTTCCTTGCTGGCGGGCGACGACGTAGGCGGCGTACCAATCCGACCAATGGTGCTTGGGGGCGGTCGGTTCGTACGCGCCGTGGCGCGTCTCCGCCTCTCGCAGGAGGTCGGTCACGGTCGCGACGTCCACGCCGTATCCCCGGCCGGGAAGGCGTGCCGTGATCTCCTGGAGCATCCAGCTGTTGCCGTCCGGATCTCGGAACGACGCCCACGAGCTGTAGGAGCGGCGCTCCGGATCCGGACCCGGCAGGCGCCCCTCCGTCGCGGAGACCTGGAGGGCGCCATTGAAGTGGAATACCTCGCTGGGGTCGGCGCCGCGGGCGACGAGCTCGGCACGGGCGGCCTCGACGTCGTCGACGGCCAGGAACGTTCCCTGTACCGAGCCAGGCGTCGCGGTGGTCAGGCCCTTCCCGAAGAGGATGGAGGACGGCGAGCCGGGGGGTGTCATCTGCACCGCGCGCCACACGTCGCCGGCGGCGAAGTCGGCGTCCAGCCGCCACCCCAGGCTCCCGTAGAAGGCCTTTGCGCGGTCGACATCGGCCACCGGAATAATGACGACCTCGAGCTTCATGTCGGACATGACCAACCTCCTTCTTCCCTTTCCGTTGTCGCAGTGGTCAGCGTGCCGGGCAAACCGAATGGAAGGCCGCGATCTCGATGACCTCCTACGGCGCAAAGGTGGCTCTCCGCATCGCTCCGCGCATCACGGCATGGAGGGATCCGGCATTGACGCGGCCTGGGCGCACACGCGTAACGCCATCGAGGTAGGTCGGCGTTACCGCTTCATCACCCAAGTTCGCGACGCGTTCTTCCATACCGACATGCGTGATGGCTCCTAGAGCCGCTTGATGGATCCCCGCGTCTCCCGCAGAGAGCGGAGGAACGGCGCCATGCGCCGCCTGACGAAGCGGACCATCGCCTCATGCTGGACCGGAACCGTCCAGATCGCTCGCCCAGAGCCGTTCTGGACGGCCGCCTGGCGGGCGGCTGCCTCGCCGTAGAGCGACAGCAACGTGCCGGTGCGCTGCAGGTCCGGGCGAAGGAAGCTGCAGGTGTAGCGCACCAGGAGCGGTGACAGGCGGTGCGTGATCAGCCAGCCCACCACGCGGTCCTCGCGGAGCAGCGCGACGCTCGTCTCGGGATCACCGGCCGCCTCGTGGTCGAAGGGGACGAGGTCGGCAGGGATCCACGCCTCGGCGGCCTGGCTCTCGAGCAGGCTCCTGCGCTGTTCCTCGGTGACGTCGGCCCAGGACACCATCGACCACCCCGGGGAGACCCGCCGCCGGCGGAGCCATGGCGCGGCCAGCGTCGCGGGGTCCGCTTCGCAGACCAGCATGCGGAGCCTGGGGGAGGACCAGCCGCGCTTCTCGAGCACGCGCTCGAGCGCGGCGACGTCCGGCCTCCCGGTCATGTAGACCGCGCCCGCCAGCGTGGCGCCCCGGTCTCGCAGCGCCTGCTCGACGCGCGTGAGGAGCGCTGTGCCGATCCCGCGGTTGCGCTCTTCGGCGTGCACGAAGAGCGAGAGGACCTCGGCGTCGCACCGGCGACTCCGGCGCAGGCAACCCAGGGCGAGCCCGGCGGGCTCGTCGCCCGTCCAGGCGGCGGCGGCGACGTTCGGTGCGCCGGACGCGAGGCCCGAGAGGTACTCGCGGTACAGCGGGAACGTCATCTCTCCGAACGGCGCGGCACTCTCCGCGCTCAGCAGGTCGGAGAAGCGCGCCTCGGTGGAGCTCACGCGAGCTGGCGCTGCGCCAGGTCCCGGAACGGGCCGGGACGGGCGAAGAGCTCGTCGAAGGTGCCGCTCTGGACCACCCGGCCGCGCGAAAGGACGAGGATCCGGTCCGCCCGCTTGACCGTGCTGAGGCGATGGGCGATCCCGAGGCGCGTCGCCCGGAGCTGGGCGAGGTTGTCGGTCACCTGGTCCTGCGTGCGGTTGTCGAGCGCGCTGGTGGCCTCGTCGAAGAGCAGGATGCGCGGCCTGGCGACGACGGCGCGCGCGATCAGCAGGCGCTGCCGCTGGCCGCCCGAGAACGTCGAGCCTCCCTCGCTGACGAACGTGTACATCCCCATCGGCATCCGCCGGATGTCGTCGTCGAGCCCGGCGATCCGCGCGGCCTCCCAGGCCGCCTCCACCGGGAGCTGCGAGGCGCCGAGGATGTTCGAAAGGATGCTCCCCGCGAGCAGCTGGCCGTTCTGCAGGACGACGCCGATCTGCTGGCGGACCGCCTCGACGTCGAGCGTGGCGAGGTCTTTCCCGTCGTAGGTGATCGACCCGCGCTCCGGCACCTCGAAGTGCAGCAGCAGCCGTAAGAGCGACGACTTTCCCGCTCCCGACGGACCCACGATGGCGACGAACTGGCCCGGCTCGACGCTCAGCGAGAGGTCCTCCAGGATCGGCGGAGCGCCCGCCTGGTAGCGGAACCAGACGGAGCTCACGTCGATCCGGCCGCGCAGCTCGCCAGGGTCGGCCTTCTGCGGGGTGGTTTCCGGGGCCGCGGTCAGGATCGGCTGCATGCGCTCCCAGGCGGGCGTGACCTGGACCAGAAGCAGCAGGGAACCGGCCAGGCCGACCAGCGCCGCGAAGAGCTGCCCGAGCGCCGCGTAGAACGCCAGGAGGGCTCCGGTGGAGAGCCTCGAGGCGAGCCCGGCCGAAAGCCAGAGGATCACGACCATGGTCAGGATCGGCCAGGCGGCGTTGAAGGTCACCAGGTTGACCGCGGCGCGACGTGCCTCCCAGACGAGCCGCCGCTGGCTCGCGAAGTCGCGCGCCCAGCGGCCGAAGGCGCGGATCTCCGCGCCGGCCACCCTCAGCGTGGCGATGCCGGTGAGGAGCTCGAGCACCGTGCCCGAGATGCGGCCCGCCAGCGCCGTCTGCTCCCGCTGGTAGGCGAGCTGGCGCGCGCTGACGACGACCGCCACCGCGATCCCGATCGCCGCGCAGAGGCCGGCCACCAGCGCCAGCCGGACGTCGTACCAGAGCATCACCAGGAGGCCGACCATCGCGAAGACGCCGGTCAGGATCGAGGTGACCGCCGCCTCGGAGAGCAGCCCCTTGAAGAGGGTGGCGCCCATCACCCGCGAGCCGAGGTCGCCGGCGGTGTAGCCGTGGAAGAACGACGCCGGCAGCGAGAGGAGGCGGTTCCAGATCGCGGCCTGGAGCGTGCTGGTGGCGCGGGTCGCGATCCGCAGGACGGCGACGCTGCGCGCCAGATGGAGAAGCGCGGCGCTGAGACCGGCGGCAGCCACGCCGAGCACGAGGTGGACGAGGCGCTCCCGGTCCGCGAGCGGGATCACGTCGTTCACGATCGTGCCGAGCGCGACCGGCACCGCGAGCGAAAGCGCCGCGGCCCCGAGCCCTACCAGCGCCACGCGGACGAGGTCCAGGCCACAGGAGGAGAGCCCGAACACGACGGCCTCCCGGACCGTGGTGGGAGCCGGTGGCAACGGGCGCACGAAGCCGATGGCGATCGGCTCCAGGCGCGCCGCGACCTCGACGTTCACGCGCACCGGTGCCTCCTGCGTCGGGTCGGTCAGCTCGTAGGCGCCGGCCGAGACCGGGAGCAGCGCGACCGGTCGATCGCCTGCGGTCAGGAACCCGAGCATCGGCCCGCAGTCCTCGTTCCACCATCCGGGCCGCAGGCGCAGCCGGCGGGTGCGGGTGCCGGAGGCGTGCGCGATCGCCCGCAGGAGCGTGCGGTCCTCCTGGTGCCCCTGGCGCGCCGGCGGGCGCAGCATCTCGAAGCCGGACGCGGCGCCCACCAGGCGGCAGGCGGTGAAGAGCGCGCCCGCCCCGTCGTCGTCCAGCGGCGGCGGTCTCTTCTCCAGCACCGAGACCAGGCGGCGGGCCACCTCCTGCACGGTCTTCCGCTCCTCGTGCGAGACGCGCGCCAGACGCGCCCGCTCGGCCTCGCCGGCGCGCTCCTCGCCGGCGTCCACCGCCTCGAGCATCGCCGCCAGGAACCAGTCGAGCCCGGCCGCCTTCCCATCCTCGACCGCCAGCGTGGGCCGCAGCCGCAGCGTGGCCGCCCGGTCGGCGCGGATCCAGGTCGGCTCGGGGATCGGGACCGACAGGCCGGGCTCGAGACGGCATCCCGAGTCGATGAGCTCGAGCGGGCCGTCCTCGAGCACCTCCACCCAGAGCACGCCGCTCCGGGGCCGGGCGGCCGCGCCCGAGGCGAGCACATGATCCCCGCCCGCGTCGAGGAGCGTGCACTCGGGCAAGGCCGCGTCCTCGGCGAGGGCGAGACCGATCTGGGTCACCCAACCGTCGAGCATCGCCGCCACCGTCTCGGAGCCCGGAGGCGTCCGGCCCAGCTCCAGCAGCCGGCTCCGGGGGACGTTGATGACCTGCGTCTCCGCGAGGCCGACGCCGAGGAGCGTCATGCCCGATTCCAGCGCGGTCCCCATCGCGAAGGCCGCCTCCCCCGGCACCAGCCGGCAGAGATGGCGCCGCGGTCCGGCCGCCCGGCCGCCCTTCATCCGCACCGCGAAGACGTCGACGCTCCCGGTGAGGACGACCCAGGCGTGGTCGCCCTGCAGCGGGATCGGCTGGTTTCCGCTGGCGGGAAGGAGAGACCCCTCCTGGTGGAGGCGCATCAGGAAGAGCTCGAGCGGCGTCCGGAAGCTGCCGGTCAGCGCCGCGATGCGCCCCTTCTCGTCGAGCGTCACGAAGGTTCCTCTTGCATGCCGATCCCGAGCAGGCTGGAGTACGGCCCGTCCACGCCGCTCAGCTCGTCGTGGGTCCCTCGCTGCACGACCTTCCCGCGGTCGAGCACGATGATCTCGTCGCAGTCGCGGATGGTACTGAGCCGGTGCGCCACGATCACACAGGTGCAGCCGCGGCGGCGGAGGTTGTCGTCGATGCGCTTCTCGGTGAGCGGGTCGAGAGCGCTGGTCGCCTCGTCGAGGACCAGGACCGTGGGCTCCACGGCGAGCGCCCGGGCGATCGCCAGCCGCTGCCGCTGGCCGCCGCTGAAGTTGCGCCCGGCCTCCTCCACCGGGGTCTCGTAGCCGCCCGGCCGCGCGGCGATCTCTCCGTGCACGGCCGCGTCGCGGGCCGCCCGGCCGACGCGCGCCTCGCCGAGCGTCCGGTCCCAGAGCGTCACGTTCTCGCGCACCGTGCCGTGGAAGAGGAAGACGTCCTGGCTCACCATCGCCAGCGAGCTCGCCAGCACCGGACGCTCGATGGACGCGCGCGGCCGGCCGTCGAGCAGGACCTCTCCGGACCACGGTTCGTAGAGGCCGCAGATGAGCCTGGCCACCGTCGACTTGCCGCTGCCGCTGGCGCCGACGAGCGCCACGCGCCGGCCCGGCTCGACCTGCATGCTGAAGCCCTGCAGCAGCGGCTCCCTAGGGCTGTAGCCGAAGGAGACGTCCTTCAGCTCGAGGCGCCCGGCCAGCTTGGGGGGTTGAGGTCGTTGGTGCGGTTCCGCCAGATCTCCGGAGACCCCAACCGCCGTCGGGTCGAGCGGGTTGCGCAGGACGTCGTCGACCCGCTGCAGCCCGCTCTCGACCTCCTGGAGCGAGGCGCCGAGGTCGACCAGGCGGGTGACCGGCTCCAGGAGCATCGAGGTCAGGAGCTGGAACGCGACCAGCGTGCCGAGCGTCATCTCGCCGTTCATGACGGCGAGCGCTCCCAGCCCGAGGATGAAGCCTGACGTCAGGAAGCCGAGCGCCGACGGCACCGTCGAGAGGAGCAGGGTGGGGAGCGCCAGGTCCTGCTCGGCGTTGGCGAGCTTGGCGTAGTGCCCGGCCCAGCGCTCGTAGAAGGCCGACTCCGACCCGTTCGACTTGATGGTCTCGATCATCTGCAGGCCCGCCATCGCGGTGCCCACGGCCCGGCCGCGCTCCTGCTGGAGGCGCTGGTTGGCGTCCATGCGCCGGCGGGCCACCCGCTGGAGCGCCAGCACGTCGAGGGCCAGCGCCAGAGCGGCCACCAGCGTGAGCGACGGGCTGTACCAGAGCATCATCACTCCGGAGAAGAGCATCACGACCGCGCCGAGCGACGCGGTGGCGAGCTCGCGGGAGAGAAGCTGGCTGACGCGGTCGTTGATCTCCAGCCGCGAGCCGATCTCGCCGCTCTGCCGCTGCGCGAAGAAGCTGGCCGGCAGCCGCAGCACATGCCAGAGGAACCGGCTGGTCATCGCCAGCGCCAGCCGCGTCTCCAGCCGCAGCAGCGCGCGCTGCTGGATGAAGGTGAGCGCGGCGCGCGCCAGCGCCGCCAGCAGCAGACTTCCCAGGAGGGGGACCACCCACTCCCGGGCGGAGCGGACCAGCACCTGATCCACGAACAGCCGGACCAGCGCCGGCACCGCCAGGCTCGGGACGATCAGCAAGGCGCTGGCGAAGAGCGCGTCGGCGAGAGCGCCCTCGGCGCCCCGCAGCCGGGCGCGCAGCCAGGCCAGGCTGCTGGGCGGGACACCGCCAGGACGGAAGTCGGGACCGGGCTCGAAGGTGAGGACGACGCCGGTGTACGCCGCGTCGAACTCCTCGTAGGGGACCGCGCGCGGACCGGAGGCAGGGTCGTTGAGAGGAACGCGCTTCTTTGCGAACCCCTCGACGACCACGAAGTGGTTGAAGTTCCAGAAGACGACGGCCGGGAGCGGCAGCGATCCGAGCGCGGCGACGTCCTTCTTGAATCCCATCGCCACCAGGCCGTAACCCTCGGCGGCGGCGATGATGCCGGCGGCGTTGCTCCCGTTGCGCGAGACCCCGCAAGCCACGCGGAGCTCCTCCAGCGGCACGAAGCGGCCGTGCTTCGCCAGCACGATGCCCAGCGCCGCCGCGCCGCACTCGGCGGCTTCCATCTGGAGGATCGTCGGCGTCCGAACCCGGGCGCGGAGGGCCGGACGGGCGGGCGGCGGGCTGGCGCTCAAAGGGACCCGAGCGGCGACCGCACCAGCAGCTCGGCGGGCCGCCGCTCGGCGATGCGGATGCGCGCTCCGCAGGGAGTGCCGGCGGGGAGCGGCGGCGCCTTCCTCTGCGGCAGCGACCAGCGGCGGCCGTCGGGAGCGAACGGGTTCCGGTCGAGAGTCACGTCGACGCGGAAGACGGTGCCCAGCGCCTTCACCGACTCCACCACGCCTCGATCGCCCAGCGCCGCCGCCAGCGCTTCCTCGGTGGACGGCGACGGCGAGACCGTCGTCACGTGGCCCAGGAGGTAGCCGCTCCGCCCGGCGGGCGCCGTCTCCGGCGAGAGGTAGACCTCCATGCCGGACGCCACCTCGGCGATCTCGCGCGCCGGGATGAAGGCGACGGCCGAGACGCCGTCACCGCCGGGCCCGGCGGCGATGAGCATCCCCCGGCCCCGGGCCTCGACGTGGATGGTCCCGTAGACGCCCCAGGCCGCGAGGGCGGCGAACGCCACCGCGAACGCCGCCAGCACCAGCCGGGTGCGCGGGCTGGTGATGTGCAGGACCTGGTCGAGCTCGTCGGGAGAGGCGAGCCTGTCGAGCGCCGTCTGCCGGAAGATCTTCCTCATGCGTGGGTCGCCGCCAGCGACTGGCGGGCTCGCTCGACGTCGGCCAGCAGCTCCTCGAAGTCCTCCGGGAAGTCGACGTCGCGCTCGAGGACGATGGCCTTCACCGGCGCGCGCTCGAGCACGCGGTCCAGGAGCGCCCAGACCGGCTCCGGCACCGGCGCGCAGTGCCGGTCCAGGGAGAGCCCGTCGACTGCTTGTCCTCCGGTCGCCGAAGACTTGGCGGAGGCGATCTCCGCGGTGCCTCCGGGCACCGCAACATGACCCGCGGTGTGGATCTGCACCACCGATTCCAGCGGCATCTCGGCAAGGAACGCCTCCGGGTCGAAGTGATGGTTCTCGGCATTCAGGTGGAGGTTCTCGACGTCGAGGAGGACGCCGCATCCGGTCGCCTCGACCAGCTCGCGGAAGAACTCGGGCTGGCCGAGCTGCGCGCCCGGGATCTCCAGCAGGGTGGCGATGTTCTCGAGCACCACGGGCTTCCCGAGCGTCTCCTGCACCCGGTGGACGTTGTCGATGACGCGCCGGAGCGTCTCGCGCGTGAACCAGACGGGCGTCAGGTGGCCCAGGTCGATGCCCGGCACCCTGGTTACCGCCAGGTGCTCGCTGTAGTAGGGCGCGCGGCTGACGTCGCTCACCCGCCGGACGGCGCGCAGGTAGCCGCGGTCGAGCGGAACCGAGCCGATCGAGAGGCCGACGCCGTGAAGCACCAGCGGGAAGCGCTGAGAGACGCGCTCGAGCTCGTCCATCGAGCTCTCGCTCAGGAAGTGGTCGACCAGGATCTCGAGGACGTCGATCCGGTCCGCGGCGGCGAGCTGCTGCGCGGCCAGCTCGCGCCGGTACCCCATGCCGCTGCCCAGGAACGGGAGGGAGCTCACCACGATTCCGTCACCCGGTCCCCGCGATCGGGGACGACAGCCTCGTGACCGGTGGTGAGGATGCCCGTCTCCTGGAAGTGGCGCACCGTGTAGAGGACGTCGTCCTCGAGCTCGAGGCCGCCGCCAGGAGGGGTCTTCGCTTCGCAGGCGTGGGCGATGTCGCGCACCGAGCGGCGCCCGTCGCACTGCTCGAGCAGGAAGAGCGTGAGCGGCTCGACCTCGAGCCACCCCGGGCGCCCGGTCACGGGCCTCGCGTAGACGACGTAGCTCCGTTCGCTCGCGGCGGGCACGCCCTGGCCGGCCCGCAGCGTCCGGGCGAGCGCGTCCACGTCGAAGGGGAACGTCACCAGCTCGGCTCCGGCGGCCAGCCGCGGGCGCGAGTCCGGCCGCGCCGGTGCCTCGGCCCGGGGCCGCCCGACGCGTTGCCAGGCGCTGCGGGCCTGGGCCAGCAGCCGCTCGTAGCGCGCGACATCGGCGGCGTAGGCGGGAGCGTCCGTATCCGCCGCCAGCGATTCCTCGAGGAAGCGCCCGAGGCAGACGGCTTGCGCCAGCCGGTCGGTGTAGGGGTTCGTGCGGAGGACCTGATAGTAGCGGCTGAAGAGGCGGGTGAATTCCGCGCCGTCGAGCTCGGCGAGGAGCGGGTAGGCTCCGGCGAACCATTCCCTCGCCTTGTCCTCCAGCCTCCTGGCGAGCACTTCCAGCGTCCGCGCGTCGATCGACCCGATCACCGAACGCTCGTGCCCGGTGAGCCGGTAGCCTTCCAGGGCCGCCTCCGGCGAGAGCCGGAAGAGCTTCCGGAACGGGGTGTCGGTGTAGAGGCGCCCCAGGCAAGCTTGCATCTCGCTCGAGCTCAGGATCGGCGCCCTCCCGGCGGTGGTCAGTTCACGACAGCAGAGACTCTGACAGCAGAGCCTCTAGTAGCCGCAGGGGGGCAGCTCCTTGGGTGCCCCTCCGGCGACCTGCTCCAGCTCGGTGTTGCTGAGCCGATCGGGGTTCGCTCCGGTCTGGAACCGGCTCCGCACCCGCGCGTTGAACGTGGCGGGATCGATCGAATCGGGGAACGTGAAGTTGTACTCCTTGCTGATCGCGCCCATCGGATTCGCCAGCAAGGCGGCCTTGAATTCCGGATCCTCTGCGGCCCTCTGGGCGACTTTGGCTCGGAACGCTGCGACTTCGGCTGGGTCCATCGTTGTCTTCCTTTCCGGAGGGCTTGGAGGGTCGGAAAGCATCGTAGCCGCGCCAGTGGAGGGAGCGCAAGAAAACTACCGTGCGTGCTGTCGGTCACGCCATGGCGGCCGGCGGCGACGCCTGTCGTGAAACAAGGCAGGAGGACATCATGGCCAGCAAGCCCGTGACCCGCAAGCCGCTCAGCCAGGACAGCAAGCCGAAGCTCACGAAGGTGACGCTCAGGGACCTCGAGGTCAAGAAGCAGGACGTCAAGGGGGGCCGCCCGGCGCAGTGCACCGGGGGGTCCGGATGCACGTACTCGAACGCCTGCTAGGTTCCCGTGGGCGGTAGCCGCCCTTCACGTCGCCTTTCCGGATCGGTGATCAAGGGGATCGGTGGGCCTATGATTTCCGGGGGGGCGAACGTGCGCAGGCTACTGACGACGCTGCTGGCGGTGGTCATCTCGGTGGTCGCCGCCCGCGGCGCCGCCGGACAGGGGCAGGGGCGCCCACATCTCAAGGTCCTGAGCGACGTGCCGGAATCGCAGCTCTTCATGGTGATGAACGCGGTGGCGGGTTCGCTGGGTGTCGGCTGCGAGCACTGCCACGTACGCGACGCGCCGAAGACGAAGACGGTGGTCGGCGGCTGGAAGTTCGACCGGAACGACAAGCCGGCCAAGGCGAAGGGCCTCGAGATGATGCGCATGACCCGCGAGATCAACGCCTCGCGGTACGGCGGACGGCCGGTGGTCACCTGCTTCACCTGCCACCACGGCGAGCTGCGCGTCGCCGGCACGCCGCCGCTGCCGCCGCGCGAGGGCCTGGGCGCCGCCCCGGCCGGCCCCGTCCTGCCCTCGGCACAGCAGGTGCTGGCGAAGTACGCCGCCGCCGTCGGCGGGGCCGATGCCGCCGTTCGTTTCGGCATAACCGTCCTGCAGGCACGAGACGAACGCTCGGAGGACCGCCGCGGCGAGCTCACGATCTCGTTTCGGGGGAGCGACAGATACCGCGTCGACCTCTCGATGCCGCCGGAACCTGCCCGGTCGCTGGCGTTCGCCGGCTCCAGCGGATGGGTCTCCGTCGGCGGGGTGCCCCGTCTTCTGACGGACGCGGACGTGGTGCGCCTGCGCCGCCAGGCGCTCCGCTACGCGCCGCTGAAGGTGCCGGAGCCGGCCGAGGCGCTGCGCGTCGAGCGCGTCGAGCCGGTGCGCGGTCGCGACACCTACGCCGTGGTCACCGACGTCGACCCGAAGACGACACGCACCTACTTCTTCGACGTGACGTCCGGCCTTCTCGCCCGGGAATCCACGATCACCGCGACGGCCCTGGTGCCGCTGCAGGAGCAGGTGGACTACGAAGACTACCGTCCGGTGGACGGCGTCCTGCTGCCCTTCCTGGTGCGCACCTCCGATGACGCGCCGTACGCCACGTCCACCAAGACGTTCACCAGGATCACCCACGGGGCCCCGCCCGACGAGACGCTCTTCGCGATGCCGCAGCCGCCGGCGACGCCGGCCGCCAAGTAAGGATCGTGGTGTCGGAGGCACGCGCCGTGAGCGTCGAGCCCGGCGATCCGCGCTATGCCGCAGTGCTCGAGAAGCGCTTCAACAAGCGCTTCCACGCCAAGCCGGACTACGTCCGCCTGGTCCGCTCGACCGCTGAGGTGGTCTCGGCAGTCGAGGACGCGGTCGCCGAGGAGCGACGTTTCGTCGTGACCAGCGGAGGGCACTGCCTCGAGGGGTTCGTGTCCGATCCCGAGGTTCGCGTCATCCTCGACATCTCCCCGATGAAACGCGTCTCCTACGACGCGGAACGAAACGCGATTGCCGTCGAGGCCGGTGCCACCGTGGGCGAGACGTACCGGGCGCTCTTCGAAGGGTGGGGGGTGGTGCTCCCGCTCGGCGAGTACCCGGGGATCGGCATGGGGGGGCACGTGGCCGGCGGCGCCTTCGGCTTCCTGTGTCGTCAGCTCGGCCTGGCCGCGGACTACCTCCATGCCGTCGAGGTCGTCACCGTGGACGCCGGGGGACGGGCGCGCGCGGTGGTGGCGACGCGGGAGCCGTCCGATCCCAATCGCGAGCTCTGGTGGGCGCACACCGGAGGAGGTGCCGGCAACTTCGGGGTCGCCACCCGCTTCTGGTTCCGATCGCCCGACGCCTCCGGCACGGACCCAGGCAGGTTGTTGCCGCGCGCGCCGGAGTCGATCACTACATTCAAAGCGGAATGGAGCTGGGATCGCCTCGACCGGCCGTCGTTCCTCGGGCTCTTCCGGAGCTTCGGGCTCTGGTGCCAGCGGAACAGCGGCTTCGATTCCCCGAACGCGTCCCTCTTCATCCTGCTGGAAGGCCACCGCCGCCAGCTCGGGAAGATCGTCATCCGTGGCGTGAGCACCGCCGGCGCGGCGGCGGAACGGCAGGTGGAAGACTTCCTGGCGGCCCTGGACGGCGGCCCGCCGGATGGGCGGGAGCTGGCTCGGATGTCGTGGCTGGAGTTCGCGCTGGACCCGTTTCCCGACCTCTTCGGCTTCCCTCCCGGCGGCGTGAGCGTCAAGGCCAAGGACGCCTTGCTGAAGGTGCCGTTCACCGAGCGGCAGCTGGCTGTGGCTTACGACCACCTCACCAGCGCCGACCTCGACGTCATGGGAGGGATGCTGGGGATGGCGAGCTACGGCGGGCGCATCAACAACGTCCCACCCGGTGCCACCGCCTCGGCACAGAGAGGGTCGATCCTCGACGTCGCCTGCACCACCGGCTGGATCGACCCGCGTGACGAGCCGCGCAACCTGCAGTGGGTGCGTGCGTTCTACCGGGACCTGTTCGCGGAGAGCGGCGGCGTGCCGGTGCCTGGTCACGCCTACGACGGCGCGCTGATCAACCACCCCGATACCGACCTCGCGGACCCGTCGCTGAACACCTCCGGCGTCCCCTGGCACGCCTTCTATTACCAGTCGAACTACCCGCGCTTGCAGCGGATCAAGGCCGGGTGGGATCCACGGAACGTGCTGCGGCACGCCCTGTCCGTGGGTCTACCCTCGAAGGAGTGAGCGAGCGCGACAAGTCCGACGGCGGACTGCTCTCGTCGCCTCTGCGCAGGGTGCTGCGGCTCGGCAGCCTGGCCGGGCGCGTCGCGGCTTCGGTCGCCGCGAACCGCCTCGGCTCGCTGGCCCGCCCGGCGGCCTCGCGCGGAAAGAGCCGCGACCGGAACCTGGTGGTCAACGCGTCGCGCATCGCCGAGACGCTGGGCGAGCTGAAGGGCGCGGCGATGAAGGCCGGGCAGATGCTGAGCCTTCAGGACAGCCTGCTGCCGCCCGAGGTCGCCGCGGCCCTGCGGACGCTCCAGAAGCAGTCGCCGCCGCTCCCCTTCGAGGTCGTCGAGCGACAGCTCCGGCGGGAGATTCCCCGCCTGGACGGCGTCTTCGCCGACGTCGAGCCCTATGCCTTCGCCGCCGCCTCGATCGGGCAGGTCCACCGCGGCACGCTGCGCGACGGCCGCGCGGTCGCGATCAAGGTCCAGTACCCCGGCATCGAGCAGGTGATCGAAGCCGACCTCTCGAACCTCCGCCGCGTCCTGAAGACCGTCGTCTCCATGGTGGCCAAGGTCGAGTTCGAGCCGATCTGGCGGGAGCTGCGGGCCCGCCTCCTGGAGGAGCTCGACTACCTCCGCGAGGCGGAGTCGATCCGCCGCATGGCAGAGCTCCACGCCGACGTGCCCGACATCGTCATCCCCGGCGTCGTCGAGGAGGCCACGACGCGGAGCGTGCTGACGCTCGAGTACCTGCCCGGCCTCTCCCCGGACGACGTCTGCTCATCAGGCGTCGCCCAGGCCTCACGGGATCACTGGGGCCGCGTCCTCTTCCAGTTCGTCTTCCGCGGGCTCCTGGTCCACCGCTTCCTGCACGCCGACCCCAACCTCTCGAACTTCGCCTTCCTCGCCGACGGCCGCGTCGTCGTCTACGACTTCGGCTGCGTCAAGGAGATCCCGGCCCGGGTGGCGCGCGGCTATCGCCAGCTGATCCGCGCCTCCCTCGGCGGGCGCGTGGAGGACATGCCCGCCGCCATGGCCACCATCGGCCTTCACCTGAAAGACGGTGAGCCGCTGCCTCTCGAGATGGTGGCGCCGGGCGCCCAGCCCTTCATCGAGATGCTGCGCGCTCCGGGCGGGTATCGCTTCGGCGACGAGTCCCACGTCTACGAGCTCTTCTTCGAGCTGGGCTCCGAGAACCTGATGAACCGCTCCAGCGTCAAGATCCCGCGCGACATCGTCTTCGTGAACCGGACCCTCGTCGGGCACTTCGGGAACCTCTCGCGTCTCAAGGCGAGGGCCGATTGGCGAGCCGTGCTGGCAGCCTTCGTGGAGCGCGACTCGTGATGAAGGGACGCTTCCCGTATTTACTCCGAGGCGTTTCGCGGCTACTTTCCGTTCGCTGAGAGAGCAGGCGGGATTCGCGAAGTGGCTGACGCCCCGGCGGGTGGCTGGCCTGGGGCTCATCGGGTTCGTCCTCTACGCGCTGGGGATGACCTGGCCCTACTTCGAAGCCGTCATCGTGCGCGACGCGGCCGTCACCAGCTGGATCAGCATCGTCCCGGCGCCGATCGGCGGCTACACCACCCGGCCGCTCTATCCCGGCTCGCACGTGGGGTCGGATGGCAGGCTGGCGACCATCGCCGACCCTCGGGCGGACAAGCGCGACCTGGCCCACGCCCGCGCCGAGATGACCCGGGCGGCGAGCCGGGCCGCGGCGCAGACGGAGTTCCTCGAGGCGCTCGTGCACACCGCCGGCTCGCGTTCCCAGGCGGAGGCTCGACTGCGGCTCGTCCAGGCCGAGTCATCGCTGAAAGAGCTGCGCGCCGAGGAGGTGGCCGCGCGCGAGGTGCTGGCCGCGGCCGAGCTCGCCTATCAGAAGGCCCTCTCGCTCGACATCACCGCGCCGCCCGGAGCCATCGTCTGGAACCTCTACTCGGGACCGAACGCTCCGGTGGCCGCCGGCGCACCGGTCGTGTCCTGGATCGACTGCCGGGTGGTGCTGGTCGACGTCCCGCTCTCCGACGTCGCGGCGTCCCTGCTGCGGATCGGCTCGCGGGCCGACGTGGTGATCGAAGGGGAGCGCAAGGCCCGCAAAGGGAAGGTGATCCTCACCCGGGGCTCGGCCGGCGTCCTCGGAACGGACGACCTGGCGGCGCTGGCCAAGGGCCGCCGCAAGGGTCTCGCTCAGGTCATCGTGCAAGTGCCGGGCGAGGCCGCCGACGAGGAGCGCTGCCCGGTCGGTCTCGCCGCCTACGTGGACTTCCCGGAGCTGGGCATCTTTCGGATCGTGCGCGCGCGGCTGCGGCTCTAGAGAAAGGCGATGACGTCCGCCGAGCTGACACCCGAACAGCGCACCAGGGAGCGCTCGTTCCTCGTGGCGCTGGGGCTGGACTCGCTGATGCTCGTGTCGTTCACCGCCGTCGGCCTCCTCGGAGGGTCCCTGACGATCATCGCCGAGCTCCTGAGGGGCGTCCTGGGCTACTCGCTGGAGTGCTTCAGCTTCCTCCTCCTGCGGCGCATCCACCGCGGGAGCCTGTCGGACATGGAGTACGGCGCCGGAAAGGTCGAGCAGGTCGCGAACCTCCTCCTCGGCTCGAGCATGCTGATGGCGTGCGGCTGGGTCCTGCTGGGAGTCGTGAAGATCCTGACCGGCGAACGCCACCTGGGCACACCGTTCGGGCTGGCCTGCTCGGCGATCCAGGGGATGGCCAACGTCTACGTGAACCTCCTCGCCTGGGACGCCGCCCGGCGCGCGGCGGGGTCCGACTCGCTCCTCATGCAGGCGCAGGCCAACAGCCGACGGGTGAAGCTGTGCGCCTCGCTGGTCGTCGCCACCGGGCTGACGGTCGCGGCGCTCTCGACTGACGACGTGATCGTGGCCTTCGCCGACGGCGCCGGCTCGTTCTTCGTGGCCTGCTACCTCGCCCGCAACGCCCTCGAGGTGCTGCGTTCGGCCGTTCCCGACCTGCTCGACCGCTCCGCCGGCGCGGAGGTGCGGTCGGTCGTGGCCGGTGCGCTGGAGGCGCAGGTCGGCAGCTACTCGCAGGTCCTGCGGTCGCGGTCGCGGCGCTCCGGGCAGGCAGTGTTCGTCGACCTGGCCCTGGGGTTCGAGGCGCAGCTCTCGATGGCCGAGGTCGACGCGCGGGTCGAGGCGCTCGGAAAAGCCATACGGAAGTCCCTGCCCGACGCCGAGGTTTCCATCGTGGCCTCTTCGGTGTCGGCCGCCGGGGACAAAGGGGGATGAAAGATGGGTATGAAGGGCAGTGAGAAGGCGACCGGGGAAGCCGCGTCCCGGCTGATCGACCAGCGGATCCGCGACCTGGCGGGTTGGCGCGGGGAAACCCTGGCCCGCATGCGGGCGCTCATCCTGGAAGCCGACCCCGAGGTGACCGAGGAATGGAAGTGGTCCGGACCGGTCTGGACGTGCCACGGCCTGATCTGCACCGGAGAGTCGTACAAGCAGGTCGTGAAGCTGACCTTCGCCCGGGGGGCCGCGCTCCCGGACCCCTCGCGCCTCTTCAATTCCAGCCTGGAAGGCAACACCCGAAGGGCGATCGACATCCACGAAGGGGAGAAGGTGGACGCGCGCGCGTTCAAAACGCTGGTGAAGGCCGCGGTGGCCCTGAACGGTCCGGCGGCGAAGAAGCGGTAGAAGCCCGGGCAAGGCGAGGACCCCGCGGCGCCGGGCGACTACCTCGCCGCAGACCGCCGCGCCGTTGGGCGTGCCGGAAGGCCGCGCGGGGTCTCCGACACCTGTACCCGCCCGGCGCGCAATCCGTCCCGCAGGCAATCGACGGCGAGCCGCGGCTTCACGCTGGTACCGCAGGTGAAGAGGTCCAGCGCCGCGTAGCCGTGCTCGGGCCAGGTGTGGATGGCCAGGTGCGACTCGGCGATGATCACCACGCCGGAGACGCCCTGTGGGCTGAAGCGGTGGAACCGATGCCCGACCACGGTCGCCCCGCAGGCGGAGGCGGCCTCGAGCATCAGGCTGGTGATGCCGTCGAGATCGTCCAGGATGCCGGCATCACAGCCGTAGAGCTCGGCCGTCACCTGACGGGCGAGAACGTGCGCGATCAGGACTTCCCCCGGAGATCGGCGAGATGGCGCTCCCACCAGGTGGGGAGGGCGAACGCGGAGCGGCGCAAGCAGTCAGTGTAGTACCGCCCCCTCCATGCTTCCAGCGGCTCGCCCTTTCCGCCGCCAGTACCCGGTCAGGCGCTGGCCGGGGCCGCCTGCAGGCGGCGCCAGAAGGCGTACGAGAGCCCCCAGAGCACGCCGGTGGCCGCCGCGAAGCCCCACGCCTCCGGGCCGTCTCCGACCGATTGCGTCGCGTACTCGGTGTGCAGTCGTTGCCAGCCGCCGACCTTCATGGCGTCGGGGCCGACGATGCGTCCCAGCGGCTGGTCGCCGAGGAACCGGTCGAGCACCTCGAAGCAGATGTGCCAGCCGGCGGCGCCCATCGCGATGAACCCGCGGTTGATGTTGTGCCAGAGCGTGAGCCGGGTGCCTCCGCTTCCCAGCGGCAGCAGCTCCCAGCGCATGTCCTGGCCGCCCCAGCTGTATTCGAGCGCTCGCGGCGGGTCGGCTCGCGTCACCTTGGTCTCGGTGACGTGCGGCTTCGGCGTGCCCACGGTGGTGAGCCTTGCGGTGCCGACGGCGCCGAGGCTCCGGTCGGAATCGAAGGGGGCCCATTCGCGGAGGTGCTCGGGGTCGGTGATCGCCTTCCAGACCTTCTCGGGGGGATGGCGCAGGTCGCGCACCAGGACCAGCGTCCACGCCTCTCCCTGCCTCTCGACCTGGGCTCCGGCCGCGGGGCCGGGGGTGTACGCCGCACGGCTGCTCATCGCTTCTTTCCTTTCTTCTCTTTCTTCGGTTTCCTGTCCATCTCATCGAGATGGCGCTCCAGGGCGTCCACCTGGGCCGTCCAGAAGCGCCGGAAGGGTTCCAGCCAGGCGTCGATCTCCATCAGCGGCTCGGGCCGTAGCGCGTAGACGCGCCGCTGGGCCTCGATGCGCGCCTCCACGAAGCCGGCCTCGCGCAGCACCCGGAGGTGCTTGGAGACGGAGGTCTGGGGCATGCGGAGCCGGTTTTCGATCTCGCCGACGCAGCACTCCGACGACGCCAGCAGGCTGAGGATGGCCCGGCGGCTCGGCTCCGCAATGATCGCGAACGAGGATTCCATGTGGTGAATATACTGCTACAAGCATATGCTTGTTAAGTCATATTGTGGGCGTCCGGGCCAACCGTCCCCTCGTGAAGCCTGCGTCATGATCCGTCAGAAGGAGGCTGCCCATGGCCATCGCCGTCCTGTACGAATTCCGTGGCATGAACCAGGAGATCTACGACCGCTTCATCCAGGAGACGTACCACGGCGAGCCGATGCCGGGAGTCCTCTCGCATGCCGCCGGTCCCCTGGACGACGGCTGGTGGGCCTTCGACGTCTACGAGTCCTACGAGGCCGGGGAGAAGATCGCCACCCCCGCGGTGGATCGGCTGGAGGCCATGGGCGTCCAGCGTCCCACGGTGCGTGTGCTGCAGGTTCACAACGTCGTGACCAGCTAGTGGCCTGTAACGGCTGAATCGGGAGCGTCGTTCGGAGCGCCACCGGGCCATATGCCAGGCGCCGCGCCGTGCGTTGGAGTTGGCTCTCCACGAAGGCGCGGCAACACCGCAGATGGCCCGGTGCCGCCCGAACCCGAAGGGCGCCAGGCCACTGCGCGCGATCTCTGCGTTGCTCCTACGCGAGGCGGAGAGCCAACTCCAGCCTCGGTAGTCGCGCCTTGACCTCGCGCGCAAGCGCCAGGCGCGCCGCTCCCGATTCAGCCGTTACAGGCCACTAGGCCCCTCAGCGCGCGGGCTCCCGCGCGGTCGAGCCTCCTAGGGACTGTTTCTGTGCCGCCTGTCATACGGTGGCGGTGTCGGCTCCATTTCCTCGTGCTCCCTGGTAGCAGCGGGCGATCCGCACGCTGCGAGAGGGAGAAGGAAATGCGCAAGCTCATTCGGCTCTTGCCGGCGGTGGCGATCCTGACTGGTGCGATGGTCTTCGTCGCCCCCCGGGCCAGCCAGGCCCAGTGCCCCGTCGAACCGGACTACGCGCTCGGCATCTTCCAGGAGGGTGTCCTCCGAGGAGAGGTGATGCGCGTGGACGGGGACGACAGCAACTACGTCGAGCACTGGGTGCTCTACCCCGACTACGTCTATCCCAGCGCGCGCAACCGGGTCGCGACACAGATCCTGCCCGGCATCAAGCGCTACGAGGGCCTCGAGGACTTCTTCGCCCGCGTCCCCTTCGAGAAGGGCGCCAGGTACGTCAAGGTCATCTGCGAGGACGGCACGGTCCTGCCCAACGGTCGGGCGGGGGTCGACCCGCCCCAACCGGACAAGGGAGCCAAGTCCTGAAGCGAGGACGGTGATGGCGAGCCCGACGCGCGTTGCTCCGTCCGCGAGCCCAGGCTATCGTGGACGGAGCGACCGTGGGCAACCGCTCCGCTTCCACGTCGGGTTCTCCGCCCACCGCCGGCACGAGCCAGGCCGGCGACTACGCGGCGGTGCTTGCCAAGGCGGGCTCCGGGCACCCCGAGGGCCTGCTCCTTCCGGACTGGGGTGAGGCCGAGTGGCGGATGCTGCTGGCCTGGACCGACGTCGTGGCCGTGCGGGCGGGGGACGTCGTGATCGAGCGCGGGGAGAAGGACCACGGGCTGCTGTTCATCGCCTCGGGCCGGCTCGAGGTCTCGGCGGCCTCCGGAGACGGTGTCACCATGAACCCGCTCGTCCCGGCGCTTCCGGGGTCGGTCGTCGGCGAGGTCGCGTTCTTCGACCGGCAGCCGCGCTCCGCCAGCGCTTGGGCCGCGACCGATGCCGTCCTGCTGCGCCTGTCCGCCGAAGCCTTCGGCAACCTGGCCGAGGCGCAGCCCGCGCTCGCCCGGGACCTCCTGCTCGCGCTCGGCCGGGTGCTCGCGTTGCGTCTGCGCCGGGCAAGCTCCCGCCGACTCTGACGCGCGGCGCGCCCGTCAGATCCGCTGCAGGATCTGGAACCACAGCGGGAGCGTCAGGAACGACAGCGGGATGCCGATTCCGATCAGCAGCGTCGCCAGCGACGGATCGAGGTCGTTGTCCATGGCCACGATCGCGGCGCCGATCATCGGCGCCATCGCCGACTCGAAGATGGTCACCTGGGTGATCGGGCCGCGCTGGCCGAGCAGGCCGGCCAGGAGCAGCAGGATGAGCGCGGGCCCGACCGCCAGCTTGTAGAGGAGCGCCGCGCCCAGAGGTGCCAGGCGTCCCCGCACCGCCGACAGCCGGAGCTGGTAGCCGACCGAGACGAGAGCGATCGGCGCCAGGGTGCTCCCGAGACGGGAGAGCACCGAGCCGGCCCAGGCGGGGTAGGGGACCGGCATGAGAAGGAGCGCGGCGACGATCGCCAGGAACGGGGGGAACTTGAGGACCCGCATCGCGATGGCGCGGGGCGCCGGCCGCGCCCCGCCCGCGTAGAGGGTCGCCAGGAAGATGCCCAGCAGGGAGAGCACCAGGTACGAGCCCAGCTGGTCGACCACGATGCCGATGCCCATGCGCTCCGGCCCGTAATAGGCCTCGATCATCGGCAACCCGATGAACGAGGTGTTGCTGAGCGACCCGACGAGCATCACGCAGCCGGTGGTGGGCCTCGAGAGGCGGAGCATCCTCGAGAGGAGCCAGAGGAACGCGGTGCCCGCCGCGAAGAGGATCCAGGGCATGAGGGCGGGCCAGGCGAGCGCCGGATCCAGCTGCAGGCCGTGGATGTAGTACAGCGTGAGAGCCGGCAGCGAGACGTGGATGACGAAGGCGTTGAGCGACGCCGGGAGGTTGCCGGGAGCCCGCCCCGACCGGCGCAGGAGCACACCGATCACCAGGCAGACGAGCAGCAGGATCACGTTGGTCACGGCGCGGCACGATCATCGCGCGTTCGCGTGGAACCTAGAAGCGCGCGCTGAGCCGCATGTAGACGCCGAAGCCGGGCGCGTCGATCCCCCAGGAGATGCCGCGGTAGTTGGTGTCGGTCAGGTTCTCCAGGTCCACCAGGACGTCGAAGCTCTCGCTCAGCTTCAGCCCGCCCCGCAGCCCGACGACGGTGAAGCCGTCGACCTGGGTGTAGAGCGAGCTGGAGCTCGCCGTGCCGAGCACCCGCGTCTGGATCTGCGCCAGCGTCTCGCCGGTGGCCAGCAGCACGTCGTCGGCGGTTCCGGACTGGCCGTCCGCCCCGGGGCCGATGAGGCCGCGCGCCCGGGCGCCGTTGTTGAAGAAGGCGGCGATCGAGGTGCGCGAGCGGCTGGCGCCGGTGCGGCGGTCCCCCAGGTCGAGTGACGAGAGCCGGTCCTGGTCGAGGGCGTGTCTCAGGTACGGCTCCGCCCAGAAGCGCTTGCCGGCTGGCGCCCAGCGCACCCGCAGCCAGCCCTCGGGGTTCGGCGTGCCGCCCTCGATGTTCGGGGGCAGGCCGGTGCGCTTGTCCCTGGCGTGCTGGTAAGTGGCCACCAGGCCGACGGTCCAGTCGCGGTGCAGGCGCGCGTTCGCGGTGTACTCGATGCCCCAGAGCCGGACGTCGTCGAAGTTGGCGCGGACCAGCACCGGGTTGGCGGAGAGCGGTACGTAGACGACGCCGCTCGCGTCCTGCCGGGAGATCGTCTGGTCGCCGAGCTGGGTGCCCACCGCGCCCTGCGGCAGCAGCAGCGCCTGGTAGGCGATGTTGCCTTCGATGTCGTTCACGTAGACCGTGAGGTCGGACTCGAGCTTCGCGTGCCGGAAGCGGACGCTCCCTTCGTAGGTCAGGCTGGTCTCGGGCTCCAGCTTCCGGACGTCCTGCCCGAGGTCGACCGCGTTGGCGCCGGCGGTGGAGCCGACCCGCGCGCCGCGGCCGGCGAGGTCGGCGGCGTTCGCCTCGAAGCCGGCGCCGGTGAGGCCGAGCGTGCCGAGGTCGGTGATGTGAGGGGCGCGGAAGCCGCGGCCCACGGTGGCGGCCAGCGACAGCCCGCCGGCCACCTCGAAGACGCCGCCGAAGCGGAAGGTGACCGCGGAGGCGTCGAGCGAGTCGTCGGGCCAGAGCCGGTTGTTGTTGACGACCGGGCTCTTGGACGCCTTCGAGTCGTAGGAGGCTCCGCCCCAGCGCAGGTTGCCGACGAGGCTGAGCCGGTCGGTCGCCTGGAAGACGTCCTGCAGGTAGACGCCGCCCTGGGTGTAGGTGGCGCCGTCGGGCACGCGGCCGCGGCGGACCGTCCCGGCGTGCGTCGTCGCGTTCTCCGAGAAGGAGGGCGCGTCGATCGTCTCGAAGGTGACGTCGCCCCCCACGCTGATGGTGTGGCGGCCCACCTGCTCGAGGAACGAGGCCTGGAGGCCGTGGGCCGTGGTGCGCTCGTACTCGTGGGTGATGGCCGCGTTGGGGTTGCCGTTGCCCCCCTGGTTGACGCGCTCCTCGCGCTGCGAGTTGATCGAGTAGGTGAGCGTCGCCTGGTCCAGGAAGCCGAGGTTCCGCTTGTCGAGCTTCAGGTAGCCGAAGTCGAGCATCAGGTTCCGGAGATCCGCGATCAGGTTGCCGTCTCCGCCGATGAGCTGGTCGTAGCGCTGGCCGCCGTCCTGCTGGCTTCGCGTGTAGCTGGTGATCAGCTGGAAGTCCTCGGCCAGGGCGAAGACGCCCTTGACGCTGCCGCCGTACTGGGTGAAGGACGTCTCCGGGAGGCGGCTTCCGACGGCGACCGACGAGGGGACGCCGAAGAAGCGCGTGACGGCGTTGTGTGAATCCTCGCCGTCGCCCGGGCGCAGGCTGTTGGCGCGGAGTCCGGAGAGCGACACCGAGAGGGCGGCGGTCGTGCTGGCCCAGCTCGCGCCGATGCTGGAGCCGACGCTTCGGTCGGCGGTGCCTCCGGCGACGCTGGCGTAGCCGGAGAAGTCCTGGCCCACCGCGGCGAACGACGGAGTCCGGGAGAGGAGCTGGATGCTGCCGCCGAGGGCGTCGCTGCCGTACTGCGCGCTGGAGGGACCGCGGAGCACCTCGACGCCGGAGAGGAGGTTCGCGTCGTTGAGGTTGAGGAACGTGCTGACGCCTCCGCGCTGGGCGGCCGTCGAGTAGCGCACGCCGTCCACGAAGACGTTGACCTTCGCGCCGGTCAGGCCGCGCACGAAGATGCCGGACATCGTCGGGCTGGTGCGCTGCCAGTGCAATCCTGGCTCGAACTGCGCCACCTGTCCGAGGGCGGTCTTGGCGCGGATGCGCAGCTCGTCCTCGCCGATCACGTTCACCGCCTGAGGCGCGGTGCCGACCTCCTGCACGACGCCGGGATTCGCGGTGATCGTGACCTCCTCGGTCACGCCCTTCGGCGCGATCGTGACCCGGATCGAAGCGGCGCTCCCCATCACCTGCACCGCCTGGGAGGTGGTGTCGAAGCCGGGATACTCGGCGCGCAGCAGGTAGGAGCCGGGCGCGGCCTCGAGGCGCGCGTGGCCGTCGCCGCCCGTCTGGCCCGCCGCGACGGTGGCGCGCTGACTGTCCAGGAGCGTCACCCGCGCGCCGCTCACGCCGGCGCCCGCCGAGTCCTGCACCCGCACGTCGAGACTCGCGCCGGCGGCGCAGAGAGGGAAGAGCAGGCTGAAGAGGACGGACCTGAGGCGGCTGCTGCGCATACGCTCCGCGAGTCTGTGCCGCTGCCGGCGTCTACTACCAGGGCTAGTAGACGACTTCAGAACGTCAGGTGCAGGGCGCGCTCGAGCAGCTCGTAGATCACCCGGGACGAGTGGGGAACCGCGAGCGGCGCCAGGAGCGCGGCCAGACACGCGGCCAGCACCCACGCCGTGGAGGAGGTGGCTTCCTCCGGCGAAGAGGCGTCGAGGAGGCGCGTGACGCGGGCGCTGAGAGCGCCCCCATGCAGGAAGCTCCCGCTCAGGAAGCTCGCCGGCGAATCGGCCAGCCGCATGCCGGGCGGCACCAGCCGCGCCACCTTGACCAGCGCCGAAGCCAGGTCGACGCGCCGTCCCGGGTCGCCGCTCACCGCGGCGTCGTCGGCGGCCTGCTCGGCGGCCTGCGCCCAGGCCCGCTCGATGGTCCCGCCGAGCGGAAGCAGAGAGAGCCAGTCGGGAGAGGCGCGCAGCAGCAGCGACTTGACGTTGTCGTGCGAGACCGCATGGGCGCGCTCGTGCGCGCAGGTGGCGCGGAGCTCGCCGGGGGTGAAGCTGCCGAGGACCGACTCCGCGACGTAGAGACGCGGACGGAAGAAGCCGTACAGCGCGGCCACCGGGAAGGCGTGCTCGATGCGCGATGCCGGCAGGCGCGCCTCCGGCAGCGTGAGCCGCCGCGCCTGCGCCCTGAGGCCGCGCTCGACGCGGCGCGTGGCCGCCAGGCTCCGGAGCCCGCGAACGAGCCCCAGCGCGAGCGGCAGGAACCCCGCGAGCGCCACCAGCACCAGTCCGGGGCCGATCTCGCCGCCCTCGCCGCCGCGCGGCTCGTTCTCGACGAACGCCGGTGCCACGACGACGAGCGCCGCGATCGCGCCGAAGACCGGCGGATAGGCGCGCAGGGCGAAGAGCAGACGCGCGCCGCGGGCGCCGGTGACGCGTTCGAGCCGTCCGCTCGACCGCCAGAGGGCCGCGACCAGAGCGGCGCCGGCAGCGCTCGCCACGCCGTACGACGAGAAGACGAGCAGGGCGACGAGTAGCGCCAGGGTCACCGATCGCCCTCCAGCTCGCGTCGCTTCAGCCGCACCAGCTGCTCGAGCTCGTCGAGCATCGCGCCGTCGCTTTCGCTGACCGCGTCGACGATCGCCGAGAGGATCGGCCGGGTCGCGGGCTCGCTCCCGAGCAGCGCCTCGACGAGCGCCGCGGCGACGCGGCGCGAGAGGTCCGCGCGGCTGACCCCGGCGGAGTAGAGGAAGCCGCGTCCGTCGCGGTGGCGGACCAGGAGCCCCTTCTTGAAGAGCCGGTCGAGAGTGGTCATGACGGTGGTGTAGGCCGGCTCGCCTCCCAGGGCCTCCTTGACGTCGCGAACGCTCGAGGCGCCCGCCTGCGTCCAGACGACGTCCATCACCTGAGCCTCGAGCGGGCCCAGGGTGCTGGCTCCACGCGGCGACAGGCGGACCGGGACCATGGTCGGTCGAGCACTATCAGAGGCTTGCCTGCGCCTGTCAACGGTGGCGGTAGCATTCCGTGATGAGCAGGGTGGCAGTCGTCGCGCTCGGCGCGGCTTGCCTTCTGGCGCCGGGTGACGCGTATGGCGCGGCCGATCCGGCCGAGGACGGCCGCCCGGCCGTGCGCGTCTTCACCGACCGCGACGGGCTTCCCCAGAACTCGATCTTCTCGATCGCGCGCGACTGCCGCGGGTACATCTGGGTCTCGACGCGCGACGGTGCCGCCCGCTACAACGGTCGCACCTGGACTCCGGTGGCGATGCCGCAGAGCGAGCAGTCGAGCCTCGTCTGGTCGGTGCTGGCAGCGTCCGACTGCTCCATCTGGTTCGGGCGCCACGGCGGCGGGGTCAGCCGCCTCCGGGACGGTGCCTTCACCAGCTGGGGCGTCGCCCAGGGGCTGCCGAGCGGGCAGGTCTACGCGGTGCTCGAGGCGGTGTCGGCGGACGGCGGCTCGGTCCTCTGGGCGGGCACCGAGAAGGGCCTGGCGCGGTTCGACGGCAGCGGCTGGAAGGCCGCGGACGTGCCGCCCGAGCTGCGCGGGCAACCCGTCCTCAGCCTGCTGGCGACGCGCGAGGCGGGCATGGACGTCCTCTGGGTGGGCTCGGCGGCCGGGCTCGGACGCCACGATGCCGCGGGCTGGACCTGGTACGACGCGCGCTCCGGGCTGCCGCGCGCCGCGGTGCGCTCGCTGCTCCGGGTGGAGCGCGACGGGCGAAGCGAGCTCTGGGCCGGCACCGAGGGCGCCGGCGTGGCGCGGCTGGCCGGCGGCAGCTGGACGGTGTTCGGGCGGGAGTCCGGGCTCGAGAACCTCACCGTCTACGCGCTCCTGGAGAGCCGCGGCCCCGACGGCGTCTCGCGCGTCTGGGCCGGCACCTACGGCGGCGGGCTGGCCCGCTGGGACGGCACCCGCTGGGCGCATTCGGCGGACGTCCTTCCCAGCAACGTGGTGAAGTCGCTCCTCGACACCTCGGCGCCCGGCGGACCGCAGATCCTCTGGGCGGGCACCGAGACCGGCGGCCTCGCCCGCCTGGAGCGCGGCTCGTTCGTCGGCCTGGAGAGCAAGGCGGTTCCGCTCGGCGGCTCGATCTACGCCCTCCTGGAGACGGAGGACGGCGGCGCGCCGACCTACTGGGTGGGCGCCTATACCGACGGCGTGATGCGCTTCCGCGCGGGGGCGTGGTCGTCGCTCGCGACCCCCATGCCGTCGCGCCTCGTCAGCTCGCTGGCCGAGACCCGCGATGCCGACGGCGCGAAGTCCCTCTGGGTCGGGACGTTCGGCGGTGGCCTCGGCCGCCTGGCGCGGGAGCGATGGACTCTCTTCGACACCGTCTCGGGTCTGCCGCACAACCGCATCACCAAGCTGCTGCCGTCGCGGACTCCGGGCCGGCTCTGGGTGGGCACCTACGGCGGCGGGCTCGCCTGCTGGGAGAACGGCCGCTGGGAGCGGTACGACAGCCGCTCCGGCCTGCCGAGCGACCGCGTACAGAGCATCCTGGAGACGCCGGCCAGGGACGGCGGCGTGACGCTCTGGGTGGGCACCGAGTTCGGGCTGGCCAGGCTCGAGGGCGGACGCTGGACCGTGTACAACACGAGCTCCGGGCTGCCGAACGACCTCGTCGTCAGCCTGATGCTGGAGAACGGTCCCGCCGGGCGGGAGATCCTCTGGGCCGGCACCCTCGGCGGCGGGGTCGCCCGCCTCGACCTCTCGCAGCCCGGGGCGCGGTTCACGGCGCCACGCCTCAGCTCCCCGCTGGCGAGCAACGCGATCTACCAGATCCGCGGCGACGCGCGCGGGCGCGTCTACCTCTTCACCAGCCGCGGCGTGGCTCGCCTCACGCCGCGGCAGGCGACGCCCGAGGACCGCGCGGAGTACCTGTTGCGTACGTTCACGACCGAGGACGGCCTGCCCAGCAACGAGTGCAACTTCAACGCGACGATGACCGACTCTCTCGGCAGGCTGTGGGTGGGGACCAGCCACGGCGTGGGAGTCCTCGATCCGTCGTTGAACGTGGACGACACCGCCAAGAAGCCGCTCTGGATCGAGCAGGTCCAGCAGGGGAGCCGGACTCTCTCGGAGGCTCAGGCGCGGGACCTCGGGTATCGCCAGAACGGCCTGGAGTTCTATCTGGCGTTGCTGAGCTACTCGCACGATGCCGAGACGGCGTACCGCAGCCAGCTGGTCGGCTTCGACGCCGAGCCCTCGGCCTGGACGAGGGACCACAAGCGCACCTACACGAACCTCCCGGCCGGTTCCTTCACGTTCACCGCCTGGGGGCGCGACGCCGCCGGCAACGTCTCCGGCCCGATCACCTTCCCGGTCCACATCCGCGCCGCCCCGTGGCGCACCCCCTGGGCCTACGCCGCCTACGTCGTCGCGCTCCTGGCGCTGGGTTTCAGCGCGCAGCGCCTTCGGGTCCGTGCCCTCGAGCGCAGGAATCGGGACCTGGAGGAGCGGGTGCGCCAGGGGACGCAGGACCTCGCCGGCAAGGTGACGCAGCTCCAGGCGTCGGAGAAGCTCGCCCAGGAGCTGGCGGAGAAGGCCCAGGACGCCAGCCGCGCGAAGTCGGTGTTCCTGGCGTCGATGAGCCATGAGCTCCGTACGCCGCTCTCGGCGGTCATCGGGTTCGCCCAGGTCCTCGAGCGCGACACCCGGCTGAGCGGCCAGAACCGCGAGGAGGTGGGCATCATCCACCGCTCGGGCGAGCACCTCCTCGGCCTCATCAACGACGTCCTGTCGCTGTCGAAGATCGAGGCCGGCAGCCTGAGCCTCCAGGAGCGCCCCTTCGACCTCCAGGGCATGCTGGCGTCGGTGCAGGGCATGGTCCGGGCGCGCGCCGACGCCAAGGACCTGGACTTGATCTTCGACCTCGCGCCGGGCCTTCCCGAACGTGTGAAGGGCGACGAGGGGCGCCTGCGCCAGGTGCTCCTCAACCTCCTGGGGAACGCGGTGAAGTTCACCAGCCGTGGCCAGGTGGCGCTGCGCGCGCGCGGGGCGGGAGGCCGTATCCGCTTCGCGATCGAGGACACCGGCCCCGGAATCGCCGAGGCGGACCTCGCCCGTCTCTTCCGCCCGTTCAGCCAGACCGAGACCGGCCTCGTCTCGCAGGAAGGGACGGGCCTCGGGCTCGTCATCAGCCGTCAGATCGTGCGGTTGATGGGCGGCGACATCGAGGTGACCAGCCGGGTGGGCGCCGGCACGACGTTCTCCTTCGAGGTGGCGCTGCCGCCTACCGACGAGCCGTTGCCCGAGCGGCAGCGGCGGGAGGTCCTGGGTCTCGCGCCCGGTCAGGACTCGGTCCGCGTCCTCGTCGTGGACGACGCGGTCGAGAACCGCCTGCTGCTCACACGCCTCCTGGAGAGCGCGGGATTCGAGGTGAGGGAAGCGGTGAACGGGCGGGAGGCCGTCGAGGAGACGGAGCGATTCCGGCCGCACGTGGTGTTCCTCGACAAGAGGATGCCGGTCATGGACGGGCCCGAGGCGGCGCGGAGGATCCGCGCGGGCGATGCGCGGCGCGACACCAAGATCGTGTTCCTGACGGCCAGCGCCTTCGAGCACGAGACGGACGACCTGCTGGCGACCGGCGCGGACGCGGTCCTCCCGAAGCCGTTCCGGATCGGCGACGTCTTCGAGACGATCGGCGCGCTGGTGAACGTGAAGTACCGCGAGGCGGCCGGGGCTGACGAGTTGCCGGCACCTGTCTCCGCTTCGACCCCCGGGTTCAACGTCGCGGCGGGGCTGCGGCGGGCCGGAGGAAACCAGGAGCTCTATCGCCGGCTGGTGACGGACCTGCTGGCGGACCTTCCCGGCGTTCTGCCTCGACTGCGGTCCGCCGCGGACGCCGCGGCCTTCTCGGCGGAGCTGCACCGTGTCCGGGGCGCGGCGGCGAACCTCGGCGCGCAGACGCTTGCCGGGGCCGCCGCCCGGCTGGAGCGGCTAGCCGCGGACGGCGTCACCGGAGGCGCGCTGACGGAGGGACCGGAGCTCGAGGCGCTGGCTCGCGCCATCGAGGAGCTCCTCGGGGGAGCGCCGGAGCCCGCACCGGCGAGGGCGGCCACGCCGGAGCCGGGCCGTCGGGACGCGCGCCTCGATCGAGAGCGTGCGCGGCTCGTCCTTCCGCTGGCCCGCCGTGTCGCGCGCGAGCTCGCCGAGAGCAACATGGCCGCGATCTCCGGAGTCGAGGAGCTGTGCGCCGCGCTGGGGCCGGCGCTGGCCAGGGAGCGCCGGGAGCTGCAGGCCTGCGCGCAGCGTCTCGATTTCGAGGCGTCCGCAGCGCTCGTCGCGGTGATCGCGGCGGAGGCGGCGCGAGCCGGCGGCGAGGAGGGACCCTAGCGAGTCGGCTCATTGCGTGACCGCATGGTTTCCTCCGCGAAGACGGTGGACTGTCTACCCCTGCGCTACGGTCACTTCTCGGCGACCAACCGCACTTCGCTCTGAGGGAGCGGAATGACGATCTGTCTCGCGCGAAACTGTTCGACGATGGCCTGGTAGAGCTCGAGCTGAGCCGGGCCATAGTCGCCGACGTTGACCCACGGCTGTATCGAGATGTTGATGGAGAACTTGCCGAGCGTACTGATGCCGACGACGGGCGCGGGCTCCGCGAGCACTCGCGGGTTGTCCTTCAGGATCTCGTGAACGACGGAGAGGGCTTGCGCGACGTCCGTGCCGTAGGCGATCCCGACGTCCAGGCCGAGCTGGCGAACGGTGCCGTAATTGTGAAGGATCTCGCCGATGATCTTGCGGTTGGGGACCGTGACGACAGAACGGTCGGTGTGCATCATCTTCGTCGAAAACAGCTCGATGTCGGTGACTTGCCCGTAGACGCCGAGCAGCTCGATGTACTCGCCAACCCGATACGGCTTGGTGAAGATGATGGTCAAGCCGGCAACCATGTTGCCGAGCATCCCCTGCATCGCGAGGCCGAGCCCAACGCCAGCGACCCCGAAGGCGGCGACGATCGGCGCCACCTGCACCCCGAACTTGTCGAGCGCCAGCACGATGGCCAGCGAGAAGACGAGTAGCTTGACGATCCGCACGATCAGGAGGCGGATCGGCGGCTCCAGGCCTTGCGCCTCGAGCCAGCGCTTCGAGATCCTGCCCGCCCAGCCGGCGACCAGCCCTCCGACGACCAGGATGATGAGGGCCCCGAGAATCTGAAAGCCATAGAGGACGAGGAAGCTCTCGACGGCCTCCCGCGCTTTCTCGAGGTTCATGGCGCCGACCTCACGCTACCCCATCATCTCACGAACTTATCGCTGGCCGGCCGCTCAGCCTTAATATATAAGGTGAATATCTTCACTCGCCTTATTTTTTATGGCAAGGCGGGGTGAATCGCACGTTCCTCCCGGTGCCGAAGATAGGGGTGCCGACGGCACGAAAATGAGGGCCGCCCCTCATTTCGCGCCGGTGCCGGCGCCGCTAGCTTCCAAGGGTGCATTGGAGGAGGACGACCGTGAACCGACGCACCCTCGGGACGCCCATCACCCTCGCTCTGGTCGCGCTCGCCTTCCTGGGACACACGGCTGCGGCGTACCAGACGCAGCCCCCGGCCGGAACGCTCAGCGTAGAGACGCCGCGGCTGCAGTTCTCCGGCGGCGGCCTGGTGGCGCCGAACCTGACCGGCACCTGCGTGACGGGGACCGAGGACTGCGACATCTACGCGCTCGACGTCAACCTCCCGGCCGACTACGCCGCCACCCACCCGAACGCCAAGGTGCGCATCACCGTCGGCTGGGCGAACGCCAGCGCCGACTACGACGTCTACCTGGTGACTCGGCCCGACTTCACGCCGATCGACGACTCCGCGGGGGGTGATAACCCCGAGGTGATCGAGGTGCCGGCTCCAAGCGGCAGCAACCAGTGGGAGCTCGACATCACCGGGTACCTGCCGCTCGGGGCCACCTACACGGCGACGGTGGAGCTGATCGGCAGCGCGCCGCCGCCCGGCGACGCCGACGGCGACGGCGTGCTCGACGCGATCGACCAGTGCCCGGGAACGCCTGCCGGCACACCGGTGGACCTGGTCGGCTGCCCGGTGAGCACGGTCGGCGACAAGTTCTGCACGACCCCCGGCAAGCAGGTCGCGGTCGACCCGGACACCAGCAGCCCCGGGGACGCCGTGAACAACGGCGGCCTCGGTCTCTACGACGTCGAGTGGCTCAAGGTCTCGACGCCGAAGTCCGAGGAAGGACTGCGCCAGATCGCCTTCACGATCAAGCTCAAGAGCCTGGCTCCCCAGCCGCCGCCCAACGCGCGCTACCTGGCGTTCTTCACCGGCCCCGACAACATCGTCTACTTCGCCGGCATGACGACGTTCCCCGATGAGAACGGCGGCCAGCCGGTGTTCCGCTTCGGCACCGGTACCTCCGCGTTCGACGACCTCGGGCTCGGCGCGGCCGGGTCCTCGTACGACGTGGACGGCACGATCACCGTCGTCGTCCCGATCGAGCGGCTGGGCGCCGCCTTCGTGCCGGGCGCTCTCCTCAAGGCCTTCAAGGTCGGGGCGCGGCTGTCGCCGGGGGCGGCAAACGCCGCCTACCTGAACGGCTCCGATCTCGACACCGCGGCGTCGGTCGCCGACTACCGGCTGCCCGACGCGGGAGCCTGCGGCGAGACCAGCGGCGGCGGAGGAGGCGGCGGCCCGGTCTCGATCGGCGGGCCCAGCTTCAGCGTGCACGTCTCACCCCCGGGCCTCGCCGACGGCGCGGGCGAGCCGACCCTGGACGTGAACACGCGGACCGGCAGCATCTTCTTCATCTCCGGCACCGAGGTGGACCGCGTGACCTTCGACGACTCCGTCTCGCCGGCGCGCGACACCTGGGTCGACAAGACCGGCACCCTGACCGGGCTGAACACCAGCGACCCGATCCTGGTCGCCGATCGCGACACCGGCCGCATCTTCGCCTCGCAGCTCGTCGTCGGAGCGGGCAACAGCGTCCAGGAATACAGCGACGACGACGGTGAGAGCTGGAAGCCCAGCATCGGCGGCAGCTTCCGGGCGGGCATGGACCATCAGGGGCTCGGCGTGGGGCCGTACCCGGCCGGCTCGACGATCCCGCACCCGCTCTACCAGAACGCCGTCTACTACTGCTCGCAGGACATCTACGCCGCGTACTGCTCGCGCAGCGACAACGGCGGCATCACCTTCGGCGCCAGCATCCCGGTCTACACGCTGGTCCAGTGCGGCGGCCTGCACGGCCATCCCAAGGTCGCGCCGGACGGGACCGTCTACGTGCCGAACAAGGGCTGCACCGACGGCCAGTCGCTCATCGTCTCCGAGAATGCCGGGCAGAGCTGGGACATCCGCCCCATCCCGAACTCCGGCCAGGGGCGCTGGGATCCCTCCGTCGGCATCGCGTCCGACGGCACGCTCTACGTCGGCTACATGGAGCAGGGGGACGACCGGCCGATGATCGCCGTCTCGCACGACAAGGGTCGTAGCTGGTCGACGCCCATCGACGTCGGCACGCCCTACGGCATCCGCAACGCGGTCTTCCCGGCGGTGGTGGCCGGCGATCCGAGCCGCGCCGCCTACTTCTTCCTTGGGACGACGAAGACCGGCAACTCCGGCGATCCGGCCTCGATGGGGAATACCACCGCCACCGCCGACGACGACGCGTACTGGTACGGCTACATCGCCACGACCTACGACGGCGGCGTCACCTGGACCGTCCGGAACGTCACCCCCGACGACCCGGTGCAGCGCGGCGCCGTCTGCGACGGCGGCTTCAACAGCCCGTGCGAGGCCGCCGGGACGCGCAACCTCCTCGACTTCAACGACGCGATCATGGACGAGAAGGGCCGGTTCCTGGCCGCCTTCGCCGACGGATGCACCGGCCCCTGCGTCACCGGCGGCACCAACGCGAACACCGAGAACGGCGTCATCGTCCGCCAGGCCAGCGGCAAGGGGCTGCTGGCCCAGTACGACCCGCCCGCACCGACGATCCCGGGCGCGCCCAGCCTGTCCGGCGGGCGCGACACGACCGGCGCACACCTCACCTGGACGCTGCCCTTCGAGGGCGGCGCGCCGATCGACTACTTCAAGGTCTACCGCGGCCCCGATGCCACGCACCTGACCCATCTGGGCAATGCGATCAGCCTCACCCGCTTCGACGACCTGGCGGTGACGAACGGCGTGAAGTACTTCTACGCCGTCGCGGCCGTCAATTCCTTCGGGGAGAGCGTCGCGTCGAACCAGGTCGAGTTGCTCGAGCTCACCGTGCCCGAGACCGCCTGCGTGACGCCGGGCATCACCCTCCTCGCCGACAACAGCGGCGACAGCACCGGCGGCGTCGCCTACACCGATATCGTCTCGGTCCGCGCCGCCGAGCCGGCGGCCCTGCCCGGGAAGGTGGCCTTCAGCTACAAGATCCGCGACCTGTCCACGGTGCCGCCCGGCACGCGCTGGGTGCTCCGCTTCAAGACCTCGGCGGCCATGCCCGCCGGCGCCGAGGACTGGTTCGTCGGACTCACCACGATCCCCGGCGAGACCAGCGCCGCGGCACCGGCGACGCCGCGCCTCGTCTACGGCACGACGGGAACGCAGTCGGTGCCGGTGGCCGGCGCCGTCCCGGCGCGCCTCTTCACCGTGCTCGGCGACCTCTCCGCGGGAAGCGGCTACGGGGCCGACGGGACGATCTTCATGATCCTCGACAAGTCCAAGGTCGGCGCGACGGCGCCCGGCGGCACCATCCAGTCGGTCACGCCGTCGGTGCGAGCCCAGGTCACGCCCAACAACCAGCTCATCTACGACGACGCCGGAAGCGCGAACTACACACTGCGTGGGGCGACCGACTGCGACGTCAACCAGCTGCCGGTGGCGGACCTGACCGCGACCGGCAACACCGGTCCCCGCCCGCTGGCCGTCACCTTCGACGCATCCGCCAGCCAGGATCCCGACGGCACCATCGCCGCCTACCTGTTCGACCCCGGCGACGGCAGCCCGTCGCTGCAGCAGTCGTCACCCCACTTCAGCCACACCTACGGCACCAACGGGCAGTACTTCGCCGAGCTCCGGGTCAAGGACTCGCGCGGCGGCTTCAGCGCCAACACCGCCACGGCGGTCGTGGACGTCCGCGACAACACCGACAGCGACGGCGATGGCGTTCCCGATGCGCGCGACGAGTGTCCCGGCACGCCGGCCGGCACGACCGTGAACTCCGTCGGCTGCCCGACCACCACCCTTCGCGACACCGACGGTGACGGGATTCCGGATCGGACCGACAACTGCAAGAAGGTGCGCAACCCGGACCAGAAGGACAGCGACGGCGACGGCCGGGGAGACGTCTGCGACCCGAGGTAGAGCGCTAGGGGCCTGTAACGGCGGAATCAGTAGCGTCGCGCCTGGCGCTTGCGCGCGAGGTCAAGGCGCGACCACCGAGGCTGGAGTTGGCTCTCCGCCTCGTGTGGGAGCAACGCAGAGATCGCGCGCAATGGCCTGGCGCCCTTCGGGTTCGGGCGGCACCGGGCCATTTGCGGCGTTGCCGCGCCTTCATGGAGAGCCAACTCCAACGCGCGGCGCGGCGCCTGGCACCTGACCCGGTGGCGCTCCGAACGACGCTACTGATTCCGCCGTTACAGGCCCCTAGTCCCGAGCTGACCGCCGGGCCGATCTTGCGATCGCCCGGCGGCCGGCCCTTACCGCCTCCGCGGCCAGCCGCCAGAACTGGGCCTCGTTCAGGAGCGTGATCCGTTGCCCCTTCTCGCGGAGGCGCTTGATCTGGATCAGCTTCGCGCCTCCGTCGCGGCCGGCAGCCTGCAAAGGGTTCGGGCGGCCGCGCACCAGGACGGTCGTCTGGGACGAGGGCGCGCCCTGGACGGTCGCCCCGGCGCGACGCGCGGCGCGGGCCGCCTCGACGCGGGTTCGCGCGAGGATTCCGGTGAAGACCAGGCGAGCCCCGTCGAGCGTCTTCAGCCTTCCGACCCGGAGCTCCGCGGGCCGCTGCGCCAGCGCCTCGATCAGCTCGTGGGCGCTCTCGTACCTCTTGCTGCGCGCTCCGATGCACCGATAGACGATCTCCTTGAGATGGTCGGTGCAGCGGAGACCGCGGACCTCGCTGGTGCGGACCCGGTCCTGCGCGGTGCCCTTGATGAGCATTCCCAGGAGCTGTCCCACCTGGTAGACGTCGTCGCGCGCCTGCCATTTGGGAGCCGCGCCGGCGCGGATGTCGGGCGGCGCGCCCCACGGGTTGAGCGTCTTCGCCATGACGCCGCGTCGATCGCTCTGATGCCGCACGATGCCGAAGTCCCCGAGCTTCAGACAGCCGTGATCGCAGACGAAGACGTTCATCGGCGTCAGGTCGCGGTGGAGCACTTGACCGCGATGGAGCTTCCCGAGGACCTCGAGGATCCCGGCGATCTGACGCCGGGCGCTCCTCTCGGTCCAGCCCTTCCCGGTGCGCTCGAGGTGGGCCCGCAGGTCGCCGTGCCTGGCGTACTCGAACACGAGGCAGTAGAGGACGCTGCCGTCGGCCCGGGTCAGCGGGAACGCGTCGAAGACGCGGATCGCGTGCGGATGCCCATCCAGGAGCCGGCCGAAGTACACCTCTCGCACCCAGCCGTCGATGTGCTCGCTGGCCTTCATCGCGACGACGGCCGGAACGGTGCTCGAGTAGGAGATGCGGCTCGCCAGGTAGGCCTGACCGAAACCTCCCTGACCGAGCAGGCTCTCGATTCGATACTCCAGTCTGGTCTCGGGGCTGGTGACGATCTGCCGCGGAAGGAGAAGCGCCTTCCCCGGGGCCCGAACCGAGGCCGACTTCGGGAGCGTCGTGGCTTTCGAGATGTCGGTCATTGGTGTTCCTGTTGAAATTCTTGAGCGTTTTGTGATTAAGTTAAGTCTTGTCGAACAGAGATTAAGCCTAAATTCTTGGAGGACAAGATAGATGACGAGCGGCGCGCTGCGAGACTTCCTGGAGATCCCTTACGACAAGCTCGAGGAGATGAACCTGGAGGTCAAGGACGCTCGCATGAAGCGCGAGCCGTTCCACGTCTTCCAGGAGCAGCGCCTCAAGTACCTCGCGGACGAGAAGCGCGTCAAAGCCGTGACCGTGTGCTTCTCCGACCTCGAGGGGCGGCTGCACATGCTCGACTACGACAAGAAGTTCCTGCTGAAGTCCGTCGACAACCTGACGTTCGACGGCTCCTCGATCCGCGGGTTCTCGCAGCAGCAGGAGTCCGACCTGCGGCTCTCGATCGACTGGCCGGCGTTCTACTGGCTGCCGGCGGACGTCTTCGGACCGGGCAAGGTGCTGGTCTTCGCGGAAGTGCGCTCGCGCGAGGGCACGCCCTACCCGGCCGACCTCCGCTCGAAGCTGAAGTCGTACGCCGAGGAACTCTACGCCAAGGACGGCACCGTCTGCCACGCCGCCAACGAGGTGGAGGGCTTCGTCTTCAAGGGCAAGGACGCCGAGCAGCGCTACCACGAGACGCACGCGTTCGAGTTCCTCTCGACCGGCGGCTACTACCACTCGCTGCCGGGCGACGACCTGAGGCGGTTCATCGACACCGCGGCCGAGGTGCAGCGGGCGATGGGCTTCCAGAACGAGAAGGACCATCCCGAGGTGGCGCCCTCGCAGTTCGAGATGAACTACTCCTACACCGAGGCCACGATCGCCGCCGACCAGATCCAGCTCTACAAGCTGCTGTGCCGTCAGGTCGCGCAGCGCTTCGACATGACCGCGTCGTTCCTGCCCAAGCCGGTCACCGGCGTGAACGGGAACGGCATGCACACCAACATGTCGCTCTCGCGGAACGGCAAGAACCTCTTCTACGACCCCAAGGGCGAGGACGGGCTCTCGGCGGCCGGGTGGGACTTCATCAACCGGATCCTGGCGAACGCGTCCGACATCTGCCTGCTCCTGAACGCCAGCGTCAACGCCTACCGCCGGCTCGACCCGCACTTCGAGGCGCCGAACCAGATCAAGGCGTCGGCCATCAACCGCGGCGCGATGGTGCGGATCCCGGTCGGCAACGAGCGCTCGACCCGCATCGAGGTCCGCTCGGTCGGCCCCGACGCGAACCCCTACGCCGCGATCTACTCGATCCTGCGCACCGGCATCGAGGGGGCGCTCGGAGACGGCGCGGAAACCGAGAAGAAGAGCCGCACCCGCTTCCTGCCGGACAACATCTACGACGCGATCCGGCTCTTCAAGGGCAGCCGGTTCGCGGCGGAGATCCTCGGCACCGACGTGCACGAGAAGTACGCCGACGTGAAGCTGTCGTCGGCCGAGAGGTGCCCGAAGGCTCTGGGCTCGCTCATCAAGGTGGCCGAGGTGCAGTTCCATCACGAGGTGACGAACCAGTTCCTCTGGAACCACTTCTAGACAGCCCGGCGCGCCGGTAGCGCCCGCCTTCTCCAACCGTGCGTCCGGTCACGGGGAGGCGGGCACCGGCCCCGGTTTCCGTGGATGCGAGGGAAGGGAGCTCATCATGAAACGAGCGCTCGCCGCCCTCTTCCTGCTGGTTGTCGCCGCGCCTGGGTCCCCGGCCCGCGCGGGCGATCCCCCCTCCGAAGTGCCCGGTCGCTATGCCGAGCTCCGGCGCATCGTCGACGAGCTCCCGCCGGCGCGCATCGACGCCGCTCGGAAGAAGGCGCTCTCGGCGAGCCTCGACAAGTCCCAGGGCCTCTACGCCAAGGGAAAGCCGTGCCCCGCGGTGGTGTCGCTGAACGACTTCCTGCGACAGGCGCAGGACTCCCGGCCGAAGGACGCCGAGCTCTACGACGGCCTCTACAGCCGGGGCCGAGACCTGCGCCAGGCGGTGCAGCGGACGGCCTCCTCGCGCGACGACTGCTTCGTCGCCGCCGACGCCGACCGGCCCCCCCAGGTGCGACTCACCGCCTCCGACAACGTTCGCTTCGCCGCCACGGTCGCCTTCGGTGAGGCGCGCCTGCTCAGCTTGCGCGAGCGGGACGGGAGTTACACCGAGGTGACTCTCCCCGGGCTGGACCCGCTCACCGGGACGCCCGGACATCCCGCGGTGCCGGTGTGGCGCGCCCTCGTCGCCCTGCCGCATGGCTCGACACCGCGGCTGAGGCTCCCCGCCGAGCCGGTGCTTCGCGAGCGCGTGGACCTCGACCTCTATCCCTTCCAGCCCGCCTCGGTGGACGGCCCGACACCCGTGCTGGTCGAGTTCCGCAATCCGCGCTTCGTCAAGGACGCAGCGGCCTACGCCACCAACGCGCTGTTCCCGGCCACGCCGTGCGCGGTCGTGCCGCTCGGGCGGTTCCGGGATCTCGAGCTGGCGCAGGTGAGCTGCGCCGCCGGCCGTTACAACCCGGTGCGCGAACGCCTGGAGCTCTACGCCTCGATCGCCTTCGAGATCACCTTCGAGGGCGGCCGAGGGACGTTCCTCACCAGCCAGTCGCTCTCACCCTTCGAGAACGCGGCCAAGATCCAGCACGGCGCGGTCCTCAACCGCGAGGCGCTCGATCGCTTCGTGGAGCCCGTGGACCTCCGGAACAAGCCCTGCGCCGGGGAGGAGCTCCTGATCCTCGCCCAGTGGGACCTCCTGGAAGAGGCGCAGCGCCTCGCCGACTGGAAGGTCCAGAAGGGGATCGCCACCACGGTGGTCGAGCTCGACATCGACGACTTCGTCCCCGACCCCGAGCAGTGGGAGAGCTCCGGCAAGCGCAAGTACGCGGCCGGCATCGACGGCCTCATCGAGGAGCGCTACGCGACCTGCAAGGTGCGCCCCTCCTACGTCCTGATCTTCGGCGATGTCGACGAGGTCCCGGTCGCGCGCGACGATTACGAAACGCTCTGGGAGGAGGAAGACCGGAAGACCAGGTCCGACCTCGGCTACGCCGTGGTGAACCCCGCGAGCGACGAGAGCCTCGACTTCAGCATCGACCTCGCCGTCGGCCGCATCACGGTGAACAACGCCGTCCAGGCGAAGGACGTCGTGGACAAGATCATCAACTACGAATCGAAGCCTCCGTTCCAGGGCACCGGCGCCGACGCGCCGTTCTATCGCTCCCTGAGCTTCGCTTCGCAGTTCCAGTGCTGCCGGATGGACTGGCAGGGGAACCCGTTCGGCTCCGTCCCCGGCGTCCTTCCCGGATTCCCCGGCGTCGACCAGCGGCGATACATCCAGACGTCCGAGCTGATCCGAGATCAGCTGCTCCCTCAGGGCTACGACATCCAGCGCATCTACAACCAGACCGTCGACGGCGGCGACCTGAGCGATCCCTTCAACCTCCAGCTGGCCTACAACGGCGACACCACGCCGCGCCGCTACCTCGACCTGCCGGCGCTGCCGGCCGAGCTCGCCCCCGGCTACCCCTGGAGCGGCGGCACCTCCGAGATCGTCGACGCGTTCAACGCGGGCCGCTTCCTGTTCCTCCACCGCGACCACGGCTACAAGTACGGGTGGGTCGATCCGCCATTCACGACCGCCGATTTCCAGAACCTGTCGAACGGCGAGCTCCTGCCGGTGGTCTACAGCGTGAACTGCTCGACCGGAAGGTTCGACGACGACGGCGACTACACGCCCTTCGAGACCGAGCCGGACGCCTTCATCGAGCGCCTGCTGCGCGCGGCGCCCGGAGGGATGGTCGGAGGGCTCGCCGCCAACCGCCCGACCTCGACGTGGGCCAACGACCTGCTGGTCCGCGGCTTCTTCGACGCCACCTGGCCCCAGGTGGTGCCCGAGTTCGAGGGCCCCGCCACGCGCCGCCTCGGCGACGTCATGAACCACGGGAAGCTCTTGCTCGCGGCCAACGCGAATAACGTCCCGGGTGGGACGTTGGATCCGTCCGACGTCTTCTCGGAGTTCGTCTACTGGCACGTCTTCGGCGACCCGACGCTCGAGATGTGGACGGCCAATCCGCACGCCACCACGCTTCCCACCTTCGCCGACATGCAGGTGGACGCCGCCGGCGTGAGCGTCGGCTACGACGCGCCGGACGGCACCGTGATCACCGCGCTCCAGGTGCGGCCGGCCACGCGCACCGGTCGCCTGGCGCTGCGCTCCTCGCCCCTCGGCCGGGCCGTGATCCAGCAGGGCAGGGCACGGATCGCGTTCGCCGATCCGCCCGATCCGGACCTGCCGATCGAATACTCCGCCAGCCTGGAGAACGCCGTCAGCGTCAGGATCGAGCCGCGCCGCGCGCTGGAGCCGGGCCGCTGACGCCGCACCCCGCTCCGATCTAGACTGGCCGCGAAGGAGGCCGCTCGTGAGCGACCCTCCGCCCACCGTCGAGTGCAAGCGGCAGCACGCGGTCCTGCGCGCGACCGACGTGTCTGCCGCGATCGACTTCTACATCACGGTCCTGGGCTTCCGGCTCGGCTTCACCTGGGGCGAGCCGCCCGGCATCGCCGGAGTCAACCTCGGCGACGAGCAGATGTTCCTGGAGCTGGGCACGGCCGCCCCGGAGGGCTGCGGGGTCTACTTCGTGGTCGGCAACGCCGACGCGCTCTTCGAGTTCCAGCGCGCCAACGGCGCCGCCTACTACCGGAGGATCCGGTATCCCGGCGGCGATGTCCCGCTCGAGCGCGGCGTCTGCACCGACGTGATCGTGCGCGCCTATCGCCACGCGGGCATCGACCTGCAAGTGCTGGTGCATCAGGACATGGCGAACGCGTTCGACGCGTACCCGAGGGCCTGGGGCCTGGCGCACCCCGATTCCAGCATCGACCACCGGCGTGTGCCGAACCTGGCCACGTTCCTCCGGCGGCACGGCACTGTGCTGCCGATGACCTCGCGGGCGAGCGATTACCGTCCCGGCGACATCGTGACCTGGCGGCTTCCTTCGGGCCTTCCCCACATAGGACTGGTGTCGGAGAGGCCGGCTACGGCATCGCGCTACCTCGTCCTCCACAACATTGGCGCCGGCGCCCGCCTGGAGGACATCCTCTTTGCCTACCGCGTGACCGGGCACTATCGCTACGATCCCGCGGCATGACGCCGAGCGCGCCCGCGACCATCGACGAGTACATCGCCGGGTTCCCGCCCGAGGTGCAAGCCATCCTTCAGAAGGTTCGGGCGACGGTGCGCAAAGCCGCTCCGCGCGCGCGGGAGGCGATCAGCTACAGGATTCCGGCGCTGCGCGGCAACGGCATCCTCGTTTACTTCGCCGCCTTCAAGAGCCACATCGGCTTCTACCCTCCGGTTCGCGGCGACGCGCGGCTGGAGGAGGCGGTGCAGCCCTACGCCGGCGAGAAGGGGAACCTGCGCTTCCCCTACGACGAGCCGATCCCCTACCAGCTGATCGCGCGCATCACCCGGCATCGCGCCCAGCAGGACGCGCAAAAGCCGCCGGCCAGGAGGGCGCCGGCGGCCCGGCGCTAGGGCAGGGGCCACGATGGGGACCTGGGGCGCCGGACTCGAGCAGGACGACACATTCGGCGACGTGATGCAGACCTTCGAGGCTCATTTGCGCGGCGGCGGAACCGTGCCCGAGGCCACCGGCCGCGTGAAGGCCGCCTTCCCTCCCGACGACCGCGACGAGGCTCCGCTGGTCCGCCTGGCCCTTGCCATGGCGCAGTGGACCTACGGCGCGCTCGATCCCGCGCTCCTCGAGGAGGTGCGACGCGACGTGCTCGGCGAGGCCGGACTCGAGCGGTGGCGCGAGGCGGGGGTAACCGAGCTGCGGCGGCGCAAGGCGCTGCTCAGGCGGACGCTGGAGAAGCTGAGCGCGACGAACCCGCGCCCCAAGCGGCCCGCTCGACCTCGCTCCCGCGCCCCGCTCTTCGCCGCTGGGGACTGCCTGGCGGTGAAGCTGGCGGACGGACGGTACGCGGCGGCCCTGGTGCTGGCGGCCGACGCCTCGAATCCCGAGTACGGTCGCAACCTGATCGGCGTCCTCGACTACCTCGACACCGCGCCTCCCGCTCCGGACGTCTTCGCGCGGCGGAGGTGGTTGCGTCTCACGCACCACAAGTTCGACGGGCGTCTCGATGTCGCCTGGTACCTGCCGGTTCGCTTCCGGCCCGAGGCGGCGCGCTTCACGGAGGTGGGACGGGTGCCGATCCTGCGGTCCGATCCGACCGACTCGCCGAGATACTGTGGCTGGGACCTGCTGGGCCAGCAGGCCGTCTACCAGAAGGCATGGGAGAACGGGGCGCCCTAGGCGTACGATGACGCTGCAAGTCGCCGGTGCCGTGCCTCCGGCGTGCAGTTTCGGGCCCACCATCAACGCGATCTCGTCTTCCAAAAAAGGAGACTCCCATGAGGTCGATCGTTCGGCTCGTTCTGGCGTTTTCCGTTGTTCTTCCCGCCCTCGCCGCCAATCCCAAGCAAACGCCCGGTGAGTTCTATGTCAGCTATGCGGCGGCGTTGACAAACATGAAGGACATCAAAGACGTCCTTCCCTACATGCCCAAGCAGCAGGCGGCAATGATGGCCCAGGCGCCGAAGGAGATGACCGCCGACATCCTGAAGGCCGTGCGCAGCGAGGCGGTCGTCGGCATCAAGGTGCTCAAGGAAACGCCGGCCGGGGACGGGACCATCGTGGAGATGGAGGGGACCAGGCAGGCGACCAAGGAGAAGGTGAAGGGTTGGGCCAAGGTGATCCGCGAGGACGGCGCGCTCAAGCTCGAGAAGGACGACTGGTCCGGGAATCCGCCCCCGGCGGCTCCCAAGATCCCGGCCAGCGTGGCCGAGAAGGGGAAGGCGGTCGGGGAGTTCGCCGTTGACGACAAGCCCACGCCGCTCAAGTTCGCGTACGTCCGCGCCGTCCCGTACACCTTCGATCAGTCCAAGACGGCCTACGAGGTCACGCTGAGCGACGTCTCCTGGAAACCGATGGGAGATGCCAACGAAATCGACCACATCAAGGCGGGTTCGCTCCACCTGGTGACGATCACGATCGGCCCGGACAAGCAGGTGAGCGGCACGATGCTCAAGCATCGTGGGTTCAAGCAGGAGGTCATGAGCAGCAGCGGCGGCTCCCACAAGTTCGAGCCGGAGCTGTTCGGGCCCGACGTGATCGCCGGAAAGGCCTACATGGAAGCGCCTCAGTCACCGATGGGGGAGCGCTTCTACTACGCGGCGACGTTCCGGGCCGCCGTCGACAAGCCGGCCAAGAAGTGAAGCGGTCCCGGGTCGCGGCGGCGTTCCTCCTCGGAGCGTCGGCGCTCCTCTCTCCGCCGCTCTCCGCCCAGCTGTCACGCGACGAGCTGGAGGCCGCCAAGCGCACCCTCCAGGCGAAGGAGCCGAGCTTCCGGTCCGTGAGCGAGGAGGAGCTGCGGCGATCGGTCGCCGTCGCGGCGACGCGCAACTACGCCGTCTTCGGCTACAACACGCCCGAGGTGACGGTGCGGCTCCCGGCGATCGACAACAGCGCCTACGCCGTGGTCACGTTCGTGGACCCCAAGCCGCTCGACGGGGCGAGCCATATCGTGCCCCACGAGCTCGAGCGCGGCCTCTACGACCCCGAGACCCACAGCATCGACATCCGCTTCAGCCCGCCCGCGGGCGGCAAGGGACCGATCCGGATCGCGCGCGCCGTGGGGCGCGTCCGGGTGCGCTACCCGCTGTCGATCCGGACGGCGCGCCTCACCAGGCTGCAGGCGGCTGCCGCCGCCGTCCAGCTCGACGGGCCCTACGTCACTTGCGTCCCGGAGAAGCTGCGCCTGCCGGACGCAAGCCTCTCCGGGGACGTCGCGCCGGTCCGCGCCTACGACGCCGAGGGAAAACGGCTGGAGCACTACAGCAGCTTCTCGAAGTCCGAGGTGGCCGCCGGCGTTTCCCGCCGGACGGTGGCGTTCTGGGGTCGCGTCGCCGGTGTCAGCCTCGATGGCGTCGATTCGTGGGCCGAGCTGGAGCTCCCGTTCGATTTGCCGGCGGCGCCGGAGCTTCCCCCCGGCCGCGAGGGGTTGAAACCCGACATCTGATCACTTGCTGAGCCTCCCTAAAGGGTTTCCCGAACGCCGTCGCAGCACCAGGCGACCCCGGTTTGCGCTACCCATGGCAGCCTAAGTCTATTAGGAAAGAAAGAGCATTTGCCTAATTATTTAAGGCAATACGGTCCAGCGACAGCGGTTGACCAGGGACCTGGTGATCTTCGTGTCCGACGGCGTTTTGCTCGGCGCCAATGCGGCAATACTCGTCGCACCGGCTCGGAGGGAGCGATGACGGATCGTCCGTACGAAGTCATGAATGTGGAAGGCGGGGTCCCGGTGAAGTCGTGGACTCGAGGCGTGCCCTTCGAGGAAGAGGCGAAGCAGCAGCTCCGCAACATCGCCAAGCTGCCGTTCATCCACAAGTGGGTTGCGGCGATGCCCGACGTGCACCTCGGCAAGGGCGCGACCGTGGGAAGCGTGGTCCCGACGCGGGGCGCGATCATCCCGGCGGCGGTGGGCGTCGACATCGGCTGCGGGATGATGGCGGTCGAGACCGACCTGACGGCGTCCTCGCTGCCGGACGACCTGCACGCGGTCCGGACCGCGATCGAGGCCGCGGTGCCTCACGGCCGGAGCGAGCACGGTGGGCGGCACGACCGGGGCGCCTGGGGCGAGCCGCCGGCACGGGTCGCCGCGGCCTGGGGGCCGCTCGGGAAGCGGTTCGAGGCGATCGCCGAGAAGCATCCGTCGATCCGGAAGTCCAACCACGTCACGCACCTCGGGACGCTCGGCACCGGCAACCACTTCATCGAGGTCTGCCTCGACGAGAGGGAGCACGTCTGGTTCCTGCTGCACAGTGGCTCTCGGGGCGTCGGCAACCGGATCGGCAGCTACTTCATCGAGCTCGCCAAGGAGGACATGCGCCGGCACTTCATCAACCTGCCCGACGCCGACCTGGCATACCTGCCGGAGGGGACGACGCACTTCGACGACTACGTCGAGGCGGTGTCGTGGGCGCAGGAGTACGCGCTGACGAACCGGCGGATCATGATGGAGAACATCATCGCCGCCGTGCGGCGCGTCCCGGGGATGCCACCCTTCCGGACCGACCTGATGGCGGTGAACTGCCATCACAACTACGTCGAGAGGGAGCACCACTTCGGGGCGAACGTCTTCGTCACGCGGAAGGGCGCGGTTCGGGCGCGGCAGGGCGATCTCGGGATCATTCCCGGCAGCATGGGGGCGCGCTCGTTCATCGTGCGCGGCCTCGGAAACCCGGAGAGCTTCGAGAGCTGCAGCCACGGCGCCGGCCGGGCGATGTCGCGTGGTGAGGCGAAGAGGCGATTCACGCTCGAGGACCACTGCAAGGCGACCGCCGGCGTCGAGTGCCGGAAGGACCGGGACGTCATCGACGAGACGCCGGGCGCCTACAAGCAGATCGACGCGGTGATGGCGGCGCAGAAGGACCTCGTGGAGGTCGTCCACACGCTGCGGCAGGTGGTCTGCGTGAAGGGATGAGCGAATGCGTCGTCATCGACGATCGGGGAAGGCGGCGGGCAGGTCCTGAGGACCTCGCTCGCGTGAGCGCTTCGTGATGGCCCTTCCGCATCGGTAAACAACCGCGTTGCCCGGCGCGTCCAATTCCTGTGTGGCTCTTCCAAGATTGTGCAAGACGGAAGCTCCGTTTCCTCGCTTCCGTTCGCTAGCCTCTCTGTTCTTCTCGAAGGGGGGACGTTTCGTCCGCTGGGTGGTCGTCGCGACCCTCTTCGCGTCCCTGGCGGCCCTCGACATCGCGACGAGTCCCGATCTCTCGTTCCTCGTCTTCTACCTTCTTCCGGTTCTCGTCGCTTCCTGGTTCCTTGGCCGGCGAGAGGGCGTTCTCGTCTCCGTCGCCTGTGTCGGCGTATGGCTGCTCGACGACTCGCTGACGCGCCGGGTCTATTCCCAGCCCGCGGTGCCGATCTGGAACCGAGCTGGCGAGCTCCTCTTCTTCATCTTCCTGGGATGGCTGGCGGGGGCGCTGAAGACCGCTCTCGAGCGGGAGGTCCATGCTCGGACCGAACGTCTGGAGACCGACCTGGCGATGGCGCGGCAGGTCCAGGCGGCGCTCCTTCCCCCGCGAAGCCTGGTGGTGGGACCGTTCTCGGTGTTTGCCGTCTGCCGGCAGGTCTTCGGCGTCGGAGGCGACATCTACGAGATCCAGAAGCTCGGCGACGACAGGCTCATCGTGGCGGTGGCGGACGTCTCCGGAAAGGGCATCGCGGCCGCGCTCCTCATGTCGAGCTTCCTGGCCTCACTGCGGCTCCTCATCCCGAGATACTCGGACCAGCTTCACACTCTGGCCGAGGAGCTCTCCGAGCGGCTCCTAACCCGTCTCGAGACCCCGCGCTTCGTCACGGCCTTCATCGGGATCGCGGAGGACGGTTGGCTCCGCTACGTGAATGCCGGCCACAATCCGGGGTTCCTCGTCGGGCCCGACTCGCGGCCGGCTGTTTCGCTGCCTTCCACAGGGACCGTGCTCGGGCTGATGCCGCGGGCGCGATTCCACGAGGAACGCGTGCCTTTCCCTCCCGGAAGCCTTCTGGTGCTCTATTCCGATGGCCTCACCGAGCAGACCGACTCCGCCGGGGAGGAGTTCGGCGCCCGGCGCGTCGCCGAGACTGCGGTTCTCGCCCGGGCGGCTCCGGCGCTCGTCGTCGAGGAGCTCCTGGCCGCGGTTACCGGCCACGCGGCAGCCGAACCCCTCGCCGACGACATCACCATCCTCTGCGTTCGGCGGGACCAGACGCGTGAGTCCTGAAGGGCTGCGCCGGCGACTAGGCCTTGCGCCCGGCGGCCGCGACGAGGATGTCGGTGGCTTCCTCCGGCGTGAGGCTGTCGGTGTTGACGACCAGGTCGTAGTGAGTCGGGAGCTCGTGCTCGATCCGGTAGAAACGCAGGAAGTAATCGGCCCGGCCGGCGTCCGAAGCCTTCAGGCGCTGGGCGGCCTCGCCTTCGGAGAGGCCTTCGGCCGCGGCGAACCTCCGGGCACGGGTGTCGAACGACGCGGTGACGAGCACGCGAAGGAGGTCGTCACGACCGGCCAGCGGGATGCCGGCGGCGTGGGAGACGATCACCACGTTTCCGCTCCGGGCGACTTCGCGGATGGCCTCGATGATGAGAGCGCGCAGCTCCTCGGTCCGCGGTATGTTGAGGCTCTCGAAGGTCATGAGGCCGGCGGAGCCCAGGTCGAGCACCGGCGCCGAGCCGAGCCCTTCCACCAGCCGCGAGAGGAAGTCCTTGCGTCGCTCCGCGTCGGCGACGGTGGCGGTGTCGAGTCCGTGGTTCTTGGCGGCGACCTCGATGATCTGGTCGTCGATGTAGCGGAACCCCAAGCGTTCGGCGACGCCGCGCCCGATGCTGTCACCGGCCGCCCCCGTCGTGTGCGAGATCGTCACGATTCGCGTTGGCATTCACCGGATTCTAGAAGACCACCCTGGCGCCGAGCTGAAACCTGCGTGGGCCTGCCGTCGCCGTCGGCGTCCCGAACGTCGGGAGCCTCGTCAGCGTGGAGCCGGCGACGCTGTAGTAAGCCGTGTTCACCGCGGTGACGTTCGAGCGGTTCAGGACGTTGAACGCCTGCAGCGTGAGCTCGATCGTGGCCGCCCCCCACGCGAAGTCCTTGCTGAGGCGCGGGTCCAGGGAAACGTGGGTCGGGAGGCGGAACTGGTTCCGTACTGTGCCCGGAGCGCGGTCGTTCCGCCCGTTCCCGTCGTTGTTCAGGTCGCTGGCCGGGCCGTAGGGAAGCGTCGCCGAATACGGCTGTCCGCTGGCGACGGTGACGATGCCGGAGAGAGTCCAGCCGTCGAGCGGCCTCCAGGTGCCCGAGAGCACCAGCCGGTGCCGCTGGTCGGTGTCCCCGACCGATCGGTCCGCGTTGAAATCGCGCGGGTCGGAGGCCATGCGGGCGTCGTCGGCGAGCTGGAGGATCGCGGTCGCGTCCGGCTTGGTGTCGATCACCTTGCCGTAGGTGTACGCCAGGCGCGCCTGCCAGCCGTGCGAGAAGCGCTTGTCCAACTCGAGCGTGACGCCGTGGTAACGCGACACCGCGTTGTTCTCGAACAGGAGCACGCGGTCGAAGTTCGTGAAACGGCGGTCGTCGCCGTACCGCCGCACCGGGTAGACGTTGCCGAGCCCGTCGGTGTAAAGGACCGTCGACGGGGTGCCGAGGTTGGCATCGGCGAGGCGCCCGAGCGACGCGCCGTTCACACCGTGATAAGTGAGCGCGAGCGACAGCTCCGGAGCGATCCGCTGCTCCGCGCCAAGCATCCACTGCACGTAGACCGGGTCCGCGAAGTCCCAGTCGAAGAAGGTGATCGACGGCTTCGGCGCGCTCGTCCCCGAGGTGAACGTCAGCGTCTTGACGTCGATGCCGTTGTAGGCCATCCCGGTCGCGTAGACGGTGGCCGGCGGGTCGCCGCGGTAGAAGCCCCAGCCGGCGCGGAGGAGCGTCCGGTCCCACGGGTTGTAGGCCAGGCCGAGCCGCACCGAGTAGTCGTTCTCGTCGGGATCTCTTCCATGGAAGAGCTTGTCGGTGTCCTGCGGGATGTCCTTGGTGTTGATGGCGGCCGCCAGGAGCTGCGGGTCGGGGTTCTGCGTCGAAGGCTGCTCCACTCCCAGCCAGTTGTAGCGCCAGCCGAGGCTGACCGTGAATCGCCTGGTGCGCCACTCGTCCTGCAGGAAGAGACCGACCCGCATCAGGTCGGGGTGGGTGTCGGGCGCACGGGCGCCGAAGCGCGAGAACGCCTGGACGTACTGCGCCGGCTGGTTGCGCTGATACGCCGCCACCGACGCGAACGCGTAGCTGCCGGTGAAGTTGCCGGGGACGTTGCTGGTGACGAGGTCGCGGATGAAGTCGAAGCCTCCCTTCAGGGCGTGCGCGCCGGCCAGGTAGGTCATCGACTGGGTCGCCTGCAGGCGCCGGATCCGGACCTCGCTGGGGCTCCAGCCGCTCCGGCCGATCGCGAAGGCGAAGCCGCCGTCGGTGATGACCGCCTCGGGGGCGTCGCTGCGGGGGAGCACGCGCTCGGTGGAGCGCACGTCCTGGAGGCGCAGCTCCTCGAAGAGACGGCTCGAGAGGGCGGTCGTGTACGACACCGCCAGCATGTCGGTGTTCACCAGCGCCCTCGAGGCATGCCCGGACGATTGCGGGAGGTCGCGGCCGTGCTCATCGTCGATCCCGGCGAAGCGCTGCCGGAGGAGCCGAGCCGAGAAATGGCTGGCGGGTCCCCATTCGTAATCGGCCTTGGCGAAGAGGAGGTCCTGGTCCGCGCCGGAGTCGTACGGTGTGGCCAGCGCCTCGAGCGCCGCCCGGCCGGAGGCGGTGTCGGGGTCGGCCGGCAAGCCCGACGTCGTGAGAACAGGCGGGCGCTCGTCGGTGCTCCGCAGCCCGTCGTAGCTCGCGAAGAGGAAGAGCCGGTCCCTCAGCACCGGCCCACCGAGCGACGCGCCGAAGGAGCCCGACCGCCGCTTGCCGTCGCCGGCGTCCAGCGCGGAATCCTCGAAGAGGCCGAGCGTCGAGCCGTGCGGCTGATTGGTGCCGGACCTGGTGACGACGTTGATGAGGGCGAAGCCGCTGAGGTTGCGCTCGATGGAGCTGAAGGCCCGGTCGACGCGCAGCTCCTCGACGGAGGACTCGCCGACCAGGGTCGCCCGGCCTGGTCCGGTGCGCCCGAACGGGCGGCCCGAGTAGCCGTCGTAGGCGTCCACACCGTCGATCAGCAGGCTGTTGTGGGTCCCGCGCTGGCCGCCGAAGCTCACCTCGCCGGGGCGGGGATCCGGCGCGACGCCGGGCGTGGCCAGCACCAGGTCTAGGAGGTTGAAGTCCTTTGCGGGCAGGACCGCGATCTCCTCCGCATCGAGGCGGGTGCTCCGCTCCGGCCTCGGCGTCTCGAGGACCTCGAGGCTGAGGCGGGGCACGGTGGCCGCGCCCGGTCGGTGGAGCTCCAGCTTCACCCGCACGTCGGCGTCGACCCCGACCTTCACGCAGCAGACCTCCGCTTCGTCGAAGCCGGCCAGCGTCGCGGCGATCTCGTAGTCGCCTGCCGGGACGAGCGGCAGGACGAAGAGACCTGTCCTCCTGGACACGGCGGTCCGCTTCGTCACTGTACGGGTCTGGGTGATGGTCACTGTCGCCCCGCCGAGCGGCGCGCCGTTTCCGTCCACGATCCAGCCGCCAAGGGTGCCGGTGACGGCCTGCGCCAGGAGGGCCTCGGGTGCGACCGCCAGGAGCACGGCCAGAGGTCGGACAGGAATCGACGAGCTCGGCATGCAATCAATCCCCCGGGTTGTATGTTTTCGCGTCCAGGGCTACCTATCGGTAGCGCGTGAAAGCTACCGACGGCACAGGAAGCACGCCGGCTGCCAGTCAGGTCACGGGGCGACGCGGTAACCGCGCCTCGTCCCTGCTCAGGCGTGGAGCCAACGCCTCAATCCCAGATGATGCTCAATCTCCTCGCCGTGCGGTCAGGAACGTGGCGGCACGCTCGAGGGTCGGCATCGCCGGTCCGGTTCCCGGCCGCAGGCAGGCCAGGGCGCCGCAGGCGTTCGCGAGCTCCACGGCCTCCGGCCAGCCGGCGCCGCGCAGCCGCGCCGAGACGAGCCCCGCGCAAAAGGCGTCCCCGGCCCCGGTGGTGTCGACGGCGGTGATCTCGAAACCGGGCACGTGAGCCGCGCCGCGCTCGTCGGCGACCACCGCGCCCTGCGGGCCGAGGGTGAGGACCGCCACCGCCGGGCCGTGGCGGCGCAGCTCGCGCGCTGCCTCGAGCGCCTCGTCGACCGATGCGACGGCGCGCCCGAGCAGCTGTCCCGCCTCCACCTGGTTGGGCACGACCACGTCGGCGCGCGAGAGCGCCTCGTGCGCAAATGCCCCGAAGGGCGCCGGGTTCAGGAACACGGGGATCCCGGCGGCGCGCGCGCGATCCATCGCGTGCAGCAGGGCGTCGTGAGGTCCCTCCAGCTGCAGCAGGAGCGCGCCCAGCCCGTCGCCCTGCGGCCAGCCGCGCTCGACGTCGGCGACCGTCAGCTGCAGGGCCGCCGACGGAGCGATCACGATCGCGTTGGTGCCGTCCTCGAGCACCATCGGGATCCCGATGCCGGTCGGGTGCTGCGGATCCTCGGCGAGCCCCTCGTCCCCGATCCCTTCCCGCACCAGCATCTCCCGGAAAGCGGCACCGTGGCGATCCGCGCCCACGCGGCTCACGAAGCGCACGGCCTCGCCCAGACGCGCCAGCGCGACCGCCTGGTTCGCGCCCTTGCCGCCGAGACAGTGCGTCAGCGACGAGGCGATGAGCGTCTCCCCCGGCGCCGGCATCCGGGCGATCGAGAGGCAGTAGTCGGCGATGCAGCTCCCGACCACGAGGACGCGGCGCTTGGGCGTCATGCGGCGTTGTTATCATCGAACCAAATGCTTCTGTCCGGGCATCGCCGCGCCGGCAAAGTCATGTTCCGGTCCGCATGAGACTCACTCCTGGCGGGCGGCTCGGTCCGTACGAGGTGCTGGAGCGCGTCGGCGCCGGCGGCATGGGTGAGGTCTGGCGCGCGCGCGACGGGCGCCTCGGGCGCGAGGTGGCGATCAAGGTGCTGCCGCCGGAGTCGGCGGAGGATGCCGAACGGCTGCGCCGGTTCGAGATCGAGGCGCGCTCGGCCTCGGCGCTCAACCACCCCGCGATCCTCACCGTGCACGACGTCGGCTCGGAGGGAGGCGTCTCCTACCTGGTCACCGAGCTGCTCATCGGGCGCACGCTGCGCGAGGTGCTCGACGAGGGGGCGGTGCCGCCGCGGCGCGCCATCGAATGGGCAGCGCACATCTCCCGTGGGCTCGCGGCCGCCCACGACAAGGGAATCCTGCACCGCGACCTGAAGCCGGAGAACCTCTTCGTGACCGCCGACGGGCGCGTCAAGATCCTCGACTTCGGGTTGGCCAAGCTCGCGCACCCCGAGAGCGGCCCCGGCGTGGCGGTGACGCAGCCGATGGGCACCGCCGTGTCCGCCGTCGACACCGCCGAGACTGCCGCCACCAGGGCGGGCATGATCCTCGGCACCGCCGGCTACATGGCTCCCGAGCAGGTGCGTGCCGAGATGGTCGACGAGCGCTGCGACATCTTCGCCCTGGGGTGCGTGCTCTTCGAGATGCTCAGCGGCAAGAGGGCCTTCTGGCGTCGCAGCAGCGTGGAGGCGCTGGCGGCCACCCTCACCGAGACGCCGGAGCTCCCCGAAGGTCACGACCCGCGCCATGCGCGTCTGGTGGCCCGCTGCCTGGCCAGGAACCGCGAGGACCGCTTCGCGTCGGCGCGCCAGCTGGCGGAGGAGGTGGAGTCGCTGCGGGAGAGCGAGCCGGCGCAAATGTCCGCGTCCCGGAGGACGGCGCCGGTGAAGAAGCTTTCGACGCCGGACTCGGTCGCCGTCCTGCCGTTCGCCAATGACTCGGCCGACCCCGAGCTCGAGTACCTCAGCGAGGGCGTCGCCGAGAGTCTCCTGGACGCCCTCACCCGTATCCCGAAGCTGCGCGTGCTGGCGCACAGCACGGTGATGCGCTTCAAGGGGCGTCTCGACCAACCGGTCGAGGTCGGACGGGAGCTGGGTGTCGCCGCGGTGGTGACCGGAAGGCTGCGCCCGCACCGCGAGGAGGTCAGGGTGAGCTGCGAGCTGGTGCGGGTGGCCGACGGAGCCCGGCTGTGGGGGCACCAGTACGTCCGCTCGTTGGCCGACCTGCAGGCGCTCAGCGAGGAGATCGGCGAGCGCCTGGGCGAGCAGCTGCGCGGGAAGCCGGCCGCCCAGACCGCGCGCAAGCCTTCCGCGGCGCCGGCCGTCGGCACCCCCTCGTACCAGGCCTACCTGCGCGGGCGCTACCTGTGGAACCGCTGGACGCCGGACTCGATGCGGGCGGCCATCAGGCAGTACGACGAGGCGATCGCGCTGGAGCCGACGAACGCGCTCGCCTGGTCCGGAACGGCGGACGCCTGGGCGACGCTGGGGGAAGCCAAGGTGATCGCGCCGTCGGAGGCCTTCCCACAGGCGAAGGCCGCCGCGCAGCGCGCTCTGGAGCTTGACCCGCAGCAGCCCGAGGCGCATGCCTCGCTGGCGATGGTGCGCTTCTACTGGGAGTGGGACTGGGCCGGCGCGGAGAGCTCCTTCCGGCGCTCGCTGGAGATCGCGCCCGGCTACGCGATGGCGCACCTGCTCTTCAGCCACCTACTCTCGGCGCGCCGCCGTCCACAGGAGGCGCTCGCCGAGGCGAAGAGGGCCCTGGAGCTCGACCCGCTGTCGCTCATCATCCTGGGCGGCTCCGGCATCGCCTCCTTCTATGCGAGACGCTACGACGAGGCGATCGCCTATGCCCAGCGCGCCCTGGACCTGGACCCCGATTTCCTGGCGGCGCGCAGCGACCTGGGGCGGGCGCTGGAGTTCGCGGGCCGCGCCGGGGCGCTCGAGGAGTACCAGAAAGCGATGCTCCTGGCGGGAGTCGCGATGTCCGACCCTTCGTCCGGGCTGGCGAACGCGCTGGCGGTGGCCGGACGCACTGAAGAGGCGCGAGCGATGCTGGCCGAGCTGTCGCGCCGCCGCGCCGAGCGCTACGTCTCGTCCTGGGCGCTGGCGTCGATCCACGCGCGGCTCGGCGAGCCGGAACGGGCGCTCGACCTGCTGGAGAGCGCTTTCCAGGAGCACGACACGACCCTCGTGTGGCTCGCCGTGCACCCTCGTTTCGACAGCCTGCAAGGCAACCCGCGTTTTCAGGCGCTGCTGGATCAGATGCGGCTTGCCTGAGCCAGTGCCTAATATTATTAGGCTCAAAGCCAGAATGTCCTTAGTTTTTATGGCTAACCTTCGCGCCATCGCCCCGATCGCGCTCGCCGCGGCTACGCTGGGGGCGATGGAGCTCTCCGACGCCGACCGTTTCCGCGCCCTGCTCGAGGAGGACTGGAGCTTCCGGCTCGAGCACGATCCGCTGCTGGCGACAAACGTCGGCGAGCACCGCTGGGACGATCGGCTCCCGGCGGTCACCCACGAGGCGATCGCGCGCCGGGAGCACCACGAACGCGAGCTGGCGAGCCGCCTCGCCACGATCTCGCGCGAGCGGCTCACCGGCGAGGACCGCGTCAGCCACGACGTCCTGTCGGCGGAGCTGCGCCACGCCCTCGAGGCGCAGCGGTTCCGGACCTACCGCCTGCCGATCAACGCCGACAGCGGCTTCCACACCGAGCTGCAGCAGCTTCCGAAGGTCGCGCCGCTGGAGACGCCCGCGCAGTACGACGCCTACCTGTCGCGCCTGCGCGCGTTCCCCACGTACTTCCAGCAGCAGATCGCGATGCTGCGTGAGGGCCTGAAGGACGGCTTCACGGTGCCGCGATGGGCGCTGGAGGGATACGAGCGCACGGCGTCGGCGCACGTCGTGGACGTCGAGAAGAGCGTCTTCTACGCGCCCTTCACGAAGCTCCCCGCCGCGTTCTCCGAAGCCGAGAAGAGGCGGATCGTCGAGGCCGGCCGCGCGGCGGTGCGCGACGCGGTGATCCCCTCGTTCCGCACCTTCGCCGAGTTCCTGACGCAGGAGTACCTGCCGGGCAGCCGCCGCACCACCGGAGCCTCGGACCTGCCCGACGGGCCCGCCTTCTACGCCCACCTGGTGCGGCGCTACACGACGCTCGACCTGACGCCCGAGAAGGTGCAGGAGCTGGGTCTGTCGGAGGTCGCCCGCATCCACGCCGAGATGGACGAGGTGATCCGTCAGGTCGGCTGGACGCGGGGCTTCGCGGCGTTCCTGGAGTACCTGCGCACCGATCCTCGCTTCCAGCCGACATCGCCCGCGCAGCTCCTGAAGGAAGCGGCCTGGATCGCCAAGCGCATGGACGGGAAGCTCCCCTCGCTCTTCCGCCGCCTGCCGCGCCAGCCCTACGGCGTGGCGCCGGTGCCGGACGAGATCGCCGCCAAGTACACCGGCGGCCGGTACGTGGACGCGCCGCTCGACTCCAGGGAAGCCGGCACCTACTGGGTGAACACCAGCAACCTGCCGATGCGGACTCTCTACACGCTGGAGGCGCTCACGCTGCACGAGGCGGTGCCGGGGCACCACCTGCAGATCGCGCTGGCCCGGGAGCTCACCGGCATCCCGCCGTTCCGCCGCTTCTCCTACATCGACGCCTTCGGGGAGGGCTGGGGGCTGTACGCCGAGAGGCTCGGGCTCGAGGCGGGCTTCTACACGGACCCCTACAGCAACTTCGGCCGGCTCACCTACGAGATGTGGCGGGCCTGCCGGCTGGTGGTCGACCCCGGCCTCCACGCCTTCGGCTGGGGGCGCCAGAAGGCCATCGACTACCTGGCGGCGAACACCGCGCTCTCGCTGCACGAGTGCACCACCGAGACCGACCGCTACATCTCGTGGCCGGGGCAGGCGCTGGCCTACAAGCTCGGCGAGCTGAAGATCCGCGAGCTGCGCGCCCGGGCCGAGCGGCAGCTGGGCGAGCGCTTCGACCTGCGCGAGTTCCACGACGTCGTCCTGGGCAGCGGATCGCTGCCGCTGTCGGTGCTGGAGGCCAAGGTGGACTCCTGGATCGCGGCGGAGAAGAAACGCTAGCTAGCCGGGCCCGCTCACCTCGAGCCCGGCCTTCCGGAGGCCGTCGATCAGCCGCGCGGCGAAGTCCTCGCTCCACCTCTTCGCGAACTCCCGGCGCGCCGACGAAGCGAGGTCCGGCTTCAGGCGGAGAAGCTCCTCGAGCTCCCTCCCCGCGGCGGCGGCCTCGCCGAGCTGGCCGTGCGCCGCCGCGGCGAGGACGTGCGTGTAGAAGTAGTCGGGGAGGCTCGTCCTCTGCGCCAGGCGCAGCGTGGCCTGGTAGTCGCCCCTCCGGTAGGCGTCGTAGGCGTGCGAGATCCAGTACCAGCCGGGATGGCGCGGATTGAGCTCCGCGGCCCGCTCGACCATCGCGCAGCCGCGCTCCCAGTCGCCAGCGTACGCGGTCAGCTCGCCCATGAGGGCCAGGACGGCGCCGTCCATCGGATTGAGCGCCAGCGCGCGCTCGGCCTCGGCGCGGAAGGCGGTCAGCTCGCGCCGGAAGAAGAGCGTTCGCGCCAGCACCGCGTGCGCGAGCGCGCTCGAGGGCGCGGTGTCGACGGCCCGCCGCGCCGCGGCCAGCGCGCGCCCGAGCGCGTCGGGCTCCTCGTTGAAGCATTCCGCCCACTCTTCCACGTGGGACGCCGCGAGCATCGCCCAGGCGTCGCCGTAGCCCGGCGCCCTCTCCACGGCCGATCTCATCGCCGCCAGGGCGGCCGCGTGCTCCGCCGCCGAGGAGGAGCCGTGGACCAGGCAGCGCAGCACCGCCTCGTACGGAGTCAACGCGTCGACGGGCTTCCCGCGCACCGTCTCGGCGATCGTGCCCGGCAGGACTCCGTACCAGTCCGCGACCGTGGAGACGATGCGCGGCACCAGGTCGTCCGGCAGCGCTACGACGTCCCCCGAGCGGAGGGTGCGGTCGTAGGTCTCGGCCCAGAGGTTCGCGCCGCTCTCGGTGTCGACGAGCCGCGCGAAGACGCGCAACGTCCCGCCCGCCCGCCGGACGCTCCCCTCCATCACGTAGCGCGCGCCGAGCTCGCGTCCGGCGGCGCGCACGTCCGGCGTCTCGCCGGTGTAGCGGGAGGTCGAGCCCTTCGACATCACCCGCAGGTAGGCGAAGCGGGAGAGGCCGGTGACGACGTCCTCGGTGAGCCCGGTCGCCAGCATCGCCAGGTCTGAGTCTTCTCCGCGATGCGTGAACGGGAGCACCGCCACCCAGAACCCCTCGTCGGCGCGTGTGGTGCCGGAAACGCCGGAAGCGCTCGCCGCGGGTGCTGCTGGGTCTTCCGGCGCGTCCGGTACCGCGAGGCCCGCCTTGCGCAGGCCGTCGAGGAGGTGCTCGACGAGCTCCGGCTGCCACCACTTGCTCATTTCCGCGCGCGCGACCGCGCGGAAGTCGGGTTTCAGCTCCAGCAGCTCCTGGACGGCCCTGGCGCCCGCGTCCTGGTCGCCGAGCTGCCCGCTCGCGGCGGCGTGCGCCATCTGCGCGTAGAAGAGGCCCGGCAGGTTCAGGCGTAGGGCGATGGCGCGGGCACCCGCGTAGTCGCGCCGGTGGTACGCGTCGAAGAACGGTCCGAACCAGTACCAGCCCGGATGGCGCGGGTTGAGCTGCCGCGCGCGCTCCATGAGAAGGCGGCCGGCGTCCCAGTCGCCGCTGTACGCCAGGACCTCGCCCATCGCCGCGTGGTTCGCGCCGTCGTTGGGGTTGAGCGCGACCGAGCGCTCCGCCTCGCTGCGGGCGGCGAGGAGCTCCTTGCGGAAGAAGTGAGCGAGCGCGAGGGCGCCGTGCGCGAGGCCGCTCGTCGGCCCCGCCTCGACCGCCCGCCGCGCGGCGAGGAGGCCGCGCCCGAGCGCGTCGGCCTTCGCGTTGTAGCCGAACTTGTGCTCGTCGATGGTGGCAATGGCGAGCGTCGCCCAGGCGTCGGCGAGGCCCGGCGCCTCCTCCACGGCGCGCTCCAGCGCCGCGCGCGTGATCGCGTGCTCCTCCGGCGTCAGGCGCTCGTAGTACGCGAAGAAGCGGAGCACGGCCTCGTAGGGAGTGAGCCGGCTCGCGTCTTTCCCGCGCACCGCCTGACCCATGCTGCGCGGCAGCGCGCCGTTCATGTCCGCGATCGTCGAGGCGATGCGCGGCACCACGTCGTCCTGCAGCGCGAAGAGCGCGTCCGGGTCGAACGGCCGGTCGTAGCTCTCCGCCCAGAGGTGCGCGCCCGAGACCGAGTCGACCAGCTGCGCGGCGATGCGCAGCGTCCCGCCCGCCTGGCGGATGCTTCCGTCGATGAGGTAGCGGCCGCCCGACGCGCCGGTGACCACGCGCAGGTAGGAGAAGCGCGAGAGGGCTGTGACGAGCTCCTCGGCGACCCCCTCGGCGAGCGCCGCCAGCTCCGGGTGCGGTCCGCGGTGCTTGAAGGGGAGGACGGCGACGCGAAAGCCGTCCTCGGCGGGCGCGGAGCCGGAGTCGAGCGCGGGGGAGGACGCCGGCGCGACGGACCTGCCCAGGAGCGCGTCGCGGAGCTGCCGCGCGGACGCCAGGCGGTCCAGCGGGGCCTTCTCGAGGCAGGCGTGGATCGCCCGGCCCAGCTCCTCGGGCAGGTCCCTCCGCAGCTCGCCGAGCGGCCTCGGGGCGTCGCGCAGGATCGCGGTGACCAGCTCGGCCGACGAGTCCCCGCGGAACGGCCGGCGTCCGCTGGCCAGCTCGTAGAGGAGGACGCCCAGCGAGAAGATGTCGGTGCGGTGGTCGAGCTCGCGTCCCGCCAGCTGCTCCGGCGACATGTAGGGTACGGTCCCCATCACCACGCCTTCGGTCGTCTTCATCTCCGTCGGGAGCTGCGTGTCCGCTGGCGGCGGGCCGTCGGCGCCCGCGAACTTCGCTAGGCCGAAGTCGAGCACCTTCACGCCCCCCTGCCGGGTCACCATCACGTTGGCGGGCTTCAGGTCGCGGTGCACGATCCCCTTCTCGTGAGCCGCCGCCAGCGCTTCCGCGAGCGCGGCGCCGATCTCGCGCAGCCGCGGCACCGGCAGCCCGCCGTCGGCGACGAGCGTGCCGAGCGGCTCGCCGTCCACCAGCTGCATGGTCAGGAAGTGGATTCCGCCCACCTCCTCGACGCTGTGGACGGTGACGATGGCGGGGTGGTCGAGCGCAGCGAGCGCCCGCGCCTCCCGCTTCAGCCGTTCCACCCTCTCGGCGCTCGACGCCATCTCGGGCGGGAGGACCTTGAGGGCCACGTCCCGCCCGAGCCGGGTGTCGGTCGCGCGGTAGACCTCACCCATGCCGCCCGCGCCGAGCGGCGCGACGACGACGTACGGACCGACCCGGGCTCCGTTCTCGAGGGGCACGCGCGGCGAGTCTAGCCGCGGGGTGAGCGGGCGGACTCGTCAAGCAGCTCTCGGCCACGGTTTCCGCGTCGCCGTTGCTCTGCCTGCGGAATTCAACTGTCGTGCAGGCATGGCCAGGCAGCTCACGGTCCGCAGGGTGCCGGATCCGATCGCCAGACGCCTCGACCGCCTCAGCAAGGAGAAGGGAAAGAGCGTCAACGCCACCGTGCTCGAGATCCTCGAGTCGGCGGTCGGAGTTCAGGGGCGGAGGGATCTGCTGGAGAGTCAAGCCACCTGGACCGAGCGCGATGTCGTGGAGCTCGACGCGGTGGTCGCCGGCCAGCGCGTCATCGATGATTCGCTCTGGCGCTGAGCGGATCCCACGCCTGGTCCTCGACACGTCCCGCCAGCGGCGCACCGGTATGGCCGTGCCGGTGAACGACATGTGGATCGCCGCCGCCGCGATGGAGTGCGGCGGCCACCTCCTGACATTCGACCTCCACTTCGAGCGCATCTCCGGGCTCGAGCGCACCGTCCTCGCGGCCTGACGCGTTCGCTGCCCAGGGCCACCGCGGCGGATCCCCGGCGAGAACACGACGAGGCGCTGGAGGCGTATCAGCTCGACCGCATCAATGAGCTCATCGAGAAGGCGTCGCCGTGAGGCCAGCGAAATGTCTGCCCCGGGAGGTGTAGAGTCCTGTCTCCTACCCGAACAGGATTCGGCCCCAACCCCGAGGGAACGAGCGAGGAGGAAGCATGTCCGAGGTCGACGGGCGCAAGAGTCTGAGCACCCGGGCTGCTCGGAACCTGGCGACCACCACGAAGACAGTTCCGCAGGTCACCGGCGTCACGCCGCGCTGGCTGCTGACACTGCTTCCCTGGATCCCGGTGGAGGCGGGCGTCTACCGGGTGAACCGGCGGCGCCTGACCGGTGCCGGGGACGAGCCGCTCCGGATCGACGTCAAGGACGGAGCGCCGGCCGTGCAGCCGCAGCAGCTCCAGTCCATCCGGTCCTTCCGGAACCTGGACAAGGCTCTCCTCGAGAGGCTGGCGGGGAGCTTCGCGACCGAGCGCTTCGCGACCGGAGACGTGATCATGCAGGAAGGCGATGAGGCGGAGAAGTTCTACCTCATCGCGAGCGGCAAGGTCGAGATCTCGAAGACCGGCCGTCACGGAGAGAAGCTGCGCCTGCGGGTCTTCGCGGACGGCTCCTATTTCGGAGAGATGGCCCTCCTGGACGACAGGCCGCGCTCGGCGACCGTCAAGGCCCTGACGCCGCTCGTGCTCCTGAGCCTGGGACGCCGCCAGTTCGACGAGATGCTCGAGCTGGCGCCGCACCTGCGCGAGAGCCTCACGGCGGCGAGCCGGGTGCGCCGCGAGGAAGCCGAGCAGGCGAACGAAAACGGCGAGGCCGACATCGACGTGATGGCGGGCTACCAGGGCGAGCCGACCCTGCCCGAGACGTTCGCCGATTACGAGCTCCACCCGCGCGAGTACGAGCTGAGCCTGGCGCAGTCGATCGTGAACGTCCACACCCGGGTGACCGACCTCTACAGCCAGCCGATCGACCAGCTCCGCGAGCAGCTCCGGCTGACGATCCTCGCCCTGCGCGAGCGGCAGGAGTCGGAGCTCGTCAACAACCCGTCGTTCGGGCTCGTCCACAACGTGGCACCCTCGATGCGGGTCCACTCGCGCGGCGGGCCGCCGACGCCGGACGACATGGACGAGATGCTCTCGCTCCTCTGGAAGGAGCCCTGCTTCTTCCTGGCCCATCCCCGGGCCATCGCCGCCTTCGGCCGGGAGTGCACGCGGCGCGGCGTGCCCCCGCCGACGATGCAGATGTACGGCTCGCCGTTCCTGAGCTGGCGCGGCGTTCCCATCGTGCCGTGCGACAAGCTGCTCGTGGACGGCCGCTCACGCCCCGAAGGCTCCACTGGCCGCACCAGCATCCTGCTGATGCGGACGGGCGAGTCGAAGCAGGGAGTGGTCGGTCTCAGTCCTCAGGCAATCCCGGGCGAGCAGGCCCCGGGCCTGTCGGTGCGGTTCATGGGAATCGACCAGCGCAGCATCGCGCGGTACCTGGTGACGCTCTACTACTCGGTGGCCGTCCTGACCGACGACGCCCTGGCCGTCCTCGAGGACGTCGAGGTCGGCTACTACCATGAGTACGACTGATCCGGCGGTGACACGGCTGGGATTCCAGGGGCTCGACGATCGCGACCTGGTCGAGCGGATGGTCTCGTCCGCCGTCGCCCAGCTGGGAGCGCCGCCGACCGGTCCGATCGCGTTGCCTCCGGAGCTCCGAGCGGCGGGAGTGATGAAAGCGCCCGACGCCGCGGGATTCCCGTTCGCGGAGCACGTCCGAGCCCTTTCCGGCGAGCTCTCCGAGGACGCTCTCCTCGAGCTGGCCAGGCCGCTCCTCGGACCGGTCCCCGTCGTCCCTCCGGTGCCCTCCGGACCGGCGATCGCGCCTCCTTCCCCGGCGCCGTCCGCCGCCGGAATCTCGGCGGGACCATCCTTCGACGTCGACGCCGTGAGGCGGGACTTCCCGATCCTGAACGAGCGCGTCCACGGGCATCCGCTCATCTGGCTCGACAACGCCGCCACGACCCAGAAGCCGCGTGCGGTCATCGAGCGGCTGGTCACCTACTACGAACGCGAGAACTCCAACGTGCACCGCGGCGCGCACACCCTGGCGGCGCGCGCCACCGAGGCCTTCGAGAAGGCCCGCGAGGCCGTCCGCCGCTTCCTCAACGCCGGCTCGGTGAACGAGATCGTCTTCACGCGGGGCACGACCGAGGCCATCAACCTCGTGGCTCAGACCTGGGGGCGGGGGTTCGTGGGGAGGGGCGACGAGATCCTGCTCACGACCCTCGAGCACCACTCCAACATCGTCCCCTGGCAGCTCCTGGCGAGGGACGCCGGAGCGCGGCTGCGCGTGGCCCCCATCACGGACCGGGGCGAGGTGCCCCTCGACGCCTTCGAGCGCCTGCTCACTCCGCGTACGCGGCTGGTGGCCTTCTCGCACGTCTCCAACGCGCTCGGAACGGTCCTCCCGGTGCGGACCATGGTGGACATGGCGCACCAGCACGGGGCGCTGGCCCTCGTCGACGGCGCCCAGGCTGTCCTGCACTTCCCCGTCGACGTGAGCTCCCTGGACTGCGACTTCTACGCGTTCTCGGGCCACAAGCTGCTCGCTCCGACCGGCATCGGAGCGCTCTACGGCAAGGGCGATCTGCTGCGCTCGATGCCGCCGTGGCAGGGCGGCGGCAACATGATCGACCGGGTGACCTTCGAGTCCACCACGTATGCCGGCTTCCCGGCGAGGTTCGAGGCGGGGACGGGCAGCATCGGCGACGCGGCGGCGCTGGGGGCCGCCATCGAGTACCTCGAGGGGATCGGCCTCGCGCGCGCGGCCACGTACGAGAGAGGGCTCATGGCCTACGCGACGCGCGCGCTCTCGAGGATCGAGGGCCTGCGTCCGATCGGCACGGCCGAGGAGAAGGCCGGCGTCCTCTCCTTCGTCGTGGACTGGATGCGTCCCGAGGACATGGGCCGGTACCTGGACACGCAGGGCATCGCGGTCCGGGCCGGGCATCACTGCGCCCAGCCCGCGCTGCGGCACTTCGGGCTGGCGTCGACGGTGAGGCCGTCGCTGGCGTTCTACAACACGCGCGAGGAGGTCGACGCGCTGCTGGAGGCGATCCAGCGTTCCCGGGTGAGCTGAGCGGATGGCCAGCGCCACGAGACAGCCGCCGGTGGTCCTTCTCGCGGCCGCGCTTCTCGTGGCCGTGGCCCTCGACGTGTCGGCGCAGCCGGACGCGTCGCAAGCGCCGCAGGCTCCGCGGGGACCGCTCACGCTCGGGCGAGCCGTCGAGCTCGCCGTCGCCGGCAATCCCGGCCTCGAGGCCACCCGGCTCAAGGGCCGTCAGATCCAGGCCATGCTCGACGAGTCGCGGGCCGCGTTCCTGCCGATGGTCGGCGCGAACTACAGCTTCTTCCGGAGCGACTGGCCCCACATGATCATCGCCCAGGCCATCGACGCGCACGCGTTTCCGGAGAACGGCTACTTCAACTACCCGGGGACCTACACCATCTACTCGGCCATCGTGGAGGGCCGGATGAACCTCTGGGCCGGCGGCCGGGACCTCGCGCGGCGCCGCCTCCTCACCACGGCCACGGAGATCTGCGGCACCGAGAACGACATGGCCAGGAACGCGCTCGTCGGGCAGGTCATCGAGTCGTTCTTCGAGGTCCTGGCAGCGGGGGAGCGCCTGACGCACGCCGAGAAGCTCGTCCGGACGGTGCGCGCGCGGCGGGACGAGACGGCCGGCCGCTTCGCCGAAGGGGCGGTGCTCCGGGCCGATCTCGTCGATGTCGAGGCCAGGCTGGCGGAGGCCGAGGCCGGTGTCGTCCACGTCTCGGCCGCGAGACTCCGTGGCCTGGCTTCGCTGGCCATCGCGCTCGGGCTGCCGGCGGCGTCCGACCTCGCCCCGGCCGACACGCCGGACGCGCTGGCCGCGACGCCGGAGGAGTACGGCGCCGGTCTGGCCCAGGCGCTCCGGACCCGTCCCGAGCTCGCGCGGGCCCGCCTCATGACCCGCCGGTTCGAGCTCGGGGTCTCCATCGCCAAGTCCGAGCTCCTGCCGCGCCTGGACACGGCGGCGGCCATCGGCTCGTATCGCGACGGGAATCCGATCCCGGAGATCAGCCGGGACCAGAAGGTCTGGTACGCGACCGTGATGCTGTCGTGGGAGCTCTTCGACGGAGGCGCCCGGCAGGCCCGGATCGCCAAGGCGAACGCCGAGCTCGACGAGTTCCGCGAGGTGGACCGCAAGACGACGCTCGAGGTCGAGCTGGACGTGCGGAAGGCCTACCTGCGGATCGGCGAGGCGCGGGCGGCGCTGCAGGCGGCCGAGCGGAGGCTCGAGGCGGCGCGCGAGATGCGGGACGTGCGCCAGACCCAGCACGAGGCCGGCGCCGCAACACTGGCCTCCGCGCTCGAGGGAGAGCAGATGCTGACCGACGCGCTGATGGGGCGCACCAACGCGGATTTCGAGCTGCGGAAGGCCCACGCCGACGCCGGGCGCGCCCTGGGGCTCTTCGCGGCCCGGGTCGACGGATCGTCCTGCTGCGGCGCGGCGGCCCGGCCCTGAAGGAGGCGGCGATGTCGATCGAGGAGCCCACGCCCCCCGAGCCCGGAAGGCGACGGCTGGCCGCGGCCCTGGTGTTCTCGGCGTTCGTGATCTTCATGATGCTCTGGCTCATCGGGCGCTTCGAGCGCAAGGTGCCGGCCGAGGGGCGGGCGGCGGCGGGACGCTCCGCGGCCGGCGTTCCGCTCGTGAAGGTCCAGCGTCGCTCGGTGCCGGCGATCGAGGCCGCGGTGGGCACGATCACTCCGGTCTACGAGTCCGAGGTGGCCTCGAAGGTGCTCGGCCGCGTGATCCAGGTGAACGTGAAGGCCGGGCAGACGGTGCGCCAGGGCGAGGCGCTGGTGAGGCTCGACGACGCGGACCTGAAGGCCCGGCTGGAGCAGGCGCGGGCGGGGCTCCTGGCGGCCGCCGCCGAGGACGAGCAGGCGCGGCGGGACCTGGCGCGCGGCCAGAGGCTGCACGAGAAGGCCGCCATGACCGACGTGGACTGGGAGCGCTGCCAGACGAGGGCGCGCACGGCCTCGGCGCAGCTCGAGAGGACGCGGCAGTCCGGCACCGAGGCCGAGGCGAACCTCTCGTTCGGGGTGGTCGTGGCGCCTCGCGCCGGGACGGTCGTGGACAAGCGCGTCGACGTGGGCGACATCGTGCGGCCGGGGACCTCGCTGGTCACGCTCTACGACCCGTCGCGGATGCAGCTCGTCGGGTCGGTGCGCGAGACGCTGGCGGCGCGGCTGCGAGTCGGCCAGCCGGTCGAGATCGAGCTGGTCTCGCTGGGTGAGACCTGCGCCGCCGTGGTGACCGAGATCGTCCCCGAGGCGGAGACCGCCAGCCGCAGCTTCTCGGTCAAGGCGGTCGGCGCCTGCGGGCGGGCCTACAAGGGGATGTTCGGACGGCTCCTGATCCCGCTCGCCGACGAGGACGTCCTGGTCGTGCCGCGCTCCAGCGTGCTGCGCATCGGGCAGCTCGACCTGGTGGACGTCATCGAGAACGGCGAGCTGGTCCGCCGGATCGTGCAGCTGGGCCGCCCGGCGGCAGACGGAAAGAGCGTGCAGGTGCTCTCGGGCCTGAGAGAGGGAGAGGAGATCGCCGAGAGGCCTGCCGGAAGCTCGAAGGCCGATGGCTAGAGACGAGGCCCCGGGGACCGCTGCGGCGGAGGAGCACGGCTTCACGAACCGCGTGGTGCGCGCGTTCCTCGACTCCAACCTCTCGATCGTCCTGATCCTCCTGGCCTCGGCCATCGGGGTCGTGGCCCTGCTGGTGACCCCGCGCGAGGAGGACCCGCAGATCGTCGTGCCGATGGCCGACGTCCTGGTCAGCTATCCGGGCCGCTCGGCCGCCGAGGTGGAGCAGCTGGTGGCGACGCCGCTCGAGAAGGTGCTCTACGAGATCGACGGAGTGGAGTACGTCTACTCGATGTCCCGCCAGGACCAGGCCATCGTGACGGTCCGCTTCTACGTCGGGCAGGACCGTGAGCGCAGCCTGGTGAAGATCTTCAAGAAGCTCGACGAGCACCACGACATCGTGCCCGCCGAGACGTCCTGGGTGGTCAAGCCGGTGGAGATCGACGACGTGCCGGTCGTGACGCTCACGCTGAGGAGCGCGACGACCGAGGCCTACGTCCTGCGGCGCTTGGGCGAGGAGATGGTGCAGCGCCTCTCGGGCGTGAAGGACCTCTCGCGTGCCTACGTCGTCGGCGGGCAGCCCCGCCTGGTGACCGTGCGGCTCGACCCGGAGCGCCTGGAGGCGCACGGGGTTTCGCCGCTCCAGATCGGGCGGGCCGTCGGCGCCGCCAGCAGCACGCTCACCGCCGGCTCGTTCGCGCGCCTGGACCAGGCGATCGTGGTGGAGGCCGGCCGCGCTTTCGCCGACGCCCGCGAGCTGGCCGGTCTGGTGGTGTCGGTGAACCGGGGGCGGCCGGTGCATCTGAGCGACGTCGCCGAGATCCACGACGGGCCGGACGAAGCCGAGAGCTACGTGCGACACGCCTGGGGTCCGGCGCACGCCTTCGCGGGGCACCACCGGGGCGCCGGAGGGACCGTCCTGGATGGCGCGGGGGCGCCCGAGGATCGGCAGCCCGCGCCCCCGGTCCCCGCCGTGACGGTGGCCTTCGCGAAGAAGAAGGGCTCGAACGCCGTCCAGGTCGCCGAGCGCATCCTGGCGGCGGCCGCGGCGCTCCGCAGGGAGGTGGTCCCGGGCGGCGTGGACGTCGTCATCACGCGCAACTACGGGCTCACCGCCGACGAGAAGGTCAACGAGCTGGTGGAGGCCCTCGCCGTCGCGATCGTCATCGTGGTGGGGCTGCTGATCCTGTCGCTCGGCTGGCGCGAGGCGCTCATCGTGGCGGTGGCGGTGCCGGTCGTCTTCGGGCTCACCCTGGCGGTGAACCAGCTCGCCGGCTTCACCATCAACCGCGTCACGCTCTTCGCCCTCATCCTGTCGCTCGGCCTCCTGGTGGACGACCCGATCGTGGACGTCGAGAACATCTCACGCCACTTCGCTCTCAAGAGGCGCGCCTCGCGGAGGATCGTGCTCGAGGCGGTGGCCGAGATCCGGCCGCCGCTCATCAGCGCCACCCTGGCCGTGATCCTCTCCTTCATCCCGATGTTCTTCATCACCGGGATGATGGGTCCCTACATGCGGCCCATGGCGCTGAACGTGCCGGTGGCGATGCTGATGTCGATGGTGGTGGCGTTCACCATCACGCCGTGGCTCTCGTATCACGTGCTGAAGGGGCACTTCGGGCACGGGACCATGGGGACCAAGGCGGCCAAGGGTGACGAGAGCGCCGAGACCCAGCCAGCGATCGAGCACGGGGGCGAGGACCTGGAAGCGTTGCGCAAGACGCGGCTCTGGCGCCTCTTCTATCCGCTCATGGCGCCGCTCCTCACGAGCCGCCGGCGCGCCTGGATCTTCGTCGTCGCGATGGCCGCGCTCACGCTCGGCGCCGTGGCGCTGGCCGCCGTGCGGGCGGTGCCGCTGAAGATGCTTCCGTTCGACAACAAGAACGAGCTCCTGCTGGTGCTCGACCTCGACGAGGGGACGACCCTGGAGCGGACCGACGCCGCGGTGCGGGACTTCGAGAGGTTCCTGTCGGGCGTGCCCGAGGTGGCGGACGTGACGAGCTACGTCGGCGTCGCCTCACCCATGGACTTCAACGGCATGGTCCGCCACTACTACCTGCGGCGAGGCGAAAACGTCGCCGAGCTCCGCGTGAACCTGGTCGGCAAGAAGAGCCGCCGCATGCAGAGCCACGCCATCGGCCTGAGGATGCGCAAGGACCTCGACGCGCTGGCGAAGAAGCATCGGGTCGCGCTGAAGGTGGTGGAGACGCCCCCGGGCCCGCCGGTGCTGCAGACGCTGGTGGCCGAGGTCTACGGCGCTCCCCGGCACACCTACGCGGACCTCACCGGCGCGGCCAAGGGGCTCCGCGAGCGGTTCGCCAGGGAGGCGGGCGTGGTGGACGCCGACGACAGCGTGGAGGCGCCCCAGAAGAAGCTCGTCTTCGTGACCGACCGCGAGAAGGCCGCGCTCCATGGCGTCACCGTCGAGGACGTGGCGCGGACGCTCCAGGCCAGCCTCGCCGGCTGGGACGTGGCCACCGTACGGGAGCCTTCGGAGAGGCAGCCGCTGCGCATCCGCCTGCGGCTTCCGCGGAGCCAGCGCTCCAGCCCCGCCGAGCTCTCGCGGCTGCGAGTCGCCGGCGCGGCCGGCCTGGTTCCCCTCTCCGAGCTGGGCCGCTTCGAGGAGACCGTGGTCGAGCCCACGATCTATCACAAGAACCTGCAGCGGGTGGTCTACGTCACGGCCGACACCGCCGGCCGCGCGCCGGCCGAGGCGATCCTCGACATCGGCGCCGACCGGGACTCCAGGGCGACCGCGCCCCGGCCGGCGTCGGGGCGGACGTTCCTTCGCAACGGCTCCGGCATCCCCTGGAGCCTGCCGGAGGACGTCACCGTCGACTTCGCCGGCGAGGGGGAATGGAAGATCACGATCGACGTCTTCCGCGACCTGGGGCTTGCGTTCCTCGGGGCGATGATCGCGATCTACATCCTGCTGGTCGCGCAGACCGGGTCGTTCACGGTACCGGTGGTGGTGATGCTGGCGATCCCGCTGACCGCCATCGGCGTCATGCCCGGCTTCTACTTCCTCAACCTGGTCGCCGCCGGGAAGGTGGGCGCCTACGCCGATCCCATCTTCTTCACCGCCACCGGCATGATCGGGATGATCGCGCTGGCGGGCATCGTGACGCGCGATTCCATCATCCTGGTGGACTTCATCCAGCTGTCGGTGCGGCGCGGCCGCTCGCTCTTCGACGCCATCATGGAAAGCCGGATCGTGCGGCTGCGCCCGATCCTCCTGACCGCCAGCGCGGCCATGCTGAGCGCCCTTCCGATCACGATCGACCCCATCTTCTCGGGGCTCGCCTGGTCGCTCATCTTCGGGCTGCTCAGCTCCACGGTCTTCACGCTCTTCGTCATCCCCGTAACGTACTGGCTGCTCTACGAACGGACCGAGACCCGCGAGGAGAAGCCTCCCGCTGAAAGGATCGCAGTCGCATGACACTTCACGAATCGCTCCGGGCCATCGCCGGCTTCCTGGTTCTGGCTTCGTTGGCGCTTGGCTACTTCGTCCACCCTGCCTTCTACCTGTTCACCGCCTTCGTCGGCCTGAACCTCCTGCAGAGCGCGTTCACGCGCTGGTGCCCGATGATGACGTTCCTCCGGAAGCTGGGCCTCAAGGAAGAGAAGCTCGTGGAGAAGCTGGTCGCCTGACGTCCAGAGCCAGCGCCGTCGTAATAGCGCGGCAGCGTCCGGTAGTCGAAGCCGTCGAGGACCTTCAGCGCCATCTCCGAGGACGCCTTGATCATCGCCTGGCACTCGGCGAACCCGAGGGCGGCGGACGCGGCCTTCGGCGAGCCGAAGTAGCCCGGCTAGTCCTCCTTGCCGGCGACGGCGAGGAGCCCGGCGGGATCGTTCGTCGCCCGTCTTCTGGCCCACGTCCCAGACCCCAAGACGCTTCTCCGGGCTCAACCCACGAAGGCCCGGAAAATGGAGCAAGATTGGCGATCTTCGGCGACAGGAGACCAAGAGATGCTCCGTACGAGTCTCACGCCACTCCGCATGACCGTCGGGCCGGCCCTGGGTTTCTCGCTTCAAGAGGACGAAGCTGCGCGATCAGCACACGCAACGACGGCCGAGGTCGTTGTCCGTGCCCGCGGCGACATCTCGGAAATCCGGAGCGATCCGGTCTACGAGCGTCTTCTGCCGCGGCGAATCACCGCGAGCGGCACCCCAGCTGCCGGATACAACGAATACCCGCTGCCGGTCGATTTGCCCGTCGCGCCGGCGAACGTGTACAGCCTGTTCTGCTTCGGCCCTCCGGTCGATCCGGCGGTCGACATCTCGCGCAACCTGGCGGTCGAAATGGTCGTCGATTTCGGAAAGGACGCTCCACTCGTCGGAGGGGTGTGCTTCGGCGGCCATCCCTTTCTTCCTTACTATGCCAACCGCCTCGGCGAGACATCCTCCAACTTCGGCCTGCCACGCGAGATCCGGGTCAGCCGCGGCGATTCCTCTTCGCAGGACTTCCTCGACGACGTCACCACCGTCACCCGCCAGGACATCGCGTCGCACTCCGGCGTCCATGTGATCCCGACGGGTCCGATTCGTACCAACAGACTTCGTCTTCGGCTCTCCGACTTCCCGCGCATTCTCAAGAGTGTCGAAAGGGAGAAGTACGGGACCAAGATCATCGCCACGGAGATGTGGGGGTTCGCGATCCCCTATCTCTACCTCTACGAATACCAGGAGCGCATGCGCTATCGCCCCCGCGTTCCTTGCGGATTGATCGCAGCGCACCGGATTCCGTATTTCAACGCGAACACCTACTTCGACCTTGTTCCGGAGCCCCCTGCGCAACTGGATCCGGGGGCGCTTCCGCCTGCGCTACCCCCGTCCCCGGGAGCTCCGGTCCAGGAAATCTTTCCAAAGTATGCGTGGGGCTCAGCGGACACGGTAGAAACCGTTCCGGTCCTCGACAGGTTCGTCGCGCTCTCGGCCGCTTCGATCTTCGGCCAGCGCCGAAGCTATCGGCTCGCGCCTGGCGAGACCTTGACCGAGTTCTTTTCGGCGGGTCGCCTCGCGAACGACGACCAGCTCCGGCTGGTCGTCTCCCAGGGCGAGGAAGAGCCGCGGTGCCTGTCGGGTCTGAGGATCTCGTTCCCCGTCTTGCCTCCGATCGGGAGCGCGACCGCCGATTCGACCTTCGCTCTCGAGATTCTCGAGCTCGATCCGCCCGAAGGCGTCTCTGCGCTGGCCGCGGGGCTCCAACAGGGCACCGAGAAGTACTGTCGCCGTCTGTTTCAGAGAGAACGCGTCCGGCCGCAGACGGAGCCCGTCAGTTGCCGGTTCTCGCGCGTCACGGCCGCCTCGACGATCGCGATCGTCCTCCGTTGCCCGAAAGGCGTCTCGGCGACTGTCCCGATCCTGCAGGACATCGAGCTGGTGCAGTCCGCGCACGTCGACGTCGCCTGCCGGCCCGCCAGACATCGGCGCGTCGGCGCGGTCGGTGTGCGCTTGATCGGCGAGAGCCTCGGCGACGACTACGCGCGTATCGGATCGCCGGGCCTGAGCGTCGTCGTCGAGCATCTCGTGGGAGGTAAGCAGCGCGCCGTCCTCCTCGAAGCCAACAGTCTTTCGGACCTGGTGCAAGCCGGCGCTCAGACGGTCCTCTCGAACCATCGCTACCAGGAAGTGACCCGAGAGGTCACGCGCGACCAGTCGTCGCTCATCCCGGCCGCCGAGGGCGGGATCAACTACGAAGAGTCGCGCGCCTACAGCCGCTCCGACGGCTGGACACGCTCGGAGACAGGCGAGCACGTTCCAAGCGACTGGAACCCCGGGGGACCGCTCGGCAGCCTGGCCAAACCCGACGGCCGGTGGGGGTTCAACGCCGTGACGAGCGGCGAGACCCGCAGCCAGACGACGCAGATGCTTCCCGAGTCCAAGTCCCGTGCCCTACTCCGCATCAGGGAAGATGTGAAGAGCTTCCTGCTCGCGTGCCTGAACCAGGTTCGCGCTCACAGCGGCGCCCCACAAGTCGCCGCATTGCCGCAGGGTCTGATCGACGTGATCGACGGTTTCGTGAAGGAAGGATCGGGTCAGTTGCGTGGTCCCGGTTCCTGGGAGCCCGCCGACCTCATGTGGAAGGAGCTGTGGGGCACGAGGCTGCTGCCGGACCAGCTGGCGGAGATCGACGCCCTCGTGAACGTCTCGATTCCGCCCCAGATCGCGACACTCAACAGTCTGCTGGATCAGTCGGTCGGAACCCTCATGACGGCGATTGATCGGGGCGTGGACGCGGCAAATGCCTTCACCACCCAACAAGGGGCGCTCCGGCTGCCCTTCCCTCGGAACCCCACTCCGCAGCAGATGAACGCGATCAATGCGATCGGCAGCGCGGTCGAGACCGGGCTCTCCAATGCGAGGCCCGACCTCGGAATCGGCATCCTCGCGGGCACGTTCGGCGTCGTGACCAACATGAGCGTCAATGGAGGGGCCAACGTCGGAATCGGGATCACGCCGGGCATCAAGCCGGTCGGCCTCGGGGCGAACGCGACGGGCAGCATGGGTATCGGCGGCGGCGTCTCGTACGGCGTCAACCTTCCCGCGGTCACGGCCTCGTTCGCCAAGGGACGCTCCGGCGTTTCGAGCAAGCAGGCGCAGATGACGGGCACGTCGTACAGCCAGCACCTCGGTGCGCGGTATGACGCGACGACCGTTCGAAACGATCACCTGGAGAGCGTCGGCGACCGCAGGTCCATCCGTACGTACAACTATGAGGGGCAGACCGAGAAGCAGCGCACGCACGGCGCCGAGATCCAGTGGCAGGGCGAGCTTCGCGACATCGTCATGCTGCGGTTGCCCGTCGGCCTTCTCCTGCCCGCCACGGCCGGCAAGATGAGCGAGAACACCGATGAGGCCATCCGCGTGCGCTTCGGACAGGTCCCGGCGGCCGGCGTGGACATCGACGTGAGGTTCGAGGTCGCCGAGGAGGTCGTCCGAGATGATGATTGATCGCAGCCGCATTGCCGGCGATGCGGCGTACCTTCGCGTTCCCGGCGCCGCCGACGTGAACCTCGCCGTGCCCGCGGGCGGCAGCTCGGGCGAGGCCGTGTCGATCCCTCTCACCGACGGCATGCAGCTCGACGTGGCCGCCATCGACCTGCTGATCGAGGGCGATCACCTCGAAGGCCTGCTTGCACGCGGTCTACAGCCCCTCCTTTCGTTCGGGGTCCGGAAAGAGCTCTTTCCGGGGTTGTTCGCCGATCCCTATCGCCATCGCGTGCACACCGTTGCCGGCTTCGAGGACCTGCAGCGCGGCACCCTCGCACGGGTGGAGGTCCTCGAGCTCGACGGTTATCCAACGCTCGTCTCTACGGATGCGGGGCCTTGTGTCTGGCAGTCGGCGGTCTATCGCATTCCCCATCCCGAGAACGAGCCGGCCGTCTTCACGGCAGTCGCCTGGGACATGGGCGGCACCCGACTCGCCCCGCGCGAGGGCCTCGAGTACCACCTCGGGCTGCGGACGTGGGGTCTCGCAGGGGGGCCGCAGGTGGTCATGCTGGCCGGTGACCCGGCGACGATGACCGCCTCGCCGCGCACACCGCGCGTCAAGCAGGCTCCGCCCGGCGACGTCCTCTTCAAAGCGGCCTCGTTCCAGATCATCCTGGAGGCTGCGGTCCACCAGGACAGCTCGATCAGCGAGCGCCATGTCGGCGAAGGCGTGGGTCATTCGCTCGGGCGCCCGATCCTGCGCGCCGTGAACCTGCTGGAGCGGGTGGACACCGCGTTCGAATACCGCTCTCTGCAGGAGCTGATGGCCGCCGCCGACGCCGTGAAATGCCTCGAGGACCCCAGCGGCACCATCAAGGCGGTCTCGTGCAAGCTGCCCCTCAAGGCCTCGCTCGCCAAGGACGAGCGCCTCTCGCTCAGCGTGGCGCCGGGGGTGCTCTCGCGGCTCGAGGCGCGCATCGACGGCACGCTGTCGCTCCGCCCCTTCGATCCCGACCGCACGTAGGCATGAGCAACGAGCGGGGCTTCGAGCTGGTACCGGCGACGACGGCTCCCGCACCAGCCACCCCGGAGACGCAGTCTCCAGGTCCCGACCGCTATCTCGGATTCATCGAGAGCAACCGAGACGGCTACACCGCCCGTCTGTTTCACGGCACATCGATCTCTCCCGTGCAGACCTACCGATCGAAGACATTCGACGAGGCGAAGGAGTGGCTCGGACGACAGGTGCCGGGGCGGGTGCTCGCGCCGCTGTCTCCGCGGCATCCAGACACGCCCCGCGCGGCGCCGGCTCCGCCGGGCGCCGACCCCGGTGAGAAGAAGCCGGCTCCGGCGCCGCACCAGTCCCATCGCGCAGGCAAGCCTGAGTCGCAAAGCAAGGCTGTCGACGAGAGACCCGCACCCGAGGTCCGTGCTCGCGCCGACGAGCCGGTCGAGAAGGCACCTCCAGGGACGTCGGATCAGAAAGAGCAAGGCACTCTCGACGACCGCAATCGGATCACGACGTTGGGCGAGCTCGGGGACTTTCTTCACGAGAAGGCCGACCGTGACGTCGAGAACTTCAAGGCCGGCCTCGGCCGCGGCGTGGAGGACGGTTCGAGTGTGCTGGTGGCGACCGCGCTGGCGAGCGGTGCAGACTTGCTCGGTCTCGCGTTCAAGGGCTCGACGGGCTGGATGCGCTTGGGCGCCGATCTCGGCCAAGGAGGCCGTTGGGCGCCTCTCAAGGAGGTGGGCAACCTGCTGTCGTTTCCGGGCGCCGGCGCGGCGGGCGAGCTCGTCGGCGCCGGTCTCGGCGCCGCCGGCCGCGGCGTCCTGACCCAGGCTGAACGCGGCGTGGCCCGAGCGGGCGAAGCCATCGAGGAGGTCGTCACCGGGGCGGCCGCCGGGGCCTCTCGACTTGGACCTCGCCTCGCGACCGAGGGTGCCCACGCCGGCGCGTTGCCCGCGCTCGCCAAGGAAGCGGGCATGGTCGAGCGCAGCACAGACCAGCTCATGCGCGCCACGGTCGGCACGGGCCGCGCCGGAACGGTGGCGCGCTCGCATTCGTTCGGCAACCTGATGACCAAGGAGCAGCAGACCGTTCGCGAGATCGAGAAAGCGCTCGAGAGCACAAACACCTGGCACTACGAGGGCCTGAAGCGCGCGTTTCGTGGCAAGGTCCCGTCGGAGATGGAGGCGCACCATCTCGCGCTCGCGCAGCTCTTTCGCAACGGGCCCGCGAAGTATCGCTTTCTCGAGAACTACGTCCCGACGGTGCCGCTGAGCGAAGCGGACCATCTCATGGTGCATCAAGGCGTCACCGTCGGCAAGAACGCCTATCGAGGCATCAACGAGGTCCTCGCGAACTACTGGAGGCGCTCCCTCAGCGAGCCGGAGCTGAAGCAAGCAGTCGCCGTATGCGCCCGCTATTACGACAAGCTAGGGGCCCACGAATGGGCTAGCTCGATCCGAAAGGTCGCCGCGATCGCCTTCCGTGGATGACGCGCACCAGGTTGATCTGCAGAAGCGCCGTGGCGTGGTTCGACAGGCCTCCTTCGGAAGGATCAGCCGAACTAGTGGCCCTTTTGCTTCAGCCAGGCGCTCTGCCGCGCCTCCTGCCGGCGGTCGTGCTCGCCGGCCTGGACGCGCGCGATGCTGGTGTTCTTGATCATGACGTCGTAGTAGCGGGGAAGCGACCGGTAGTCGAACCCGTCGAGGACCTTCAACGCCATCTCCGAGGACGCCTTGAGCATCGCCTGGTACTCGGCGAACCCGAGGGCGGCGGACGCGGCCTTCGGCGAGCCGAAGTAGCCCGGCCAGTCCTTCTTGCCGGCGACGGCGAGGAGCCCGGCGGGATCGTTGGCGGTCTGGTCCGGCGCGGACCGGTAGTCCGGCGCGACGACGGTCGGCGCCAGCGCCAGCACCATGCTCGTCTCCTCGGCGTCGGCGTGGACCGTGAACGCGTCGGCCTTCATCTGCTCGGCCGTCAGGAACTTCTCGCGCAGGTCGCAGCACATGCGCACCGCCAGGATGCCGAAGAGGTGCACCATCTGCCCGCCGTAGGTGTCGTGGAAGTAGTCGCTGGCCACGTCCAGCGCGTGGTTGTTGTTCGGGGCGCCGTGGTAGTTGACGACGAAGACCCACTTGAAGCCCTGCCCCCCGAGCGCGTCGCCGAGGTCCATGAAGACCTGGCGCACGGTGTTGCAGCGCGGAGTCAGGCTGCCCGGAAAGTCCGGCTTGAGGGCAATCACGTTCGCGCCGTCGCAGGAGAGCGGTATCGATGGCAACAGGACGGCCGTCCAGCCCGGCCGGGCGGCGATCGTCTCGGCCAGATCCTGCGCATGGCGGTCTGACCAGTAGCCATCCGCGTAAGACGGCAGGTAAGGCCCGTGCTGCTCGAGCGGGGCGCCCGGAACGATGACGGCCGTCTTGCCGCGGTCGAGGGCGGCGACCTGGCGGGTGTTGAGCTCGCCATAGCGCAGCACCTGCGCGCTCGCCGAGGCCGAAAGAAGAACCGACGCCAAGATCAAGGCCGATTTCCGCACGTTGCTCACGATCGCCCTCCGCGAAGAGGATTCTCTCCCTTGTCGATGTTCGCCTTGACAACGTCTCCCTGCGTCCCTACCTTCTGACGCGATGAAGCGTTACCCGAGTGTCACGGACCGAATGTCCGAGGCCATGTCCATGTGCATGCCCATGTCGATGACCATGGCCATGCTCATGCCCGGCCCGGGCGTCGGTCTGGACGCGAGGGATGCGGTGACGGCAGGCGCGCACACGCGCTGACGGCTCTTCACAGCGCTCTCCTTCGCGAGACAACGCCGCCCGGGCCAGCCCGCGGCGGCGTTCTTGTTTTCTCGCGGCCCTACACGCAGTGCAAAGAAGGAGAGCTCCCCATGGTCACCGACCTGCTTCTGCCGGATCTGTCCACGCGCGCGATCCACGGCGGTCTCTTCCCCGATCCGTCCACCGGCGCGATCCTCACGCCGATCTTCCAGTCGACCACGTTCGTCCAGGAGGCGGTCGGCAAGGACAAGGGCTACACCTACACACGCTCCGGCAACCCGACGGTGGCGGCGCTCGAGCGCAACCTCGGCGAGCTGGAGGACGCGCTTCCGGCGGTCTCGTTCGCGACCGGGCTGGCCGCGCTCACCGCGCTCTTCCTGGCGACGCTCCGCTCGGGCGACCGCGTGGCCGTCTGCGACGTCGTCTACGGCGGAACGGTGCGGCTTCTCCGGAGCGTGCTCGAGCCGTTCGGCGTGGAGACGATCCTCGTCGACACGTCGCTGCCCGACCTCGGCGCCTCGGATGTTCCCGACGGGACGCGCCTCCTCCTGGTCGAGTCGCCCGCCAATCCGACGCTGAAGCTGACGGATATCGCCCGCGCGGCGGCCGCGGCGCACGCCAAGGGGGCCCTCCTGGCGGTCGACAACACGCTCCTGACGCCAGCGCTCCAGCGCCCGCTCGAGCTGGGCGCCGACGTCGTGGTGCACTCGACGACGAAGTACATCGAGGGCCACAACGCCACGGTGGGCGGCGCGCTGCTCACCCGCGACGCGGCGCTGCGCGACAAGCTGCGTTTCGTGCAGAACGCCGTCGGGTTTCCGCAGTCGCCGTTCGAGGCGTGGCTCACGCTGCGAGGCATCAAGACCCTTCCGGTGCGGATGGAGCGTCACTCCCGGAACGCGCTACAGGTGGCGCGCTTCCTCGAATCGCATCCGCGCATCGCCCACGTCGCCTACCCCGGTCTGGAGTCGTTCCCGCAGCGCGAGCTCGCGGCCCGGCAGCAGAGCAGCGGCGGCGGGCTCGTCGTCTTCGAGGTGGCCGGAGGGACCGAGGCGGCGATCCAGGTCATGAACTCGGTGCGGCTCTGCTCGCTGGCGGAGAACCTCGGCGCGGTCGAGACGCTCATCACCCATCCCGCCTCGATGACCCATGCGTCCCTTTCCGCGGAGCTGCGCCATCGCGTCGGCATCTCCGACGGGCTGGTGAGGCTGTCGGTGGGCCTCGAGGATCCCCAGGACATCATCGCGGACCTGTCGCGCGCGCTCGTCGGCGCGGAGGTCGCCGCATGAGCACGCCCTTCACGATCCTGAAGTTCGGCAGCTCGGTCCTCCGCTCCGGGGCGGACTTCGGCACCGCCGTGCGCGAGGTGTCACGCCACGCCGGGAACGGCGGCCACGTCGTGGCGGTCGCCTCCGCCGCGGGGGACACGACCGACGCGCTGCTGGAGGAGGCGCACGGCATCGCCCGGTCTCCGGAGCCGCGCGCGCTGGCCTCGCTCCTGGCCACCGGCGAGAGACAGTCGGCCGCCCTGCTCGCCCTGGCGCTGGCGGCGGCGGGGCTCGACCCGGTCCTCCTCGACCCCGCGGAGATCGGCCTCGAGGCCGACGGGCCTCCGCTCGACGCGGTACCGGTCGGCCTCGACCAATCGCGCCTCGCTCGGCGTCTCGAGGGAAGGCGCGTCGCCGTCCTGCCCGGGTTCTTCGGGATCGGACCCGGCGGGGAGGTCGCGCTCTTCGGCCGCGGCGGCTCCGACCTCACCGCCCTCTTCGCCGCGCATGCGCTCGGCGCGCGCTGCCGGCTGCTGAAGGACGTCGGAGGCGTCTTCGAGCACGACCCCGCAGCGGAGGCTTCGCGGCCACGCCGCTACCAGGCGCTCAGCTGGGACGCGGCGCTCGGTCTAGGGGCGCGCGTCGTCCAGCGGAAGGCGCTTCTCTTCGCCAGGGACGCGGGCGTCTCGTTCGAGGTCGGGGCTCCCGGAGCCGCGGACGGAACGCTGGTCGGCCCTGGTCCGACCCGCTTCGCGTCTCTCGACGCATCACTCGATCGACCGCGCGAGCTCGAGGCGTGTCCCGCATGAGATTCGAGACACGACTCCTGCACTTCGACGCGGCCCCCGGCGATCCCTACGCACCGGTCTCGACGCCGATCTACCAGACGGCGACGTTCGCGCAGGAGTCGGCCGTCGAGCTCGGCGCGTACGACTACTCGCGGAGCGGAAACCCGACGCGCACCGTGCTCGAATCGCAGCTGGCGCGCCTGGAAGGCGCGGAGCGCGCGTTCGCGTTCGCCAGCGGGATGGCGGCCGTGCGCGCCGTGCTCAGCCTCGTTCCGGCCGGCGGCCACGTGGTCGCCGGAGACGACCTCTACGGCGGCACCTGCCGCCTCCTCTCGACGCTCGTGCGCTCGCAGGGCATCTCGGTGTCCTATGCGGATCCCGCGGACCTGGACGCGTTCAGCGACGCGCTCCGCACCGACACCAGCCTCGTCCTGATCGAGACGCCCTCGAACCCGTTGCTCAGGGTCGCGGACCTGCGCGCGCTCGCGGCCAGGACACACGCCGTGGGCGCACGCCTGGCGGTCGACGGCTCGCTCTTGCCCCCCTGCCTGCAGACACCGCTCGCGCTCGGGGCGGACCTGGTCGTCCACTCGGCAACGAAGTTCCTCTCCGGTCACAGCGACCTCACCGGCGGCGTGGTGGCCGTCGCCGACGAGACGCTGGCGCGGGAGATCGCGTTCCTCCAGAACGCCGAGGGGACCGCGCTTTCTCCCTTCGAGTCGTGGCTGCTGCTTCGTGGGCTGAAGACGCTGGCGCTGCGCACCGAGCGGCAGCAGGCGAACGCGGAAAGGGTTGCGCGCTTCCTGGCCGCGCATCCGCTGGTCCGCCGCGTTCACTACCCTGGCCTTCCAGGGCACACCGGCGCGGCGCTGAACACGCGTCAGGCGCGCGGCGCCGGCTCGGTCCTGAGCTTCGAGACGGGGGATCCGGAGCTCTCACGCCGCGTCGCCGAAGGGACGCGGCTCTTCACGATCGCCGTCAGCTTCGGCAGCGTCGGCTCGACGGTGAGCCTTCCCTGCCGTATGTCCCACGCCAGCATCCCCGCCGCCCTGCGTGCGGAACGCCGCCTGCCGGAAGACCTGGTGCGCCTCTCGGTCGGCATCGAGGACGCCGACGATCTCCTCGAGGACCTCGAGGCGGGCTTCCGCCGCGCGCGCCCCGCCGCGGCGGATCAGGGCGAGGTCTTCGCCTTTCCGGCGAGCTCAGCTCTTCTCGGCGGCGCGCATCCGTCTGGCTAGCGCCTGCAGGATCTTCCAGGCGATGGTGCCGTTCCGCTCCACCAGGGGACGGAACTCCCAGAACGTCAACCCGTAGCAGACGAGGTCGGTCGCGGCGGTGACCGTGGCCGACCTGGGTCCTCCATCGATGAGGGCGATCTCGCCGAAGTGGTCGCCGGGGCCGAGCGTGACGATCTCGACGCCCTTCCTGGAGACGGTCGCCTGGCCGGAGTCGATGAGGAAGAAGGCGGCGCCGCCGGTGCCCTCCATGATGACGGTCTCGCCCTTCTTGAAGCGGCGCTCCTTCAGGAGGCGGGCGATCTGCTCGGCCTGACGGCGGTCCATGTCGGCGAAGAGCTCCACGCGCCGGAGGGAGGCCACCGGATCGCGCGGCGGCGGGCCGGACGGTGCCTCCACGCGTCCCTTGGCGGTGGTCACCGCGCGGCACTGCAGGAGGTAGAGCGTCCCGTCCTGGAACGCCCATTCGATGTCGCGCCGCGGGCCGTAGACCTTCTCGCACTGAAGGGCGAGCGCGCTCAGGGCCGCGAGCTGGCCCTCGTCGAGACAGAGCTGGCTCACCTGGGCGGGGGGTACCGGCTCTTCGAAGGTACCGCCGTTCGGGAGCGGGCGGATGGCGATGCGCTTGCGCCCGGCCTTGCGCTCCAGCACCTGGCCGGAGCGGTCCACGCGGAAATGGTCCGGGACCACCAGGCCTGCGACCACCGCTTCGCCGAGCCCCCAGCTGGCCTCGATCAAGCGCTCGTCGGCGCCGGTGACCGGGTTCTCGGTGAACATGACCCCGGCGACGGCGGGGTTGAGAAGCGTCTGCACGACGACGCCGACGCTGGGACGCGTGAAACGGCCGACCCGCTGGCGGTAGCTGATGGCCGAGTCCGAGTTCGCCGACCACCAGACTTCGCGGACGGCGCCGGGGACGTCGGCCGCGGAGTGGACGTTGAGAACGGTGAGGTGCTGGCCGGCGAAGCTCGACGAGGCGCCGTCCTCGTCGACCGCCGAGGACCGGACCGCGAACGGGGGCGGCAGGTCGGCGATGGCGCTCGCCACCTTCTCGATGCACTTCACGTCGCCCGAGGCGACGGCCTCGACCAGGTCGCCCGAGAGCGCCACGCCGGGCGGGACCGGAAGGCCCTGGCGCTCGGCATCGCCGAGCCCGACCGCCTTGGAACCGAAGAGCGAGACCTCGCGCGCCTTCATGAAGGGCGCGATCTTCTTCACCCGAGCACCGTGACCTCTCCCGCGTCTCCGTCGACGCGCACCCGCATGCCGTCCTTGATGCGCTCGGTCGCCTCGCGGGTGCCGACGACGCCGGGGATGCCGTATTCGCGCGAGACGATCGCTGCGTGCGAGAGGAGGCCTCCGTTGTCGGTGACGATCCCGCCGAGGAGCGGCAGGAGGAGGTTGAAGGCCTCGGTCGTGGACTCGGTGATCAGCACGTCCCCCTTGGCGATGCGTCCGAACTCGGACGGACCGGAGACGCGGCGCGCCGGGCCCTCGTAGACGCCCTTGCTGGCGGCCAGCCCGTAGAGGACCTTCTCCTCGTGCTGGGCCTGCGAGCTTCCGAAGACCTGACCCAGCGAGATGAACATCGCCCGCATGACCCGGCCGACCGCGGGGGGCAGCTGCGCCAGGTCGGGCGGCGGCGGCTTGGGCGGCCCCAGCACCGGCGGCGCGTCCTTGGCGGTGTAGGTCGCGCGGTACTCGGCGCGTCCGGCGAGCTCCTCCGCGGACGGGCCGTCCTTGCCGGCGACCAGCGCGGACATCTCATCGAGGGTGGCCTCCAGCATGTGCTTGGGCGAGGCGATGCGGCCGCGGCCGGCGACCCGCCTGCCGGCCCCCAGGGCGGCGCGGCGCATGAGGCCCGAGGCCCAGATGTCGCTGTAGACGCCGCGCTCGTCGCGCAGGCGATAGGTGAGGCGGGCCTCGCCGAGCAGCTCGTCGAACTCGGCCTGGTGCTCGGGCGGCACCTTGGCCCGGACCTCGGCGATGCGGGCGTCGACGTCGGACGCGGCCTGCTCTTCCCCGGACACCGCGATGCGGATGGACCGGAGCAGCGCGTCCGGCATCTCGAGCGCCGAGGGCTCGGCGATGTCGAAGCCGTCGATCAGCCGGTTGCCGACCAGGTCGAGGTAGGCGTCCAGCGCCGCGCCGGCCTCACCGCCGAGGGAACGGAGGCCGGCGAGCACCTGCGCCGGGTCGCCGTCGGACGCCAGGGCCTTGCGCGCGGCGGGGTCCGCGGCGAACGCCGCCTTCAGGCGCACCATCTCGTCGGAGCCGCCGGAGGAGACCTCCGCCGAGCCGCGCATGAGGCCGAGCAGCTCGGACGGCGGCAGGCCCGTCCAGTCCCCGGCGTGGGCGAGGAAGTCGCCGGTCGGGAGCACGGCGCCGGCGGTGAAGCGCATGTGCTGGGCGACCATGGCCGCGTGGTGGTCGCGGCAGCGCGTCAGATAGGCGGCCAGCTCCGTGTCGGAGAGCGCGTCCGGGTCGACGGCCTGCAGCTCCCGGTGGGTGGCGATGGAGGACGGCTTGTGCTTCTCGTCCCAGTCGCGGAGCTGCTCGCGCCAGAGCTTCTGGGCGTAGACCTGCTCGGCGCGCGCGAAGCGCTCCGGGACCTCGGCCTCGGGAGCCGGCAGCACCTGGTTGTAGCAGAAGCCGTTCACGTAGCCGACCTGCAGCCCGTCGATGAGCAGCCCGTAGAAGCGGGCGAAGTCGTTGGTGCCCTTCTTGAAGGCGGCGGGATGGGTCTCCTGGAAGTAGCGCGTCATCGGGCGCGGGAAGTGCACGGGGTCCTGCTCCCACGGGCCTGGCCCCGGCGCCTCGAAACGAAGATCGGTGGAGGAGTCGGACGCAGTCATGGCGGTTCCTCTCTTCGCGATTATTCTCGCGTTTGGCCCGGAGGATAACTGGATGCTGAGCGTCGTTCTCAGGCGTCGAACGCCATGGCCGTCGAGAGGTCACGGTGCGCCGCGATCTGTGCCTGGAGCTCGGCGATCTTCTGCTCGATGAGACCGATGGCGTCGCCGCCGGAGACGAAGCGGCGCGGCGGCGGGTCCAGGCTGGCCAACGTGACCAGCGCCCGCGCCAGCTTGGCCGGGTCGCCAGGCTGCACGCCGTTCTGGGCTTTCCACCACTCCAGCAGCTGCCCACGGCCCTCGGCGTAGTCCTCGATGGATGGCTGGGCGTAAATCGCCGACGCCTCGGTGAGGATCTCCGTGCGGACGAACCCGGGGTTGACGATGGTGGTGGTGATGCCGAAGGGCGCGACCTCGTGCTGCAGCGACTCCATCCAACCCTCCAGACCGAACTTCGATGCGGCGTAGGCGGTGCAGAATGGAAAACCAACGAGGCCCGCAGTGGACGAGTTCGTGATGATGTGCCCGGAGCGCTGCTTGCGCATGACGGGGAGGACGGCGCGGGTGACGTTCATCGGGCCGATCAGGCTCGTCGCCAGCTGCCGATCCATTTGCTCCGGGGTCAGCTCCTCGAAGTAGCCCGCGTAGAAGCTGCCGGCGTTGTTCACCAGCACGTCGATGCGGCCGAAGCGCTCGACGGCGGCGCGCACCGCCGCCTCGGCGTCGGCGCGGCTGGTGACGTCCAGCTTGACCACCAGCAGGTCGGGCGACGCACCCACGGCCCGGGCCACGGCGTCCGGATCCCGGCCGGTGGCGACGACGGCGTGGCCGGCGGCCAGGGCCGCCTTGACGAAGTCGACGCCCATGCCACGGCCGCTGCCGGTGATGAACCAAACCCCTCTCTCAGTCATGGTCCCTCCTTGTCTGGCCGATCAGCGTCCGACCAGCTTCTGAGGGTGCTCAGGGTATCGCCCCAGCGTGCGTGTCTCCATGGCGTCTCCTTTCGACCTACCGCGCGTGGCGGGCGCGCCATTCGCCGGGCGGGCTGCCTTCCCAACCGTGAAAGGCCCGGAAGAAGGAGTGCGCGTCTTCGTAGCCGAGCAGGTAGGCGGTCTCGTTGAGCTCCAGCGAGGAATACAGCAGGTAGTGCCGGGCCAGCTCACGGCGCGCCTCCTGGATCAGCGCCTGAAACGTGGCGCCGTCGTCGGCCAGCCTCCGCTGCAGGGTCCGTGAGCTGAGGCGCAGCTCCTTGGCGACGTCCTCGATGCCCGGCCGCCGGCCGGCCAGCAGCCGCTTCAGGACGCCTTTGACCTGCTCGCCGATCGCGCGCGAGGCGAGAGCCCGCTCCAGCTCGGCCTCGAGGTGCGGGGCCACCGCCGCCAGGAGCTCCGCGTTGTGCGTGACGAAGGGTCGATCGAGACCCGCGGCCGCGAACACGATCGCGTTCTGGCGGCTGTCGAACTTCACCGGGCAGCCGAAGTGCGCCTCGTAGACGGCGCGGCTCCTGGCCGCGCCGCGCAGCTCGAGGCGCTTGGGGTTCACGAGCCCTCCGGTCCCGCGCCGGGCGATGGCCGTGACCCAGGCGAAGCAGACGTCGATGAGGACCGGCGGCTCCGTCTCCTGCGCGAGCAGCCACCGGAACAGAACCCGGCAATCGGAGCCTCGTTCTTCCACCTCGATGGCTTCCGGGCAGGTGAGCTGCTTGTAGCGCGCCAGCCGCTGCAGCGCGTCGCGGAGCGACCGCGCCGAGATGGCTGCCAGGGCGATCGGGTCGTACCGCTCGACGCGGTCCTCCGTCCCGACCTTGAGCCCGATGGCCGGATCGCCGCTGGCTTCGGCGAGCGCCCGATAGAGAGCGAAGAGCTCCTCGGTGCTCACCTGGACCTTCTCCTGTTCGAACAGTCCGGCCGGCAGGCCCGCGTGGCGCAAGACGAGCGCCGGGGAGACACCGAGCTCCTCGAGCTTCCTCGGGAGCGCGGTGGAGACGCGAAAGCGGCTCGTCGTCATGGCTCTCCCCGGGCGGGATTCTCTACTTCATCGTGGACATGTCGATCACGAAGCGGTACCGGACGTCGCTCTTCAGCAGCCGGTCGTAGGCTTCGTTGATCCTCTGGATCGGGATGATCTCCACGTCGGACGTGATCCCGTGCTGGGCGCAGAAGTCCAGCATCTCCTGCGTCTCGCGAATGCCGCCGATGGGCGAGCCGGCGAGTCGCCGCCGTCCGAGGATCAGTCCGAACGCGGTCACCGGCAGCGGCTTCTCCGGCGCTCCGACCAGGGTCAGGGTGCCGTCGCGCTTCAGGAGGTCGATGAAGGCGTTCACGTCGTGCGCGGCCGAGACCGTGTCCAGGATGAAGTCGAAGCTGCCGAGGTGCTTCTGCATCTCGACGGCGTTCGTGGAGATCACCACTTCGTGGGCGCCCAGCCGGAGGGCGTCCTCCACCTTGCCGGGAGACGTCGTGAAGACGACGACCCGCGCGCCGAACGCGTTCGCGAACTTGACACCCATGTGGCCCAGGCCGCCGAGCCCCACCACGCCCACCTTCTGTCCCGCGCGGACGCCCCAGCGCCTGAGCGGCGAATAGGTGGTGATGCCGGCGCAGAGGAGCGGGGCGCCGGCGGCCGGGTCCAGACCGTCCGGGACCCGCAGCGTGAAGCGCTCGTCGACGACCACGCTGTCGGAGTAGCCGCCGTAGGTGACGCCGCCGAGGTGCTTGTCCGGGGCGTTGTAGGTGAAGGTCGCCGGAGCCTCGCAGAACTGCTCCTCCCCTTCGCGGCAGGCGGGGCAGACGCCGCAGGAGTCCACCATGCAGCCCACCGCCGCCAGGTCGCCTTCCTGGAACCTCTGCACGGTGCCGCCCACCTTCGTCACCCGGCCGACGATCTCGTGACCGGTGACGCAGGGGTAGACGGTCGGCATGACCTGCTTCCACTCGTCCCGCACCTGGTGCAGGTCCGAGTGGCAGACCCCGCAGAACAGCACGTCGATCTGCACGTCCCGCGGACCGGGAACGCGGCGCTGGATGGTGGCCGGCGCGAGCCGCGAGCTCGGGCTCGAGGCCGCATAGGCTCTGGCTGCGTACGTCTTCGCCGGCGGTGCGGCGGTTTCCTCGAGGGTCGCGTATGTCGTCTCGCTCATGTCCGGTGCCTCCCGACGCAGGCAAGTTAGGGCGGGGGGGCAGCTGGGTCATTAGCAGGGCGCGCCAATGTAGTTGCAAAGCGCGCCACGGCGCCGCGGCCGGTTCGTATGATGAGCATCCCGATGGTCGTGTTCGAGATCGTCATCGCGCTGCTCCTGGGCGGGGCGGTTCTGGCCACGGTCGCACGCCGCATCGCCGTTCCGTATCCGGCGCTGGTCGCGATCGCCGGGGCGGCGCTGGCCCTGGTCCCGCGGGTGCCCTCGCTGGTGCTCGATCCGGAGCTCGCGCTCGCCCTCTTCGTCGCGCCGGTGCTGCTCGACGCCGCCTTCGACGTGTCGCAGCGGGACCTGCGCCGGCACTGGCGGGCGGTCGCCGGCCTGGCGCTGGGCGCGGTGGTGCTGACAGTCCTGGCCGTGGCCGTCGTCGCCCACGCGCTGGTGCCGGGTCTTCCCTGGGCGGCCGCCGTCGCGCTGGGAGCGATCGTCGCGCCGCCGGATGCCGCGGCGGCGACCGCGGTCCTCAGGCAGCTCCGCCCGCCGCATCGGCTGCTGGTGGTCCTGGAGGGAGAGAGCCTCTTCAACGACGCCAGCGCGCTGCTCATCTACCGGTTCGCCGTCGGCGCGGGCGCCGCCGGCTTCGCCGCCGTCTCCGGCGGCTCGGTCGCGCGCGCGCTCGTCGCCGTGGCCGGCAGCCTGGTGCTCGGTTTCGTGCTGTCGCGCCTCGTCCTCTCCCTCATCGGGCGCGTCCAGGACGTCGCGACCGCCGTGCTGCTCCAGTTCTGCAGCGCCTTCGCGGTCTGGATGCTGGCCGAGCGCCTCCATCTCTCCGGCATCCTCACCATCGTCGTGTTCGCGATGGCGGCCTCGCGCCCGGCGGCCGAGAGCACCCCCGCGCGCCTGCGGATTCCCTCGTTCGCGGTCTGGGAGGTCGCGGTCTTCGTGCTGAACGTGCTGGCGTTCATCCTGGTCGGCCTGCAGCTCCGGCAGATCGTCGAGCGCGGCGCGTGGACCCGGTACGTGGGCGTCGCGGTCGCAGTTTGCCTCGCGGTGATCCTGGCGCGCATGGCCTGGGTCTACGGCGCGGCGGGCCTGAGCCGGTGGCGCTGCCGGTCGGCCGGCGGTCGAGCCGACGCTCCCGACGACGTGGTCGCGCTCTCCGGCCGCGCCGCGACGATCGTCGGCTGGTGCGGCATGCGCGGGACGGTGACGCTGGCCGCGGCGCTGGCGTTGCCGGTCGACTTCCCGTTCCGCGACCTCGTCTTCTTCTCGTCCTTTGCCGTGGTGCTGGTCACCCTCGTCGTGCAGGGCATGACCCTGCGGCCGCTCCTGGTGTGGCTCGACGTCCGGGACGACGGAACCGTCGAACGCGAGATGCGGCTGGCGCGGGTCGAGACGCTTCGGGCCGCGCTCGACGTGGCGCGGGCCTCCGGGGGAGAGACCGCCGACGTGCTGCGCCGGCGCTACGAGCTGCGGCTCCGTCGCGCGGAACGCGGCGCCGCGGACGGCGGCTGGGAACGGGAGGCCGAGGTGGTGCGCGCCGTGACGGCGGCGGAGCGGCAGCGGCTGATCGAGCTGCGTGACGACGGCACGATCGGCGACACGGCGTTCCAGCAGATCGAGCAGGAGCTCGACTTCCGGGAGCTCGACCTGCTGAAGGTCACCGACGAACCGCAGCCGCCCTGAGCGCCTTGGCCGGGCGCAATCGCGTGTTTGGTTGGTGATGGCCCGTCACGCTTGCAGGTGCTCCTCCTTCAGACCGCTATAGAGGTTGGGCCCCCTCGGGCCAGGAGGAACACCCATGAACGTCCGCATCGCTTGCGTGCTCGGCATCGCCTCGTGCCTCGCGGGCCGGGCCGGGGCGGAGTCCTTCGGCGTGACGCTCGCACCGTGGTCCGAGGTCTCGCGATTGGGGGATCCGGCAGGAAGCGGCTTCGGGCTGCTGACGCTCGACGGCACGACCCTCTCGTACACGCTCTTCGTCCAGGGCATCCCGCCGCCGAGGCTCGGGTACATCCAGAGCGGGGACAAGTACAGCGAGGGGCTGCCGCTGGTGAGCTTCGGTCTCTACCAGCACGCGTTCCACGGCGAGCTGGCCAGCGGCACCGTCACCACGACCCAGGAGAACGTGGATCGGATCAAGGCCGACCCGACCGCCTTCTACGTGAACCTCATCAGCGACGACCATCCGAGCGGCGCCCTGCGCGGAGAGCTCTCCGCGCTCCCGTCGTCCGACGTGTACTTTCCGACGGTCGCCAAGGCACGGGGCCTGAACAACACGAACTTCGTCACCGACCTGAGCCTGGTGAACCGCAACGCGGGCGGAGAGGCGGCGCGGGTGATCCTCGACTTCTTCGCCTCTTCCGCCGCTGGCCTCACCGCACCGACGAGGTCGAAGACTCTGTCGGTCGCGCCCGGCGAGCAGCTCGTCGTGAAGGACGTGCTGGACTCCCTGTTCGGGACGTCCGGCGACGGCGCGCTGCGCGTCAGGGCGCCGCGCAACGTCTACGCGACGGCCCGGGTCTTCAACGACCAGCAGGCCGCCGGCGCCGGAACCACCGGGCTCCTCGTGCCCGGCAGCGCGTTCTCGGAGGTGGCTGCCAGCGGGGTCCTTCCTCTGCTCTCGCATGGGGTGGGCTATCGCACGAACATCGGGTACTTCAATCCTCATCCGGGTGTGGCCACCGTGACGTTCACGGCGGCGCGCACCTCGGACGGAGGGCCTCTGGGGACCGTCGTCCGCACGATCCCCGGCTTCAGCCGCCTGCAGCTCCCCGTCTTCGAGCTCATCTCGAGCGTCCCCGAGGCGGACCGGAGCCAGCAGGATTTCTACGTGACGTTCACGGCCAGCAGGGGATCGGCGCTCTTCGCGTATGCCGCCGTCGTGGACAACACGACCGGCGACGGCATCTACGTCAAGGCCGTCCCGACGCCCGTCCAGGCGCCGCCGGCGTCTCAGGCGCCTCCGAGCCTCGCCGGGTCCTTTAGCGGGGGCGGGACCGGCTTCACCATGACCTGGCAGCTGAATCAGCAGGGGGAGAGGATCACCGGCTTCGCCTACATCGAGGCCCAGAATGGGTTCGACGGGCTGGAGTACCTGAGCGGGACGCTCTCGGGCACGACCTTGAAGCTGGAAGGGTTCGGATTGCCCGGTGACACGTCCTTCGTCGGCTGCACCGACCTCTCCACGTTCACCAGCAACGTCACCGATCTCTCCACCATCAAGGGGCGTTTCGAAGAAAAGGGGAACTGCGATCCGGGAGACTCCGGTCTGTTCACCTTGACGAGGAGGTGACGGCCCGAAGCTGCGATCATCCGGTCGCACCATGCGACAGCTCCTACCTCTTGCCCGGGCGATCCTCCTGCTGCTCGCCGCCTCCGCCCGGGCCGAGATGGCGCCGCGGCCGGTGGTCGTCACGATCGTGGTCGACCAGCTCGGGGCCTGGATCGCCGACGACCGTCTCCCGCGTCTGCCGGAGACGGGCGGCTTCGCGCGGCTGCGGCGTGAGGGCACCTGGCTGCGCGACGTGCGGTTCGCCCACGGTGTGACCGATACCGCGCCCGGCCACACCGCGCTCTACACCGGCGCGCCGCCGCGCGAGGCGGGAATCGTCGCCAACGACATGCCCGGCCCGGACGGAGAAGACGTCTCGGTCCTGTTCGACCCGACCACCAGGCTCGTCGGCGCCGACGGGCCGCTCGAGGATGCCGGCAGGTCCCTCACGGCGCTGAAGACGGACACGATCGCGGACCGTCTGCGCGCCGAGCGGCCGGACGCCTGGATCGTGAGCGTGTCGCTCAAGGACCGCGCGGCGCTCTTCGGCGGCGGCCGCAAGCCCGACGCGGTGCTGTTCTTCGAGGCCGGGCTGAAGGCCTTCGTCACCTCGACGGCCTTCACACAGGTGTATCCGGCCTGGGCCCACGGGCTGACCCCGGTGCGACAGGCGATCGACACGCCGTGGGAGATCGAGGACGCCGCCTGGGTCCGGGAGCATGCCGCCTCGCCCGACGACCAGCCAGGGGAGGGGGACCTCGAAGGGTTCGGGACGACGTTTCCGCACCGGGCCGCGGCCTCCAGGTCCCCCGGGAAGGCTTACCGCGCCACACCGGCGTCCGACGAGCATCTGGTCGCGCTGGCGCTCGCCGGCCTCGACGCGGCGCCGTCGAAGGACCGGCCGGTGCTGCTCAGCCTCTCTCTCTCCGCGCACGACTATGTGGGCCATTTCTTCGGCCCGGATTCCTGGGAGGCCTGGGCGTACCTGCGGTACCTCGACGGTCTCCTCGGGCGGCTCCTGGGAGAGCTGGACCGCCGCTTCGGCGCCGACGGCTACGCCGTGCTGCTGTCGGCCGACCACGGCGTGACCCCGCTGCTCGAGCTGCCCGGACCGTGCGGCAAGAGCGACCGCTGGCAGCGCAGCTGCAAGGGAGGCGAGCGTCTGATCCCGAAGCGGATCAGCGAAGAGCTTCGCGCCGCCGCGAGGAAGGCCCTGGGGCCGGGGGAGTGGGTGACCGGCCTGGCCGACCCTTACGTCTACCTCGGAGCCGACGGCCGGGCGCTGCCCGTGCCGGAGCGTCGCAAGCTGCTGCGCCTGCTGGACCGCACCCTGCGGCGCACCCACCGCGGTATTCGAGAGACGCTGGAGACCGCGCGCGCCCCCGCGACCTGCCCGCCCGAGTCCGACGAGTCGGTGCCGGCGCTCCGCTGCCGGAGCATCCGCCCCGACTGGCGGGGCGAGCTCTTCGTGCAGGCCGCGCCGGGCAGCTTCTTCGATTCCCAGTACGCGCCTGGCAAGGGGACCGGCCATGGGACACCGCAGTTGCACGATCGCACCGTGCCGGTGCTGGTGCGCGCTCCGGGGCGCGTGGCGGCCGGGCGCGTCGACGACCGGCCCACCTCGTTTCGCGTGTTCGCGCGGACGGCGTCGGATCTGCTGGGGATCGCTCCGCCCGGCGCCGCCGCCGGCGCGCCGACACTGGTGCTTTCCCGCTGACGTGTGCCGCGACGCGGCCCGGAGCGTGACTTCCGGTCGACCGGCGCGTCACCTTAGATAGAGGTGCGAGTGGCACCTTCCATCGGGAGGTCCCTGAAATGCCCTCACTCCAGACGCGAACGCACGGCTTGCTCCTCGTCGCCTTGCTGGCGTCCTACCCGGGTCGGCTGGCCGCCGACGAGCCGCATCCGGTCACCGCCGAGGAGATCGCCGATCTCCGCAAGGTCACCGAGCCGAGGATCTCCCCCGACGGCGCCTGGGTCGCGTTCGTGGTCACCGAGGCGGCGGACCCGGCGCGCCCAAGGGAGCCGCGCCGTTCGCGGATCTGGATCGTCCCGGCCGACGGCACTGCTCCCGCGCGCGCCCTGACGAGCGGACCGCAGGACGCCTCGCCGCGCTGGGCCGCCGACGGGCGCCTGGCCTTCCTCTCCAACCGCGGCTCCGAGGGGACCGATCAGGTCTACCTGCAGCCGCTCGACGGCGCGCTTCCGAAGCAGCTCACCTCGGCGGCCGCCGGAGTGGAGCGATTCGCCTGGTCGCCGGACGGAGAGCGCCTCGCGTTCACGGCTCCCGATCCGCCGACGGCGGACGAGAAGAGGAAGCAGGCGGCGGGCGACGACGCGATCGAGGTCGGTCGCGGACTGAAGTTCACGCGCCTCTGGACCATGGACGTGGCGCGGCGCGAGCCGTCGCTGGTGACCGCGTACGACGTGGAGGTCCTGGAGTTCGCCTGGTCGCCCGGCGGAGCCGAGATGGCCCTCGTGGTCGCGCCGACGCCGAGTCCCGAGGACGAGTTCTCGCTCTCTCTCGAGGTCGTCGACGCGCGGAGCGGTGAGGTCAGGCGGCGCTTCGACGCGCGGGTGGCGTTCCCGGGCGCGCTCCGCTGGTCCCCCGATGGGAAGCTGCTGACGTTCTTCGAGTGCGCTCGCGGCCGGCCGTTCGGAGCGTGGCTGACGGTTGTGGCGGCGGACGGCTCCGGGCCGAAGCGTCCGCTCCTCAAGGACGAATCGCTCACCGTGCTGGTCGCCGAGTGGATGCCCGACTCGGCGCGGGTGATGGTGCAGACGATCGAGGGAACGGCGCAGGGAATCGAAACCGTCGACGTCGCCTCGGGCGCACGCCACAAGGGGATTGCTGTCACCGCCTCGCAGTGGAACTTCGGCTTCAGCACGAACGGGCGCGCGACCGCCTACCTGAGCGAGAGCGCGTCCTCGCCGGCCGACGTCTGGGTCTCCGCCGCCGGGGGCCCGGGACGCCGCCTCACCGACCTGCATCCGCAGACCGCGTCGTGGCGACTGGGTGAGGTGCGGCCGGTGGAGTGGAAAAGCAGCTTCGACGGTTTGACGCGCCGCGGCGTCCTGGTCACCCCGCCGGGATTCCGATCCGATCGCCGCTATCCGATGGTCGTGCAGTGCCACCCTGGCGACACGGCCTGGTGGCTGGGCTGGCAGGGGACGTGGTGGGCCTGGGGGCAGCTCCTGGCGTCGCGCGGCTACGTCGTCTTCCTGCCGAACTACCGCGGCGTCACCGGCGAGGGCTGGCGCCTGCACGAGGCCATCGGCGAGTGGGGCGGCCCGTCCTTCCAGGACCTGATGGACGGCGTCGACGCCATGGTGGCTCGCGGCATCGCCGATCCGGAGCGGCTCGGCATCGGCGGCTTCAGCAACGGCGGCTTCATGACCGAGTGGGCGATCACCCACACCACACGCTTCAAGGCGGCGGTGACCCACGCCGGGCACTCCGACTTCTTCGCGCTCTACGGCACGTCGTACCTCCGCGCCTCGCTCCAGGTCGGGTTCGGCCAGAACCCTTACGAGTCGCGCGCGGCCTACGACGAGCACTCTCCGATCACGCACGTGAAGCGCTGCCGGACGCCCACCCTGGTCGTGCACAGCGCGGAGGACCGCGGCGTGCCGGCCTCGCAGGGCTACGAGCTCCACACGGCGCTCCGGACTCTCGGGGTGGAGACCGAGATGGTCGTCTACCCGCGCGAAGGGCACTCGCTTCGCGAGCGCGCGCACCAGGTCGACCTGCAGAAACGCGCGCTGGCGTGGTTCGAGAGATTCCTGGCCCCCACGGCGGCGCGCACCGAGCTCACCGTTCCAGCACCACGTAGTTGACGGCCGCGAAGGTCTCCTTCCTCTCTCCCGAGAAGAACGTCCTGGCGGCGCCGGGCTTGCCCGCCAGGGCGCGCGGCGGCCAGGGCGGAACGAGGAGGTCGAGCTCCTTCGCGCGCCGGTCGAGGAACTCCTCGGCGGAGCGCGGGAACTCGCTGTCCGGCCCGTAGAGCTCCTCCGTCTCGCCGGAGGAGAGCAGCTCCCAGCGGAACGTCGCCGTGAAGTCGCTGTTCTCGTAGAGGACGCCCTGCGTCGCCAGGGCCCGCGAGAGCGCGACGCCGAGGGCGCGGTCGAAGCGGGATGCCGCGGGCTTCCCGCTCACCGGCTGCACCGCCGTCCAGGAGTGTCCGGCGAGCTGGTAGACGAGGAGCGAGGCCTTGCCGATCGTCACCTTCGTCCCTTTCACCGAACGGTCCACGCGGACGGGCGAGACGATCCGCTCGAGCGCGCCGACGACGTCGGCGGCGCCGGCCTTCACCAGCAGCACCTGCTGCGTCATGTCGAGGGTCGGGCAGCCGCGCTCGGCCGCGAGCGACGTCCGGGTGGCTCCCCGCTCCTCGAGAAGCGTCTCGACGGGAGAGCCGGCGGGAGCGACGTCCAGCGGTCTCCGGTGCGGCTCGCCGGCGCTGGGATCGGCTCCCGCCTCGAGGAGGGCGTTCACCACGTCCAGGTCGCCGCGCTCCGCCGCGACCACCAGCGGCCACTGCCGGCCCTTCCCCGCATCGGGGCGCGCCCCGCGGGAGAGCAGCGCCCGCACCACCGCGAGGTGTCCGCCGGCGGCCGCCGCGCCGAGAGCCGTGCCGCCTCCCCGCCGCAGAGTGAATGCCGGGTCGGCCCCTTCGTCGAGGGCCGCGGTCACCTCGGCGAGGTCGCCCGCCTCGGCCGCGCGAACGAGCCTCAGCGACGCCAGCTCCTTTTCCTGCGCGCCGCGCTCCAGCAGGAGACGGCGCGCCCGCTCCGGGACGCCGGGCGCGGCGAACGGGTTGTCGCTCTCGTCGGCCAGCGTGGCGAGCGCGCTGTAGCCCCTGGCGTCGGTCGTCCGCGGGTCGGCCCCCGCGTCGAGCAGCCGTTCGAGCGCCTCCAGCGCGTTGGGAGACAGCATGGCGCGGCACAGCAGGTGGAGCGGCGTCAGGCCGGACTTGGTCCGGGCATTCGGGTCGGCTCCGGCGTGAAGCAACGGTTCGAGGGAATCGACCAGCCGCTCCTGCCGCGGCACCGCACAGACGTGGTGGAGCGGCGTGGCCCCCTCCATCTCCTCGTCGTCGCAGCGGCCGCGCCGCGCGCCGGCGTCGGCTCCGAGCTCCAGGAGGACCACCACCGCGGCCGCGTGTCCGGCGATCGCCGCGCTGTGAAGCGCCGTCATGCCGTGACGGTCACGCGCCTCGAGGTCCGCGCCGCGCTCCACCAGGAGGCGGATCTCCGAGACTCGTCCCAGCAGGGCGGCGCTGGTCAGGGGGAAGGACCCGGTCTCGGGCGCTCGCGCCATCGACGAAGTCTAGTGTTGAGCCGGATATCATGTCGCGCGGTGTCCGAGCCTCGCCCCGAACCGCTGGCCGAGCTCGCGGCCCGCGCCGAGCAGGGCGATCCGGCCGCCAAGGACGCCCTCTTCGCCGCGCTCTACCAGGAGCTCCATCGCCTGGCGCAGGCCCACCTGCGCCGCTCCGGCGGGCCGCTGACGCTGGGCACCACGACGCTGCTGCACGAGGCCTACCTCGGGATCGCCGAGCGCGAGTCGCTCGCCTTCCCCGACCGCAACCGCTTCCTGGCCTACGCCTCGCGCGCCATGCGCTGGATCGTCACCGACTTCGTCCGACAGCGCCGGGCCACCAAGCGCGGCGGTGAGCTGACCTTCGTCTCGATCGACGACGTGGCGCTGGCCGGGCCGGAGGCTGTCTCCGAGCTCGAGCGCCTGAACGAGGCGCTGGGCGATCTCGCCAGGCTCGAGCCGGAGCTCGCCGAGCTGGTCGACCTGAAGTACTTCTGCGGCTTCTCGTTCGCCGAGATCGCCGCGCTGCGCGGCGTCTCGGAACGGACCGCGCAGCGCGACTGGGAGAAGGCGCGGCTCGTCCTGCATGACTACCTGAGCGAGGCCTGACCTCCAGGCTCAGCGCTCGAGCGCGGCCCGGATGGCCAGCGCGCGCCGCGTCTCCGGCGCGCTCTCGCCGCTGCTCTCCCGCAGGTTCGCCACGGCAGCGTCGAGCGACGTCCGCGCCGCCGCGAGCTCCTTCAGGCCGGCCTGGGCGATGCCCAGCTCGAGATGCGCCGCCCCCAGATCGTACGAGCGGGTGAACTCGCCGAGCCGCTCTCGCGCCATCGGCAGGGCGCGTTCGGCGGTCGCCTTTCCGGCCTGGAAGTCACCGCTGCCGTTGAGAGCCGAGGCGAGCACCAGGAGGACCGGTAAGACCTCCCGCGGCGGGCGCTTCGCGGTCTCGAGCCGCTCCAGCGCGCTCCTGGCGAGCGGAACCGCGGCGACGGCGCCGCCCGGATCGCCTCCACGCAGCGCGGCGCGCGCCAGGAAGCGCTCCATCGCCGCGTGGATCTGGACCGGCAGCTTCGGCTGGTCCCGCACGACGGCCTGAAGCTCTCGCAGGCTGTCGTCGGCGGCCTCCCGCTTGCCGCCGTCCAGGTAGACGCGGCTGGCCGTCCCCAGCGTCCAGAAGAGGGCGATCGGCGAATCCGCCTCTCGCGCCTTGACCACCGCCTCGCCGGCCGCCGCGATCGCCGCCTCGTGACGCCCGACGTAGGACAGGGCGCTGGCGAGCGTCGACAGCGCGTTCGGGGGCGCGCCCTTGTCGGCGTCCAGCCCGCGGTCCAGCGCGACCGCCCGCTCGGCCAGCCCGACGGCGCGCGCGTGCTGCCCGGCGGCCTGCAGGGAGACGGCCCAGCTGTTGAGGTAGTTCGCGGCGGCGTTGGTGCGGTCGAGCCCCTGCGCCTCGACCAGCGCCATCAGCTGGCGGTAGGTGCGATCGGCGGCGGCGAAGCGTCCGCCCGACGCGTAGGCGTTGGCCAGCGCGGCCAGCGCCTCGCGCTCGCGCCCCGGTGGTCCACGGCGCGCCACCTCGAGCTCGAGAGCGCGCTCCCCGGCGCGCATGGCGCGGATGGGGTCGCCGGCCATGTAGGCGGCGCTGCTCTCGGCGACCCGGCAGCGCGCCTCCTCGGCGGCGCTGTCCGGCTCGCGCTGGAGGTCGGCCAGCGCCCCCGTGAGCAGCCGGCCGGCTCCTTCGTGGTCGCCGGCCTCGGCGGTCGCGAGCGCCATGACGCAGCCGGCGAGCGATCGCTGCCGGACGTCCGGCAGCGCGCGGGAGAGCGCGAAGGCACGCTCGACGCTCCGGCGCCAGGCGTCGAACTGGGAGTTCTCGTAGTAGTGCTCGGAGAGCGCGAGAAGCATATGGACCCGCAAGGGCGGGTCGCCGGCGAAACGGCGGTCGATCATCTCCTCGCCGCGCGCCAGGAGGTCCGCCTTGCTGATCGGCTTTCCCGCCGGCGTCGCCTCGGAGAGCAGGAAACCGCTGAAGTCGTTGGTGATCTCGGCGCGCCGCAGGTCGCCGAGGGCGCGGTCACGCTCGCGGGCGGACCTCCGCGCCTGCGCGACGGCCAGCGCGGTGCCGGCGATCAGCGCCAGCGCGATCGCGGTCGCCGCGGCGACCTCCAGACGGTGGCGCGCGACGAACTTCCTGGTGCGATACCAGGCGGAATCGGGACGAGCGCGTACCGGCTTGTCGGCGAGGTGCCGGCGGACGTCGTCGGCGAGCTCGGCGGCCGTCGCGTAGCGCTCGCCGGGAAGCTTCTTGAGCGCCTTGCCGAGGATCGTGTCGAGATCGCCCCGCAGCGCCCGCCCGAGCCGCTCGCGCGTGGTGCCGCGCTCGGCGAGCAGGCGGGTGGTCTCGGGAGCCTCCGGCGCGAGCCACGCGACGACCTCGCTGGGGCGGGCCGGCTCGCGCTCGGCGAGCGCCCGGATCGCCTCCGCCGGCGTCGCCTCGCCGCGGGCGGTGGGGTGAGCTCCGCAGAGCAGCTCGTAGAGCAGGACTCCGAGCGCGTAGACATCGGTCGCGGTGGTGACCGGCTGGCCCTGGACCTGCTCGGGAGCGGCGTAGGCCGGCGTGAGCGCCCGGCTCGACGTCAGCGTCCGGGTCTCCCCGGCCTCGTCGAGGAGCGTGGCGATCCCGAAGTCGAGGAGCTTCACCCTGCCCTGGCGGTCGACCAGGATGTTCGACGGCTTGAGATCGCGGTGGACGACGAGGTTCGAGTGCGCGTGCGCGACGGCGTCGGCGACCTGCGTGAAGAGCTCCAGGCGGGCCCGCACCCCGAGCCGCGCCGCATTCGCGTGCTGATCGAGGAGCGATCCGTCGACGAGCTCGAGGACCAGGAACGGCTGACCGGAGGCCGAGACGCCCGCGTCGAGGATGCGGGCGATGCCCGGGTGTGACAGGCGCGAAAGGAGTGTGCCTTCGCGGCGAAAACGTTCCTCGCCCGCCCGATCGAGCATCGCCAGGTTGAGGAGCTTCAAGGCGACGTCCCCCTCGAAGCGGCCGTCGCTCCGGCGCGCGCGCCAGACCGTGCCCATGCCGCCCGAGCCGAGGAGGTCGACGAGCGTGTAGGGCCCGAGCGTCTGACCGGCGAGCGAAGGCGCGGCCGGACCGGCGGGCGGCGTCTCCAGGAACCCGGAGGCCGCCATCCCCGGCTGACCACGCAGCAGGCGCTCCAGGGCGGCGGCGACATCGGGGCGCTCGTCGCGGACGGCGTCGATCAGGGCGCCGCGTTCCGACGGCTCCGCCTCCAGGGCGCGGTCGAGCAGCGGACTGATCTCCCGCCAGAGCGCCTCGTCGAGCTGGAGCATGGCTTTAGAGAGATGGTAATCCCGCGGTCATTCCCGCCAAGTGTGAGAGGTCGGACACAGGTCCGGCGCGCGGTTGTCGCTTCTTCGCCGTCCATTGCTTTCTTCTCATCAGGAGGAGCCATGAAGAACCGCTGGAGACCCCTCGCGCTCGCCCCGACGCTGGTGGCCGCTGTCGCTCTCGGCCAGCTGATCGACAAGACCAGCCTGCCGAACACGGCGGGCGAGGGGATCAACAAGTCGCTGCCGGAGCAGGTCGGCACCGGCAGAGGCGATCGCGCCACGCCGGATTCCTCGTCGTACGTCATCGCGCGCGATCCTTTCCGCGCCATCCGCCGGGGCCGGCAGCTCTTCCAGCGCAAGTTCGGCCAGCGCGACGGCCTGGGGCCCGTCGTCGACGGCGGGATCGGCGACGTCGCCACCAACGCGGCGCTCGGCGCCGGGCTGGCCGACAGCTGCGCCTCCTGTCATGGTCGGCCGCGCGGCTCGGCCGGCTTCGGCGGCGCCGTGGCGACCCGTCCCGACAGCCGCGACGCGCCGCACCTCTTCGGCATGGGGCTCAAGGAGATGCTGGCCGACGAGATCACCGCCGAGCTGCGCGCCATCCGGGACCAGGCGAGCCGGGAGGCGATGGTGTCGAGCCACGACGTGACCAGGCCGCTGGTCGGCAAGTCCATCGCCTTCGGGACGATCACCGCGCACGCCGACGGCAGGCTCGACACCTCCGCCGTGGAAGGGGTCGACGCCGATCTGCGGGTGAGGCCCTTCTTCGCCCACGGCGGCACGATCTCCATCCGCGAATCCGTGGTCGGGGCCCTGCAGAACGAGATGGGACTCCAGGCGGTCGACTCCGAGCTGGCGACCGCGCTGGCGGGCGGCCGGGTGGTGACGCCGGCCGGGATGACGCTCGACGGCTCGCGGGACCGCGTGGAGGCGCCCCCCACCGGCGACCCGCGTACCGACCCCGACCGGGACGGCGTGGCCAACGAGATCCCGCAGAGCCTGGTGGACTACTACGAGTTCTACCTGCTCAACTACTTCAAGCCCGGCAGCTATGCCAAGACCCAGGAGACGCGGCGCGGCGCGAAGCTGATGGCCCAGGTCGGCTGCACCGATTGTCACGTCCGGAACCTGCAGGTCGATCGCGATCGGCGCGTGGCCGACGTCCAGACGGACTACGACGAGGAACGCGGCGTCTTCAACAACCTGTTCGCCACCGCCCGGACACTGATCCGATCGGTCACCGACCGCGTCGGCGCCCCGCCCCTCCAGGTGCCGCTCGGAGAGTCCTTCCTGGTCCGCGACCTCTTCACGGACTTCAAGCGCCATGACCTCGGCCCGGCGTTCCACGAACGGCAGTACGACGGCACCGTCCGCACCCAGTTCATGACCGCTGCCCTGTGGGGCGTCGGCTCCACGGGTCCCTACGGCCACGACGGCCGCAGCCTGAACCTGACCGAGGTCATCCTGCGGCATGGCGGCGAGGCGCGCCAGCAGCGCCAGGCGTTCGCGGCGCTGAACAGGGTCGATCGCGCGGCCCTGCTCGAGTTCCTGAGCTCGCTGGTGCTCTTCCCTCCCGACGACACGGCCTCCAACCTCGATCCCGGCGACCCGGAGGCCCGAGGGTATCCCCAGCTCAAGCACGGCAGCATCAAGCTGGGGGTGCTGTTCAACGACCCGAACGACTGGGAATGAGGCTGGGTTGTGTGAGCGGACGCACGCGTTTGCCGCGCGTGCGTCACGCTCCCGGCGATCGGGGCCACTCCTCCTACGAAACGGAACGGCCCCGAGGGCCGTTTCCTGCAAGAGGAGGAACCCATGTCTCGCGCTCGTGCCGCCCTCGCCATCTTCAGCCTGCTCGTACCCTTCCTCCCGCACCCGGCGGCCGGGATGTGGGTCTCGGGCTTCTACGTCGGGTACGGGTCCTCGAGCTACCCGCCGAGCGCGATCGACTTCAGCTCGCTCACGCACGTGAGCATGTTCTCCGTCCTGCCGAGGTCCGACGGCTCGCTCGACACCAACATGTTCCTGGATCCCACCAGCGGACCGGCCCTGGCGCGCGACGTCGCCCAGCGCGCCCACGCGGCGGGGAAGAAGGCCATCCTGGTGGTCGGCGGAGCGGGCACCGGCAACGCCATCCGCAGCGCGGCCAGCTCGGCGAACCGTGCGTTCTTCGTCCAGAACCTGGTCCAGACGGGCACGTCCTGGGGCTATGACGGCATCGACGTCGACTGGGAGCCTCTGCCGTCGTCCGACTACGCCAACATGCTGGCGCTGATGTCGGACCTGCGCGCCGCCTGGCCGGGCGCGATCCTGGCGGCCGACATCGGCTGGGGCCTGCCGAGCGGCACCGCCGACAAGCAGTTCTACGTCCAGCTGGCCGGGGCCGTCGACCAGCTCAACGTGATGACCTACTCGATGGCCGACAGCTGGCCGGGCTGGGTCTCCTGGCACGCCTCGGCGATCCACGGCGACGGCGCCGATCATCCGAGCTCGGTGAACCGCGAGGTCACCACCCTGTTGAACGCCGGGGTCCAGCCGGCCAAGATCGGGTTCGGCATCGGGTTCTACGGAGCGTGCTGGGCCCCGCCGGTGACCGCGCCGCTCCAGTCCCCGAACGGCTCGTTCGTCAAGGCCGACGACAACACGATGAGCTTCGCGAACATCAAGACCCAGTACTACACAGCGTCGGCCTACCGCTACGACTCCATCGCCGACGCCCCCTACCTGACCTTCGCGAGCGCGACCGGACCGCAGGGCTGCACCTTCATCTCCTACGAGGACGAGACGTCGGTGGCCGCCAAGGCGGACTACGCCCGACAGAAGGGTCTCGGCGGGACCATCATCTGGCAGATCAACGAGGGCTACACCCCGACCGCGTCCGACCCCAACGCGATGCTCCACGCCGTCGGCTCGGCCTTCCTGGGTGGTGGCCAGCCGGCGGCGCCGACGTCGACGTCCGTCACGTCGTCAGTCCAGCCGTCGGCCGTCGGTCAGCCGGTGACGTTCACCGCCACGGTCACCAGCGCCGCCGGCGTTCCGGGCGGCACGGTGACGTTCCGGGACGGCGCGACGACGCTCGGCAGCGCCAGCCTGGCGAGCGGCAGCGCCGCGCTGACGACGTCCACACTGAGCGCCGGCAGCCACGCGATCACCGCGGCGTATTCGGGCGCCACCGGATTCGCCGCCAGCACGTCTCCCTCGCTGACCCAGACGGTCCAGCAGTCGGCCAGCTCGACCGCGCTGGCGTCCTCGGTGAACCCCACGGTCTTCGGCCAGGCCACGACTCTCACCGCGACCGTGACCGCGAGCTCGGGCGTCCCGACCGGAACGGTGACGTTCCAGGAGGGCTCGGTCACGCTGGGGAGCGCCGCGATCTCGGCCGGCAAGGCGACACTGGCGCTGTCCTCGCTCACGGTGGGCAGCCACAGCCTCGTCGCGGTCTACGGCGGTTCGGCGAACCACGCCGGCAGCACCTCGGCGACGATGACGCAGGTCGTCAACAAGGCGAACACCACGACCACGCTGACGTCCTCGCGCAACCCTGCCAAGGTCCGCCAGAGCGTCACCTTTACTGCCAAGGTCGCCGTCGCCGCGCCGGGCACGGGATCCCCCGCCGGAACGGTGAGGTTCTTCGACGGAGGCGTCCAGATCGGAAGCGCGACCATCAGCAAGGGGGCCGCGTCCTTCTCGACGTCGGCGCTGACCTCCGGCAACCACGCGATCACCGCCGTCTACGACGGCGCGGCCTCGTATCAGTCCTCGACGTCGCCGGTGCTCACCCAGACCATCCGCTGAGCTCGAGCCGGCCTGCGCGCGTCCCTCATCCGACCGGGAGGAGCGGACGCGCGTAGGCCAGGTAGTTGGCTGCCGACGTCAGCGCCACGCCGGGCATGACCGTGGCCAGGCGGCGCGCCGAAGCGTCGTCCAGGACGCCGACCTTGTCGAAGACGGCGCGCGAGGTGCTGAAGATGACGACCTCGTGGAGGAGGGAGAGCGCGAGCTGCCGCTTGGCCGCGTGCTGGTCGATGACGAAGTTCGGCCAGAAGCCTGCCGCCAAGCGGAACGTGAGCGCGGAGTGAGAGGCCGGTTCCTGCAGGATGGCCCAGATGTTGGGCGCATAGGGCGCGGGGTCGTCGGTTCGAAGGTCGAAGACGATCGCCGCCGTCCCCATCGCTCCGGCGGCACCGCCGTAGACCCCCGAGACGTAGGCCGTGCTCGAGGGGGAGGCCGGGCCGAAGACGGTGGGGAAGCCGGCCTGGCCCAGCGCGCTCTTCGACTGGGCGTCGGCCGCGGTGGAGAGCCCGGAGGCCGCCGCGGACGAGATCGCCGTCCTCATCTCGGGCGTGCCGCCGAGGATGGTCAGGTTGACGGGCATCGCGCCTCCTTCAGAGGATGTCCGACGGGTCCACGACCGTCACCATCCAGCTCCACCACCATTCGGGCCAGTCGTTCGGCAGCGCCTTGAAGGTCAGCGGCAGCACGCCGATCGACGGCGTGGTGGTGGCGGCGAAGGCCTGCATCCGCGCCACCCAGTCGCCGATCGTGTTCATCCCCCAATGGGTGAACAGCCGCTGGCGGATCCCGATCACCGTCGGGCCGTCGTAGACGCAGGCGCTCACCTCTCCGTCGTGGGCCATGCTGCGCTCGGTGAAGTTCGCGCTGCCGATGACTGCCGCCGCGTCGTCGAAGAGCGCCAGCTTGGAGTGGACGTAGATCTTGCGGAAGTACTTGGACAGGAGCCCGCCGGTCAGCTCGTACTTCTCGTCCCCCGGCTGCACCTCGCTGGGGGAGAGGTAGCGGGCCGGCGAGCAGAGGATCAGCGTCGGCTGCGGCGTGGACGGCACGACGAAGTCGACGATGGCCGCCGGCGAGACCTGCCGTGGTCCGGAACCGTCCCGGAACGCGATGACCGTCCATTCCGGACCGCGGTCGTCGAAGCGGACGTCGAGGTTCGAGATGGCGCTCTTCAGGACGACCTCGCCGCTCGCCAGGGTGAACGACGTCCAGGGCTGCTGCGTGGCCAGCCAGATCGCCGCGTAAGCCATCTTGGAGAGCCGGTTCTCGCCGACCTGCTCCTTGCCGTCGTCGTCCCTGGTCGGGTGCGGCGTCATGAGGATGGCCAGGAAGCCGGCGGGCGCGCTCTTCAGCTTGTCCACCAGGGCGCGCACCAGCAGGATGTCGTTGAAGGCGTAGTTCTCGAAGTAGACGTACTGGGTGGCGGCGGCGATCCGCTGCACCAGGCGATCGCGCACCTGTCTCACCGGCCACCAGAACTGCGCGTCGGTCACCAGGACGTCGACGCCGATCGGGGCCGTGCCGATCCGCGGGTCGGCGTACGGCGTCGGCGAATCAGTGCCGCTGCACGCCGTGTATTTGTCGAGACAGCTTCCGCCGTCGGCCGCCCAGAAGGCCACCTTCGCGAAGGTCGGCCCCGGTGCCGGGATCGGGTTCCTGCTCCGCTCCCAGATGCGGTCGAACTGGGCCTCCACCAGGTCGGCGGCCGACCCCTGGAGCAGGACCGCGGTGTCGTGCCAGGTCGCGTAGTTCTTCCGGCCGTCGGGGCTCACGCCCTTCATCGGGTGATCGGGCTCGTCCCAGTAGTTCGGCAGCTCGACGTTGAAGCCCGCCACCAGCGCCAGCTTGGTGCCGCC